>Ga0307929_1000006_pt1 | contig 249721 bp, 186 predicted proteins | sample AceLakmetage1330_FD_203160 | JGI IMG/M metagenome (GOLD analysis project Ga0307929, IMG submission 203160) | Saline water microbial communities from Ace Lake, Antarctica - #1330 | ecosystem: Environmental > Aquatic > Non-marine Saline and Alkaline > Saline | place: Antarctica: Ace Lake...
GGCCCCGGGAATTGTATTAAGTTTGGACTGCATATTGTCCATGATGGCATGCAGTTGAGTATCATCCGTCTTGCGATCGTCCCAGGGCTCCAGAATAATAAAAGCGAATCCGGAGTACGGCTGCTGAAAGGCCTTGATGACGCTAAAGCCGCTGATCGTTAAGACATCCGCGACCCCCGGGATCTTCTTGGCGATATCGGTAATCTGGCCCAGTACCGTTTTTGTCCGTTCGATGGTCGAAGCCTGGGGTAACTCCACGACAACCGTAAAGTAGCCCTGGTCCTCCTCCGGGACAAACCCGGTCGGCAGCACCGAGAAGAGGTAGACCGTAGCCAGACAGAGCACGATGAAGGCTATTACCACTACGTACCAGAATCGGGCCATCCGCTTAATACTATTGGCGTAACCGTTGGCTAATTTCTCAAACCCGTTATTAAAGGCGCGGAAGAAGAAGTTCTTCTTTTTTTCCTTGGGCAGCTTAAGTAACATCCCGCAGAGTGCGGGACTGAGAGTGAGGGAGTTGATGCCTGAAAGAGCCACCGACATGGCGATGGTCAGAGCGAACTGGTTATATAGCATTCCGGTCATACCTGGTATGAAAGCGACGGGGATAAATACAGCCATGAGGACCAGGGTGCTGGCGATGATCGGTCCTTTTACTTCGGCCAGCGCTTCGCCGGTGATCTCTTTAATATCTCTCCCGGCTCCTTCCTCTTCCAGTTTCCGCATAACATTTTCCACCACCACAATGGCATCATCTACCACCAGCGCCACCGCCAGAACCATCCCCAACATGCTGAGAGTATTGATGGAAAACCCGAACGCCAGCATAAATACGAAAGCACCAATCAGCGAGACCGGGACGGCGACGATAGGGATTAAGGTAGCTCGAGGATTCTGAAGAAAGATAAAGACTACTATTATGACCAGGATGATCGCTTCGATTAGAGTTATCAGGACATCGTGCATGGAGGTCTTGATGAAATCGGTGGTGTCATAATGAACCACCCACTCCATATCTTCCGGGAAATTCTTTGAGAGGCCGTCCATTACATCTACAACCTCTTCTTTGATATCAAGTCCGTTCGCGTTAGCCAACTGGTAGATAATAACGCTGGCGGCCGGCTCACCATTGAGGTTCGTATCCCAGCTATATACCTCGTTCCCCAGTTCCACCCTGGCCACATCCTTTATCCGTACCATCGAGCCGTCCGGGTTGGCCCGGATGATGATGTCTTCAAATTGAGAGACCTGATTGAGACGACCCAGGGTGCTGAGCTGGTACTGGAAGGCCTGCCCCGGGGGTGCCGGCGCCTGGCCGATCTTGCCAGCCGCCACCTGCTGGTTCTGCTCCTTAACGGCAGCTTCTACATCCATAGCCGTAAGCCCCAGGTTGGTCAGCTTATCCGGATCGAGCCAGATGCGCATGGCGTATTTGCTCACGATATTCAATATGGAGGCAACGCCTGAAATTCTAGCCAGGGGGTCGGTAACATGAATATCCGCGTAATTCTGGAGGAAATTTCCGTCGTAGGTACCCTTGGGAGAGATCAGGTTGACCGCCAGGACCATATTGGTGGAATGTTTCTCGATTGTAAGTCCGACCTGATTTACTTCGGGGGGGAGTTCGGATACAGCCTGGTTACTCTTCGTTAAGATCTCCATCTGGCCGGTATCCTGATCATAGCCCACTTCAAAGGTCACTATTATGCAGGAATCGCCGTTATCAGTGCTGGTGGAAGACATGTAGATCATGCCGGCGGTTCCGTTGATCTGTTCCTCCAGAGGAGTGGTAACGGTATCGGTGACCACCTGGGCGCCGGCGCCGAGAAACTGGGTGGTAACTTTGACTTTCGGCGGAACCAGCGGAGGGTACTGGGCGACCGGTAAGACCACGATGCCAATAATCCCGGCCAATATCATGGCCAGGGCAATTGACATCGCGAAGATGGGATGATGGATGAAAAAATTCATAATCTTTACTTCGTAAAAATTATTATAATTAGTTACCGGTCATTAGAAAGACCATCACCTTGGGTTTGACACTAACATTATAAATAATAACGCATCATAACACTTCAGATGAGATGGTCAAGTTTATTCTTGATATATTTATTGATATAGCATCATATCGTATCAATGGATGGGGGAAATCATCATTTGGCGAATTTATCGTCCGGGACCCCGCCCGAGGAAAGTCCCGCTGGTAACCGGGGGAGATCGCCATAGTGCGGACCCATCTGAACAACTATTATGTCCCCCGGATCCAGGACCATCCCAACTGAAGTTTCTCTAACCGATAGCATATTTGTATCGTTTATAATACAATCTAGATAGACCTTGCTCGAAAAGCCTTTTTAACCACGAAGAACACGAAGTTCACGAAGGAATTCGAGAAAACAGGGAAAATTACATAGTTTTCTTTGTTTTTCTTCGTGCCCTTCGTGGTAAATATTTAGTTTTTTGAACACAAAAAGTTGAAAATACCTTTTCGAGTATGGTCTAGATAGATGTATCTTGATAATGAGCCAGGGGAATTATTCTGTATTTGTGATGATTTTAGGCCATATTGGGTTGTTTTATACTCCTGGATAGATCAACTCTGCTATTACCTAAATTGAGCGATTCTATGCGGCGAACTGCACCAATCTTATGGTCTGCAATCGGTTGCAAAAATACTCGCTCGCATTTATTAATGCGTCTGCGTTTTTTGCAACCGATGCAGCCTCATAATCTTAGCACATTTCACAAGTCCGCCATAGCTTTAGCGACGGCTGATCCGCAATAATCGCTCAACTTAGGTATTATACAATCACATTTATAGCTCTATAAGCGTCATGGTCTTGCTAACTATTTTTGTTGATATAATCATAACGCATTGCTACTATGAAAATTGTGATTATTGCGAGTGTGGCCCTGTGTGACGCTTATAACACTGTGGAAATCGGTGTAAGATAGTTAATCTATATCTCATCCATTTAAATAAACCTCAATAATATGGCTAATCTTCCACCATTAGCGATGTTCAAGACCGCTTTCCGCTACCTCTTCGGGAAGACCGCCTGCAAGATGTACCCAAAACTCCCCGCTACTTCTTTCGAAAACACCCGGGGCCATATCAGTTTCGATCCCTCGACCTGTATCCTCTGTACCCTCTGCGCGAAAAACTGTCCTACCGAAGCTCTTACTGTTAATCGGGAAGAACACTACTGGCGGATTAATCGCCTCCGTTGCATCCTCTGCGGAGAGTGCGTACAGAGGTGCCCGAAGAACTCCATCATCATGGAGACAACCTATTCCGCCCCTATGGATCGTCAAGCAGTTGAGACGATTCCAGTAAAACAATAGCTGTATTTCGGTACACTTATCCCGAATCATGGATTTTTCCTTCGTGTTCTTCGTGGTAAACTTAATTTTTGTAAGAATAAACTTTCTTGAAATACTTTTTTGGATAAGGTCTTCCGAAGAGGCTCTAATATGAACGACTACGGATTTCTATCCCTTCTTCCAGCCCTAGTGACGATCGTGATAGCCATCGCTTTCCGCCGGGTAGCCTGGGCGCTATTTTTCGGAGTGGCGGCCGGCGGGCTGGCGGTAGCGCATTTCAGCCCGATCGCCGGAGGCAGAAGCATAGTCCATTTTCTTTATGCTGCTTTTGCCGACAAGGAACGGCTCGAAATCGCTCTCTTCATCCTTCTGGTCGGCGGACTGCTCCGGATAATATCAGTCAGCGGAGCTTATGAGCAGTTCGCCCGCCGGTTGGCCGATTACCTGACTACCCCCAAGAAAACCCGGTTGGCCGCCTGGTTACTCAGTTTCTGCCTCTTCTTCGACGACTACTCCAATGTCCTGATTACCGGAGCATCGATGCGGAGCATATCCGACCGGCATCACGTTTCACGGGCGATGCTGGCTTACCTGATAGATGTGCTGGCAGCCCTCAGCTCGGTGCTGGTGATTTCCACCTGGGTGGCCTTCGAGATCTCCCTGATGGCTGACGCCGCCCGGCCCCTCGGTATCGAGCAGAGCGGGATCTCCCTCTTTCTCGCCTCCTTTCCTTATCATATCTATACCTTCCTAGCGGTCTTTTTGACCTTTTTAGTGGCCTGGAGCGGCCGATGGTTCAGTCATCGACTGGAGATCTCTTCCGGCCGGTCGTTTAAAGAGCCTGAGATCGAAGGAAATGGAGCACGTTCAATACATGTAATAGTGCCGATAGCAACACTGATTCTCTCGGGGGGGATCGGACTATTTCTCTCTGGGTACCTGATCGCGCGGAGATCCGGAGGAGCAATAACCATTACCGGTATTCTGGGGAATGCCCCGGTGATGGAGGTTTTACTCCTGGCTACTTTGCTCGCGATATGTGTGAGCGTGGTTATGCTGAGACGGAGCGATGTTCTTCCCGCCGCGAGCATCCGGAACAATTTTCTCCGGGGAATGGGGACGATGATTTGCGCCGGTATGGTGATTATCCTGGCCAACGGTCTGGCCCGGGTTTCCGAGGAACTGGGAACCGGGACTTTCATCTCGGCCGGGGTAAGCAATATGGTAAGTCCGGCACTGCTCCCGGCATTTATCTATCTGATCGCCATGCTGATCACCATCGCCACCGGCTTCAGTTGGAGTTCAATGGCGATTACAATGCCGATCGCCTATCAGATGGTCTTCGTTCAATCGGGCCCGGCAATGATCCCGATAGTTTCCGGGGCGGTAATCTGCGGGGCGATCACCGGGGCACAGCTTGTCCCTTACTCGGACAAGACCGTGATGACCGCCGCCGCATGCGGAATCTCCCCCCTCCTCCACGTCAAAACCCAGATCCCCCAGGTCGCGGTGGTGGCGATAATTTCGATTGGCGGATATCTCGCGCTGGGATTAGGGTATTCCCTCACCGAGGTCTATGCCGGCGGAATCGGGATCATCCTGGCAGTTCATCTTCTGGCTACAGCTTATTCGAAAATATAATTTATGTTTATTTGCTTTTGTTCAATATTCACCACGAAGAACACGAAGGTTACGAAGAAAAACACTAAAAACAACTAATTTCTATTTCTTGTTTTATAGATCTCTTCGTGACCTTCGTGTACTTCGTGGTAAAAAAACTCCTCAAGTAAGGTCTATTTTTTGGTCAAGCAATAAATCTTGAATAGCTCCTTTCCGTTTTCGTCGGCTTCCCTTTCAACTCCGTGAATATCGCTAGTAAATCCCGGGAAGACAAATTCAAACTCCTGGACCTTCTTCAGGTAATCAATGATCAGCTTCGACTTTTTGTTGAACATTTCTCCCGGCATGATAATTGGAATTCCCGGAGGATAGGGAACCACCATCACCGCCGGTATCCGTCCCATCATATCATCGAGAAAGACACTCTCGACATTTCCCAGCACCAGTTCCTTGTACGCAGCAGCCGGTATCATCACCGGGTCGGGAAGGAATTCGAAGCACTTGAGCATGGTAGAGACTATCTTGTGCTTCTTGATATAGGCATGCATCCGTAAGCAAAGGTCCTGGATGGTCCAGCCTGTATAGGCTTCAGGGTGCTCCCGGACCAGATCGGGAAGAACCTGTTCCAGGGGGACATTATTGTCATAGAGCTTCTTAAAGTTAAACATCTCGGCCATTAAAGTCCCGGTCTTACCTTTGGTTACCCCGATCGAAAAGAGGAGCAGCCAGGAGTAATGTCCAGTCTTTTCCACCACCACACCCTTGGTCATAAGGTAACTGGTGACAATTGAAGCCGGTATGCCCCAGTTATCGAGATTGCCTTCTTTGTCGATTCCGGGTGTGGCGATGGTCACCTTGATGGGATCGAGCATAATGTAATCTCTCTCCATCTCCCCGAAGAGATGCCACTTCTGATTCGGTTTCAGGGTCCAGCAGTCCTGATTATTCATCAGGTAATCTACACTTACCTTCTCGAAAGGAACCACTTTTGTTTTTCCTTTCTCCTTCACCGTCACCTTGTCAGGCTGCCAGGCGGTAAACCACCACTGCTTCTTTTTGTCTTTTTCGCTCTTTTTAATATCCAGCCCGATTTGAACCATCTTCTGCCGGAAGACAATAGGCTCCTCAATGGTGTCGTTCATCAACTGCCGCCCGATATTCCCTTTCATCATTCTGGTCGCCACGTCCAGGGTAGCAATCATACCGTACATCGGGGAAGTGGAACCCTGTATCATGTAAGCCTCGTTGAATAAGGCCGGGTTTATCTTTTCCTCACCTCCATTTTTAACGTGAATCATCGATGCCTGTGACCATGCTGCCAGAAGCTTGTGGGTCGACTGGGTGGCGAAGACAGGCGGATGGTCGGGTTTCTCTCCTTCCGGACTCATCCCGAAATGCTTTTTATAGAGGGGATGAAACTTAGCATACCCGTACCAGGCTTCATCGAAATGAAGGTTATCCACCATCCCGGAAAGCTTTTCTTTTATCCGGACTACGTTGTAGCAGAGCCCGTCATAGGTGGAATTGGTGATCACGGACATCTTGACCTTTTTATTTTTATCTTTGATCAGGGGATGATTTTTTATCTTTCTCCGGATCGTAGCCGGTTCGAACTCTTTAACATGAATCGGGCCGATCGTTCCGTAGGCGTTTCGGCTTGGGATCATGTACATAGGCGTAGCCCCGGTTACGATCATGGCATAATTTAAAGATTTGTGGCAATTCCGGTCCATCAGGGTAATATCATCATCGGTTACCCGGGCATGCCAGATAATCTGGTTGGAAGACGAACTGCCATTGAGGACAAAATAGGTATAATCGGCGCCAAAGACCCGGGCTGCCTCCTTCTCCGCATCTCCTACCACCCCCTCGTGATCCAGGAGAGATCCCAATTCGGGGACGGAGACGGAGAGATCCGCCCGAAAGACATTCTCTCCGAAAAACTTATGACATGCTATCCCGGCGGGTGTCTTGAGGAAAGCGACTCCTCCCATGTGACCCGGCGTATGCCACGCGAATTTATACTCCTCAGCGTACTTGACCAGCTCCTTAAAAAAGAGCGGCGGGATGGAATCTATGTATTTCTGGAGTTCCGTCTCGATCCGGCCCGCGATAAAATCGACGGTATCTTCCAGTATCCAGATATATCCGTCTATTACCTCCAAAGCTTCCAGCGGAATCCTCTTCTTAAATTGCTTCCCGGACATAATCATAATGGGAATCTGAGAATTTCGGTTCCGGATAATCCGAATCAGTTCCAGCGGGGTCGGCCGAGCGGCGGTGTCCAGACCCAAACTCCAGTCCACCACCACGCAGGCGATATCGGCGTGAGTCTTGATAATATCCAGCGCGTCCTCGCAGGTCACCGAGTTATAGACGGTACAGCCGAGCCGTTTTTCCAGCCGGTTCACTATGGCTTCCAGTTCCCATCCTTCGGTAGTCTTTGCCCCGACCGAATTATTAACCAACAGGATCGGCCAATCCTTGCGCTCCAGCATTTTCATTATTTTCTCTCCTTTCCACGTAAACGCGGCAATTTATAAATTTCCTGATCTTTCTATATGAATAAATGACCTGGTTCTCTTCCGTATTGGGTGGGTAGATATTTCTTGATATTGTAATTATTGTAGGTAAAAACACTATAAATCCCAGACACCAAGCACCAACTAACAAATAAATATATTTCTCCTTCGTGTTCGTGGTTAATAATAGATTTCAATCCCCACCCAAAAGGAACAAGAGCCACATTATTTTTTATCTGATTGAACGGTTTCTGACGCGGGGGAAGCGGTGGCTGGCGGAGTTTCCGATTCAAACCACCGGGAATGATCGATCCAGGAAGCGTCATGATGTCGAAATCGGCCGATATGATTCTTGACGAAACCACCGGACGCGGGTGCCTTTTCTTCTGATCGTCCGCAACCGGCTATACATATAATTACCGGTATCAAGAATAGATATAGATTTTTCATATTAAAGTATTTTTTTGATAGCTGAGTCGGTTTCAATATTAACGTCATCGAAAATAACTCCGGCCTTTTCAAAACTATCCCGATTTATGAATAAATCGGGATAACTCCTTAATCTTCTATTTTTGCCTTTGCCCGCCATGATTTTTTCCGGAACTGATAAATGATCAATGGCGGGCAAGCCAGAACAATGACTCCGGAACCTAGGAAGACTTCGTAAAAGAAAATACTCCCCGATTTGAGCTGGGGCGGAGGAACAAATCCCATCACAATCCCAAACCCGGAAGCCAAAACCCCGATACCGGCCACTATCCACATGCCAAAGTTTCCCCCCGGCACCCGATAACCACGGGGGGTATCAGGTGCTTTATAGCGAAGAACAATAGCGGATAAAAATAAAAGAACATACATGATTAGATAGATCTGGGCGGTAAGAACAGTAAGAATCCAGTAAGAACTGCTGACCGAAGGCATAAAGAGAAAGACCAGCGAAAAAATCGTGAGCACTACCGCCTGGATGATGAGCACGGTAACCGGCATCCCCTGTTTATTGACTTTCTGAAATACCGGGGGCAGGTCGCCGTGCTCGGCGGTGGAAAATAGTCCTTTGGTCGGACCAACAATCCAGGTGCTCACCATCGCGAATCCGCCGGCGGCGATTAAAAGCGCCAGGATCGGTGTCAGCCAGTCCAGATGATAAACATGGAAAAAATATTCGAAGGCCTCCATCACTCCAGCCACCAGACTGATCTTTTCCTGTGGAACCACAATCGCCACGGAAAGAGACCCGGCGGCGGTTATAGCCAAGATAATTATGGTGGAGAGAAAGATGGCGCGGGGAAAATTCCGGTCAGGATTCTTAACCGAGTTCCTGTGGACCGCCGACATTTCGATCCCGGTAAAAGCCAGGAGAATCCCGGTCAAGAGCACCAATTGACTTAGATCTCCCAGGTTCGGAATTAATGTCCGGGCGCTCAAGGTAATCTCTGATGACCGGCCCGTGGCCAGCCAGAATATACCCAGGAAGATTATCAGCGCCCCGGGGACAATAGTCCCCGCGATAGCACCGACATTACTGATCAATCCGGAGAGTTTCATCCCGCGAAGGTTGAGAATAGTCGCCCCCCAAAAAACAATAATAATGATAAAAAGGGTATAAAATTTATTTTCCGCCAGGGCAGGATTGATAATGTAAGCCAGTGTCGCGGCTGAGAAAGATAGGATCGTCGGGAACCATACGACATTTTCCACCCACTGAAGCCAGATTGCCAGGAAGCCCCACCTCTCACCGAGAGCAATGCGAACCCAGATATAAACTCCTCCCGGCCCCTTGGGCGGCCAACCGGCCGCAAGTTCAGCCGAAACCAGTCCGCCCGGTATGAAGAAGGTCGCCGCAACCACTATCAGGTAAAATATCAGGGTCCAGCCGTATTCGGCCATCATGGGAAAATTTTTAAGACTGGCAATGGCGCAGACATTGATCATCGCCAGGGTAAAAACTCCTAGTACCTTCCGATTGGCCATTTTTTCTCCTATAACTTAGCTTCGAAACTTTTCTGCCACAAAAACACTAAGACACCAATAAAAGAATTAAAGGTCCAATAACTACATCTCTTCATATTCTCAAATTTTTCTTAGTGTCTTAGTGCCTTTGTGGCAGATTTACTGCCTTGATATTTACACAAAATTAAGCGGGGCGTTTTTTGCCGACGTAGAAGATATACACGCCTAACATGGCAATCATGGCAGCGGCCAGGAAGTAACGCTGCGCGCCGCCCAGAGCGGTGAAGCAGAAACCGCAGGCCACCAGCGACGCGATCATGGGAAGAAGAGCGCGGCGGTCTTTAAATCCATGGATACTGAGCAGATTAAGGGCGGAATAGAAATAGGCCGGCAACGTCAGCAGCACCGCGATATCCGCGATATCCCCGAAAAGATCCTGGGTATCTCCCCCTTTGGAGATCAACATCAGAACAACCATCAGGCCGGTCATAAAAAGAGAGGTCGAGATCAATCCAAAAGCGGGGATGCCCTTCTTGTTGAGGCGACCAAAGATATTCGGGAAGGTGCCGTCTTTCGCGGCCCGGACACCAGCCTGGGAGACCAGCATCATCCATGAACCGAGCGAAGCCAGGCAGGCAAACGCGACAATCGCCGATACCACCTGGGGAGCCCAGGTAGAGCTGGTCATATGCCCAGCCGCCAGGGAAAAGGGGGCGCCGGAAGCGGCCATATCGGATGCCGGAAACATCCCGGATATCGCCGTGCAGGAGAGGATATAGACTATCCCCGCCACACAGGTTCCGATCATGGTGGATAGAGGAACGGTCCGCTTGGGATTCTTGACCAAGCCGGAACTAACCGAGGCGCTCTCCACCCCGATAAAACTCCAGATACAGAGCAGTACACCCGCCATCACCGCTGTTCCTCCCGACTGAGAACCGACAATCCAGTTGGCGGAAAACTGGGAAGGACTGAAAAAGAACCATCCCACGGTTCCGGTGAGAATTACCGGTATCAGCAGAAGTGCAACGCCTATCGTCACCAACCGCCCGATCCATTGCGCCCCCATCAGGTTGATCCCGGTAAATATCCATACAAAAACAATCGAGGTTATTCCAGCGGGAATCGGCTGCTTCAAGACCGGAAAGAATACCGATAGATAGGCGACACCAGTGATAGCGATCGCCAGGTTGCCTATCCAGTTGGCATGAAAATAAAGAACCCCGGTCTGGAAACCGAAAACAGGAGAGATCTCGCCCGCATAACCGATCGGCCCTCCTTCTTGAGGATTATCCGTCCCCAACTTGGCGAATACATAGGCCAAAGCTAATGCCCCCGCGCCGGCAATTACCCAGGCGAATATGGTAATTGAACCGATCCTGGCCAGGTTGGAGGGCAAAAGCGCGATCCCCGATCCCATCATGTTCCCGGCAACTATAGCCGATGCACCGAGCAGACCAATCTGTTTAGCCTGGCTTTTATTCATCCAAACCTCCTTTTCCCATCTTCGATTATGCCGGCAAACCGGCCTTAAATCTGGACAACTCTAAATTCACTTATCTATAAAATTATAATCCAAAAATCATCTCCACAATACTGGTATTATTTATATACACCTATACTATCCATTGTTTTTACATATATTCAAATATTATAGGATTCATCTCATCTTTCATCATTACATATTATCATCCTTCTTAATATCTTTTACAAGTATATTTTTGTTGATAAATACCTTGCTTTATTTAATCAAGTTTAAAATGCTTCACATTTTCAGATAACCATTGATCGGCGCCCGGGTGTTACGTGTGTCCCCGCATTAAGGTAGGAGGAAGGGGAAGTTGAACATCCAATGACCAAATTCGCGTAGATTCGCGCGATTAGCGGTTTTGAAAAAGGGGCTGAGGCGGGGGGAAAAGATGAACATCGAGCGTCAAACGTCCAACTCCCAACGTCGAGGTCCCGTCCTGATATAGATTGTCACATAGGAGCAGGAGAAATAGCTATGTGACTGACAGTGCTACAGTGAGCACTTCAAATCCGGACTTGACCCGGACCCGCATTAAGACAGGACCATTACAGGACCCGAATTAGATTCGGGGCCTGTAATGGTCCTGCCATAAAGAGGGGGAGAGGGAGAGGGAGAGGGAGAGGGGAATAAACTTGTCATTAAATTGTCTTGCCAAAAAGGAGCCGAGGGAAAGGGAAAAGGTATTGTTTTTACACCAAAAATAACAACCATACAACTTTCAACGCCCAACTTCCAACATCCGTGAGATTAAGCTTTTGCCCGGGAACTAACCCGCGGCAGGCCGTGGACTTTGCGGTGATGATGGTGATCCAGGTACTTATCTTCATGCTCGACGATATCGTAGGCGAAGATCTTCATCCGGTCGGTTACCAGCATCTGGAGCGCGGCGTAAACCCAGATCGCCACCACCCACCATCCGCTGGAAGATCATCCGGAGCTTCTTGATGGCGTCAATGATCACCGAAAGTCCGGGGAGGGTGAGGACGATATCGGCAGCCGATTTGGCGGCGTCGGTTGCCCCGTCCACCGCCACCCCGCAGTCGGCCTTCTTTAAGGCCGGAGCATCGTTCACCCCGTCTCCGGTCATCCCGGTGATATGGCCCAACTCCTGGAGGAGTTCCACTATCTCGAATTTATCCTCGTGTTCTTTGTGATCTTCGTAGTGATTCAATCCTTGAAGAATAATAAAGATGCCCGCTACTGTTTTCAGTCATCACTGTCTTCAAAAGTGGCGTTACCCTCATCATCGATCTTCAGATAACCGTCGATTGTCACCCGGGAGTCCCTGGTCTTCCTTTCGACCAGGCTATTATCAATATATAGTTTTATTGTCACCTCACCGCACTCCACCCTGGCATAAAGATAAAGATGGGCTCCATCCGCGGCGCAAAATGTTTCCCGCCAGGGGTTCTGACTAATACTACCTCGACTGCGCGTCACTCCATCTTCATCTATCCACTCCAGACGGGTGAGACATTCAATCTGCCAGTCCCCCATATCCACCTCGTATTTAATACTGGCTTCATCCGAATCACCGCAGGAGTCACTCCCATTGCAGGAGATGAAGACCAGCGGGATAAGAGCGAGGATAACCGTTAAAACTATGGAACAACTTATTTTTTTCATGACTGTTTCTCCTATGATTTAGCGCCTTCGGCGCTAACGTTGAAAAATAAAGACGTTGAAGATAAAAAACGTTAAAGATCGTTGAAATATCAAGGACGTCCAATCTAAGTGCACCGTCACATAAATACATCCGCGAAGTTAACTGATTTATTTTACTACAAATTCCTCCGAAGACAGAAGTAATCCGTTCAGATAGACTCTTATCTTCCAACCACCGAGGAATTTTCCCGAGCCAAAGGGGCCGATCGAGAATGAAAATAGCTCATCTCCGGTTAGTTCAAGCCAGGACCAGCACCGGTAATTACCGCCCGGAGAATGAAATTTCTTCCGGTATGTCTCTTGAACCCCGCCGCCCGGTCTTATCCAGCGAAATGTAAGAGTATAATCTCCTTCCTCCAGATCTTTCAGAGATACCGTGGCGTATATCTTCTCTCTCAGTCCAAACTCTCGCCGGGGATCACCTTCCCGGGTGGAACCAAGATGAAGTAATGACTCAACCGAAGACAGGTGTTCTTCTACGACTATCCCGGATTGATTTGGGTTATCTGACTTATGACTGTCTGGATTAAGAACAACTATAACTACGCCAACAACAATCAATCCACCCAGAGCAATAAAGAGAAAATTAAATATTTTCTTCATCATAATTTGGCACCTGTGGCACCAAATTAGTTTTGAACCAAGACTATCGTTATTTCGGTTTTAGCAATACCGGTAAAAGGGCTGATAGTTCCATTTGAATCTAAAGAAATTGCCCCAATCGTTCGCCTAAACTGCCCCAAGCAACCAAAGCGGGATAAGCGACAACTTCCAACTTTTTTATCCGCCATAGCTTTAGCGAAGGAGGAAGGCACTTAAGCGCACTTTCAACTTTCACAAAGGTAACTCCCGATCACGGAGGCGGCTGTCATCTATCTTCAGGCGAAGATAATCAAGAGTCTGGTCCATCCGCTGATTCAGATTCCCGCTGATCTCCAACTTCTCTCCCAAGTAATTATCCAGGGACTTAATGATGAGATCTTCTATCGCGAGCTGAAAATCTTCGTTGGTAGAGCGCACTCCATCATCCATACCCCGGTTGTGGCTGAGCCGGAGGTGATCCTCCAACTTGATATAGATCAGGAGGAAGTAGGTCCGCTGCCAGTGCTCAACCACATCCTTGATAATTGAGAAGATTGCCGGATCGACGTATCCTTCCTCGGCACCCCGGAGAGCAAAGAGAGTGTTATCGAAGACGCAGCGGTCACAGAGCAGAAAATCCGGCATCAGTTCAGCCCCCTCCAGCTCCAGCCGGATCTGTTCCTTGCAGATCCAGTATTGCCCACGGCTGACCTGGCCGCTCTCGTTGATATCATAGGGACAGAGACGGGATAACTCCGGGACCATCTCCACCTGAAAGGCACGGTATTTCAGTTCACTGAAAAGGCGGTGAAGAAACGTGGTCTTCCCCACCCCAAAGGTTCCGATTACTCCTATCTTATACATTAAAATTTTCCTCCGGAAAATTTTAGTTTTGAACAATGCCAGAGATTTTATCTATTAGCAGTGCAATAACATATTGCTCACGTTAAAATTTTGATAGTAATGTATACCAAACACGCATCTCATATCTTGCATTCTATCTCCTGTATCCTGAATCCTGTATCCCGCATCCTGTATCCCGCATCTCTCACTCCTTCGTCTCCCTTGTCACTGTCGGCGGCGGAGAGGATATCAAACTATTTTTATGTGTCCTGGCGAAATACGGACTCAGAGTGGTGTTGGGAAGGACCCGGGTGCCATCTCCGATCCGGATCGCGCCCATAGAGACACCTGAGGCCAGAATGCAGTTATCTCCGATTCTGACCAGACCGACCCGGAACTTACCGGCGCCTTCATAGGCATGGCTGGAAATCTTACAAAAAGCACCTACCAGAGAATTGTCGCCGATCTCGATCAACTCCGGACAGAATTGATCTATCCAGCAGGCCTGCATAATCTCCGTGTCTTTGCCCAGTTTCACTCCCGCCAGGCGATAGAGGCTGTTCTTGAATTTTCCCGCCCGGAGGATCATCGCGAAGAATACCAGCCAACTCAAGAGAAACCGCTTATAGAGGGGACGGTTCATGGCTGTCCAATGAATCCGGTTCGACTCGGAAAGCTTCCCCAGACCATCGAAGGTATAGGAGTTCGTCCTCCCCTTCAGAAAGGCACCAAGGCGGGCGGCACCGTCTGGGATATCAGGATTCAACTCCCGGATATCAATCGGATCCGCCGAAGCCGAACGAGCAATAGTGATAACCCTACCCTTCTTCTCCCCCAGCCGGATCCCCCGCCGTATAATCCGGGTCACCGCCTGTCGTAAAGCATCATCTATGTTATTTGTATCCAATATTCAATCCCCGTCTTTAAGTCAGTTTAAACCACGAAGTACACGAAGAACAGAAACAACATTTCGTCATTAATAATATTGCTATTATTACCAACACCTACCCAAACAAAATAACTGCGAACCCACTTTCTTAATCCCCTTCGTGATCTTCGTGTCCTTCGTGGTAATAATCAGTTTTTGACAACATTAAGTACTCTTTCAATGACGGAAGTGTCTGATTCCGGTGAAGACCATCGTAATCCCGTGCTCTTCCGCGGCGGCAATCGACTCCTTATCCCGGATCGATCCGCCGGGCTGGACGATGGCCCGGACCCCATTCTCAGCCGCCAGGTCCACCACATCCCGGAAGGGGAAGAAGGCATCAGAGGCCAGGACCGATCCTTCGATAGTAAGATCCGACTGCCGGGCCTTGGTTATCGCTAACCGGGCCGCGTCGATACGGCTCATCTGACCGGCGCCGATCCCAATAGTCGCGTGCCCCTCTCCCAGGATAATCGCGTTTGATCGGGTATGTTTGCAGACTATCCAGGCGAAAGAGAGCGCCTCCCATTCGACTGCGGTCGGTTCACTCCCGGTTACCACTTTGATCGTATCCCGATCCCAGCGGATGGAGTCGGCATCCTGGATCAACAGTCCGCCATAGATTGACCGGAGTGAATGATACGGAGAACGAGTTCGGAGATCTCCTAATTCCAGTATTCTCAGATTCTTCTTCCGGGAGAACCGCTGGAGTGCCTCCGGCGTATAAGACGGCGCGATTACCGCTTCCACAAATGTGCTGGTTATCTCCCCGGCCAGATCCTCATCCACCTCCCTGTTAAACGCGATAATACTCCCGAAAGCGGAGAGAGGATCAGTAGTTCGGGCCCGGATGTAACTCTCCAGCAGAGTGTCCGATGTCGCGACACCGCAGGGATTGGTATGTTTTATGATGACGGATGTCGGGCCATTCAGATCCAGTACCAGGGAGAGAGAGCTCTCCAGATCGAGAATATTGTTGTAGGAGAGTTCTTTCCCCTGAATCTGTCGAGTGGACGGGATTGAACTCCCGACCGGGAGCTTCCCTTCCATGTAAAAAGCAGCCGACTGGTGACTATTCTCCCCGTACCGGAGAGTTTGATTGAGAGAATAGTTTAAGGCAAGTGAATCGGGGTACTCCCCATCCATCTTGCCATCCAGAGAATCCGCGATTGAGTTATCATAACCACAGGTTAAACGAAACGCTTTTGCCGCCAATTTCCTCCGGATATCTTCCGGAAGTTCCCCGCCATTAGACTTCATCTCCCCCGTCACCGTGAGATAGTCAGCTGGATCGGAGAGTACCACCACCCCGGGATGGTTCTTGGCGCCGGCTCGGAGCAATGCAACTCCTCCGATATCGATAAACTCCCGGAGCGATGCTTCATCCAATCCAGCCATACCGCGTTTTTCCCGGAAGGGATAGAGATTAACCGCCAGAAGATCGATCGGTTTAATCCCGGAACGCTCTAACTGAGAAAGATGATCAGGATTGGCGCGGTCGGCCAGCAGGCCAGCATGAATCTTCGGATGAAGCGATTTTACTCTCCCATCCAACATCTCCGGGAAACCGGTGTAGTCGGAGAGATCGGTAACCGGGATCCCCTCCTCTTTCAGCACCCGGGCGGTCCCTCCGGTGGAGATAATCTCAAAACCCATATCGACCAGCGCCGCGCCCAGATCCGGAAGACCGGTCTTATCCGAGACACTGATTAAAGCGATTCTTTTTTTCATCTTTATTAACTTCTTTCTTTACCTTTTTAGCTGCAAAAAAGCGCAAAATTCACAAGAATTCCCCCTACCTCAGCCTCTTTTGCAGTCCACTAATTTACACGAATCTACACTAAATATTCCCACCTGCCTCGGCCTGGCTTTTTTACTTCGACATTCGGAGTTCGATATTCTGATGTTCGATATTCGCTTTTGTTTTCCTTTGGCCCCATTTAAACTTCCAATAACCAACTTTCAACTGTCAATTTTCAAGTTGCCTTCCGCGTTGGCAGATAGCATTTGGTCATTGGGTATTCCTTGTTGGATATTGGATATTCGCCATATCCTTCATTCCCCAATCCCCAGATACTGCTCAAACGCCTTAATCCTCTCCGATGTTCCGATATCATAATAGCGCTCTTCAACCGGCCAGGCTTTTAGCTTCCCCGCTTTTATCAACTGCGGATAGAGATCGTCTTCCAGAGAGAATACTTCACCCGTGGGAAAGTAACTCGCAATCTCTTTCTTCACCAGTCTAACCCCGGCATCAATATGGGATAGTTGTTCTCCCTTTAATGCGGGCGCCATTCCGGTAATCTCCCACCCCTGCTCTATTCGCAGATTCACCCTTGAATCCCCTCTTTCGGCCCGGAATACGGCAACCATCATCAAAGAGGAATAATTTCTGAACCTACCAAGCATTTTAGTATAATCAATCGGGAGAAAAGTGTCACCATTAATAAGAAAAAATACGTCCTGTGTTTTCGGAAGAGCAGGCCTTAACGCGCCACCGGTTCCCAGGGGATATTCCTCCTGAGAATAATCAATTCTGATTCCCAGACTACTGCCATCTCCAAAATATTCCTCGATCATCTCCCCCAAGTAGCCGGTACAGAGAAGGATATCATTAATTTTGAACTTTTTTAAATAGAGAATCAGATATTCCAGAAAAGGGCGCCCATTAATCTTAACTAATCCCTTGGGTATATTCCTGGTAAGCGGCCAGAGCCTGGTCCCCCTGCCTCCTGTCATTATCACTGCCTGCAATTAATTTTTCCTCCAGAAAATTACTGGTAATTTCAACATTTAAACTTAACGCCAAATAGATTAAAAGTCAAAAGTATATTGAATACATCCCGAGATTCTCCCTATTCGCTCCAACGTTATGGATATTCTTCCGGTTTTTCTTGAATAGCCTGAATAACCGACTACAATAATTATGAGATGAACAAAAAACCGCTTATCCTATTAAGTTCTCTTCTGCTCGCAACTCTCATCCTCTCCATCCCGTTGCTTATAAACCCGGCGTTAAAGACCCGTTCGGACGCCATTATCCATATCGGAATAACCCGGGCCATTCTGCGAGATGGGATACCGCCTTCCAATCCATTTCTTGCCGGGGAGCAACTGCCTTACTACTGGTTCTACAATGCCCTGGGAGCCCTAATCTGTCTCCCCACCGGATTCAACCCCGGGACGGTGATGGTTGTCCTTAACATCCTGGGCCTGTTATTACTGCTGCTTGCGGTATTCAAAATAACCGATTTCTTGACCGGACGGCAAAGTAACGGATTTCTGGCGACCGGACTCGTCATATTCGGATTAAACGGCTGGGGCTGGCTTCTCATGATTCCAGGGATCTTCAATAATGGCCTTATCAATCGCCCCGCGGGCGGCATCTGGAGATTCCTGGACCGGATCGTCCTGACCCGATGGGAAGGCACAATGGGATTCATGCTGACCAAGTTCTGGGTCGCCAACTCATTCTCCCTCGGTCTCACCATCGCCGCGGCCGCCCTTTACTGCTTCTTCCGATATGATCTTCGGCGAAGCTACGCCGCGACGGCTGCCGTCTTTCTCCTCACTCTTCTCTCCGCCCATCTTAATATCATAACCGGCGGCTCGTTAATGATCGTCTTTTTCTTCTTCTTCCTTCTCCAGATTATCCTTCCCTCCGGAGAGATAGCCTCGAGTAAAAAGCCCGCTCTCATCGGAATCATATTACTCGGCCTGCTGGTACTTTTCCTGATTCCTTATTTAAATTCGATTACGGTGGGAACTCATACGAATACCATCATAAGATTTCGCCTTCCGGACTGGTTCCAATTGCGGGTGCTGGCAATGTTTCCGGCTCCCCTCTGGGTGCTAGCGGCAATCACGTTCAGAAAAAATGGCCTGAAAAGAACCCGGCTGTATCAGTATTTCCTTTTATTGGCTTTACTCATACTAAGTGTCGGATTCCTTTTCTTCCGATTTCCCAAGCATAATGAGTTCAAGCTCATTTTTCTGATCGCTCTCTTCCTTTCCCTTCTGATAGGGTTGAACTCCAGGCTTACCAACCGGAAGACCGCCTGGATAGTATGGGGGATCCTTATCACCACCATTCCAACCACCGGCCTGGGATTGATCGCGTATAGTTACTCGCCGGATGAGCTTCACATCACCCCCGATGAAACCGCGATCTATACCTGGATCAACCGGAACTTAGCCGAGGATACCGTCCTGATAGCGGAGAGACGAGATGAGTTGATACCCCTCCTCGCCGCGCGCGATGCCTATCTATCATGTTATACCTTTCTTAAATCAACTCCGATTGACCGTGAGTTGATTAGGGAGAGGAGAAACCGGATCAGAAATTCGGGGAAAGAAGAAGGAATGGCGGAGTTACTCATCGAGATATCCCGGGAGACCGGGCGGTCTGTCGGATTAATCCGATACTCTGGCAGCCTCCCACCAAAGAATCCCCTCCTCCTACTTCATACTGAAGGGGTGATAGAAGTCTGGGGCATAAAGAGATAATCACGGATTTGGAATTAAGCTTTGCTCATCTGACCATTCCTGCAAAAGATTTGGGGTCAGGCCTTGCTTATCTACCTATTTGCGCAATAAGCAAGGCCTGCCCCCAAATTAAGGAGATGTTAATTTTTGAATGATTGAATTATGTTCCGGATATTTTTTTATTAATTCTTCCCTTTCCGCCAATTCAAAGTCGATATATTCAAAACCCGGGGAGACAAAACAACCTATCAGTGAATAGGTATCACTCTTATCAACAGTCGCACCAAACCAGCATCCGGCCTTAATAATTATCTGAAATGATTCTCCATTGTCAGGGTTCGGTCCTAATTTTTCTTCGCGATATTTCCCGTCAGGATCAATCAGATAAATTGTTACCGAACTCCCAGAATGATAATTCCATAATTCATCCGATTTCAAGCGATGCAGGCGAGAAATCTGGCCGCTTTTTAATAAAAAATATATTGCTGTATAGGCTTTTCTTGGTCCTTCATATTCTCTTTGCAGGTTATCGGTATTGATTATATCGGATGCCGCAAATGTTTCATTGAAATATCCGCCCTCCGGATGGGGAGAGAGAGATAATTTTTCAATCCAATAATCAGCATCATGATTTTTATTGCGATTAGTCATTTGATGGCGCCTGATAAGATTCATATACGCCGCGGTGAAGAGATCCGGAAATATTCGATCGAGGATGGTTAACAGTCTCCACATTCCAGGGATCAGACGAGCAACACTTTTTAACGCACCATAGCCGTTCTTATCGATAGATTATCTATCTCTAAATTTAGAGTATGCAAAGTTTTCCGGGCGGCATCCAGATCACTTAGAATTCTGGATTTTGTATCTTCAAATACATCAATCAAGTCACTGAATAACCTGTAATAATAATTTATCCCTTCATTCAGGTTCCTGGCAAAAGTGAATAAGTATTTTTCCTGCATCTTTGTGATAGACGCGCTCATCTCTTCTATCTTCTTCCTTAGAAACTTAATATATATATTCAGTTCTTGTATAAACATATTTGGACGATCATTCCTTGTAATCATATCTGATCTTCCGTAAATATGATCTGTGATCTCTTTTAGATTCATTGTCCTGGGAAAATACGCCATATTGGGACCAGGGCAGACCGAGACTCCATCACCTTCATCCCTGGTATCTAAATTATTCACCAACAAAGCAGAGGTTCCTATCCCCACACAAAGACATGTCTTGTTAACAATTTTTTCAAATGCCTTTTCGTACTCAGCGGGAGATAGTCCTTCCTTATCTAATTCTGCTATTTTTAACTGCTGATATTGACTTGAACCTGTACAGATAGCTCTTTCAGTAAACTCTTTATTATTAGCAAGATATCCCTTGAGGCAAGAACTCCCGGGGCTGCCGGCCGCGATTAAAGATAATTTTGCGAGATCTTTACTGTTATTTTTCAGGTTACTGAAAGGAATCTCCAGAGGAGAGATATCGCTTAAATACAGATCATCCTCTCTGGCTTCTCGCAATTTATTCCTGGTCGGTTCATCAACGTTAGTCACTTCCGTGACTAAAAGAAAAGGTGTGGCCCAGCCAACTGAATCAAGTTGATAATGATCAATCAGGAATTGATGTTCTTCAGCTGTTCCAACACCGCCTTGAGCGGTGATTCTTAGCGGTAATGTTGTTTCCGGTATTGGACGATTCCTGCTGGAGAGTGCCGGAATCAGGATTTTGTGAATTGATTGAATCAATTCTTCTCGTTTATCCCTGAATTCAGCTAATATCGGCCCCATCAGGTATCCATCTGTCGCGAAAGCATGGCCACCGCAATTAAGTCCTGATTCAATTCTGTATTCCGAGACCCACAGTCCTTTTTTTGCCAGAAATTTGCCTTGAATAAAAGCCGACCTATAATCACTGACTTTTATAACAATTTTCTTTCTTATCTCTCCATTCTCATCAGGGTAGAAATCTTCAAATTGCTCAAAATAACTGTACAATCTGGGATTTATTCCAGCCGAAAGTACTATCGATGAATTTAAATCGCTATTCGCGTACCCCCTGAGCGCGGCGTGAGCGTCATTATATTCTACCGGTAATTTTTCTCCTTCAATGTAATTTTCCTTATCAAGCTGGGTCATAATATTCACATCAATACTCCCCATTGATAAGTTGTCTTTCAGCCAGTTCCCAGCCTTATTTGGATCAAAATATTCAGACGATAAGCTTTTGATTTTTTGTTTTATGGTGGAACTGTCAGGCAGCATATCGAAGTATTTTTTTATCTCATCACTCTTATCGATAGCGGCATCTGATAATTCTTCAAATTTCTTCTTGGCCATGTTGTTTATTAAATTCAGGTAGGAGGTAATCCTTTTCGCTCTAAAATCTTCGGTATCGTCTGTGATCTCTCTATAAGGAATTGCGAATTTATCACAGTACATCTTCCTCAACTTCTCCAGAAGAATGTCATCAACTAAAGAAATTACCGAATCAATTCCGTATTGAGAAACCCTTAACGCAGCATCAATAGTAAATCCGATCCCCATTACAGGAATATGAAATGAATGTGTTTTTATCATGTTTCAATCATCCACATTTAACTGTTGAAATATTTTATGAATACCCAACTGTATCTATCCGTAAAATCTGACAATATACACGGAATTGTGATTATCTCCTACTATTCATTTGTTTATTTCTACTGCTCGATCACCTTCACCAGGTCCAGTTTTGCATCGTAAAGATATTTTGCCTGATAGAACGGCTGGGAGAAATCGATTACCTTAGGAAAGAATATCCTGTCCGATTGCGGGATTGACAGGTTATATGTCTCCTCCACAGGCCACCAGCTAAACTCGCCTTCGCGGTGATCACCAATGAGATTCCCCGAGAAATCCTTAGTGACATACAAGAATAGCATCCACTGCCAATCGGGCTGGGGCGATACCTCCGTAATCAGACCCCGAAACCGAAGCTTGTTTGCCTTCAAACCCGTCTCTTCCTGAAGTTCGCGCGCCGCGCAATCGTACGGGGACTCTCCCGCCTCAACTTTCCCTCCCGGAGCAACCCATAAGCCTAAGTTCGGCTCCTTCTTCCGTCTCATCAGAAGGACCTGGTTGTTCTCAAGGCAGTAGACCAATGTGCTCAGGATTGGCATAGCCTTTTTATCTGATCGAACGGTTGTTATAGAATCAGTCATATTGAAATCCATCCGGCGGTTCGCGATCTCTTCTATCGCAACGTTTATTTGGAATCATACATTCCTAACACCCACCTGGCTTTGTCTATTTGGGGGGGACGGTATGATTGGAATTTATTTATTAACTCCGCGGGGTTATCCGCAATAAGTACCATTGATCTATGTTCTTTTCCTATGAATTTTTGACTCACCATATGATCAAGAAATTCTATTAAATAATCAAAGTATCCCCTGATGTTTAAAATTCCACATGGTTTACCGTGAATGCCCAGCTGAGCCCATGTCAAAACTTCAAAGAATTCCTCAATAGTTCCAAATCCTCCCGGCAGCGCGATGAAACCATCAGACAGTTCAACCATTAGAGATTTGCGTTCGTGCATGGAATTCACAATCCGCAGATCAGAGAGATCAGTACAGGCAACTTCTTTCTCTGCAAGATCCCGGGGAATAACCCCGATTATTTCGGCGGACTGCTCAATAAAGGTATTTGCGATCTCTCCCATTAAACCAACGCCGGCACCACCATAAACCAATCCAATATTATTTTTTATAAGAGCAAGGCCAAGGTCTCTTGCCGCGTCTATATACATCTCATCTGATCCACGACTCGATCCACAGAATACACATATCCTATTCATAATATATTTTTAACCACCAATTGCTATTTAATTCCATTCGATTCTTATTCTTTATTGCTTGAATAACCATATATCCAAATAAAATAACAATTATAGGAATCGTTAAATAGAATAAGAAGTCAATCTCACTATGAATTGACCCGTTTGCGGCAACAGCTAATGCGCCGGTAGTTTGATGGACCAGAGCTGCTAATATTAATGACTCGCTCCATAGATAGAATAACAAGCTCGCGATAAAATAGCTGAACAGATAAATTTGCACAAATAAGGTAGTTCCAGCGGGATAAAAATGAAACTGAGCCAGATGATAGAGCGCGAATGCCAGAGCTGTAATGACAAGGCTTAATTTGAGACCAAAATTTTTCCTTAGTACTGGAAAAATAAAGAGAACGAACAAAGGATAGTATGTTACATGAAATAGCAATGTAGATACATAATGAATACCAAAATCTTTTATTGATATTTTTAATTGGATTATTGTTTTTATAGACTCAAAATTAACCAGAATAGTGAAGACAGCTAAAACGGAGATAACCAATAATAAATTCTTGGTTTTAGGCCAGAAAGAAAAATCTAATCTCCATTTTTTAGATAACCATATTGGAATAATTATACTAAGAATTGGAATTCCAATGAATCCAAACAAAATACCGGAGATCATTTCAAATGTCTCGTTGCCATCTGATTCACTTAATCTCATGAAAATATTCGCAGACAATATTATCAAGACATATAATATAAAGACTACTGATACTACTATGAGTTGTCTCTTTTCCCTTTTTTCCATAATTCCCCCTATTCTTCTAATCTGATTTAATACTCTCTAATGTCTCAATAGCCCAATCTAATTCTGCTTGTAGATGATATTCATGATGACTGAATATGACCAATGCTGCCTTTCGGGATATTTTGGGCAGGAATTCCATAGAACTATCTTTATGTTGATTAATTCTCTCAAGCTGGAGTTTTATCTCTCGAATATGGACTTTTAAGCTATCACGGATTTTTTCGGAATTCAATGCCCCTGAGAAGTAGAATATTGCATCATAGATAAACTCAGGCCTATATTCGAAGGAAAGCAGGTTTTTTAAGATGCTTTGAAATTCCGCTTTGCCTTTTTCCGTTATTGAATAAACAGTTCTCTCGGGTCTATTAGAATTTTTTTCAAGGCGGGCCAACAATAAACTGTTTTCTCTCAACTTTTCCAGATGGTAGTAAATACTCGGTAATTTTATCTGAGTAAAATCAGAGACCTTATCGTTGATTATCTTCTTTATTTCATAACCATGCTGTGGTCCATATCTCTGCAATACTCCTAAAATATATAAAGGAATCTTCATATCCCCTCCTGCCCGTCAATATTGAATACTATTATCGAATATAGTCAGCACTGACTATATTGTCAATTTTTTTCTTATCTGCTTGACGCCTGATCCAGACAGTGCTACTATGCGTTTCCTATAGGCCAAAAGGATGATTAGGAATTAGTGGCTCCACACCACAAAGATAGATTCTCTCCCCGGTCTAAAAATTATTAAGATTCCAGACCACTGGTAGAATTTATCATTAGTTTTAATAGATCAACAATAGCATCAGGGATCCAGCATACTTAGTATCTGAATCCATGATTTGATATATAAAATAATTTGTGCTTTCACAAATTTGAGAAGTAAGATTGTAGAAACCAACAATATTTAATTCATTAATGAATTAAAAAGGAGAGTTAATATGAGTGGCGAGATCATAAAAGTTGCAAGAAATACGGAAAATGCACCAAATAATTTAGGTCCATATACACAAACTGTAGCTTTTTCTCATTACAATAATATTTCAGCTCAATTACCTATCGATCCAAAATCTGGTAAAATTGTAGGTAATGATGTAAAAGAGCAGGCAAAGCAGTGCTTAAACAATATTAAAGCAATTGTAGAAAGTGTCGACCACGTTATGGACGATGTTGTTAAAATCAATATATTCCTTAAGAATATCTCAGATATTGACGCTGTAGACGAAGTTTATCCAACATTCTTCCAAAGCAATCTTCCTACACGGACAACAGTCGAAGTTGCAGCTTTACCTATGAATGATGCTTTGGTACAAATTGATGCAGTTATTTCAAACGGCGAAGGTACACCTCCACAAATGAGTTTGGATCTCATAAAAGTTTCAAGAAACACGGAAAATGCACCAAAGGGTCTATACTCACAAACTGCAGCTTTTTCTCATTACAATAATATTTCAGCTCAATTACCCATCGATCCAAAAACTGGTGAAATGGTAGCTGGTGGTGTAAAAGAGCAGGCAAAGCAGAGCTTAAACAACATTAAAGCAATTTTAGAAAGTATCGACCACGTTATGGACGATATAGTTAAAACAACCATATTCGTAAAAAACATCTCGGATATTGAAGCCGTAAACGAAGTTTTAACAACATTTTTCCCAAGCTATGTTCCTGCACGGTCAACAGTTGCAGTTGCAGCTTTACCTATGGATGCTTTGGTACAAATTGATGCAGTTGTGTCACACGGAGACGGTACACCTCCACAACTTCCTGAAGACAGCCGTCTACTCGTCATAGAAGCAAGCAATACGGAAAATGCACCAAAAGTTCCATACTCACACACTGTAGCTTTTTCTCATTACAATCATGTTTCAGCTCAATTACCTTTAGACCCAAAAACTGGTGAAATGGTAACTGGTGGGGTAAAAGAGCAGGCTGGACAATGCTTAAAAAATATCAAGGCAATTATAGAAAGTGTCGACCACGTTATGGACGATGTAGTTAAAATAAATATCTGCCTTAAAAATATCGCAGATATTGATGCTGTAAACGAAGTTTACACAACATTCTTCCCAAGCTATCTTCCTGCAAGAACAACAGTTGGCGTTTCAGCTATCCCTATGGATGCTTTGGTACAAATTGATGCAGTTGTTTCTAACGGTGAAGGTACACCTCCAGAAGCATAGTAAGAACTGTTAAAGTTACTAGGCAATGCCGAAGGTAATCATAAAAAAGGGAGCTGAAAATCTATTTTCAGCTCCCTTTTTTTATATCTAATCATTTTTTGGCCATACCCAGGTAGGAATGATTGTCTGTTTCTCTCTGATAGTCGGGATCGGGATGGGAGCAGGACTCATGGTTATATCTCAAGCTTCAAATTTTGGAGTGGATATAGTCAGCTTGACGCCTGTTGTCGCCGGTTCGGTAATTATGATTTTGGGGATCTTCAATGGTTTGGGTCGCCCCGCCTGCGGTTCCTTATCGGATGAAATAGGCCGAAAAAACGTTATCTTTGTCGCGTTCGCGGTTCAGCTCGTCGCGCTGGTATTGATTTTACCTAATGCGTCTTCTTACTGGATGTACGCGCTCGGAGTTTCCTTAATGGGATTTTCTTACGGAGGTTTCCTGGGAACGATGCCGTCGATTACATCCGACTTTTATGGTTTGAAAAATGTTGGTTTAAATTACGCGTCGGTCTATACCGGCTGGGGAGCCGCCTAATATTTTGGGCCGCAGGTCGCGAAAGTAATAGTTGGTGGCAATGTTGACCCGACCGAGTGGAATAAAGCGTTTTATTTTATCGCTGCGGCATACGTGATCGGTATGATTCTGTGGTTTTTCACTAAACCGCATGTCAAACCTACGACCACGGAATAAGATAGCAGCTTATTTAACCGCGAATTACGTGGATTGCTTTTTCTTTTAATCAGCATAATCCGCTAAATCCGCGGTTAAATAAGTTGCGAAGATAAGTTCTTACAACGCCATACCCGGAGTGAAGAATGAAAGAGCTGAAGAAGAAGCAGTATTTTTTCAAACACGAAGGGATGAACTTCGAGACGATATTTGCCCTGGGTAGATGTCATTACGGAGCTGCTGAAGCAGGGGAGATCCTCTCCACTATCGCCCGGATCCATGACGGCGACTTCGAGAGCTGGTACCGGGAATGGTATGCTACCGCCGAACGGGTCCGGGCTATCGCTAAAAAAAGTGCTGAGGGCGGCAACAATTTAAGCGCCCGGTCAGCCTATCTCCGGGCCGCCAACTACTACGCCGCCGCCAACAACATGGTTGACGGCTCCGACGATCCTTCCCGGGTCGTCCCAACCTGGAAAGAACACCTGGCCTGCTGGGATGAGTTCTGCTCCCGACTCACCCCCCCGGCCGAGAAGGTCGAAATTCCTTACGAGGAGACTCCGATGCCCGGGCACTTCTTCCGTCCCGCCGAAACCGGTGGCCCCTGGCCCACTATCATCTTCAACAACGGTTCCGACGGCGCGAACAGCGTGATGTGGTCGAGCGGGGTCGCCGGTGCCCTGGCCCGGGGATACGCGGCGCTTACTTTCGATGGCCCCGGCCAGAACACCATGCTCTGGCTCCATAACCTCCCCTTCCGCTACGACTGGGAGAAGGTGATCACTCCTGTGGTTGATTTTCTCCAGGCCCGGAAGGATGTCGCTAAAGATAAGATCATTCTCTCCGGAATCAGCCAGGGCGGCTACTGGATCCTCCGGGCACTCGCCTTCGAAGACCGGATCGCGGCCGGGATCGCCGACCCGGGGGTGATGGATGTCTCCAGCGCAATGATGGAGAAACTGGGCAAGCATATGGCCCATACCTTCGAGAAGGGAGACGCGGAGAAGTTCAACAAGGAGATGAAGATGGGACTGCGCTTTTTCGGGAATGCCGGACGCCGGGAGTTGGAGTTCCGGATGAAGCCTTACTGTACCGAGGATTACTTCGACTGGATCTCCCAAGCCCGGAAGTTCAATCTCCGCGATGTGATCGAGCGGATTAAGTGCCCGATCTTCATCGCCGACCCCGAGGACGAGCAGTTCTGGCCTGGCCAGCCTCAGGAAGTTTATGACGCGCTGACCTGTCCGAAGACCATTGTACGCTTCACCGCCGCGGAAGGCGCCAACTGGCACTGCCAGCCAATGGCCAGAGCCCTCTACGACCAGCGGGTATTTGACTGGCTTAACCCGATTGTTCAATCGGATTAGTTTTGCAAAATGACTATTATTATTTATTCAGGTACTATTGTAAAAACTATTAACAATCCTATTTTTATCTTATCGCCCTGAGCTCTTCGAAAACCTCTCCCACAATTCACTGGCCGTCCGGATCGAGGTTGTCCGTCATTCTGCCGGATCTCTAAAAAACCTCTCCACAATTCGCCGGGGAAGAGTCTGCCATGATCCGCTCCAAACCCTATCTTAGCCCTTTGTTTCGCGGTTATAGTACATTCCGCAGCTTCTTCCGATTCATCCGCTCTCCAAGAATATTTTGAAGTTATTACACCACGGGCTCGTATCAGCTACCAGCGGCAACACTATCGACCTTTCCCATACGGATACGCGCGCGCGGAGAGCGGAGGGGCCACAATTACAATAAGTAAGGGGGCTGGAGCTTAAACTTATATATTCGCCGTTCTGGGCTATAGCCCTCAAAGGAGAATTAAAGATGAACTCAGTAGCAAGGAGATTGATCATTCCGGTAGCAGTGATCATTTGTGTCGCGATTATCAGCAGTCAGACAGCTTTCAGTAGACCCGATTGTAAAACTAAGGCGAGATCACGGCCTTTAATGGGATTAACGGTGAAAGGCATAATGCTGGCCGAGGATCCCGATGATTCTCAGGCCGTCATCTACCATAAAAATAATAAAACCGAAAATAACTACGGGCTGGGAGATATGATAGAGGGCATGGAAGTGGTGAAAATTTCTAAAACCGGAGTGCATCTGGCCAAAGAAAATGGCTCCGCCGGCCTGGGGCTGAGCGTTAATCGTTCCGGTCTGAGAGAAGAGATAGATTCATCTCCCGAGGGTAAAATCCTCTGCAATTTCAACAATGTCGATATCCGGGCGGCCATTAAATATTTCAGCGACCTGACCGGGGAGAACTTTATCATCGACAAAGATGTCCGCAGACCGATCACCATTATCGGTCCCACCGCCATCCCGATCGAGGACGCAATGATAACCCTGGAATCAATCTTGGAAATGCAGGGTTACGCCCTGGTTCCCTCCGGCGACTTTATTAAAATCATGAGTAAAAAGTCGGTAGCCAAAAGTGCCATACCAGTCATTCAGCATAGGGAAAACTTTGCTCCTGTCGGTGATGATGTGATTGTAACCAGGATCATCGATCTTACTTACTTAGACGCGAATAAAATCGGCCGGGACCTCAAACGATACCGCGTCACGGGAGCTTCCGTAAGCGAGTTTCCCATGACTAACTCCCTGGTAATAAGAGGCACCAGCTCCAACGTCAACCGCCTGGAGGAACTGATCAAGGCGCTGGATAAGCTGGCGAAGGTGATTAATGACGTCAAGGATTTGATCATGCGCTACAACAAGCTAACCGGGAAAAATATAATCTTAGGCCAGATCGGCAAGAACCGGATACAGGTATTTAACGCCGATGGTCTCTCCGACGGAGAACTGGTGGACTCGATGGAGACTATCCTTTCGACCGCCGGTCTCAAGATGGAAGAGCGGGAAGATTTAATAGTAATCGAGCTGGACTCCGAAAAAGCGGCGGTCGTGGTCCCACCAGAGCCGAAAAACCAGCATGAGCTGAAAAATCATGGGGAGGAGGATCGCCAGGGATAACTCACTCTTCCAAAATTTCACTTCTTAATTGCCTCTTAAACAATGAACCGTAGATTACGCGGACTCGAAAAAATCCGCATCGGCCGATCTAATGATATAGTTTAAATAATGAAGAAGAATTTAGATTTTGGTAGGTTCTGACATATTTAATTATCAAAATATTCGTTTTTTTAATATTTTGGCATATTAGATGATTTAGACACTGAAGTTTTTGGTTTCTTCTCTTTAAAATACGAGATAATAAATACTGACAAGCAGAACATTCCAGAGAAAGAACTAATCATCAGCCCGATTTTAAAAGATAAGGGGGAAAATGACATGACCAGATCATGGTGGCCAACTTCTAAATAAGCACCTCTAAAAGCAGAGTTGATGCGGAAGAGGGGGATGTTTTTACCATTTTCTTCCAGTATCCACCCGGGATAATATATTTCATTAAAAAATATCAAAGCCGGTTTTTCTAAAAATATATCGTATTTGATCCGATTCGGACTGAAGTATTTTATATTCCCCTTATAACTTCCCTGATTACTTTCGGGAGGGGAAAGGCTCCTTAAACTATCAAGCAGATTAACATCATTTATTTCCTCTTTGCTGATTAATGCTATTCCATGAAGGTCAATATCTTTATTTATCTCGTCTATAACATCCTCTTCGCTTTCTAAAATTTTAATATCATAAATCGGCATTATCCTGAAATCTTCACTTAATATTCCGCGGGCGGAGGAATGCATAATACGCTGGAATGATTTTAACCGCGTACTGTTATGCCCGCTGTCTGAAAAGTACTTCCAGAACATTGATTTGGTCGATCCCTGTCGAGACGGAAATTGATTTTTGCGCTTATATGTTTTTACTATATCTACTTCTTTTAGTCTTGCTTCCTCCTTTTTTATCTTTTTACTCCACCTACTGCCATGTGTTGCCACGGCAACTGTTTCAAAGTTAGTCTTCGTCCAGTATGACGCGTCAAAGATACAGAGGGCTATTAAACCTCCATACAATAAAATTCTTGGAAGTTTAATCGCCACTAAAACAATGAACAGGGAAAAATTGATCAGCCAAAAATAGTTTTGAGCCAATAAATTTTTGATATCGAATTTAAAATGAATCCAGGAATAAAAAAACAGAAGAGAACCAATCACTAATACTGTCAAACTTGAGACCAGGACTTTAGTTCTTTCGGTTTTCAGGCTGGCCAAGAAGTGCCCGGCTCCCAGCCCACCGGCCAGAGATAGGAAAAAAAGGAAGATAGCACGATAATCAAACTCCGGATAACTTGTAATGCGGAAAATATATAAATGTCGGAATAATACAGGATAGACAGGTGTATTCATACCGAAAGCAAAAACCAGGGCAAGCAAGAACAATGATAAAATCAACCATTTGAATCCAGTAGTGGTGAATATAAAATAATATGCAGCGAAAAGTATTCCGACAAGACCGATGCCGCAATTTCGATATATGATATTTAAACGATAGCCGGGGCCGAGGAAGGGGCCCAAAAAAGGAAAAACACTACTTAAAAAGAAAAAAGGGTTAAGCGAATTTCTGCTTACATAATCCACATTCAAACCTTCCGCACGGTTGATCAGGGGATAATTAGCCAGCGCCGGGATCAATACCACGGCACTGAGAAAGCTCGCTATAATAAAAAGTAAAATTAGATAAATCAATATTCCGGATTTGAACTTAAATTTTAAGTTTCGTTGGATTATAAAAAGCTTGATTCCGGTAAAAAGGATAAGAAACAATAAAAAATTAATAACCATTGTCGGATATCCGACCATAATCGTAACGGCTAAAACAATAGCCCCGATACAGACATAAACAAAACGGGGTTTTATAGTGATCTTATTGAAATATAAAAAAAGCAGGGGATACATAATAATAGTTTTTAAACCTATTGTGATAGTAGCGCCGCCTACGAAAAAACCACAACTAAGAAAACTAATCGCACCGATCAGCGAACCGATCAGCGAAACAGAAAGTCCTTGTAAGCAAAGATACATAAAGAATCCGCCCAAAAAATATATTAATATATACTGTAGTTGGAAGAGCTCGTAAGTATACCCAGTTAGCAAGATTATCAGGAGATTGGTAGGATGATAGAGGTAAGAAGACAGATCTGAAAACCAGGGGCAACCGCCAAACATATAAGGATTCCACAAAGGCCAGAAACCATCTCTGATGCAGTCGGAATTAAATATCAAACGGGGATAAACATAAGTATTGGCATCCCCCCTCATCATGTAACACAAATTCCCGTCAGGGGATCTTATAACTAATCGGTAATAACAGGCCAGTGTCGCGCTTAAAATAATAATCAAAGCTAATAAAATTCTGGCGGCCTTAATTTTCTTTTGATTCATTAGAATCATTGTTTACCAATATTGTTTATGATGATGGCGATGGCGCCTGGGCATAAGCACGGTTCTTTGGACTTTCCAACCCCTCTGGGCCGCTTTTTTCAGCATAATGTGAAATTGTCCGGACTTGAGCAGCCATACCCGCTCTGGATATTTATCTATTTTTAGCTTGGAATTCCAATAATCTGAATAATAAAGCGCCCCCATTAATTGAATTAGAATAGAAAGCGCCGCACCGACAACAAATAGCAGTTTTAATGTTTTCCTTTTTGAAATCAGATTATATGCCGGAACTAATAAAATCATCAAAAGCGGAGTGATATCCACCAACATTCTATAGCCATAGCAATGTCCTCCCCACCAGGTGAACCACTTGGATACAATCAAAATGTATATTAAAACTGCGGCGATTATATAGCGATACAGCAGACCATATTTATTATTTTTCTCTTTCCATACTTTAATTGCCCCTACTATTGAAAACAGGAAGAAGGAAGAAAAAATGAAAAGGCCACGATTTGGACTGAAGAACAACCCCAAAACAGCAGGAAAAAAGGGAGCATCGAATTTGCCAAACACCCACTGGGACCCAAATCTGACTGGAGAGCCAAAGTAATACCAGTGATAAATCAAGAAGAAAGCGACAGCCGGCAGGGAAAATAGGATAAACCTAAAAATCTGGGAACGGTAGCAATAAACAACATAAATAAACATGATAATTGCAATAATCCCACTCAAATGACGAGCCAGGGTTGCCAGACTGAGGAAGGCACCGGCATAGCCGGCAAAAGCGGAATTATCCGAAGCTTTAAAGAGACAATACAAGGCAATCCCCAAGAATAACTGAGAAAGTCCGTGTTGCCACAATGACTGAGAACTGATAGTCCACGAACAGGTTCCAAAGGCATATACAACCGCTAAAAAAGCCGCCGATTTAACCGACAATAGTTCCTTCAAGATAAGGAAGACAAATGCCACCGACAGGGCCGTATATATTGTAGCGGCCAGTTTACCCAAATAGGCAATACTGTCGGTGGTTATAGGCAGGCCGAACATCTTAGCCGCTAAATAAACCGGCGTTGCTAAAACTCCTGAAAGAACCGGAGAATTAAAGACACGGAAGGTTTTCCCCCGAACCGAGGTTTCGATTACCGCAAATCGCAGTCCCGGAAACTCGTTCAAATCCAGGTTTCCCTCTTTGAGTAAGCTGATGGGAATGTACCGGGGAGCCCAGCAATCTCCCGCTCCCACCACCCGGAGATTCGCGCTGTAAATAATAATACAGACGCCAAAGATAATAAGGGCGATTAGAATGATTCTTCTTTTCATCTATCCGATTCCGGGAGGACCCGATAGAGATTTAAATATTCCCGCTCCGAAACATAGCGGGTATGAATTCCCAGATCCTCCGACCGCCAACGGGCCACGAGGGAGAGGGTAAAATTCTCTCTGAGCACCGGAAGAAATTTGTAAGCTTTTCTTTTCCCCTTGTTATCGAGAACAAAAATCTCCATCCCTGAATCCAGAACCTCGCGGATCGCTTCCTCAATAGTCAATCCCCAGGGAAGACCCGGCTGGTGGATATTCATCGAATAGCAGCCGGTATAGTAGTCTATGTTCTGCTTGAGGTATCGGGTCGAGAGGATCAGCGAACCCGGCGGAACATGTTTTTCGATCTCATTCTTCAGCCGGCGGGCATCGGAGATATTGAAACTGTAGGGATGGATAATCGATGGTCCTACCCTGACCACCAAAATAAAGAGCAGACAACCACCAAGACCAAAGATCAATCTCCGGATATCCACCCTAGTTACCGACAGCCACGACCCAATCAGAAGAACTATGGAGAATAACAGTAGTACCGCGTTCCTGGTTGACAGAAGAGGCCCCCAATCCGACACCCCGAGAAAAAGCAGGTAGATAAGCAATATAGCCCCGGTCAAGCGACAAAGGCGATTTCTTAAATTCCGGCCGTGAGATCGAGAGGTGATTGATATGATCCAGTTCAGCGAGACTATGATCCCGTAACCGATCAGGCAACTGATTACGGGATAAATCGGCAGAAGATAACGACTATGGTGATACCGGAAAAAGGCGAAGATCAGAAAATGTAATAACGCCGCCGGCAGGAGGAGAAGCCGGATTGCCCGGATCTTCAGTCCGACAACCAGGCCGACCATCCCGAGGAAGATCAAACAAGGCGCGTAGTTCCGGGCCAGGTAATCGAGATACCAGAGTCCGCTGGATGAGAAGTGATCCGGGGAGAAAAGTCTTGAGGGATCCGATCCCACCAGGAGATGATTCAATATAATCCGGATAGTAAAAAATAGATCTCCGTTCACCAGGATATCCCTGATCAGAACCGGCACGGCAAAGACGGCGAACCCCATCAACGCAAAGACGATATTTCCCGCTCCCACCTTAAGTCCTTCTTTTCTCCCGGCGCGAAGAGAAGCGATCAGATAAAGGAAGAATGGCAGAGCCATTATCAGATAGTGGAACCTGATCAGCGTAGCCATCCCCAGAAAGAACGCTCCGACAAATAGCCATCTTCCGGAATGCCGGCCCGGACGAAGGGCGTAGAGAAGACAGTAGAAACCGGTCATAATAAATGTCAGGGGAGGGATATCCCGCATGATCTTGGTAGCTGAAGACAGAAGCCGATCGGGTGGGAGCAATATAAGGATAAGCAGGCTCAGCAGCGCCACCAGTTCGCGTTGCGGAGATTTAAAGAAGACAAGCCTAACTGTCAGGAAGAAAACGATGATTAACCAGATAAACAGGATCGGATTGATAAAATATACCGCTCCGGGACCGGCGATAACCATCGCGCCAGCTAGAAACAACGGATAACCCATCTCGATGCCATGATAGACCCGGCCGTCAATCATATGCCGGAGACCGGAGTGAAGATCAACCGACCGCCCCTCCGGCCAGCGATCTTTAAATATCTCAAAAAAGCCGGCCTCCCCGAATAGACTGCCCCGGGCCAGAGTGCGGGCGTATATCAGGTAGGTATAGCTGTCGGCGTTGAGCAGAGCATTATAATTAAGCAGAGCGTACGCGGCCAGCAGTAAAATAATGAAGACCAGGACAAGCCGGAAAATAATATTCACGCGGTTCATATTATCAGTAGTTTCTCCCGTATTGCTTCCACAGACAAATGATAGTCATTGTTAAAAACTAAGTTAGTGCCTACGGAGATAGACCATACTCGAAAAGGTATTTTCAACTTTTTGTGTTCAAAAAATTAAATATTCACCACGAAGGACACGAAGAACACGAAGAAAAATAAAGAAAACTATGTAATTTTTCCTGTTTCCTCAAATTCCTTCGTGAACTTCGTGTTCTTCGTGGTTTAAAAGGCTTTTCGATCAAGGTCGAGCTAACTTAATCCAGTCCAGCATGACCCCCAGTTGGCGTTTATCTGCTGTTCCCAGATAATGAGCGGGGGACCAGAGAGGCACCGTCAACTCCAACTCCGCCATACGGAAAGACTGCTCTCCTCCGTACTCATCGGATGGGATCGGCAATGAGTAGACCCTCTCACCCGGTTCCAGCGGGATTGAACCAATCGACTGCCCATCCAGTTTCACTTCCATCAGATCCGGTCCATCCCGGCGCGGAGGCCCGGGGTCCACTACTTTTATCCGCAGATAACATTCCCCTTCCTCTGCAAGGGGGAGAGGAACTGTTAACCGGGGGGCCGGGCCGGTCCAGCGTACCGGGATCTTATCCATATGAATCTCTCTGGCGAAGAAACCATCATCAATGAATATCCGGTCGGTTTCATCTCCCAGATTTATCGTAATCTCATCTTCTAGCGGGAAGAGAATAATACGCGGATCGATCAGACCATCGCAGTGGGCATCCAGGGAGGTAACCTCCAGTACCGATTCCGGGATGACGAGATCGTCCGGAGAGAGAATGAGCCTCTGAACTCCCGGGGAAACCCCGGAGCGGACCTCCTTCCCATCGACCAGGATACGATAGTCCGGGAGGCACCGTTCATCCGATTGACCGGGCTGAAAAGAAAAACCAAGAAAATAGTACCCGGACCGGGGGGTCGGCAGGAGAACGGTCTTGATTTTTCTTACCACCGCGATCTCTTCAAAGAGCAACGCGCCGGTTCTCTCCTCTCCCGCAGTCAACCGATGATCTTCCGAGGGATAGGCGGTCAGTTCCAGATTACTCCCGACCGAAGAGATATACCGTTCCGGAATAGGAATGCTGATCCGCTGCCACCCCAGACCCCGAGGGATGGCCCGCTTAAATATTTCCTGGCCGGAAATTGCTGCTTTCAGCCATACCGGCTCGGGAAAATTTCGGTCGTTCTTTACTTTGATCTCGACTGTCAGAACGGTATTGGGCAGAGAGACCGTGGGGATAACAACCAGCCCCGGCGTATCCCACCCCAATCTCACCAGATCACCATCGCGCAGACGAGCCTCGCTGAATCCGTCCGGTCGACTCCGATCGGGAAATCCCAGTTGCTCGGCCAGTTCCACCACATATCCGTCGGCGAGGGACTGGAGGCGAAAATCAATCCGGGATGGGAGGGGACGATCCGAGTTGATCGTCAGCCTCGAAACCGGACGGAGGATAAAATCCTCCGGAATACGGATAAAGTTAATATTGTTTTTTATCTGATGATCTAAAATATTGCCATTGAGGTCTAGTGTCACCCATTCCCGGCCTCCTCCCTGATCTATCGCGGCCCTGCCTTCCCAGAGATGCCCAACATTCAACATCAAAAGGTAGTCCCCTCCCCCTTCCGGAACCGGCAGATCAACCTCCACCTCTCTCTCCGACCAACGCTTGATCCGGTAGATGGTACAAACCGGTTTGCCGAAATTTCCCTCCAGAAAATACTCATCCATATTAAGTCTGCCTGCCGGAATAACATCATAATATTCCCGAAATCCCGGGATTGCCTTGGTGGCGTCCCGCTTCCACCCGCTGCTGTCTATCAGATACAGCTTAACTCCCTCATCCAGGATTCTATTCAATCCCTCCACCTGATCAACGCCGACACGGTTCATCTCGAACGGCCGGATCGAGTAGCTCTCCGAGAAGAGAGAAATGTAGTTGGCGGCCGGCTTGGTCGCGAATATCACCGATCCCTCCTCCACCACCTGATCAATATCCTCCCCCAGTCGACGCGCTTCCGGGAGCTGGAAAAGCCGGTTGGATCCGGCCCAGACCGGACCATATTTCGCCGTGAACAACACCAGCGCGACTAGAGACAACCCTCCCAGGCGAATCGCTCCGCTCAGCTTCTTCCAATTCCAGGTCGCGGAGATCCAGAGGGCAACGGCAAAGATAAATATAAATACATTTAAATCCTCCATCCCGAAACGATACCGCCACCGCCATCTGAACCAGGTATCAATCCCCACCAGAAGCAGGAAGGCGAGCGAGATGAGGAGATGCTTCTTCCCCCGGATCAGCCGACCGATACCGCCCACCGCCAGAATAATCAAGAAGGGCTGGGCGATGAGCATATACCGGATCATCAGGTGTACCCACATGCTGTAGAAAAGAACGAATATCAACGGTATGCCCAGAAGGAGAAACTTCACTTCGGGCTTGCGCCACTCCGAGGATAACCCGATCAGGATTAATACGGCAAAGAGCGGCCCATATAACCTCCAGAAATACGCGGCGGTATCCGGAGCAGTAGTTTTAAAGAACCCGAGCCAGAACGGGGGGGGGGTCGGATCTCTTAAATCCAGGAGGGGCCGCATTGGTCGCGGGAATAAACTAAGCCAGAACGGAGGGGGTACCGGAGCTTCTTCCGCTTCCAGGACATCACGTTCGACGATCTCGGGCCGTGGCGGTTTCAAAGAATTCCCGGTGGATAGATAGTTCTGGATAAAGGCAGGGCCCAGAGCAGCCGAAAAAAATAAGAGCGCCACTACCACCACAGCGACAAATCGGGTGAATCTAACCTTGCCCGCCATCCGGGCCATCAGGTATCCGATGGCGGGAAGCCCCACCAGGACATTGGGGAGCCTGATCGAGGCGGAAAATCCCAGACAGAACGCGCCGGAGATCAGGTAGAGAAAATTGATCCGGGAGATGCGCCGTAACGCCATGATGCCGAGATAACATCCGGCCACTATAAACATCAGCGCCGAAAGATCGCGGGAGGGCCTTAGCGACAGGCTCCAAAGGCGGCTGATCATTACCATAAGGAGTATCGGAGATAATACTGAGAGCAGGAGTCCGTCAGGATGATCGGAGAAGATTATCCGCGCCAACTTAAAATGGAACCAGAGGAGTATCAATAGGATAAATACGTTGGCGTAATATACCGACCCGGAGCCTAAGATATTTATCGATACCGCCAGGAGCAGAGGAAATCCGATCGTGTACTTACAGAACATCTTCCCCTCACTGAGAACATAATTCCCGTGAAGAACGAAGTGAGATTCTCCCGGTTCCCAATCCCGCTTGAACCAGTTATAGACGGGAAAATCACTGTATATCTTTCCCCGGGCCAAATGATCCGCGAAGTGAACTATACCGTAAGGATCGGACCCGAGCCCGGCGTAATATCCACCCAATCCGAAGACAACCACCGTAATAAAAAAGATCACGAGAACGGCGTAAGCAAATATCTTCTGGCTTTTCATGCCGTCTCGCATTAGTTGACTCTGTTCGAAGAGGTATCCTTTTAAAATATAGCTTATTTAAACCACGAAGGACACGAAGATCACGAAGGTTTTTCAAAATGAGCTTAATCTGGTTTTTTCTCAACTATTCTTCGTGTACTTCGTGATCTTCGTGGTAAATCTCTTCGTTGTTCCAGATAAGATTATCAAAATAGGTCGGACGGTGTGATCTCAACGTTTGGCTTTGCGAATAACATCCTGTCCTTTCTTCCGGTTCAGTGACATCGCCATCATCTCTCCCAGGAGCCCGGTGGAGATAAGCTGGAACCCAATCAGCATCAGGAGGATCCCCAGGAACAAGAGCGGGCGAACCCGGATGAAATCCACGCCCAGCAGGCTCAGCATTACCAGGTAGCCATTGATTAGAACTCCCACTATAAATAATAGCAGACCGGCGCCGCCGAAGAGATGGAGTGGTTTCTTCGCGTACCGGGTCAGAAACATTACGGTCAGCATATCCATGAATCCGGCAAAAAAACGGTAAACTCCGAACTTGCTCACCCCGAAAGCACGGGGATGATGTTTGACTTTCTTCTCGGTGACCCGGAAACCTTTCCAATAGGCAAGCACCGGTATATACCGGTGAAGTTCTCCATAGAGGGAGATACTTACCGGGACTTCTTTAACCATAGCTTTCAAGCCGCAGTTAAAATCATGGAGCTTTATACCCGACATACTGGAGGTTACCCAGTTATAAATCCGCGAAGTATACTTCTTGATAAACCGGTCCTGTCGGTCGAACCTCCAGCCTGAGACAAGATCATAACCATCAGATAACATCTCAATAAGACCGGGAATCTCCTCCGGATCGTCCTGAAGATCGGCATCCATAATAACCACCCACTTCCCCTTAGCCTCCTGAAAACCGGTATCGAGGGCGGCGGACTTGCCGAAATTTCTCCTCAGAGAGACTACTTTTACCCTGGAGGAGGACGCCTCAAGATCGCTGATAATCTCCGCGGATCCGTCATCACTCCCGTCATCCACAAAGATCACTTCCCATTCCAGGCCATTCCCGTCAAGTACCTCGGTAATCTTCTGAAATAGAGGATGGAGATTATCCCTCTCGTTATAGAGCGGGATCAAAACCGAAAGGTCGATCTTTTCTTTTATATTCATGTCTTCACTCATATTTTTTATCCTTAAAACTATATATTAACCACGAAGTTCACGAAGAACACGAAGAATATCATGGAAGCAGTTTTCCTATTGTATATGATTTTTAGTATTCCTTCGTGTTCTTCGTGGTTAAAATTAGTTTTATTTAGTAAAAAATCCGATCCGGCTGAAGATCGAGCCCGCGCTCGAAATCACACTTTTCAGATCGGCCCAGCTATTTATGCTCAGGGCGGTCTGAAGAATATAGGCCGGGCGGAAATAAAACTTCTTGTAAGCCTTAACCCGCGCTTTCTCCGCCGCGTCCAATGGGAATTCCGGGGTCTCTATCATCCCCAGGCAGGAAGAGAAATCCTCCCACTTGTCGTAACGAATCCAGCCTTTTTCAGTAGTGGTCTTGAAGAGTTCGGTTCCCGGATGAGGGATCGCCACCGCGAACTGGGCGCTACCCGGCTTTATCTTCTTCGCGAACTCTATTGTCTCCCGGACCGTCTCCTCGGTCTCTCCCGGAAGCCCGAAGAGGAAGAAGGCCTGGGTCCGAATTCCCACCTTCCGGGCCAGACGAAATGCCTCCATCGCTTGCTCGGTTGTGATCCCCTTCTTCATCGACTTCAGCATCCGGGGAGAACCCGACTCCACGCCGAACCGGATATAACGGCAACCGGCTTTCTTCATCGCGATCAACACTTCCTCGTCCATACTAGAGACCCGGCACTGGGAGATCCATTCGAACTTCACCCCCCGCTCAACGATCAATCGGCAGATCTCAATCATCCGCTCCCGGTCCAGGGCCATCGAATCGTCATCGAAATATACCTCGTCGATGCCGTACTTATTTACACACTCCTCCAGTTCATCCACCACGTTCTCAGCCGACCGGGCTCGAAAGATATGCCCGTAGAGGGTGCTGGGCCAGAGACAGTATATACAGTGGAAGGGACAACCCCGGGAGGTAATAACTGTGGTGGGGTGCTTCCCCCGGAAAGTCCCCTGACGATAGTTAGGACTATCCACCAAGTCCCGAGCCGGAAAGGGCAATTCATCCAGATTATCAATCAAGGGTCGATCCGGGTTGGCTATAACTTCACCATCTCGGCGCCAGGTCAATCCGAGCACACCGGACCAGTCCATGCCTTCGGCCCGCGCACGAACCAGATCCCGAACCGTGTAATCGTATTCCCCCCGGCAGATCCCGTCCACCGAAGGATTTTTCGCCATGATCTCTTTATGATAAACCGTGGGATGAGATCCGACCAGCACCGTCCAGGTTGAAGGCGAAATTTTCTTAATGGCGGCCGCAGATTGCAGATCAAAATTAATAGAGGGAGTAGAACACTCCAGGACCACAACATCCGGACCGATCTCCTTTACCCGTTCCGCGAACTTTTCAATACTTAATTCTTCCAGGATCGCGTCCAGGAAGGCGACCTCATAACCGCTCTCACGGACAATGGCCACCAGGTAGGATAGGTAGATCGGATATTCAATAAATTTATCGCTCCGCATATGCGGCCAGCGCACATCGGAACGGGCCCCGAACCCTTCACCGGGCCAAGGGGGGTTTGTTATTAGTACTTTCATTTTACTCCAATTATTATGAATGTTTGTTTATGCAATAAAATTACGGTTATCGGGTAACGGTTGCGCAGCTCGAAACGGGTATCGTTATACGGTTGCGGTTGCTAAAGCATACCAAAATTATTTCTTTTTTTGAGAACGGTCATGAAATTTCGACCAGGCTAAAGCTAAATTATATAGTTGCCGGCTTATCTTGTCATACATATCTATCAGTTCTTCACATAGATTCTGATCGATCCGATTTGGATATAAATCTTTTGCCTGTGAAAGAGAAACATTCGTCTCATTTGATTCCGCCATCGCATCATCAATGTATTTTTGAAAACCCCTTTTTTGGTGTCTCTTGGAATGTCCCTCTGCGATCAACCGGGGTATAGCCTTAACCGATCTTGATAATTGATCATATAAATCAAATTTTTCTTGTGCAGGAAGCTTCGGTAGTATTTTGTCATAAACAACAAGCATTGCTTGATAGGAGTTTTGATAAACATCCAAGTCCTTAAAACTTCTGATCTTAGAGTATTTCCCCTCGGTCATGGTCATTTATTGCTCACCATTACCAGTTTGTCCATTCTGAATATTTATGAGGAAGGGAGGCTTTTCCCGTCACCCGTTTTACGCAACCGTTTCGAGCTGCGCAACCGCAACCTTTTATCCCTTCCACTTTTCACACAAACCAACAAATCTATCCGCCAGATTATCCCACCGGTATTTCTCCTCCACCACCTTCAAACCCTCCTCCCCCATCTTTTTCGAGAGATCAGGATCATCGATCAGAGTTTCTATCTTCCTTACCAGGTCCTCATCATCACCGGGATGATAGAAGAGGCCAGTCTTTCCCTCCTCAATCACTTCCTCCAGGGCAGGGAGGCGCGGCGCCACAACTGAGAGACCACAGGCCCAGTACTCAAATTCCTTCAAGGTTACTCTCCCCCGGGCCGAAACAATATCCGGGAGAATGACCAGACCGATATCCCCGGCCGACATATAACGGGAGACCTCGGCCTGGGTCAGCCAGCCGGAGAAGAAGAAGGCATCGTTTAACCCGGCTTCACCGACCATCTTTTTCAGAGCCGGTATGGCGGTCCCCTCTCCAATAATCCAGAAGGCCGTTTCCGGCCGGGCAGCGCAGAGCTTTCGCGCCGCGGAGACCAGCAGTTCGGGGCCGTCCTGAGGATCAATCACCCCCTGGAAGATCAGCACCGTCTTCTTTCCTGAGGCATGCTCCTGACGGAGATCGTCACTCTGGTATTTCTTGAAGATGCCGAGATCAACGCCATCGCATATTACCTCAATCTTATCCGCCGAGGTCCCGTATTCCAGGATGATCTCCTTCATGGCCCGGCTGATGGTGATGATCCGGTCTGATCCCCGGATCGCGGCGGATTCCATCTTCCGTCCAAATTTCTGGACCAGAGAGAGCCATCCCCCGGAAGAGTAGTTATCCAGATATTCAAAGAGGACGTCGGTCAGGTTCAAGACCACCAACGGCTTACACCCGGAAAATTTCGCGCCCAGAAGCGCCCCATATCCGGCAATGGTGTTATGCGGAACGATCAGATCGGGCTGGAATCTCCGAACCGCCCGGATCAGCCGAATCATGTTAATCGGGTGGGCCAGGAGATACTTCTTCATCTTGTTGGGGTCGAGGCGGCTCACCGCTTTCAACCGGACAATCTCCGTGCAGCCCAGGTACTCTTTTGCCTCTTCATCGCTGCTCGCGATCCCGCCGGCCACGCAGACTTCATGCCCCTGCCGGGCAAAGGCCTGTATAATATTGGATATCCGTGGGCTTCCGCCCCCGGATAAGGGATAAAGTTCTTCAAATATTGTAACCAGTACTTTCATTATTAGTTAACTCTCTTTACTTCACGAGGCTTAACAGGTTGCGGTTGCGCTGCTCGAATCGGTTGCGTGGAACGGTTGAGGGCGAGCCGGGCCGTACGCAACCGTAACCCGTTTAACGTTTCGAGCCGCGCAACCGTTCAACTCTCCCCGCCTTTCCTCGATCTCACCACCCGGGCGGGAACCCCTACGGCGACCGCGTACTCTTCGATATCCCGGTTCACTACCGCGCCGGCACCAATCACCGCTCCCTTTCCGATCGTAACCCCTCCCACTATAATCGCGTGGGTCCCGATCCAGACATCTTCCCCGATCACAATTCGGCTGGGGGATCGCCCCTGAAATCTCATCGGCCGGGTTACATCTTCAAAGGTATGATCACCTCCGATAATCTCCACCTGGTTGGCGATCAAAGTATTATCCCCGATCTCTATATCCCCGTAGCCGTAGATAAATGAACCGGAGCCTATGTTGATCTTCTCTCCAATTGACACCTTTCCAGACTGGGTCCTGATAGTAACCGAACGGGAGATATGACTATCCGATCCGATAGTTATCCCCTCAGCTGTCCCCCCAACATCAAAGAGACTTCCCTCCCCGAGAAAGACTCGGGCCCCGAGTAGAAGGCGGCTAGGATTGAAGAAACGAATATTTTTCTCAACCAGACATTTCCTTCCCAGGCTGGCAAATATAAACCGATAAATATAACCACGCAATATGGTTCCGACGATGGTGGGGAAACAGGAGAAGAGAGTCAGCAGCAGTCCCTGTCCAAAAAATCGGGCCAGTGACCCGCTCCCGTAAACTCTCTCCCGGTATTGGCGAAAACTTTGAGCTAAACCGCCTCCCGGGATCGTCCCTTCTCCGTCATAACCTACCATAAGAACTCTTCCCTCACTCCGTTCGGGCAACGTTCTTAAGTGCCTAAAGTGCACTAAAGTTTTCAGCCAGAGGCTGATCCGCCTCCGGCGGAAAAGTGCCTAAAGTTAAAAACTAACTTTCGGCTCCGAACTGGAAATGTTGTATTTATAAATATTTTTTTAATTATCCCGCGATTCAGGTCAATTTTTACTGACTCTTATTTTATCCTGATCGACCTGAATATTTTTCGGGGCAGATGAATTCAGGATTTTAATCTACAGGTTATTCCTACGCAGATCAATTCCGCGACGACAGACCATATCCTGATAAAAACTGCGAAGATAGTACCATATCCCACGGGAATCGAAAAGAGCGATTCTAAAAGAACCACGATAGAGAGTTCCGCTATCCCCAGACCGGCAGGCGTAAGAGGACTTATCGTTCCCAGTATCCATGATACCGCCATTATTCCGGAGAAGAGCAGCCAGGAATAAGACGGAAGAGGGTGGGCCGCGAAGATATCACCGGGCAGAATAGTCAGCAGGAGATAGGTTGCCGTACCTTTTATTACCCAGAGACCGCACCAGTAGAGTACCAGCAGAAGGATAGAAGAATACCGGAGATTTACTCTCGCCTCGACATGCTCGACCTTGCGGAGGAACCAGTTCAAAACCGGTTGAAATATCCGGGGATGAAGCAGGGCCAGACCGATCGGGACCAGAGCCACCAGCAGAATAACCAGTCGGGAATCTCCGGCCACTTCCAGGCTGGGCCAGAGCGGAAGGGAAACCAAAGCGATCAAAACACCCGAGACCGCCAAGATAATCAGCATGACACCGACGCTGGCAATGGTGATCAGGCGGGGCACCCCCTTCTTCTCCAGCATCATGACCCGGCCGACCGCGGTCCAGATCTTGCCGGGAACATACTTGGCCAGTTCACTCAAATAATATACCCGGAGAATCTCCCCATGTGAAATCTTCTGCCCCAGAGCCCTCAGAATAAATCCCCATCCCAGGGCGACTAGAAGTCCTCCCCCCACGGTCATAATCATCGAGAGTGCCAGGAACCAGCGGTTGGCCTGAACAAGACTCTGGAAAAATGCCGGCCAGTCAAGTTCGACCAGGTTCCGGGCCAGGAAATAGCCGATCGCTGCCAGAATAACGACCTGAACTATCCTGAAAATATGATGTTTAGTTATTTTCACTAAAAAATAGCCACGAAGGCACGAAGACACTAAAAAAGCTCATAAAATAAGAAAATACGTAGTTGTTAAACCTTTAATTCTTTTCTTTGTGCCTTAGCATCTTTGTGGCAAAAAAGTTGCGAAGCTAAGTTCCAAATATAGAGGTGGTGACATCCACACGATCGGAACGGGGAGTAATCTCCTTCTCTATCCGTGCTTCTCCAGACTCTCGTAAAATGTCGCTGAGACGGCCCGCGTCACCAGAGACCGGATGCGCTGAGATTAAACCATTGGTTTTTACTTCAACTTCAATCATAGCCCGAAGAGATCCATCTTCCGCCTCCCCGGATATCTCATCCAGTATCCGTACCGACTCCTCCTGAAAAATGATCACCCTCTTCAGCATTCGGGACGAAGCCCGGCCTGATACCGCCGTAAGCTGAAACGAGGCGTTCTTACGCTGGCGGATAAAGTCAATTCCCTTCTTCACTATCAAATATCCACCGGGGAGGCGGCTGACTATCTTAAGCACCAGCCTGGCCAGGGTATGGGGAAAGAAGTAAGAACTTCCCCGGAAGGAAGCGTTAACTTTCATCTGGCCTTCATCGGACCAGGAGACGGTATTATCCGGTCCGAGGCGGAAAGAACTCCGGGACCCCTGATCTGGAACTATCAGCGTATAACCCCGATCCTGAAAGGAGAGATTTCCCCCCTTCGGAAATACCTTGACCAGTCCTCCCGACTTACCGGCGGATACGGCGTAATACCGAGCGGTCTTCACCGCTGCCAGGCCGCTCTCGGGAAAGAACCGGCGGAAAGGGACGCTCTTGAACGGCAACTCCCGCCGGTCCTGATCCCATACCCCCTCATTCTTCCGGTAGTGATCATAGGCCAGCAGACCGTTATAGAGATGATAACACCGGCTCAGATCATCCTGGGCCAGCTGGACCATGGCATTTCCCTGATTGATTCCCGCAGTAAAAAGACTGCGGGCTCGGGGAGAAAATTCTCCCATGATCGCTCCGGCCAGGAGTGAGATATAAGAGTTTCCGCAAAGATTATATTCCCGCCCGGTGGTCAGGTCGGGATGGACAAAATAGGAAAGGAACTCAAGAGTCCGGTCTAACGCATCCTTTAACCTATCATCCCGGCTATGGAGATAGCACTGAGAGAGATATTCCAGAGTGAGGAAGGAGTAACCGGTATCAAGCCCGCCTAATTCAGGAAACCACCCCTCCTTGGTCTGACGCTCAAGGACCAGCTTTACTTTTCGTTCTGCATCTTCTATAAACTGGACCTCACCCAAAGTTTTTCCCAAGCTATATAGAGCGGCAGCTCCCACCGCTTCATGGTTGATCTTATCGAGGTCATCATGTTTACAGAGCCAGCGGCCGGCGGCGGCAAGAGCATTAGTTAATACCTCACACTCGCCTGAGCTCAACTCTCCCCTAAGTAACAATAAAGTCTCCGAGAGAGCGAAACTGGAGAAAGCGGTCGCGGCAAAGCCATGCTCACCCGCATACCACTCATCGAACGAGCCGTCGGAATGCTGAAGGGATGCCCAGAAGAGCGCCCCGGCAACTGCCAATTCCTTGATCTCCTCGCGACCGCTACAGTCCACACCGGGATAATCATTCTTATAGATCAAGGCAAGCGTATAAGCCGCTTCCTGACAGCGGGCATTAACATAATCACTGCTCTTACTCCGCCAGTACGGGTAATAAAAACACCCGTAGGTTGGAGAGAGAGGATCTCGGTCAGCCAGTTCAACCAGACCGTGCGACGTCAAAGCCATCGCGGTTATGTAATCAAATACTTTTTGATTAATATCATTCATAGAACTTAGCTTCGCAACTGTGGGAGCGGCTTCCAGCCGCGATTATCGGGGCTGGAAGCCCCTCCCACAGACAATTTATTGTCCCGATAATATTATTAAACAAATCGGGATCCCGATGGATATCGGTCCCGATAATATCAATTAAACAAACCGGGATCCCGAAGTATTTCGGGAGAAATTTCCAAAGCAGGGACTTAGCCCTCACCACATGGCAAGGCGGATATCCCAGCCACTTTTAAGGATGGTGTTGCTGACCGGGTCTTTAATCTCCCTGGAAGAGAAACGGTAACCGTCGATGCTTCGGCCGGGGAAATATTCGTCGATGACCCCGGTCCTTCCCGCCTCGAAATCAATATCAATCCCCCGGAAAAAACCTCCTCGGACCCTGGCGGCGGAAGGTCCGGCACGCCAGGAGAAAGACTTCAAAACATCGGTGAGGATGACCTCTTTTTTGCGGTCATTGAATTTTATCTGGAGATGGTAGACCTTCTTCATCCCCCCCACAGAGAGGACCTCTCTCCATCTCTCTTCCGCGTAGTTCCAAGTCACCAACAGCTTATTCTTGCGGGAGACTGCCATAACCGGTTGGCCCAACTCATTGATCTTCAGAATCCGCGCCCTCAATTCACTCTCCGTGATCGGGACCCCTTCCCCCCGATACCGATAGACCTTCCGGCAGACAAAGTTCAGATAAGGGAGAAAGAGCCCGATAATAACCGGGAGTCCACAACCGATAGCGATCAGAATCGCTTCATCGTCACCTTCCAGGACCAAGATAACGACAAGCAGAATCGGCGCCCAGGCCGCCATATATAGAATAATAAGAGCAAAAACAGCAAAGAATCGTTTCATATAAAAATAGGGGTCAAGCTTACCCTTTGCTCTTATTTAGAATTTCCTGATCGAAAACCTTTTCGACTGTTTGTGCTAAAAAAACTAAATATTCACCACGAAGGTCACGAAGAACACGAAGAAAAACAAAGAAAACTAGGAAATTTTTTCTGGTTTTTTCGAATTCCTTCGTGAACTTCGTGCTCTTCGTGGTTTAAAAAGCTTTTCGAGTAAGCTCTAACTATCCTTCTTCGCCGGATTCCTCTGCCTTCAGCTTTTCCGGTTGCGCGGGGGCGGACGAGGGAGATTTCTTACCCTCTCCTTCCAGTAAGCGCGGAACCAGCTTGGTCAGATCTACTCCGGTGGCAGCCTTCATCTGCTCCATGAAAGTTATCAGTGACTTGGGAGCAGCTGTCATCAAGCGGGAGACTGAACTATTACTATCACCGGAGCCTCCGTCAATGGCGATGACCTTATCGAACTTGATATTGCCGAGCGCGTCCGCGCCGGCCTCGGCTACCACCTTGAGCGCTTCCAGGGCCAGGTTCAGCTTGGCCGCCTCTCCATACATATCCCAGGCTCGCGCTTTCTCTTTCAGACCGGTCGCCTCCGCCTCGAGCACCAGCTGAATCCCTTTCGCTTCCGCTTCCTTCCGCTTCAAAACGGCTGTCGCCTCACCCTCCGCCTTCAAGATCGCTGCTAGCTTCGCGGCTTGGGCCGGAACAACCATCTCAGCCTTATATTTCTGTTCTTCAGCGGCGGCCCGGGCCTGCTCGGCCAGTGTTCGGGCCTCCTGATCGCGCTCTTTCACCTTCTGCTGCTCGACCACCACCTCCTGGAGAGCCTTGGCCTCGGCCAGGGGTCCCTGCTGGTCGGCCCGTTTGTTGGCGGAGAGTGTCTCCCCGCGATAATCTTCCTTGGCCACGTCCCGGTTCTTCTGGGCTTCGGCGATCTGACGCTCCTGGTCGGCCTTTACCACCTCACCTTCCCGCATGGCGGTCTCGGACTCTTTCATGGCGTCACGTTCCGCCTGGGCCTTACCGATCGCGGCGTCCTTTTTGACCTCCGAGGTCCTCTTTACCCCAAGCGCCTCCAGATATCCCCGTTCATCCCGGATATCCTGGATGTTGATAATATCGATGATGACGCCGATCTTGGCCAACTCTTCGCCGGACTGGTCCAGGACCTTGTCAACGAACATCTGCCGTTCCTGGTAGAGCTGCTCGACGGTCAGAACCCCGATAATATCACGGAGCTGTCCCTCCAGGGTCTCCTTGATGATCTGCTTGATCTCCTGGGTAGAAGAGCTGAGAAAACGCTCTACCGCCCGGCCCAGCATCCCTTCATCACTGGAGATCTTGACGTTGGCAACCGCTTCAATCGTCACCGGTACGCCTTCCTTGGAGTAAGCCTTCTCAACCCGAACATCCTTCAGGTTGATCAGCTCAAGCGAGATCCGGCTAATCTTCTCGATGACCGGTATCTTCAGGGCGGCGCCTCCGACCACAGCCCGCCAGCCCCGTTCCACCTGTTTTGTCTTGCCGTCCTGATCTATAAACGTAGTCCGGTACTTTCGCCCGGTGAAGATCAAGGCCTCATTCGGCTCCGCCTTGCGGTAGTTGCTGACAAATAAGATAAAGACCGCCAGAATCCCGGCCAACGCCGCTATCACAATCAAAGGTACAATTATAACTCCCATCTCTCTCCTCCCTTTTAATTAGCTCCCTTCGGTCGCTAATTTAGTTTCGAACAATGAATTATATTTATTTTTTTTTGCGATGCCGGTCCAATGCCTGCTAGTCCACTGCCTACTGTCCACTCCCCACTGCCTACTCAATCTTCGCCAAACCTGAAAAAACAGTAGTAATCGTCACCTCTTCACCCGCACGGTATTCTTTATCGGGATCTACCGCCCGCGCTCTTAGATAGACAGTGCTGCCGGTCCTGGGGTCTTCGGATTTCACCTCCCCCGTCCCCCCCTTGAGGAGGGCGGAGGTTACCACCGCCCTCTTTCCCACTACCGATGCACTGCTAACCAGAGTATTAGCCTGCTGTTTATATAGCACTTTGAGTAGTTGATAAACTATCGAGTAAACAATCACTCCACCGATCAATCCGGATAAAATATGCGGAATCGGCCACTGATAATGGTAGGCCAGAAAACCAGCCAAGCCGAAGCCGATGATAAAACTAAATATCAATTTTATCCCTAAAAATCCGGGCCCCCCGGCTTCAGAGATATCTCCCGCCTCCATCCCCCCCTCAACTTCAAGCTCAGCTTCTATGTCACCGCCGCCCAGATCCCCCCCATCATCCCCGATCCCGAAGATAACCATAACCACCAGAAGCAGCGCCGGCAGAACAACCATCATGCCATAGATCAATTCAATACTCATATTATCCCTCCTTAATTTCTTTAAAGAAAAAATTAATCATATCTTCATTGACAATATAACATCGAAAAGTAGTTAAACTAAAGATAATAATCAATTATTTACTGCCCTTAGGGTAGAAATAGTGGGTTGTCACAAGGCCAGGGAGAGGGATCTCTTGCGATTTTTGCGCCTCATTGCGGATAAAAAAATGGCCACGGCGGAGGATCAATTTGTGGACTGCGAAAAAGCTGAATCCTGATCAAATACAAAATCCACCACGATCGGTGAATGATCGCTGATGGTCGGGCTGTCATCCCGCCGTAACCCATAACCGGATAGATCACTCTCTGCCATAGTCTCGGTAGAGAGAATATATGACTTGATTGGGGAGAGTACCGAATCAGTGTAAATAACCAGGTCCAGACGACCGGGTCCAAAACCTCTTCTATGGCTGGACTGCCAGGAATAAGATTCCGGCGCACCACTATGATATGGGAAGAGATCAGCAAGGGAGGTCCCGTCCCAGTCAGGACCGTTATCGCTTCCATTCAGTAAGAGATTAAGCTGCCGGGATTCGCCAACCAGGTTAAAATCTCCAACAATTACAATCGGAGTGCCGGGAAGAATGGTTGATTCTCCGGCATTCTTCTTTACGCCGGCAATAAATTTGATGATATTCCCCGCCTCCCTCAAACGACCCGCGTCATCGCCGCCGAAGGGGAGATGCACGTTGATCACCAGAAGATCCCGGGGAAATATTTTATCGGGGAGGTCGAAGAGGGTAACAAGATTTCCGTTGATAGAGCCGGTCTTCTTAATCGGATAACGCCCGGCTGTAACCACATCTTTCTTCCGGGCGGTCCACCACTCCCCCCCCAGGATATCGGTCACTATCCGGCGGACCTGATCCTCCGAGTAAACCCCCACCTCCTGAAAAGTGATGATATCAGGCTGGATAATCTTCAAAACCCTGCTCAGCGCCTCTTTCTCTTTGAAGAGGTTATCCCAGAGGGCATTGTAAGTCGTTATCCTGATCAATTCAGGCTCTTCTCTCTCCAGAGGGATCACTTTATAAGAAGGAGCCCTCCCCTCTTTAAGAACGTACGGCGTGCCAATGCCGGGATCCGGAGCAATGTCACCGGATGAGCTCCTTTCATCCCGGAGGAACCAGCGGATCTGTTTTCCAGGAAATAGGGTTGATCGGATACTTTCTCCGGGAGGAGCAACGAATTCAACCTCAAACTCCGATGATGTGACAGTAGGAGCGGTTACCATCCCCAGGTCATAGGCATTAACCGGGATATTACCACCCTCGTTGTAGAACAGACCGGACCGATCACCAAAACGCCATAAGAGATCGGCCCCGATTCCATTAACCGGGTGGCCGGTTGAAGGGTCATTATCTGTATCCAGGTAGAGGGCCAGTTTATTACCGGACTGAAGAGATATCTCCTCCCCCAATTCGAACCGGAGGAAAAAGCGCCGGTCATCATTACTGATCCAGACCCGGCCAATATCAATCCCGTCCCCATCCCCGGTCTGATCGGAATAAGCCGGGGATAACCCCGACCAGTCTTCAAACCGCCCATCCGCCCGGAGATCCTGAGAAGATGATTTACTACCGCATCCTGAGATAATCAAAATTACCAGGAGAGAGATAGCAAGAGAATATTGCCTGAATAAAATCATTATGGCCTTGGTTTAAATATATCAGTGCCTTAGGAGCAACCTCGTAGCGACAGCCTTCAGGCTGTCACTAGTGGCGACCTGAAGGTCGCCGCTACGAGTACTATTGAAATTCCCTTTAGGAGGTATTAAAATAATTTTATAGATGGCCTTAATATAATTATGTTGGTCGTTGTTCAAAACATAAATTAGCAACCGAAGGGCGCTAATTTATTGCCAGAGAGAGAGACCGGTTATATCGTCATAACTTCGTTTTAAGGACTCACCTTTTAACTCGGTAATCCGGCACTCGGCGGCAAAGATAATCGTCCCGGGAGCGAGATGCCCTCCCAATACCCGGCCTTCCTTATCCGCCAGAGTTACATGGGCATGAACAAAAATCTCCCCATCCTTGAGGGAAATATTTCCCAGGCAGGAAGAAATCTCCATTGGTTGATTGATCTCTGTTTCCAGATACTCCCGGGTCTTTTGATCGTAAAACCCGATCTTAGCTCTTTTGACCGCGCCGATCGCCGAAATCGTGCCTAGTTTTATCCCCCCTCTGCCGGCCAGTTCGGTCATGGCCTCCAGGAGATCAGAATCGTGCGGCAGCCGCTCTAATATCACCTTTCCTGTTTCATATACCGGCATTGTATCCTCCTTGTATTAAAAAGTGCCTTTTGAAAAAGTTGAAAGTGCCTAAAGTGCCTTAAGTTGAAAGTTGTCGCTTTCGCCTGGATTTTCTAGCTACCTCATCACGGCGCCTAGCCTCCAGGTCCAAAGCAACAACTTTAGGCACTTTAGCGCACTTTAGGCACTTATAACTTCCCTTACCCTCCCACCCTTCCCAGGGCTCAAACTCCTCACCCTTGAGCACGGCCACGATCCGATCAGCGGCCTTTCCGTCTCCATAAGGATTTCGAGCCCGGGCCATCCGGTCGTATTCTTGTGAATCGTATAAAAGCCTATCAAGTCCAGCTTCAATCCGCTCGCGGTGCGGGCCGACCAGGAGACAGGTTCCGGCTTCAACCCCCTCGGGACGCTCGGTGAGATCACGCAGTACGAGGACCGGCTTGCCCAGGGCCGGTGCCTCTTCCTGAACACCGCCGGAATCGGAGAGAAGCAACTTCGCCCCTTTCATGGCATGACTGAAGGCGATATAATCCAGCGGTCCGCTCAGAACAATATTAGGTATCCCTGATAGAATCTCATGGGCTGGTTGGGATACTTCGGGATTAGGATGAACCGGATACCAGAGGCTGATCTCCCGATGGAGGGAAAAATAATCCCGGACTGTTTCAAATACCTCCCGGATCGGCCGGCCGAATATCTCCCGGCGGTGACAGGTCATTAGAACATATGGCTGCCCGGCCGGCACCGGTTTAATCGGAGGGTCAGTACGATTAAGAATATCAAAGAGTGCGTCGATAACGGTATTGCCGGTGAGAAAGATGGAGTCCGGGGATATTCCTTCCCGGATGAGATTTTTCGCGGCGCCTTTAGTCGGGGCAAAATTATAGCCCGCGGCCAGGGCCGCTATCTTCCGATTAAACTCTTCCGGAAACGGCGCAGATAAGTCGCCGGTCCGCAGACCGGCTTCAATATGTCCGAAAGGAATCAGGTTGTGAAAACATACCATTGCCGCCGCCATCACCGTAGTGGTATCACCCTGGGCCAGAACAATATCAACGGGGTTTTCCGCTAGGTAGTCATTCACGCCGATCAATACCCGCCCGGCCAGGTTATTTAGATCCTGTCCGGGCCGCATCAGATCAAGATCGGTATCCGGAACGATGGAGAAGACTTCCAGTATCTGATCGAGCATCTCCCGATGCTGGGCCGTCGCCAGAACCCGGACCCGGAAAGAATCGGTGTCCGCCCGCAGAGCGGCAATAACCGGCGCGACCTTGATCGCTTCCGGGCGGGTGCCCACCACACAAAGTATCTCCTTAATCGTCATTAGATCTTCGTTATACAACTTTTTTTCACCGTAGAGACGCACCCCGTAGAACGAGGCGGAGAAGAACACGGAGGGTAATTAAGAAATGATTGATTCAGCTAATTGATTAAATTATTGCTTATTCGCGTTAGCCGGACAAAAAATCTTGGCTCTCAGTCGTTTTGTGTGGGTTATAAAGCTAATTTAAACCACGAAGGACACGAAGATCACGAAGGAGATATGATTAGAAAATAGCCTTCCCTATCCGGTGTGCGTCGACAGATCGACTACCCCGTTAATGTAGTAGCTTGTACCGTAATCACTTGTATTAACCTATGCCTTTAAAACAATCAAACCGTGGTCGATTTACCGAATCGGTTCTAATCTATATCAGTATTTTCCTTCGTGATCTTCGTGTCCTTCGTGGTAAATAATATATGTTGCTACCCACACAATATGACTGAGAACCAAAATATTTAACCTAAATTGAGCGATTCTATGCGTCTCTGCGGTTTAATTCTTTAATCTTCCTCCTGCCTGGCTCCGGTAGCCTTGATCTCCTGGTTGGTCTTCCGGTACTCTATCAGGAGTTCGGATAGTTTCATAATATCTCCCTTAATCTTATCTTCGTCCAGAGTGACAAACCGGTAATCATCCTTCAATAGATTCCCGTTGGCGATCACCCAGCGGACTTCACTACCATCAGTGGCCCAGATAAGGTTCTCCACCACGTTATCGATCCTGGTCGGGGTAAGGTTCGGACGGCGGAGGTCGATCAGGATCAGGTCGGCATCCTTCCCCGCTGAGAGTGAACCGGTATTAAGCCGCAGCATCTTCGCCGGGACCACCGTCACCATCTCCAGAACCTGCTGGGCCGGGAGCGCGTTAGCGTCCTTATGGAACGCTTTCTGGTACTGAGACGCCATCCGGGCCGCCCCAAGCATATTCTGGCTATCGGCGGATCCGGATCCATCGGTAGAGATGGCGACCGGAATCCCCATCTCCAGCATCTCCATTACCGGAGGCATACCAGAACCAAGAATGGTGTTGGCCAGGGGGTTATGCACTATGTTGGTTTCGGTCTCCTTCAGGATTGCCAAATCGACCGGGGTATTGTTCACCTGGTGAGCCAGGATGGTATTCTCATCCAGGGCGCCCGCCTGGTTCAGATATTCCACCGGGCTGCTCATGTACTGGGAGTAGAACCAGGCCGTCGTGTTCGGCTCCTCGGAACTGTGCATATGAAAGAGAGTGCCATGGGCGTTGGCCCAGACTTTCAGCGCCTTGATCATCTCGGCGCTGTTGGAGAAGACCTGGTCCGGCCCCGGGAGGATCCAGGTCCGTTCCCAATCCCCGAATTCGGCGGTATAATCATCCAATCTCTTAACCGCTTCTTCAGGAGTATCGAGAATGCGGGGATCATAATTCCGGTCCTGGCCGCCGACGGCGATCATGATCTTTGTCCCGGCTTTCGCGTTGGCCTCCACCAGTTCCGCCACATGATACTTATTAAAATTGCAGTGATGGGTCAAGGCGGAGGTAATCCCGTAATAGATATCATCCAGCTTGGCCTTGGTATAGGTTACCAGGTTGGCGGATACCCCGAATTCCGCGATGAGTTCATCCTTATTCTCATTCAAAAATCCGGTGAAGACATTGACCGCGTGGTCAAGCCAGTCGGTCAGCGGCTCATCCTTGGCGATACCGATGATCGGCGACTCGTGGTCGTGCCCATGGGACTTGACAAAGCCGGGGAGCACCACCCCGTCCAGGCAGGGGATATCTCCCTCTTCAAATCCGCCTTCTTTCTCCAGACCGATAATCCGAAGCTCATCTCCGCACTCCCGGATAATCCTCTCCCCGATCCCGGAGTCATATTTTCCGGCTTCCTTTATCAGGCTCCCCTCGGTCAGAACATATCCATCTTCGATCCGGGTCGAAAGCCCCACTGTCTCATCCAACGGGAGCAAGAGACGGCTCCGGATAAGTTTATACTTCTTTTTCATATTCTCTCCTTCGTATTGTAATTATTTGGCTTATGATGAAAAAGCCATGCTATCTAAATCCCTTGAAATATTCAATAGATTGTTGGCTCCTTAGACGGTGGGAATATTTTCTTGATCGGGCGTGGCGGATCAGGTATATTTAATTATTTCATAATTTTCAATGAATTTGTCCCAAAGGCCCTTAATGAATTATAGATAATCGGGATATTCACTATCCCACAACCAAAATGGAGGGGAATGATGAAGACAACTGTTGCATCTGCTGCCTTAGCAGTTATCTTTCTTCTCTCGGTATCCGGTCTTCGGGCCGGGAATTTTTCCGGGAGTGATGACTTTAATGACAATAGCTTCAATTTAAATAAGTGGAGTGAAGCTTATGGAGGATTCGGAGAATTTACCGAGATCAGTCAGAGGTTGGAACTGGATATTGATGGCGGAGGTACCCCCGGAGAAAGCAGCGGTCATCTCCCCTGGCAATTAAACTATGGTTCTTATAATCTGGATTGGGAAGTTTATTATGACGTGGACGTTCCCGCCTTCTCCCTTTTTTCCGGGGAAGAATCTTCCGAAATGGGCATTAACATCTATTCATTTCCACTGGGAGGGAACGCTATCGGTATGTCACTTGAACAGGTAACTGACGGACATCAATATATCGCGGAGATAGAAACAATATCTACTGATGATGAAGTGGTGCTCTCGACCACGTCAACCTCCTGTTCCCTAAGAATTCGCTGGGATGCGGCAACCACCATGCTTTATACCGACTACGATTCCGACGGTGGAGCCGATAACTGGACCAACCTGGCTTCCTGGAATATCGGCACGGGACAGCCGTACTCTTGGGGGATGACAAGTGGAAACACCTTTATGTGCGTTCTCTTTGGAGCGACAGATATGAATCATGAAGGAGAGACCAATCCATCCGGAGATAATTTTGTTGCCGGCGGCGAGGATCCTGAAGCTCCTCTATCCATATTTCGACCAGCCAGCGGCCTCTGGGCACTCCGGAATGTAACCCGGGCCTACTTCGGCACTTCCAGCGATACCCCGGTCTACTCCGACTATGATGGGGATGGCACAAAAGATATCGCTATCTTCCGGGGGACATCCGGACTCTGGGCGATCCGGGGGATATCCAGAATTTACTTCGGGGGAAGCTCTGATGAACCAATCCCGGGCGATTTCAACGATGACAGTATCTCCGATATCGCGATCTTTCGGGAATCATCCGGACTCTGGGCGGTCCGGGGACTTACCAGGGGTTACTTCGGCACCACCGACGATATTCCGTTGGAGCCATAGTATAGAATCTATTCCAAAGATCCTTTTTCAAAAAAAACCTTATTAAAACCACGAAGAACACGAAGCTCACGAAGAAAAACTCAGAGAAGCTTTCTAATTATTTTTGTTTTTCTTAAATCCCTTCGTGAACTTCGTGTCCTTCGTGGTAAAAATATTTTCCAGTAAGCTGTGGCTTTAAAATGAAAGCATTAACTGAACATCTCTGGTTTAACGCCCCTACCCGGCGGGCGTTTATCAATATTACTCCTCAGGTCGAGGAACTGGTGCGGGAGTCCGGTATCCGGGAGGGCTTATGCTTGGTCAACGCCATGCATATCACCTCTTCGATCTTCATCAACGACGATGAAGGCGGCCTCCACCAGGACTTCGAGGTCTGGCTGGAAAAACTGGCCCCGGAGAAACCTTACTCGCAGTACCGCCATAACGGCTTCGAGGATAACGCCGACGCCCATCTCAAACGCCAGATCATGGGAAGAGAGGTGGTGGTTGCGATCACGGAAGGAAAGCTCGACTTCGGCCCCTGGGAACAGATCTTCTACGGTGAGTTTGACGGCAAACGCAGAAAGCGGGTCCTGGTCAAGATCATCGGCGAATAAAAAACCTCCCCCCGATGAAGAACATCGAGGGGAGGTTTTTTATAGTTAATACACCAGGTGCTTACGGCAACTTGGTGACCACGTTCTTGACAAACCAGCCCATATGGCGAATCTCTTCAGTTGAGAGCGCCTTCCCCTTGGGAACCATCAGTTTGTCGTTATCCCAGCGGTAGAGCGGGCCGTGAAAAACCTTGAAGGTACCGTCTATTATTTCCTGCTTCCGCTCTTCGATCAATTTCTTGACCTTGGCCGGAATCGGAGCAGCCGGATTGATCGGCGACAGATCTACCATGCCGTCGGACATCTCGGCCCAGTAATCATAGTTCTTTACCCCGGCCCGGTAATCCATGACCATCTTATCGAAGACCGCGCTCCAGTCCCAGACCGGCGCGCAGACCTGATAATTTTTGCCATCCGGTCCGACGCCGAACTTGCTCATATCAGCGTCATAACCAAAACACCAGAGCTTCTTGGCGGCCGCGGTGGTAACCGCAGTAGGTGAGTCCTGGTGCTGGGCGATGACATCACATCCCTCCGCGATCAATGAATTGGCAACTTCTCCTTCCGTAGGGGGATCAAACCAACTGTTCGTCCATTTCACATAGATCTTGGCATCGGGGTTAACTTCCCGGGCGCCGATCGCCATGGCATTTATCCGCATATTCACCTGGGGCAGAGGCATCGCGGCCACAAACCCAATCTTATTGGTCTTGGTCAGAGCACCGGCCATCAACCCGGTTAGATAGGTAGGCTGGTAGATTGCCCCGAAATAGTAGGCGACATTGGGATACTTATGCGTGAAGCCTTCCGTATATGCCACCATTACATCGGGATACGCCTTGGCAACTTCCTGGGCAACATCGGTAAACTGAGCACCGTTCATAATGATGATATTGGCGCCCTTTCTATCGATCATCATTGAGGCCACCGTGTCCATATCAGGCACCGAAACACTCTCTCTTACCACGGAAGTAACAAACGGATACTTTTCCACCAGCTTGGCGCGCGCCTGGTCGTGGGCGTAAGTCCAACCCATATCACCAACCGGAGCCATCCAGCAACAGCCCAGGACAATATCCTTATCTTTCTGGGTGCCGGATCCGGCCAGAGCCAGACCGCACACTCCCAGTAAAAAAATCACGCTAAAAGACAATACCAAAAACTTCTTCATTCTTTCCCTCCTGATGCTATCAAACAACAGACAATCAGTATTGTACCGTCATCCCGGCCCAGCCCAGCAACCAACCCCGGACCCCCGAAAATAATAGTTAACGAATTACCATCACCTCCTTGTTCTCTAACCTTGCTGATTTGACATAATTATATCGGTCCTGGTTCAAAACTAAATTAGCGCGAAGCGCTAATTTATTAGGATGACCTCTCATACGGTACACCCAACGCGGCCGGCCCGCCAATTCGCTTCCTCAGTTTTTCGTTTGACATTACCAGAGTGACAATTAAAACCGTGACCAGATAAGGGATCATCATCAGGAGATAGGGAGAGGCAAAAATACTGGAGATAACCGGAATATCCATTCCCTGCAATTTAAACTGAAGGATCCAGAGACCGCCGAATAATTCAGCGCCGATCAATACCATAGTAGGCCGCCACATTGAAAAGAAAGCCAGGGCGATACAGATCCATCCCCGTCCGGCGGTCATTCCTTCCCGCCACATCGGTGAATACGCCAGGGATAGATACGCCCCGGCCAGACCGGCCATCATACCGCCGATAAAGACACAGATATAGCGAACGCGGGCGACATTGATGCCGGCCGTATCGGCGGCCTCGGGGTCCTCCCCCACCGCCCGGATAGTCAGACCGAAACGGGTTCGATAGAGGACAAACCAGGTGAGCGGAACCAGGGCCAATCCCAGAAAAAGCAGGGGAGTTACTCCATACACTATAGTCGGCATCCGCGGAGGCGCGCCCACCATCAGAAAATGTTTGCCCACATAGGCGGTCAAACCCAGGCCGAAGATCGTGAGAGCCATGCCGCTGACTACCTGGGATTGCCGGAGTGTTATTACAATAAAACCATGAATCAGGCTCATCAATCCCCCGGCGATCATGGCCGCGGCCAGGCCTATCCAGGGATTGCCGCTGAGAGTAGCCGCGGCAAAGCCGGCTAAAGAACCAACCACCATCATTCCTTCCAATCCCAGGTTCAGCACCCCGGAACGCTGACTTAAAACCTCTCCCATCGTCCCGAAGATGAAGAGGGTCCCCGCCTGCATAATTAAAATAAGCGTATCCATTATGGCTCACCTGTCTTTATCTTAATTTTATAACGGAGGAGTACCTGCCCGCCGATCACGAAGATCAGGACCAACCCTTGAAAAAGACCGGTAATCCCTGAACTCAGATCCGCTATTATCTGCAGGGTGTTTCCTCCGGTGATAATACCACCGAAGAGGAAGGAAGAGACTATCAAAACCAGCGAATTCATACCCGCTAAATAGGCGACAATGAGCCCGGAAAAGCCATAGCGGGCGTCAGGGGGGGTAAAATCATTAACCCGCAAACTATGCTGAAGACCGGCCACCTCGCCAAAACCGGCCAACCCGGCCAGGCCCCCGCCGATAAACATTGTCAGCAGGATAATCTTCATCGAACTAATCCCGGAATATTTGGCCGCCTGGGGGTTGGAACCGACCGTCCTGATCTCATAACCTGTCTTGGTTTTCCGCAGCCAGTAAAAGATAATAATCGCCGCTACAATCCCGATCACGATGGTATAATGAATCCTGGTTCCGGCGATGACCGGCATCCAGGCCGCGGGCACAAGCTCGGATGTCATCGGATAGGCAATACCTCCTCCGCGCCGCCAGGGATAAGCCGAGAGATGATTAACCAGGAGAATAGCCACATAGTTGAACATCATCGTTGTCACCACTTCATTGGCAGACCATTTAGCCTTGAGAAATCCGCAGATTCCCCCCAGCAGTCCTCCCCCGATGAAGGCGGCAATCAGCATAAGTGATATCAGGAGTGGCGCGGGAAGGTTGGAAAAACTATAGGCCACCCAGGCCGACAGGACCGCGCCCATATGAAGTTGCCCCACCCCGCCGATATTCCATAAGCCGGCCTTTCGGGGAACCAGAAACGCCAAACCGCAGAGAAGAAAAGGAATCATCTTGATCCCGGTATTGGATAAGCCCCGCACCGAACCGAACGCCGCTGTCACAATATCCATATAGGCGGAAAGAGGATCCGCTCCCGAGGCCAGAAGGACAAAGGAGAATACTACCAGAGCTAATGCTACGGAAATGAGCACCGCCCGGATATTATTGACCGCGGAGATATCCGTTCTTTTTTGCAGGAAAACCTTCACAATTTAACCCCAGCCATCCAGGCACCTAAGCGGTCTTTTACTGCGTCCGCGGCCGGAACCATTCCGGTGATCCTTCCTTCATAGAGGACCGCGATCCGGTCACTGACCGACATTATCTCATCCAGATCTTCGGAGATCAGCAGAATGGCGCATTTCTCCAGCTTGAGAGCAAGCAGCTGGTTTTGAATGAACTCAGCCGCGCCGACATCCAGACCATGAGTCGGCAAGTTGGCTATCAGCAACCGGGGGTGATGAGAAATTTCCCGAGCCAGAATCAGTTTTTGAAGGTTGCCGCCCGAGAGATGAATTGCCGGAGTGTCCTTGCTCGGGGTGCGGATATTATATTGGGGAATCATCTCCCGGGCAAAGCGCTCAACCGCTTTATGATCGAGACCCCAGCGGTGAGCGAAAGGTTCTTCAAAATATTTATCCAGCACCAGATTATCGGCCACGGAGAAATCGGGGACAACGCCTATCATATACTCTTCCGGAATATGACCGATACCTTTCTCGATTCTCCGACGGGTGGAGAGACCGGTAATATCTTCCCCGGAAAAAATAATCTTTCCCGACAATACCCTGCGTAATCCGGCGATAACCTCGGCTAACTCCGATTGCCCGTTCCCCGCCACCCCGGCAATTCCAAGAATCTCACTCTCCCGAATGGTCAGGGAGATGCCGTTTAAAGCCTTAATCCCCTTGTCATTTAAAACCTGAAGATTGCTTATCTCCAGGACAGGCTCACCGATTGCTACTTCAGGTTTTTTCAACTCAAAGAGCACACTTTTGCCCACCATCTTCCGGGCCAGATCCCGGGGATTGGTCTGGTCGGTCCTGATCTCCTCCACCACTTTTCCCCGCCGGAGAACAGTCACCCGATCGCTGATGGCGATTACCTCAGGGAGCTTGTGGGTAATAAACGGAACCACCGCCATCTCTTCAGTCGCCATCCGGCAGAGCAGAAGCGAGAGCTGCTCCGCTTCAGCCGGAGTAAGGATAGAGGTCGGTTCATCCAGAACCAGGATCTGAGCGTCGCGGTATAGCATTTTGAGAATTTCAACCCGCTGTTTCTCCCCGGCGGAAAGCTGCCAGATGCGCGACTGTGGGTCGACCTGGAGAGAATATTTCTCGGAAAGCTTTTCTATCCTATCCACCACCCGCTTCATTCTTCCAATGATTCCCCCTTCCTTCAGTCCCAGGATAATATTTTCCGCTACCGTCAGAGAAGGCACCAGCTTGAACCGCTGATGGACCATTCCAATCCCCAGCGCGATAGCGTCGAGCGGCGAGTTGATGACAACTTTCTTGCCCCGGAGATAGATCTCCCCCTCATCGGGTTGATATAAGCCATAGATGATATTCATCAGGGTGGTCTTTCCGGCACCGTTTTCACCAAGTAACGCGTGGACCTCCCCGGATTTGACATCAAAGTTGATATGGTCATTCGCCAGGACGCCGGGGAAGCGCTTGGTGATATTCCTCAACTCCAGGACCATATCCCCCGCCTGACAGCCTTCACGAAAACCGATCTTGGTTGTATTTTCTTTACCCATTATTAATAATCGTCTTTGTTCACTTCTTTATACTGGACCAGACCTTATCTTGTCCAGTATAAAGTAATAAACAAACTGAAAATATTTTCCAAGATTACCTCAATAGAAAGCTGCCGGTCATTTTTCAAAACTAAATTAGTGCCGAAGGCGCTAATTTAAAAGGAGACCTGATGAAATCCATTCTGATTAAAAACGCCCGACTGAGAGATCGGGAAACCCCGGTTGATATTCTGACCGAGAAGGGAAAATTCAGCAAAATTGAGCCCCATCTGCCGGACACCGCCGATGAAATCATTGATGCCGAAGGAGCCCTGGTAACTCCCACTTTCATCAACCCTCATCTTCATATCGATAAAGCCTATACGGCTCTCTCCGGACGCTTGAGCAGGCAGGAAACTCTGGAAGAGTCCATCGAAATCATGCAGGAAATCAAGCGGAATTACACCGTTGATGATGTCCGGCAGCGGGCGGTCCGGGCGATTAAAGATTCGGTTAAATTCGGAGTAACCAAAATCCGGGGTGACGTGGATATCGATACCATCGGCGGATTAACCGCCCTGAAAGGCTGCCTCCTGGCCCGGGAAGAGACTAAAAATATCGCCGATGTGGAACTGATCGCCTTCCCCCAGGAAGGAATCTTCCGGGATCCGGGAACCGAAGAACTGATGTGGAAAGCAATGGAGATGGGGGCGGATGTGGTCGGCGGGATGCCGGCGGCGGAATGGATCATTGATGAGGCAAAAAGACATGTCGACCTGGTCTTTGCCATGGCCCAGAAGTTTGATGCCGATATCGACATGCATATCGATCAGACCAAGGATCCCTGCGCCCAGTCACTGGAATATTCCGCCTGGAGCAGCCTGAAAAACAGTTATCAGGGCCGGGTAACTGGCGGACACTGCACCTCCCTGGCGTATCAAACCGAAGCTCACGCTCATAAGGTGATCAAACTTCTCAAATACGCCGACTTTAATATCTGCATCAATCCCCAGGTCCTGGCCATCATGGGAGTGGATCCGGAACCACGTACCCGGGGACTCACCCGGGTACGGGAATTGGTAGAAGCCGGAGTTAATGTCGCCACTGCCCAGGATACCATCTGCGACGGCTTCCATATCTTTGGAACCGGGGACCCGCTCGACTACGGCTTGCTGATGGCCTACCAGGCCCAGTATAACTCCACCGAAAAAGCCAGGATTGTTTATGATATGATTACGGTCAATGCGGCCCGGCTGATGCGAATCGAAGATTATGGCATCTCGGTCGGTAATCCCGCTGACTTCAACATCATCTACGCCCCTAACGAAGCCGAAGCTTTTCGTACTCGTCCGGAGCGCCTGGTCTTTAAGAACGGGAAATTAATTGCCCGAGGCGAAAAGAGATCGGAACTTACTTGTTAAGTAATTTGCTTTCCTCCACCAGATTCTTTACATATCGCCCGATTGCCGGGGCGGCGGTCAGTCCGGGGGATTCTATCCCCACCAGATTTATCAACCCCGGCAATCCCCGGTCTTCTTCATGATGGATCACAAAGTCCCGCTCCGCCTCTCCTTTGCGATAAAGCTTGGGGCGGATCCCGGCCATATCCGGGGAGATACTCTCACTCCGCAGATCAGGCAGATAGCCTCTGGCTCCCTCAAAAAACTCATCCAGGTGACCTTCATCAACCGTGTAGTCGAGCTCATCCACATAAAAAGCATTGGGACCGATCTTCATCCCTCCCTGGAGATCGACCACAGTATGAAGTCCCAAGCTGATCTGAGTAGGGGGTGGATAAACCAGCCGGTTGGTCCGCTCATTCTTCCCGCCCCAGACCCGGAAATACTCGCCCTTGCAGGGATAGGTGGTATAGCCAACGGCGATGGTATCGATCCCGGCCATGGCCGCCACCTTCTCCGCCCCCAGTCCGGCAGCATTGATAACTATCCGGCTTAAGAACTCATATCCCTCCCCGTCGGCGTCCCGGATACCAACCAGGTATCCTTCCTCTTTCTTCTCCAGCGATACCAGTTCACAGTTATAGGCAAAAGTGGTATCCGGAGACGCTTTCTTTTCCAGGTAGGCCATAAGTCCGTGACTATCGATTATCCCGGTCTCGGGAGAGAAAAGTCCTCCCTCCGCCCGAACACTCGGCTCCATCTCCCTAACCTCTTTTCGGGATAGCAGACGCAGCCCCTCAACCCCGTTAGCCTCGGCCCGCGCTTTAAGCTTCTCTATAACCGGAATATCGGATTCCACTACCGCAATAACCAGTTTCCCGATCTTCCGGAAGGGGATTCCCTCACGGGGACAGAGTTCATAAAGAATCCGGCGACCCTGGGTACAGAGCCTAGTCTTATGAAAATCCTTCGAGTAATAAATCCCGGCATGGATCACCTCGCTGTTCCGGCTGCTGGCCTCCCGACCAAATCCGTCCTGCCGTTCCACCGCGATAATATCCCTCCCCTTCCCGCTCAACTCCGCCGCAACCGAAAGCCCAACCACCCCCGCCCCAATAATTGAGATATCAACCTTTTCCAATTTATTCTCCTAATATCTTTTAATACTTGTACCAGTCCCTACCTTATTCAGGGAAAACCTGATCCATATTTAACTCGTTATATACCATACTATCTGTACGCCCCGGTAACAACTTCGTTTCCTTTACTCCGCGTATGGATCTTCTTTCTGATTATCTTTAAATTTGAATTACTTCTATACTTCCGGTATTCTTGATTAGTCCTTGAATGGAAGTAATAACTCAAGCCTTGGTATAATCGGATGATTGAAAGCAGGAACAAAACAGAAGTAACCCCTATTTTATTAGCCGCCATATTGGTGGTGGCAGCAGTGATCCGGGGAATTTATATGATCGAGCTGGCTCCTACTCCGTTCTTCCGGCAGCCCATACTGGACGCGCAGTATTATCTTAACTGGGGAACGAAGCTGGCGTGGGGCGGATTCCGGGTCTTGCCGGGATTTCAGGGGAATCCCCTTTATCCTTACTTTCTGGCCTTTTTGATCAGGATCGTTAATGCCGGGCCTCTCCTGATCCGGATCGTCCAACATGGTTTGGGGGTCGTGACCTGCCTGCTGATCTTTCGATCCGGAAGACTTCTCTTCGGAAGGTGGACCGGGATTCTGGCGGCTCTATTTTACGCTATCTATATCCCCGCGATCTTCTACGAGGGGTGGTTCCTCTCCGCCTCGATGACTGCTTTTCTGATGGCGGCACTGCTGGTATCGCTGCTGAGCGCTCAAGAGAATCTCCGGCCAAGCAACTGGATCTGGAGTGGGATTATCGCCGGGTTACTCATCCTAGCCCGGCCGACTCTGTTGGTGCCGGGAATTTCCCTCTGGCTCATCTTCGGTTTTAATAAGAAAGAACCGGGATGGCTCCAGCGCCCGCTCTGCTTTCTAGCCGGAATACTGATAATTATTATTCCGGCATTCATCTATTTCAACCAGGGACCGGGAGATACCGGATTCATTTCATCTCACGGGGGGGCGAATTTTTATATCGGAAATAATTCTCAAGCCACCGGCGGCAGCCGGATTCCGGACTTTGCCCGCGGTTCCCCCTCCCTCCAGCATAATGATTTTGCCAGAGAGGCGAAACGGAGGGCGGGACAAGAATTCACTCCGGGGGAGAACTCACGCTTCTGGTTCCGGGAAGGGATCGGATTTATCACCTCCCATCCGTTCATCTCTATGAAGCTGCTGGTTTTTAAGGTCTACCTCTTCTTCAGCGGCAACTCCATCTCCGACAACTACAATCTCTCCTTCTTTAAAGGCCAATTACCAATTTTACGTTTACCATTCTCCTGGCACGCCCTCTCGGCACTCTCCATACTTGGAATGATTGCCGGCTGGAGACGGAGAAAGAAGCTGGCTCTGATATATATTCTTCCCCTCTCCTATGTCTTATCCATCGCCCTCTTCTTCGTTACCAGCCGCTTCCGCCTACCGTTGGCGCCGTATCTTGTTATATTCGCGTCGTTCGGAATCATCTCGATCTTCCGGGCGATTAAAGGAAAAAACATCAAGACAGCCGGCGGACTCATTATTGCTGCGGGGCTGATTTTCTTCAGCCTGGGGCGCTTGCCGGAGGCTACACCCCTCTACGCTTCATATCTTTCCGCCGGGGAGATCTACTATCGGGATGGTGACTATAAACAGTCAGTATCTTATCTTGAGCAAGCCCGGGACGAGATTGAAGAAGCAGCACCGGAAAACATATTGCGCGCCTACCGAATTCATTACGGCCTGGGACAATCCTATCTGGGACTTAATGAACCGAAAAAAGCCGGAAAAGAATTTCAGTTACTGGGAAAGACCGGACCGGATAATATATCGGAACCGGAGTTCGATATCGGAAACGCTTATGCCGCTCATCAATTTTTCCGGGAAGCGAAAGACCGCTATCTGGCTGTATTGAATAGTGATCCCGATAATTTCCGGGCCTGGAATAATCTGGGGATGGCATATAAAGAGGAGAAGGAATTCAACCCGGCGGAAAAAGCTTTTCAGAAAGCTCTCCGGCGCAATCCCGATTACGCCCCCCCCCATACCAACCTGGGAAATCTTTATGTTCAGCAAGAGAAATATCAAGCGGCCTTAAACGAGTTCAGGGCCGCGCTCCGGATTGATCCCTCCCTGCTCCAGCTTCACCTCTCCTCGGCGTTCTGCCTCCAGAAACTCAATCGGATCGCTGAAGCCGAGGCGGAGATGCGAAGATGCCCGCAGGCGATGAGGAAGGGTATATAAACTGGTTTTCAACTTTCAATGCTGTTGAATATTTATTATTCTATGAAAAATACAGCCGTCGAAAGAAAACCCGAGGTTAAGATGTTGCACCCTTTCAGGGTGCACGGGTTTGTGGGTTATGGCACATATCCATGGGTAAAACCCGTGGCTCAAATGTGGGACCCCGTTGGGGTCCTTGGTGATGGGGGGGATGACATATCTTATCCCCGGGTTGAAACCCGGGGCTGAAACGTGGGACCCCGTTGGGGTCCTTGGTGATGGGGGGGATGACGTATCCTTATCCCCGGGTTGAAACCCGGGGCTGAGATGTTGCACCCTTTCAGGGTGCAAAGGGTTTTGGGTGATGGCACATAGCCACGGGTAGAACCCGTGGCTCAAATATAGGACCCCGTTGGGGTCCAATAATACCCCGAAGGGGTATCACATTTAAACCCGGGGATAATCCCCGGGATATACCCCGATCACACCAAAAGAAAAAGAACCCCAACGGGGTTCAACATTCAAGCCCAGGGTAAAACCCTGGGGTACCGGGGAGAATTCCCGGGAAATATGTTCAAACCCCACGTACAAAAAAATAACCCCAAAGGGGTGTCACATTTAAGCCAGGGGGGAATCCCCGGGTTCAAAGGGAGAATCCCTGGACCGGAGGTCGGGGGGGTCTGTGCGGTTGGAGGCAGAACGTTAGCTTCAGAACTGTTTCACCCATGACATGAAGTCATGGGGGTCTTAACGGACCTACACCTCGGGCTTGACAAAATGGACTAGGAATAACTCCCGGTTATTCTCCATTTTTTCTGTGTCCCATTTCATTTTTTCTCCCCATTGCCGAAAACACTCAAGCGGAGGGAGATGGTCTCCGGATATTTCAGAAGAATGGGAGGAGTGGAAATGATTAATCTCCTCCCGGCTACAGCTATGGAGTATGACAAATGAACCGCCTGAGACCAGAACCCTCCGGCATTCCCGCAGGACCTCTTCCTTCCGCTCAAAGTGAGGAAAAGAGCAGAATGAGAAGATAAACCGGACACTCTCATCCGGCAACGGCAACCGATGGGCATCGGACAGGACCCGATTGAGGGCGGGATGGGGAGATTGCTCTATTCCTGTTTTGAGCATTCCATGGGAAATATCGACGACCAGATAGGAGAGTGGATACAAGGTGACCAGGTATTCGGATAATCTTCCTGTTCCTCCTCCCAGGTCGAGAAGGATCCCTCCCCGGGAAAGTTCTGAGGGGGAAAGGATAGACTGAAGAATATTCTTCTCCCGGGGAGTCAGGATATTATCCTGGTGCCAGTTGGTAGATAGATCATCAAAAAATCGGGCTTTTTTATTCATCGGAGGGAAGTTCATTGTTAAATGGGTCCGGGGTTTTTAACCGCTCCAGGCGATTCAGCTATGTCGGACGTGTCAGACGTGTCAGACGTGTCGGACGTGTTGGACTTGTCGGACGTTTCCGCAGGTCCAGGTGTTCCAGCGGTTCCCGACTGCTCTTTAATCCTCGGTAGTATCCAGGGGATAAGCACCGTCTGGATCACTACCCCGGGCAGGCCCCATAAGAGTACCGGGATCAATAGCCAAGAACCGGGAAGGTCGAGAAATTTCTGCGCGGCCAGGATAAAGATCACCCGAACTCCACGTTGAATAATAAAGGCTATAATCAGAACAAAATATATATTCCATCCCTTCTTCCGGTAGGCCCAGAAAAGCCAGAGGTTCATCGCTAACGCTTCCAGAACCATCATGATCGCTATCGGAGGATAGAGCGGCGGCATACCGGTAAAAAAAGCCGAGATAAGCGGAATAGAGACCGATAGGATAAGACTGGTCCGGAGATGCAAAGTACAACCGGCAATCAGCAGAGGGAGAAACATCGGCATCAGATGAGAACCGAGGCCGAAGGGATGAAATAGTATCGGGAGAAATAGGGCCAGAGCTCCCCAGACACCGCCCCATACCATATCGCGGATATATATTTTTTTTGGGCGATGTTTTGTTTTTGCAATCAACCTCATATCTTGTTTTACACAACAATTTATTTGAATTTCGGGATTTGTGATTTGGGATTTATTAACTGCAATTTGATCGGACAGATGCTACCTCAATAATTACTGAAGAATCAAAAAGATACAGAGACTTCTCCCCAGAGCCACCTTCCGGGCATTGGATATCCTTCCACCATATCATAATCCTCATCAAAGATATTATTGATCTTGAAGGTAAATACCGCTGTCTCTTTTAAAGCGTAGCTTAACTTTAAATCGGTGACGCAATAGTCCTCATTCCGATCGTTGAAGTGGAGATCATCAACCAGACTGGTGGTGCTCTGCAAAGAATATTCCCGCCAGATTACCCGATTGATCCAGTTCAAAACATTCGGGGCCAACCCCTCTATCCGATGATTCTGGTCGAGATAGGTATAGGAAATAAGCATCTCAAACCAGTCACAGGGAGTAATAACACTCGAAAGTTCAATTCCTTTATTAACCAGCCCACCGGTGTTCTCAGCCCGGGGAGGCATATAGACTATCAGGTTCTCAGCGTCTATATAATAACCGGTCAGATCAATGGAAATAAATGATCCAAAACTCTGTCGTATCCCCAGTTCACTGCTCCAGGCCTCCTCCGGATCCAGGTCAAGGGATGAGGGTGGGTAGAGATAGAGGTCCCTGATCGTAGGAGCCCGGTATCCGCGGGAGACCTGGCCATGAAGAACGGTGGAACCGGTTAATTGATAGCGAGCGCCGAAACGGGGGAGCCATTGTGCTGTGGAATGTTCTACCATATCCAGCCGGACGCCGGCCTGAAGGGTCAGGAGATCCCAGAGAATATGCTGATCGTCGAGGTAGATCCCGCCCTGAGTCTCGTAGAAACGCCCAAAATCCTGGTCTATATCCACGTTCTCCCCATCTCCCCCCGAGTCCTGGATATCACCACCGATCTCCAACACATTGTCGTCAATCGTCTCGAAAGACTGATAACCGGTCAAGCCAATGGTCCGGTCATGCGACTTCCATCCATCATATCCGGTAAAGTCATGCTTGCCCCGCTGACCATAGGCCGTGAATGCTCCATGGGTACTATCGAAAGTATTATAGACTGTCACCCCCCCGCCGGCCCGGATGACATCCCGGGTATCATCGGTATGGGGAGCCGAGACCGGTCCGGGGTCTTCGACGGAGAAGTCCGCTCCCCAGCCGTTGAAGACCATCTGCCAGTTCTCAGATATATGATAGCCTGCCTTGAGGTTGGCATTCCAGCCGCGAAAGGCACTGTTAGGACGATGGCCATCGGTCTCCCGTCTTAGGATAGAAGCGGAATAAGAAAAATCACCCACCTTTCCCGCCTGTTGAATCCCGGCCTGGTATGAATGATACTCTCCCCCGCCGGCGAGCAGCCTGGTGGATATACCATCTTCAGTCCGGAGACGGCGGGTAATGATATTGATCACCCCTCCCATTGCCAGGTCTCCGTAATGAAGGGAATGAGAACCGCGGAGGACCTCGACCCGCTCCACATCCTGCAGCGGATAAGCATCCGGGATGGGATGACCGAAGATCCCCATCTTGGTCGGCTGCCCGTCGATCAGGACCAGGACCTGATCGTTGGGAGTCCCGCCCAGACCGCGGATTGAGACCGTCCCCGACGAGCCGGGACCGATCCCGTAGTTAAAGATCCCGCGTTGATCGATGAATACACCGGGGACCCGGCCGGAGATCAGTTCATAGACATCCGAAGCACCGGACTGCTCGATCTCCTCCCGGTCGATGATGGTAATGCTGGAGGTGGCCTCGCGCCCGGCTATGGATGAGTCGGGAAAATCATAAACCACGACTTCGGGTAGTTCCATCTCCTGGGACAATGCCGTTCGAAGCGCCGCCGGAGACAAACAACATATCCCAATTGCCGCCAATAGAACAAAATATTGAGTATTCATCATAATAATCTGCCCACTACTTATGTTACGATTTTAATTATCGTGTTACTATACATGGGAACAAAAACTGAACAAGAAATTTATTGATTTTTTCTCGAAAAAATCAATAAGTTGACTCGAATTTAATCGGGACCGTGATCTCGCGTCCGATGATCTCCGGTCCGGGAGGAGGGAATGGGGCCGCCTTCTCCAGGATCGTACGGGATACCCGGTTAAAGATCGTATGGGGAGAGGGCTCAACCACCCTGAAGCCTTCTATATTGCCTTCTCTCCCAATCAAGAAAGACACCTTGACTATTCCTTCCAGATGACTCAAGCGGGCACGGCGGGGATAGAATATAGACTCAGCGATCCGCCGGCGGACTCCAACCAGATACTCATCCGGCGATGAACCGGCGGTGGACCGGGATACCCCCGCTCTGCCCTCCAGATAAGAGGGACCGGTCTTCTCCGGTGCTGTAACCTCCCGATCATGATCCGGTTCCCGATCGGAGGCCTGCTCTATCTCCCGGGATAACCGGTCTAGCATGATCTCTGAATCCTCCACCATCGTTTCCATGACCTCCGGTTTTTCGGGGTTCCCCGAAGAGGATTTTTCCTGTACCGAAGATTCATAGACTGTAACCAACCCAATCTCAAGGAGCGGGGCATCCGCTCCCGCGGCGGCCGATTGAAGATAGCGCGCCCTCCACCCCGTATAAACACTCATCGAACAATATGCCGCGACATGGATAACCGCGGAAATCAACAATGCCGCAACAAATACATTTATCCCGGATTTTTTCATTGGTTATCTGAAATAATGAAGTAATTCACCACGAAGGACAGGAAGAACACGAAGAAAAACTTAAATCATCTTTATGATTGTTTCTTATTATTTTAAATACCTCCGTAAACTTTCTCCGCCCCGTAGGGCAACCGTACGGGGGTGTCCTTCGTGGTTAAAATTAGTTTTATTTCCACAGAATATGCTTTTCGGATATGGGCTATATCGCAAGACCGTTAGTCTCCATCAGTCTCCGGTCGGATAGAATCTCTGCCGGTGATCCAACGGTTACCACCTTGCCGCGATTAAGAAGAACAACCCGGTCCGCCAGTCCGGAGATTATATGAAAGTCCATACTGGAGAGGAGCATAGTCCGGGGGATCTCTTTCAGGATCGTCCGCAACTGGCCAGTCTCACGGGGATCCAGCCCCAGAGCCGGTTCATCCAGGTAGAGAATGGATGGCTCGCCGATCAGGCAACCGGCCAGGCACATCCTCTTCTTCTCTCCAAAGCTCATCTCCAGGGGAGACCGGCCTTCATATCCTACCAGGTGAACCTGGCAGAGGGACACCTCTACCAGCTCCCGGACCCGGACCGGATCAAACCCTCTCTGTAGAAGTGAGAAACCCACATCATCTTCCACCGAAGTAGCTATGATCTGATCATCGGGGTTCTGGAATAAAAATGCTATCTCCCCTTCTTGAACCGAATGATCGGAGCTCCGTATAATCGATTTCGACGTGCCGTCAGCTCTCAGCAGCCCGGCCAGAAGAAGAAGCAGGGTTGATTTTCCCGCTCCGTTAGGACCGATTATCGCCACCTTCTCCCCCCGGGCAACCTGGAAAGAAATATTATCCAGAGCCTTAACTCCACCGGGATAGGTATAGCTCAGGTCGGAGACGATTAATTCAATGTCAGTTTTCATATAAAATTAGCCCCGCCAGCGGGGCAACTTTTATGTTTTGAACAATGGATATAAAAATTAGATTGCCGCAATACCAAAAATAGTTCAATTATCCTAATCGAATTTTTTTACTGAAATAACCATATTATTGAGGCTAAAAAATTTAAATAGTCCTAATAAGGATGTACTTCGGGTTTTTCGTTTAGAATCTAATTTATCACCGCGGCCCTCGACATCAGAACAAGACCTGACAACATAGCCGCGACTCCCAGTAAAGTCAGACTATCCACCGGCTTCCACGAAGCGGTAAAGCAGGTATATAGCCTCCCGATAAAACCACGGCTTACCAGGGATAACTCCAACCGGGTTGCCTGACGGATTACTCTGAACAACACAACCTTCAGTAATCCGGCTATCCTCCCGGGGTGCCTACTCAGATATCGAGAGGAGATTCCCCGGCTCTTCCAGGCTAAAGGAACCCGAAAAAATTCCTTAAAAAGCTTGCCCCAGATTAATATAACCAGGAGGATCTGGGTAGAGATCGTCTGAGGAATCTTGAGAATTCGAGAGAGATATATACACTCCCGGAAGTGTATTGTTCCGCCGATCAAGAACGAGATCGTCACAGTCCAGAAACTCTTGAATACCATATCACGAAAGAATGTCAAATTTCCCTGATCCGTCACCAGCTTGCCCAAAATTGTGCAGAGAAGGATAATTCCCAGGAAACCGGAGAGGAGGAGAAGAATCCTCAATAAACTCTTCCAGCGGGCAGGTCCCCCTGTTCCAAACCAGAGAAGAATTAATACTCCTCCTTTCGCGGCGGCCACTGACAGGGAGTAATCAGGAATAATAAAAAATACCGCCAGCAGACCAATCCCGATCAATACCTTAAGCAGCGGATGACGGGAGGAGAGAAACGATCGTCCAACCGAGAGAAGCGGCGGATACCCATTCATGCGATTTTCTTACCCGTTGTCGACATATTAAGAGAACAATGCTTAACCCCCCGCTGCGCCTTTAATAGATCCGCCAATTTTTGAATCCGATCAGCCCGACCTTTCAGGATTATAGCTTCCAGACAGTTGTTGTGATCGAGATGAATATGCTGGGAAGATATAATAACGGTGAGGTGGTTATGCTGGAGATCGGTGATGGAATTCTGCAGTTCCCGGCTATGATGATCGAATACCAGCATAATCACCCCGACAACCGCCTCACCCTTCTCCCATTCTCTCTTCACCAGGTCTTCGCGGATCAAGTCGCGGAGCGCCTCCGATCGGCTGGTATATCCTTTCCGGCGAATACCGCTATCAAACCGATCCAGCAACTCCCCGGGGAGCGAGACACCAAAACGAACTAATTCACTCATATAATTTTTCTCCGAAAAATTATGGTTAATGTTACGATATTTATATTAATAACACCTTCACGACGGAAGGGCAAAGAAAATAAATCGGAATGTTATTGCCACAAGGACAGTGAAAAATGATAAACTGAAACAAAATGAAAACCTCTATTTATATAATTGCCTTTTTCATTATCGCTTCGGGGGAGATTTTTGCCGGAGAACCGGACTCGACCGGGATCGTGGAAGAGAGGTATCCCGATGGAACTCATAAGGTCTGGGGACGAGTAGAGGAATTACCCGGCGGAGTCCGGAAGAGAATTGAGATCTGGACCTTCTGGTTTCCCGATGGGAATATTAATGCCCAGGGAGAATACCGCTCCGGGGCGATGCCGGGGAAACCGGGCGAGACGGGAATCCCAATCAGCGGGCGGGATGGTCTCTGGTCTTTCTGGTATCCAAACGGCAGAAAGCGGCAGGAGATATTTTATAGTCAGGGGAAAAAGAATGGGGCCTTTAAAAGCTGGTTTGAGAACGGAGAAGTGGAAGCGGATGGGGACTACCTTGCCGGCAAAAAACATGGAAAGTGGACTATCTGGTGGGATAATGGCCACAGAAGATTTACCGGTTTCTTTGTCGGGGGTAGAGAAAGCGGAAGAGTTCAGTTCTGGCATGAGAACGGCCAGATCTCGGTCAAGGGGAGCTTCCGAGATGGCCTGAAAGACGGGAAATTTACTTACTGGTATCCAGACGGCGTGAAGATGGCAACCGGAGATTTCATAGATGGAAAAAGGGAAGGACGGTGGCTGGAGTGGGGCAGGGATGGGAAGCTGCGGAGGGCGGTTAGTTATAGTGGGGGAGAACGGATCGGGGGGTAAAGATGAATCTTCCTGATTTTAAAGACTGAACTTCGAACCAGCCTTCGCTAAAGCTACGGCGGGCTAGGCGTCGAACTCTCAACTTCGAACATCGAACGACCCATCGACATGGAGCAACTGCATACGTTGAGCTAAAAGCTGAGCAGTTGCTCGAGCTTTTGCTTGCATCCAGATCCATTAAGGGAACGTTCAAGCTGGCAAAATAATTCGTGTAATTCGCGTTATTCGTAGTTCTTAACAGGGACCGCGGCGGTGGTCATCGCAGGAATTTATCTGTGTAATTATAGTTAAATAAGTTGTGGAGCTAATTTTTTATGAAAACTATCGATTTTCATACCCATGCCTTTCCCGATCAACTGGCGGGAAAGGCTCTGGATCAACTCCACACTAAATCCGGAGACTATCAGGCTCATCATGACGGGACAATCCGGGGGTTACTGCGATCGATGGACCGGGCCGGAATTGAAAAATCGGTTGTGCTATCAATAGCTACCAGACCAGAACAGGTTGCCAGAATAACCGATTGGGCAGCCAGTATCCGCTCTGACCGGATAATCCCCTTCCCCTCCATCCATCCCCAATTCAGTAACTTTGAAAGTGAACTTGATCGGATTAAATCAGCCGGCCTTCATGGGATCAAACTCCACCCGATGTACCAGGAGTTCGTAATTGATGATCCAGCACTCCTTCCACTTTACCGGGCCATATCCGACCGGGGGCTGATCTGTCTCTTCCATGCCGGCTGGGATATCGCTTATCCAGAAAGCGATCAGGCCGCGCCACATCGGATCTTGAATCTGCATCAAGCCATTCCGGAGTTAAAGATCATCGCGGCGCACCTGGGCGGATGGCAGGTCTGGAATGAGGTCGCACGCTGCCTGCTGGGCCACCAGATCTATTTGGAGACTTCCTTCTCTATTCGGGAAGCGAAGGCTTCCGAGTTCAGACGAATCCTGGACAATCACCCCCCGGAATACTTCTTATTCGGCACCGATTCCCCCTGGCTAGACCAGAAAGAAGAACTGGATGCCTGGAAAAAGCTCGATATTCCGGTTGAATTCAAAGAAAAAATCCTCTTTAAAAATGCCGAGGAATTGCTGAAAAAATAATTAATCCGCCACGAAGATATTAAGAAAACTCAGGGAATAAGAAGAGATGTAGTTATTAAACCTTTAGTTCCTTTTTTTGTGTCTTAGTGTCTTTGTGGCAAAAAATAATTGAGAAACTATCTTAAATATACAAGGAGTTAATCACATGACAGAAGAAAAACCCGAAGAGAAGATGCCGGATATAGGAGATATGATCAAGGATCTCAGCGAGTTCGTCGAGAAAAAATACGGGGGCAAACCAATCGTAAATATCGCTCCGGTCTTTACTCCGCCTCCTGCCCAGGGCGGACCCGGCAAAAAGAAGAAGAAAGAAAAGAAGTTTAAACTGGAGTTCGATTACACCCCGAAGCAGGTCAAAGAGTATTTAGACCGCTATGTGATCAAGCAGGAGGAGAGCAAGAAAGTCCTCTCAATAGCGGTCTGCGATCATTACAATCACGCCACCCACGACCTGGGAAAGAAGACCGATTATGACTACACCAAACAGAATGTAGTCCTGATCGGTCCCACCGGAGTCGGAAAGACCTACCTGATCAAGTGCATTGCCCGGTTGATCGGAGTGCCGTTTGTAAAAGCCGATGCTACAAAATACAGTGAGACAGGATATGTGGGGAAGAACGTGGAAGACCTGGTCCGGGAGCTGGTGCAGAAAGCCGACGGGAACATCAAGCTCGCCCAATACGGGATCATCTACATAGATGAAGTCGATAAGATAGCCAGTGCCTTCAATGTTTCAGGAAGAGATGTGAGCGGAGCGGGTGTCCAGAGAAACCTGCTGAAATTAATGGAGGACTCCGAAGTTTCACTCCGTGATCCGATGGATATCTCATCCCAGCTTGAAGCGGTGATGGAGTTTCAGCAGGGCGGAAAGATCGAACCAAAAATTATCAATACCCGCCATATTCTATTCATCGTCAGCGGCGCTTTCTCTGATCTGGCCGGGATCATAAAGAGGAGGGAGAGCCGGCAGATGGTGGGCTTCGGAGGTCATGTCGGGGAGAAGAAGCCGGACTACCGCTATCTCCAGATGGCTCAGACCAAGGATTTCATCGAGTATGGACTGGAACCGGAGTTCATCGGACGGCTCCCGGTCCGGGTTGTCTGCGAAGAATTGAACGAGAAGGACCTCTTTCATATTTTATCCCGTTCCGAAGGGTCTATCATCAAACAGTATGAGGCATCTTTCAAGGCGTTCGGGATTAAAGTCGTCTTCACTCAGGACGGGATGCGGGAGATAGCGAAACAGGCCACCCTGGAAAAGACCGGCGCCCGGGGACTACTCACGGTCTGCGAACGGGTACTCCGTGACTTCAAATATGAACTCCCTTCCACCGCGATCAAGCGGTTCAGCGTCAACAAGCAATTGGCAAGAAACCCCCGAACTTCCCTGAAAAAGATCCTCCGGGAACAGATCCCTCACCTCGTTACCGCTGAATCACCACCGGCGCCATAATAAACCCGGGTCAACCCGCATACGACCCATAGACCGGTGCCGGGCCGGAAGATACCGATTTCATCGGTACCGGAACCGGTGTAATCAGCCGGAACGGGAGGAAGAGTCGGGGTCGTGGTTGGAGTCAGAGATGGAGTCGGTGGCGGGGTCGCGGCAGTGGCGGCAAAACTAATAATAGGTAAGATGCCGGCCAGGAGAACTGACAACAATTGCTTATTCAGCCCTATTCTCCCGATCATTATCCAAACTCCCGCTACTCACTGCGTCACCTGGATCTTCATCTCCATCTTCTTCATCCTGCACTGCCTCCACTGTCTTCTCCCGGTCGATCAACTCCTTGATCTGATCCTGTACCGTTTCCACTTCCATCAGAGTAAGGTGAGGATCACGGATCAGATAGGTTTCGCCGGTCTTTCTCTGTTCGTAAACAATGATCTTATTACCTTCCTTATCGATTATAGTATCCTGGGGGACGAGGACTTTCTTTCTCTCTTCCAGCAGAGCCAGGATATAACAGAGGTTGATATGAGCCTTTTCCTCCGATCGAATATACCGGGCAAGAAGACGTTCAATGACATCCTTCTGGACCGCCTCCTTCTTCTCTACCAAGGCGGTAATACGCTTGAAATGAGCCTGCCAGTAGGCCGATCTATCTCCCTGCCGGACCTCCGGGCCGGGATCTTTTTCCTTCCAGCAGCGGATACAGTAATCTCTTCTCTCCGGTTCATCGACATCAAGATCAAGGAGAGTATGATATACCTCCCCTATCTCAAAGGGAGACTCACATGATGAGCAGAAACGACTTCTCGATCTTATCTCCCAGTTCTTCATTATTATTTTTTTTGAAAATTGTGATTCAATCTATAATCAAAGGAGTAGTTTTTTTTAACATCTCTACAATAACTGATTTTACTTCATTATAACGTTCGCGGGTGAATTCAATTATCTCGACATCAGGTCGGGACGCGATCCGATCCGTGAAGGGGTTGGATTCGGCCTTGATAACGCCCAAAACCGGACGCGGACTGTCAAGGCAGGCTATAACCGCCTTCTGAAACCGGGAGCTGACCAGCTCCATACTGCCGATCTCATCGATCAGTATCAGTCCCCGGCAGGATAGCGCGTCTTCCAGAGCCCGGGCGCCGACTTCCTCCATATCGCTAATATTTATGGTATATGGCCCCCGGCGATGCGGGCCGTCCAAACCCACCCGAGCCAGGATTCCCTCCATTCGGGGCAGGCCGGGAGTCAGGGATTTAATCCTGAATCCGACTCTCTTCCCCTCACCCCTGATCTCCTCGGTGTAAAACCCGACCGGATCCAATCGCAGTTCCTCAATGACCTGCTTTACCAGTGTCGTCTTCCCGACGCCGGGGTATCCGGTAATCAAGATATTAGATATTACACACCGGCTCACTTCGTTATCAATACTCAGATTTATTCCGCTTTCTTCTCCTCATCCTCAGACGGAGGAGGAGTTATAATCGGATCGGAATCCTTCGTTTCTTCTTTCTTATCTTCATTTTCAGATTCTTCGGGAGGAAGTTCCGCGGTCTCCTTCTCTTTTTCATCCCCTTCCTCCTTATCCGGGGTCGGCGCTGGCTTCGCCTTCTCCTGAACAAAGTTCATCTGGAGATCGGAGATGGTTGAGGTTATGATCTTCTCCTCGTCATCAGTCAGATTTCCACTGGTCTTGGTTTTAAGCATGATCAGGATATCGATGAAGCCCTGAGCAGAATCCAGGTTCCGCTCAACCTTCCCGTTCATCGGATTAGCGATCTTCCCCATGCTCTGATAAGCCGATGAAGCGAACATAGTGATCAGGGAAAAAAATCGGACCGTATCCATATCCTGCGGTGTTGGGATTCTTGTCTCTTCAGTCATAATTAAGTCCTCCTTATTATAATTTTTGCTCTGCAAAAATTATATGTTGAATTTTATAACAATGTTATTTGGCTACTAAAACCGATTACTGCTCACCGATCACTGCTTACTGATTACCATCTTTACTCTCCTCCGGTTCCACCACAACCAGCGCGAAATTATCCGGAGTAAAGTATTTCTTCGCTATCCGGGTAAGATCATCAATGCTCAAGCTCCAAATCTCAGCTTCATAGCCGCGGTACGCGTCATAGCCCAGACCGTAGAGTTCATCGATGGCGGACCTAAAAGCGCGGCCACCATTGGTCTGGAGACTGAACTGAAATCTGCCCAGAAGGCGGTTCTTATTCCGTTCCATCTCTTCCGGGGGTATCTTCCCTTCCCGGGCCCGGGCCATCTCATCTTCAAAAGCCGCGAATACTGTACCGGTACTCCCCGGGACTGTCCCGGCATAAAAGATAAAGGCTCCCGGATCCAGGCCGAGGATCTGATAAGACCCGATATAATAGGCTAATCCCATCTCAATCCGGACTTTCGTGAAGAGAGGGGCGCTCAATCCGGAGAAGATCGAGCTTAACAGTTCCAGCCCATACCGATCCGGGTTATAGACATCTGTTCCAATAAACCCCTGGGTCACCACCGCCTGACTGATAGCCGCTTTTGTTATGCGGTCCTCCCGTATCCCTTCCGGCGGAGCGGATAGCAAACTCCCGGGTTTTAACTTTTCCCCTTTCCGCATATCTCCGAAAAGTCCGCGGATCGTGGGCATAATCTCCTCCTCCTTCACATCGCCAAAAACGGCCAGCACACAGTTACTGCCGCAATAATACCGCTGATAGAAGGTCAATAACTCTCCCCGGGACAAGCCCCGGACCGAATCCTCCACCCCCAGTTCGGAGAAGCGATAGGGGTGATTGCCGAAGAGAAGCTTACGGAGCGATCGCCCGGCCAACGCTCGAGGTTCGTCTATCTCGGCTTGAATCGCGGCCAGTAAAATTCCCCGTTCCTTCTCTATCTCCTTCTCGGAGAACAAAGCGTTTTTTAACAGATCACCCAGAACCTCCAATCCGGACTCGAGTCTCTCCGGGAGGAGTTCCAATGAAGAACCAAAACTATTCCGGGCCGAATAAGTACTGATCGAACCTCCGTAATCCTCTATCTCCCGAGCGATCTGAAGAGCGGTACGCTCTCCGGTCCCCTTCAGAAGCAGACGTGATACCAGTTGAGAGATGCCGTTATTCGATTCCTTTTCAACCAGAACACCCCCCTCGAATACTATCCGGACCGAGACCAGCGGAAGTGAATGGTCTTCCCGGATCAAAACGGTAAGGCCATTTTTTAGAACAATTTTTTTGATCGGAATATCGACTGCTGCCGGTATCGACACAGCGAACTCCGGTAAAGCGACCGGTTTAATCACCGCCATCGTCATATTTTCCGCTTTAAAGTACCGGCTGGCTACTCTCTGAATATCTCCGGCGGTAACCGAAGCGATACCTTTCAGATAGATCCGGGAAAAATCGTAACTTCCCGCGGTACGCTGGTTTGAACCAAGATCCTGCGCCCTCCCCTCCACCGTGGTGAGAGAATTCAGATAGTCACTGGTTACCCGGGCCCGGGCCCGGGATAGTTCCACATCCGAGACGGGGTTTTCTTTATACTCATCCAGCAGCTCTTTTACGGCCTTCTGTACTGCCGGAACTTTCTCCGGATCGGCAGTAGCCTGAACGGTAAATAACCCCGGATAAAGAGGAGTATATGAGTACGCGTCGATCGAATAGACCAGACCGTCCTCTTCCCGCAATTTCTGATAGAGGGCTGAGGTCCGCCCCCGGCCGGCCAGAAGCGCCAGAACATCCAGCGGATAAAGATCGGGGCTGTGAAGACTCGGAATATGGAAAGCGATCGCCAGCCGGGCGTGGGCGACATCCATCTCCTCTTCCGCCACGCGTTCCCCGATCTGTGCCGGCTCCGGAGGAATATCGGCGACCGGATATGGTTTACGGGGATACGGCCCGAATAACTCCCCGGCCACCTGAAATAGATCATCCGCCGCCAGGTCGCCGGATGCCACCAGGATCATGTTGTTCGGGACATACCATTTCCGGTAATAATCCATCACCTGATCACGGCTAATCTCCCGGAATAGTTCCGCGTATCCGATTACCGGGAACCGGTAGGGGTGAACCCGAAATGCGGTCCGCCAGAGGAGCTTATAAAGGCGGCGACCCGGCTCATCCTCTCCCATGTTGATCTCTTTTAAGATGACCTCTCTCTCTGTCTCAACCTCCTCCGCCTGAAAATCAACTTCCAGCACCAACTGACGGAGGAGGTCAAGGCCTATTACCCAATTCCGGGAAGGAAGATTGATTAAAAATACGGTCTTATCCATCGAGGTATAGGCGTTGACGTCGCCGCCGAGCGCCTGGACCTCCCGGGCAATATTGCCCTTCAACTCACCCGCCGGCCCCTTAAAAGCAAGATGCTCGATAAAATGTGAAACTCCGGCCCCCAGCAATCGCTCTTCATTGACACTGCCAGCCTTAATCCAGACCTGGAGAGACACTACCGGAGCACCGTGGTTCTCACTCACCAGCACCTCCATCCCGTTATCCAGAACCCGGTAGCTAACCGGCAGAGTAGCAACCTCCTCCCCCAAATCCGCCGCCGGAAGATTAGACCCGGCCAGGAGCAGGATAAATAAACTCAAAGCAATATATTTTTTAAAGTTCATCGGTGCTTTTTTTTGCCACAAAGGCACTAAGGCACAAAGAAAAAAGTTGAAGATTCAATAACCACATTTATCCATTTTCTCTGTTGTTCTCACGTCCTAATTTCAAGCTGTCACTTTTTCTGGTTGCACCACCCCGACCTCGGCCCCTTTTGCAGTCCACGAATTACACGAATTTCCACGAATTGCTTCCCCCACCTCGCCCCCTTTTAAGAACTACTAATTTCGCGAATTACGCGAATTTGAAATGCCGTTGAACAGCCTGTGTCACGTCCTGATTTAAAGTTGTCAGTTTTTGCTTGTTAAAACTTCTTCTTCCCCCCACCTCTCCCCCTTTTATGGCAGGACCATTACAGGCAGAACTATTAGCCTCGACTCGGCCTTTGTTTCTTCTTGCTGTTAATAGTCCTGCCTGCAATCGTCCTGCCTAAATTTCTTTTTGCTGTTAATAGTCCTGCCCGTGTCCTTGGTCATTGGATATTCCTTGTTGGATATTCAGCCCCCGTCTGACGGCGGGACCTCCGCGCAGTCTACCCCGATTTATCGGGGCTACAGCATCCTGATTCTATTCTTCATTTAACGCCCGTTAGCCTTTTCCCTCAGGGGTACACTGCTATACATAACTGTATACCGTCTCTGCTCATCCTGACTTAAAGTTTCATAGTTTTCCTTCTTCAATAGTAGAAAATTTCTCTCCGTAGCCCGGGCCATAACTTTCAACCCATTCATTATACTCCGGGCCCGTTCCCGATGGGAAATTTTGAATTCTCCAATCAGCCCGGGACTGTCGCTGAGAAATCGATTCAGAAAACTGGTATCCTGGTTCAGGATTTCTTCATGGTCGATGAGACTCTTCACCGAGTGGACAGCATCAAGAAACATCCTGAGAAATCTGATAAAATCCAGCTCCCGCTGCTCGGCCACAAGCCCTCTCAACGCGAAACGAGCTTCCAGATAAGCGATCTCAATCTTCTCGGCGATGGTATAGATAATCTTTTTTCGAGAAGCGAGAGAGAGCCCTTCAAAGGCATACTTCAAGAGATCCATAATCTCTTCGTAATTCTTATCCCGGAGAGCCAGGTGAACGGATCGGTTAATATCTATTTTTCCCATATTATTTTACTCCGTAGAATAATAAATCAAATAATCATCGTGATTTTTTGGGACTTTCTGACCATGGTAAAATTTGCTTCATTATCTCAATAGAATATATAGATACCTGATGACAAAAAGTCAATACCGTCTATCCGTTTACCTCTGCTCCATTGGGAAATGATTTGAACTCTATCATGCCGCGCCTCCTAAAAACTCAAGAAAGAGAATTGTAATGTCATCGAACTGCTCCCGACCGGCCTGAAAGCCGGAGACAGCTTGAAATATCTTATCCCAGATATCCCGGTTGGAAAGAGATGAGTTTTCCCTTACACACTGGATAAGACTCTCCTCCCCAAACATCTTCTGTTCCAGGTTAAATGCTTCCGTAGCACCATCGGTATAAATTACCAGTGAATCACCTTCATCAAGATGCAGAACCGCATCGGTATATTCGGCATCTTCCACCACCCCAACCGCCATTCCCTTCCCGGCGCCATCCTCAGTAGTCAAAAGCATAATCCCGCTCTCCCGCATCATGATGGGGGGATTATGCCCGGCATTACAGTAGGTAGCCTTCCCAGTTTTGAGGTTAAAGACGAGATAGAAGGTAGTCACAAAGAGAACCGAGGGATTATCCGATGCTATTGTCCGGTTGGTCCGGGCGATTACATCGGCGGCGCTGAGATTATTCCAGGCATTAGCGCGGAGCAAGGTCCGAATCTCCATCATAAACAATCCAGCGGCCATCCCCTTCCCAGAGACATCGGCTACTACTACTCCGATATGGTCCCGATCAACCATAAAAAAATCATAATAGTCCCCGCCCACTTCACGGGCCGGAACCATCCGGGCAAATATCTCCACCGACGGAGCCGCCGGATAAGGGGGAAATACCGTGGGGAGAAGCCGCTGCTGGACATCACGGGCCAGATGCAGTTCGGTCTCAATCCTCTCCTTTTCCGCCGTGGTCTGGGCCAGATCCCGGGTAAAGTTCTTAAGGTCTAATACCATCTGATTAAAAGCGTCAGCCAGATGACTGATCTCATCGCGGGAATGAATATTAATTTTATGTTCAAAATCACCTTTGCTGACCAATTTTATCCCACCGATCAGTTTCCTCAACGGTCTGGTAAAAAGATAGGAGAATAGCAATACCAATACTATTGCCAATAAGACGGTCTCCCCCACCCGTTCCCGGATCCGGGCCGTGGCCCGAAGGTCAGCCCGGTCCATCTCCTCGGTAGGCCGGTACAGTTCAAGGACATTGATTACCTTCCCTTCAGCATTTATAATGGGAGTAAGATAACTAAACCATTCCCCCTGCTCATCAACAAATCGTCCGTACTGCGGGGTTTTCTCCGTAAGCACTTTCTGGAAGATCTCCCGTTCGTCTGGGACGATAAACGGCTCATAGAGCGCCCCCCGCCAGATATTGATTCCGAAGAAATAGCGACCCTGGGGATCGATCAGGTGAATTATCCATTTGGGGGTATAATCAACCTCGCCCCGATTAACAATATCGGAGATTGCTTTATGGATATCTTTATAGAGCTGGGTTTCCCGGGATTCAACATTGCGGAGCAGCTTCAGATCGGATATTGAAACAGATTTCAAAATAGCCGCGGAGAGGTTCGCCGAGCGGCGGAGGTACTCATCCTCCAGATCCTTTTTCATGATCTTCTTGACCTCATAACCCACCACCATAGCGCTGACAACGATAATCGGCACGAAGAGGAACAAGAGTTTGAGGAAGAAGGGAAATCGTACCCGGGACGCTACCCGCGCCAAGGAACTGGAGAATATCGCGCCTGACAGGAAAAGAATAGCCACTGTGATAAAGATGGCCAACCGACCGGGCCTATTTGCACGGTAGGTTGTTATAACCGAATCATCCCGGCTCAGGATAATGAACCTCCGATTGACCAAGTCGAACGTAAATAATTGACCGGATGATTCTGACTCGTAGATGGCCCCGACCAGGATATCGTGAAAATTATTCTGGTAGCCGTCTTTCATGGGATAGACAGTCTGGAGCGGCTTTCCTGTTGGTGAGAACTGAACCCAGGACCGGTTGCCGGTGCTGGCGACCGTGAGACTCCGGGGCAAGTCGTGGGAGAGAGTAATGAAGAATATTTCAGACGGGGCCAGGAGATCCCCCTCTTCAAACCCTGCCGTCCCCCATTCATCCGATAGCTCCCCCACCGGACTGTATCTCATAATCCGGCCATTAGAACCGGATGAGATGGAGATGGCCCGGTTTGGCCCGACACAGATGCTCTCCCAGCTCGCAAAGTCATCATTAACGTCTCCATCTTCCCGCAACCCGGGCGGAAGAACTCCTCCGGACATGGTAACATCTCCGGAGGAGGGGACGACCCAGATGTTGCGCCGGTCAGGGATATTATTGACAAAGTAATGCTCCCCACCCGGTCCCCGGGAGTAATTAATCTCGGGAACTTTCTCCGGTTCTTTCAGATAGACAGTTAAAATATCCCTCGGCTTTTCCCGGAACGAACGGTATTCCCGGAAGCGGTATCCGATAAAATTCTCAGTGTTTTTTTCATATATATAGCTGTTGACCACCACTCCTTCCGGACCCGGATAGAGTTTACGCGCCATATAGTAATGGTCGTCCTCTTCCTGATCGATCCGAAATCGTCCCCGCAAGGCCAGAGGAAGTTCCGGAGAGATACACTCAAGTTCAAGGATCGTATTCCCTTTCTTTTCCAGAATATAAAAACGATCTCCGACCATAGTATAGGCAATTGGAACCTCAAATTCACGTACCTCGGTGTGATAATACCAGGCACCGACCACCGCGCCGATCGCCAGCAGGATGCAGAGAACGACGATTATTCTCCGGCCCGGCAACCGTGATGAAGAATATTTTGATGATGGATTAGACATGGCAGAGAAGTAAACTAAAAATTACTCAGAAAAACCTTTCCACCACGAAGGACACGAAGTTCACAAAGGAATTTAAATAAATCAGGGATAAATTTATAACTTCTTTGTAATTTTCTTCGTGTTCTTCGTGGTGAATATTTAATTTTTTTATAATAAGTTAGTGCCACAGGCGCTAACTTAATATTGGTAGGAAAGCGAAGCCCCCATATAACCCATATCTTTAACATCCCCATCAAATAATTTATGACTGGTGTCATCATCCCGAAACTCGAACTCCCGTCCGGTGACCAATCCACCATCTATCCGGAGGACCAGATGATCGGAGAGATAGAGATCGACAAATGGACCTGTCAGAATCTGAGTATATTTGACGAGAGTATTTTTCCAGGGCTTGCCTTCACTGAGACGATACTGGTTACCCTCCACATTAAACTTCAGACCAATTGCCATCTCCGGGATAACACGATAGGCAAAGACCAAATACTGGGGAAGGGCCGCGTCGAGTGTCAGGCCATGGCAGATCCGCCACTGAGTACTGAGCATCGGCAGAAGCTGAGGGATCCCGAATGAGTCATCATAATATAACCCCGCTGAAAGAAAGAATGAGTCACTGAAGGTGTATGACATCAGGGCCGCGCCGGAAAAATAAATATCATCGCCGCTGATATCATCCATATCGCTGTGGACACCGGGATAGAAAACGATGAACGTACCCCACTCTTCATCCCACTCGACGGCTCCGCCCAGGACCAGATCAATCACATGGAGATTATGGGGGAGGTCCTTCTCGGTAAAGGTTCCGGCCGGAGTGGGGTCGGTAAAGGTCAGATCCTTATAGTCAAGGGAGAGGACGCTGTAGGCCAACCCCGGGAGCAGTACAAATGACTCACTCAGGGGGACCGGGATCATCGCCACCCCCTTAACCGCGTTCATCTCGATCTCGCCGGCCTCGTCCGCTAATTCACTATGCGGAACATAGTAATACTTCAGCCAGGCGATCTTATCCACTTCCCATCCCCGGGCGGAGCTCAAGATAACCCCCCATGAGAACAGACCGATGACTGCAAATATATACAACCTCAGACTTTTTCTCATCCTTCCCCTCCTTATAAATTAGCGCCGGCAGCGCTAATTTAGTTTTGGACAAAGACTATCATCACGATACAGAGACAATACTAAAAAATATCTCAGCAATCTTATTGAATTAGTTTATTAAATTCCGAACAATTAACTTAGCATATTCACACCGGCAAGGAACACAAAATATAATTCACTGGACGTACGGAGACCGGAACCATAAACTATAATTTTTCCCAAGGATAATTTCCAAAAGGAATATTCAACGTAAATATTACGGCTCGAAAGAGGAAAATATTACTCAAGGGCGTTATCTTCAGTGTACTTACACTAAGTTAGCGCCAAAGGCGATAACTTACAAATGAAGATAGCAGTAGGATCCCATAATCCGGTTAAGATCTCCGCAGTAAAAAATGTTCTTCTCAAGGTCTATCCACAGGCTGAGATTATCGCGGCAGAGGTATCCTCAGGGGTACCTGACATGCCATTAAGCGATGAGGTGGCTATCCGGGGGGCGCGGAACCGAGCCCGACAAGCCCGGGACATTCTCCAGGCGGATCTGGGTATAGGGTTGGAAGGAGGAACCACCACAATCCGTGGAGACCATCTGACAGCAGGATGGGCGGCGGTCTTCGACGGCACGAAATATGGTGTCGGCGGAGGCGGGCATCTCCTCCTCCCCCCTGCGGTTGACCATAAGATCATTCAGGAGAAGAAGGAACTGGGAACAGCGATCGATGAACTGGTTGGAGGAAATAACCTCAAGCAAAAGATGGGAGCGATCGGAATCCTGACCGCAGGATTAAGCACCCGGCAGAAGGCATACGAGTACATTTTAATCTACGCCCTGGCACCGCTCTTGTCTCCGGAACTGTATGGCTCCCCCCCTTATCTATCGGGAAAGCCGGACCTATCGGACATGTCTAACCAGTCGGACAATCCTGACATCCCGAAAAAACCCGGGAAAAAAATAGCAGTGGGATCAAAGAACCCCTTAAAGCTCCAAGCCGTTGAGTCTATCCTAAAAAATATTTTTCCGGGATCAGAATATATCTCGCTAAAAGCGGAGTCCGGTGTCTCCCATACGCCCCTTTCTAACGAGGAAACAATATCCGGGGCCGAAAAGCGCGCCGAAGATGCCCGAAAGATCACCGGGGCGGACTGGGGAGTCGGTCTGGAGGGGGGGATGGTTAAAATTGCCGGCACCTGGTTTACCTGTGTCTGGTGTATCATCCGGGATGGAGAAAAGGAGACTCTGGGAGGCGGAGTCCATTTTCAATTACCCGATCTGGTAGTCCGGGGGATACTCGATGAGGGCAAAGAAATGGGAACCTGCATGGACGAACTGACCGGTATGACCATGAACAAACAAAAAATGGGAGCGGAAGGAATCTTGACCAGAGGACTGATAGATCGAAAAACCACATTTAAAAATGCCGTCACCTATGCCCTCGCGCCGAGAATTTCTGAAACACTTTATAGAACATAGCTTCGCAACTTTTTTGCCACAAAGACACTAAGACACAAAGAATAGAATTAAAGCTTCAATAACTACGTCTCGTCTTATTTCCTTGTTTTTCTTAGTGTCTTCGTGCCTTCGTGGCTAATTTACTATTTTTAATGAAAAAAACTATCTTCAATATACTCCGAATCGCAGTCAGCCTGGGGCTGATTATCTTCCTGATCTCCTATCTTGATCTGAAGAAGATCGGTGATACAGCTTCTTTAATCTGGACTCAGCACCCTATCTACCTGCCGATCATTATCTTGGGAGGATTATTATTGATGATCCTGGAAGCCTATCGCCTCCAGCAAGTTCTTCAGATTCAGGGAATTCGCCTCCCGCTACCGCGCCTGACCCGTTACTGCTTCATCGGAATCTTCTTCAATAATATCCTTCCTACTTCCATCGGGGGTGACATCGCCAAGGGTTTTTATATCGCCCGGGATACCGGGAAGAAGACGGAACCATTTGTGGCACTGGCAGTAGTCAGAATTATCGCGGCGGTCTGCCTTACCGCGGTCACGGTAATCGCTCTCGCCTTCGGTTATCACCAACTCCCCAACTCAACCCCGATCTATATGGTAGCATTTATGCTCCTGGCGGTCGTATTCGCGATCATCTTCTTTACCAACCGGAGACTTGCCGTCAAATTCCTGATCGTCTTGAAGCCCTTCAAAAACAAGGCGCTGCGAAAAAAGATCATCGCGGTCTACCGTCTCTTCCACAGTCACCGGCAAGCTCCCCGCAAACTATGCCTGGCGGCGGGAGCGTCTCTGGGGATCCAATTCCTATATATATCAGTCAACTTCCTGGTGGCCCGGGGCATGAACTTCCGGAATATCGATTTTGCCGCATTTTTCATCCTGGTCCCCTTGATAGGAGTAACCACGATGGTGCCTTCTATCGGCGGACTGGGGATACGGGAAGGTATGTATCTGTACTTCTTCAGTAGCCTGATCGGAGAAGATGGCGCCGGGGCACTGGGATTGATCATGCTGGTATTGGTCATAGCTATGGCATTAACCGGAGGCATAATATTTGCTATCTCCGGGTCGCTCCGCAAAGCCCGGCCTGAACCACTGGGGGAGGACGAGGTTTTAAAGGATGGACTTAGAACCGGTTAATTGAAACCACGAAGATCACGAAGGTTTTTGATAAAGGTGCTAAATATCTTGCTGTTTTGGAATTGCAATAGCTAATAACCAATAATAGGTAGTAATGAAAAAACTTGTCATCATCGCGACAATCACAATCATCGGCATACTGCTCTGCGGCAACCTCTACGCGCAGACACTGGAGAATAACGCCCCGCTGGCCGAACGGATGGCCACTCTTGTCTTCCAGATCGCGATCATCCTGATTGCATCCTGGGGAGGCGAACAGTTATTCAAGAAACTGCGGCTGCCGATCGTCCTCGGCGAACTGGTGGCCGGAATCATTATCGGTCCGTTCCTTCTAGGGGCTATACCCCTGCCTGGTTTCGTCGATGGGCTCTTCAGCGTTACCGGCAACTTTCCGGTCTCCTATGAGCTATATGGCTTCGCCACCGTTGCTTCCATAGTCCTGCTTTTTCTGATCGGGCTGGAGACCGATATCAATACCTTCCTGCGCTTTTCCGTCGCCGGTTCTTTGATCGGAACCGGCGGGTTGGTGGCCAGCTTTATTCTGGGAGACCTGGTCACGGTCTGGTTCTCCCGGTTTGCCTTTGGAACCACCTACGGATTTTCCGACCCCATCCCCCTCTTCCTGGGGGTCGTATCCACCGCCACCTCGGTCGGTATCAGCGCTACTATCCTCTCCGAGAAGCGAAAGATAGATTCCCCGGAAGGAGTAACCATCCTCTCCGCCGCTATCATCGACGATGTCATGGGGATCATAATGTTGGCAATAATCATCGGCGTCATCAAGAGCGGTGATATCCAGTGGGGCGCCATCGGGAAGATTGCAGGACAGGCGATTGGGGTCTGGCTCGGTTTTATGCTCCTGGGGCTCTTCTTCGCCCGGAAGATCAGTGCCGGCTTAAAACGCTTCAAGGGGACCAATACCGTCGCGGTAATGAGTTTCGCGCTGGCACTGCTACTGGCAGGAATCTTTGAAAAGTCCGGCCTAGCGATGATCATCGGGGCCTACATCATGGGGCTCACCCTCTCCAAGACGGATCTGACCTATCTCCTCCAGGACAAACTCTCCATCTTCCATCGCTTCTTCGTCCCAATATTCTTCTGTGTTATGGGGATGCTGATCGACATTCGGGCACTATTAGATGAAAAAATTCTTCTCTTTGCCTTTGCCTATTCCATCATGGCGGGGGTCGCGAAGGTGGCGGGAGGGGGATTCCCAGCTCTTCTGCTGAACTTTAACCTTCGGGGAGCGGCGCGGATCGGGATGGGGATGGTGCCCCGGTGCGAGGTTGCCCTGATCATCGCCGGGATCGGACTCTCTTCGGGCATAATACCCGCCTCCGCTTTCAGTGTAGTAGTCATCATGACCATTCTATCCACCCTGATCGCTCCCTCAATCTTCTCCCGAATGATCGAGTCCGAAGGAGAAGTAATGAGGAAACCAACCAAACTGAAATCCGATCAGAAGCATATCACCTACGATTTTCCAAACCGGGAGACCGCGGAACTCCTGCTGAGCAAGATCATCGACGCGTTTAAAAGCGAAGGTTTCTTCGTCCATCTCCTCCATATCCGCCGCCATCTTTACGGAATCAGGAAAGAAGATTCATTTATAACCATGCAATTTTCTCCGAAAAAGATCATCTTCGACTGTCGGGAAGAAGACGTCCCATTCATTCACACTCTATTCTATGAAGCCCTGGCCCATCTCCAGCGGACCATGCGGCAGCTCCAATCTCTGACCGACCGGAAAGAGATCGGCAGAAGGATATTTCAGGATTCCGTCAAGGATAAGCCTAAATTTAACGGGAAAGATAAGAGTCTTCTGGCCCGATTATTTGCTCCAAACAATATAGAATTCAACCTCCAGGGGAAGAATAAGGATGCCGTTCTGCGGGAATTGGTCCAACTTTTTATCGATTCCGGAGAGATCCGCCATGCCGATAGTGATGAAGCTCTCCAGCTTCTCATCTCCCGGGAGAATGATATCTCCACCGGAATGCAGAGAGGTATCGCCTTTCCTCACGCTCGAACCAATCTGGTAAAAAGGATGAAGACAGTGGTGGGGATAGACAAGTCCGGAGTTGATTTCAATTCGCTCGATAAGCAGCCGACCTATATCTTCATCGCCAGCCTGATCCCGGCCGACCAGCCGGAACCATATTTAAAGATGATGTCGGTAATGAGCCGGTTCCTCTCCGTAAAAGAGAACCGCGCCCGAATCATCGCCTGCCAATCCAACCGTGAACTTTATCAATTCTTCCAGAACCTGATATAATAAAATTAGCGGCTTCGCCGCAACGTTCTAAAGTGCCTAAAGTTAAAAGATTCGCCTCGCCAAGGGAGTTGGGCATTAAATTATTTAATTTTTTAACAGTTGGTGAATATTTAGTTTTTTGAACACAAAAAGTTAAAATACCTCTTCGAGTACGATCTAGCTCCGCAAAAAATAAGTTTTGCTGGAATTTAAACTACATTACAGGTATACTTCTGAATATAACCTAAATTGAGCGATTTTATGCGGCGAACTGCACCAATCTTATGGTCTGCAATCGGTTGCAAAAATACTCGTTCGCATTTATTAATGCGCCTGCGTTTTTTGCAACCGATGCAGCCTCATAATCTTAGCACATTTCATCCGCAATAATCGCTCAACTTAGGTTTAAATAATGGAGTCTCTATCATGCTAAAAAATCAAGACTTTATGGTCAAAACCCTGGGAAAACCCACCATCATATCTCCGATTGAATTTTCCACCACCCGCGGAGATGGAATCGTCAATTTCATCGAGGATGATGTAGCCATCCCGTACTCAATTCAATCGTATGGTGATTCATCGGTCAGGGGATTGGCCTTTGAATCCGCCGGACCGCGCAAGATGATCTTCTTCCAACCGGATAAAGTAATCGCCGGGATCATGACCTGCGGAGGTCTCTGTCCCGGCCTGAACGATGCCATCCGCTCTATCATCATGCAGCTCTTTTATAAATACGGGGTATCTCGAATACTCGGTATCCGTTACGGGCAGAAAGGACTTGATCCCGCCAGCAAGCATAAACCGATCCGCCTCACTCCGGATGATGTGAAGAATATCCACCTCCGGGGAGGGTCGGAACTGGGCACCTCACGGGGACGGGTCGATACCAAGATCATGGTCAATTCTCTGGAAGACTACGGCATCAATACTCTCTTCTGCCTGGGAGGGGATGGAACCCAGAAGGGACTTCATGATATCTATCGGGTTATTACAGAACGCGGCCTTAATATAGCCGTGGTCGGGGTTCCTAAAACCATCGACAATGATATAAGTTACGTCTACCGAACATTTGGAGTCGATACCGCGGTCACCGTAGCCCGGCAGGCAGTCCGGTCCGCTCACTCCGAGGCAGTCAGCGCCTATAACGCTATCGGCCTGGTAAAGCTTATGGGAAGGGAATCGGGATTTATCGCCGCCATGACCACTATCGCCGCCAATGATGTCAACCTCTGCTTAATCCCTGAAGTCCCCTTCTCCATCGATGGAGAGGATGGAATACTTGATATCCTGGAGAAGAGAATCCGCCGAAGACATCACGCGGTCGTCGTGGTAGCGGAAGGCGCAGGACAGGAGATTATGGAGAAAGAAAAGGCCGCCGCTACCTATGACGCTTCCGGAAATATCCGGCTCGGAGATGTCGGTTTCTTTCTGAAGAATACCATCATCGAACACTTTAAAGAGAGAGGACTCCCTATCGACCTGAAATATATCGATCCCAGCTATACCATCCGGTCCGTTCCGGCCAACGCCGAAGATTCCATGTATGCCGCCGCTCTGGGCAGACGGGCGGTCGACGCCGCCATGGCCGGAAAGACCGATCTTCTGATCGGCTACTGGCACAATTACTTTACTCACGTCCCCCTGGAACTGGCGGTCTCAAAAAGAAAGCAGGTAGATCCCGAAGGAGAACTCTGGCGCGAGGTCCTCTCCACGACCGGGCAGCCGGTTAATTTAGCGCCCTAACATTTTTTCACCGCAGAGACGCGGAGGACGCAGAGAAATTAAAAACCAATCCTCCGGATAAATAATCGGGTTATTGCTTTTAAGCACTACCGGGATAGAATAGTTTGTATAATATCCTCAATTTTTCGCTCTGCGCTCTTCGCGTATCTGCTGTTCAAAAAAATTGCGAAACAATTTTCTATCTATAAGAGGAGGACCTATGAACGCGTATCAATCGGAATATAAAAGCAGACTGACTACCGCCGCCGATGCCATCGAGCCGATCGCGAACGGGGAAACAATCGTCTACGGCATGAGTGTCTCCCAGCCGCCGGCGTTGTTGGCCGCTCTGGCCGACCGGGCCCGGGATGATAAGCTACATGGAATCAGGCTTTACTCCTTCCTTCCGCTGAAGCACGCCCTCGATACGGTCCTCGACCCCTATCTGGCCGATTGTATCCAGAACCTCTCCTGGTTCGTAGGCGGCGCGGACAGAAATTTGATAAAGACCGGCCTGACCTACCATGTCCCGACCTATCTTCACCAGATCCCGCGCCTCTGCCGTGACTTTATGGAGATAGATACGGTCATAACCACCGTCTCCCCGATGGACAAAGCCGGCTACTTCACCTTCGGAACCGCCAATGATTATATCTCGACCGCGACCCGCCACTGCAAAAGACTGATCGTGGAGGTGAATGAAAATATGCCCCGGGTCTTCGGGGAATCTCTCCTCCATGTCTCGGAGGTCGATCTGATCGTCGAGAATACCGTTCCTCTGATCGAGATGCCGCCCCCCGATCCCCGGCCAGAAGACGAAATCATCGGTCCGATGCTGGCGGAGATGGTACCGGATGGGGCTACGATTCAACTGGGAATCGGTGGCCTCCCCAATGCCATCACCCGGTATCTTACCAATCATAAAGACATCGGGGTTCACACCGAACTCCTGACCGAGGGAATGATCGACCTGATCGAGAAAGGTGTGATCACCGGGAAACGGAAAAATCTCCATCCGAGAAAAAATGTTTTTACCACCGCTTCCGGTACCAGAAGAATGTATGAGTTCATGGACGACAACCCATCTATGGAGAGTTATCCGGCTTCCTATGTCTGCAGCCCGACCGTCATCGCCCGAAATGACAATATGATCGCCGTCAACGCGATCCTGGAAGTTGACCTCCTGGGACAGGCCAACGCCGAATATCTGGGCGGAACGACTTACAGCGGGACGGGGGGACAGCTCGATTTTATCCGGGGAGCCTTCGACTCCCGGGGAGGAAAGGCTATTTTAACATTCTATTCAACCGCCAAGGGGGGGAAACTCTCCCGGATAGTTCCGCAGTTGAAGCAGGGCAGTATAGTCACAACGCCCAGAAATGACTCGTTCTATCTGGTGACCGAATATGGAGTGGCTAACCTGAAGGGTAAAAGCACCAAGGAGAGAGCCCTGGCCATCATAAACCTCGCCCATCCCCGCTATCGGGAAGAACTGATGCGGGAGGCGGAGAATATGTATATCATATAAATTAGCCCCGCACATAAATTATGTACGGGGCTAATTTAGTTCTGAACAACGACTAAAATGATCCTGTTAAGATTAATGACACGCAGTTCAACCATTGAGTGATTCTCTCAAACTCTCCAGCTGACCCGCGCTCCCGAGGACTTCATTCTTGTGGGCTATGTACTTGGCATACTCGGACATGAAGATCTTTCCCGGAGGGCGAAGATCGAAATTCTCCGGGTCATCCCTGAAACTCTCCCGATGAACCCGGCACCATACCAACCTCCCGTCGGTATCGATGTTGACTTTGGTGACCCCCATCGGAGCCGCCTGACTTATCTGATCTTCATCGACACCTTTCGCCCCCTTCATATCTCCACCGGCGGCGTTTATTCGCCGTACCTCTTCCTGGGGGACTGAACTTGAACCATGCATAACGATCGGAAATCCGGGCAGTCTCTCCTGGATCCCCTTGATGATCTCGAAGTGGAGCCCCTGAGATCCGGCAAATTTGAACGCGCCATGACTGGTACCGAAGGCACAAGCCAGACTATCACATCCGGACCGCTTGACAAATTCTTCCGCCTCGGCCGGGTCGGTAAGATGGGCTTCGCTCTCATCGACTACTACATGCTCTTCGACACCGCCCAGGGTTCCCAGTTCCGCTTCCACCGAGATCCCTTTCGCGTGAGCGGCTTCCACCACCCTCTTGGTAATAGCAATATTCTCATCAAAATCCTTGCTGCTGGCGTCGATCATGACCGAGCTGTAAAAACCACTGTTGATGCAGTCCATACAGGACTCTTCGTCGCCATGATCAAGATGAACCGCGAAGATCGCCGCGGGGAAAACCTCATCGGCGGCGCGGATCATTGCCTCCAAGAGTCGCTTGTCGGTATAGGAACGCGCGCCCTTGGAGATTTGGATGATAAAGGGAGCCGAGCTATCCAGGTTCCCCCGGAAGAGCCCCATAATCTGCTCCGCGTTATTGATATTGTACGCTCCAACAGCATATTTGCCGTAAGCGTGTTTAAATAAATCCTTGGTCGATACAATCATTCTTCCCTCCTAATTTTTACTTCGTAAAAATTATTAAAATACTATTTACAGTTTATCTAATACTATAATTAAATAAAAATTCCACAATTTAATGATTACTTTATTTTCTCACCTAAATATCGACGGGGCCTCCAAAATACGGTGTTGATTGCCCAGAGCCCCAAATCCGGACGAAATATCCAGACATCCGTCGGAAAGGTCAAAAAATAAGCTTTTAGTAGTTTTTTCGGTATCGCGAAAACTAAAGAATGTTAGCCATCTTTCAAGACTATAAAACAGCGAACAAAATGAGCTGATTTATAATCCGATAATAGAATAAACAATATCAGCAAGCACACCCTCCGTCTCCAGTTTAATCAATATCGGATCGAGCTGGTTGGGCGGACCGGCCAGGAAATATATATATCTATCCGACCCGGAACGAACCAGTTCACTGGTCAGAAACGCATTCTCTCCCGCTACATCCATTGGAACCAGCTTCCGGGTGGTGCGGATAATGGCCGATTTGCGGAGACTCTGCGATTCGTAGGGATACTCTTCTAAAAACTTAACCTTGCTGAGCCGTTTGATCTTCCGCACCATAATATCCTTATCTTCTTCAGTGCAACGGAAGGTCATTACTACGCTCCCGTCGATCCCTGCCCGCTCTACCAACCCATGTCCGACTACCGTATCAATACTGATCCCCTCATTACTGAAAGTCGAAGCAATACTGGTGAGCGCCCCGGACCGGTCGAAGACATGAGCCCGGAATACCCAGTGGTATTTTTGTTTATCAGTCATATCGCAAACTCCTTTCTAAAAAAGTTGAAAGTGCCTAAAGTGCGCTAAAGTGCCTAAAGTTATCCGCCTTCACCTAGCTTTTCAGCTTAGGAAAGCATAAATATAGGAAGGCAAACATATCAATTTTCCTATTCTCCTGCTTTCCTAAGATAGATAGTTGCCCGAGGCGAAAGCGACAACTTTCAACTTTAGGCACTTAAGCGCACTTTAGGCACTTACTTACTTACTTGGGTATCGTTTAGCACGCTCTTTCCCCGAAAGAACCGCCGCGGCGCCGGCGGCCAGGGACTCCATATCGAGATCCCCTTGGAAGATCATTACCGGGGCCAGATAATTTACCTGCTTCCGTACCCCCGTACGCACCATCTGGCTCCGGGTCAAACCTCCGGTCAATACGATCGCCTCCACGTCGCACCCCGCGGCCACAAACATCGCGCCGATATCCTTCGCGATCTGGTAAATCATCGCCCTGACTATATCCTTCGCGTCTTTATCGCCTCCGTCGATCCGATCGGATATCTCCGCCATTCTATCTTCTCCGAGATAGGACCGTAGACCGCCCCGTTCGGTCAATTCTTCAATCAGTTCATCACGTGAGAACCGACCCGAGTAACAGAGATCTATTAATTCCGCCATCGGCAGCCGACCGGCCCGGATGGGAGTAAAAGGTCCTTCTCCCAGTAACGCGATGGTATTGTCAGTTATCTTGCCTCCCCTCACCGCGGCGATCGTAATGCCGCCGCCCAGGTGAGCTACTACCAGATTGATATCTTCCAGAGGACGCCTGACCTCTCCGGCCGCCTTCAGGGCCGTGGCCTTAATGCTCAGAACATGGGCGGTACTCCGGCGAACAATGCCGGCATAGCCTGATACTTCGGCTTCCGGAGAGAACTCATCCACCATCATCGGATCCACGGTGTAGGCGGGTACCTTGAACTTCTGGGCCAGGGCCGCCGCGACCGGGATTCCGAAATTCCCGGCATGATTCTTCTCCGGTCGGTCAAGCACCGCCGAGATAAGCTTCTGGTTCACGACAATCCCGTCCTTCTTCCGGGACGCGATAATATATACCCCGCCGGATAGTTTTTTCGCTGGCCGGGGCAAAAATCCGCCCCGGGCTGATATTACGTCAATCTTGCGGATCCCCCACCCCTTAATGATCTCACCGGCCTGATTGACCAGTTTGGCAACCGTCTCTTCTTTTGCATCCATACTTCCGGAAGCAATAATCGAACCGGCTACTTCGGTGGAATAAATCGGGCTTCCCCCCTCAAAGAGGGCCATCTTGATTGAGGTAGAACCGGGGTTATAGACCAATATCCTTGGCCCCTTCCGGGCCGGTTTCGTTGATTTAACAGGCTGATTCTTCCGCCAGTTGCTGACCCGCTGGGCAAAAACACTGCAGAGCGCTATCGACTCCAACCGGGTCTCCAGCGTATCGGAGCGGGAGAGGATGATGTAAGGGAAGGGGAAACCTACCGTAATCCCGGCCAGGGAAGCCTGGCCGTACTTATTGAGAGCGCTGATGGTCTTGTAAAGAACATTAGCGGTATCGATGGATGGGCAGACCAGTATATCCGCCTGTCCGGCCACCTCACGGGCGGATGGGTTGGACGGCGCCCCTTTCATAGCCACGGACTCAGGATCGGTGGCCAGATCGAAAGAGAGCGGGCCATAAACAAACGCGTCCGACCAGTTTCGCCTGGTAAGCTGGGCACCCAGCCGGGTGGAGTGGAGAGAGGTGATCTGTTTCTCATTGGCCGAAAGAATCGCCACCCGGGGAAGCTTGATCCCCATTACAATCCGGGCCAGATCGACGGCATTCTTGATCAGATCAACCATCCTTCCAAAGTTACAGATGGTAGTAAACCCAGCGTCAGTGAGGATGATCGGACGACCGGAAGAGATCGGCGCGGCATCGAAGATGGTCGCCAGGCTGACCGTCGAACGAACCGCCAGCGGCCGGAGGGCCCGGTTGATGATCGGGGTGGAGATATTCCCCTTGAGCACAATATCGGCCGCGCCGGATTTGATTAATTCAACGGTAGCCGCGGCTGTCTCTTCCGCGGAGCTGGTCGCGACGATATTCTTTCGCCCAATATCTATACCTACCACTTCAATTCCCCGGAGAATCTTATCCCGGTCACCGACCAGGATGATCCGGTCAACAATTCCATTATCCCGGGCCGCTTCGACCAGTTGTAGATCTTCAACCCGATCACCCCCGGGCACAATCACGGAAGAAGGCGGCAGATGCCCGGCAATATCCACCAGATCAGCCACCGACCGTAAAACACCCTGACTATAATGCTTAATTCCACCCTTCTTCATCTCGTTCAGGCTCCTCATATTTAAATAACGTTATATCCTGAATAAATACTATCACTCCACCAACTATACCGCAAATAAAATAGTAAGGGACGGTCTTTTAAACTAATCTTTTTATTTGCAAAACTAAAATTGTTTGCTATATTTGATGCATGCCAAGAAAAGGAAGAATCGATTTTCCAGGTGCCCTCCATCACGTAATTATCAGAGGCATCAATCGTTCCAGTATATTTATGGATGATGATGATCGCCGAGCATTCATTAGCCGTCTCGCCCGAGGAATAGATAAAACTAAAGTTTCATGCATTGCCTGGGCCCTTATACCCAACCACGTTCACTTACTTCTCCAAACAGGACCACATCCACTTACCGGACTCATGAGGAGTTTACTTACCGGTTATGCTCTCTATTTCAATAAACGACATCACCGGGTCGGATATCTCTTCCAAAATCGCTACAAATCGATTCTGGTTGACAAGAAAATTTACTTGCTTCAATTAGTCAGATATATCCATCTTAATCCGCTTCGAGCCGGATTAGTTCCTGATATTTCCAGATTAAATACTTACCCCTGGTCCGGACATTCTACAATTATAGGAATTCAGCCGGTTAATTGGCAAGATACTGAATCGACACTTTTCTCCTTTGGAAAAAGAGTAGGTGATGCCAGGAAGAAATACCTGGAGTTTGTCGCAAAAGGCGTCACAGAAGGGAGAAGAGAAGACCTGACAGGAGGAGGTTTGTTGCGCAGCTTTGGTGGGTGGGAAGGAGTACTAGAGTTAAAGAGCAAAGGTAAACGATGGCGCGGCGATGAAAGGATCCTTGGAGATAGTGATTTCGTAGAGAACGCCATGGCTATTTCAAAAGAACAATTAACCAGGAAGGAAATGTGGAAATCCCAGGGATGGGATCTGGACAGCTTGATGGAATATGTCGAAGAGATAAGTGGTGTGCATTGTAAGAATATTGTTGGAAAAATTCGAGATCATAAAACAAGTAAAGCTCGATCATTATTGACCTGGTGGGCTATAGAAGAACTTGGTTACAGTGCAACCAGTATATCCAAATTTTGCAATATAAGTCTTTCCTCAGTACTGAATGCGGCAAAAAGGGGAGGTATATACATTAAGAACCAGCACTTAATGCTCCCTGACAAAAAGCTTAGTTTAAAAGACCGTCCCCTACTATGAGATATCTTATTGTTGTTTCTTTGATCTGGGCGTTTTCGTTTGGGCTGATTAAGACCTGCTTGATCGGGAGTCTGTCGGGGGTTGATCCTACTTTTGTGGCCTGGTCCCGGATGATTATCGCTTTGCCGATATTTCTTCCCTTTCTCCGATTGAGGAGATTACCAGGGCAGACCGCGATAAGATTGGTCCTGATCGGAGTGGTTCAATACGGACTGATGTATATAACCTACCTCCAGGCCTACCGGTACCTGGAGGCGTACCAGGTCGCGCTCTTTACCATCTTCACGCCCCTCTACGTAACACTGATCAACGATCTCCAGACTCGGCGCTTCCGGCCGGGGAGTTTGGGCGCTGCCAGCATGGCTGTTGTCGGGGCAGCGGTAATTACCTATCATAATACATCACTGAAAGGAATATTAACCGGGTTCTGCCTGATGCAACTCTCGAATCTCTGCTTCGCTTACGGACAGATCGAATACAAGCGCCTCCGGCCTTCCTTCTCTCACCTCAAAGATCATCAGGTATATGGTCTCCTCTACCTGGGGGCGACGGCGGTCACCGCGGTGGCCACGACGCTGACCGGAGGATGGGGAAGCATGGCCGGGCTGCATCTGAAACAGGCCGGCACCCTCCTCTATCTCGGCGTCCTGGCCTCCGGCCTCTGCTTCTTCTGGTGGAATAAAGGAGCGGTGCTGACCAATGCCGGGACACTGGCGGTCTTCAACAACCTGAAGATCCCGCTGGCGGTCGCTGTCTCTCTGGTCGTCTTCGGTGAGAGTACGGATCTTCCCCGTTTGATTATGGGAGGGAGCTTGATGATCTTCGCTATCTGGATTTCCCGAAGGCGACAGAAATAAAAAAAATTAGTTGTCTTTAAGATTTGTTGGCGGTATAGTTGCTATCCTATCATTTTGCGGGGACACGAAGTTACTTAAAAATATATCTGCAATGTTGGTTCAATGTTTTCACAATCTTATTTTTACGAAGGAAAAATAAGATTACTTAAAGGAGGATCAGAATGAGCAGGGTCGCGTTTATTTTTCCCGGACAGGGGTCACAATATGTCGGCATGGGGAAGGATCTGATCCAGACCGAGATCGGGAAGAGATTATTTTCTCAAGCCGACACGGCTCTGGGATTCTCTCTAAGCCGGCTCTGCATTGATGGCCCGGAAGAGGATTTAACCCAGACCTACAATACCCAGCCGGCCATTCTTACCGTAAGCACTATTGTCTTCGAAATCCTTAAGGAAAAAGGAATCAAGCCGGAGATGGTGGCGGGCCATAGCCTGGGGGAATACAGCGCTCTTACCGCCGCCGAGGCCTTATCCTTCACCGACGCCGTACAATTGGTGAGAATCCGCGGCCAGTTGATGTACGAAGCCACTAAAACCATTGAGGGGGGAATGGCCGCCATCATCGGTCTTTCCGCTTCGGCGGTGGAAGATATATGCCGGCAAGCGAGTTCCGCCGGCAGCGTTCAGGCGGTAAACTATAATTCCCCCGTTCAGACAGTTATCTCAGGAGAGAAAGCCGGGGTCGATAAAGCCATCGAGCTGGCCCAAGACCAAGGCGCGAAGAGAGCTGTTTCCCTGCCGGTAAGCGCCCCTTTTCACTCTTCCCTGATGGACCCGGTGGCGGAAAAATTTCAGCCGGAACTGGAGCGAGTGGAAATTAGAGATACTTCAGTACCGGTGATGGCCAACTTTACCGCCCAACCCGAAACCGAAGCGGGAGAGATCCGCCGGAATCTTATCAAGCAGGTCAATGGTCCCGTGCGCTGGTCCGACTCCGTTCAGTCCATGATTTTTCAGGGAATTGATACCTTCATCGAGGTCGGTCCAGGCAAAGTCCTGACCGGGTTGATGCGAAAAACCAATCGGGAGGTTGCCTGCAGCCCGGTGGAAAAACCGGAATCAATCGATGCTTTGATTGAGAAACTTCAGCAGGGTTAGTTCATTCAAGTGACGCATTCGGTATATTACTCACGCTTTTAAATCCGGATAATGTGTTAAACACTAGTAGAGAAGAAAGGAAGATCATGAATATCAATAAAAGCGAGGACCTCCGCGAGCGCAAAGAAAAAATTCAGCTCGGGGGGGGGAAGGCCAGAATCCAGAAACAACATGAGAAAGGAAAATTAACCGCCCGGGAGAGGCTGGCGCTTCTGTTTGACGAAGGGACTTTCGTGGAGCTGGACGCTTTCGTCAAACACCGGTGCGTTAACTTCGGGATGGAGAAGAAAGAGATCCCCGGGGAAGGCGTGGTTACCGGTTATGGTCAGGTGGACGGAAGATTGGTCTACGCTTTCGCCCAAGATTTTACCGTTATCGGCGGTTCCCTGGGAGAGATGCACGCTCAGAAAATCTGCAAAGTCCAGGATAACGCTCTTAAAGTGGGCGCGCCGTTGGTGGGAATAAATGATTCAGGAGGCGCCCGGATCCAGGAAGGAGTAAACTCCCTCCGCGGATACGGGGATATCTTCTATCGAAATACCCGGGCTTCCGGGGCAATACCGCAGATCTCGGTAATCATGGGACCCTGTGCCGGAGGGGCGGTTTACTCTCCCGCCCTGACCGATTTTGTCATGATGGTGGAGGGATCCGGCAAGATGTTTATCACCGGGCCCCAGGTGATCAAGGCGGTGACCGGGGAAGAGGTCTCGGCGGCGGATCTGGGAGGAGCGATGACCCACAGCACTGTCAGCGGGGTAGCAACTTTTATCTCCTCCAATGATGAAGAATGTCTGGCTCAGATACGAAGGCTGCTGAGCTTTCTTCCTTCCAATAATACCGAGGTTACTCCCCTGGCGGAGAATGGCGATGATCAGAACCGGCTGATACCGGAACTGGAGACTATTGTCCCCGACAGTACCAACAAGCCATTCGACGTGAAGGATGTAATCTCCCTGATAGTCGATCAGGGGGATTATTTTGAATACCAGCCGTATTACGCTACCAATATAGTTACCTGTTTCGCCCGGATGAACGGACGGACAATCGGGATTGTCGCCAACCAGCCGAAATCGCTGGCCGGATGCCTGGATATCAACGCCTCGGATAAAGCCGCCCGTTTTGTCCGGACCTGTGACGCGTTCAATATCCCCATATTAACAATCGTTGATGTCCCCGGCTTTTTGCCGGGCGTAAACCAGGAATACGGCGGCATCATCCGTCATGGAGCTAAACTGCTCTACGCGTATAGCGAGGCGACCGTTCCGCTAGTAACTCTCATTGTCAGGAAAGCCTATGGCGGGGCCTACATTGCCATGGGCTCCAAACATCTGGGAGGAGATATATCTCTGGCCTGGCCCCAAGCTGAAATCGCGGTGATGGGTCCCTCGGGAGCGGCCAATGTTATCTTCAGAAAAGATATCAAGCAAGCCGATGATCCGGCCGCGATGAGAGTTGAAAAGATCAAGGAATATACGGACAAATTCTCCACCCCTTATATAGCGGCGGAACTGGGATATATCGATGATGTTATTGATCCGGCGGAATCGCGGATCCGGCTGATCAACGCCTTCGATATGCTGGCCTCAAAACGAGAACAGGTCCCGGCCAAGAAGCATGGGAATATTCCGCTCTAAGGTTACTGCTTCGGAATTTTAATAAACCGCGGATTTAACGGATTGTTTTTCTCTAATCCGCATAATCTATAGAATCCGCGGTTAAATAAATTGCAGAGCTAAATTCTAAATCGGATATATATCATGACTATCTTCGAGAAATTTATCAGTCCTGAGTTGATCGGACAGATGCCCCTGGTAGATAAGATAATCATCTCCCTTTTTCTTACCGTATTGGGGATGATCATAACTTTTATCATCCTGGCGGTAGTCTGCTGGTTTACGGTATTACTCTCCAGGGCCTGCCGGGAGAAACCGATCAAGGAAGACTTTGCCACTCCCATGCCCGGTCCCTTAAAAATAAGTGTCCGGGAAGATGGAGCATTAATTGCCGCGATCATCTCAGCGGCGATAGCGGCCAGTATGGAAGCAACCAGGAGAACCTTCCAGGTAACAAAAATTATAAGAACCATCGACCACACTCCCCAATGGGGCAGAGTAGGCCGGGTTGAGCAATTACTAGAACGAGGAGCACCAGAATGAAAATATTTAATATAAAAGTTGACGAAAAAAGCTATCGGGTTGAAGTGGAAGAGGAAAAAGTTTCTCCGGCAGCGCGGGGCGCTACACCCAAACCGAAACCGGTCGCGCCCAAATCATCGCCTCCTCCCCAACCACCGGTTCAGAACATTCCCAAACCCGTACCCCCTCCACGGCCCACCGTTCAGAGCGGTTCTCAGGCCATGGTTAACTCACCCCTGCCGGGGACTATACTCGCCATCAAAGTATCGGAGGGAGACACGGTCAGCCAGGGACAGACTCTTGTCGTCCTGGAAGCCATGAAGATGGAGAATGAAATCCCATCACCGGCGGACGGTAAGGTCAGTTCGATAAAAGTTAAAAAGGGCGATTCAGTCAGCACGGGCGATATTTTGCTGATCCTGGAGTAAACCATGCTGGAAATGATTCAAACATTTTTACAGAGCATGGGATTTATGGGACTGAGCTGGGGTCAGGCGGTAATGATCGGAATCGCCTTTCTCCTCCTATATCTTGGCATCAAGAAAGAGTTTGAACCTTTATTGTTGCTCCCGATCGCGTTCGGGATGTTCCTGGCCAATCTCCCTCTGGCCGGGATGATGGACCCTGGAACCGGAGGCGTGAATGGAGAGGCGGGAGGGTTACTCTGGTATTTTTACCTGGGAAACCGGCTCGGCATCTGGCCTCCGATTGTCTTCGCCGGGATCGGCGCCATGATTGATTTCGGGCCGCTGATTGCCGATCCCAAAGCCCTGCTGCTGGGGGCGGCGGCTCAATTTGGTATATTCGCCACCTTCTTTGGAGCTATCCTGCTGGGATTCACCGGCCAGGAAGCAGGCGCGATCGGTATTATCGGGGGCGCTTCCGGCCCTATTTCTATCTGGCTGGCCAATATGTTAGCTCCCCATCTCCTGGGCGCGATCGCGATCGCGGCTTACTCTTATATGGCGCTCGTTCCTATTATTCAGCCTCCGATAATGAAGGCGTTAACCACCAAAAAGGAACGAAGTATTAAGATGGAGCAACTACGGCCGGTATCCCGGACGGAAAAAATACTCTTTCCCATCCTGGTAACTCTGGTAGTTTCTTTAATTGTTCCCCCAGCTGCGACATTAATCGGCATGTTGATGCTGGGAAACCTGCTAAAAGAATCCCTGGTGGTGGAGAGGTTAAAGAATACGGTATCAAACGCGCTGATGAACATAGTCATGCTTTTTATCGGGCTCGCGGTTGGTGCCTCCGCGACGGCGGATCGTTTCTTAACCTTCCAAACAATTATGATCATTATACTGGGGTTGGTGGCTTTCGCGGTCGGAACGGCTTCTGGGGTCCTACTCGCCAAGCTGATGAACAAGATCTCCGGAGGCAAGGTAAACCCCCTGATCGGATCAGCGGGGGTATCCGCGATCCCGATGTCGGCCCGGGTATCCCAGAAACTGGGCCAGGAAGCGGACCCCTCGAACTTTCTTCTCATGCACGCGATGGGACCTAATGTCGCCGGAGCGATCGGGGCGGCGGTGGTGGCCGGTGTAATGCTGGCATTGTTCGGTTAAACCTTCCCGGAGGAATAATTTAAATGAGACTGAATTATTTATTCAAAATTCAAAATATCATCGACAACGATATTCGAAGGATCTGCCAGAAGGACGGCTCGGTTATCGACCGGGCACATCTGGTCAAAACCCAGATTCTCGCCCTGGAGGTGAAGACCGGGGAACTGGCTAATTTAACGAAATGCTATAAATACCCCCAGAAGATGAAGGATGTGGACAAGAGGAAACTGATTATCAGGTATGTAGACTGCTTCAAATTCCTCTTTTCTATCGGGAATGACAATCACTTCAATGTCGTAAACTTCAGCGTGAAAGAACTGATCGACTCAATCACCAAAGAACCCTATGAGACCATCGTTGATGTATTTCTATCCCTCTTCGACAATATCACCAACCTTAAAAGAGACCTGGTTCATGAAAACTATATCTCAGGCGTGGGCGTTTATATGACGATCTTTAAGGAGTTTGTTCTGCTGGGGCAGTTGCTGGGGCTGACATTCGAAGATGTATTCAATTATTACGATAATATCTACCGGGATATGGTCCATAAAAGCTGAGTCGCCAGAGGGTTCTTTCTCCAGCAATCCCTTATTCACAGTAAGCTTTCAGTGAACCCCGTCTCTCGTAGCGGTTGCCTTTAGGCTGCCACACGATGGCGACCTAAAGGTCGCCGCTACGAGCACGAGGCGACGTGTTTTACTGAAAGCTTACTATTCACACTTCTCCCTGGTATCGTAGCTAAACCCTATTCGAAAAACATATCCCATAGTCCCGATACTTATTATTGAACAAATCGGGAAAATAAAGCTAATTAAAACCACGAAGATCACGAAGGTTTTTTGAAAAATGAGCTAGATTTTGTTTTTTTCTCAACTCTTCTTCGTGACCTTCGTGGTGAATCATTTCGTTGTTCCAGATAAACTTTTCAAAATACCTTTTCGAGTAAGGTCTAGCTATACCGATGACCAGGAACGCATAATGACGGAATTAACCGCGCTTTTTTCCGAGGATAAACTGCGTACCCTTCTTCAGCCCGGTAGCTTCGGTCTGCCGCTGCATTTTTTTAAAACCATTGATTCAACCAATGATTATGCCAAGAAAATAGCGGCCCGGGGCAAACCGGAAGGAACCCTGGTTATCAGCGAAGAGCAAACCGCGGGCCGTGGGAGAATGGGGAGGAGCTGGATCTCACCGCCAAGGACAGGACTCTGGCTCTCTCTTATCTTACGACCGACGTTCATCCCTTCTCAAGCCCCCCTGCTAACTTCACTGGCCGCGGTGGCGGTAGCCGGGGCGATTAGGCGGGTTACAGGCCTTTCCGCCGGGATCAAGTGGCCTAATGATATCATCATCAACGATAGAAAAGCGGCCGGAATCCTAATCGAACTGAGTGCTGGCGAGAGGTTCGTCAAGTATCTCATCGTTGGGATTGGAATCAACGTAAATACCGAGGATTTTCCCGAAGAGATCCACGAACGAGCGACATCTCTCCGCATCTGCTCGGGGAGAAAGATTTCCCGGATGGAGATCCTGATCTCGGTCTTGCGGGAACTGGAGCGGTTATATTCGGCCACGATCCATAACGGTGACTTCAATTCAATTCTGGAAAGATACCGCTCCTGGTCGGTCACCATCGGGAGACGAATTACCGCCACCCGGTCCGGGCAAGAATTTTCCGCCCTGGCCCTCGATATAACCCCGAAGGGCGGACTGCTGATTAAAGACGATGCCGGTATGATCGAAGAACTTATCTCCGGCGAGATCCAGAATCTTATTTTTTCTTCGAAAAAATAAGATTGTGCATGCATGGGAACAATGTCTCAGGCATATTTTCATAATTAATTCGCTGTTTAAACGTGATAGTCTTTGTTTAAAACATGATATTATTCTTTTAAAGAGTATTGTTCTGTCCAGAGGCGTTAATTTTAGTGCATTTACACTAAGTTAGCACTGAAGGCGATAACTTATATGTATAAATACACTGTCGGTATTAAATCATTCTTTCATTATCTCTCTCTCTTTTTCAAGGGAATCAAGGTCTTCGCCCTGGTGGGGAAAAGCGGGACCGGGAAGAGTTTCCGGGCGCAACTGGTCGCCCAGAGGTTCGGCATCGACATCATCATCGATGACGGACTGGCAATTGTAGAGCAGCGGATCCTGGCGGGCAAGTCGGCCAAGAAAGAGAAAAGTTCATTCACCGCGGTTAAAACGGCGCTATTTCATGACGACAATCACGCCCAGGAAGTAATTGACAGTCTCAAGATTCAGGATTTCAACAAAGTCCTGATTGTCGGGACTTCCGAAAAAATGACCCGGATAATCGCCTACCGGCTCGGACTGCCGGAACCAAGCCGGATCATCAAGATTGAGGATATTGCCACCGAGGATGAGATTGACGCGGCGTCCCGTTCCCGGAAGGTTTCGGGGAAACATATCATCCCGGTTCCGGCGATCGAGGTCAAGCGGGATCATCAATACATCTTTCTCGATTCCGTACAGGTCTTTCTGAAACGAAGGCTCTTCTTCTGGAAAGAGACCAACTCCTTTGAAAAGACTCTGGTCCGTCCCGAGTACAGCGATAAGGGAACGGTAAAGATATCGGAAAGCGCGGTCAGCCAGATGGTGATTCATTGTGTGAATGAGTATAATCCCGAACTCAAGATTATGAAGATCGTTGTTGCTCCGGAAGGAGGGGCCTATAAACTGGAAGTCATTCTCAGGGTCCCTTTCGGAATGAAGATTCCCGGGAGGATTCACGGTCTCCAGCTCTTCATCTTGGAGAATATAGAACAATTTTCCGGGCTGGATCTCAAAGAGGTGAATGTCACGGTCGGATCCATCGCCAAGCCGACCAAGAAAGAGAAGAGATGGCTCCGGGCATTATTAGAAGATGACAATGGAGATAAAAAAGAGGAGTAAAGTTTATCTTGACCAGGCCGCCACCTCCTTTCCCAAGCCGGAAGCGGTCTATACAGCCGGAGATGAATTTGCCCGGACAGTCGGGATCGGGAATGATCGGGGCTTCTACCGGGAGAGCCGGGCGGTAAGCCGGATCTATGCTGAAACCCGTGAGGGCCTGGCCCAACTGATAAACTGCCGGGCGGAGAATATCATCTTCACCTCCGGGACCACGGAATCATTGAATACCGTTATCCTGGGAGGTTTGAAGGAGGGTGACCACGTCCTCATCTCGCCGTTCGAACACAACTCAATGACCCGGCCCCTCAACTACCTGGCCCGGGACCGCGGCATTACCGTTACCCGGCTGGACGGTTCCCTGGCCGGCGGAATCGATCTCGACTCCGTCGAGCGACAGATCCGCCCGGAGACCAGGATGTGCCTGATCAATCATATCTCCAACGCCTTCGGAATCGTGGCACCGGTACGGGAGATCGGGAAGATACTCCGGAAACACGAGGATATCATCTTCGTGGTCGACGGCGCCCAGAGCATGGGGACTTATCCAATCAACGTCGAGGAGATGGAGATTGATCTCCTGGCATTTTCCGGCCATAAAGGACTTCTGGGGCCGACCGGGACCGGAGGGTTCTTCATCCGGGACCGCTTGATCGACCTGATCCGATCGCTGAAGTTCGGAGGTACCGGGATCAGGTCCCGGATACCGATCGTGATCGACGAACTCCCCTTCAAATACGAGGTGGGAACATTGAACTCCTGGGGGATCGCCGGACTTCGGGCGGGGGTGGAGTTTATCCTGAATAGGGGCGTCTCCGCTATCCATCATCATATAGAAAGCCTGACCCGGCAAGCGGCGGAAGAACTGGGCCGGATCGATTCCCTCACCCCATATCTCCCCTCCCCCGGGATTCATCACGGGATCATCTCCTTCAACCTCATGGACCTTCCGCCCCGGGAGACCGCGTCCCTGCTCGACAAGGTCTTCAATATCAAGGTCCGGGACGGCCTCCACTGCTCACCGGACGCTCACCGAACGGTCGGCACCGATGTCCTGGGTACAATCCGGGCCAGTGTCGGCATCTTCAACACTAAAGACGATATCATCTATCTCAGCGAGGCTCTCTCTGAATTGGAGCGTGAGTTTAGAGGTAGTTAAACCTTACTCGAAAAGGTATTTTGAAAATTTTGTCTTAAACAACGCCATGATTCGAGCAAGGTTCTACTACTCACTGAATTTCCGGAGGACCAGGGTGCCGTTATGCCCACCAAAACCAAACGAGTTACTGATGGCGATCTTGATATCCGCCTCCCTTGGTTTATTGGGAACGTAGTCCAGATCACATTCCGGATCCGGCACCTCGTAGTTGATGGTCGGCGGGATGAGTTTATTCCTCATCGCCTGCAGACAGGCTATTACTTCCACTGCTCCCGCCGCGCCCAGAAGATGTCCGTGCATCGACTTGGTGGAACTGATCGGAACCTTATAAGCCCGGTCTCCAAAGACGGTCTTGATCGCCATCGTCTCGAACTTGTCGTTGAGCGGAGTCGAGGTTCCATGGGCATTGATATAGTCCACCTCATCCGGAGAAACCTTGGCGTCATCAAGGGCCATCTTCATACACCGGGCGGCGCCTTCACCCCCGGGAGCGGGCGCCGTCAGATGATAAGCGTCGGAGGAACAGCCGTATCCGACTAACTCACCGAAAATTGTCGCTCCCCTCGCCCGGGCATGCTCCAGTTCTTCCAGAACCACCATCCCCGCGCCTTCCGACATGATAAATCCGTCCCGCTCCTTATCGAACGGACGGCAGGCCTTCTCAGGCGCGTCATTGCGGGTTGAGAGCGCCTTCATCGAACAGAACCCGGCCAATCCGAGCCTGGTCGTGGACGCCTCCGCGCCGCCTGAGACCATGACATCCGCCATCCCGTTCCGGATGGCCCAGAGGGCCTCCCCAATGGAATGGGAGGAGGTGGCGCAGGCAGTCACTATAGAAAGATTAGGCCCCTTCAGGCCATGAATCATGGCAATCTGTCCCGGCAGAAGATTGATAATCATCATCGGGACCAGCAAGGGAGATACCCGGGAGGGGCCTTTCTCCAGCAGAATCTGATGCTGCTTCTCGATGGTATTAAGCCCGCCGATCCCGGAACTGGCGTAGACCCCGATCCGGGTGCAGTCTTCCTTCTCCAGATCCAAACCGGAATTCTCGATCGCCTGTTTGGCCGCCGCCACACCCAACTGGCAGAACCGGTCCATTCTCTTGGCCTGTTTCCGGTCGAGATATTGAGCGGGATCGAAGTCCTTTATCTCCCCGGCGATCTGGGCCGCGAACTCGGAAGGGTCAAACGCCGTAATCCGGCTGATACCATTCCGGCAAGCAGCCATAGCATCCCAGAATTCATCCGGGTTCTTCCCGATCGGCGATAATACCCCCATCCCGGTAACTACAACTCTTCGTTCTGTCATTTCTTCCTCCTTATAAATCAGCTCACTTCGTTCGCTACTTTATACTGGCTTCCCGATTGAATCAATCGGGGAGCTGTTGGTTAAACAAAATTTATTTCATTGAGACAATACCGGAAAATAACATTTTATAACCCCGGCCAACATTTTATTACACCTTCGTTTTTAGTCTCTTTCAGGACTTGGCGTGTTCTTCGATATACTTAACGGCGGCTCCCACCGTGGTCAGCTTCTCGGCGTCTTCATCGGGAACTTCGATCTCGAAGCCCTCTTCCAGGGCCATAACCAGCTCCACGGTATCCAGTGAGTCCGCCCCCAGGTCGTCAATAAATGACGCCTCTTCGGTGACTTCGTCCACGTTAACACCCAACTGCTCAATAATAATATCTTTTACTCTCTGCGTTACTTCCGACATTGTACTTCCTCCTTTTTATAAATTAGATCCCACAGTTTACCCTCTGTTTACCAGGGTTTGCAAATATATTGTTTGAACCACAAATTTACTTTAAAAATATACTTATGATATTGTTCCAATGCTTGCATATTCTTATTTTTTCGCAGGAAAAATAAGATTACATATACATCCCCCCATCTACCACAAGCACCTGGCCGGTGATATAGGCGGCAGCCGGGGAAGTCAGATAGGTAACTACCCCGGCGATATCTTCCGGAGTCCCCATCCGGCCAAGCGGGATCGCGGCTATCATCTGCTCCCTGATCTTCTCAGGGATCTTATCCGTCATCTCGGTGGCGATAAAACCGGGGGCCACCGCGTTGGCCCGAATCCCCCGGGGCGCCATTTCTTTCGCCAGAGCCTTGGTAAAAGCGATCAAACCTCCCTTGGAAGCGGCATAATTAACCTGGCCGGCATTGCCCATCATCCCGATAATTGAGGCTATGTTGACAATACAGCCGGACCGTTGCTTCATCATACTCCGTGCGGTTGCTTTACTCAGATTAAAAGACCCTTTCAAATTCACCGCGAGGACCGAATCCCAGTCTTTTTCACTCATTCTGATCAGGAGATTATCCCGGGTAATTCCAGCATTATTCACCACTACATCTATACTCCCCCAGAGACTGATAATCTCATCTATCACGGTCTTTACCGCGGGAAAACCGGAGACATCAACCGGCATCGCTAGAGCATTGCGACCCATCTCCTCTATTAAACCGGCGGTCTCCCTTGCGCCTAACTCATCCATATCCAGCACGGCGACATCAGCCCCCTCTCCGGCCAACGCCAGAGCTATAGCCCGGCCAATCCCTCTTCCCCCACCGGTAACAACCGCTTTCTTTCCCTTTAAAAACATGGCTCTTCTCCTGTTTAAACTACGAATTTTTATCCCGCGATGACCAAAGGTCATTTTGCGTGGATGCGAATTCCACTAATTATTGGCCTCTACCTCAGCTCCATAATGAATATCCAATTACCAATGGCCAACTTCCAATTTTCAAATTCGCCGCGCTATTAGCACACGGCATTTGGAAATTGGCCATTGGTAATTGGATATTGGACATTCATCCTTTACTCTCACCATCTAACCAGCGTAGCGGCCCAGGTCAGACCACCGCCAAAGGCTACCATCAAGAGCAGATCCCCTTTATTCAAGATTCCGTTATGGTCCATCTCCGCCAATCCGATCGGGACCGTCGCGCCGGACATATTTCCGTAACGATCGACATTTATATAAACCTGTTCCACCGGGATATGCAACCGCTTAGCGACCGCCTTCATAATCCGCAGGTTGGCCTGATGCGGGAGGAGCCAAGTTACATCCTGAGAGGTAAAACCGGTCTGCTCCAGAACACGCTGGGCGGAGCTTACCATCGAGGCAACCGCCAGCTTAAAGACCTTATTCCCTTCCATTTTGATATATTGCTTCCGCTGGTCTATGACCTCATGGGTTATGGGACAGGCGGAACCGCCGGCTTCGATCTCCAGGAGCGAGGAGTGCGCCCCATCAGCCCCCATATAAAAATCCAGGATATCGCCCCGGTCGCACCCTTTGCTCAAGACCGCCGCTCCGGCCCCGTCCCCGAAGAGGACACAGGTATCCCGGTCCTCCCAGTCGGTGACGGTTGTAAGTGTCTCCGCGGCCACTATCAGGGCATGGCGGTATCTTCCTCCCCGCATTAGATTCCGACCTATCTCCAGGGCGTAGATAAAACCGCAGCAAGCCGCGGAGATATCAAAACTTGCGGCGGTTGTATTACCCAGCCGGGCCTGGAGAAGACAAGCCACGGAAGGAAGAAGTTCATCGGGAGTAATAGTACCCACTATGATGAGATCAAGATCTTCCGGAGTAATCCCGGCGCTGTCCAGGGCCTGCCGGGCCGCGATCTCGGCCATGGAGGAGGCCGTCTCCCCGGGGGCGATAATCCGTCGCTCCCGGATACCGGTCCGGGAGAGAATCCACTCATCGGTTGTGTCGACTATCTTCTCCAGATCGGCGTTAGTTAATACCTTCTCCGGGACATAAAAACCGGTCCCGGCTATTCCAATCTTTTCGTCAGTCATCTTTCATCCCCTTTAAATCAGCCCTGGTTATATTGATGTATTAAAGGCTAATTAAGTTATAAATTATAATATTCGCCTTTCGGTCTAAAATACATCAGATCAGCAGGCAAAATTTTTTTGGAAGACTCCTTGTTTGAACAGGGCCTTTTATATTCGAATTCCCCACGGGAAGTTCCGCACTCTCCGGGAAATGTTTATAGAACAGTTTCCCTGAAAGAAAGAAGAGAGGTGATCTTATCAAGCATTATCACAGTCGTCAAGTCATTTCTTATCCAATATATTCCTTTCTCCCAATTATTTACCATTTAATTTGTGTGGGGCATTTGTGATTTCTACTTTACTTATTGGCCGCGGAATTTCATACTTATTCCTAGGTTTTTACATCACTTACTGGATGTTTAAATAGGGAATAATTGATGATCAAATGGCAACGTAACTCCGGAATCATGCTGGCGCTCGACGTGGAAGACAGTCGGACAGCTTTTGAACTCCTCGACCGGGTGGGGGGTGATATCGACCTGATTAAATTAAACTATCCCCTGATCCTGCTGGAGGGGCTCTCTCTAATCGGCGAGATCAAAGACCGTTATCAAAAACCTATCCTGGCTGACTTCAAGGTGGCCGATCTTCCGGAGACCAATAACCGGATCATCCGGATCTGCCGTGATGCGGGCGCGGATGGGATTATGATCCAGGGTTTTATCGGGATTGATGCCATCCAATCGGCGATCGAGACGGCGGGAGATATTAAGGTATTCGTGGTCACCCAACTTAGCAGCCCGGGCGGGCTGGATTATACAGCCCATTTTACCGAAGAGTTCGCCGGGCTGGCCCGGATGCTGGGAGCGGCGGGAGTGCAGGCGCCGGGGAACCGGCCCAACGCAGTCAGGAAGGTTCGCACTATCGTGGGAGACGAGTTGGTGATCGTCTGCGATGGTATCGAAGTTCCGGGAGAAAGTTTCGGCCAAGCAATCGAAGCGGGAGGAGATTTTGAGATCATCGGCCGGGCCATCTACCAGGCTGAAGAACCGTCCCGGGCGGTGAAAGAGATCAAAGCCACCCTCGCGCCGTTTATTGCTCAATAAACCGTCTGTGGGAGGGGCTTCCAGCCCCGATAATCCCCCGACATTAAAATGTCGGGGTCGAACAGTTGCGGAGATAAGTTTAAACTACTACTTTCTTTGTGCCTTAGTGGCATTTCCATGAAACTTGAAAACCTGAATCTACGGATCCACGAATACTGCGTCGATGATGATACGATCACGGTCGAAGGGGTGGCCCCGCACCCACTTGACCTCCAGGCCCTGGCAGAGGAGGGAAAGAAATTAACCTCAAGAGTTATGCTAATGGAACGGCTGAACGTTCTCTACCTGGTCCTCGACCCAGTCACCATCCATCTCCATAAAAATGGTGAGATCATGGTCAACCGGATAAAATCCATCGAGGAAGCTGAAAAAATCCTGACCGATCTTATTTTCCGCACCGACCCTAAATTTTACTCGGGAGAAGGAAAATAAATGTTAAGACGCGACACCAAAAAAGTAATTGCCGTATTCGGTAGTGCCGTCTCTAAGAAAGATAGTATTGAATATGCAGACGCCGTCAAAATCGGTCGGATTATCGGAACCGAAGGTTACAATCTTCTCTGCGGAGAGTACGGGGGTGTCATGGAGGCGATCTGCAAGGGCTGCCATGAAACGGCGGGTCGATGCCGGGGGATCGGGCTTTATCACTTTACCAAGCCTCCCAACCAGTACATCAACGGCTTTATCACCGTTCCTACTCTCGGAGAACGCCTTGACTACTTTATCGCCCACTCCGATATCTTCCTGGCGCTCTCCGGGGGGATCGGAACCGTCACCGAGATGATGTTCGTCTGGGATCTCTTAAAGAGCGGGCAGATAACCGAAAAGCCGGTACTGCTTTATGGGGAGGGTTGGGAGAGGTTTTTACAAAGTCTGCGGGAAGGTTTCATCATAGACCACGCTTACTTCCGGCATGTTCTCCCCGTGGAAACCCTGGAAGAGCTTTCCGAGTTAATCCGAGGGAAGAGAGCTTAACCCAAGCTCACGGCAGAGCCAGATCCGACGGATCAGTCGGATCAGACCGATCCGTCGGATAAAACACTCAACAGAGGACAACCTCGTAGCGCAGTTCTTCAAATCTGCCTGCCTTGGGCAGGTCTGAAGACCTGCACTACAAGCTTAGAGTAAGATAGCGCTACATCCCGGAAAGCGCGTTTAGGGCGGCCAGAACGTCGGCATCCCCGCCGGCGGGCGGTGACCAGTCAACCTGAATGCACTTGTACTCGGCGTCATCCAGAGCTTCCTTAAATGAGACCAGGCCGATATTGATGGCCTTGAATTCCTTTTCGAAGAGTCCGTTTAAGATCATTATTTACCTCCCAGAATCTTGATAATTTCTACGGTGAGAAGACTGGCCGCGGCGTTGGTCGGCAGCACGATCGCTCCGGCGTCTTTCAGTTCCTGCTCTACCTTCTTCCGGTTTTGCGGGTCCTTATAAGTCCCGGTGATCGAGCAGACGATCGCCAGGTGACGTCCGGCCTCGGCGGCGATCTCCTTGGCTTCCTTGATAGCGGGGCCAAGTTCGGCGGCAGGTTCCATATTTGATCCGTAACCAAGAACCACATCGAGGAGGATAACCGCGGTCTCAGGGTCCTTCGCTTCCTCCACGATCCGTTTCTTTCTTAGCAAGAAGTCAATCATCGGATGGGGACGACCGACCGTAAACTCATCCTCTCCCAGGTCGACGACCGTGTTCTCCCTGCTCTTCCAGATATCATCCAGCTTGAAAGCGGGATCGATCGGGGCCGGGCTATAGACCGGACCGATATCCACCTTGAACATCAGCTGGGTCTCATCGCAGAGGGTTCCCCCGCTAAAGAGACCACGGAGATATTTCTGCCCGTCCTTCATCTTGGCGGCTTCCTCGGCAGCTTGTTTAATGATCTCTATTTTTCGGGCCTCAAGACTGGCCGGGACGCCTTCGGGAGATTCCCCCCGGGAGAGGGCCACCGCGATCAATCCGGCCTGTTCCAGGTCCTGAGCCACTTTCGCGCCGGCGGCATTCATCACCTCCGGGTCACCCCCGATCAGGATCGCCACTACCGGCTTCTCAATACTTTTCACCACTTCCGCTACTTTCGCCAGTACCTCCGGCGCGGGCGGTTTCGAGACCAGGACGATAACCTCGGTGGCTTCATCCGCCTCAAGGGCTTTAATACCCTCGATAAACATTATTCCGCCAATATCTTTCTTGACGTCCCGTCCACCGGTTCCGATCGCCTGAGAGATCCCGGCGCCCTGATTGCCGATGATACAGCTGACCTCCTGAAGGCCGGTACCGGACGCGGCCACGATACCGATGTTTCCACGCTTGACCACATTGGCAAAGCATAAAGGAGCACCATTGATAATCGCGGTCCCGCAGTCCGGGCCCATCACCAACAAGCCCTTATCACGGCCGTATTCCTTCAACTCCTTCTCCTTCTCGATCGAGATATTGTCGGAGAAGAGCATCACGTGGAGCCCCTTCTTCAGGCCCTCCATCGCTACGTCACCGGCGTATCGCCCGGCTACGGAGATGATCAGAACAGTGGAGTCAGGATCCTGGTCAAGCGCTCCCTCGATGCTCTTGGGCATATGCTCTCCAGACGCTGACTTTTTCTGCTTGCTCTCGATCAGCAATTCTTCCGCCCTCACAATAACCTCATCCACCTTTGCTTCATCGCCGGCTTTACCCACGATCAGAAGATCGGTGTCGGCGGCATCCTTGAACATGTCAAGAAGCATATCCGAGGCCGCGAGGATCTGCTTATTCTCAGCTGTCCCCATCACCACGGTGGCATCCTCCACCCCTTCCATCTCGGTCAGGGCCCGGGCCACCAGCATCAGGCTTACCGAGTCATAATATTCCCCGGTCTTTATAATTCCTTTTACTGCCATCATTTCCCCCTTTTATTTTTACTTCGCAAAAATAAAATTTTGCAAGCATCAATCAGCGTTACAAATTAATTACAAAGTAAGTTTATTGTTCAAAATTTAATTTCAGAAAGATATACTACACTCCGATAAAATCGGAGTCACTAAAATTTTTTGCCGCAGGTAAATAAATTTAATAGTTAATAAAAACCCCACTCCCATATCGCTGCCGGAACTTGCCCCCAAAGAAAGGAGGTTTTCGGTCCGCGCGCGGATACCGATTTTATCCCCCTCGATAAGTGAAGTTAACAGGTCCTTAAATCCCTCGAAAAGACAGCCGTCTCCAGCCAGGGAGATAAAGGAGTTTGAGAGAAGATTGCCACTCCGGGAGACTTCAACGATCTCCTCTCTTAACTTCGACCGGTTCATATCATCAATCAATTCAATCAGGTTAATGGCTACCAGAAGACCGGCAATAAAGTCATCCCCGCTCGGAGTAAGACCAAATCCCAACCCTTTAATCTTTTTAACACCACTTAGAATATTCTTCGCATCCGGTGCTGCTCGATCCCGACCGCCAAAAATAGTCTGAGTACCTTCTTTTACTCTCTCGACAAAACCCCTCTCAAAGGAAGACGTAAAATTAGCCTCCCTATTTTGATCAATTAGAAAGGCCAGGCTCCCGGGGGGAGAGAGTTCCAGCAGGGCATCTTCAAAAGCTCCCAGATTTTCTCTCAGCCGTTGATTATCTACCGGTCCAGTTCCCATCTGAGAATGAAAGATCAGCCTCCGGTAAAAAGGATATGCTCCGCCATTGATGGTTATGGTCCCCGGATCAATTCGGAGGATGACATCTATCCGCCCGGGATCAAGATCCTTTACAACGATATTGACCGGACCTCTTCCCACTTCCCCCGTGACCAACGCCACCAATCTCTCTCCATCGGTAAAATTGACCACTCTCTGGAATCGCGAATGGAGGGTATATTCTCCGGGAAAGATCCGGTCGCCAATGCTTACGATTTCAATCTTCTGGATCAAGACCACACCAAATGTAGCGATCTGTTCTTCGGTATTTTGAATGAACCACGAAGGTCACGAAGTACACGAAGAACTGTTGAGAAAAAACCAAGATACTGCTCATTTTTGAAATAATCTTCGTGATCGCAGTCTACCCCGAAGAATTCGGGGTGTTCTTCGTGGTTAATCACTTCTGTTTTTCCAGGGGGATCTCCCGAATGATCCTGCCATTCTCTCCCATATAAATCAGACGACTGGTACCGGGATCTATATAGACATTCCGCAGACTCTCTTCTCCCTCCTGGCGGCTTCGGTCGAGGATATTCCATTTTTTGGTCTGAGAGTTATAGACATACGCGAAGGATTCGGTGGCCTTCCTCCCGGAGAAAGGATTAACCCAGATCACAAAAAGGTCATACCCATACTGATTGAGATGGGTGGAGGCCGGAGCGCCAGAACCCTTTATCTTCGGTTCGGAAAAAGCCCGCTGGATCGCGTCTATCGAATCGAACTCATCGGGTAGAGATGCCATATCGTCTATTCCAACGGGCGCGCGCACGGGCGGAGGGGACGGTTGGATGAAAGGCGTCGGCGGACTCGGGGTTCCTGATAATTCTCCGGAAGATGGATATGGCCCTGCGGAGAAGCCGGGAGGAGGCTGGGCCTTCCCGGATCCTGCCATCAGTTTTTTTACCATATCCCCGGCCAAGAACGGGATAATATCCTGGTCTGATCCGATCAGGACTGCCTTGCCTTCCGCCGACCAGGCAGTCCGACTACTCTCCGCCATTATCAGCCAGAGAGAGGCTTTCAATCGTTCACCCCATTCATACCGGTTCCCCCAATGCCACCCATCACACCGGCCCAATACCAGTCCGTCCACTTCCAGCACTCTCCCGATCTCCGCCAGCCGGGCAGCGGGCGGGATCCCGGAGGTAGGCAGAGAGTTATCCCTGAGAGTCCTGAGCATCAGATCACGATCAACCACCAAATAACCGGACTCCTCGCCAAGCAGCCCGGCAACCGCAACCGCCAGCTTTTCTCCGGACCCCGCAAGCGGGGTCACGGTCATCCCTTCTTCGATCCTCTCTTCAGCCGGGGGTGTTTTGAAATCAAGGACCGCCACCCGCCAGACCTGACCTGAAGGCCAATCTGTAACCAACGCCATCGAGTCAAGCCGATCGCGGGGACTGGAACAGCCATCCGCAAACATAGTCAATAGGATGATTGATGTACTTAGCAGTATTCGCATTATTATTCTTTTCATAAATTAGCGCCTTCGGCGCTAATTTAGTGGAAGTTCACTATCATTAATGCCAATTGAAAATTTTCACATTATAAATATTATGGCACAAGTATAGTTTATCAGTGAAACCTTCTCAATAAAAGAATGGCCAAATCATTAAAAATAATTTGGTTCTGCGAAAGGTTGTATATTGCAATTGTTAGCAAACTGTGAGATACTTACATACATGTAAGTTAGCGCCTCCGGCGCTAACTTAATTGTTGAAATATTTTCTCTCCTCTCTCCAATAAAATTATGTTAATTATGGTTCAAAACATAAAAGTAAAGGCGACGCCTCTACTTTTATAAACAGGAGCATCGTAGATCATGCAGAAAGAAACAGCCGTACTGTCCATCCGTCAGATTGCCCGCCAGAGTCATCTTTCAGTCGGACAACTCCAGGATATCAAACAGCTAATCCTAGATCGGGGAAACTTTACCGAAGAGAGAGTAATGAGGGAGCTCGCCTGGTTCTGTCTGAAACTGGGTATTGCCGATTACTACTTCAAATATACCCCGATTGAAGATATCGCCCGGCATATCGAATCCCTCCGGGCTACCCGGATCATCTCCGAAAACTCCGGCGGGAAAACAGTCGCGATCCAGTTTGTTTCCGAACAGGGAGAGAACGGCACCTACATGGTCGAGGATGACTATGACCAGACCCGGGCGCTGAAGGAGAGGATAGAGGCTCATTACCCCCGCTTCCGACTCCAGAGCTATCGATGCAAAGGCTATCCTCTCCGATTCTATCTAGTTACTAAACCGCACTTCCCCCCCCGGTCAGGGAAAGATGAGATGACATTCGAGGAAGCGGCTTCCCGGGAATTTATGGAGACTTCCCCGAAAAAGACCATCGACCGATACCGGAGGATCTGGAAGAAGGTACAGGGATGCGATGTTCCCCGGATCTCGTTTTCGGAACTGCCCCGGCAGGGCGAGACCAGGATCAAGGTGGGGATGGGGCGTGACGCGGCCCGGGGGTTTTTTACCAACTATACCTTCATCATGAAAAAACACCGGGGCCACATCAACCGGGAATACGTGGAGCCGTTTGCCGACGGGACGGTGATCTTCTCCTTCTACCTCGATCGGTTAACCGATGAGATTGAACTCGAGCGGCTCTTTCAGGATATCACGATGGCGACGATTCTCCGGCCCGGACCGTTGGCCGAGCTCTTCTACTCCGGCGAGTTCAGTGCGGAGGAGACCATGTACGCCGTGGCCGCGACCAACTTCGCCCATCAATTTCTTACTTCTTATACCGAAGAATATGTCCACCTCTCCGAGGCACTGAAAGAGAAACCGGAGCTGTTGGGACTCCTCTCTATCTTTAAGACCCACCTGGCAAAAGACACTTACCATGAGCACCGGGTGGATGGAGTAATTTTGAAATATCATGAGATCGTGAGGGAACTCTTTCAAGATTTCTTTAACCGGTTCTTCCCCGGGCTGGACCATTCGGACCGGTCCAATCTCAAGCTGGACCAGATCCGAAAGAGGATCGATGGAGAGGTATCTTCGGAGATCGCCCGCCATATTCTTGAATCGGTGATAACTTTCAACCGGTCCATCCTCAAGACTAACTTCTTCAAACGGGAGAAGGTCTGCCTGTCGTTCCGACTCGACCCGGCATTCCTTAACCCGGTTGACTATCCGGAGAAGCCCTACGGAATCTTCTTTCTTTACGGCAAGGGATTTCGGGGTTTTCACATCCGGTTCCGGGATATCGCCCGGGGAGGGATCCGTCTGGTCCGCTCGCCCAGCCAGGCCGATTACGACATCAACTCCGATTTCATCTTTGACGAGAACTATAATCTGGCCCGCACCCAGCAGAAGAAGAATAAGGATATACCGGAAGGCGGATCTAAAGGAGCTATCCTTCCTACCCTGGAATTTGGTGAAGGAGAAGAGAATGTCTTCCGCCATTACATAGACGGTCTCCTCGATCTCCTCCTTCTTCCTCATCCCGAGATAGTGGATTATTACGGCCGGGAGGAGATCCTCTTCCTGGGCCCCGATGAAGGGACCGCCGAACTCATGAACTGGGCCGCTCTCCATGCCCGGAACCGGGGCTACCGTTACTGGAGGGCTTTCACTACCGGCAAAGCCCCGGAGCTGGGCGGCATTCCTCATGACACCTACAGGATGACCACCGAAGGGGTCCACCAGTATGTGCTAGAGACACTCCGGGAACTGGGATTAAAAGAGAAAGCTATCAGTAAGTATCAGACCGGAGGTCCGGACGGCGATCTGGGGAGCAATGAAATTCTGATCTCCCGGGACCGGACCCTGGCGATGATTGATGGGAGCGGGGTCCTCTACGATCCGGACGGTATTAACCGCGGTGAACTCAAGAGGCTGGCCCGGAGGAGGCTGACCGGTGAACATTTTAACCGGACAAAAATATCCCCGAATGGATTCTTTGTGAGTGTAAAAGATCGTAATGTTGTACTGCCCGACGGAACCATCGTCGCCAACGGAACTGAATTCAGGAACAACTTCCACTTCTACCCCAAACTGGCCGCCGATCTCTTTGTCCCCTGCGGGGGGAGGCCGAAAGCGATCAAGATCGGAAACTGGAGGGAATTTTTCGATGAAAAAGGAATCCCTCGAGCCCGTATTATCGTTGAGGGAGCCAACCTCTTCATCACCCAGGCGGCCCGCGTCCAGCTGGAGGAAAAAGGTGTTATCCTCTTCAAGGACGCTTCCGCCAACAAGGGAGGAGTTACATCATCATCGCTGGAAGTTCTGGCTTCCCTGGCACTGAAGGATAACGAGTTCACACGGCTGATGACAACACCTTCCGCGAAGCAGGAACCGGCCTTCCGAAAACGGTATATCAAAGAGATTCTTGAGATTATCAGGGGGAATGCCGCGGCCGAGTTCCGGGCATTGTGGGGAGAACATAAATCTTCCGGAAAGCCTCTCTCTATCCTCTCCGACCTCTTAAGCGACAAAATAAACCTGGTGACCGATAAAATCTACATTTCGCCGCTCTATGACAATATACCACTCCGCCGGGCCGTGATCAAGCACCACTGCCCCCGGTCCCTGATTGATAAAGTTGGAATAGACGCGATCTTACAGAGGATCCCGGAGATGTATCTAAGGGCAATCTTCGCCGCTTCTCTGGCTTCAGCTTATGCCTATACCCGGGGAATTGCCGCGGGAGAACTTGACTTCTTTGATTTTGTATCTAATTATTCTTCATAAGGAAGCAAGATATATCTTGTCCCGTTGATGTCATTAAGCGATTAATTCGCCGCGCAATAATAGTGAGCACGCGGGAAAATATTTATGAATCCTCTAAAGACTGACATCATCGTGATCGGCGGAGGGCCGGCCGGGTGTTACGCGGCCTGGGCTGCGGCTAAGAGAGGGCTGAGCTGTCAGCTATTGGAGGAACACACCGCGATCGGCCTACCCCGACACGATCCGGGATGGCTGATCGACACCCCCTTCACCGAGGAGCTCGCCGATCAGGTCAGGGATAACGTCAGAATCCGGAGGATGACCGCCTTCCGGGTCAAGGATCCATTTACCGGTAAGGTACTGGAAGATATCCCCGGGGGCGGATATATAGTGCGCCGGGATCTGCTGGAGAGGGAACTGTCGATCCGGGCCGCCAACGCCGGAGTCCGGATAATGCTGAAGACCCGCTGCACGAGATTCTTGAAGGATAACGGCCGGGTAATCGGGGTTAAGACGAACCGGGAGGACCTTCCGGAACTCCGGGCCAAGATAGTGATCTGCGGGGACGGACTCCGTTCCGCCCGGGACGGACTGGCAGCCGGGGAGATTACATCGGATGAAAACCTCGATTTCGGCTCCGGTATAAATCTTGAACTCGCGAACCTGGAAGATTCCGAACCCGCCACGGTGGAACTATACCTGACTCCGGACGACCGGAACCTTAATTACAAGCACCTGGTAAGCCATGAAGAGGGGCAGTGCTTCGTCAGTTTTTCCGATCTGGCCAATTTTGAGGCGTGTAAAGAGCGGACCGACAATATCCTCTCAGCTAAACTCCGCCGGGCTCAATGTCTCCATATCGGCGGATATCAATCCCGGCGGCATAGCGGCCTCTTTCTCAATACCATCGCGAAGGATGGAGTACTTTTCATCGGGGACGCTTCCGGGGGAGGCGGCGCAATCCATGGAATGATCCAAGGCTACCTGGCCGCCGCAGTTGCCGCTCGGGCTATTGAAAAAATGGACTGCAGCATCAGTACGCTTGCCCTCTATCAGAAACTGGTCACAGAGACCTTTCAGGGAGCCCTCTTCTACTGGTTCTTCGTCCGGGAAAATTACGGGACCTTTGCCGACTGGATGGAACGGATGCGAAAAATCAGGGTACCGAAAGTTTAAAGTGCCTAAAGTTATCGCCTCACCAGGTAAGATCAGGATACCCCGAAAAAATCGGGATGCAAGCACGAGAAAAAGTTTAGCATTTATGCCTCATCTCAACCCGTTGCCGATACCCTAACGGCACCTGTCCCCATGGTCCCCTATAATTTCCGGAGCGTGGGTGGAGAAAAAGTTCAGTGATTGGGGAGTCCGGCTTCCGCGGTCAACGACCGCGGCTACAGCTTTACCTGTCTTCGCTTAGCTCCGAGAAATCATTTAGCGGATATTCGCGAGATTAGCGGTTTCACAAAAGGGCCGAGGGAAAGGATGGTTGACAGTTGTCCGTTGACGGTTGATAGAAAAAACAATCATAGTAATCAGTGGACTGCAAATGGGCCGTGGGGAAAGAAAAGCGAATATCGAACTGCAGAATATCGAACTCCGAATGTCGAAGTAAAGAAAGCCTAGCCGAGGGAGGTTTTGCGTTTTTTTGCGGCTACAGAGTATTCTCCCCTGCCCGGGCCCAGTCATATCCCTCAAAAGCCTGCGCTCCTTCGGCGGCCAATACGCCTCCGGTTATCTCAATCAGATTGCTGGACCGGGTGAACAACTCCAGACTTGATATCTCTATTCCGCCCCCATAGAGAGGAAAGAGTTCCTCCAGAGTAACACTATAGACCAGGCGGGAGATATTGGCGTAAAAGATCGCTCCCGCGCACATCACGCACGGCTCGCAGCTGGCGTAGAGAGTATATCCGGAGAGATCATTAACTCCTTTATCCCGGCAGAAGTCCCGGATCAATCCCAGCTCCGCGTGATAAGTAGGATCGCTTCGGGTAAAGACCTGATTCCGGCCGGATGCCATCAGCAGACCGTCCTTAACCAGGACCGCCCCGAACGGCTCATCCCGCGCTTGCCGGGCCAGTTTTGCCTCTTCAATCGCCAGGCGGATAAATCGCTGATCAAGGCTCGAGGCCATTTTCAAGTCAGGTCTATTTATTAGGTTCTCAGTCATATTGTGTGGGTTATATGGATAATTACAACCACGAAGAACACGAAGAAGATATAAAAAAACAGCTGTACCTATCATGCATACATCGATACACCAACAAACAATTTAATATAATGGTTTGTGTTTGAATTGATTGTATTAACTTTTGCCCTGATTTATTCCAAAATATGTTTAATTTTGGGTATCTATTACAGACTATACAAGAATTTTCCTTCGTGTTCTTCGTGACTTTCGTGGTTAATAATAGATTTTGTTGCCCACACAAAATGACTAATAACCATTAATTATAATCCCCCGGCAATCTCATCCAGTTCGTCGATATATTCTTTCTTTGAAGCTTTATCCCACAGGGCGAGTTCAAAGCCGTTTTTGGCCAATTGGACCAGCTCGGGCCGGGTAAAGTTCAGATCTTCCGTGATCGCGTAATACTCTTCGCTTAAACTGTTGCCGAAGAAGAAGGGGTCGTCCGAGTTGATGGTCACGATCACCCCCGCGTCGAAGAGTTGCCGGATCGGATGCTGATCCATGCTCGGGGTGACCCGGAGCTTGAGGTTACTGATCGGGCAAACATCAAGACCGATCTTCTCCCGGACCAGACGTTCGACCAGGGCCAGATCCTCTATCGCCCGTACCCCATGCTCGATCCGGGTTATCTTCAACTCGTCAAGAGCCTGGCGGATAAAATCCGGACCCATGAATTCTCCGGCATGGGCCTTGGTGAACTTTCCCGCGTCGCGTACTCTCTGCCAGATCTCTCCGGTCCATGGTTCCAGGACCATATCCTCCCAGCCGTGGAGATCGATTCCATCCAGCCCTTCCCACCCAATACATTCGTCTATGACGTCTTTAACTGCATCTTTATAATCATTATGGCAGACCCCCATGAAGACCCGTACCTCTAGCCCATCCGGGGCCGCCGACTTTATCGCGTCAATGATCTCCGGTCCATTATCCTTAATAAATGTAATCACCCCACCGTGAAAGCTGATCTCCACATACCGGACATGCTGATCGTAACAGCGCCCCAGGACAATCTTCGCGGCGTCATGATACCGCTGGGCCGAGACAAAGAACTCGCCGCAATACTGGATATAGAGATCCATAAAATGGTCAAAGCTCTCGTAGCGGTAGTTATTATCCCAGAATATGGGCGGTTCTGCGTATTTCTCGGGGTCCATCTTCTGGAGCAGCTCGAACGGGCAGGCCCCTTCAATATGGAGGTGCATCTCAGTCTTGGGCAGACTCTGAACGAAATCCGCCAGATCCTGGTTGGCTTGATAAAGCATGGTTGCCTCCCTTTTCTGGGGAATGGGGATTAGGAAATTGGGAATGGTTCGCCTAATTCCTATTTCACGATTTAATATTTGAGTATTTCTATTAGAATTATAAGTTATCGCCTGCGGCGCAACCTCGTAGCGGCAGCCTTCAGGCTGCCACTAGTGGCGATCTGAAGGTCGCCGCGACGAGTGCTATTGTCCCGATATTTATATTGAATAAATCGGGATCCCGAAGGATTTCGGTCCCGATAATATCAATTAAACAAACCGGGATCCCGAAGTATTTCGGTCCCGATATTTTCGATTAAACCAACCGGGATCCCGAAGTATTTCGGGAGAGAAAATTCCGAAGTAGTAAAGTTAGAACTCAGCTCTCACTCGCCGGAATCCGAATAGGTCGGATCAGTCGGATCGGACCTATCAGTCGGATAAAAAACCCCGGCCTTCCTAAGCTGTATTGCCCTGGTACTCTTTATTCCTCTTCCACAATCAGATCGACAAACCGTGGGGGTTGCCCCGGTTTCAGCTCAACCAGACCCCGGTTGGAGAGGTGGAGTTCCTCCAGAACGATCAAGGCCAGGAGACTGAGAGTCATCTCTATCGAATCATGGAGACAGCCGGCGGCTTTGAACGCCTCTTCAACTTTTTGAACCTGCTCCGCCACCGCCGCAGCCGGTTCCAGCGACATCAGCCCGGCTACCGGAAGCGGCACGGTCGCCCGCACCTCCCCGTCCACCACTACCGTCATCCCCCCGCCGATCCGGATCAGCTCATTTGCGGCTGTCGCCATCGCTCCATCATCGGTCCCGATCACCAGTAAATTATGGCAGTCATGAGAGACGGTAGAGGCAAACGCGGTGCCGGCATTAAATCCAATCCCCCGGACAAAACCAAACCCTTTTGTCCCGGCGGCCTCCGCTTTCGGATCGTGGCGATAGAATACCGCCGCCTTGGCCAGATCCTCCTCCGGGATCGCCGGCAGGGAACCATCCACCACTTCCATCTCCACTACCTCTTCTTCCGTATGTACCATCCCGGGGAAGACTCTCATCACACGCGCCCGGACCGATTCTCCATCGGCAGGGATTTTAAAATCATCCGGGGAGAGCGGATCCAGATGTACCGAATGAAGCGCCCACTCGGGATAATGATAGGGCTCGATCTCCACCGTCATGGCTCCTCCCTCCGCCACCTCCACCCCGTCGCAGAATACCTGATCGATGGTCATCTCAACCAAGTCGCTCACAATCAGGATATCCGCCGACCGGCCGGGGGAGATGGTCCCGATCCAGCGGGACTTCTCCAGCAGTTGCGCCGCGTTGATGGTAACCATCTGAATGGCGAGGATGGGGGATACCCCCTGCCGGATCGCGGCCCGGACTACGTGATCAAGATGGCCGTCCTCAATGATGGTAGCCGTTGTCACGTCATCGGTTACCATACTGAAAAAGCGGGTATCCAGACCCGGGTTCTCGGTTATCGCCTTAATCAGATTGGGCATATCGAGCCACGCCGTCCCGTAGCGCTGCTGCACATAACAGCCCAGTTCGGCCCGGCGGAGCGCCCCGGCCGCGGTGGTGGCCTCGTGATCTGCGATCTGCCCACTGGCGACAAAGGCGTTTAACCCCTGGTTCAAATCGTTGCTGGCGTAATGGCCGGTCAGAGTAACCCCGGCCCGGAGAGAAGCGGCGGTGATGGCGTGGACCGCGGGATCGCCAAAGAGGAGACCCGGGAAATTCATCTGTTCGCCCTGCACCGTCGCCCACCCCTTTCGGTACGCCTCGGCGGCGTCCTCGGCAGTGATAACCGCGCCTCCATCCTCGAATCCGGGGATGGAGGGAACGCAGACCGGCATGGCAACCATTACCTTCAGAGGGATTCCCTGGGCGGCCTGATAGAAGAGTTCGACCGCCCTCAGGCCGAAGACATTGGTTATCTCGTGATTGTCGCAAGCGATAGTGGTGGTTCCGTGAGGCAGGATCCCGGAGGCGAAATTGCGGACCTCGACCATGCTGCTCTCGACATGGTCATGGGTATCGATAAAACCCGGTACCAGGAATCGCCCCCCGGCATCGATAACCACAGTAGACTCGGAGATCGGGATATGTTCGGCATTCCCGACCAGGGCGATCAGCCCCTTCTTTACCGCCACGTCAATATTGTCCTGAATCCGGGCCGTATTGACATTGACCAGCCGGGCATTTTTTATGATCAGATCAGCTGGTTCTCTCCCCATCGCGACAGCGGCCAGATCCCGGGTCACTTCATACAGCTCATATCGTCTATGAATATTATTCGTCATCATAATCCTCCTTTGAAAACTTAACATTCGTAAGGCTCAGGAAACTAATTAACCATGGAGAACACTGAAATTTCAAATACATATAATCTTCGTGAGCTTCGTGTCCTTCGTGGTTAAAATACTTTTCTATTAAGCTCTAACTTCTCTCATAAGGCAACCCCAGGGCAGCCGGCGCGGTAGTCAACTTCCGCTGCGAACGGAGCATCTTCAGAACCGGGATGATCATCAGAGCCAGAGTAGCCAGGTAGGGGAGCATGTTTAAAAATTCAGCGGGAACCCTCCAGGCCAGTACCTGGGCCACAAAAGCAAGCGAGGTCACGCCGCCGAAGAGTAGCGCGCCGGCTACTACCCGCCAGGGGCGCCAGGCCGCGAATATAACCAGAGCGATCGCGATCCAGCCCTGTCCGACCACCGCGTAGTCCGACCAGGCCGGAGTAAAGGACATTGTCAGATAGCAGCCGCCGACCGCGGCGAAGGCCGACCCGACACAGGTATACATGAACCGAAAACGGTGTACCGAAACTCCGCAGGCATCGGCCGCGGCCGGATTCTCACCCACCGCCCGCATCTTCATCCCATGCCGGGTCCGGTAGATCATAAACGTTACCAGGGGCGGCAAGACCAGATAAGCGATATAGACCAGTATGGAATGATTGAAGAGGGCCTCGCCCACCAATGGAATATCGGCCAGGAACGGGATCCGGATCGAGGAAAAGGGAGCCCGGGCCGGCATTCCCGAATAACCTGACCCGATCCACCGGGCCAGACCAGTCCCTAAAAATAGTATTCCCAGACCGGAGAGTGTCTGGTTGGCTTTACAGGTTACCACCGTGGTGGCATAGATCGCCCCCATGGCCAGGCCGACCAGGATAGCGATCAGAAGAGCGAAGTAGGGGTTGGGAACAAAAGTTTCAGCGATTATAGCGGAAACCGCCCCCATCGCCATGATCCCCTCAACCCCAAGATTCAGCACCCCGGTCCGCTCAGCCATCAGTTCGCCGATGGCCGCCAGTAGAATCGCCGCGCCGGCAGCTACCGCCTGCTCTAAAATCCCCGATAAAATCAGTTCCATCAGTTCTTATTCCTTATTATGAACGGATATATTAAAGATAGTAATCGGTGATCAGTAATCAGTGATCGGTGATCGGTGCGCCTCGCCCAGTTACCTGGTGAAGGCGCACTGATTACTGATAACTGTTTACTGATTACCTGCTTCTCCTCCTCCCTCTTCCTCCGATTCAAGATCCCGCAATTCCTCATTTATTTCATCAACAGTTGGATCCCGGGAAACAACCAGGCGATACTGGGAAGCTACCCATCCGACCGCGGCAAACAATAAGATCACCCCATTAATGGCCAGCATGGTATTGACCGAGATTCCCTGGGCCTGGAGCACGATCCCCGCGTTGAGAAGAATTGCCAGCAGAAAACCCACCGGAAGCACCACCAGAGGAGCTCCGCCGGAGAGCGCCGCCACGATGATCCCCTGGTATCCGTACTGGTTGGAGATTGTGCCCGAGAGCCGGTGGACGTTTCCCGCCACTTCACTCATCCCCCCCACCCCGGCTATCGCTCCGGAGATCAGCATCACCAGGAGAATATTTCGGTTTACCGGCATCCCGGCGAATCTTCCCGCCCGGCGGTTCCGACCGATGACTCTGATCTCATATCCCCACCTGGTCCGCTGGATAGAGAAGGCCAGCAACAATGCGATCGCCACCGCGATCAGAATACCGTAATGCACATAACTATCGCCGAATGTCGGGAGCGCTGCTTTAACTTTTCTGGTCGCCAGCAGGATCCCCACCCCGGAGTCACGCCAGGGGCCGATAGAGAAATAGTTAACAAAGAGGATCGCGACAAAGTTTAAAAGCAGAGTGGTGATAATCTCATTGATATTCAGGATGGCCCGGGCCAAGGCCGGGACCAGTATCCAGATAGCCCCCGCCAGGGCCCCGGCTATGAACATCAGGGGCAGGATCAGGGCCGTGGGACCCGGGATAAAGAGCCCGACCCAGGTAGCCGCCCAGGCGCCCATAAAGAGCTGCCCTTCCGCTCCGATATTCCAGAGATTCATCCGCAAGCCTACCGCCACCGAGAGTCCGCAGAAGATCAGGGGGGTAGCCAGAACCAGGGCCTGCTGAAGCCCGTAGGAACTGCCCAGGGTAGATTTGAGCGCTTTCTGGAGCATCAGAATCGGGGAGATACCGGTCAGCTTAATCACCACTCCAGCTACCAGCAAGGCCAGGATGACCGCGACGATCCGGCAGATCACTTCATAGACCGGTTTGGTCTCCGCCCGGCGCATCAGCCGGATCCTTCGTCTCCCCGTAGTTATTGGCATCCCTGTCATGATGCCGCGCCCTCTGATTGCGTTCCGCCGCCCATCAGCAGTCCGATCGTCTCCCGATGGGCATCAGAACGTTTAAACTCACCCACAATCCGACCTTCATAGAGGACGATTATCCGACTCGATAAAAGCAACACCTCATCGAGATCCTCCGAGATCAGGAGAACCGCGCTGCCGCCATCTCGCTGCTTGATAAGATTCCTTCTGACCGCTTCCATCGCCCCTACATCAAGCCCCTGGGTCGGGTGCATGGCCACCAGAAGCTTGGAAGCGACCCGGGACTCCCGGCCGACCAGGAGACGCTGCTGGTTTCCTCCGGAGAGATTCTGAACCGGGATCCGAACGTTGGGGGTAATGACATTCGCTTCCTTGACCAGTTCCCGGGCAAAACGGACCGCCGCCCCGCGCTCGACAAAGATCCCCCGGGAAATCGGCGGTCCCCGATACTCCCGCAATATCGAATTATCAACTAAAGACGCGCCCCCGATTAAACCCATCCCCATCCGGTCCTCCGGAATATGACCGACACCGCTCGAGGTACATTTGATCGGATCGGCTTTGCTCAAATCCTTTCCGGCCAGGATCACCGAACCACTCTCCAGGCGACGGAGGCCGGTCAACACCTCAGCCAGTTCACTCTGGCCGTTGCCGGCTACCCCGGCCACTCCCAGAATCTCACCCGCCCGGATGGTGAAACTGATCTCGCGCAAGGCGGGGAGACGGCGGTTGTCGAGGGCGGACACACCGGCCACCTCCAACAGAGCTTCCCCGGGAGGCCTGTCGGAACCGACCGCTTCACTTACCAGTTCTTCCCCGATACAGAGACGGGCCAGAGTAGCCTGATCGCAGGAAATGGTCTCTCGCCTGGAAACCACCCGGCCCCGCCGCATGACCGTAACCCGATCGGAGGCGGCGATCACCTCATCCAGCTTATGCGTGATCAGGACCACCGTCCGCCCGGCTTGGGCCAGTTTCCTGGTTACCTTGAAGAGTTCCACCGCCTCATTGGGGGTCAGTACCGAGGTCGGCTCGTCCAGAATCAATATCCGGGCGCCCCGGGCCAGAACCCGCAGAATCTCAACCCGCTGCTGCTCTCCGGTAGAGAGCTGCCAGATCCGGGCATCGGGATCTACTGAGAGGCCAAACTGTTGGCAGATCCACTCGGTCCGTTCCGCCAGAGTCCGGGCCGAGACCATCTTCGGGGTCTCTCCCCATCCCAGGTGGATATTCTCCGCCGCCGTCATCTTCTCCACCAGGCGAAAACGCTGGTGGACCATCCCCACCCCGGCCCCAATCGCCTGGGCCGGAGACTTTAATTTTATCTCCTCCCCCGCGATCCGGATTGTTCCCGCGTCCGGACGATACATCCCGGCGAGGACATGCATCAGGGTCGACTTGCCGGCACCGTTTTCTCCCAGCAAAGCGTGGACCTCCCCTTCCAGGAGATTCAGATCAACCGCCTGGTTGGCGACCACACCGGGGAAATGTTTCCAGATATTACGCATCTCCACCAATACCCGGGGAGACGAGGAAGAAAGTTTATCTTGATCGGCTGGTTTAAATTCCATCAGATAAGGAAGTAGCGCCTGCGGCGCTAACGTTAAAAAATAAGGACGTTGAAAAATAAAAACGTTGAAGATAAAAGACGTTTAAAAAAACCTTACACCATCAGCTTATTGAAATTCCGAAACAGGAACTTAGCCACCACTCAGTCTACACTCGTCTCCGCCCCGAAGTATTAATCGGGGTTTACCGGGGTTCGGGCAATCTGCGGTTTAAAAGGTTGCGGTTGTCCCGGTTTCACCGGGACAACCAATTACCAACACTCCGAAATTTTCCATCCGGATAACGGAAAAATCACGGAACGGTATATTACAAAAAAATCTTTGCTGAGAAGAACTTTTTCTTCGCTTCTTCTCAGCAAAGATTTTTTCAGCCTGTTACTGGGGCAAACCGATGACACCTTCAACCGACCAGGTCCACTTGTCATACATATACCCGGGGGTGAGCTTCTCGCCGGCGGGAATCTTGACTTTGCCGTCTTTGTCCTTGATCGGCCCGACAAACGGAGTCCAGCCCTTCAGCATCTGATCGCGGACCGCGTCAACCATCCACTGGTATTTCTCGGGGACATTCTTGCCCCAGGAATCGCGATCAACCCCTTCACCAATCGGGAGTAGAACATTACGATTGCCTGTCCAGGTACCGTTCAGAACCTTGGCTATCTCATCCCGGTAAAAATTCTTCCAGTCCAGCATAACCGAGGAGACATAAGCGTTGGGGCCGAAGCGCCGGATATCAGTATTCCACATCGCGGCCCAGATGCCTTCCTTTTCCGCGACCTGGAGGTAGGCAGCCTCATCCATGATCCCGAAGAGGAAATCGCAGCCGTCCGAGACCAGGGCTTCCGCGGCCTGTTTTGCTTTGGAGGGGTCGAACCAGGAATTAATTAAAACGACTTTGAGGGTGGCTTTGGGATTAATCGCCCGGGCACCCATTATAAATGAGTTGCAGCTGGTATAGATCGCCGGAACCGGATAAGAGCCGATAAAACCCATCTTGCCGGTTTTAGAGATAAGTCCGGCCATCATCCCGATCAGATAGCTTGGATCCCAGTGCTCGATATAGAAAGAAATTTTGTTATCGGTACGATCGCCGCCGTTGCATTCCATGAACGCGATCTCAGGGTGGCGATCCGATACTTTGCTGATGAAATCGGCGTATTCCGAATTTGTGACAACCATCTTGGCGCCATCAGCGATAAACTGTTCCAGCAGGCGACTTGTCTCATCCGAGTAGGGCATAGTCTCGACAAAAACCGTCTTTATCTTGCCATCCAAATTTTTCTCGGCGAAGATACGCCCCTGATCGTGCGACCAGGTCCATCCCTCATCCGCGACAGGACCGACATATCCAAAGCCAACCAGAGTTTTGTCAGCCGCCTGAACCGCGCCACAGACCGTCATCAGCGCTGCTGCCATTACTAATACCGTTCCCAAAACCAAGAACTTTTTCATCTAAGTCTCCTTATCTGTTGATAAACCCGATCTCCTATTACTATTCCTTCCAGCAGGAGTAAAGTCCTCCGGAAAAGAATAATTAATATCCCGGTACATCTCCGTGGAACCCGGTAACGGCCCATTCCGTCATCTTCAGTCTATCATTCTCACCTCCTGGATTAGATTGTTTGGTTTTTAATAATTTCGCAGGCAGATATCAGATCGCAATATATTACATCAGACTGTTACAAAATAAAATCATAAAATAGTTTCTCAACTTTTTTTACTTCGAAATTTTTAACCCGAGATAGTGTAGCCATTTTTCGGGTCGATATTGTATATTCTGCGGTTCGTTATTTTTAACCCGAGATGATCATAGATCATTTTTCGGGTCGCTTTTCATTCCCCGCATCGGCCCCTTCTCATTCCACGGATTTCTCTGATTTCCACTGATTATTTTTCTGTCAACCGTCAACTGACAACCGTCAACCTTCCTTCCCCTCGGCCCTTTATTAAAACCACAAATCTCGCGAATCTACGCGAATTTATCCCCCAACCTCACACCCTTTGCAGTCCACGGATTTTTACCCTGAGATGACCAAAGGTCATTTTGCGGGGACTCTGATTTATCCCTCTACCTCGGCCTTGCCGTTCGAAGTTGGACGTTGAACGCTTTGCCCGCCATAGCTTTAGCATAGGCTGGTTCGACGTTCGATGTTCATTTTTTCTCCCCCACCTCGGCCCCTTGTCGTTGGATGTTGAAAGTTGAGCGTTAAACGTTCAATGTTCAGTCTTTTTCTCTCGCCGAGGCCCCTTTTTCAGTCCACGGATTTCGCAGATTTCCACTGATTGTTTTTCTATCAACCGTCAACTGACAACCGTCAACCCTCCTTCCCCACTCCCCACTCTCACACAACCGGCCAGCGGGTCTGAACCTTGACTCCGGCCCGCTCAAAGACCTCCCGGGAAGCTTTTTTCGCCCGGCGCTTAATATCTTCCTCATCCATCGTCAATACCTTGCGGTCATCCATGATCATCTTACCGTCAATCACCACAGTCCGGACATCACCGCCGTTGGCGGCACAGACACAGGTTGAGACCGGATCGGTACTGGGGATGAGATGGGGCTGATCGGTATCTATTATAATCAGATCTGCTTTCTTGCCGACTTCCAGACTGCCGAACTCATCTTCCCGTCCCATCACCTTCGCTCCGTTGATGGTGGCCACCTCGAGTACCGTCTCATTGTCCATCACCAGAGGATCCAGCAGCCTTGCCCGGTGAATATAGGCGGCAAACCGCATATCCCGGAACATGTCGTAGGTATTGTTGCTGGGACCGCCGTCACAACCCAGCGAAACATTAACACCACCGGCGATCATCTCCGGAATCAGGGCGAAGCCACTTGCAATCTTGGTGTTGCAGCAGGGATTATGCACCACATGAGTACCGGTGCGGGCCAGGATCGGGATATCTTCCAGCTCCAGCCAGTTGACATGAATCAGCAAAGTCTTCGGTCCGAGTAAGCCGATATCCTCCAGCCAGCCGGTCAGCCGCCCCGGAGTGTAACCGGCAAACTCCCGTTTATAGTAGATAGTCTCGGACTTACATTCACAATAATGAATATCAATCGACATATCATGTCGGCGGCCCAGTTCAATGATCTCTTTCATCGTCTCGATGGAAGTCCCGGTGCCCAGCGGCCTCGGACCGAACCAGACCTGAATTCTTCCATCCGCCGCCCCTTCCCACTTTTCGTGCATGGCCAGGGCTTCAGCAAGGGTCGGTTCTTTCTCTTCGGCCTGGCCGGGATACATGATTGACTCCTCTCCACCAAAACCGGGATTATCCATAATGGTCTTGGAGAGGGCCGCGCGCATTCCGGAGTCAACCACCGCCTGGGCCATTCCGTTGAACCCGTAGCGGGAGGAGATCATCGTCTCAACAAAGGACGTGGTCCCGGACTTGATCATCTCCAGGATACAGAGTTCCGCGGTAAGTTTCCCTTCTTCCTCGGTTAAATTCCCCTGGCAGCGCCAGACTCGCTTCAGCCATTCCACCAGAGCGGTATTCTCGGCACAACCCCGGATCAAAGCCTGCGACATATGAACATGACAATCAACCAGGCCGGGAAGAATAATGCCGCCTTTCGCGTCATACCGCTGGTAATCCGGAAACTTTTCTTTAACCTCTTCCCGCTTTCCCACCGCGACGATACTGTCGCCATCCACTGCCACCGCTCCGTCGACAATCACGCGCCTGGTCTCATCAACCGTGATGACCCGGGCATTCTCAAAGATCATTTTCATGATGATGCTCCTTCTGTTGTGGTGTAAAGATGGTAATCAGTAATCGGTTATCAGTGATCAGTATGCCTCGCTGAAAAATGGTAATCAGTGATCAGTTATCGGTAATCAGTACGTCTCGTTAAGAGATGGTAATCAGTACGCCTCGCTCGCCAAGCCCACTGATTACTGATCACTGTTTACTGATTACCTGCTTTTCTACTGATCACCGATTACTGATTCCCTTCTTACGGCGCGACCACCGGGTTGACCGGATATCCGCGTCCCTGCAGGTCCGCAATCACATCGTCATATATCTTACCCCATTCCGGGGTCGGGGTCAAGGTGTTGACATCGAAACAGTCAACAAAACTCTTCCCCTTAGGCGGACTGGCCAGAGTCTCTTCATATTTGGTCAGCATGTAGAGAACCAGTTCATTGGCCTTCTCCAGACTTACCTCGGCGCTGGCCTCAAAAGCCGCCCCGCAGAACCAGTGTTCGGCCGGGGTGATGTAATTCTTAAACCGCCCACCGGCTGAACGGCAGCCGACCGTAAAGGGCAGCCCGGAGACTCCCCCGGTGAGCAGTCCGGCGGCCGAAGTGTAGAGGATCTCTTCGGTGCAGGGGCCAGCCGATTGATTGATGACCTTATGGAGCAGGAGATGCGTATTGCGGGTCAGCGCCTGACAGGCAGTACTCAACGCCCAGAGTCCATGCCGGCTGCAGGTCGAGTCATACCGGACATCATAGATCGAGCAGTCCGAGCAGTCCGCCTGCATAACAGCAAATTGGAGGAGGACCAAGGCGATATTGGAGAGAACCACCCCCTCCGCCCCACCGCTGTAGCCGCCAATCATGGAGTTGGTCCCGATCAGGATATATCCGTCATAACCAATCGCGGCTATGGCCTTATGAAAACTGGCGTAGCCGACTTTCATCTCGGCCGGGTGAAGTATGATGGCCATAGCCGGATTGGCCGGATTGGTCACGCCGGCATAGGCGCCCAGCTGCCCGAACTCGGTGGTGCTGGAGGCGATGCAGGCGTTGGGCATTCCCACCCTGCCAGCCTGTAACTGGGCCTGGTGGCGGAGCTGGTTCTCCCGCAGGCCGACCGCAGTCTCGAATGGGGTTCCGGAATAAACCGGTTTCCCAAAGATAGTATCCAGGGATGGGCCTTCGTGGACCCGTACCTGCTTGCCCTTGAGAATCCCTTCCGCTATCGGTACGTAGAGATCTTCCGAAACCTGAATACAGAGCGGACCGCCAAAGACGGGAGGGATGGGACTCTCCGGCCGACGGCTCTTCATATCAATCCATTCTCTCCGCTCCCCCATCACCAGATGACTGGGAGCGGCGGCGATGGCCTTGAGGATCTCCTCCTTGCTGACCCGGATAACCGTCTCGGTATCCGGACAGAGCAATCCGATCTCCTCTGCCAGCGCGAGCCCCGCCTCGAAGAAGCGATCGGCCAGTTCCAGATCCTGGTTGACCGGGGTTTCTTTATTAAAGGTCCCCGCCAGTTCGTAGTCTTTCAGATATTTCTTAACTGTCTCCGGAATTACCTTCCGTTCCCAGTCCTGCACTGTACAGATCGGTCCTTCCTTGACCCGATCCAGCATTTCAATAAGTCTCACTAAAGATGCCATGGTGTTTACCTCCTGTTTTAATTGCTTTCTGTTATTTTAGATGCATTTCAAAGAGTTTAATAGTAGAAATCCAGCAAATTCCAAAATCCAAATCACAATGACCGAAATTCCAAACACATCATCAAAACCAAGAGATTTATTTTCAACCCCATTGTAAAGCCTATACTATTTGTAGGGCCCCTTTGCAATCCTAGGCTTCGACAGCCGGGTTTGTAATTTTCAGCCGGAGGCTGATCAGCCTTTGGCTGAATAATTTGAAATTTGGAATTTATTTGGAATTTGGTGCTTGGAATTTCTCGCCCCTATATATCTCCAATCTTGATCAGTCCTTCCCCCGGTTTAGCCGTGCCGGCTATAAGCTGGTTGCAGACCTCCACCGCGTCCACCGCGGTCCGGCCGTAACCATCCGCCCCGATCTCCGCCGCCCAATCCCCGGTCACCACACCTCCTCCCACGATCACGTAGAACTGATCCCGGATCCCGTGCTTGATCAGGTCCTTGACACAGTCCCGCTGGTAGTACATCGAGGTGGTCATCAGCGCCGAGAGGGCAAGGATCTTGACATCATCGTTATTCCGGCCGCTCTCCAGAAAGCTCTTGATCGGAACATCCGCTCCCAAATCGTAGATCTCATACCCCTTCAGGTTTAGTTGGGTAGCCACGATGTTCTTCCCCAGGTCGTGGGTATCTCCGGCGACCGTCCCGATCGCTACTCCCACCACCTCTCCCCTGGCCTCACGACTGAGATGGGGAAAGACCAGCTTGTTCAGGGCCCGCATCGTCTCGGCCGCGATCAGCAGTTCCGGGATAAACATCTCCAGGTTCTCAAACTTCTCCCCCACAATCTCCAACCCCTTCGCTCCCCCCTCATCGATCAGGGCCTCGGGGGCGATCCCCGAATCCAAACCTTCCTGTGTCGCGGCTTCTACCGCCGGGGTGTCCCCGGCAATTATCGCGTCAACAATTCTCTGCAAAATCTCTTCTCTCGACATAGCACTTTCCTCCTTCTGGAAACTACTTTCTACTGTTACCAGTCAACAAATTATCTCAATAAATATTCGTATTTATCAATACTGATGGATCATTGTGGGCAATATAGCCTTAATGCCATAATACGTCAAGAGAAATATTATTTCTATATTATTCATATTTAACACTATTAGTTCGCAATGCTATCAGGGGCATCTTCCACCAGAATTTATCAGCACACAAAGAATAGGATGAAATACCGAGCTTGGCCAGGTAAATAGAATTTCGTATTTATTGTCTGAACGAAAACCCCTATTTTTGGTATCCGCAGGCTTTAGCCTGCGCAAGCAATAGAATACAACGCTTTCTATGACAACCAATTAACGTACCTCAAAAGGTGCGGCTACCACTCATCCCCCAAAAAATCGGGGTTTTCGGTCAGACACTATTTAGGTGTTTTTAGCCCGAGATGATCCCCGCCGCTGGCTGGGTAAACTCCGATCATTTTTCGAGTAGGATTTCAGAGCTTACGAGCTTTTCAGGGAAACTCTATCTTGTGATTCCTTAATCTCGCCCGGTTCGGTAAATAGCCACTAACATCTTGAGCCGGCGCTTGCCTTTGGTGGCAAAAGCACGCGGCTCCTCCAGGGAAAAATATATACTGTCCCCGGAACGGAGAATGTATTGTTCTCCGGAGATTACTAATTCCAGCATCCCGGACTGAACCAGAACATAGGCCTCACCGGCGGAGGGGCGATACCGCCTAGTAACTCCCGGGGCCTGTTCGACCGTATAAACCTCAAAAGAAGGATCCTGGTATTTGAGATGGGCAAAGGGCCAGGTCCGGATTTTACCGTTCCGGCTAACAAAGCAGTCGCGCTCACCGGCTCTCAGGACCCTTCCGGCGCCCTCTTCCACCCACTCCTTCCGGAAGAACCGGGCGATCTCCACCCGGTAGAATCGGGCCAGATCATAGAGAGTCTCCAGGGCCGGAGAGCAGATATTGCGCTCCAGACGGGAGAGATAACTGGGCGCGAAATTTAGCTCCCGGGCAACCTGCTCCAGGGTAAGCCCCCGCTCAACCCGGAACCGTTTCAGCTTGCTGCCGATGTCGATTGAACTCTTCATATTAAAAGTTGGAAGTGCCTAAAGTACTTAAAGAAGTTTGAAGTGCCTAAAGTGCGCTAAAGTGCCTAAAGTGCGCTAAAGTGCCTAAAGTTGTTCGCTTTCACTAGGCTTTCCGGGCCGTAGAATCTCGCTCAGCTATGTATCTAAAGTCAAAGAATAATTCATCGCCTCTTCGGCAAATTGTCCCGAGGGGCGGCCGGGTCTATCTTGTTTAGTATTTTGATAGTTATTATTCCGATACTTATTACCCAGACATTTATTTCTCCCCAAACAAGCCAGTCGAGGCGACAACTTTAGGCACTTAAGTGCACTTAAGGCACTTTAGGCACTTCTCTATATATACGCCGGCGGATAGAGGATCGAAATATACCGGGCGTCTTTCTTCCCGGTGTTGGTGATCCGGCGGAACTGATCGGTGGTATAGTAGATGCTGTCTCCCTCGGATAGGGTGTACCGTTCCTGTCCCACTTCCACGTTGATCTCCCCATCGATCACGATCATGCAACACTCCCCCGCCCGGGTGGGGAATACCACCCGGCCGCCTTTCTTTAATAAGTTCTCCATCACTTCCAGAGATGGGTGTGGGTAAAGAATATGGGCGAAGTATTTTATCACTAGGCGGCCCTGATAGGCGATGATCTCCATCTGTTCATCGGCGTGGAGGACTCTCTTCGGTTTAGCTTCGGCAATTGTTCTTTCAAAGAAAGTACCGATGTCCACATCAAAGACACCGGCCAGCTTTTCCAGCAGGGGTAGCGAGGGGAGATTGTGATTGCGCTCCAACCGGGAAAGATAGCTGGCGGTAACCTCCAGCTTTATAGCCAGTTCTTCCAGTGTCAGCTTTCGGGCCTTTCGAAGCGCCCGGACTTTCCCACCAATATCATGTTCCTGGTTGGACCGTATTGTCTGGTTAGTTACCATTATTAATTTTAACTTTTTTTGAACCGCGGAGACGCCGAGAACGCAGAGAAGAAATAGAGTATATTATTACAATAATTTAATTCCGGTTGTACGAAACCGCTGCAGCATCTCTACCAGATGTTCCAATGTAGTCATGCTAAGTATCGGGACAATAAATTCGTGTAATTCGTGGTGAATTAATTCATTTCTCGCTCAACCCGGCTTTAGCCAGCGTCTCTCCCATCTCCCCCAGCATGGTTTCGGCCCGTTTCCGGTCCGTGATATCCACCACTACGGCCAGGACTCTGGATAGAGTCTCTTCACATCCGGGGACAACCATAATCTTCAGGTATATATCTCTTCTCTCCCCTTGCAGCGTGAATACGATGGTCTCTTCTTCAAAAGTTGTTTCACCCTCGGCCAGGACAATCAATTCCTCCCGGAAGACCCGGTAAGATTCCTCATGAAAGATTGACATAAGCCCGTCGGAAAAATCCTCTATCCCCGCGGCCCCGTAAAGTCGCAGGGTGGCTGGATTGGCATATGTCCGCTTTACCAGGACGGCGCATTTCGCCACCGCTTCCGGGTGGTGTTCAAAATAGCCGCGGAAATCGCTGATACCCGTATGCCGGATATTACTGAAGAACGTCTGCAATTTCGACATATCATTCTCCGAAAAAGCGAGGGGCGAATCTTCAAAGATCTGCCGGTATGACTCCACTCCCCCCGCCGGTGCCGCTTTTGCCAGCGGTTTTTCCGGGGCGGTTTCTGGTAGCTGCTCCGCTAGGTCACACAGCAGACTCAGTTCACTTCTAAGTTGATCGTCAGTTTTTCCGTCATCCGGAACCAGACGGTCTTCAATCAGGCTCCGAATTCGAGAGATCTCTCCGATCAGTTCATCGCGGGTTTTGGTGTCATTTTTCATAGTACAAACCCCTTGATAGTAATTTGGAACTTAGTTTGACCTCACTCGAAAAGGTATTTTCAACTTTTTGTGTTCAAAAAATTAAATATTCACCACAAAGGTCACGAAGAAAACGAAAAAAAACAAGGAAATTATGTAATTTTTCCTGTGTTTTCAAATTCCTTCGTGAACTTCGTGTCCTTCGTGGTAAAAAGGCTTTTCGAGCAAGTTCTAGCTTCACAACTATTTTCTGATTTTTCTCTGCGCTCTCTGCGTCTCCGCGGTGAAAATGTCTATCATTCTGTCTTCATTTTTCCTTCAATCACGGGAAAATAAAGGTTTTGGACATACATCGGAGTGAAATCGGGGTAGACGGTCAATTCAATATAGTCGATCCTCCGGACGATATCTTCCGCTCCCTTCCGCCGAACTTTTGAGAGGAGCATCTGCTTGGCGCCGATCCCGGCGGCATTCCCGACCTGAGTGAATCTCCCCCGGCTAAGTTCCGGGAACATTCCGATCAGGCAGGCATTTCCCACATCGATATAGCTGCCGAACGCCCCGGCGATAATAAATTCATCAATTGCATCCGCCCCGATCCCGGCCTCCTTTAAGAGAACATCTACCCCGGCCCGCATCGCTGCCTTGGCCAGTTGAACCTCATAGACATCTTTCCTGGTCACCACTATTGCACGCCCATGAACAGTCTCCTCCCCCGGAACCAATCTAAACGCCCCCCTGCCTTCTTCCATTATCACTCCCGGATAATCATTTTTAAGCCGCCCCATCTTATCTACAACCCCCGCTCGATACATCTCGGCGATGGCATCCAGAATTCCCGAACCGCAGATCCCGACTGGGGGCCGATCCCCCACCGTCCGGATCGAGACCGATCCATCCATGATCTTCACCCGTTCGATCGCTCCATCCGCGGCCCGCATCCCATCCTGGATATGCGCCCCTTCAAAAGCCGGACCGGAAGCACAGGAGCAGGTTGATATCCGCCCCTGGTGAATTAAGCTGATCTCGGTATTGGTCCCGATATCCAGGGCGATCACCGTATCCGGACGTGATCCTAGTTCGGTGGAGACCAGCATGGCGGTATGATCGGCCCCAACATAACCGGCGATATTGGGAGGGAGATAGATATGCCCCCCCGGGGCGATCCGGATCCCGATCTCCCGGGCCGGGAACTCCAGGGATTCATTAGTCGCGGAAATATATGGGGCCTCCCCCAGTTGACGTACCGGGAGACCGGTAAAGAGATGGTGGATAGCGGTATTGCCAACTATGACCGCCTCACCGATCCAACCCCGCCTGGTGCCGGTCTGAGAACAGAGGGCTGAAATCATCTGATTGAGCCTCCGGACAACCACAGACTGCATCTTTCTCCGGCCTCCTCTGTTCTCATTAGTATAGGATATCCGGCTGACAACATCTTCCCCGTACGCTATCTGGGGATTGGGTTCCCCGAGCTTGGCCAGGGTCCGGCCGGTCTCCAGTTCAACCAGATAGGCGGCTATCTTGGTGGTTCCGATATCAACCGCCAATCCCAGGAGTGTGGACCGGCGGGGAAGAACCGCCGCCACATCCCCTCCCCGAAGGGCAACCCGGACCTTCCATCTCTCCCGGCGCAACCGGGTTGACATCTCAGCCAGAACCGACCGGCTGATCGAAGGATGAGCCACGCCGTCTTTTTTCAGCGCGTCCTTGAGACGGGAGCTGTCCCCCTGCAGGTTCTGAAAATCAGGCGGTGAGAGTTGAAGTTCCCGGGAGACAATCACCGGGTCAAGCTCGATCTCTCGCTCCCGCCCTTCGACCTGGAGCCTCTGCGAGGTAGAGAGGGCCTCGGGGGGGATATCAACCGTACAATCTGTAATGGGGGACGCCTGACAGGCCAGCCGGAAACCCCGGGAGAGCTCCGAATCACTGAAAATTCCCCTCTCCTCACCGGTGGGTTGGGTCAACCGGCCGGAGATCAGCCGGACCCGGCATTTGCCGCAGGTGCCGATCCCGCCGCAGACAGCCGCCAACTCCACCCCGGCCGACTGCGCGGCCTGAAGGAGAGTCTCCCCGGTAGAAACTGTCGCCCTCCGCCCGACCGGCTGAAAATCAACCGTATATTTTTCCCGGCTGTTACGTTTCTCAGTCATGATAGATACAAAAATACGCTGTTGTACTGTACTACATATAAGGTCTAATTCTTCGGCATTAATTCATACTATACCACACTAGACGGGGGTGGGAAATGCTTTTGTCTCGATTTGCTCCGGAATATGCAGTCCGACCCCGGAAATCTCGAATATACGGCAAGAAAACAGCCTTAGAAGCGATTTTTGACCCCGAAAAATGCCCCTAAGATCAATATAACGCCTTATATTTCATGTAACTATATGCCATTCAACACGTTAGTGTGGTCCAACCCCGAAAAGAAGATTAAAAGTTCCCGAAAACTTATTCCGCCGATCTGATTTCTGACGGCTATTAGAAGCGATTATCGGATCTTTTTTTTGAGACATTCTTCCCTACCTCTTCCAGCCATCCGGTCCGGATTTTTGACTGGGCATCAAATTCCGGGACATAGGGCTTTATGTCGAGAAGCGGGGTGTCGTCGAGGATATCTACATTCTCAATCCGGAGAATTCCATCCTCGAGGCTGAGCAGCCGGACCACGGAAAGGCCAATCGGGTTGGGACGTGTGGGAGCCCGGGTAGAGAATACCCCCCGAGACCAGATATCGAGAAACGGGACCACCCGCAGCTTGAAACCTTCGATCCGGTGAAAGCAGTACAGCAGGATGATATGGGAGAACCCGTCGAGATCGCTCAGCCCTTCCCGGAACTCCGGATAGACTTCGACCGTTCCTTGAATACCACACCCGCCGGACGGCTGAATCGGCATCCCCGCTCTCTCTTTAAAGGGGGTATGAATCACCCCGATCGGATTATATTTCTGGATCATCTCTCTGCCTGATTACTTGATACTATCAATCTGCTGACAATTCTACTTTTGATGATGGAACTATTCCTTGTACCGATCCTGGAAGATGCAGGTCTCCTGAACGGAACAGAATTGACAGGGGGGCCCGGTCGGGCGCTCAACCCGGGAGCCCATCCCCAGCACTCCAGAGATGGATTTCTGGGGGATCATCTGACCGCTCAACATGAGATCCACCCCGATCTTCTCCCCTTTCAGAAGCGAGAAGACCTGCTTCTGGCCCTCGATGATCTTCCAGCCAACCATACCGGGGCTGAGGTATCTGCTCAACCGCCAGCCCCGCGAATCAGCCTGCTTCTGGAACGTGTGTTCGGCCGCCTCACGTAGTCTGTCGGCGGCGGCAGTGCCCATCCCATCCACGGCCAGGGCATAGCTTGGTTTCTGAGAGAAGGACTCCGATATCCTCCGGTCAATCCCCGGGCCGATAGTTCCGATCATCACCACCACCGCTTCGGCAAACGCTATATTCTGAGTAATCGCCGGACCCCACAACTTGCCCCCACCCTCAAGAAAAAGGGTCCCGTCGTTGAAGGAACGAACCTCATAATACCGGGAGAGGAGAACCGGTTTTACCAGGTGCCACTCCCGCTCCAGCACTTCTTCGGTCAGGCGGATAATGTCGGGGCGCCGGCGGCGGAGCGAAGCCGGATCGGCGCCCTGGCAGGTAAGTATTTGATCGATACTGACCCGGATCTGATAGTCATGCACTATCTCTTCCGGGGCGGTTATATTATCCGCTGTCTTCATTACAGGATTTAACTTCGCGACTGTGGGAGCGGCTTCTAGCCGCAATTATCGGGGCTGGAAGCCCCTCCCACAGACAGTTTGTTGAAATTTTAAATCATTCTGCTTTTACTCGGAAGCGTAGTTGTCGAAATAGCCCTGGATGAGAACGATCGGAGTTCCTTTATCGCCGCTGCCGGTGGTGAGGTCGCAGAGACTCCCGAGCAGGTCGCTCAGTTGCCTCGGCGTGGTCCCCTGGGATGCCATCGAACCGACGAGATCTTCTCCCTTCTCCCGGATATGCCGCTTGATCGCTTCGGCGGCCTCCCAACCTTCAATATCTCCCAGCTCGTTGTCGATAAGATACTTCATCTTAAGCTCGCTGGGGGTCCCGCTCAGCCCTTCGGTGAAGTCAGGACTGACCACCGGATCGGCGAGTTCCCAGATCCCGGCAACCGGATCCTTAAAGGCCCCGTCGCCATAGATCAGTACTTCAACATTCTTTCCCGTGAGTTCCTTGATCCGGGATTGAATTGTCTTCACATATCGGCGGTCCTCTCCATCGTGGATACGGGGGAATAGTTTCAGGAGCTCTTCAGTCGATTTGTTGGACCCCAGGAGACCATACTCCCGGTTGTATCCCCTCCCCTCCCCGGGCGTATCGCAGATATCGTCCAGGCCGAAGACTATCTCTCCCCCCGCCTCCTTCAGCGCTTCTTTGGTAGCAAACCGGCTGTGAATATCAGCGGCCAACACCCGTCCGGTCCGCTGGAGAATAACCCGGGGGTCATTGCCAAGAATGAATCTGACCTTGCCCCCCTCCGACTCGATTATCTCCCGATAGAATTGGAGATAGTCAACGCCCGTGAAAGGGTGGAGAACATCCTCCCCGAATATCTCCCGGTATCTCTCCTCGGTGATAACATCGGAGTAGGGGTTAAGCCCGGCCTCAATCATCTTCCCGGTATCCATCAGGGCATTCCCAACTTCGTCGTCCGGGTAACTGAGCAGCATAACTATATCCTTAATCCCCCGGGCGATTCCTCTGAGAATGATGGAGAAGCGGTTCCGGCTCAGAATCGGGAAGACAATCCCCAGTTTCCCCCCAAATTTCGATTTAACGTCTTCGGCGATGTCGTTGACAGTCACATAATTTCCCTGGGACCGGGCCACCATGGATTCGGTGATTCCGATTATATCCCGGTCCTTTATTTCACAATTCTCCGCTTCCCAGTAATTCTTCAGGGAGTCCACGGTTATTTCTACAACATCATCTCCCGTTTTCACGACCGGCGCCCGGATCCCCCGAACTATGGTTCCATAAGTTCTTCTCATCTAAGAATCTCCTCTCGCGGCTCCCCGGATGACGGGTTTGCCACCATTACCCGGCCGGGAAGGCCGGATGTTAATTCTGTCCATTATTCGTCAGTCTTATCGCAAGACTAACATCTCCGTCAACTATTTTTCCGGTGGTTAACTTCCCGGATGATCCGGTCGTGCTGATCGATATCTATCGCGTCCCAGGGGTAGACGATCCACCTATCTTTAACTTCTTCTCCGGGAAAGTATCTTTTGACTTCCGTCGGGAACGTCCCCCTTTTTTCTTTCTCCTTGTTGTGAATTACCGCGACGGCAACCTCCTCCGGCTTGTATTTGAGTAATTCCCGGAGGCAGTATTCCAGGGTGGTACGGGAGTCATCCACCTCATCGACCAGAAGTACCTTCTTGCCGGTCAGCTTCTCCCGCACCTCATCGATCCACTGGATCATCTGGGGGGTGGCGGCGGGACGGTTGTGGATATCATAATAAGCAATCCCCACCGTGAGGATCGGTAGATCAAGATAGGTCTTCAATATCCGGGCCGGGATGAAACCTCCGGTGCCGATAGCCACAATAAGATCGGGGGTAAATCCGGAATCCCGGATCATTCCGGCTAGTTTTCGAACCGTCCGATGGATGTCCTGATATGATACGTAATATTTCTCCATATTTTTCTTCCTCAACTTAGTACAATTAAACCGCGATTCTCGCCGCCGATTAAATTTTGGAGCGGAGAAATTTCTGCGAATAATTTTTCTTCTGACGAATCGGTCGGATCGGACTGATCTTAGCGAAAGCGTCCCTGCTCCTCCCTGTTCCTCCCTGCTATTCCCTGCTCATCCTTGCTCTTCCCTACATTTTACTCCCCACTGCCCATATCATCTATCCGGTATTCCGCTATATACGGAAGTGTCCGGTAGGTCTCCCGGTAATCCAGACCATACCCTACCACCCAGACATCGGGAATCTCGAAACCTATGTAATCGATTTTGATATCGACTTTACGGAGGGACGGTTTACTGAGCAGGCTGCAGCATCGCAGGGAAGCCGGCTGGCGAGCGGTGAAGTTTCTCATCAGATAGTCAAGAGTATAGCCGGTATCCGAGATATCCTCCACCACCAGCATATGCCGCCCTTGGACATCGATCTTGAGGTCCATTACCATCCGGACAGCGCCGCTCCCGGTCCCTTCCATCCCGTAACTGGAGAGGGCGATAAAATCAACATGGTGGGGAATGGTAATCCGCCGGCAGAGATCGGCCAGAAAGACAAAGGCTCCCTTGAGAACTCCCACCACCAGGAGCGGGGTCTTCCCTCTATAATCGGATGAGATCCGATCAGCCAGTTGAACCACCCGGTGTTCAATCGCGGCCGAGTCAATCAACACCCGGACCAGTTTCTCATCTACCGGAATCTGGGGGATCTCACTCATATTCTCTCCTCTTCGCAGTCCACCGATTACTACTTTTGCTCCCCCTACCTCGGCCCCTTTTGCTGTCCGCTAATTACACCAATTTACACTAACTGTTTCCCCCTACCTCCCCCCCTATTTTTTGTCCACCGATTACACGGATTTACACTGATTGTTCCCCTCTGCCTCGGCCTCTTTATTAGCCGCAAACCAGCCGTCGCTCTTAGAGCTTCCGCCTTCGCACTCCGTGCTATGGCGGACCAGATGGCGGGTCAAGAAAAGCGCAAAATACGCAAAAGTTCCCTCTACTTCGGACCTATAATGAATTTCCAATGGTCAACTTCCAATTTCCAATTTGGACATTGGTTATTGGTTATTGGACATTCAGTCTTTCTATTCCCACTCAATGGTCCCCGGGGGTTTGTTGGTTATATCGTAGACTACCCGGTTTATCCCCCGCACCTCATTTACTATCCGGGTAGAGATAGCGGATAAAATTCGGGGTGATAACTCCGCCCACTTTGCCGTCATCGCTTCCCTTGACTCCACGCAGCGGACGGCGATCGTATTCTGGTAGGTCCTCCGGTCACCCATCACCCCCACCGATCGAACCGGGAGGAAGACCGCGAAGGCCTGCCAGAGATAGTCATATTTTCCCGCCCTCCGCAGTTCCTCTTCAATGATAGCATCAGCCTGACGGACCATTGATACTCGCTTCTCCGTCACCGCGCCGGCAATCCGGATCGCCAATCCGGGACCGGGGAAAGGATGCTGACGAATAATCTCATCGGGGAGACCCAGCTTTTTCCCGATCACCCGGACTTCATCCTTATAAAGAGACCGGAATGGTTCAAGGAGTTTAAACGGGAGTGATTCGGGCAGTCCCCCCACATTATGGTGGGTCTTGATCGTGGCGGACCCGAATCCGGCCCGGGCGGACTCGATCACATCCGGATAGAGCGTTCCCTGAGCCAGATGGGTAACCCCGGGAATCCGGCCAGCCTCCTCTTCAAATACCCGGATGAACTCCCGGCCGATTATCATCCTCTTCTTCTCCGGATCGCGGACCCGCTGAAGGGCTGACAGAAACCGCGCGGCCGCGTCCACAATGGTTACCTTCAGATCCATCCGCTCAGTCAGAATCTTCTCGACTCTTACCCGGTCTTTCTCACGGGTCAGCCCATGATCGACAAAAACAGGATAGAGCCGTTCCCCGATCACCCCTTTAATAAGCACCGCTGCCACACTGGAATCCACCCCGCCGGAGAGGGCCATAATAACTTTACCGGAACCGACCTCACTTTCTATCTCTTGCCGGGACCGGTCAATCCAGTCATCCAGGTCCCAATCCTGTTCCGCCCGGCAGATACGGAAAACAAAGTTGGCCAGAATTATTTTCCCCGAGGGGGTATGGCTAACCTCCGGATGAAATTGGATCCCGTAAAGATCCCGGGAGGGGTCCCCCATAGCCGCGATGGGTAGATCCCCACTTTCGGCCAGAACAGTAAACTTATCGGGAAGTTTAGTTACTCGGTCGAAATGGCTCATCCAGACCTGGAGACGATGAGGAAGGCCGTGAAAAAGGAGAGATTTCTTCACCAGCATAATCTCACTCTCCCCGAACTCCCGCTCTGTTCCCACACCCACCGCGCCTCCTAAAATTGCCGTCATCACCTGCATTCCATAACAGATCCCCAGGACCGGGATTCCCGAGTGGAGCCAATCCCGGGCCGACCGGGGAAAGGTTCGATCCCGGGAGGAAGAGGGAGATCCGGAAAGAATAATGCCCTGGATTTTTTTATTAGAGGATGGAAATTCACTCAAGCCGGGATATATCTCCGCTATTACCCCCAGTTCCCGAACCCGGCGGCAGATCAGATGAGTATATTGTGAACCAAAATCCAGGATAGCAATCATAAGAAAGTGCCTTAAGTGCCTAAAGTTTGAAATGCGCTTCAGCCAGAGGCTGATCCGCCTCTGGCGGAAAAGTGCCTAAAGTTGCTCGCTTTCGCCCGGCTTTTCCGGCCGCAGAAAGAACTCAGCTTCACTTCACTCATGCAACTTATTTAACCGCGAATTATACAGATTATGCGGATTAGAGAAAAACCAATCCGCCTAATCCGCTAAATCCACGGTTCATTGTCCCGGTAATATTAATTAAGACAACCGGGATCCCGAAGTATTTCGGGACCCGAGACTTAATGTTAGTCAACTCGGGATCCCGATGGATATCGGGAAAATTCTAATTTAAGCATGATTATCACCCCCGGTTATCCGCGTAATCGATTTATTCTCTTCATCCACCACCAAATCAAAAAAGCAGTCCAGGGCTATCTCTTTCAGGATCATACCGATCCGGAGAAATACTTCCCTGATCTCCCACTGAGCGTGAGGATCGCCCCGGAGGATCAGCATATGGCGCAACTGGCGAAAATTGGCCGAGAAGACAATCTCGCTGGTGACCGCGTTGGGAAGAATAAACCGGGCATCCTCTTTTCTTATCCCCATCTCTATCAGACGGCGGTATGTTTCCCGGCTCTGCTCCATCATTTCATCATATATTATCATGGCCTCCTGATTTCCCCTGATCCGCGGAGGAGTAACTGCGGCAAACCCGGATTCTTTTACGTACCGCTGCGACTGCTGGGAGAAAGAACAGAGGCGATGGCGGACCAGTTGATGGGTGAAGGCGCGGGAACAGCCCCGGACCCGAAATGTCGCGGTCGCGTGTTCCAGAACCGAGAGATGCCCACGGCGGATGAGTTGACGGATCAACTTCCGGTCACTCTCCTCATTCTGTCTATCAAAGGAGAGATAGCAGGTTCGGGCCGCCTCGGCAATTACCAACTGAGGATCTGGGGTAAAGGCGATCAGTTCAATATTCATTATCACTTTATTTTAACAGAAGTTTCAATTGATGGTTTTTCAACAGGGGAGTATTCTCCCGCTTGCCGATCGGCCAGTTCTCCGTGTTTGGAGAGGTTCCAGTTGTTGATCTGACTGAAATAACCCACCACCCGACTCAGGCCATAGACATTCTCCGAATGACATGCCCCGCAACGCGTCCGCAGTCCCCGGGTAACCTTCCCGCAGTCCCGGCAGATCGTGAATTCGGGGGAGATGGTAAGCTGGGCCGCTTTGGTATTTTTCCAGGTTTTGGTCACCAGGGAGAGCAGCGCTTCGGGAGAGGGTTTACTTTCCCCCACGAAAGCATGGATGATCGCACCGCTCTCAATCATGGTATGGAATCGGCTCTGTCCGTCGATCCGTTCGATCAGGCTGATCGGCGCGGCGGCGGCAAAATGGATCGAGTTGGTATAATAGGATTCATCCCTCTCCAGGCTCCCTTTAACAACCGTCACCGATTCGGGATACTCCCGGAGATCCACCTTGGCCAGCCGGCGGGCGGCGGACTCGGCCGGGCTTTCTTCCAGGGTTACGATCAACCCTGTCTCCCGGTTCAGTTGCTGAGTTTTCAAATACATCTGGGAGACGACCTTAATCCCCAACCGAAAAATATCGTCGCCTTCGTGGAGTTCTTTCCCGGCGAGAAACTGTACGCATTCGTTCAGTCCGATCATACCAATAATATACGTGGATGCCTCCAGATCGACATACGGCCTCCCATCAGGGGCCGGCTTGCCGATCTGCCAGAGAGGACGGCCCGGGCCCGTCATCATTCGGGAGATAAACTTCTTCTTCTCCAAATGAGCCCGCATGGCCAGGTCCATGGACTCTTCCACTTCCTCGATGAAGATCCGCCATTCCTCCTCGGGGTCACCGGCGGCGCGCCGGCGCGCCCGATACGCCGCCTGGGGAAGATTGATGGTCACATTCTGAAAGCCGCAGAAGCGCATCGACTCGGGGTGCCGGATCATATAGTCATCGGTAATTTTGGTCCGGAGACGGCAGCAGGCGGAGAGCGTGATCTCGTCCCGGTCGAAGATAAAGTAGGGGGTGCCGTTCTCCGAGGCTATCCGGCAGGCGTACTGGAGGAGTTCGAACTGATCCGGATCGGAGAATGTTTCGGCATTGATATGAAAATCCATCTTGGGGAAGGAAAAAATATGCCCGAGAGCGTCCCCCTCCCGCCAGACATCCATCAGCGCCCGGGCAAAGGCCTGGGCCTCCTTTTTATATTCCCCGTAAGTCCGGCCCGTCTCCTCCCCCCCCGGACCGATCGCGGGAATATCTTTTAAATGCGCCGGGATGCCAGTATGAATATTGGCGTCCAGAAAAAGCGCCTGGCCTCCCCGGGAGAAAGCGGATTGCGCCAGGGAATAGATCAACTGCTGCGCTTCCTGCCGGATATCTTTTTCGGAGAGTCCGACCAGAAACGGAGCGTATGAGATATTGATAAAACCAATCCCCAATGCTCCCGCGTAGAATGACTGCATCGAGGCCAGAAAGGTGTTGAGTTGACCGGTCAGACTCCGGGCGTGGCGCGGCGGAGCGGAAACCACATCCAGGTTATCCAGGGACAATCCGAACTTCTTGAGATACTCCAGCGAATGAGAACCGCAATACACCCGGATCGGATATCCCAGATCATGGAGATGAATCCGTCCGGAGAGATGCGCCTGGGAGACCGGCTGGGAGAATACATGCCTGAGCGCGTACTGCTTCAGGGTTATCTCGGCGATCGCCAGGTTAACCGCTTCCGGGTTATGAGCGGAAAGATTGCTGTTCTCCTGATTTTTATTAAAGATCAGCTTTTCCAGGTCGTAGATAGGTACTCCCAGATTGGACTGCTGGCGGATCCGGGTTCCATATCCCATCTCCAGCAGTTCGTTGTCAACCAGTTCCCGGATAAAACCGGTGGTAACCTGCCGGAGATTTGATTTCAGCAATCTCTGTTCCACTTTATGGGCAATACCGGCGGCAGTCGCGGAGGAGATTGAAGCCTCCCTGGTCAGAGCGATGATAATCTGCTCCCGGTCCCACTGGATGAGTTCCGACTGTGACTCAGCTACAACCATCAGAGAGAGATCGGTAGTATCGAGATTGTTCTTTGTTCTTGTCACCACCTTGATTATACGGGGGGCTTCAAGCTTCTTCTTACGATGAGCCGAATATAACTGCTTCAGGGCCTGGTTCCCGCTCCGTTCCGCGACCAGCTGCACCGCCCGGGCAATATTATCGGTCATGAGGGTCTCTCCCTCGAGATAGACATCCCGGAGATAGTCCTCAACTTCCCGGCAGAGCTGTCGGGCCAATTTCTTGTTCTTGCTCCCCAGAGGCTGGCTGGCCTCGAAGATGCTGTTCACCAGATTTTTCCGGTCGAACGGAGAGATCCTGCCATCTCGCTTCTTTACCGATGGGATATAGCTCATAAGTTATCACCTTCGGCGCTAACTTAGCGGAGATGCACTGAAGCTAGCGCCTTTGAAGAGGTTAATAATAGTTCTCAGTTATTTTAGTGAAGGGAAATAGTTATAATTCCTTGCCTACTAGAAAAGGTTTTCGAGCAGGAAATCATGAATCCTACCCAAAAAATAATCGGAGTTTATCCCGCCAACGGCGGGGATCATATCGGGTAAAATAATTGTCTTCTACCTGCTTGAAAAAACCAGGTGAAAGCGACAACTTTAGGCACTTTTCCGCCAGAGGCGGATCAGCCTCTGGCTGAAGCGCATTTCAAACTTTAGGCACTTCACACTTTCTCTCCCACCACCATCTCACCCCGGATCAGACAGGATTCCACCCGACCGGATGCCCGGGTCCGCAACTGACGGAGGTAACCGTCGGGGTACGGCTTCCGCTGGTTATAGTCCGGATCGAGACAGACTCCCGGCTTGAACTGCTGCAGAATATATCGACGCGCGCCGGAGATGACTTCCGTGATCAACTCGACCTCATTGTGGTCAAATAACCCCGGAACTACCGTGGACCGGAATTCGTAATCACACTCTCCATTCATTATCAGCAAGATGCTCCTCCGGATCGGTTGCAAATCTACTGTTCTCCCGCAGGCTTGCCGGTACCGCTCCGGTTCCAGGGCGGTCTTGATATCCATAGCAATATAATCAACCAGGCCTGATTCAATTAGCTCCTCCAGCAGGACCGGGTTGGATCCGTTGCTATCCAGTTTTACCGGCAAACCTCTTCGCTTGATCTCGTATAGAAACTCCGGCAGATCGGGATGAACGGTCGGTTCGCCCCCGGTGACCACCACCCCTTCCAGCCAATTTTTCCACTGTTCCAGATACGCCAGAAAATCGTCAGTCATATCCAAACCACTCTGGAACGCGTCCCCCGGATCAATAACAAGTTCCGGATTATGACAGAACGGGCAGCGGAAGTTGCAACCACTGGAAAAGGCGACCGTGGCGATTTTCCCATCCCAATCAATTAATGAATTTTTCTCATACCCCCCGATTTTCATCATTGAACTGGGGAGGGAAGCACCAAAATTTTTGCCATCAGTATATCCCGGGAGGGGGGGGCTTGCTCCCATCGAACCAGTTCCTCTCCCTGCCATTCCAGAATCGTGGTCGGGACCTCGAGAGCGTTGCGCAGGGAACCTTCCACCAGTCCTTCCGCCGTGTCCAGATCGAAGTGACGGACGGTCAGAGCGCTCCCCTCACCCAGTTCGTCAACACACGATTGAATAATCGCCCGGGCCTCGTCACAGACCGGACAATCGATTTTACTGAAAATTGTTACCACCATTCCTCCGGGGGTGGCTTTCACTACCCGGGTAATCCTGGTTCCAAAGCGGGCCTGGGCCGCCCGCAATTTCTCCGGATCAATCCGGCAACTATCATCCGGGCAGACTACGCTGCCGGACTCTTTCTTATGCTCACCATACATAAAGTTCATCATTGGGATTCTCATTGGTTATTAGTTCAGAAAGAAATAACCCGGACAACACGTCTGTTGCGGGCACTCCTGCGCCAATATTATAATCAGGGTTTATGGTTATAATTGTTGCAACAAACACAGAATCCGGGTTTCAACTTTACTCCAAAATACCTATTACTTACCTATTGGGTGTCACGTAAACTCAGGGCCGGACAAAATAGGGATACAGCTCATTTTGCCCGTTTTTTAACTATTTTTTTACGTGATAAAAACAACTTACCACAACTATCCGGAAGAGGGAAGAAAAAAACAAAATAAATGAATATTTATCTTGCCGCCGGGGGAATTGGGGTCAGACCTTGCTTTATGCGCGTAATTTGGGATTAGACCTTATTTATTACATTTATACGCATAAAGCAAGGTCTGACCCCAATTTTCAACCAACGAATAAAATATTTTAATTGCGGGATACTTGCATAGGACGACTGCTTTTCCATCCGGCCAGTGAATTGAATGCCAGTGCGCCGATCACCACCGCTCCCCCCAACAGGGATTCCAGCCCGGGGTTCTCCGCCAGGAGTATCCAGACCCAGGTCGCTCCCATCACGGCTTCCAGCAGCATGATCAGGCCAACCTCCGTAGCCGTGATGTAGCGGGGAGCAAGGGTGATCAGACCCATGCCAATCGGAAACAATATCCCCCCCATCAGTAAGAATAGGACCAGATCGGAACCGCTGACGGAGAGCGGATTTGACCACGGGAGGACGAAGAGGACGTTCAGAAGTCCGGACAGGGCCAGAGATGGGATCATGTTGATCTCCCGGGCATGCCGCAGAAAAACCAGGTAGACAGCGAAGGCAGCGGCGGCACCAAGAGCGCAGATATCCCCGGCCCACGATGCCCTGATCAGGCTGCCATGGAAGATTATCCCGATTCCGCCCAATCCCGCCAGGATGGCGATCCAGGTCCGTCCCGATACTTTTTCCCGGAGGATCAACCAGCTCAACAAGGCCACCAGCAGAGGAGTGGAGTTGGCGAGGACCAGAGTATTGGCGACTGAGGTGAGCGTGAAAGCGATTACAAAAAGCATATTGCAGACCGCCAGTATAACCGCCGCGATCACCCCGTTCCAACCAATCGCGAGAAACCGGGATAATGACCGACGCCGCCAGCAGACGATCAGCCCGATTGAGATACTGATAAACATTAATAATCCGCGCCAACAGATCAAGGTCCAGCGATCAGCGCTAACATACCGGATCAACAGACCCTCAATACTGAGCACAAACACCGCGACTACCACCATCAGGGTTCCGCGCGTCTGGTTAGAGAGCGTCATCAAATAATCTCCCGATAATTTTCAATAGACTTGGTAGCTTGACTGTTCTTCCATCCAGCCAGCGCATTGAAAACCAACGCTCCGATAACCATCGCGCCGCCGAGCAGTGATTCCAGCCCAGGGATTTCCGACAGGATCATCCAGGCCCAGGTCGATCCCAGCACTGCTTCCAGCAGCATAATCAGGCCTACTTCCGTGGCCGGGAGGTATCGGGGAGAAAGGGTGACCAGGGCCATGCCGCCCGAAAGAGATACCCCCCCGATCAGCAGGAATAGACCAAAATCCGCCCCGCTGATGGAGAACGGTCTCGCCCCCGGAAGGACAAAGAAGGTTATCAGGAATCCGGAGAGGGCCAGGGAGGGGATCATGTTAATATCTTTAGCATGCCGCAGAAAGATCAGGTATCCGGCGAAGGTAATGGCCGCCCCGAAGGCGCAGAGGTCCCCGGCCGAAGATAATACCCCGGTCAGGCTGCCATGGAAGATCACCGCTATCCCAACCACCCCCACCAGGATGGCGCCCCAGGTATATCCCGGAACTTTCTCCCGGAGGATTACCCAACTTAACAAGGCCACCAGCAGCGGAGCGGAGTTGGCAAGGACCAGAGTGTTGGCAATGGAGGTGAGGGTGAAGGCGCTTACGAAAAGAATATTGCTGACAGCCAGAATAACCGCCGCGATCACACCGGTCCATCCGATCGCGAGAAACCGGGATAAGGACCGACGACGCCAGCAGACGGTCAGCCCGATCGAGAGGCTGACAAACATTAAGAAACCGCGGCAGCAGATCAATGTCCAGCGGTTGGCGGCAACCTGCCGGATCAACAGGCCCTGGACACTCAACAAAAGCACCCCGGCGACCACCATCAAGGTTCCCCGCGTTCGGTTGGAGATAATAATCATATAACTACACTCAAAAATATTAGAAAACTATATATTCACCACGAAGAACACGAAGTTCACGAAGAAAACAACAAGAACACTTTAGAAATATTTCTAATTTTTTCACATTCCTTCCTGAACTTCGTGTTCTTCGTGGTAAAAAGTGTTTCGAGTAGGTTCTACCCCTTCTTCCATCCGGCCAGTGAATTGAAGACCAGAGCTCCGATCACCATAGCTCCCCCCAGAAGTGATTCCAGCCCGGGGTATTCCGAGATGATCATCCAGGCCCAGGTCGCTCCCAGCACAGCTTCCAGCAGCTTGAGCAGACCAACCTCAGTTGCCGGTATATAGCGGGGAGCAAGGGTGACCAACCCCATGCCACCAGCGCAGGATATTCCTCCGATCAGGAAGAATAGTCCCAGATCAGACCCGCTGACAGGAAAAGGTCTCGCCGCCGGGAAGACAAAGAGGGTAAAGAGAAGGCCGGTTAAGGCCAGGGATGGAAGCATATTAATCTCTCGGGCATATCGCATAAAGATAATGTAGGCAGCTAAACAGATAGCAGCCCCAAAGGCGCAAAGGTCCCCGGCCCACGATCCCCCCATCAAGCCTCCATGGAAGATCACCACGATACCGCCCAGCCCCACCAGGATAGCGATCCAGGTCCGTCCCGGGACTCTTTCCCGGAGGAGCAGCCAGCTAAACAATGCTACTATCAATGGAGCGGCGTTGGTGATAACCAGTGTATTGGAGATCGAGGTGAGGGTGAACGCGGTTACGAAACAAATATTGCCGATGGCCATAATGACCGCCGCGATCACCCCGGTCCAGCCAATGGCGAAAAACCGGGATAAGAACCGCCGACGCCAGCAGACGATCATCCCGATCGAAAGGGTGGAGAAGACAAAAAAACCACGCCAGCAGATCATAGTCCAGCGGTCGACGGAGACCTGCCGGATCAACAGGCCTTCAAAGCTCATTATAATCGCCCCGACTACCACCATCAGGGTTCCGCGCGTACGATTGGAAATGGACATCAGAAAATCTCCAGATAATTAATACCTAAGTTGAGCGATTATTGCGGATCAGCCGTCGCTAAAGCCCCGAATCAAGTTCGGGATGCCCCGAAATAATCGGGATGCGAGCACAAGCACTCTGGCGAACTTGTGAAATGTCCTAATATTATGAGGCTGCATCGGTTGCAAAAAACGCAGACGCATTAATAAATGCGAACGAGTATTTTTGCAACCTAATGTCGTAGCGTAGCGGAGATCCCGCATACTTGCGGGGCAGACCATAAGATTGGTGCAGTTCGCCGCATAGAATCGCTCAATTTAGGTAATAATACTGTGCTCACTCATTTTTGGTACTAGAAAAAGCCCGTTTCCACCCTGCTGGAATGGAAACGGGCTTCTCTTTCCGATTGAATCTATGCCGGCGGATCAGTCGGAGACTGCCTTCTCCGGCCGCTGGGGAACCACCAGCTTCCCGCTTATGATATCCTTTTTGGCTTTCGCGACCGCATCCTTGACCTTCTGGGGGATCTTTTTATCCCAGAGGTGGTACGGAGCGATATCGACGCCTCCATTCTCCATGGTAAAGATGATCCGCTCTTGAGGAGCATTCAGGGGTTTACCGGTTTTCTTGTAGTTCAGCCAGTCTTTGATGACATATTCAATAACCGGGTCCCACATATACATGGTACTCGAAACAACCACCTCGGGCGTAATATCCCACTGGTCGACCATGTGCCCGAAGCCTCCTATCCCTTTCTCCTTACAGGCCTCAAAAGGCCCAAAACGCTCAGCGTAGACAAAGTCAGAACCCGCCGCGACCTGGGCCAAGGCCGACTCCTTGGCCTTCATCGGATCCAGCCAGGCCTCGATATAAGTTACCTTCCCCTTGACCTTGGGGTTAACGGATTTGGCACCATCAAAAAAACCATTTACGGGAAGGTTGATGGGGGGATAGGGGTAGGAAGCGACAACACTCACCACATCCGTCTTGGTCATCATCCCCGCGATCATACCGCAGAGATATCCCGCTTCGTGGAGGAATTCATCGACCCAGTAGACATTGGGGCCGATGACCTCGTTCCCCGCTCCGGCAATTACCCAGAGGATATCCGGATACTTCTTGCTGAGGACTTTTACCGCTTCGGGATAGGGGTCGTGCCCCCAGATGATGTCGTACTTACCGGTCTTGGCCAGTTCGTTCATCACCCGCTGGGCGTCGGCGGGGCTGACATTCTCCACGAAGTTCCACTTTATCTCCAGACCGAACGGCTTCTCTTTTACCACCCGGTCGAGGGCCTGGACCAGCCCGGTATTCCAGGGCAACTCCTTAATCATGGAATTAACGACCACTATCCGGACTTCCTGGGGAGCGGCCACCGCCTGGGCCTGACTCCAGCTTCCGCAGATTACCAAGCCGAAGACCATTAATATTGCTACAACCGACGACATCCATCGTGCTCTCATAATTCTTCCTCCGTTTTCTTAAACCGAGATTAAAACCCATTTCAGTCTCAATTTTCCTTTATCTAAACCATTCAATCACCTCCTTGACGTCAACGTTCGATGTTGAAAGTTCTACGTCTGCCCGCCGTTTATTTCATCCGCCATAGTTTCAACGATGGTGGAAGCCTTGGCGAAGGCAGGTTCGAAGTTTCTCTTTTTTTTTCCCGCGGTCGACGACAGCGGCTACAGATCGGGGGCCTTCTCCGTCAACCGTCAACTGTCAACTTTCCTTCCCCCCATCATCAATCCCAAATTCTCAAACGTGGCATCATCTCGATCCACCACCCCCATGATCTCCCCCTCGAAGATCACCGCGATCCGATCGGAGAGCGATAAAATCTCATCGAGGTCCTCCGAGATCAGGAGCGTGGTTACTCCCTTCTCCCGCTGCTCGGTGATCCGCCGCCGCACATACTCGGTCGCCCGGATATCCAGTCCCCGGGTCGGCTGAGATGCCACCAGCACCCGCGGTCCTCTCGATATCTCCCGGGCCAGGATCAGCTTCTGGATATTTCCTCCGGAGAGGTTCTTGATCGGGGTAGAGATAGAAGGGGTCTTGATATCGAATGTCTCCACCAGCCGTTCGCTCTCCTTCGCGATATTCTTGAAGTTCATAAATATCCCATCGGCATAGGGGGGATAAATATGGTCCTTCATGATCAGATTTTCCGAGACGGAAAAGTCTCCCACCGTCCCGTCGACCATCCGTGCCTCCGGAATATAGGAGAGTCCCTGCTCCAGCAGTTGCGCCGGTCTCCAGCCGGTCACATCAACCCCCTCCATGAAGACTTCACCGGCGGTCGGGGGACGTAACCCGGCGACCACCTCAGCCAAGTCCCGCTGCCCGTTGCCCGAGACCCCGGCCAGCCCCAGGATCTCCCCGGACCGGATCCGGAGATCAACTCCCTTGAGCGATTCAAGCCCGCTCTCCCCCAGAGCCCGAATCCCTTTCAGCTCCAGATGAACCTCCCCCAGCTCCACCTTCGGATGGTCCACCCTCATCAGAAACTCCCGCCCCACCATCATACTGGCCAGTTTCTTTTCGTCCGCCTCCTCAATCGGCAGCTTCCCCACCACCCGCCCGGTATGCAGTACTGTTACCCGGTTGGAGAGCGCCATCACTTCCCAGAGCTTGTGGCTGATAAAGACCAGGGCATGGCCCTGATCCACCATCTTGTGGAGAGTCTTAAAGAGACCATCCACCTCCTGAGGCGTCAGGACAGCGGTCGGTTCGTCCAGGATCAGGACCGAGGCTCCCCGGTAGAGAACCTTCAGGATCTCCACCCGCTGCTGTTCCCCCACCGAGAGCTGCCAGACCGGCGCTCTGGGGTCTATCTGGAGATGGTAGATCTCGGCCAACTCCTCGATTCGCCGGGCTACCACATCCAGGTCCAGCAGAACTTTACGGGAAGAGGGGAGCCCGAGGGCTATATTCTCTGTCACAGTGAGGGTCGGGACCAGCATGAAGTGCTGATGGACCATTCCGATCCCATGATTCATGGCGTCAAGCGGCGAGCAGATACGGACCACTTCGCCGTTGACCAAAATCTCCCCCTCGTCGGGCTGATACATCCCGTAGAGGATCTTCATCAGGGTAGATTTTCCCGCCCCATTCTCCCCCAGCAGCGAATGTACCTCTCCGGACCGTACGTCGAAGTCGACACGGTCGTTGGCCAGAACCCCGGGGAAACGCTTTACGATCCCGCGTGCTTCCAGAGATTCCACCTTGATAAACTCGGTTTCTATTTGAGCGGTATTCATATTCGCTTCAGTCCACTGATTACTACTTTTGTTTCCCTCTACCTCAGCCCCTTTTTAGTCCACGGATTACACGGATTTACACAAATTGTTTCCCTCGTAGCGAAACGGAGACATCGAACATTTATGTGAGATGCCTTACCTCGGCCCCTATTCAGTCCACTAATTTTGCAGATTTCCACTGATTGTTGTTTCTATCAACCGTCAACTGACAACTAACAACTGTCAACCATCCTTTCCCTCGGCCCGTATTACAGTCCACTAATTACACTAATTTTTAACCCGCGATGCCGCAGGCATCTTGCGGGTCACACTAATTGTTTCGCATCAGCTCGGTCGCTTAAATGAACTACGAATTACGCGAATTACACGAATATGAATAAAAAAACGATCCTAACTAACGGATTTTTCATCTGTCAACCGACAACCGTCAACCGTCAACTTTCTTTTCCTCGGCCCCATAGTTAATAACCAATGTCCAATATCCAACTTCCAATTTTCAAATTCAACCTCAACGTTGGTCATTCGCATTTGGAAATTGGAAGTTGGACATTGGTTATTGGATGTTCCATTACTTCCGGTTCAGTTAACCTTGATCTTGCCGTCGATAATCTTTTGAATGTTGTCGCCGATAAAAGCCTTCTGCAGGAGCGGATCGTTGACTACGATCACCTGACCGCCATTCTCCAGGGTCAGTTCAAACTTTGTCCCACCCAGTGTTCCGCTTTTAATCGTCTTAATCATCGGCATTAAAGCTACCTTCCACATATTGACCTGACTCGCTACTACGGTATCGGGCTTGAAAGGGATCTGGTTGGACTGAGCGCCGAGAAAATATACCCCCTTCTGTGCACAGGCATTGATAATAGCTACCTGGATCTGAGCGTGACCGGCCAGTACGTCGGCGCCGGCGGCGATATGGGCCTGGGCTGACTCGGAGGCCAGGGCCAGGTCAGAGTAGGAACCGGTCCAGGTGGCATTTACCTTGGCCTTGGGATTAGCATACTTTACACCGGCTTTGAATCCATCACAGAATGATTTGGTCGAACTGGCCTCAACCGGACCCACCCAGCCGATGATACCGGTGGTGGTCAGTTTGCCCGCCAGGGCGCCCATAGCAAAACCTGACTGATCGGCCAGACAACTGTAGCCAAAGACATTCTTGATTCCCTGGTCGGTGAAGGGATCACCACCGGTCCCCCAGCAGAAACTGATCTTCGGAAAATCCGGAGCGATATTTTTCAGGAGGCTGCCATACTGGGATCCATGAGCGACGATCAGGTCATATCCCTCGCTGGCATAGTCACGGATTGCGGCATCAGCATCATCCAGCATAAAGAGAAGTTCCGAATATGTGAAATCAAAATTCTTTTTTCCACCCATCTCCTTCTGAATATCAACCAGGGCTTCATAAAAAGACTGGCACCAGCCATAATCGTTGATAGTGCTGGGCATGACCATAGCCACCCGGAATGGCTTAGCCTCCGCCACTGAGATAAATCCGGTCGTGACTAACGCCAGCGCGATCAATACCGCCATAAAACCTTTTAATCTCATCGTCCCTCTCCTCCTTTTCGCCGAAGGAATCTTTCAGAATATCCCTCGACAATATTTTTTAACTATTAATACCAATTCCTGCTCTTATTTGCTGCCTGATCATCACCTCCCAATGGGCATTTTCGCGGCAGCCACGAATTTTTATTTCTGACAATATTCCTCAATTTCTCCTTATCGAACTACTTTTTGCCGAAAAAGGAGCCTTAATTGTAAAATCCCCTCTACCCCGCCCCTTTTTCAGTCCACGGATTACACGGATTTCACTGATTGTTGCCCCCGCCTCGGCCCCTTTGAATATCCAATAACCAACTTCCAACTGCCAATTTTCAAGTGACTTTTAGGCCTGGTGGCCAGAAAATTTGGTCATTGGAAATTCCTTGTTGGATATTGGATATTCATTTCTTTTCTGTCCTATTCCCTATTCTCCACCTCATTTTCCTCTCTCAAACGGCTTATTCAACGCCGCCGGGCTCCGGACACGCTGCTTCACCATCGCCGCCAGAACCACAATGGTAATGATATAGGGGATCATCAGCATGAAGTCGGGCGGTATCCCTATCCCCTGGACCTGGGCCCAGATCTGAAAAGCATTGACCATGCTGAAGAGAAGCGCCCCTATCAGTATCCCCATCGGGCGCCAACGTCCGAAATAGACCAACGCCACCGCGATAAATCCCATCCCGTTGGTGATATTCTGCTGGAAGAGATTAAGCAGAGCGATCGAGAGCGATGCCCCGGCTATCCCCGCGAGCATTCCCCCCACCGTCACCGTCAGGTAACGGACTCGATTGATATTCACCCCCAGGGAGTCCGCCGCCTGCGGGTTCTGGCCCGCCGCCCGCACCTTGAGTCCTAATGGTGTTTTGTTGATAACAAACCAAGCCACCGGCACCAGGAGAAACGCCCCGTAAACCAAGACATTCTGCTGGAAGAAGATCTCCCCCAGAATCGGTATCTCCGATAGCAGAGGGATCGGAACCGGAGCGAAGCCGTTCACCGTCTGCACCGTCCCCAGCATCTTCTTGAAGAGAAGCTCGCTCATACCCAAGCCGAAGAGATAGAGCCCGATTCCGCTGATCCCCTGTTCCGCCTGCATGGTTACACTGATAAAGGCCATGAATAGCCCCATCAGGCCGCCCACTATAACCGCCGCCAGAAGCCCCAGGAGCAGACTCCCGGTCTTGAAAGCGACGAAGAAGGCAGCAAAGGAGCCCATCAGCATGATCCCATCCACGCCTAAGTTGAGCACCCCGGAGAGCTGCCCGAAGGCCTCCCCGATCGCGGCGTAGAGATAAGGCGTGGCCAGACGGATCCCCGATCCGGCAATCCCGATTATAGTTTCTTTTAACATGACTTTACTTTGATTTTAAAGAATATATATCAGCGGTATTTAAATTAACCACGAAGGACACGAAGTTCACAAAGAATTGATGAAAACAAACTTAACTTTGTAAATATTTTGGATCAGATTGATATATTGTTTCGCCCTATAATTGGACCCCTTTTTGAACAAATTAAAAGCCCGATGGATATCGAAAGATTTCTAAATTAAAATATTTCCCTTTTTGAAAACCTTCGTGATCTTCGTGTCCTTCGTGGTTTCAATAGATTTTCAATATATTCTTACTATTCCGGTTCATCGTCCTGCCCGGACTCTTCGAAATCCGAGTCATCAGCCCGTTTGAAACCGGCTTCTTTCTCCGACGCCAATTCGGCCCGCGATGACAAGCGACGACGGATGACCTCGCTCCCCACCACGAAGAGGACTATTAAACCGTTCAATGTCCCGATCAGGGCGGAGGGGACCTGGACCACCCGCTGCATCTTCTGGGCTCCGGAGAGGAGCGCCCCCAGCAGAAAAGAGGCCGGGATAGCCCCAATCGGGTGGAGTTGGCCGAAGAGAGCCGCCACAATCCCATTAAAACCGGCACTGGAGGTGAAACAGGACATCGAACTGTCGGTGAACATATTATAGCGAACTCCCAGAATCTCCACCGCGCCACCCAACCCGGCGAAAGCTCCCCCCAGCAGGAGAGCCAGAATCGTATAGCTCTTGACATTAATTCCGGCGTTGAGAGAAGCCCTCTGGCTCTTGCCTATCATGCGAAGACGAAATCCAATCGTGGTCCGCCAGAGGAATATATAAACCAGCACAGCCAGGACGATCGCGATCACAATACCCAGGTGAGCACGAGTCGGGATGAGACGGGGTAGATCGCAGGAGCGGGCGATCCGGGCCGTCTCCGGGATGAAGGATCCGCTCTCCTGCTGTTTAGGGTCCATCAATGGGCCGTGAATTATAAAGGTCATCAGATAGACGGCGATATAGTTGAGCATGATCGTGGAGAGGACTTCATTGACTCTAAAATAGGCCTTGAGCACCCCGGCAATTCCGCCCCAGATCGCACCGGCTATCGCTCCGCCCAAGCATGCCAGAATTATCACGATCCAGCCGGGCCAGGTCGGTATTGCCAGGGCGATGGAGATAGCCGCCAGGCCTCCGACCACCAGCTGCCCTTCCCCGCCGATATTCAAGACTCCGGCCCGGAAAGATATACAGATCCCCAGACCAACAAAGAGGATCGGGGTCGCTTTTACCACCGTGTTGGCCAGGGCGAACTTGTTTCCGAAGGCCCCATTAAGGAGAGCCCCGAAGGCAACAATCGGGTTGACCCCCATAAAGAGCAGCATCACCACCCCAACCAGCAGAGCCAGAATTAGCGCCCCCACAGGTGTGAGGTTGGCAATCGCCTTACTGAGCTGGAAACGGGTTTTCAGTTTTGTTCACCTCTTATCCCGGTGGCAACAATCTCTTCCGTGCGGTCCCTGAATTCGATCATCAGTTCCGAGAGTTCCTGGGTTTCTTCTTTAACCGTCTTCTCGTCCAGGCGGACGGATCTATAGTCATCCCTGAGCAGCATCCCATTAGCCACCATCCATTGTACTTCATTGCCGTCGGCGGCCCAGATAATATTTTCTATTATATTGTCGGCCCGGCTGGGGACCAGGTTCGAAGGTTTTAGATCGATGATGATGAAATCGGCGTCTCTGCCCACTTCCAGGCAACCGGCGTTTAAACGAAGTGCCCGGGCCGCGTCAACGGTGATCATCTTCAGCAGAGTCAGAGAGGGGAGAAGCGTGGCATCACGGTGATAGGCTTTCTGATATTGGGCGGCCAGGCGGGCGGCGTTGATGATATTCTGATTGTCGGCAGCGCCGGCCCCGTCGGTGGAGATCACGACCGGAATCCCCATCTCCATCATCCGGATGATCGGGGGCATCCCATCGCCGATGATGGTATTAGCCAGGGGGTTATGGACCACGGTCGCGCCGGAATCACGGATGATCTCCAGATCCCGATCGGTGCTGTTGCACTGGTGAGCCAGCAGGGTACGTGAATCCAGAAAACCCGCACTCTCGGCCATCTCAATCGGGGTCTTACCGTACTGCTCGGTAAACCACCGGGTAGTCTCCGGCTCCTCGGAGCTATGCACATGGACCAATTTGCCGTGACGGTCGGCCCACTTCTTCAGGGCGAAGAGCATCCCGAAGCTGTTGGAAAATATCTGGTCCGGACCGGGGATGATCTCGGTCCGTTCGGCGGCGCCAAACTCTTTCCGGCAGTGCTCCAGACGATCCACCGCCTGCTCGATCGTCTCCAGTACCCGCGGTTCATAGTTCTGATCAGCGCTCCCGACCGCGATGGTCATCTTGCCGCCCGCGGCAAGATTGGCGGCTACTAGGTCATCGACCCGATACTTATTGAAGCTGGTATGATTGACCAAGCAGGAAGTAATGCCGTAATGTAGATCGTCGAGACGGGCTTTAAGATAGGGGATAAGATTAGGGGATTTTCCAAAGCGCTCGGTTAGTTCATCCCGGCGCGTGTTCATAAAGCCGGTAAACATATTAACGGTATGATCGAGCCAGTCCACCAGCGGCTCATCCTTGGAGATACCGATGATCGGCGACTCGTGGTCATGCCCATGACACTTGATAAATCCGGGCAGGGCCACCCCGTCAAGCATCGGAATATCCTCCTCGGAATATGAGTCCTTCGGTTCCGTTCCCAGGACCAGAAGCTCGCTTCCACACTCCGCGAGAATCTCTCTCCCCCGTTCGGGAGAGTAGCGCCCAACCGCTTTAATCCGGGGACCATCGGTCAAGACATACCCGTCCATAACCCGGGTGTCCTCTCCCAGTACATCACTCAACGGCACCAGAAGTCTGGTCCGGGCCAGTATGAATCTTTTCTCCTTCATCTTACAAATCAACTCCCTTTATAAAAAGTTGCTCGCCGGCGGGACAACTTTTATGTTTTTAACAAAGATCAGCATGATTATCTCTAGTTGGCGGCGGAAAATATTTAAAATATTTTACCGGGATTTTTCATTACTTCGATATATCTTATTAAAAAGAAACTAAAATCGGAATCCCGGAGCAGAAACAATAAGAACAAACTTTACCACGCGGGAGCGTAGTACCAGATTTAATATTTTCCCACAGAAATTGATTGATTACAACCATATATTTCTGCCCATTTAATGCCTAATCATAATAGGCAACGATTGCTGGACATGTATGTAAATATTCTCCTTCGCATAAGGAGATAGCCGTCACAGAGTCTACCCCCGTTCTGTCGGGGATCGGACAACTTTTTTAACCGCGGATTATACTGATTAAAAGAAAAAACAATCCGCCTAATCCGTGTAATCCGCGGTTTGTTGACCCGATGCATTTTTCAGGGCCGCCTTGATACGGTCGGGGGTAACCGGGAGATCGAAGAATTGGACTCCGGTCGCGTCGGCGATGGCGTTCAAAATCGCCGGAGCCACTCCCACCCCTGCCCCTTCTCCAATCGGGCGGGCTCCGAAAGGGCCGATCTCTAACGGGGTTTCCAGAAACTCAATCGTCTGACGAAGCGGTGCGTCGTGAATAGTCGGCAATCGATACCGACCGAAGGACGGATTGATTGGTCTTCCCAGTCGGTTGAATTTCAGTTCTTCGTTCAACGCCGCGCCAAGCGCCATCACCACCCCGCCGGTTACCTGTCCCCGGATCTGTTGCGGATTGATAACCTGCCCCACATCAAAAGACGAAATAAAGTGATCGATGATTATACGACCGGTCTTCTTATGAATCCGCAGTTCACACCCCTGAGCGCCGAAGATAAAGACTGATTCAAACTGGCCTCCTCCCTCCTGATCGGGGAGAAACCGATTGTCCAGATGGACATTTGAAGTGGTCTGGATTTCACCGCCGATCATCCGCCCCGACTCATCCCGAAAGCCGTGCGCCAAACCGGCAACTGGAAACCGGACCATGGGATCGGACGTTTTGTAGACCTGCTTGCCGTCGTAACTGAGCTGGTCGGAGGGACATCCAAGAATCCGGCCGGCGGTTTCTTTTAATAGTTCAATCGCCTTCACGGCTGCCTCAACCACCGCCCGACCACAGAGCAAAACCGAAAGCGATCCCACCGTCTGCCACTCCCAGGGAGATGTCTGGGTATCTATCTCAGATGAGACCGTAATCATTTCCGGAGAGATCCGTAGCGCTTGGGCCGCGATTTGGCGCATGGCATTGCGATGCCCCCCTCCCATATCCACCGTTCCAAAATTAACCGTTACGGACCCATCTCCATTGAATTTCAGATAACAGCTCCGGCCGTGGAAGCCGGTCGAACCCGGGGTTTTTCTAAGAACGGAAAACCCCCGCCCGTAATAATAGAGTTTATCCTCGGTCGGCTTCGGACGGGAATATAGTTTCCCGGCAACGATTGCTCCACAACCGGCAATATCGCCCAGGTCACCGGGATGATTCCCCTGGCCGGCCTGGGATAAATTGATCTCCCGCAATCGCACCGGATTCATCTTCAACTTTTTTGCCAGCATATCCATCAGCCTTTCAGTGGCGAAAAATGCCGACTGATTCCCAAATCCGCGGAGAGCCCCCACCGGTGGCGTATTGGTATAGACACAAAACCCTTCCAATTGGTAATTGGGAATATCATACGGACCGGGGATATTTGCCAGGGCTGCGGTCATCACACCGCTCCCTATGTCGGAATAGGCCCCCACCGAGTGATGAACGACTCCTTTAAAGAAGGTGATCTTTCCCTGGGAATCAGCCCCGATCTTCAAATTCGTTCTGACGCCATTTCCGATCGAAGCACATAGAAAAGATTCTTTGCGGGTAGCAAACCATTTAACTGGCCGGCCGGGTATCCGGCTGGCCGCGGCCGCCACCGTAAAGACAAAATGAGTCCCGGACTTATCCCCAAAACATCCTCCCACCTCCGGAACGTGCACCCGAACCGTGCTAACCGATCGATGGTAAATCTCGGCCAGCATCTTTCTCACCATGAATGGTCGAATACAGGAGAGCCAGGCTTCAATTATCCCATTACCTTTAAACCAGACAATTGCTCCATGCGGTTCAATCGCTCCGGGGACGGAAAACGGATAATTAAATTCACCTTCGACAGTAATATCGGAATCGGCAACCCCCTGATCGAGGTTTCCCCTCTTCAGCACCTGATGATTAACAACGTTGGTTCCGGGAAGATGATTCCAGCTGGCGGGATACTCTTCCGAGCTAATCTCCGGGTGAATCAGAATGGCTCCTTCCGCCATTGCCAGGCGTGCGTCAGTGTAAACCGGCAATGGTTCATACTCAACCCGGATCTTACCAACCGCGAGACGCGCCTGACGGGTATCTTCGGCGATAACCGCCGCTACCGGTTCACCGGCATGACAAACCCGGTCAACGGCCAGCGGCCGACGATCCTGAAAATCAATCCCATGACGGGAAGGACAATCACGGCCGGTAACCACCCGCGCCACCCCCGGGGACTTTTCAGCCTCGGTTACATCGATTGAACGGATTTTCGCGTGCGCGTGCTCGGGAAGGAGAACCGCCATATGAAGAAGACCGGGAAGGCGGATATCATCAAGATAAGTGGCCGCCCCGGTTATTTTATCAAACGCGTCGGGTCGGGGAAGATCATTTCCAAGGTACTGAAGATTCATTTATTATATCCATAACTTGATCTGGAACAGATCAAGTTAATTTTGAAGAAAGTCGGTATAAATTATAGCAACAATGCAGAATTTTATTTGAAGTCGTTACCTGATCACTTACTTAACCTGATTTCCACCTCCCGGGGAAGGGCCAGTCCGGCTTCTATCTCGATCGCTTTGATGATCCCGACCGGAACCGGGCAGGCAGGGTGAGGAAGAGTTTTTGCCGCCGCCTGGAAGACCGCCGGACCTTCCCCGCGAAAAGATATCTCCTGGAAGGGGTCAATCTCGGTCAGTTGCGCGGCCAGATCCCGGATATGAGAGCAGTCGCTTGTAATCGTCAGCGAACAAGAACGCATCCCGGTCTTACTTACCTCTACCGTAGTGGTAAAACCACAGATCCCTGGTTTTATTTCTGCTTTAGACATAAATTATCGCCTTCGGCGCTAATTTGGGGAATAGGAACCCATCAACATGGGGAATAGTCGGCCACGATCCGGAGATCATTATGAACCTTTCAATTTCAAAACTCATTGTGCATCCTGCATCTTGTATCTTATATCAGTCACGTCCTGATTTTAAGTTGTCACTTTTTCTGATTGCACCACCCCAACCTCCCCCCCTTTTTGTCCACGGATTACACGAATTTCACGAATTTAAAAACTGTAAACAAACGATCCAAACTTAGCTAATTTTTCTGCCGTGAACCGACAACTATCAACTGACAACCTTCTTTTCCCTCGGCACCTTTTGCAGTCCACGGATTTCGCGAATTTAAGAGAATTTGAAACATTAAAATGCTAGGCGAAGGCGAACAACTTTAGGCACTTTAAACTTTTTATCCCCCATTCCCTATTCCCTATTAATCTCTTTCCACACTTTCTCCGGGGTAATCGGCAGGGAATCAAACCGGACGCCCACGGCGTCATAGATGGCGTTGGCAATGGCCGGGGCAATAGCGCAGGTGGAGGCTTCGCCGATTCCCTTGGCGCCGAAGGGGCCTTCATCCTCCGGAAGATCAACGACCACCGTCTCGTGATCGGCGGCATCGAGAGCGGTTGGGATGATGTAAGTGGAGAAACCGGTATTCTGGAACTCCCCTTTTTTCACTATTACATCTTCGTAAAGGGCATATCCCTGACCCATTACCGTCGCTCCTTCACACTGCCCCTCCACCCCGGCCGGGTTGATGGCGTTTCCAATCTGCGGCAGTGAGATGGTATCCCGGACTTCCACTTCACCGGTTTCCGGGTCCACCCCGACCAGAGCCAACTGGGTGTTATAGGTATAACAGATATGGGGGAGGCCATCCCCGAAATCTTTCTCCGATTCGGGCATGTGAGAGGTCCCGGTGAATTTCAATGGATCATTCTTCCGTACCGCGGCCGTAGCCATCTGGGTGAGAGTGACCGCCCGGGTGGAATCCTTCCTCAGGAAAACCTTGCCTCCGCCGTACTCCACCTCTTCCTCCGGTACCCCCAGGAGTTCCGCGCCGAGAGAGACCAGGCGGGGAATCAACTGTTTCACACCGTCCAGAATAGCATTACCGACCATCATAATAGATCTTGACGCGGTGACTGATCCGGAGTCAGGGGTGAGAAAGGTATCTCCATGAATTACTTCAACCTCTTCGATATCACACTCCAGCGCTTCGGCCAGCATCTGGGCGTAGGCCGTCAGATTGCCCTGACCGATCTCAATCGCCCCGGTCCGCAGTGTTACGATGCCCCCTTCACCGATTTCAATTACCACATTGGCATAGTCGGGGATGCCCACCCCCAGCCCGACCGGGATCATAATTGACGCCACACCTACACCAAATTTGCGGTTCGGGAACTGTTCTCTTAGATCGCGCTTGATCTCCTCCCGGTTCCGCCAGAGTTCGGTCTCCCGGGCCGCCCGCAGGGTCTCTTTAGTGCCGGTACTGGTCTTTAACTCATGATCAATGACAGAGATATCGCCTTTCTCAACCGCGTTAAGGAGCCGGAATTCGATCGGGTCCATTCCGACCGCTTCGGCCAACCGGTCGATCTCCTGTTCCATCCCGTAGGCGGTCTGGGGGGTCCCGAACCCCCGAAACTCACCGCCGACCGTATTGTTAGTATAGACGGACTCTCCCTTGATGTGGGAATGCGGATACCGGTACGGACCGGACCCGACTTCCACCGCCACATTAAGGACCGGTCCGCCGATGGTATCATATGGTCCGGCATTGGATACCAGGTGGGTTTCAATCGCCCGGAGGTGACCATCGTGGTTGATCCCAATCTTAAAATCAGTCTGGAAGGCGTGGCGTTTAGGCCCTACCACAATCGATTCTTCTCTGCTCCAGTGAAGACGAACCGGTTTTTTAGTATAAACCGCCAGAAGCGCGGTGTGAATCTGGGTGCTAATCTCATCCTTGCCCCCAAAAGCTCCCCCGGTTGGAGAACCGATGATCCTGATTTTCTCCGGTTCCCAATCGAGACTGCGGGCAACCTGGAGCTGGTCGCGGAAAGCGTACTGGCTGCCGCACCAGATAGTGATGACACCGTCCTCTTCATTGTAAACAGCAACCCCTCCCTCGGTCTCGATATAGGCATGCTCCATGAACTGGGTATTGTAAGTCTTCTCATGGATAATATCCGACCCCGCAAAGCCGCTCTCTATATCTCCCTTGCTCAGCTCCATTGTGTGCATGATATTCCCCTGCTCATGAATCTGGACCGCGTCCGGACGGAGGGCCTCTTCCGGGGTATCGAGAACTTCCAGCGGTTCATACTCCACCTCGATCAGGGAGAGAGCTTCTTCGGCCGTCTGCTCGTCTACCGCCGCCACCAGGGCGATCGCGTCCCCCCGGTAACGAACCCGGTCGGAACAGAGAACCGGCCAGTTTGGTTCGATAATCCCGAAGCCATTATGACCGGGAACGTCTTTATGGGTAAGAACCGCCTCGACCCCGGGAAGGGACCTCGCTTTCTCCACATCCAGCTTGAGGATCTTCGCGTGGGGATACCGGCTTCTCAGAACTTTAGCCCAGAGCATATCTTCAAAGTAAAGATCGGTGGAATATTTGGTCTGGCCGGTCACCTTCTCCCGAGCATCAATCCGGAGAACGGGCTTCCCGACATACTTGAATCCGCTGGTTTTGTTCATCGATTCTGCTCCTTCAACCTCGGCTTGGTAGCTTTGCTGTCCACTAATTACACTAATTTCCACGAATTGCTTCCCTCGTAGCGAAGCGGAGACATCGAACATTTATGTGAGATGCCTTGCCTCACCCCCTTTTAAGAACTACTAATTTCGCGAATTACGCGAATTTGAAATGCCGTTGAACAGCCTGCCAGCCATAGTGCTTGCATCCCGAACTTGATTCGGGGCTTTAGCGACGGCTGGTTGAAAGTTGAGCGATGAATGTTCGGTCTTTACCAGGCTGCTTGCTCCTCGTATCGTTCGACGTTCGATATTCGACTTTCGACGTTCGACGTTCAGTTTTTAAGCCGGCCTCTTCCTGCTATTCGCTCCTCCTCCCTGCTCTTCCTTGCTTTTCCATTCGTTCGATGTTCAATCTTTCCATCAATCAAACGAAAGACCATGCGCTACCAGATCCTCCTTAACCCGGTCATAGATCTGCTGCCATTCTTTGGTTGGGGTCAGAGTTTTAATGTCGAAGCACTCGGTAAAACTCTGGCCCTTCGGCGGATCTTTCAGGCTATCCTCATATTTACTGAGCAGATACAGGACCAGTTCATTGGCCTGGGAGAGGGTGAGTTTAGCGCTGGCTTCAAAGACCTCGCCGGAAAACCAGTGCTCCAGCGGGCTGAGATAATTTTTGAACCGCCCTCCCGCCGAGCGGGGCCCCAGGTTGAACTCCATTCCGGAGACACCGGCCGCGATCAGACCGGCGGCGGTGGTATAAAGAATCTCCTCCGTCCCGGGTCCGGCCGACTGATTGATAACTTTGTGATCAAGGAGATGAGTATTATTGCTGAGGGCCTGATTGGACATGCTCAGGGCCCAGAGTCCATGCCGCCCGCAGACTGAATCCATCCGCACATCGTAGAGCGACGAATTCGACATGTCCGCCTGGAGAACCGGGAACTGGAGGAGAACGGTCGCGATGTTTCCCACGGTCGCTCCTTCCGCTCCCCCGGTGTAACCACCGATCATCGAGTTGGTGCCGGAAAAGATATATCCTCCGTATCCGATCGCCACGGCGGCTTTGTGAAAGCTGGCATAACATACCTTCAGTTCCGCCGGATGGAGAATAACCGCCAGGGCCGGATTATTGGGCCGGGTTGAGCCCGCGAACCCTCCCAGGTTGCCGAATTCGGTGGTGCTGGAAGCGACGGTGATGTTCGGAATCCCGGGGCGCCCGGCTCTCCACTGGGCTTCTTTCCGGAGCCGGTTCTCCCGGAAAGCAACAATGGTCTCGAAGGGGGTCCCGGAATAAACCGGGAGGTCGAAGACCCGGTCGATCGACGGCCCTTCCTGGACCCGAACCTTCCGACTCTTGAGTATCCCGGCGGTGATCGGCACATAGAGTTCTTCCGAAACCTGGATCGCCAACGGTCCCCCCATAACCGGTGGGATCGGGTCCTCGGTCCGGCGGGCATGGATGGTGATCCGGTCGTTGCCCTCTCCGATGGTCAAGTGATCGGGGGCGGCCTCCACCGCTTCCAGGATCTCCTCCCGGCTGAGCCGGATGGTCGACTCAGTATCGGGGCACATCAGACCGATCTCGGCCGCCAGTTCCAGGCCGGCCTGAAAGAACCGGTCGGCCAGTTCCATATCCTGGTTGACCGGTTCATCCTTGTTGAAGGTCCGTTCCAGATCAAACTTCTTCAGAATCTTCCTGACGGTCTGAGGCAATACTTTGGTCTCCCATTCCCGGAGCGTACAGGGCGGACCTTCCTTAGCCCGCTGCAGCATTAAAGCCAGTTTTTCCAGTGAAGCCATGACAATTCTCCTATATATAGTTCTTAGTCAAAAAGGGATTTTGCGTTTATTTGTTCTAAAATAAATTAATATTCACCACGAAGATCACGAAGAAAAGTTGAGCAACAAACAGAACTTAGCTTCACAACTGCGGGAGGGGCTTACAGCCGCGATTATCGGGGCTGTAAGCCCCTCCCACAGACAATTTATTATCCTGAAGCAGGAGCTTTAGCTCAATTTTAAAAACCTTCGTGAACTTTCTCCGCCCCGTAGGGCAACCGTACGGGGGTGTCCTTCGTGGTTCAAATTAGTTTCTGAACAAAAACAGTTATAACTGTTGCAAAAAAGTAAACAAATTGATCTGCTTATGCTGAATATCAAACTTCTTCCTGATATTCTCTCGATGGCGCTCCACTGTCTTGACCGAAATATGGAGGATCTCCGCCATCTCCTTACTGGTAAGTCTATTCTTAAGCATTGAACAGATCTCAATCTCCCGGGGGGTCAACTTCAGCTCGGCCCTTGATATCTTCTTACCGAAGGATGAGGCCAGTTCTTCCAGGTTTTGTTCCAGCAGATCGATGTAGACTATCATCCGGCCGGTGGCAATGCCCTTCATCTTTCGGATGATGGGGATGAGCAGTTCATCGACATTCTTGACCACATTGTCCTTGATCTGCTTCTTCTCAATCCCGATCTGCTCCAGAATCTCCCGCAGAGCCGTGTTCTTCTGTTCCAGAATTTTCTTCTGTTCTTTGAGAATTCGGCGGGATTTTTTCAGGTCCATCTCCGCCTTTCTCCGCTCGGTTATATCCCGAGCCACCGACTGATATTCAAGAACCTGTCCCGAGCTGTCAAAGATGGCCCGGTTGCTCCAGAGCTGCCATCGAATATCACCTTTAGCGCCGATAATCTGCTGCTCATGAATCATGGCCGGCGCGGCGGGAGTCATGGCGGCCAGTTGGTTTTCCAGACGCCCCAGTTCCTTCTCGGGGAAGAGGCCCCGTAAGCTTTTTCCGATCAGCATACCACGCTCATGTCCAAAATAGCGGCAGTAGGCTTCGTTGGCGAAGGTACAAGTAAAATTCGGTAAGAAGCGTGAGATCAATTCGGTCTGGTCCTCCACCACCGCCCGGTAGCGGATCTCGCTCTCCTTGAGCGCTTCTTCCATCTGTTTCCGGTTGACCGCTGCCGCCTTCAGCCGGGCCACCTGCCGGCGGAGTGTTTCCAGTTCCCCTGACTTACCTGATTTGGTTTTGTTTGGCTCATTCATCGTAATAGTAATCGGGAAAATATAGTAATCAGTAATCAGTAATCAGTTGGCTTGGCTTGCCGAGTTGGACTACTGATTACTGATCACTGATTACTGATTACTTGCCTTTCTACTGATTATTTTCTTTTCCTTAGCGTTCTCCGCGGTTCATAAAATTTACTGCGAGGAGACCTTGGCCTCATTCATGGTGACACTGAGCTTTCCATCCTTGATCGCCTGATGGGCCTTGTCGACCTCGTCTTTCACCGACTGAGGAATCTTATCCCCCAGGCTATGGTAGGACGCGATATCCGCTCCACCATCAGCCATCAGATAGAATATTCTCTCCATGGGCGCGTTATATGGCGTCCCTTTAGTGGCATGATTATACCAGTCATTGATAACATACTTGATACACCCATCCCAGAGGGCAATGGTACTGGAGACCACTACATCCGGAGCGAGAGAGTTCTGATCGACAAAGTGACCGAACGCGTATTTCCCCTTCTCCTTGCAGGCTTCAAACGGACCGAATCGTTCCGCGTAGATAAAGTCAGCTCCGGCGGCGATCTGGGCCAGGGTGGATTCCTTGGCCTTGGGAGGATCGAACCAGCTATCAATGTAAGTCATCTTAATCTTGATGTCCTTATTGACCGATCTCGCTCCTTCCAGAAAGGCATTGACCGGGGAATTTACATTAGGATAAGGAAAAGCGGCAACCGCTCCGATAGTATTGGTCTTGGTCATCATTCCGGAGATGATCCCGAGGAGATAGGCCGATTCGTGGACGAAGGAGTCAACCCAGTAGGCATTGCCTCCCAACCCTTTGTTCCCGGACCCGGCAAAGACCCACATTATTTCCGGGTATTTGGGAGCCAATTTCTCAACTGCGTCGGCATAGGTGCTGTGAGCCCAGATAATGTCGTACTTGTCGGTCTTGGCGATGCCATTCAGAACCCGTTCGGCATCCGGGGGAAAGACATTCTCGGCCACCACATCCCACTTGATATCCAGTCCATCGGGTTTCTCTTTCTTGACCCGCTCCAGAGACTGAATCAAGGCCGTATTCCAGGGCTCCTCCATCACGCTGATAGCAATAATAGCGATATTCACTTCCTTCGGCTTATCTGCCGCCTGGAGATACCCTACCGCCATAAAACCCATTACAACGATAGCAATTACTACCACACTGCGAATAATAAGTTTGCTCATGATACATACCCTCCGATTTTCTTCCTTCGGTTACATTGCCAGTATTAAATCACCTGTTTCCCGATAGGCACCTCCTTATAATTTTTCTTTGAAAAATTATAGTTTTGAATGTGAATCATTCTCTAATCCTCAAATTAAAGATTTGAGGATATCTTTCAGACCCCTGGTCAGGAGCAGCCCTGCCATCTCATCCCGGTACTCGGCGTTGGAACGGATATCGGTAATTGCTTTCGAGGCTTCCGTAGTCAGACGGCCCGCTTCCGCGATCAACTCATCGGAGAGTTTCTTCCCCTTGAGCAACTCCTCGGCCTTCTCCGCCCGGATTACCGTGGTCGCTACCGCTCCCAACGCGATACGGGCTTCTTCCACCATTTCATCCTTAAAATCAAAATAGCCGGCCACCGAGACCTTGGCGATGGCCAGGGCCTTACGCTGCCCCAGTTTCCTGAAGAAAGACCGGGCCGATTCCGACATGACCGGAAAACGAATCTTCACGATCAACTCCCCGGGCTGAAGCACCGTCCGTTTCACCCCGGTAAAGAAATCCTCGATCGCTATCTCTCTCTCACCCTCACCGCCCCGGAGCACTACTCTCGCCCCCAGCACATAGAAAGCCGGAACAGTATCTCCCGAGGGCGAAGCGGTGGCGATGTTCCCGCCGATTGTCGCCCGGTAACGGATTTGGACCGCGCCTACTTCGGAGCAGGCTTCTACCAGAACCGCCGCCTTCTTTTGCAGAAGTTCCGAGTCTATTATCTCCGCGTGGGTCACCAGTGGACCCAACTCAATCATCCCATCCTTCTCCTCAATCCCCTTCAGTTCAGTCAACCCTCCGATGTCAATCAACTCCGGAGGCGATTCCAGCCCTTCCTGGATGTTGACCAGAAGATCGGTCCCTCCGGCCAGCACCTTTGCCTCTCCCCCTCCCGCTGCCAGCAACTCCAGCGCTTCTTCAACACTTGCTGCTTTGGTATATTCAAACTGCATAATATCTCTCCTCCTGAAGCAGAACATAGCCCCGCCGATGGCGAGGCAACGTTCTGAAGTGCCTTAAGTGCCTAAAGTGCGCTTAAGTGCCTAAAGTTAAAAAATTCGCAAGAGTTCCCCCTACCTTGGCTCCTATATGAACTACGAATTCCGCGAATTGCGCGAATTTGAAATGCCTGCCTGCCATAGTGCTTGCATCCCAAACTTGATTCGGGGCTTTAGCGACGGCTGGTTGAACAACCTGCCAGCCATAGTGCTTGCATCCCGAACTTGATTCGGGGCTTTAGCGACGGCTGGTTCGGCTTTTAAATGTTCAAAGTTCTTCGTTCTTTTTTCATTTTCCCAAAACTTCATACTGTTTTAAATTGGACGAATCGGTCGGATCCAACTGATGCTTACCCCCGGTCGTTCTTGCCTTCAACGGTCTTCAGCCTTTTAACAACCTTTAACGTTCTTTCCCTTCAACGTCCTTATTCTTCAACGGTAGCGCCGGAGGCGCTACATACTTCAATCGCCTTGATAATCTTCGCATACCCGGTACACCGACAGAGGTTCCCCGAGATCGCCCGCTTGATCTCATCCCGGCTCGGGTGGGGGGTTCGGTTCAGAAGCGCCTTAGCCGAGAGGATCATCCCTGGGATGCAGTAGCCGCACTGTACCGCGCTCTCGGAGATAAACGCTTCCTGGATCGGATCGAGCTTATCACCATCGGCCAGTCCTTCAATCGTGATTACCTCCCTTCCTTCAACCTGAGGAGCCAGAATCAGACAGGAGTTGACCGGATCTCCGTCCAGGAGAACCGTGCAAGCCCCGCACTCTCCCCGCTCGCATCCAGGTTTACTCCCGGTCAGCCCCAGCCGCTCCCGCAGGAGTTTTAAGAGCGTGAGCGAAGGCGGAGCGGAAACCTCAACCGTTTCTCCATTTAAGACGAATTTGATCTGCACATTCTCCATTTTTTCCTCCAGAATAAATTAGCGCCGGCGGCGCTAATTTAATTTTGAACAATGACTATCATAATTAGATTGCGGCAACACCGAAAACAGTTCAATCATCATTTAAAAGTGGCGACCGACAACCTCGTTTCTATGCTCTGCGTGGGAACGCAGAGAGGGACATATGGAGCAGTTTACCAATCTCTGCCCACTAGCAACAATGAAAAAATGAATTTCTAATGGCCAACTTCCAATTTCGCATTTGGACATTGGTTATTGGGCATTGGATATTGGATATTGGATATTCCACTCCCCCCGCCTCGCCCCCTTCCAAAAGGATAGTAATCAGTAAGCAGTAATCGGTTATCAGTAAAAGAACACCCGGCCACGCGGCTGACTGATTACCGATCCCTCCCTCTTCAACGTCTTTTTCCTTCAACGTTCCTTCTTTTAAACGTTAGCGCCGAAGGCGCTAAAACTCCATCCCGTGCGCTGAAAGATCCTCTTTAACCCGGTCATAGATCTCCTGCCACTCTTTAGTCGGGGTCAGGGTCTTGACATCGAAACACTCGGTGAAGCTCTTCCCCTTGGGCTGATTCTTGAGGCCATCCTCGTATTTGGTTAGGAGATAAAGAACCAGTTCATTGGCCTGGGATAAGCTGAGCTTAGCGCTGGCCTCAAAGACTTCGCCACAGAACCAGTGCTCAAGCGGAGTGATATAATTCTTGAATCTCCCCCCGGCCGAACGGCATCCGATCGTCCAGGACATCCCGGAGGCTCCACCTGCAATCAAACCGGCGGCTGAAGTATAGAGGATCTCATCGGTACAGGGACCAGCGGTCTGGTTGATAATCTTGGACATAATAATCGGAGCATTCCGCCCGATCGCCTGGAGGATCATGCTCAGCCCCCAGAGCGAGTGCCGGTTACAGGTAGAATCAAAGCGGATATCATAAATCGAGCAGGCCGAGGCATGGGCCTGGAGAATCGGATACTGGAGGATATCAGTGGCAATCCCCCCCAGGGTGGCGCCTTCAGCGCTCCCGGTATATCCGCCGATCATTGAATAGGAACCAGCATCGATATAACCATTATTAGCCAGGCCGATCACCGCCTTATGGAAAGAAGCATAATGAAGTTTTAATTCCGCCGGATGCAGAATCAGGCACATAGCCGGATTGCTGGGCGTGGTCAGATTGGCAAATCCGCCGAGTTGTCCAAACTCGGTGGTACTGGAAGAAATCCCGGAGTTGGCCATCCCGATCCGACCGGCTCTCCACTGAGCTTCGCGCCGTAATAGATTCTCCCGGGCCCCGGCCGCGGTCTCAAAGGGAGTGCCGGAATAGACCGGGTACCCAAAGACGGTATCAATTGACGGGCCTTCCTGGATCCGGACTTTCTTGCTCTTCAAAATCCCCTCCGCGATGGGGACATAAAGTTCTTCATCCACCTGAATGCTGAGCGGTCCGGCAAAAGCCGGGGGACGTGGATCTTCCGGAAAACGAGCCAGAAGATCGACCTTATCCGTTCCTTCTCCTAGTGTCAGAACCTCGGGAGCATCTTTCAGCGCCTCCAGGATCTCTTCTTTACTGACATGGATAACCGAATCGGTATCGGTCATGAAGAGACCGATCTCGGCCGCCATCTCCAACCCGGCCTCGAAGAATCGGTCGGCCAGCTCCGGATCCTGATTAACCGGCTCGTCGGGATTATAGGTCCCGGCCAGGTCATATTTTTTCAGATATTTTTTGACGGTCTCCGGGATCACCTTAGTCTCCCACTCCCGCATCGTCATCGGCGGCCCATCCTTGGCCCGCTGTAGCATTCCCATTAACTTAACCATTGATGGCATTGTATAGCCTCCTTTTATATAAGATTATTGATCTTTCGTTTCCCTCTGCCTAGGCCCCTTTAATGAACTACGAATTCCACGAAAAGCGCGAATTTGTTCATTGGATATTCCTTGTTGGATATTGGATATTCAGTTCCCCCTTATTTTCGCCGCAAAAGAATTTAATAAACTGTAAAAGCTCCCCGTGCCTCCCCCCCTTTTTTTGCCGCAAAAAATCGCAAAATTCACAAAAACTCCCCCTACCTCGGCCTCATTCTGTCCACGGATTACACGGATTTCGCGGATTTACGAGAATTTGAAACATTAAAAATGCCAGGCGAAGGCGAACAACTTTAGGCACTTTTCTGCCGGAGGCGGATCAGCCTCTGGCTGAAGCGCATTTCAAGCTTTAGGCACTTTAAACTTTTTATCCCCTATCCCCCATTCATCGCTTTCCATACTTTCTCCGGTGTAATCGGCAACTCGCTAAATCGGATTCCGATGGCATTGTAGATCGCGTTGGCAATCGCGGGGGCGACTCCGGCCAGAGGCCCTTCCCCGATCCCTTTAGCCCCGAAGGGTCCGGTCTCTTCCCAGCTTTCCACCGGAATTGTTTCTTGCTCGGGGATATCCAGCACCGTGGGAATAATGTAGGTGGAAAATCCCCGGGTTTTAAATTCTCCCTCTTCTACCAATACTTCTTCATAGAGAGTGTATCCCTGCCCCTGTACCACCGCTCCTTCACACTGACCTTCAAAACCAGCCCGGTTAATAACCTGGCCGGCATCCGGAATGGTAATCGCCCGAAGCAGTTCAATCTGACCGGTCCCGGTATCCACCCCGACCAACACGATCTGAGTAAGGTAGTTAAAGTAGATATGCGGAATTCCTTCGCCAAAGTCCTGATCGGAGACCGGCATAACAGAGGCGCCGGTGACTTTGACAGGGCTATCCTTCCCGTCCGCTTTCAACCTCCCAACCGCGTCCAGGATGGCATTCCCCACCATCATAATCGACCGGGAAGCAACCACCGGACCACAGTCGGGGGCACGGCCGGTATCCCCATGAACCACCTTGATTCTTTCTATATCACAGCCCAGTGCTTCCGCCAGAATCTGACTATAGGCGGTGAGATTACCCTGCCCAATCTCCACCGCGCCAGCGCGGAGGATTACCGATCCGTCTTCCTCTATCTCTATCTCAACATTGGCATAATCAGGAATTCCTTTTCCCATGCCGATCCCCTGGCAGGCGCAGGCCAGACCAACACCAAACTTTTTTTCCGGGAAGAGAGACTGAAGCCGTGATATTATCTTTTCCCGGTCACGCCAGAGTTCGGTATCCCGGGCGGCCCGCAGGGCTTCCTTAAAGGCCACGCTGGTCGGAATCTGTTGCCCGTTGGCGGAAATTTCCCCCGATTCGATCGCGTTCCGCAGACGGAGCTCAATCGGGTCGATCTCCAGCTCAACCGCCAGACGATCCAGCTCCTGCTCCAGTCCAAATGTTACCTGGGGAACCCCGAAGGAACGGAAGGAGCCTCCCACCGCGCTGTTGGTATAGACCGCCCTTCCTTTCTGCTGGGCCCGGGGGAACCGGTAACCCCCGGGCGAGCATTCCAGGGCCAGATTAAGTACCGCAGGACTTATCCCGTCATACGGACCCGAGTTGGAGATAATATCTACCTCAATCGCCTGAAGCTTCCCGTCCCGCCGCGCTCCAATCCGGAAGTCGGTCTCCATCGGATGACGCTTCTCCCCGGTAACTATAGATTCACTCCGGTCCCAGTGAAGCCGAACCGGGCTTCTGGTATGATAGGCCAGCAGGGCCAGGTGGATCTGGACATTGATCTCGTTCTTTCCTCCGAAGGCTCCGCCGGTGGGAGACCCGATCATCCGGATCTTCTCCGGATCCCAGTTCAGCGACCGGGCAATCTGAAGCCGATCCCGATATGGGTCCTGATCTCCCGCCCGGATGGTAATAATCCCGGTCTCTTCATCATAGACAGCTATTCCCCCTTCCGTCTCCAGGTAAGCGTGCTCCTGATACTGGGTAGAGTATCTCCGGTGGAAGATTTTATCGGACTCTGCAAAGCCTTCCTCCACTACTCCATTGGTGAGTTCATTCTCATAGAGCACGTTGCCATCCTGGTGAAGCATTTGAGCATCAGGTCGGAGGGCCGCTTCCGAGGTATTTACCACCGGGAGCGGTTCATACTCCACTTCAATCAGAGAGAGAGCCTTCTCCGCGGTCACCTCATCCACCGCCGCCACCAGGGCAATCGCGTCCCCCCGGTAACGGACCCGGTCGAAACAGAGGACCGGCCAGTTGTCCCCGATAATCCCGAAGCCGTTATGGCCGGGAATATCCCGGTGGGTAAGAACCGCCGCCACCCCGGGGAGACCAAGCGCCGAGTCAATATCAATACTTAGAATCTTCGCGTGGGGATACCGGCTCCGCAATACTTTCGCCCAGAGCATCCCCTCCGGATAATAGTCAGTAGGATACTTCGTCTTCCCGGTTACCTTATCCCAGGCGTCAATCCGGGGAATACTTTCTCCAATATACCTATATTGATCTTGGTCAGACATGGTAGGTGCCGTTGCAGTCCACAAATTACACTAATTTTTAACCCGCGATGCAGCAGACATTTTGCGGGTCACACTAATGACTCCCCCCACCTCGGCCCCATTATGAATTTCCAATGGCCAACTCCCAATTCCCAATTTCCAAATTTACCCTCGATGCTCGTCTTTCGCATTTGGAGATTGGTTATTGGTCATTGGATATTCCACTCCCCCCACCTCAGCCCCTTTGTGTCTTTCGAAGTTCGAAGTTGGATGTTCGACGTTCGATGTTCGACGTTCGATGTTCGACGTTCGACGTTCGACGTTCGATGTTCGATGTTCGTCTTTACATCCCCGTCCCTCTCACCACGGTCCCATCATAGCCGCTGGAATTAGCGTTCTCTTTAACCCAGTCCTGCTGATTGGCGACATAGGGAAGCTCCAGGCCGCGGGACTCAATATCCTTCTTTACCTTATCTCCGATATCGGCCCATTCCTTACTCGGCCGCAGGGTCTTCCGGTCGAAACATTCGGTAAAACTCTTCCCTTTCAACTGAGCCATATCTTTCAGTTTATCCTCGTAGGTACTGAGCAGGTAGAGGACGATCTCATTGGCCTCCGAAAGAGTCAGCCGGGTCGCCCCTTCAAAAACCGAGGCGCAGAACCAGTGCTCCAGTGGCGTGAGATAATCCTTGAACCGTCCGCCGGCCGAGCGGGGACCATAGGTAAAGGTCTGCCCGGAGACACAGGCACAGATCAGACCCGCCGCCGAGGTGTAAAGGATCTCCTCGGTGCAGGGACCGGCTAACTGGTTGATGATCTTGGAGGTGATCATGTGGGTGTTACGGCTCAAAGCCTGGTTAACCATACTCAATCCCCAGAGCCCATGGCGGCCGACCGTGGCGTCGAAACGCACATCATAGATCGAGGTGGCCGAGGTGTGAGCCTGGAGAACCGGGAACTGGAGGAGGTCGGTGGCGATATTGGTCAGCACCGCTCCCTCGGCCGGACCGCTGTACCCCCCAATCATCCCGTAGGAACCGCAATTGAGATAGGCCCCGGCGCCGATCGCCGCGATCGCCTTATGGAAACTGGCAAAATGCACCTTCAGTTCGGCCGGGTGAAGGATCGGCCCCAGCACCCGATTACTGGCGGTGGAAAGATGAGGCAATCCGGATAACTGGCCGAACTCGGTAGTGCTGGATGAGATAGCGGAGTTGGGCATCCCGGGACGGCCGGCTCTTTGCTGTGCTTCACGACGGAGCTGATTTTCCAGCAGGGCCAGGGCTGACTCAAAAGGCGAGCCCGAATAGGCCGGGTATCCATAGACCGTATCGAGCGACGGTCCTTCCTGAATCCGGACCTGCCGGCTCTGCAGAATCCCGGTCGCGATCGGAACATAGAGTTCTTCGGAGACCTGAATACTCAAAGGCGCTCCAAAAACCGGCGGATAGGGATCCTCCGGTCGACGGGCCTTGATGGTAATCTGATCGACCCCCTCCCCCATTGTCAGTTCGCTGGGAGCCTCTTCATTGGCCTGGAGGATCTCCTCCCGGCTGCATTTGATGATCGAGTCGGTATCGGTGCAGAACATCCCCACTTCAGTCGCCATCTCCAGTCCGGCCTCGAAGAACCGGTCGGCCAGCTTCAGATCCTGGTTGACCGGCTGATCTTTATTGAAGGTCCCGGCCAGGTCATGTTTCTTCAAAAGATTCCGGACCGTCTCCGGGATTACCTTGGTATCCCACTCCCGATCGGTCATGGGAGGACCATCTTTGGCCCGCTGCAGCATCTCCATTAATTTAGTTATATTCGCCGGCATTTTAGCCTCCTTTAAAACTACTTGTTTGTCCACGGATTACACAGATTACTCTGATTGTTTCGCCTCGGCTCGGCAGCTTTGCAGTCCACTAATTACACGAATTTGAAATGCCGTTGAACAGCCTGCCCGCCATAGTGCTTGCATCCCGAACTTGATTCGGGGCTTTAGCGGCGGCTGGTTCAGCTTTTAGCTCAGTTGCCGGTTGCCGCGGCGTTCGAAGTTCGAAGTTGAACGCTTTGCCCGCCGTAGCTTTAGCGTAGGCTGGTTCGATGTTCCCCCGAAATAATCGGGATGCAAGCAGATGTTCAGTCTTTATCTGTCTTTAGCACTTAATCCGGCAGACAACTGCCGGATTATTAGATATCCCCAATCTTGATCAGTCCTTCCCCCGGTTTAGCCGTGCCGGCTATAAGCTGGTTACAGACCTCCACCGCGTCCACCGCGGTCCGGCCGTAACCATCCGCCCCAATCTCCGCCGCCCAATCCCCGGTCACCACGCCTCCTCCCACGATCACGTAGAACTGATCCCGGATCCCGTGCTTGATCAGGTCCTTGACACAGTCCCGCTGGTAGTACATCGAGGTGGTCATCAGCGCCGAGAGGGCAAGGATCTTGACATCATCGTTATTCCGGCCGCTCTCCAGAAAGCTCTTGATCGGAACATCCGCTCCCAAATCGTAGATCTCATACCCCTTCAGGTTTAGTTGGGTAGCCACGATGTTCTTCCCCAGGTCGTGGGTATCTCCGGCGACCGTCCCGATCGCTACTCCCACCACCTCTCCCCTGGCCTCACGACTGAGATGGGGAAAGACCAGCTTGTTCAGGGCCCGCATCGTCTCGGCCGCGATCAGCAGTTCCGGGATAAACATCTCCAGGTTCTCAAACTTCTCCCCCACAATCTCCAACCCCTTCGCTCCCCCCTCATCGATCAGGGCCTCGGGGGCGATCCCCGAATCCAAACCTTCCTGTGTCGCGGCTTCTACCGCCGGGGTGTCCCCGGCAATTATCGCGTCAACAATTCTCTGCAAAATCTCTTCTCTCGACATGGCACTTTCCTCCTTTGTTTTATTCACTACTACCTCAGTAAATTTTCAGTGAACCCCATCTCTCGTAGCGGCTGCCTTTAGGCTGCCACACGATGGCGACCTGAAGGTCGCCTCTACGAGCACGTGGCAACGGGGTTCATTGAAAGCTTACCTACCTCAAACCTATTAAATAAATGTAACCTATTTAAATAAAAACTAATTGAAACCACGAAGGACACGAAGATCACAAAGATTATTAAAAATATGTTAGCGGATGTTTTTCTCTTCTATTCTTCGTGTACTTCGTGACCTTCGTGGTAAATCACTTTGTTCTTCCAGATATAATTTCCAAAATACCTTTTTGGGTTACTTCGATGGTGGAAAAAACAGCTGTTTCTGAGTGAGAGTAAATTTAATACCGGTACTCTCTCCCCAGGCCGGCGGTATCTTCTCCCAAAGTTTTTCCCCGATCCGGGAGATGAGTACAATCCCCGGACCTACTTTCGGTTCCGGAACCGAGTCGATCCGGGTTATACCATTCACCGCGTCCAGATATTTCCAGCCATCGGGGGAAAGAAAAAATCCCTTGATCCGTAAGGTACCGCCTTCCACTGCGGAGACAAATTTCCGGATATCTTCCGGGTCAACCGCTTCATGCGTTTCTATTAAAAATGTTACCGGTCGGGAAAATGAAGATACTACTTGGCCGGGGTGCGGGCGGCGGGCCGCCGGGGGGGTGGTCTGGAGTATCTCCGGATCCACCCTGCAATAGGACGTCCGATAGATACGAGCATCGGGCTGCAGTTCCCGGATCTTTTCTTCAATCGCTTCAACCACCGACTCCTCGACCAGATCGATCTTATTGATCAAAATAATCTCACTCTTTACAATCTGCTCGCGCACCGCGTTTACTACCTGCACCAGATCGAGCAACTGAAGTGTATCCGCCACGCAGATCATTCCCCGGTAGTCATAAGCGTCTCCGGTCATTTTTTTTACTTCACTCAAAACGGTATCGAGGGAGGTCGGGTTGGCCAAGCCGGATGATTCGACCAGGAGATAGTCAATCGGCATCTCGGAGAACTCGGCGATCGCTTTGACAAAATCACCTTCCAGGCAGCTGCAGAAGATCTGCCCGTTATTGAGCTCGATCATCTCCAGTCCGTGATGCTCAACCACGGCACCGTCAACCCCGGCCGCGCCGAACTCATTGATGATAATCCCAACGCGCTCCCCCTTCAGTATTTCCAGCAGATTATTAAGCAGGGTAGTCTTCCCCGCCCCCAGAAATCCGGTCAGGAGATAGAGCTGTATAGGCTTTTGGCGCTCAGTTTTCAACATCCTTTTCCTTCAACGTTCTTATTCTTCAACGTCTTTTCTTTTCAACGTTTTTTATCTTCAACGAGTAAGTTAGCGCGAAGCGCTAACTTACATCGCCTTCTCCAGTTCCGCGATCAGTTCATCCCGGTTGGGGATGATGGAGGGGTATTTCATCTCCCCGTTGATGTAAATGCTCGGCAGCGCGGTGGCGGCTATCTTTTTGATCCGGGCAATGTCTTCCCGGTTATTGTATCGATACTCGACCATGTCGATCTTATCTCCTAGGATATCCTTCACCTCCTGGGCAGAGGCCAGCATATAGGTACAGGCCGCGCAGGCCAGCGGATCAAGGGTCAGAACCTCCATCAAAGGCTTTTTCAGATTTTCATAGTCGGGCAGCTCGATATCCATATCAAAGTCGGTTGACTCGTAGTTCTTGATCACTTCCCGGATCATATCGGGCTCGTGGACCGCTTCGGCACAAGCGATAGCATTGGCGGGCGGGACATGATAGGGCATATCACATCCCGGGGCGATGATCACATTCCGATCAGTATCCAGACGATCGATCAGATCGATGGTGGACTTCATGTTGTCCTGCTGGTTGCCGAAGAGCATGGTGGTGGTGAGAGGAATGTTTCCTCCGATCACAATATTATACTTCTGGGTGATCTTCTGGGCGGCCGCCATGTCGATATTCTCATCGATCGCGATCGCGTCGGGGTTGGTCCGGCACATCTCGTCAATCAGCTTGGTGGCATTTCCGCAGACAAAGTAGGAGGAGAAGAATCCCTTCTCCCGGATATGATGAAAGAGTTCCGTATACGGCTTAGCGAAGAACCGCTCGAAGTGGGCCGGCGAGATCTGGGAGACCAGCGGATCGACCGCGGCAATAACGTCCATCCCCTCCTCGGCGTAGTAGTCCGCCATGGCGATCGCTATCCTGGTGGTATAAGCGATCAGCCGGTCCACATACTCCTGGTTCCTGATCATATTCAGAAAGAGATTGGTCCCCCTCAGATGCGAGGCGAGAGTAAACGGCCCGCAGAAGAGGCCGTAGAGAGCGGTTGTATCTCCAACCTCCGCCTTGAGACGCCGCATGACATCCCAGACCATCGGGAGCCGCCCCTCATCCTTCTGGGGGATCTTATCCGGGATCTCGTCGGTATCGGCCAGGGGGTGACTCCGGACAGCGGGGAGATTATCCTCCAGCCAGAGGAGATCGCAGCCCAGGATCTCCGCCTCGAGCTGGAGATCGAACATGACCGGCTGGCCGTCCGGCACATAGATCCGGTTGACTTCCAGCAGACATTCCAGGAGCTTATCGGCATCCTTGAGAACCTCGATCGCCGTGTATCCCTTGAGAAACCCGGCGTGAATCCCGGCATACGGCACCCAGGGGATAGATGGAAGTTCCTCATGCCGATGTACCTTATAGATTAATTCCTTTCCGGTTAGGGCCATGATATTCTCCTTTATAAATTAGCGCCTTCAGCGCTACTTTATCTGTCCCCGCCGTTGGCGGGGTGTTGCTTAAACTCAATTTATTTCATCAATGCAAACCGAGAAACAGGCTTTCCTAACCGAAGCCAACATTTCACACTAATTGCATGAGTTGTCTCTTGGCCAAACGTTGAAAAAAGTTCTGATGCAAGCCTCAAAGGGTTTCCCGCCCCGTTTCCATAAAGGCGGAGAAGTTTTCTTCAGGTACCGCCTGTGGAAGGTCACAACCGGTACTCAATATAAAGTTTGGATACCTTTTCATCGTATCCATAAGTTCCGCTACCGCCAATCTTACCTGATCGGGACTGGCTAATAACATGATCTCAGTGGGATTGATGTTACCGATAACAGCCACATCTTCCGGGGTCCGCTCGGCCACGGCAGCCAGATCGACTCCCTCCTCCCGGGAATGCAGACTGATGGCATCCACCCCGGTAGCTAACATCTGGTCGATAATGTGCATGGTATTCCCGCAGACATGTAAAACAACATTCGCGGGAATCTCATCTAACCGCTCGATAAGACCTTTGATATAGTCTCCGGAAAACTCCTGGAATTGCCCGGGACCAAGCATCCCGCCGGTAGGTTCCAGGATACAAAGGACCTGAGCACCGGCGGCGATCTGTAACTTCATATACTTTTCTGCTATCCGGGCGGAAAATTTACATAGCGCGTGAAGGATATCTTTCTCCCGGATTGTCGCGATCGATGCCCGTTCGGCTCCCAGAATCATAGCGGCCAGCGTAAAAGGTCCCGTAATATAGGTAGCCCGGATAACATCCTTCGGCAGTTCTTCCGCCATCAGTCTCATGGCGGCCAGATAGCCCTGTATTCTGCTGTCGGAGGAGATATCTATCTTCTCTAACTCTTGCAGATCTTCTATTTCAAATTGTCTTTCAGGGGTGGGGATTGATGAAAGCGCCTCGACGGGGAAGAGAGTAAACTGCCCCAGAGCATTCGCTTCCAGAGTGAGATCCATTATCTGAAAGATAAGATCGGGGGAATATCGATCAGATATGGCCTTCATCACCTCCAGATGCCGCCGGGAATTCTGGGTGGCTACTTTTACCGATGCCCCGGTAAGATTCAACCCCGGCAAGCCGGCCAGAGGAGCAATTATTCTCTCATTGGTTTCAAATTTTTTCCTGGCTATATCAGCCAATTCTCGGCGATACATACTATAACTCCTTCTCCCGATTCGCTACGCTGCCAATATCACGAACCGGGATAAGCCTGGGATAGAATGCTTCCCAATTCAACTATACTATCCCACAGAACCACCATAATACCAACCCGGAATAAATGCCCAGTTATTGCCTATATTCAATAGGCATATCTAATGTGGGATGAAACTATGGAGTAAACTTCCCACATCAACCTGATCTAATTGCGCGGGACTTGGTTCAAAACATAAAATTTGCGGCAAAGCCGCAAATTTTATTCTCGGTGATACGAGACACCCAGGGAGATCGGGGCGCCGGCTCTCCGGTGGCCCACGATCAGGGCAATAATAACCAGCACGTACGGCATGGCCAGTAAGAGCTGATAAGGAAACTGAATCCCGATCCCCTGAATCTGCTGCTGGAATGAATCCAGGAATCCGAAAAATAGAGCCCCCAGCAAGATGGGAACCGGCTTCCAGTCGCCGAAGATAACCAGGGCGATAGCGATCCAGCCCCGGCCGCCGGCAATAGCCGGGACGAAGAGTCCGGCCGAGGAGAGGGTCAGGAATGCTCCGGCAATTCCGGCCATCATACTGCCGAAGATTACCGCCAGATACTGATAGAGATGAATACTAACCCCTTTCATATCGATCGCACGCGGATTCTCACCGATTGACCTCAGGATCAGACCGTGCTTCGTCTTATAGAGAAAAATCCAGACCAGCGGGACCAGAGCAAACGCGATATAAGTCAGAACATACTGAGAGAATAAGATCTCTCCTAAAAAGGGGATATTACAGAGGACGGGAATCTTCATGACTTCAAAGATCTGCAGATTGGGAAGGTTGGATGATCCGACACTCTTGAACTGAAGCCGGTAGATATAGAATGTAATCCCGGCGGCCAGTAGATTGAGCGTCAACCCCGTCACCGTCTGATCCACCTCAAGGGTAGTGCTCAAGAAGACCATGAGAAAACCAAGTATCCCTCCGGCAAGCATAGCCATGGAGACACCCAACCAGAGTGATCCGCTATGATAGGAAACCGTGAAACCGACGAACGCTCCGACCAGAATCGCGCCCTCAACCCCCAGGTTGAGCACCCCGGAACGCTCGGTGATTAATTCACCGATGGCGGCGAATATGAGGGGGGTCGCGATCCTCATCATCCCGGAAAAGAGACTGACAATAAATGCGGTCTGTAGAATATCACTCAACATCTCGAATCCTCCGAATACGATATCTGGAAATTACGTCGGCTGAGAGAACAAATATCAAAACTATTGCCTCCACACAGTAGACCAGGGCAACCGGCACGCCGGTGATGATCTGCATAGAGGTTGAACCGTTGACCAGGGCGCCGAAGAAGATAGCGGCGATAACCACTCCGATCGGGTGAAGCCTTCCCAGGAGGGCGATAATGATCGCGGTATATCCGTACCCGGTCGAGATATCGAGGCGAAGACGAAAATGAAGACCGACTACCTCACTCCCGCCGGCCAGACCGGCAACAGCCCCGCTGATCAACATGGTCAGAACGGTAATTTTCTTGATACTGATCCCTTTATATTGAGCGGCGACCGGATTTATTCCAACCGCCCGGATCTCATATCCGAGCGGGGTTTTCCACAATAAAAGGTAGGCAAAGACACCGGAGATCAGCGAGAGGATAAAACCGAAGTGAAGACGGGTATCGGATGCAATCACGGGAAGGTGAGAAGCATCAGGAATACGGGCGGTCTGGAGGAAAAAATGCCCCGGTTCCCGCCAGACCGAGGAGAGAAGGTAGGAGAGAATGAACATGATAATATAATTCATCATGACCGTGGTGATGATCTCATTGGCGTTGAACCGGGCTTTAAGAAACCCCGGAATCCCCCCCCAGATCGCCCCTCCTACCATTGCGCCCAAAACAACAGCAAAAAGCAGGATTGGACGGGGCAGGAAGGCCAGATTCATTCCAACCAGGATGGCGACCATCGCCCCGGCGAAGAACTGGCCCTCCGCCCCGATGTTCCAGACCCGAGCTCGGAAGGCGATCACTATCGCCATCCCGCAGAAGATCAGAGGGGTCGCCTGGACCAGAGTCTCAGCGATCGCGTCCCAGTCTCCAAAGGAGCCATTGTAGATAGCGGTAAGGGCTTCCCCAACATTGGCTCCGGCCGAAATGATCAGAAGAGAACTCACTCCCGCCGCGCCCGCCAGGCCGATAAATACGGCCAGGGTCTGGAGCCAAGGATTCTGAACAGGTCTTTTTTCCAACTTGTACTTCATAAGAGATGATCCACAAAAATTAAGCTAGTTCCCCCTACCTCGGCCCCTTTTTTTGTCCACGGATTACTCTGATTGATCCCCCTGCCTCGGCCTTGTCGTTCGAAGTTGGACGTTGAACACACTGCCCGCCGAAGCTTTAGCGAAGGCTGGTTCGACGTTCGATGTTCATCTTTTCTCCCCCACCTCGGCCCCGTTTCAGTCCACTGATTTTTAACCCGCGATGACCAAAGGTAATTTTGCGGGTACACTGATTGTTTTTTCTATAAACCGTCAACTGACAACTGTCAACCATCCTTTCCCTCGGCCCCTTTTTCAAACTACGAATTTCGCCCCCGATTACAACTTCGGGGCGGAGAAATTACGCGAATTTGAAAACTAAAAAAGGCAACATAACTTATCAGAGTTTTTTCCCGTCAACCGACAGTTAAATCTCTTTCCCCTGCCTCAGACCCTTTGAAACATTCAACTGACAACCTTCCTATATCTTGACCCTAATTCTTAAAGCCAGATTCTGATTTTAGTCTTGAATTCTTTAGATTTTCAAAAATTCGTGGAATTCGCGTAATTCGTAGTTTTATCCTTTTCAATTATCGAAGATTCGCAGTTAAGTAAGTTCGCTTCACTACGCGGCGCTCTCTTTGATTCCGGCCATCAGGAGACCGACCTCCTCCACGCTTACATCACCGTTCTTAAAGACACCCATGATCTCACCTTTATAGATGACGGCGATATAATCGGAGAGGCTGAAGATCTCATCCAACTCTTCCGAGATAAGCAGGATCCCGGCACCGGCCTCTCTCAAATCCAGCAGCTGGTGATGGACATATTCAATCGCCCCCACATCAAGCCCCCGGGTCGGCTGGCCGGCGATCAGGCATTTGGGGTTCTGAGACATCTCCCGGGCCAGGATCAATTTTTGAAGATTGCCTCCGGAGAGACAGCAGGCCGTCTGGGCGGGATTAGCGCACATAATATCGAAATCCTTGATCTTCTGATTGGTGAACGTATTAATCCGGCCACCACTTAAAAACATACCGGAACAGAATTTGCCATCTCTCTGATTCCCCAGAATTATATTTTCATAGATGGAAAAATCCATGCAGAGCCCTTCAACAATCCGGTCCTGGGGGATACTGGCCATCCCCTTGTTCATGATAACCCGCGGGGATAGGTTAGTAATATTCTCTCCATCCAGAAACACTTCTCCCTTAATAGCCTGGCGGACCCCCACCGCCACATCGAAGATCTCCCGCTGCCCGTTGCCGGAGACGCCGGCCAGGCCGAGAATCTGGTGGCGGCGCACGCTCAGGTTCACCCCGTTCAGCCCTATGACCCCGGTCTTCTTCAATGCGTGAATGTCTTTCAGTTCCAGGACCATCTCCCCCGCTTCTATCTCATTCCGGGTAATCCGAAAGACAACATCCCTTCCCACCATCCGGCGGGCCAGATCGGCCTTGTCGGTATCGGCGGTATCTACAGTGCCAATCTTCTTTCCTTTCCGCATAACCGTGACCCGGTCGGATATCTCCATTACTTCGTTGAGCTTGTGAGTAATCAGAATTATCGAGAGTCCGTCCAGTGTCATCTTTTTCAGGATGGAAAAAAATTTTTCGATCTCCTGTGGGGTCAGGACCGCGGTCGGCTCGTCAAGAATCAAAAACTCCGCGCCCACATAGAGCGCCTTGAGAATCTCAACCCATTGTTGTTTGCCTACCGGTAACTGTGAAACAACAGCGTTCAGATTCAAGACAATACCGTAGTTTTGGCAGATACTCTCCACTCTTTCGGTCGCGGGACCGAGCTTCAACCCCAACCCCTTCGACTCCGTACCGACCACAATATTCTCCATCACCGTCATGGGGAGAATCATCTCGAAGTGCTGGTGGACCATACCGATCCCCAGGTTGATGGCATCGCGCGGGGAGGAGAGACGAACTTCTTTACCTTTAAAAAATATCCGGCCGGTCTCGGGACGATAGGTCCCATAGAGGCACTCTGCGATGGTCGATTTACCCGCACCGTTCTCCCCCAGCAGACAGTGGATCTCACCCTTCCTTACTTCCAGGGAGATATTGTCATTGGCAACCACACCGGGGAAGATCTTGGTCAGATTTTCCACCCGGAGGATAATTTCTTGATCGGTCTGTGTACTTTCATCCATTGCAATTTTGTCCGATAACTATTTTGACAAACAGCCGGCTAAAATCAAACCATGAAGATGGAACGTACGACAATTGAACCACAGAGATCACAGAGACTATATATGATAAGCTTCCAAAATCTCAGTGTTCTCTGTGTCCTCTGTGGTTAATTATTCGCCCGGTAACACCCGGGCTAACCTATTTATTCCTACTTAACCGGTTCCATCCGGGTGGGAACTGTGAGCTTACCCGCCATGATATCGCTCTTGGCCTTCTCCACCTTGGCTTTAACATCAGCCGGGATCTTGTCGGCCAGACCGTGATACGGAGCCATCGCGCTACCACCGTCCGCCATCCCGAAGATAACGTCCTTCATTGGGGCATTGTAGGGAGTTCCCTTGGTCGCGTAATTCCACCAGGCATCGATCAGATAATTGATAGAGGGATCCCAAAGAGCTATCGCGCTGCTGAGCACCACTTCCGGTGTTATTGAGTTCTGGTCGACAAAGTGTCCAAATCCGTAGATGCCTTTCTCCTTGCAGGCTTCAAACGGCCCGAAGCGCTCGGCATAGATGAAGTCGGCCCCCGCCGCGATCTGAGCCATGGAAGCTTCCTTGGCCTTGGGAGGATCGAACCAACTCTCGATATAGGTCATCTTGAGCTCAACATCCGGATTAACCGATCTGGCGCCATCTATATATCCGTTGACCGGAACGTTGACATCCGCGTAAGGATAGGCGGCGATGGCCCCGATGACGTTGCTCTTGGTCATCAATCCGGCGATCATCCCCATCAGGTAGGCGGGTTCATTGGGGAACTGATCAATAGTATAGACATTCCCTCCATGAGGTTTGTGTCCGCTACCCGAGAGTACCCAGAGAATGTTGGGATACTTCTTAAAGAGTTCGGGACTGACAGTAGTATAAGAGGAACTGTGGGCCCAGATGATCCCGTATTTTCCAGTCTTGGCGTACTCTTTCATCACCCTTTCAACATCGGGGGGATAGACGCTCTCGGACATATCCCAGTTGATGTCAAGACCATAGGGTTTTTCTTTCTTGACCCGTTCAATCGACTGAAGAACCGCCGTATTCCAGGGTTCTTCCTTGATCGCCACGAAGATGAAAGCTATATTTAAATCTTTGGGTTTCTCGCTGATAGCCTCTTTCCCTTCCGCAACCTGGACCGGCAGACAGAAACCGACCACAGTGACAATCAGCGCCAATGAAATAAAACTACACCATACTTTCCTGCTCATAATATATTCCTCCTTCCCTCTTCGGGAAACCGGGTTAAAATAATAAGTACCATCCTACTAGAAAATATCATCCATAGGCAACTCCTCCCGATTAATATATCCAAAAAAATCTTCGCCGAAAGAAAGGGCGGTTGTATTTCACACCCCGGTCCTCTTTACGCGAAGATTAATCGGGTCGATGGAGAGTAGGTCTTCTGACTTCCCTCCTCTCAGCCTGCCTTCCCAAACCACGGGTATTCAAAGAGTCCGCGGAACAGTAGCTACTGAATCAACTGAGAGAATCCTATTCTAATTCGAGAAAAGGGCGGGTACACAGCGGCGCGACCGTCCCGGATTTTCACCGGATTCCCTTAACTCTCCACCTTGGAAAATAATGTCTAAATTTTGGGTTCCGACCGATCTCAAAAATGCAATGAATACCAGCCGGGTCAGACAATATTAAAATATCGTATGGCTACAATAAATAGTATAGTTACAATAGTATATTTTACCGGGTCTGTCAACCAAGTACTTTCTTCTCCCCGAACTATCACTTCAATGCGATCTCCAGGCCGGAAGATAGACCAAGCCTATATCACACCATCTCACAGAGCCAGGAGGATTACAACCCAATATATATGCCTATCTATTGCCTATTTATAATGGGCACTATCCCGATTTCATAAGTATAGCAATCGGTAAACGGTTATCAGTTATAGGTAAAACAGCACCGATCAGAATGGTGGATTATATGGCTGCCTTTCGGTTTTGTCTTGTAGGAGGGCTTTTTGCTTGTGCTTGCACATCCCGTATCCTGCAACCGGTATCCCGTATCCCATATCCATCATCTCGCACAACTGCCCACTACCCACCGCCCACTCCCCATTCTCACACGACCGGCCACCGGGTCCCGATTGAAAGTCCGGCTCTCTTTTCGATCTCCCGGGCACGGCGCCGAGCGTCTTTCAGAATCGCTTCCTCATCCATCGTCAACACCTTCCTCCCCTCCATCAGGATGACGCCGTCAACGACCACGGTATCTACATCACTCCCCACCGCGGCATATACTACGGTGGAGACCGGATCCCAGACCGGCGTCAAGTGGGGAGCGTCCAGATTGATTATAATAAAATCGGCCCGTTTACCCGCTTCGAGCGATCCAACCTCATCTTCGATCCCCATCGCCCGGGCGCCATGAATAGTAGCCATCTCCAGAACCGTCTCCGCCGGTACGACCAGCGGATTTTTCTCCCGGAGTTTGGCCAGATGGCTGACATCCCGCATATCCCGGATCATGTCATAGGTATTATCACAGGTGGCGGCGTCACATCCCATCGCCACGTTCACCCCGGCCTCCAGCATACCGTGGACCGGCGCGATCCCGGAGGCCAAATGAGAGTTGGAGGCCGGATTGTGGGAGACACTGGTCCCGGTCCGGGCAAGAAGTTTCCAGTCCTCTTCATCGGCCCAGACCCCATGCCCAAGGACGGTCCGCGGCCCTAGCAGGCCGTGCGCGTCGGCGAACTCAACCGGCGAGCGGAACCCCTGGGAGGCGGCATACTTCAGATCCTCTTTAACCTCACAGAGATGGACGGTAATTCCCATATCCCGTTCCCGGGCCAGCTCCCCTATCCGGTCGTAGAGTTCCGGGCTCACTCCGCCCGGGGTGCGGGGCCCGAACCAGACCTGGATCTTTCCCTCCCCGGCCCCGTTCCAGCGGTCATAGGCCGAAAGGGTATTACGGATACTGGTATCCCCGTCCTCGATCATCCCGGGATGCATCACGAACTCCTCCCCGGCGTAGGAAGGTCGGTCCATCACGATCTTGCCAATGGCGGCCCGCACCCCGGAGGCCAGGATCGCTTCCGCCACCCCGTCAAAACCGTAGCGTTCGGCCAGCATACACTCGATGAACCCGGTCGTCCCCGACTTGATCATCTCCAGCAGGGACAGTTCGGCGCTGGCCCGACCATCCGCTTCGGTATAATTCCCCATCAGGACCCAGACCCGCTTGATCAGGAAGTCGATCAGATCGACGTCATCAGCGCAACCTCGGATAAGAGCCTGGGAAGTATGAAGATGAGCGTCGATCAATCCGGGCATAAGGATATTGCCCCGGCAGTCGATCCGCCGTTTTTCTGGGAACTTTTCAACGATCTCCCCGCTCTTCCCCACCGCAAGAATATTCTTTCCCTCCACCGCCACCGCCCCCTCCATAATCACCCGCCGTTCCGGGTCCATGGTAATAATAATAGCATTCTCAAAAATCATGATCTTCACCTCTTGAATATTTTAATATATTTATTGATTAACAGCACACGAACTATTATAGTAAACTAACTGATTCGGAATTTCAATAAAACTAAGATTACGGGGATTATTTTTTCGTTAATCAACACAATCTGTATAATCTTAGTTTATTAAGTTGCTCTAACGAATTGAGGGCGATCTTCTTCTTGTCTTCTATCACATTTTATTACATGCATTAAAATATTTCAAGCTCAGGAGGATGCAATGAAAAAGATAGTATGGGTGGGAGTCTTTTTACTGGTATCCAGCGCTTTTTTGGTCCGGGAGGCCAAACCTTTCGACGACAATTGTATCGTGTATTACGGCCACACGGCAGTTGATTTCTGGTTCGGAACTACAAATCCCGGGACCAAAAAGACCGAGCTTTTCCGCGACAATATCTTGATCAAGCAATGGGTACAGTTTAACGGGGATTACAAGTATAGTGATACGACTGACCAGGGGTTGACCATCGGCAGTCATACCTACCGGGCCGATATTTACAAGAAGGATATCGAAGACAACTGGGTACTCGACTCGACGGGAACGGCGACGATTGACACCTACTATTTCAATGGGGATCTTCAAAATGCAGAACCATGGCTGACTGACTATGGCCGGGACGCGGTTACCTGGGGTCCCGAGACCTGCCCGGTGAAGAAGGTCAAACTCAAAGGGGGTAATCTGGAGGTCGCGCCCGGGTCGGTCGTGGAATTTGTATTCGAGTACCCCTGGCTCCATATCGACCCGACCACCGAACTTGCCGCCTACAGCGTGACTTTCGTGGGCAATGGCGTCATTTACCTCCTTGGCGACCCCACCCCCCTCACCCCCACCCTGACCGGTTGTGCCTTTCAGATGGATAAGGTTCAGTTCTGGGCCTGCACCGACGTCCGGGTAGAGTACTGCGACTTCAACAACACGAATGTTGAATTTCGAGATGGTGTAACTGACTGCGGCCTTTCTTTCAATACCGCCACCGGCAGCTCAACCATTTCAGATTATGGATACGCCTGGCCCAGCGGAGTCGATATCATCGGAAATGAGGGGATGGGCATCATTCTGGCCGATGGGGGCATCTCATCCAGCCTCATCCAGGGGAACCAGGTGGAAGGATATATCTTCATCGAAAGGGGGTCCGAGAACCGGATCGAGAGTAATCTGGCCGATGGCATAAATTTATCGGACAAGGTTTCCTGGTGCACAGTCACCGGCAATACCGTCGAGTACATAAGTATCCCGGGAGGCAACAACGCGGTCACCAACAACGACATTATTGATACGCGCACCGGTTACTATGATAGATACTCCCTCCATGTAGCGAGAACCGGAAACTATATCAAGGACAACACAATCACGGAGCTCATCCCCCATCCGGATGGTCGGGTCGGAATCTATCTTGATGGTGATTACTGGGGCACTCAGACAACCTCGGGCAACACCATCGAGACGAACACGGTGTACGAGATCGTGGGGACCGGGATCGAAGTTAATGGAAAGTTGGCTTTCAGCAACTTGATCAAGAAGAATGAACTCCTTGAAAATCTCTCCGGAATCGTTATCTCCGGCTCCTCTTCCAACAACTTGGAGAACAACGTTTTCAATGAGAATCTCGACATCGGTATTGAACTTACCGGCGATAGTTATGACAACGCCGTCGCCTTCAACCATATCTGGGGAGGGTTGTCCGGGATCGTCGTCGCACAGGACGCTCACGGCAACGGCTTCCACGAGAACAAGGTGGAGTATAACGACGTCGGAATCTACACAGTGAGCAGGAACAATTATATCTACAATAATATCTTCCGGCGCAATCTCACCAACGCCCTGGACGACGGGGCCGACAACACCTGGAACCATGGTTCGGCGGTGGAGTCTCCCAACATCGTGGGGGGGCCGTACCTGGGCGGGAACTACTGGGATGACTATAAGGGGGCGGACAGTGACGGGGACGGGATCGGGGAGATCCCCTATGCCATCTTCGGGGCCCAGACCGACTCCGTCTCCTATGACAACCTCCCCCTGATCTGGGATGACGACACCCCTCCCTACCTGGTCCTGAGCGACGGTGACTACAACGGCGACGGCCGCTCCGATATTACCATCTTCCGGAAAAGCTCCGGCCTCTGGGCGGTCCGGGGAGTAACCCGGGTCTATTTCGGCGGCACAAATGACGAGCCGGTCTCGGGTGATTACAACGGCGACGGAACCACCGATATCTCCATCTTCCGGCGGAGCTCCGGCCTCTGGGCGGTCCGGGGGGTGAGCCGGATTTACTATGGCGCGTCCACCGATACCGCCGTCCCTGGCGACTATAACGGCGACGGCCGCTGCGACCCGGGTATCTTCCGGGATAGTATGGGCCTCTGGGCAATCCGGGGTATAACCCGGACCTATTTTGGCCAGCCGCTTGACAAACCGGTGCCAGGCAATTACTCGGGGGCCGGTTTCGCGTCGATCGCGCTCTTTCGACCTTCCTCCGGCCTCTGGGCGATCAAAGACCTGGGAAGGATTTATTTCGGTAGTGATGAGGATATGCCGGCTTCGGCCGACTACGATGGGAACGGGACCACGGACCTGGCTATCTTCCGCCGAACCATGGGGTTATGGGCGGTAGCGGGAGTCACCCGAACTTATTTCGGCGGTCTCTACGACCGTCCCGCCCCAGCCGACTACGCCGGCGCCTCGGCCGACAACATCGCTCTCTTCCGGGAGATGTCCGGCCTGTGGGCCGTTCGGCAACTGACCCGGGTATATTTCGGCAGCAGCTCCGATATCCCGGCGGCAAGATAGACTATGCCCCAAAAGGTATTTTTAACTTTTTGTTCTAAAAAAACTAAATATTCACCACGAAGAACACAAAGAAAAACAAAATAACTATAAAAATTTCCTAATTTTCCCAAATTCCTTCGGGTTAAATAATAGATGTTGCTACCCACACAATATGACTGAGAACCAAGACGAATTGTTCCTGGTTCTTTGTATCTGGATGGCCCTCTATTCCTGACTCCGGGAGAGGGAGTAAAGCCGGTCGGCCAGAGATTCTATCAGATCCCGTAAGGCCAGCCTCCGGAGCCAGCCTTTCGGGATACCCTCCTCTCCATAGTACGCCCCCGCCAGCTGACCGTAGATGGCACCGGTGGTGTCGGCATCATTCCCTAGGTTGACGGCCAGGAGCGCCCCTTCCCGGAAGGTTTCGCCATGGTAAAAAGCCCAGAGAGCGGCTTCGAGAGATCTGACGACATAACCGGAACCAACTATCTCCGGCGGCATCCTGGTCTTGAATGAACCGGCCGCGATCTCACCGATCTCCGGACAGAGAGGATTATCTCTCCAGCAGCCGGGGAACGGACTGTACCATCCCGAGAGAAGTTCATCTTTGGACGCTCCACTTACCGCCCCCGCGATCAATCCCCCGAAATATCGGCAACCGTCAATACAGGTGATTGTCCCATGAGTTGTCAGGGAGCTCTCCGCGGAGAACCGGATCGCGTCCTCCGGATGGAGCGCGTAGAAGAGAGGCACCGGAGCCAGCCGCATAATTGAACCATTGCCGGCGGAATGTTCATCCGTCGGCCCACAGTCCGGTCCTGGTTTGAAGATGAACTTCATCAGAGCCTTGCTCACGGTCCCGCCGATATCGAAACAGGAACCGGTGCTGCTCAAGTATCCCTCCTTCCACCATTTCAGGTAGCGCTCCAGCTGATCGATAGGGTCGAATCCTTCCTTCTCCACCAGGCTCTCCGCCAGGCAAAGCGCCATCGAAGTATCATCCGTCCACTGCCCCGGCTTGAGAGAGAAAGGCCCCCCGCCAATCATATCGCTGATCGGCTCAAAGGACCCCGGCGCCCTGAACTCCAGCGTAGTCCCCAGAGCATCCCCCACCGCCAACCCCAGCAGCGCCCCCCGGTATTTATTTTGGGTGTCGCGTCTTGACATTCAACTTAACTCTTCTTTGATAGCTCTTAGAGGTCCGATTTCACCCCCAAAATCGGATCCTTAAAAGTAATGACATCATAATCAACGCTATTTAGAAGTAAGGTTTCAGTGAACACCGTCCTCTCGTAGCGGCTACCTTTAGGCTGCCACACAGTGGCGACCTGAAGGTCGCCTCTACGAGCACTGGGCAACGGGGTTCATGAAACCTTGCATTTTGAAGATCTGGCCCAAATTATTCTCTCCCCGCCTCTTGAGAACCACGCATAAGTGATTTAAAATAAGCGGGAACCCGTGTTTTGAAGGTTACAGTCTCTTTTGAATACGGATGAACTATTGTAATGGATGCCGAATGAAGTGTCATCCTCTTGATACCCTTTCCCCTGACTCCATACTTTTTATCGCCAACCACGGGACAGCCTTTCTCCGCGAGATGGACCCGGATCTGATTCTTCCTGCCGGTCAGGAGATCTATCTCCAGAAGACTGTACTCCGTTGATTCCCTCAAAACTTTATACCCGGTCTTAGAGAGCTTGCCTTTCTTTGGGTTATCAACGGAATACATTTTATGAGCACGGTTTTCCGCGAGATAGGAAGTAATTATCCCCTCCTTCTCCGGCAATCTTCCCTGAATCAGGACATAGTACGTTTTTTGAAAACTCTGCCACTCCTCCTGAAGAAAACGCTGGGCATTCTCATTCTTGGCAAAGACAATAACACCGGAAGCATCCCTATCAAGACGATGCACGATAAATATCCGGTGCCGTGATTTCGGATTACCCTTGCGTATATACTCATTCAGGAGACGATACGCTGTATTGTCCCGGACTTTCTTGGTGCTCACCGTCAAAAGTCCGCTCACCTTATCCACAACCAGGATATCTCGATCTTCATAGAGAATCTCAAGCCCCTTCGGCTGATACCTCTTGGGGGGCCTTTTAAATTGTCTCTGACTTTCCCTCATATTATAGGTGTCGCGTCTTGACATTTAACTTAACTATCCCAGAGCCCCTACTCTTTTGCGACATCAGGAACCCCCGGATCATTAACTTTCAATGCATGGTAGCAATAATCAGGTAATCTGAATCTCCGCAAACCTCCCCAACTTAAAATCACAATCTGTGATTTCAAGTTCGAGAACTATTCCTCTCTCAATTGAGAGAGGAAATCATCTGGAGAACGTGTTTTGGGGCTACTTAAAATTTCCCCTGAGTCTATTATGACGGAACGGTGTAGACAATCCAGCGGCCGTTGAGATACCTGACCTGGGCCTCGTCGGTGCCTCCATCGATCTTTCCGTTGATCTCCACCTTGATAGAGATCTTCACCCAGTACCGGTTGCCTTCAATATTCTTCTGCCCCACCAGCTGAAACTCGACATACTTCCAGTCCTTCGTCCTCTCCAGTGTACGCAGCAGTTTCTGGGACCGCTTCTCCAGGGGAAGCAGAACATCATTATAATCCTCATCACCGCAGAGCTTGGAGAGGTAAAATGACGTGACTACAGCCGCCGGGGATCCGTTTCCGGTGCTGATACCTTTCGCGGTCTCCCGGTCGAACTTCGGGGGATTGACATACATCTCCCACCCCTTTTCACCGGGTGTAGTTTCAGGCGCGCTATAATCAAACGCCATAGCAGACAACACAAAGACACCGGTTAAAACACAGACAGCAATCCAGGTTCTTACCCTAATACGGAAATCCTCCTTTTTTCCATTCTATCATTCAATTCGAAGATTAGTATCACCAAAAAATAAGTTTAACGCCAGTGAATAATTCTTTTAACTATTCGGGAAATTTTCTAAGGCGTAAGATCAAACCCCGGTTAGCGACCGATAATCTCCTGGTAAACCCGGTTCGGATAGCTTCAAAAAAATGAGTACCCCTCACAATAACGATCGTTCCTATACACATATGTGCAAAATTCAATTAATTTTCGAAAGAAACGCTTAAATAAGCGTTCTCGGGGGGATGCAGGATTAGGACTATTCGGGCTGAAATAACGTTGAGATTGACTGCTTTACTGCCACTTTGATATAGTTTGCCATTAGTAGATCTTCCTTTTATAAGGAGATATTCTACCCGGTTAGCGAATAACTCAAAGTGGCGTATTTTGAACCGTTCCTTAGTGGCCCCTTTTTGAACACTGCTGACATCACCAACGGGACTGCGGTTCTACCCTCTAATTGACTAAATCTGCTTAAAATGAAGTATTTTGAAGATTTTTCTAAAGACCGTCCCCCTATTTCTATAAATGAGGGAATCCTGTTCTCGGGGGGATGCGGGATTGGGATCAGCCGGACTGAAATAGCATTTAGATTGAATGGCGGGGAGCCACTTCAGCTACATTGACTCCGGAATCATCTTACCCTGATTTTTCCAAAAAAAGTGGCTACTTTGGTCCGTAATCGGTCTCCACTTTGCTTCGGAATTCGTGACACTCGGGAAAAGAGCTAAGGGTAGACTTGACCCCTAATTTTGGGGTTAGATTATTGGTTTGTCCATGTATTTTTGGTGATTTTGGGCGCGGGGTGTGTGTAAGTTATTGCTGTTTGTGGTATTCCGCCAAAGTGGTGCGCAGCGCACCACTTTCCATTAAGGCATTTATAAGTTTTATCAGCTCTTTTGCCCGGGTCAGGTTGGTGTAGTTGATGGTCAATTTGCTCTTGCTGACCAGATCGGCGATCAGGATCTCGCTCCCCAGAAGAGGTTTGATTTTTGGATCTTTCTCCGCGACTTGAAGAAGGAGTTCACGGTCCCCGCTTAACCATTTCTCGTCAAGGCGATTGGCCAGTTCGCGGATCTCGGCCGATTTTAAGTTTTCACGGACAATCGCCCGGAGCAGCTTGAGCATCGCCTTTCTATCGGGGAGCCGGTAGAACGATTCCAGGTACTTCTGTTTGATCGTCCCGGCTTCGAACCCGTCAATGATCTCTTTGGGAAACTTATCGAATATGCCGATCGAGCGGACAACGGAAGTGTGGGACTTCCCCACTGTCAGGGCCAGTTCGCGGTAGCTGGTGAAGTATCCGGTCTCCCAGGCCAGCTTGTAGCCTTTCGCCTTCTCGTAGGGGGTGAGGTCCGCCCGGTTCTCGTTGATCGCCACCTGGCGGCGGACGGCCTCTTTGGGGGACATCTCCTCCACTATCGCCGGAATCCCAACCCACTTACGGCCTTCCTTCTCGTATAGAGATCGGAAGGCGCGGAGACGGCGTTCGCCGTCCACCAGTTCGTACTTTCCCGAACCAACCGGCCGGACGATAATTCTCACCAGGAGGCCGGAGGAGGTGATGGAGTCGGCGAGCTTTTTGATTGCCTTCTCGCCGATACTCTGAACGCGGATGTGATTTTTGGGGATGATGATCGCGTCAAGGGGGATTGTCTCCAGCGTTTCCATTTTAGCCTCCCAAATAGCCGGTTTTATCCAGCCGGTACGTTCTTTAGTGGCCCCTTTTAAGTAACCGCTGACACCTTAGAGCCGCAATTTTTGGGGTAAAACTGCACCTCTAAGCTTAAAATCAGGGGGGTAATTTTCTATAACCCTTCATTATTAAGTCACTTAGGCAGGTCCGACCCCGATTCCCATCACAAAAATCACCGGCTGCTTCAAAACCGGAACATGAAAAATAGTCTAAATCAGGGGATAAGAACAGCCTTAAACCCCCATTTCCTGGTCAAAATCGGCACCCTAAGACCGGAAAAAACAGGGGTAATATTACATAAGTGTCTGGGGTACAGTCTATTGCTATGGCGAATCCACAAGGGCCAAAGATCTAAAGAAAGCTCACTTCCACTCATGGCCGCAATCCCGGCATCGGTAGTATTTTTCATATTCCGGTTTATCACTACCCAGAAGAGCCCCGCCGATTGCCCCGAGCTTGCCGAAGAGCAGACCGCCCGCGATGCCTTTCGTGATGCTGATGCCGCTATGCTTATTGACTATCCTGGATAGCTCATCAAGACCATTGCTTCCGCACCGGGGGCATTTCATATCTTCCTCTTTTTGATCCCACCACGGTCGCCCGGTCTCCTTTTCTATCTTCCTATGCTCGTCGTTCATCTTCCTACTCATACTGACACAAAGACGAATCAGTAGAATGATTCCAATGGCTATCCCTAAAAGTAAGCTAAAGGCGGGAGCACTGATCATCCCGATAAAACAACCGGCAGAAGTAAAGCCAATTCCTAAATTCGTGATAACCCCCTTTTATTTCGCTTCGGGTAGCCCAGATATTCCCCCTCAGATACCCGCGCTCAGCATAAAGCATATCTTTAAAAGAGAGATTGTACACAAAGCCAGCTAAAGAGAAAAGGAGAAATGGAAAATGGGGAATAGGGAGTGGATGAGCAGGGAGGAGCAGGGATACCCATCCCTGGGTTTTTTAAACCTTCGTAATTAATGCCTCGTACGCCTTTTTTATATCAATAAACTTTTCGTGGGCCAGATCCCTGAACTCGGGACCGAGATAGTTTACCCTGTCGGGGTGGTATTTTTTAGATAGATTACGGTACGCATTCCTTATCTCTTCCCGTGAAGCGCCGGGTTGAATTCCTAAAACCGTATAAGGGTCTTGAGTGTCAACCTTTGGTCCCTTCGCGGATTGATCAGTTGATCTACCTTTCGGGTCTCTCTGTTCATCCCGTTTATATCTGGAGTCTGAACTGTCGGAATAGGCATTTCGAAAAAAATTTTTGGTGAATTCCCGGAATACTCTGTTTTTTATTCTCTCCGGCCTCATTATCTTTCGGAAGAGATAGATAAGGATGAGGACCAATAATATATCGTCGATTATCCCGGGTCCGCCGAGGAAATCAGGCAGAATATCTATGGGGCTCAATAAATAAAGCAAGCCCAAACCAATAAACGCGATAATGAGCCACATTTTCATTCTTCTGTCCCTCTCCCCATTCCCGCAGACCCGATTTTTGTCGTCGGAGATTTTAGTCGTAAGGTTTGCGAAGTCAATAACGTATCATCTTCGCACAGGAGCTGAAAGATGAAATCTTACCGGGAATCGAGTTTTATTTCAATTTTTTCAGTAATTATGATATTTTCAGCAAATGATGAAAACGTCCATTCCAGTGAAAATTATCCCCTGTTTTCTCTTCCTGCCTAAGAATCAGGGTCACCTCAGTTATTATTTAATCGAAAGGAGGGTCTCATGAAATCTAATGTATCTTTAGCCCGGCATAGTTGGTCGGTTCCGATAATGCTGGGCCTGCTCTTCGCGGGTCTAATCTCTTTATCACTCCCGGCAGACGCATCGGCAGAGAGCGCGGATGATCTGGCCAGAACCGCGAACAAGATGATCCGTAATGCTGAACGAAATATGCACAACCGGAAGATAGACCTAGCGGTAACACTGCTGGAAGAAGCGCAGTCTACACTTGATGCGTTAAAGGTCGCTGATCCTTCCCACCGCCAACTTAAAAGCCTGGAAAATAAATACGCCAGAATCAAAAAACAGGTCGATAAGAAGCTTGGAGGAGCCCAGGCTAAAAGATCATCTCCATCAGCATCGACTGCCCTGACAGAGCCCGGAGACTCCTCCGGGGATAAGTTACCGGGAGGGGTCTCCAAACGGATAAGAGATATCAAGCGGGAGATGGATCAAGTGAAGCGCTACCTCTCCAAGGGAACCGAGTCTTCAGCAAAACAGGCTCAATACATACTGGGCGGCGTCCAGAGCCTCTTTGATGATATTGATAAAAAATACGGGGATCAGTTCGATACCAGCCATCCGGATTACGCGGCGGCAAGAGAGCGCTTTGATAGGCTGGAAAAAGATACTAACTCGGCCCTGGCGGCGGCGGAGAAAAGCAATGCCGATGCCGAGGCGGATGAAGCCGCGAAGAAGAAACAATCGGCGGAATGGATACCTAAATTCCAGGCTTATCTGTCATATCCGGGGAATGAGGGCCATGATCCCAATCTACTGGTCTATGTTCCCGGAACGTCAGAGCCGGAAAAGTTTGTCGATGCTCAAAAGCGCTATGAAGCGTTCAAGTCTTTCTATGAATCTTATCAGGCCGCTGAATTCCCTCATGGAAAAACCTGGAAGCTTGAAACCCTGGCGGAGAAAGATGGACCGCAACGACTGGTGGATTTCCAGAAGCAGTTCGCGGATAGAGTAGGAACTGTATTCGGTGAAGCTGAAAAACATATTTCCGAGGCCATGGCATACCTGGAAAAAAAGAATGGGTGGAAGAATGATCCCTCGGTTAAGCCGCCCCTGATAGATAAAAACCGGATGAATGCTATAGATAATCTGGTGAAAAATGTGAATTCCGCTCTGGGTTCCGGAAGTCCGGAGGCCGCAAAGATTAACCGAAGCTATGCCGCTCTGAACGCCCAGGATAAGGAATATCGTAAGATAAGGGCTGAGCGCACCTTCCTCTCTCCGGATATTTACAGCGGCGGAGATAAAAAAGACCTGCTGAAGAAAGCCCGGGCGATCATTGCCAATGAAAAGCCCGGTTCAAAAGTCCTGAGGGTTACGATCTATAAGGATGGCTGGGAAGAGAAGACCGTGGAAGGATGGAGAGACACCTCCAGGACCCAGTGGGAGAAAAAAACCTTCCGAGAGATAAATGCCAACGCGGGAGCCAGGGACGCAACCGGGGTATACCTCTATACCATTTACCTGGCTCAGGATAAAACCAGTACCGGTTGGAGCAATCTCTATGGCCATATTATGTATTCTGATCCCATGGCGGAGGAAAATGTTGATAAATAGTGAAATGTAGGATCCTCCTTCGCTAAAGCCCCGAATCAAATTCGGGATGCAAGCACTATGGCGGACAGGTCGGCTTCGCCTTGTAGGAGATGTAGGATATCCGCCTGCGGCAGCTTGGAAAACCGCAGAGGAATTGGGGTCAAGTCTGCCCTTTGCTCTTTTGGGGATTTAGATGATCCGGCAGTCCGGCTGGGTTATTCCCGGTCTGGTCATTACGATCTGCCAGAGCTGGATGGTCCGGGAACGAAACGCGGCGGCACTGCTGAGAAGGTAAAAACGCCACATCCGGTAAAAACGCTGATCGTATTTCTCTTTCAGGCGGGGCCAGGCCGATTCGAAATTGGCGTGCCAGGCCATCAGGGTCCGGTCGTAGTCTTCACCGAAATTATGCCAGTCCTCCATCACCAATATCCCCTCTATCGATCTCCCTATCTGGGCAATCGAGGGGAACATCCCACCCGGGAAGATGTATTTCGTTATCCAGGGGTTACAGGAAGCAGTGCTGATGTTGTCGCCGATGGTGTGGGTGAAAGCGATCCCATCATCTTTCAGGGATTCAGCCAGCTTCTTCATATAGCTTGGATAGTTCCTCCGTCCAACATGCTCAAAAAATCCGATCGATATAACCCGGTCATATCGTCCCGTGACCTTTCGATAATCCATCAGATCAATCTCAACCGGAAGGCCTTCGCAGACCTTCCTGCCTAGATCAACCTGTTCCCGCGAGACGGTAACACCCCGGACTTCCACCCCGTATCTCTCCGCCGCGTATCTCGCGAACGCACCCCAACCGCAACCGAATTCAAGGATGGTCATCCCCGGCCGGAGGTTTAATTTCCGGCAGATCAGATCAAGCTTAGCCTCCTGGGCCTCATCCAGGCTGACGGCATTCTTCCAGTAACCACAGGAATAGTTCATCCGGGTGTCAAGCATTGCCCGAAAAAGATCGTTGCCGATATCGTAATGCTCTTCACCAACCCGGTAGCTCCGGGACGGCGACTGCAGGTTAAAAATTTTTGCCTTTAGAGCATGCCAGGCAAGTTGCCAGTTTCCCTTCAACCGGGACTGAGTCCGGGCGCGGAGGATCTTATCGATGAATTGGTCGATTGCCCGGCAGTCCCACCACTCATCCATGTAAGATTCCCCCAGCCCCAGAGCTCCTTCCCCCAGGACCCTCCGGTAAAACCGTTCGTCGTGCACCTGGATATCGAATGGCTGATCCCCGTTGAGGGTCAGACCAGCCTCTTCCAGCAGGCCGCGAACAATTGATTCCGCCCCATCTTTTTTCATAGTGCCCATCCTCCCTGAGTAGTTACTTGCCTGATTATCAAGAGATTAGTTAGTTCCTCAATAATATATTATCACTATCTTCACTCTTCGTCAACGGGATGTGGGATGGGATGTGGGATCGGGTGAGCCTTGTAGTAGATGGAGGAGGGTGAAGCAGGAAGAGTTCCGAATATCCAATATCCAACAAGGAATATCCAATGACCAAGGACAGCAGGCTGCTCAACCTCCAACCAGCCGGCGCTAAAGCCCCGAATCAAGTTCGGGATGCCCCGAAATAATCGGGATACGAGCACAAACACTCTGGCGGGCAGGCTGTTTAACGGCATTTCAAATTCGCGTAATTCGCGAAATTAGTAGTTCTTAAAAGGGGGTGAGGCAAGGCATCTCACATAAATGTTCGATGTCTCCGCTTCGCTACGAGGGAAGCAATTAGTGTGAATTAGTGTAATTAGTGGACAAAAAAGGGGCCGAGGTCGGGGTGGTGCAACCAGAAAAGTGACAACTTTAAATCAGGACTGGACACTTCGAACTGATTCACTTAGTTTCCACCCGGAGATTGAATTCGGCCCCGAGGGTTTCCCCCGGTTTCAGGACAACTATCCCGCTCCCCGGTTCACCCCGGGAGTAGATGTTGACCCCGTTATTGGCGTTGGTCACCGGCTCGATGGCGAAGTAAGGTTTTCCGGGAGGATTATAAATTACCAGGTGGGTACAGATGGGGGAGCAGTTATAGCTGACCTTTACGCCGCTCTCCGGCCAGGCGATCGAGCCGTTCCCGTCGTATCCCTGGAAACAGGTGTCGAGGGGGTAATCGGGATCGAGCGATCGGCTCTCCGAAAAATCCTCTTCCGGTGTCAGAGTCCGGGGCGGTCCCGAGGGTATCCGGTTATTATTGGCATCGGGATAGGCGACCCCAACCTTCATTCGGAGTATCACCGGTTCCCCTTCGCGGGTGATCTTCCTATTGAAGTAGGGATGCCAGCCGAGACCGGCCGGCATGGCTGAAGCACCCCGGTTCCGGAGAAGGAGGCACGAGGAGAGGATATCTCCCTCCAGTTTATATTCGACCTCCGCGGTAAAGGGCCAGGGCCAGTTTATGTCTTGAAAAAGCCTGGAATCAAATCCGCACCGGACGCGGTCTGGAGTCACTTCTATCGTTCTCCAACTCCGGAAGCGGAGATCACCATGGATGGCGTGCTTCTCGGCATGGGCAAGCTGGTATTTTTTTCCCTCGAAGACGAAACGGCCGTCCTCCACCCGATTAGAATACGGCATCATCAGGAAGCTCGCGCTCGCCAGATCAGAGGATCCATCCCGCGTATCCGGCATTATAGCGAGCCAGTCATCACCCCGCCTCGCGAAGAAAGCCATTACGCTCATACCCTGTTCGGGATTTACTATAAGCCGCAGGCTCCGATTATTAATTATTAGTTCACTCATTTTCACGCTTACATACAATATATCTATAAATAAAGTAAAGCGAAAGCAGTCCCGCTCCAAAATTTGCTATGCTCCCCGCCAGGAAAATCCCCTTAAGGCCAAGGAGACTTGAACCGACAATGGCCAGGGGAATGTAAAACACCAGCATTCTGCAGATAGAGAGCGCAACCGCGGGAATGGGTTTGTTGCTGCCATTCAGTACCGCCGATGAAATGAGCATAATCCCCTGGAAACCAAGGCTCACGGCAACGATATTCAGATACAGGACAACCGTGGAAATAACTTTGGGGTCACGATTAAATAGTCCCGCGAAGAATACTCCGGTATAAAGAAACAGAATGAACATAAAGGCGCTCCAGGCCAGGGAAAATGAATAGCTCAGCTTCAGAGCCTTGAGTATTCTGTCTTTACGGCCGGCGCCGATATTCTGACCGGTGAATGGAATCAATACACTTGACAGAGCCATCAGGAGCATCATAACCAGCGCCTCCAGTCGGCAGGCGACTCCAAACCCGGCTACCGCGCTGATTCCGAATTCTGAAACAAAACGGGTTATTATTCCCATTGAAAGCGGAAGGATGATTTTTGACAGTCCCGCCGGGATTGCGATGAAGAGAATTCTCCCCCAGGAGTCTATCAACTCCCTGAATTTCGGAACCGCGAAGCGGAGAATCTTTTCCCTTCTTATAAGGATGGTCAACGTCAGCACCATTCCCATCGCCCGAGAAAAGACCGTAGCCAGCGCGCCTCCTTCTATTCCCATCGCGGGAAAGGGGCCCAGTCCGAAGATTAAAATAGGATCGATCAGAATATTGAACCCCGCAATTGCAACCATAATCATGCCTGGAGTTTTCATGTCTCCTGTAGCACGGATGATATTATTCCCAATCATCGGGATAACTACGAACGGCACACCTATATACCATATTCTCATATACTGTTTGATAAATGAGAGAATGACTCCTTCCGCCCCCATCAGGCGGAAGAGAGGTTCTATTGTAAGCTCTCCCAGGATTGCAAAGAGAGCGATAACAGGAAAACCCAGCAGGAGGGAATTGGTGGCGAGAAGGCGCACGTTTTTCAGAATACCTCTGCCTATCTCAGTAGAGATGACGGCTGAGGTTCCCATGCCGATACCTACTGAAATACCGGCCAGGATCATCACCACGGGGAAGGTGAAACTCATAGCGGCCAGCTGATTTTTACCCAGCTGCCCGATAAAAAATGCATCGGTAAGATTGAATACAACCATACTCATCATACCCGCGATCATGGGTATTGTGAGTTTTATCAACTGGGTTGAGATTCGCCCGATGGTCAGGCTTGGAGTACCGGTATCAGCCATTAGTTTTTATTTCCCTCTATCATCCAGTGCCGACAGAACTTTATCAGGTGTGAAGGGGGTATCACGGAGACGGACGCCGGTTGCATTGTGGATGGCATTGGAGATTGAGGGGAGTCCGCCGTTGATGACCAGTTCACCGAGGCTCTTGGCCCCGAAGGGGCCGGTCGGCTCATGGGATGGGACGAAGATAGTGGTGATCTCCGGGATATCCCGGGTTCCGAATATCTTGTAGTAGGCATAGTTAGGGTTGAGCATGTTGCCTTTCTTATCGAAGATATACCGTTCGGTCAGGGCGTAACTGAGCGCGTTGACCACCCCTCCCAGAGCCTGGCCCCGGGCGGTGACCGGGTTGATAACGGTCCCGCAGTCGATCGCCTGGAGATATTTTAGAACCCTTACTTTGCCGGTATAAGTATCGACCTCGATCTCCGCGAAGTTGGCGGCATAGGGCGGCGGGGACTCCTGGCAGAGGTGGGAGGCAGAAGCCGCGATCTGGAACTGCTCGTTCTGATAGAGGGTGGAGAGAGCAATCTCCTGAAAGCTGATCGATTTCTTATCGGGAGCGATTACTCTTCCCGATTCGAACCTGACCAGTTCCGGATCCGTTCCCATAATTCGAGCGGCAGCTCGCCGGATTTGTTCCTTAACCTTCCAGGCGGTCTTCTTTACCGCCAGGCCGGAGAGGTAGGTAGTCGAGGAAGCGAAGGCCCCCACGTCGTAGGGGGTGAGGTCGGTATCGGAGGAATAGACAATGATATCATCGGTCTTGACCGTCAGTTCCTCGGCTACGATCTGGGCCAGGACGGTGTCGGACCCCTGGCCGAGTTCGGTCGCCCCCATCAGCAGGTTGAAGGAGCCGTCGTCATTCATCTTGATAAAGGCGCTCGCCATCTCGATGAAAGGGATGGACGAGCCCTGCATCATGATCGACATCCCGACCCCCCGGCGATAGCGGCCCCGGTCCCGGGGTCGCTTCCGTTTCGTCTTCCAATCAAACGCCTTCGCTCCATCCCTGATACAGACGGCCAGTTCGCAGCTCCGGATCCGGGGGACATTGCCGCTCTCCCCTTCCCCGAGCTGGGCCAGGATCGGGACCTCCGAATCGGCGGAGATAATGTTCTTCAGATAAAAGTCAACCGGGTCGATCCCCACCTTCTCCGCCAGCTCATCCAGTGTCACCGCTACGGCAAAGATCCCCTGGGTCCCCCCATAGCCCCGGTAGGCTCCACCGACCGGATGGTTGGTATAAACCACATCTCCCTGAAAACGAAGGTCGGGACAGTTAAAGAGGGGCAGTGTCCGAAGCCCGACACAGGTGGCTACCGGGAACCCCTGGGTTCCGTAGGCACCGGTGTCGACCAGGGAGCTGATATCCAGCCCCCGGAGCTTACCGGTCCGGTCGGCGCCGGCGGAAACCTCGATGCTGATGGGGTGCCGCACCCTGGTGGAGGTGAAGACCTCCCAGCGGGTCAACCGGATCTTAACCGGACGGCCGGTCTTCAAGGCCAGAGCGGCAACGCACTGCTCCAGGATCACATCCTGCTTGCCCCCGAAGCCGCCCCCCATCCGGGGCTTGATTACCCGGATCTTCTTGACCGGGAGAGAGAGAGCCCGAGCGAGAATCCGACGGACATGAAAGGGAGCCTGGGTAGGACTGATTATCACCAACCGTCCACTTTCATCGAGATAGCCAATCGCACAGTGCGGCTCAGTAGGGACATGATTGGCAAACTGAGTTTGATAGGCGCGGTGGAGAATCGGATCGGCTTTAGCCAGCGCCCGATCGACATCCCCCAGACTCGCGCCGCCATCTCCCTCATGGAGGCAGGCTACCTGATTTATCTCCGGGCGGTAGATGACCGGGATAATCACATGGGCTTCTTTCTCGGGATGGATGACCGGTGCACCGGGTTCCATGGCCCGCCGGGGATCCAGGAGCGGAATCAGCACCTCATACTCCACCTCAATCGCGTCCAGGGCCCGCTCGGCGACCTCCTCGCTCTCGGCCGCCACCAAGGCGACTTTATCGCCCACGTAGCGGACGTACCGGTCCAGTATGAATTCATCGTAGGGAGCCGCCTCCGGCCAGGTCTGGCCGCAGGAGGTGATGGAGATCCGAGGAAGGTCCCGGTAGGTTAATACAGCAGTCACCCCCGGCAGCGAACGGGCCCGGGCGGTCCGGATCCGTTTGATCCGGGCAAAGGCATGAGGACTGCGAAGGATCTTCCCACAGAGCATCCCCGAAAGTTCATAATCATCGGTAAAACGGGCCCGACCGGTCGCCAGGCTGACTCCATCAACCTTACGAACCCCCTTGTTTACTTCACTGAAAATTGGTTTTTTCATAGTTATAATATAAAGTATCGGGATAATAAAACCAAACCACAAAAACAAAAAGATAGATAATTTCACCGCAGAGACGCAGAGAACGCAGAGAAAAAATAGCTGATCCTTTTAGAACGGTTTATTTGAATAGTGAAAGAATTCAATAACCTAACTAAATTATGTAGAATGGTTATTCGCAAGCTTTCAGTAAACACCGTCCTCTCGTAGCGGCTGCCTTTAGGCTGCCACGCGGTGGCGACCTGAAGGTCGCCGCTAAGATCACGGGGCAACGGGGTTCACTGAAAGCTTACGGTTATTCTTTTTATCTCTCTCCGTTCTACGGGGTGCGTCTCTGCGGCGAAAAAAATTGCGAACGAAGTGAGCTAATTTATATTAACCACTTCCTGCAACGGTTTGATCATCTCCTGCTTCATTCTCTTGTTGACTTCTCTTCTGAAGACCGGGATCTTTGAGAGGAGCAGCATTGTCGCGTTCCGGATTCGGGATTTATAATCTTTCCGGGGGAAATCAAAGACCCCCAGTTTCTTATAGGCCCGGTAATCAGCCCGGAATGGAAAGCGAAGCCTTCCCCAGATGGCATCTCTGAAAATTTTTGCCCCGCCGACACCAAGAAAAGTAGGAGGACTACGATATCCGTTATCGGCCGCCTGAACCAGACGTTCGGCAAGATTCTGGAGCAACCCGTCAATTGCCGCTGAATCTCCATATTCGTCGGTTACAAAACCAACACAATTGGCATGCTGAAGCTGGACTTCAGCTTCCAGAATCTGCCGGAGGTTGGGGATCTGTCTCAGAGGACCGGAGATGATAAACCCGATCTGCGTTCCAATCAATGACGGCGCGTGACCGGTGAAGAAAGACCGATCAAAGTATCTCTTCCATATTGAAGATAGATACCTGTCTTTGATCGCGCCCGCGAAGACAAGTATATCAGCGGTCTTAACCTTTCCATTGTAGAAGTCGACATAGCCATCCCTGCCCTCGTAGACGCACCGGTTGTCGTATCCGCACTGGATACAGCCCAAACATCCTCCCTTAATATCCAGATCATTCAGATTGATCACTTCAACCGGATTGGAGAATGCCCGGGAAAAGCGATCAATCATCAGACCCAGATTAGTCCGACTCTCCCCGGTATCCGTCAAGATCAACACCTTCTTACCACAGAGATCCGCCTTACCTTCGACAGTGCCGGGGAGATAGTCTAAATCACCGCGAACCACGGGCTGGAAGTTCTTCGGAGTAGGGATATTGTTTTGAATCGCACTGAAGAATGATTCCGCGAAGAGGACCAGCTGCCTTCTTTCTTTCTCCTCCAGCAGATCATACATATCGGCGGAGAATGATCCGAGATACTTCATCTCCAGGTCGTCGCAGATAGCGTTGATGTAATTGTGGGCCGTATGGTCGCAGAACTTGATCGAGGTGCTCAAGGCCGCCGTGTATTTTCCTTTAAACGCATCCTCCGCGCTCCTCTCCGAGATGAGCTCGATGAATCTCTTATAGTGAGAATGCACCAGAAGAAAATAAAGCGGGAAGGCCCAGAGGATACCGTCCGCGGATCTGACCTCATCGATGATCTCCCGGAAAGTATTCTCGTCTTCTTCGATTGCTTTGATTCCCTGGGAGATATTTATGATCTTCAGTTCATGGCGCGGGAAGTTCTTATCAATAAAGTGAACGTACTGCATCGTGACACTGACTTCACCTTTCGGGCTTCCGTTTAAGACGATTATCTTCATTATATTTTTTCTGATTTAGCCCAATTTATTCATAAATCGGGCGAGTTTTAAACAATGACTATCATATTTTTATTGATGCAATGTCGAAAATTATTTCAATAATTACAATATATCATGTTATTATTTTTAAAGGCGAATATAATCTCCGATTTATTCATGAATCTGGTAAAAAAAGTTGAAATTTTGTTATCCAGATGGTAGTATTACTATGTTCACTAAGTATCCTGTTGCATAATTTTCCCGATATCCATCGGGATCCCGGTTTGTCTAATATTGAATACAGGGATAACCTCGATATTCATCGGGATGCAAGCATAAATTGGCACCAGATTTACCTGAAAATTTTTGAGCACCTGATTTAAAAAGAGTCCCTGTAAAGTGCCTTTGGTAATGCGGGATGAAAATCAGAGAAATCAGGTGAATCAGGTGCTAATAAAAAGGGGGGGAGGTGGGAGGAAACAACCATTAATCTGGTGCAAAATAGTTGCAAAGCAAAGTTCTGAACCTTAAACAGGAGGTAGCCTATGATCTGATTAATCTGGGGTTGTTTTTGCAATATAACAATGGCCGATCGATATCGGATCGGCTGAAAAAAATCGGGAGGAGAGTTATGATCGGGAAGAGAAGTATTTTCTTCATTGCTGTTTTATTAGTGCCAGCGTTGGTCTTTTGCGGAGCCGGAATGGTCCAGGCGGCCGCGGACGAAACCAGGGCGGCGCCCAAAGAAATCAACATCGCCATGGTAACCCAGACCATTCTGGAGGAACCCTGGAACATCGCCATGGTCCAGGCGTTTGAGCGGGTCGAGAAGGAGAAACCAAACGGTCTCCAGCTTAAATTTGTTGTTTCCGAAAATGTCCAGCCACCCGACGCGGAACGGGTGATGCGCCAGTACGCCAAGACCGGGAAGTACAACATCATCATGGCCCATGGCGGGGCTTATTCCAGTGATGCCTTCAAAAGGCTCAGCAAGGAGTTCCCCGATATTCTCCTGGCCTGCACCGGGGGCGGATATGAAGCCCTTGGCGGCAACGTTTACTGGCTGGACATGCACATCCAGGAGGCGGGCTATCTCTTAGGATTGATCGCGGGCGCAATGGCTAAGAATGACGTGGTCGGCTGCGTGGCTTCCTTTCCGGTCCCGAATGAGAACCTCTGCATCAACGGGTATTTCGAAGGGGCCCGGGCCGCCAATCCCGGCGTCAAGACCGTGGTTACCTACATTGAGAGCTGGTATGATCCTCCCAAGGCCAAGGAAGCCGCACTGGCTCAGATCTCGGCTGGTGCCGATTTTATATACGCCAATACCTATGGCCCCTTCGGAGCCTGCAAAGAAAAGGGCGTCTATGCTTTCGGGCACTCCGTGGATTCCAATTCCCTGGCTCCCGAGGTAGTTGTCTCCAGCACTCTCTACCGCTGGGACCCTTACGTCATCTATATCATCAACCAGTGGTGGGACCATGTGGTCAAGGGCAAACCCTTCAACGCGCCCACCGACCGGATCGTCTTCCTGATGGCGGAGGGCGGCTCGGACATCGCTCCCTACCACGGGCTGGAGTCCAAGATCCCCGAGGCGACCAAGAAGAAAGTGGCCGAGACCCGTCAGAAGATCCTCGACGGGAAGTTCAAAGTCCCGGAGAACGAGGCTAAAGCGGTCTCCAGTCGCTAAAAGTTTGATAAAACCACGGAGTTCACGAAGAGGCTGAACCTATTTTGTTGTGTTACTACTCTTCGTGAACTTTGTGGTTTTATCATACTTTATTTAAACCTAAATTGAGCGATTCTATGCGGCGAACTGCACCAATCTTATGGTCTGCCCCGCAAGTATGCGGGATCTCCGCTACGCTACGACATTAGGTTGCAAAAATACTCGTTCGCATTTATTAATGCGTCTGCGTTTTTTGCAACCGATGCAGCCTCATAATCTTAGCACATTTCATCCGCAATAATCGCTCAACTTAGGTTTAAAATCACAGACAGGTAATGGAGTTCTCTATGATTGGAGAATCAATTCTTCGCATTGACGCCCGCGAGAAGGTAACCGGGGCCGCCCGCTACTCCGGGGATCTCGATCTGCCCGGGATGCTCCACCTCAAACTGGTTCGTTCCGACCAAGCCCATGGATTGATTACTGGAATGGAATTTCCGGATATCTCCAATCTTCGCGACCACTATTTTTTTACCGCCGGCGATCTTAAGGAGAACAGCTTCGGCAGCCTGGTTAAGGATCAGCCGGTTTTCGCGGATAAGAAGGTCCGCTTCTACGGGGAACCGGTGGCGATGGTGGCCGCGCCGGATGAAGATACCGCCGCCGAATTAGCTGACCGCGTTAAGGTTTTTTATGATCCGCTGCCGGTCGTCACTGATCCGGAAACCGCTCTCCGGCCCGGAGGATCGATGGTGCAGGCGGATGGAAACCTGGCCCATGAGATCCACATCGACCGGGGTGACGTGAAAAAGGGATTCGCCGCCGGCGACCTGATCGTCTCCGGCAATTTCGATCTCCCCATGCAGGAGCATCTCTACCTGGAGACCGAGTCCGGAGTGGCCTGGGTCGATGAGCGGGGAGTTCTTACGGTCAGCGCCGGGACCCAGAACCCCTTCCTGGACCGGGAAGAGATCTGCCGGACACTGGGACTTCCCCCGGAACGGGTCAGGATCAAGACCCCCTGGGTAGGAGGAGCGTTTGGAGGCAAGGACGGCAATACCGTCCAGATCTACCTGGCCCTGGCGGCCTATAAGACGGGCCGTCCGGTTCGCCTGATCTTCTCCCGCCGGGAGTCATTGATCGCCACCTACAAGAGACATCCCGCCCGATTAAAGGCCCGAATCGGATTGAAGCGTGATGGTACCTTTACGGCTTTTGAAGGAGAGGTTTGCTTTGATACCGGGTCCTACCGGGGTTTGGGGCCGGCGGTACTGGGACTGGGGATAGAGCACTTTGCCGGTCCCTACCGGTTCGAACATGTCAAGCTGGATGGTTATCTGGTCTTCACCAACAAGCCCCCGGCCAGTGCCTTCCGCGGTTTTGGAGCGTTTCAGACCCAGTTCTGTGTGGAGACATTGATCAACCGTGGTGGACGCCGCCTGGGGATTGATCCGATCGAACTGAGGAGGAAGAACGCCCTAAAAAAAGGCGATGACTGGCCCCTGGGAAACAGGCTGGAGTGTTCGGTGGGATTAGGAGAAGCGCTGAACGCCTTAGAGGATACCCCACTCTGGCGGGAGCGATCCGATAACCAGGACCCCGAGCTGTCCTGGGGGATGGCGGCCGGGAGCATGTGCTGCGGGATGGGAATGGGAATCCCCGACACGGCCGAGGTGACAATCGAAAAACAGGGAGAAGGCTACCTGGTCCGGGCCGGTACGGTGGAGATCGGTCAGGGGATGCTCACCGTCCTCTCTCAATTAGCCGCTCAGGAACTGAAAGTTCCCCTCGATCGGATCGAGATCATCTCCGCCGACACGGAAGAGACCTCTGACTGCGGAACCACTGCCGCCTCCCGGGTCACCTTCATCGTCGGGAACGCCCTGATCGCGGCGGCCCGGAAACTGCGAAAGGAAGGTGGAGACTCCGCCACCGGAAGCGCGGTCTTTCCCGGTTCCCTGGAGGAAGGGATCGAACCCGGACTACCTCATCGGATCTACTCATTCATCGCCGCCGCGGTAAAGCTGAGGGTCGATCCTCTGACCGGCGAGATCTCCCTGGTCGAGATCTGCCAGGTGACCGATACCGGGCAGGTCATCAACCAGCGCAGTCTGGAGGGGCAGATGGAAGGAGCAGCAGCGCAGGCAGTCGGTTATGCCCTGATGGAGGAGCTAAGTTTCAGAGAAGGGATTCCCCTCCAGACCAGTATGAGTACCTATATCATCCCCACCATCCTCGATCTCTGCCCGATCCGGGTAATTACAGTGGGAGAAGGTGAAAAATCCGGTCCGCACGGCGCCAAGGGCGGCGGCGAACTGGGGCTGGTGGCCCTCCCCCCGGCCATCACCGCCGCGGTCGAGGAACAGACCAATATAGAGATCGATCGCCTCCCCATCCGCCCGGAAATTCTATATTGAAAGCGGGGAAAGCGGGGTCGGACCTACGCAAGTCGTTGATTGGCTTATGGTTATTACATAAATAGCGGCTTATCCGGGCGTAGAGGTCCAGTTTTGGGGTTAAAACTGACCTTCTAAGAAAAACTGGTTCCTGTGCATAGTTAGGCCTCACCCTTGTACGATCGTCACCGGCGTATCGTGATACCGCACATAAAATGACATGCGGGGATGTGCGGGTATCTCCCCATTCTCTCCGCATGGGGCCATTCCCCATTCCCCAACTGTCAACTATCCTTTCCCGTCAGGTAACTCTGGTATAACTCCAATCCTTCATCTTCCAGAATGCCGGTGATTACCTCGATCGGGTTCCGGCTGAATTTAAATACCTCGGCGCAGGGCATGTCTATCCCCCGATCATCCTCCTGGGAGAAGGCGGCGCTGGGGTTCTCACCCACTATCTCGAGGAGCTGGTTGACCGTGATGCTATAAACCATCCGCCCCAGTTTGGACCAGACCATACAGCCGGCGCACATTACGCAGGGTTCGCAGGAGGTGTAGAGGGTATAATCGGAGAGATCGGTGACCTGCGCCTCGTGGCAATAATCCCGGATCAGGCCTGTCTCGGCGTGGTAGGTCGGGTCACTCTCGGTATTGATCTTATTTTGCCCGGCCGCGACCACCTCGCCATCTTTCACCAGGACCGCGCCGAAGGGTTCATTACCGGCCTTCACCGCCTGCCGGACCTGTTCGAAGGCCAGGCGGATAAATTTTTCATGATCTTCATTACTCATATAAATTAGCTCCCTTTGGTCGCTACTTTATCTAGACCCCGATTGAATCAATCGGGGCCTGTTGGTTAAACTAAAATGATTTTAGTAATATAACACGCTAAAAATATTTTCCCAAATCCAACCAACATTGAATTCCAAATTACATCAATTACGTTTACATCAATTTACGAAGGCCGCGGTTTACTGCTCTCCTGGAGATATTTTTCTCTGATCCATTCCCGGATCATGGGCTGATATCGTTTCTTTCTCCGCAGGGCCAACTCCTTAATCCCGTCTATCAAATCAGGCTCCATCCTCAGCGTCACCATTTTCTTCCGGGGGATACTGATTTCAACATCTAACGGGTTATTAAAGTCGAAATAATCGGAGACATCCTGCTCATCCCAGAATTCGGACTCTTCCCGCAACGATCTGAATTCAGGCATTTCTTTCTTTTTCATCGCTGGTATCTTCTCTTTTCGGAGCCGCTCATCATACGGGCCGTGATGACCCGGGCGACACGCTTTTTTTCAATTACAAAAACCACTGCCAGGTATTTGCCCAAAAAAGTTTGTCCCAGGGCGACATACCTCCATCTTGATTTTATTTTCTTCCTGGATCGGGCTATCAACGGTCGAAAATTTCGGTTAAGAAATACTTCAATTACCTCACTGAACGCCAAACCATGCTTTGCTATAATCTTTTCTTCTATTTCTTTGTTCGCCGGATATACAGCTTCAATTATCATATCTGCAACTTAGCATATAATTCGTTTATGTCAATACAAATGTATGTACATTCAAAAGACGCAGAGAACACAAAGAAGAACTGTAGAAAAATGCTCCTAATAATCTTTGCGATCTCTGCGTCTTTGCGGTTAATCATTTAGAGCCTGCCGCCATTTTAGTTGGCGGTTACCATCTTTTCATTCAAGGGGGTCTGGAAGGTTCCATCCTTCATCGCCTGTTTCTTCTTCGCTACTTCTTGCTTCACCCGCTCCGGAATCTTCGCACCCAGGGCGTGATAGGGCGCCATTTCACTCCCTCCATCCTTCATTCCGAAACGGACCATCTTCATCGGGGCGTTGTACGGCACCCCCTTGGTCACGTGGTTCCACCACTCGCCAACCAGGAAGTCAATTACCGGATCCCATTTCGCGACAGCGCTGGAAATTATTACTTCGGGGGCCAGGGAATTCTGGTCGACGTAATGGCCGAAGCCATATTTCCCTTTCCCCTTGCAGGCTTCAAACGGCCCGTAGGTCACGGCATAGATAAAATCGGCGCCGGCGGCGATCTGAGCCAGGGCGGATTCTTTGGCCTTAGGCGGATCGAACCAGCTCTCGATATAGGTCATCTTGGCCTTGATCTTGGGATTGACCGACTTGGCTCCGTCAATGAAGGCGTTGATGGCCACGTCATCGGTGGCGCAGGGATAGGAAGCTACCGCGCCGATTACGTTCGTTCTGGTCATCCGGCCGGCGATTATACCGAGCAGATAGGCCGGCTCATTGATCAGAACATCAACCCAGTAAGAGTTCTTTCCCAGCGCTTTATAGCCGGTGCTGGACCAGACCCAGAGGATCTCCGGGTAATCCGCGATCAATTTTTTCCGGTCAACGGTCGAGTAGGAAGCACTATGGGCCCAGATCATGCCGTATTTGCCGGTCTTGGCGTAAGTCCGGAAGACCCGGGGAGCATCCGGGGGATAGACGTTCTCCGAGATATCCCAGTTGATATCCAGGCCGTTGGGCTTTAGTGCCTTGACTCTATCCAGGGACTGGATCAGCGATGTGTTCCAGGGTTCCTCGATGGTGCTGACGGTAATCAGGGCGATTTCCAGCTTTTTCGGTTCGGCTGTGGCGGCCGGTCCCGCGGACCAGGTGATAATCGCAAGAAAGATTACCACCGCGGCACATTTTACATACCATTTTTCTTTCATATCCATCTCCTATTGTCTCTCCGGTTTACAGACACCAAAACTTAAATTTGACGCCTGCGGCGCAAAATTTAAGATGCTGAAACGTATGCCATACGCACCCCCTTTATAAAATTCCAAATTCCAAATAACAAATTCGAAATCACAAACCCCCCTGGCTAAACCCGAGTTGGCGAAGCCGCCCTACCAAATAGCAAGGGCCTTGCAATGTGGTTCGAGTAGTTCCCTTGGTTTTGTTTGCTGGTTTGGAATTACAGAACTACTAAGAATCATTATCTCTAGGAATAAGCGGTTCCTTGAGGCGGAATATTTCTTCCGCGGCGGCCTGGGCCTGGTCGATAATCTCCTGTTCGTCTCCGGTCAGAAGTTTGCCCTCCTTCACCAGTTGACGCCCGTCGACAAAGACCGACTCGACATCGCTCCCCGAGGTGGAATATACCAGGTGCGGAATTACGTTGTTATATTTTCCCTTCATCAGCGGAGTGGTGTGGAGGGTGTTGAGATTTACGATCAACAGGTCAGCCCGCTTCCCCTTCTCCAGAGAACCGATCAGGGAATCCAGCCCCAAAGCCCGGGCTCCGTTGATGGTCGCCATCCGGAAGACGGACTGAACATCAACCGCCAGGGGATCGCTCCGGTGACCGGCCTGAATCAGGATGGCAATCTTCATATCCTCAAAGAGATCGAGGTTATTGTTGACGTTGGATCCGTCGGTGCCCAATCCCACTTTTACGCCGGCTTTGAGCAGCTCGGGGATCGGGGCAAAGCCAGAGCTTAACTTCATGTTGCTGGCGGGGCAATGGGCCACGCCGGTTGAGGTCTCGGCCAGAAGATCAAGCTCCTCGGGGGTTAGATGAACACAGTGGGCCAGCACCGTTTGCGGCCCGAGGATGCCACGGGCGTGGAGTTCCAGGATCGGGGGGCGCCCCAGTTTTTCAGTCAGAAGTTTTGTCAATTCAGGTGATTCATTGATATGGGTATGGATCCCGGTCTGATACTTTTCCGCCGTCTTGACCGCCCAGCGGTAGGCATCCTCGGTACAGTAGAGGAGATGTTCCAGACCGACCCAGACTTGAATCCTCCCCTCCGCCGCCTGATGCCATTCTTTGATCAAGCGTTCATTATCCTCCATGGTCTCGAAGTAGGTATAGGGAGGATTGTCGGCCAGGTAGGGTGCGAGGACGGCTCTGACCCCCAGCTCCTCGGCGACTTCCGCACAACCTTCCATATGCCGGTACATATTAAGACTGCAGGTGGTGCCGAACTTGAGCGACTCCGCGTAAGTGAGACGGGAGACTGCTCTGGCTAAGTACCGGGTGATGATCTTATGCATCGGGTCGACGGTCATGGCCAGCCATTCAAAGAGAGGATAACCTTCGGCCGACCCTCGAAGGATGGCCGAGTGGGTGTGAGCATCGATCAGCCCTGGAATCACCGCTTTCTTTGCCGCATCGATCACCCGGTCCGCCCCGGGATATTTCTCTTCCATCTCGGCGGTAGAACCCAGATCGGCAATCTCTCTACCCCGGATCAGGATCGCCCCGTCTTCATAGACCATGTTCTCCGGGTCAGCGGTTACGATTATCCCATTTTTAATTAAGGTTGAATATGCCATCATTTACCCCTTTATTTTGAATCAGCAATAACCTGGCTCTCGCTTACGCCGGCGCCAGATCGGACTGATCCGTCGGATCGGACCGATCGGTTGGAAGCTGACCCGATAGGCGACCGAGGTTTACTGATTACCGCCTGATATTTCCCCAAGCAGAAAAATAAAGATCGCACATTTCTGTGGTAGATGCAACATGGGTATATCGAGTATATATTGACTACCATCAATAGCTGGTAGACGCTTTGAGAACAGGAAGATTTGCCTTATTAAAAACCAGGAATTATACTTCCCGCATCCGGGTTGAATGATCCAGGTTATAGATTCTGCAGGAAGGTGGTTAGGTTGACTTCCTTATTAATCAGGGAGAATTTCTTCCGGATGGTATTGCGATGAGTCTCAACCGTGTGGAGGGAGAGATGAAGGACCCGGGCGATATCTTTGCTGGAGAGCCCGGTTTTGATCATATTGCAGATCTCGATCTCGCGGGGAGAGAGTTTAAGACAGGCCCGTGATAGCTTCCGGCCGAATGAGGAAGTCAACTCAGCTAAATTATGTTCCAATAGTTCCGCGCAAGCCCGGAGATCATGGTTTTCCTGTTCCTTGAGTTTATGGACAGTCGGCAAGATCAATTCCTCGATATTGGCCACCACATCATCTTTAATCTGTTTCTTTTCAATCTCGATCTGTTCCAGGATCTCGCGGAGAGCGATATTTTTTTCTTCCAGAGCTGTCTTCTGTATCCGCAGTCTCCGGTCAGAGGTTTTAAGCGCCTCCTCCGACTTTTTTAATTCGGTGATATCTCTTCCCACTGACTGGATCTCGATCAATCTTCCTCTTTTGTCAAAGATTCCGTGGTTGCTCCACTGCTGCCAGTGCAGCTCGCCATCGGCCAGAAGAACCTCCTCAATATGAAGTGAATCCGGATTGTCTGGCGTTAATTCGCGAAAAAGCTTTTTCACTATTCGCCGCGTTTTGGGAAAGAGAAAGGGGAAAAAACTTTTTCCCAGCAGTTCCTCCAGACTTTTCCCGTAGGCTCGACAGTATGCTTCGTTGGCGAAGGTAAAGGCGGAGTCCGGCCGATGCCGGCAGATCAGCTCGGTCTGATGTTCCACCACCGCCCGGTATTGCTTTTCACTCTTCCGGAGCGCCCGTTCCGCCTCCTTCTGCCGGCCGGCTTGTTTTTGGCACTCCTTCAGCCGCCGGCGAAGTTCGGAATTTTCCTCGATCAACTCATCCCGGGTCTTCATATTAATATGAATAACTCTAGCTTATTCGAAAAGCCTTCTTACCACGAAGGACACGAAGATCACGAAGAATAGTTGAGAAAAAATCAAGATGTAGCTCATTTCTCAAAAAACCTTCGTGATCTTCGTGTCCTTCGTGGTTTTAATCAGCATAATTTTTTACGAAATACTTCGGGAGCCCGATTTGTTCAATAAATAAGTATCGGGAAAATAGGATATAGATACAGTTAACTTTTAATATTTTTATCCATGGCTTCCAGAACCTTATCGGGAGTATATGGCGGTTTCCGGAGGCGGACCCCCACCGCGTCATAAATAGCGTTGGAGAGCACCGGCAGACCTCCGTTGATCGAGAGTTCGCTCATGCTCTTAGCCCCAAAGGGACCCGTCGGCTCATAGGAGGGGACGAAGATGGTGGTGATATCCGGAATGTCCCGGGTTCCGAATAACTTGTAATAGGCGAAGTTGGGATTGAGAACTTTTCCTTTCCGGTCGAAGATAAATCGCTCGGTCAGGGCGTAACTGATTCCGTTGACAACACCTCCCAGCGACTGGCCCCGGACCAGATCGGGGTTGATCGGTGTACCGCAGTCGATCGCCTGGAGATATTTTAAGACCTTTACCCTCCCGGTATAGGTATCAACCTCGATCTCAGCAAAGTCAGCGGCATAAGGGGGCGGTGATTCTTTCGTGGTCTGGGAGGCAATAGCGGAGATCTGGAACTGGTCAGACTGGTAGAGGGAGGAGAGACCGATCTCTGTTAAAGTTACCGACTTTCCGCCCGGACCGATCACCCGGGCTTTCTCCAGGCGAACCTTGTCGGTTGCTGTTCCCAGCATTCTTGCCCCCACTTCAAGGATCTGCTCCCGGACTTTTCCGGCGGCCTTCTTAACCGCGTTGCCGGAGAGATAGGTGGTGGAAGATGCGTACGCTCCCTTATCATAGGGGGTAAGATCGGTATCGGAAGAGTAGACAATTATATCATCGGTACCGACCGTCAACTCCTCGGCCGCGATCTGGGCCAGGACGGTATCGGACCCCTGCCCGAGTTCGGTCGCGCCTATCAGCAGGTTGAAGGAGCCGTCTTCGTTCATCTTGATGAAGGCGGAGGCCATATCGATCAGGGGGATGGCCGAGCCCTGCATCATGATCGTCATCCCCAACCCCCGCCGAAAACGGCCGGTATCTTTAGGCCGGCTCTTCTTTTTCTTCCAGCCGAAGACCCGGGCGCCTTCGGTGATACAGGCGGCCAGCTCACAGCTCCGGACCAGAGGCGCCGAGGTAGATTCCCCTTCTCCCAGTTCGCTGAGAATCGGCACCTCGGAGTTAGGCTTCACTGTATTCTTAATATAAAATTCGAGCGGATCAACACCCAGTTGACAGATCAGTTCATCGAGCGTCCCCACCGTGGCTAAGATGGCTTGAGTCCCTCCATAACCGCGATAGGCGGCCGGAACCGGATGATTGGTATAAACCACATCGGCACGGAAACGCATATCCGATCGATTAAGGAGAGGCAGGGTCCGGGTACCGGCACAGGTGGTGACGGTAAACCCCTGGGTCCCGTAGGCACCGGTATTGGTCAGGGCATAGAGATCAAAGGCTTTCAGGTTGCCTTTTTTATCCGATCCGATCGTGACGTCACAGATCATACTATGCCTCAGCCGCGTTCCGATAAAAACTTCGGTCCGGGTCATCCGGTACTTGGCGGGCCGGCCAGTCTTCAGCGTGATTGCCGCCGCGTAGGGTTCAAGGAGAACATCCTGCTTCCCGCCGAAACCTCCTCCCAGCCGGGGCTTGATCACCCGGATCTTCTTAACCGGAAGGTCGAAGACCAAGCTAAGCTTCCTTCGCACGTGAAAGGGGACCTGGGTGGCCGCGATCACCACCAGCCGGCCGGATTCATCGAGATAGCTGAGAGCGCAGTGGGGCTCGATCGGAGCGTGATTGGCAGTCTGCGCTTCGAACTCCCGCTTCAGCACGATCTCCGACTCCGAGAGCGCCCGCTCAACGTCACCCACCTCGGCATCGATCCGGGCTACCCGGTTGATCTCCGGTTCATACGGTACGGGAATCAGAATATGACACTCTTTCTCCCCGTGGACCAGAGGTGCTCCCTTCTCCATCGCTTTCCGTGGATCAAGCAACGGAGGAAGGATCTCATACTCCACCTCGATCAGCTTCATCGCCTCCTCGGCGATCTCATCTGTCTCGGCCCCCACTATCGCCACCTCATCCCCGACAAACCGGACAATATTATCCAGCACGTAAGTATCATAAGGGGACGGCTCCGGATAGCCCACCCCGACGGTGGTATAAAGTCGCCGGGGGAGATCCCGCCAGGTCAGCACCGCGGCCACTCCGGGAAGCCGCCGGGCCTTCCGGGCATCTATCTTTTTAATCCGTGCGGAAGCAAAAGGACTGCGCAATACTTTGACCCGGAGCATCCCCGGCATATCAAAGTCATCGGTATACTTCGCTCTCCCGGTTACGATACTCACCCCATCAACTTTCCGGGTCTTACGGCTGACTTCCTGAAATTTTTTCATGATAAATTTGGGGAGTGGGGAATAGTGTACTTGATCCCTGTTCCTGCTCTACATTCAGTTATTTTGAGTTTCCCTCGACCTCGGCCCCTTTTTGTCCACTAATTACACTAATTTACACTAATTGCTTCCCTCGTAGCGAAGCGGAGACATCGAACATTTATGTGAGATGCCTTGCCTCACCCCCTTTTATGAACTACGAATTGCGCGAATTTCACGAATTTAAAAACTGTAAACAAACGATCCAAACTTAGCTAATTTTTCTGCCGTCAACCGTCAACTGTCAACTGACAACCTTCTTTTCCCTCGGCCCCTTTTCTTATCGGACCGATCGGACTGGTCGGACCAGTCGGACGGCTGCTACCCGTAACGTTCGAAGTTCGGCGTTCGGAGTTCAAAGTTCGACGTTTATCTTTTATTCTTCTGTCGAATTCTTTTCGCCGCTAGTTTTACCGCTTCAATGATCTGGATGTAGCCGGTACAGCGGCAGAGGTTTCCTTCCAGGGCTTCTTTGATCTCAGCGGTGGAGGGGTTGGATTTCCGCTCCAGGAGGGATTTGGCGGATAAAAGCATCCCCGGAGTGCAGAAGCCGCACTGGATCGCCCCGGCATCCATAAACGCCACCTGGAGAGGGTGAAGGTTACGGCTGTCGCCCAGGTCTTCCACCGTCACCACCTCCTTGCCATCGACTGTGGCGGCCAGCACCAGGCAGGAGTTGACCGGGCGGCTGTTCAGGATAACCGTACAGGCGCCGCAGAACCCCTCGCCACATCCGAACTTGACACTCTTGTATCCCATCCTCCGGAGTAACTCCAGAAGCGTCTCGGAGGGCTTAACCTCAATCGATTTCTTCTCCCCATTGACCGTCAGTTGTATTTTCATCGTATCATCTCCTCTAGCATCCCCCTGATCACTCCGGCGCAGATCTTCCTCTTGGAACGTTCCGGGCACCGGATGTCCCGGGTCATCTTGATCTCACCGGCCGCTCTCGCGGCCACTTTTTCGAATAGTTTGCTGGTGACGCGCTTACTCCGCATCAGTTTCTCCGCCTCGACCGGCCGCTGGGGTAGCAGCGCCGCGCCCCCGATGACAATGGTAATATCCCGGCAATAGCGGGGGCCGCCGTTGTAGACGATTGCCGCCTTTAGATAGGCGAAATCAACCGCGGTCAGAGAGAATTTCTCGTAGGCCGCCCGGCTCTGTTCGGGGAGCGCCGGGAAATAGATCTCGGTCAACAGATCAGCCGGCTTCATGAGTTGGCGGGGAATCCGGGAGAAGAATTCCTCCGCGTCATAGACCCGTTCTTCCTCTCCCCGGACGGTGATCCTGGCACCCAGGGCCAGGGCGACCGTCGAGAGATCGGACCAGATAAAGGGCTGAACCAGGTTGCCGCCGACAGTAATCAGGTTCCGGTTGAGAATGGATCCGATCCCGCGGGCGGCTCTCCACAACGCTCCATCCGCGTAAGACTTAACCGCCCGGGACTCTACCATCTCCGCGATCAGGGTAGTGGAACCGATCCGGAGGCCGCCGGCTTTCTTCTTGATAAAATTTAACGGCAGGCGGGAGAGTGAGACCAGTTCTTCCACTCCCGTCTGTTTGGAGAAGACGAAGGTCACCCCGCCGGAGTAGTATCTCGCCTTATCTCCGTGGGCAGCGACCAGCCCCCGCGCCTCATCAATCGTCTCCGGATATAATACCTTCTGTAAATTGGGCACACTCATATTTGACCTCACTTATAAGTTAGCGCTTCGCGCTAACTTAGTTTTGAACCAAGACCGGAATAATTATATACAGATCAACACCATAAATCATTTTAATAATTTTTCCGGTGCGTTTTGTTGAAATAATCTGATTTTTCCTTTGGAAAATACGATTACCGTGGGATAAGAGGCGCATCTCCTCCAGAGGTGAATAAGAGCCTCGGGCTAAAAATTCCGAAACAGGGATATATTTCGAGAATGATTAACCGGTAGGGATAATAGAACAGAAGCTCTAATCATGCAATGATGAAATACTAACCATCTTTCCCCCATAATCGGCTGTATAGGTAATGGTTGAAACTCTGGGGTTAAATTTCACTTTCATTTACCTTGACTCCATTATATCCTTTCTACAGTTGGAGTAGTATCAGGAGAAATCAAATGAAGAAATTTTGTTCAAGGTCACGGTATAATATAATGAAAGTTATACTTGCATAGTAGCTACACGGAAAAGATAAAAGATTTTTATGCTGTTGAGAATTAATGAAACAAGATAGGAACTAACAGATGGAGAATTAACGGGAATCGATGAAATGAAAAAAAAATTTACATTAATTCGGAGCCGGCTGCTGCTGCCTTTGAGCAAACGTTTGGGGCTGGAGACCAGGATTGAAGACGGGTATCTCCTGATCGCAGGAGAGACCATTAAGGAGGTGGGGAGATATACCACGGAGACGGGAAAAAGGATTATCGGGGAATATCTGAATGACCTGCGGGTCATCGGGATGGGTGATTCCGTCCCCGCCTCGGGAGAGGATATCCCCTGCCTGGATACAGTTCTACTCCCCGGATTCGTTAAGGCCCACGGCCACGATCATGAATCTCCTCTGATCGGCATCGCCAAAGATGAACCCCTGACCGACTGGCTGGACCATGCCGTCAATCTCTTCACCGGCTTTATCACCGAAGAGAAGGAATCGCTCAGGGACCGGTTCGGCATCTCCGCTCATCTGATAACCTATTCCAAGGCCAAGCTCGACGATATCTATTACGGAATCACCGCCTCGCTCACGCACCACTGTAACTTCAATAAGTATAATGTCGCCGACCTGGTCGAGGCGGCCGATACTGCCGGGACACGGATCATCATCGCGGTGGGAAGCTCGGACCGAAACTATGACCCCCGGATCATCGATACCCCGGCAGAAGCGGTCCGGCGGCTGGATAAGTACCAGGACGAATTCGGAGACCGGGAGCGGGTCGCTATCATCCCCGGTCCGGACCAGGTCTTCTCCAATAGTGAAGAGATGCTGAAAGCGCTGAAAGAGTGGGCTCGGAAGAACAACACCCTATTCCATATCCATAGCTCGGAGGAGCCGGTGACTACCGCCTGGTTCTATAAAAAATATCTCTGCAGTCCGGTAGAGTATCTCCACCGGGCCGGAATACTTGATGGAAGCGCTATTCTAGCCCACCAGGTCAACAATACACCGGTCGACCTTGTGATCCTGAAAAAGACCGGGACCAATCTGGTCCACAATCCCCTGGCCAACACCATTCTAGGTTCGGGGATGCCCCCGGTGATCGAGATGGTGCGGGAAGGGATCCCGGTCGCCATCTCGACCGACGGCTCCGGGAGCGCCGACAGCCAGAATATGCTGGCGGCGGCCAGACTGGCCTCTCAATATCAGAAGGCTCTCCATCAGGACGCCCGCCTGCTGCCGGCCCAGAAGGTCCTGGAGATGGTGACCGTGGTTCCGGCCGGGATGCTGGGTATAAATTCCGGTTCTCTGGAAGAAGGCAAGGACGCCGACTGCGTCCTGATCGATCTCTCCCGCCCCAACCTGACTCCGACCCGGGTTGATAATGTGGTGGAGAACCTGATCTGGGCCTCCGATGGGAGTGAAGTCCGCTGGGTGATCGCCGGAGGAAAGATACTCAAGGATGATTACCGATTTCTTACCCTAGATGAAGACCGGATCAAGAAGCAAGTGCTCCAGCTCTCCGAACTGATGATGGATTATCGGGCATCGAGACCGGAGGTCCGGGCCACGGGGATCAGGCAGGAACAGGAGTAGATTTTATTCAGACGGATCAGTCGGATTTGTCCGATTTAGCTCCCGGATAAGCGAGCGCTAATTTTATCTGCCATGAAGAATATACCGGAGAACGCTGAAGAAAGACCGGGGAAAAACCAACCACAATTCCGGGATATCCTCAACGCGCAGGATGAACTGATCTCCCGCTTTCTTCCAGACGGAACCCTGACCTTTGTCAACCGGGCTTACCGGGAGCATTCCAAATCCTACTCCAAAGATCTAATCGGCCGGAACTTTATGGAACTGATCCCAAAACGTACCCGATTAGCAATCCGGAAGCAGCTCTCCATGATCTCCCCGAAAGTTCCGGTGACAACCTATGATCAGAGAAACGTCAATCCGAGCGGAACGGTCACCTGGCAGGAGTGGACCAACCGGGGGATCTTCAACGATGCAGACAAACTGATTGAAATTCAATCGGTCGGCCGGGATATTACCCAGCGTAAACAGGCAGAACTATCCCTGCGGAGGAGCGAAAAACAGTACCGGGCGGTGGTGGAGACCCAGAAGGAACTGGTCTGCCGTCATCTGCCGGATCGCCGATTCAGTTTTGTCAATGAGGCTCACTGTCGTTATTTCGGCATGAAACGGGAGGAAATAATCGGACGGCATTTTCTGTCTTTCACCGAAAAAAAATACCATCGGACAGTCCTCAAACATATCACCCGGCTCTCCCCGGATCACCCGGTAAATACCCATGAGGAACGGGTCATGATTCCCGGTGGAGAGTATCGCTGGCAGGAATGGAGTAACCAGGGTATGTTTGACGAGTGGGGACGATTGATCGAGGTCCAGTCGGTCGGTCGGGATATCACCAAGCGGAAACAGGCCGAACTGGCTTTGAAAGCCTCGGAGAAGGAACTGCGAGCTCAAAAGACAATCCTGGAGCGGAAGAATATCGCCCTGCGGGAGATTCTCGATCAGATTGAGATTGAGAAGAAAGAGATCAAGGATGATGTAATAGCCAGTATCGATAACCTTCTCTTTCCGATTCTCAAAAAAATAAAATCGGAAGGGCCGAAAAACCACTCAAAACATATCGCCCTGCTGGAACTCAGCATGGAAGGTATGGCTTCCTCATTCGGCCGAAAAATATCGCATACCAGTTTGAAGCTAACCCCCCGGGAGATTGAGATCTGTAATATGATCAAGAATGGGTTTTCCAGCAAAGAAATCTCCGGGTTCCTCTATCTCTCTCCCAAAACCATCAATCGCCATCGCCAGAATATCCGGCGCAAATGTGATATCCGAAATCAGAAGATCAACCTGGCGACCTTCCTTCAGTCCCTTTAACCTAAGTTGAGCGATTATTGCGGATCAGCCGTCGCTAAAGCCCCGAATCAAGTTCGGGATGCAAGCACTCTGGCGGACTTGTGAAATGTGCTAAGATTATGAGGCTGCATCGGTTGCAAAAAACGCAGACGCATTAATAAATGCGAACGAGTATTTTTGCAACCTAATGTCGTAGCGTAGCGGAGATCCCGCATACTTGCGGGGCAGACCATAAGATTGGTGCAGTTCGCCGCATAGAATCGCTCAATTTAGGTTTAAATTACATCAGCGCTTCGCGCTGAAGTAATTTAAAGGCCGGAATAACCAATAACTATGGTTATATAGTGGTTATTCTACTGGCCTTGACTTCTCCCTCATCTCATGAGAAAGTACTCCAAATATGCAACCAGACCGCGGGCTCTTCGTGAAAAGCGGCTAAACTTTCAAAAAACATAATTCCCACAGTCTCAATTGAGGAACGGAAGTGTGCAATGAATGAAATCAAAGATGACAAACGAGTCAAGGCAGTAGCACTGGCCCATGATGCATTCGGAACCCTGAATGGCAAGACCGCCAACGGGGTAATACTCTACGAAGAAGAAGGGCGCTATAACGTGCTGGCGATCATTGACCGAGCCCGAGCCGGTGAGGACGCCGGGGACGTACTGGGGATCGGAACCAGAGGGATCCCGATCGTGGAGAGTTTTGAGGAGACATTGAAACTTAAACCCGAAGCCCTGATCCTGGGGGTCGCTCCTCCGGGGGGCAAGCTGCCTGATGAGTGGAGGGAGAATATCAAGCAGGCGATCAGAAACGGGATGGACATAATCAACGGGCTCCATCAGTTTCTTAACGACGATCCGGAATTCGCCGATCTGGCCCAGGAATTCGGCGTAACCCTGGTTGACAACCGGCGACCGCCCGAGAATCTGGTTCTGGCCAACGGAGAGTGCCGGAGCTGGAAGGTTCCGGTGGTGGCGGTTCTCTCCACCGACGCCGCCTGCGGGAAGCACGTCTCGATCATGGAGTTCATGAGATCGGCCCGGAAGGCCGGCTATAATCCCGGTTTTGTCGCCACCGGCCAGTCGGCCATGCTCCTTCAAAACGACGCCGAGGCGGTGGTGGACGCCATCCCGATCGACTTTGCCGCGGGGGAAGTTGAGCGTCTGACTAAAAAATCAATCGAGAAGGTCCGCCAGATCGTCTTCGTGGAAGGACAGGGTTCCCTCTCCCATCCCGCCTACGGGCCAGACTCGATGGCGGTCCTCTATGGCTGCTGGCCGGCCGCTACCATTCTGATCCATGATCCTTTCAGGCCCCACCGGGCCCAGTTCCCCCAGTTCCAGGTCGCCACCCCAGAAGAAGAGATCAAACTGATCGAGACCCTCTGCCCGGATACCAGGGTGGTCTGCATCGTCTCCGACGGCGAGGTCTACGGGGATTATATCAAAAAGACCGATCAGGAGGTCCACGCGGCGGAGAAGAAGATTGAGGATGAGACGGGCCTCCCTACCGTGGATGTCCTCCGCTACGGCGCCGATCGACTTTTCCAGGTTCTAGTTAACTATCTGAGGGAAAAGGGGTATAATTTATAACACAATAAGCTGTTCTCTGCCATTTTTAACATTTAAGTTAGCGTCGCCGGCGCTAACTTAATTTCAAAGGAGGAGACCATGAAAGTAATATAAAGGTCGTAAAGGGAAAAGGGTTTTTGTCTTATTCCATCAAACCGTATGGCAAACAACAGGAGAGAAAAATGTTAACGGGAAAATTTACTTCCATCGTTTTTGCGTGTCTCACTGTTATTTTATTGATCGGTAGCGCGGGAACCAGTCCGGCAGCTACGGTACCGACAAAACTCAACATCTCCATGGTGACTTCAACCGTAGTGGAGGAACCATTCAACACCTGCTTTGTTCAAGCTCTTGAGAGGATAAAAGAAGCCGCGCCCCATGGATTAACCATTAATTTTGACATCTCCGAGAATGTTCAAACCCCGGATTGTGAGCGAGTTTTGCGGCAAATTGCCAAAACCGGTAAGTATGATATAATCTGGGCCCACAGTTCATACGGTGACATAGTTAAAAAGCTACATTCCGATTTTCCGGAAATCTTCTGGGGAATATCCGGTGCCGCAAACGAACCTGCCGGCGGCAATACTTACTATGGAGATATCTACCTCCACGAAGCAGGTTATCTGCTCGGTATGATTGCCGGAAGCATGACTAAATCAAATGTAATCGGCGCGGTGGCCGGTTATCCTTACCCTGCGGTAACGGTACCTGTCAATGGTTATATCGCAGGAGCTAAAGCGATCAATCCCGATATAAAGGTAAAAATAACCTTTATCGAGAGCTGGTTTGACCCTCCCAAGGCTAAAGAATCGGCATTAGCCCAGATCGCAGCCGGAGCCGATTTCATTTATGCTGAACGGTTTGGCCCATTTGAAGCCTGTAAGGAAAAAGGGAAATATGCTTTCGGCCACTGGGTAGACCAGAACTCCCTGGCTCCGGAAGTCGTGATTTCCAGTACTATGGCAATTTGGGACCCAGTAATTAACCACGCAATAGATCAATGGTGGAACCACGAAACTAAAGAAGCTCCCTACAATGCACCTGACAAAATAATTATTTATTCAATGAAGGATGGCGCCAGTGATATCGCCCCTTATCATAAACTATCCTCAGTTATACCTTCTTCGCTAAAGAAAATGGTTGAGAAGAAAAAGCAAGATATTATAGAAGGAAAGATCGTTGTGCCTATAAACGCTGAGAAACCGAGCTCTAACTAAAGTTGGGGAAACTCCGGTTTTTGAGGAAGTATGGTATTAACCACGAAGAACACAAAAAATAATTGAGAAAAAACAATAACTATCTCAATTGCTAAAATCTTCGTGCCCTTTGTGTTCTTCGTGGTTTTAATCAGTTGCGGAAATAAGAAGGAATAAAATGGCCACATCATTAGTTAGACTAATGGAGACGCTCCAGCGGGCCCGGGACGGCGCCCCCTGTACCAACCGGGAATGGGAAACCAAAGTTATCCCGGAGACGGTTAAGCAATATCTAAAAAAATACGACCTGGAGCATACCTTTAATAAGGATGAACCGGTCAACCAGGATCTGGAACTGGCCGATCGTTACTTCGAGGCCGCCCTGGAGATGGCGGCGGAGATCGGCATTCTGATGGTCGATACCGAGTCGGTCATCCAGTTCAGCCGAGAGGAGATTCTGGAAGCGGTCGACCGGGCCCCCGATCATGTCAGGTTGGGAAAAGACAACGACCGGATCACGATCCGCGCTCGACGGCCGGAGGATCCGGTCCCCCCGGTCTTCGCCGGCCCGCTCAGCATCCAGGTCAGCGAGGAACTCTACGTCCCGATCACCGAAGGGATTCTCCGGAGTCCACATGTGCAGGTCCAGGAAGGCCCATCGATCGATACCGTCTTCGGCCTCCCGGTCTACTCCGGCACCCCGTTTGAGACCGCGGCGGCGCTCCGGGAGAACCGTCTGCGGGCCGAGGCTCAGTGGCGGGCGGGACGGCCCGGGATACCCAACCAGTCGATTGCCTCCAGCACCACCGAATACGGACAACTGGGAGGATTTGCCGGCCAGACCAGCCCGGACAACCCTGCCATCTGTCTGATCCTCCACCCGGCCGAGCTCAAGATACACTATGCCAGCTTCCATAAGGCGGTGGTGGGTATGGGATACGGGGGATACATCTACAGCGGTTCCTATGCCATGATCGGGGGATACAGCGGTGGGGCGGAAGGGGCCACGCTAACCGCCATAGCCACCGACCTCCTCCAGTACCCGCTTATGCAGTGTCACTTTTCGGCCGGCACCATCTATGACATCCGGTTCGATTCCAGTTGCAACCGTCATTCCCTCTGGGCGATGAGCGTAGCCTCCCAGGCAATCTCCCGCAATACTCACGTTCTTTTCGCCAAGATGATCAACCAGACCGCCGGTCCCGGCACCTCCGAGATCCTCTGGAACTGTGCGGCCGGGCTCATCTGCGCCAGCGCATCGGGGATGACCTATACGGTCGGTCCCCGCTCGGCCGGCGGACGGTTCAAGAATTATATAACTCCGCTGGAAACCTGGTTCTGCGGCCAGGCGTTTCATGCCGCCGCCGGCATCAGCCTTGAGAAGGCTAACGAGATCGTCCTCTACCTGCTCAGCAAGTACGAGGACCGGATGAAAGAGATGCCCAAAGGCCAGAGTTTTCCCGAGTGCTTCGATATCCGGACCCTGGAGCCTTCTCCCGAGTGGCGCAGAATCTACGAACAGGTCTGCGACGATCTGGAAACCCGCGGTCTGGTTCTGGACCGAAAGTAAACATAAAATTTGCGGCTTCGCCGCAACTTTTATGTTCTGAAAAATGACCGTCATTTTTCTATCGTGGCGGCATTTGAACTTATTTCAACTAAAGTACCACAAATAAGCAGATCCCTGATGGCGAAGATCATCGGCATCTGTGGAAGTTCCCGGACCGGAGCGACCGAGTATTCCCTCAAACAGGCCCTGTCCGAGTCCGCGAAGATGTCGGTCGATGGCCTGGAGAGGCGAATCGCGGAACTTGCCCTGGTCCTTCATTCCGGAAGAAAGGTGTAACCTTATCCTATATGAAAGGTGTATGGCATCCGTGGGAATGAAGGAGAAAACAAGATTTACAACATCGTCAATACATCATACCCCAGGATCGATGGGAGAGAGAAGGTAACCGGCCGGGTAAAGTTCGGCGCCGATCTGAACTTCGATCAGCAACTCCATGCTAAAACTCTGCGCAGCCGCTATCCTCATGCCCGGATCGTCGCTATTAACACGGAAGAGGCCGAAAAACTTCCCGGTGTAAGAGCGGTCATTACCGCCCGGGATATCCCGGGCCAAAACGAGATGTGGGGGATGTTTCCGGTCCTGGCCGAAGAGGAAGTAAAGTATATCGGCGATGGAGTGGCGGTGGTGGCGGCCGATAGCATAGCTCTCGCCGAGGCGGCGGTGAAGTTGATCGATGTAACCTATCAGGAACTGCCCGGTCTGGTAACTCTTGAAGCGACGATGGCGCCGGACGCCCCCCGGGTTCACCCGGAGGAGAAAGGCAATCTGATTCCGCGCTCATACCACCGGCTCCGGGCCGGTGACGTGGAGAAGGGCTTCGCGGAAGCGGACGTGGTCATCGAGCGAACCTACCGGACTCATTTTGTCGATCAGGCCTATATCGAACCGGAGGTGGTCATCGCGCTCCCCGACCCGTACCGGGAGGGGATAGAGATTCATGGTTCCTTTCAGAACTCCTATACCATACCGGAGAATGTCGGCCGGGTGCTCGGTCTGAAGATCAGTCAGGTAAAGGTAATCCAGAGCACGATCGGCGGAAGTTTCGGAGGGAAGGACGAGTCGATGATGATGATGGCGGCCCGGGCCGCGGTTTTAGCCCGGAAGACCGGACGGCCGATAAAGATGGTTCTCACCCGGGAGGAGAGCCTGCTGGAGAGCTGTAAACGCCATCCGTTTTTAGCCCACTATAAAATCGGGGCCAAAAAAGACGGCACAATCACGGCGCTTAAAAGTGAAGTCTCCGTGCAGGGCGGCGCTTATAATAATAAGGTGGAGTTTGTGGACTGGCGCGGCTCCATCCACGCCACCGGCCCCTATGCGATCCCTAATATCAAAACCGATATTCGGGGGTTCTTTACCCACACTATCTATGGAGGAGCCTACCGGGGATTTTCCGCCCCCCAGCTGGTCTTCTGCCACGAATCACTGATCGACGAACTGGCGGAAGAACTGGGAATCTCCCCGAAAGAGATCAGATTAAAGAACTGTCTGAAGATCGGCGATACAATGCCAAGCGGACAGATCCTCACCGAAGACTGGATCCCGGCTCCCCTGAAGGAGCTGATCGAGGATACTTGCCGGCGCGCGGAGTACGACCGCAAAGTTGAAGAGTTCGCGCGGGCCAACCGCGGCCCTTCCCCGATGAAGAAGGGGATCGGTATAGCCATCACCTTCCGGGGGGCCGGACAGGGGGGAGAAGGGATCGATACCGCCAGTGCCGTCCTCACCATCAATAAAGACGGCAGCGTAAATCTCCAGAGTGGACTGATCGAGATGGGCCAGGGGATGCGGACCGCTCACGGGCAGATCGCCGCCGAGGCGCTAGGCATCTCGATGGAGCGGATCACCTTCTCCAATACCGACACCCTGGTGACCATGGACAGCGGAGCTACGGTCGCTTCCCGGGGAACCTTAGCCGGAGGGCAACCGGTATTGCTGGCCGCCCGGGAGTTGAAGGAGCGCCTGCACGGAGTAGCCGCCGATCTCCTGGCCTGCGATCCGGCCGATCTAATCAGCGTAGATGACATTATCCGGTCCCGGACACATCCGAACCGGGAAGTCTCTTTTGAAGAAACAGTCCGGGTTGCTTTAAGAGAGCGGGGACTCTCTCTGAGCGCCCAGGGCTGGTTCAACCCGGGTCCGGTCGACCTCGACCCGGAGACAGGGCAAGGGGGAGCCTATCCCACCTACTGCTATGGCTGCGCCATAGCAGAGATAACGGTCGATATCGAGACCGGCAAGATCAACGTAAATAAGATCACAGCCACCTATGATGTGGGAACCGCCATCAATCCCCGGCTGGTGGAAGGACAGCTCAACGGTGGAATTCTCCAGGGGATGGGGTTCGGGCTGATGGAGGAGCTTTCGGAAAAGGACGGCTATCTGAAGACATTAAACTTCGATGATTACCTGATGCCCGGGGTAATGGATACCCCCGAACTGGATGTGACGCTATTGGAGACCGATGATGATACTGGCCCGTATGGAGCCAAGGGCGCCGGCGAGCTGGGGGTGGAACTGGTAGCGCCCGCCATCGCCAACGCGCTCCGCCAGGCCACCGGACGGAGGGTTCGGGAGACACCTTTAAATCTGGAGAGGGTATTGCTGGGAAGAGCACTTTCTAAATAATTGAGTGGGGAATAGAAAATTGGGAATGGGGAATAGGGGGGTTCAAAAGAACTGAGCATCGAACTTCGAACGCCGAACATCGAACTTCAAACGACGCATTGGCATGGGGCGACGTAAAAGCTAAACATTCAACCAGCCTTCGCTAAAGCTACGGCGGGCAGGCTGCTCAACGACACGACAAAGCGACCAAGCCGAGGCGAAACAATTAGTGTAATTTGTGTAATTTGAAATTTCTTTATCAGGGAGGTCATGACGTGCAAAGCTTCAGATTCATCCGGCCGGAGAACCTCGATCAAGCCTGCGGAATTCTGAGCGAGAACCGGGGGAAGGTAAAGATACTGGCCGGCGGGACCGACGTGATGATCGAGATGCGCGAGAATAAGCTGGCTCCTTCCATCGAGATGGTCATGGAGATCAGTCATCTGGAAGAATTGCGTTTTATCGAAGATGACGGGAAAAATATCCGGATCGGCGCGGCCTCTACCCACGCCGAGGTGGCGGAGAGTGAACTGGTCAGGAAGAACGCTCCGTTGCTGGCGGAGGCGGCCGCGACCGTCGGGTCGCCACAGATCAGGAATCGGGGGACAGTTGCCGGGAACAGTGTCACCGCCTCCCCGGCGGCCGACACTATCCCTCCCCTGCTGGTCCTTGACGCGACAGTGGTTCTCCGCAGAGGGAATGAGACGAGGGAGGTTCCCCTCCGGGATATATTTACCGGACCCAACCAGGTGAATATCGGGGACGATGAACTGGTGACCGGGATATATTTTGAAAAGGTTCCGGCGGCGGCCCGGACCGCCTTTATTAAACTGTCCCGACGTAATAGTGCCGCTAAATCCCGGATGAACTTCGCGGCTCTGGCCCGGCAGAATGAGGCCGGAGAGGTAATTGAGGTGAGAATCTCGGCCGGATCCGTGACCCCCTCCCCTACCCGCTTCACCGCGGCGGAAGACCTCCTGCTGGGGAAAATCCCGGATCCGCAATTGCTCAAAGAAGCCGGAGAAGCGGTCTCCGGAGAGATGATCCGGCAATCCGGCTACCGCTGGTCGACTGATTACAAGAAACCGGTCGTCGAAGCATTGACCGCCAGGATTTTAAAAGAAGTGCTGACTCTTAAATAAGAAACCGGTTCCAAGGTAGATCTTACTCGAAAGTTCTTTTTACCACGAAGAACATGAAGAATACAAAGAATAGTAATAGAATGAACATCGAACGCTGATCTTCCAACTTCGAACGAAAAGGCCAAACAATTCGTGTAATTCGCGTAATTCGTAGTTCATTTAGATTTTATAGCGAAGATTCGCGGTTCAATAAGTTGCGAAGCCAAGTTCTATCGGGGGTTAATTAAGTGAAAACAATCGAACTTACTTTTATTCTCAACCAACGGGAAGTGACTGTATCGGTCGCCCCCAATCGACGGCTGCTGGATGTCTTACGGGAAGAACTGCATCTGACCGGGACCAAGGAAGGATGTGGGATCGGTGAATGCGGGGCCTGTACGGTGCTCCTGAATGGACGGCCGGTCAATTCGTGTCTGATTCTGGCGGGACAGGCCCAGGGATCGGAGATTACCACTATTGAAGGAGTAGAAACAGAAGACGGTGATCTTCATCCCCTCCAGGAGGCGTTCCTGGAGGAAGGGGCGGTGCAGTGCGGTTTCTGCACCCCGGGGATGGTATTGAGCGCGCTGGCCCTGCTCCGAAAAAATCCCGGGCCGTCCGAAGATGAAATTAAGGAAGCAATCTCCGGCAACCTCTGCCGCTGTACCGGTTACAAACAGATCGTGGAGGCGATAAAGGCAGCCGCGGTAAAACTACAGAAAATTTAACACTTTAATTCTTTGCTCGTAACTCGTTTTACCACGAAGGGGACGAAGTGATCTGTGTGGATCTGTGTACTATGACTTCTACAATAATAAAAGGTGGATTTCTATTAGGACCCGATGGTTTAAAGAAAGACTGGGGGGTGAGGATCTCGGGGGAGACAATTGCCGAGGTAGGACCGAATCAAGAACTAACCGTTAATGACGGTGACCGGGTGATCGAAGTCCCGGAGAGACTGATCGCCCCCGGATTTATCAACGGCCATACCCATAATTACGGTGTCCTATCCCACGGGATTACCATGGAGGCGGAGGTCACCGAGTTCTCCAGCTTTCTTGAGGCTTTCTGGTGGCCCCTGGTGGAGAACCGCCTCGATCATGAACTGGCGGAGAAGACCACCCGCTGGGCCTGCGTGGAGATGATCCGGTCCGGGATCACCACTTTCCTCGATGTCCTGGAAGGGCCAAACTCCATCCCGGGCGCGCTCGAGGTTGAAGCCGGTGTGGTCAGAGAGGCGGGTCTGCGGGCGATTCTCACTTTCGAAGCCTGCCAGCGAATCAACCAGGAGAACGGGCAACTGGGTCTGAAAGAAAACGCCGATTTCGTCCGGAGATACAATCATCCGGATAACCTGATCCAGGGGATGATCTCGGTCCATACGCTCTTCACCGCGGACCGGAAGTACCTGGTCCAGGCCAAAAAACTGGCCGATGAGCTCGGCTGTGATATCCACATGCACCTCTCCGAGAGCGTCTTTGAACCAAACTGGTCGCTGGAGAAATACGGGAAACGGCCGGTCGTGGTCTATGATGAGCTGAACTATCTGGGACCGAACGTATTGGCCTCCCAGGGAGTACAGCTGGAGCCTGATGAGATCGATATCCTGGCCAAGAGAGGGGTCCGGCTGGTCCACATGCCGCTCTCCAACTGTGAGGTCGGAGGAGGTATCGCGCCCGTTCCCGAGCTATTAGCTGAAGGAATACCGGTCGGGCTGGGGACCGACGGATATATCAATAACTTCTTCGACGTTATGCGGGGAGCGTTTATGCTCCAGAAAGCGAAGCACCAGGATCCGATGATTATGCCGGCGTCGGATGTCTACGCAATGGGGACCACCATGGGCGCCCGGGCCCTGGGGAGAAAAGATCTCGGCCGACTCGAAACCGGAAGTAAAGCCGATCTGATCACCATCGACCTCGACACCCCAACCCCGATCAATTCACATAACATATATGAGCAACTGATCCTCTTCCGAAATCCAATCGATGTGGTCGATCTGATGGCAAACGGAACCTTTCTCATGGAGAACCGGGAGTTACTTACCATCGATGAAGCGAAGACCCGGGCCGAGATCCGGGAATCAGCGGGACGATTCTGGCGGAAATAGGGAGGGGAACAATTTAAAGCAGTACTATTAAAAGAAAAAAAATTTAGGCAGGACGATTACAGACAAAAAGAATTTAGGCAGGACTATTACAGGCAAGACGATTAAAAAAAGGAAAAAAGTAAAGGCAGAATAATTACGGGCAGATTTAAAAAAAACAGGCTGATTAAAGTTGGAATAAGTATAGGCGGAATAATAAGTTGGATTTTGATTTAATATTTTTAAAATTAGGTGCGAGGCGAGGCTAATCATTATGATTTAAAAGTGTCCGAGGCGAGGCAAATAGTCCTGTCTGTAATGGTCCTGTCATAAAAAGGGCGAGGCAGGGGGAAAAGAAAGTTTACGGTTAACGGTTGACAGTTGACGGGGAAAAAACCAACTAAGTTAGTATCGGTTTTCCTGGGGGTTTTATTCGTGTAATTTGCGTAATTCGTAGTTCAAAAGGGGCCTAGGTCGGGGTAAATTTTGCGAATTTTGTGCCTTTCTTGACCCGCCATCTGGTCCGCCATCTAGTCCGCCATAGCATGGAGTGCGAAGGCAGAAGCTCGAAGAGCGACGGCTGATTTTCGACGAATTTAAGTGGCTGAGAGCCGGGCATTTGTTTGGAATTTGGGATTTAAAATTTGGAATTTATTTGGATTTTGGTGCTTGTAATTTGGAATTTAAAATTTTCAGATTGGGATTTTAATTCAGAAAATAATTATCGGTCTTCTTCCCAAAGACCAGAAAAGTGGAATAAAATTATGAAAATTTTAGCCGATATCTCTACCGAACTATGCGGAATAAAACTCCAGAGTCCGTTTATCTTATCTTCCGGACCACTCTCCTACGCGGCCGAAGGAATGATCCGGGCCCATCAAGCCGGCGCCGGCGCGGTCGTCACCAAGACGATCCGCCTCAGCGCGGCGATCAACCCGGTCAATCATATCGGTGTAATTAATAAAGACTCCCTGATCAACTGTGAAAAGTGGGCCGATTCGGAGGCAAAAGTCTGGTTTGAACGGGAGATCCCGATGACCAAGGAGGCCGGAGCGGTAGTGATCGCCAGTGTGGGACATACCCAGCCGGAAGTGGAGGCGATCGTGGCCAATTGCGAAAAAGCCGGCGCGGATATGATCGAGCTGGTCTCCTATCGGGAAGAGGATCTGATGCCGATGCTTTTAGCCGCCAAAGCGCGGGTCTCGATCCCGGTTATCTGCAAGTTAAGCGCCAACTGGCGGGACCCGGTCCTGGCCGCCCGGCAGTGCATCGAGGCCGGAGCGGACGCGATCTCGGCGATCGACTCAATCGGGCCGACCCTGAAGATTGATATCGAACAGGCACGGCCGGAGATGGCCAGTCCCGACGGATACGGCTGGCTCTCCGGCGGAGCGATCCGGCCGATCTCCCTGAGAATTGTCTCGGAGGTGGCGAGGCTGGGCTGCGAAAATCTGATCGGGATCGGAGGAGTTACCGCCGGACGAGACGCGATCGAGTATCTGATGGTCGGAGCCAACGCGGTCGGGGTCTGTTCGGTCACCATCCTCCGGGGCGTGGAAGTAATCAGCCGCCTCCGGCGCGAAACCTCGGTACTCCTGGGACAACTCGGATACCGTTCGATCGCGACTGTCAAGGGAGCGGCGCTGGCCAACTTCCCGGTCGAGGAGAAGATCGCCAAACTTAAATTTAGCTATGATCCGGATTACGCGCCCTGCCAGACCGAATGCCCGGCCGGGGTGGATGTCCCTCTCTACATGAATCAGGTTCAACGGGGTGATTATATCGGCGCCTACCGGACGGTCAGCCGGACCAATCCCTTCCCCTCGATCTGCGGCCGGGCCTGCGACCACCCCTGTGAACTGCAGTGCCGGCGGAGTGAGCTGGATGAACCTCTCCAGATCCGCCTGATCAAAAGAATGGCCGCTGATAAAACCTTCGAAGCCTGCGGTGACTTGCTCCCCATGCCTGAGCAGTTACCGAAGAACGGACAGAAGATCGCCGTCATCGGCTCGGGGCCCGCCGGTTTAAGTGCCGCCTACTTTCTGGCCCGGATCGGATACAAAATCACCGTCTTTGAAGCGCTCCCGGTCGCCGGAGGGATGCTGGCGGTCGGTATCCCGGATTATCGGCTCCCGCGGGAACCGCTCCGGAGAGAGATCGACCGAATCGTATCAATGGGAGTTGAGATCAAAACCAGTGCTCGGATCGGAGAGGATATCACCCTTTCCGATATTCGGGAAGAGGGGTACCGGTCGGTGATCGTCGCGATCGGCGCCCATGGGAATCCGGTTCTCGGGATCCCGGGAGAAGATTTGGAAGGAGTATGGTCAGGGATTAAATTTTTGAGAGATATCAATCTGGGGAATATCGTAAGTTTGCAGGGGCAACGGGTGGCGGTTCTGGGCGGCGGCAACGTGGCGGTCGACTCGGCCCGCTCCGCGCTCCGAATCGGGGCCGGGGCAGTCACGATCGTCTACCGCCGGGACCGGGAATCGATGCCGGCTTACTCCGAAGAGATAGAGGCGGCGGAGGAAGAAGGAATCCAATTTATCTTTCTGGCCGGCCCGGATAGGGTCTCCGGACGGGATCGGGCCGAATCTCTCTTCTATCAGCCGATGGAACTGGGCGATCTGGATAGTTCGGGGAGAAGAAGGCCGCTCCCCACCAGCGCCCCACCGGTGGAGGTGAAGACGGATATGATCATTATCGCGACCGGCCAGAAGATCGAAGCCGATTATATTCCCCCGATCGTCGATCCAGATACCGGCCAGACCGAGGTCGAGGGAATCTACGCGACCGGTGATTGTCTGAGCGGACCGTCCAGCATTATCGAAGCGATCGCCGCCGGGAGGAGAACCGCCCAGGCCGTTGATCTGAGCTTAGGGGGATCTGGAAAAGTAATAGAAGAGGAGGGGGATCTCCCAAGGAATCACTTTATACCGGTACCCGATCCCGGAACCCTCCGGGAGGAATCCGGCAAATTGCCGCTGGGGGAACGGCTCGCCGGATTTGCCGAAGTTGAATTAGGCCTAACCGAGGAGGCGGCCCGAAAAGAAGCGAGCCGCTGTCTCCATTGCGGATGTATTAACTGCCAATGGTGCGTGATGATCTGCCCCTACTACGCCCGGACCCTGGACTTCCCGGAGATGAAGGTAGACGAAGATCTCTGTCGGAGCTGCGGCGCCTGCGTCTCAGTCTGCCCGACCGGGGCCCTGACGGCGGAGATTGTTGAAGAGGGAAGTGCCTAAAGTGCGCTAAAGTGCCTAAAGTTGTCGCATCGGCCATCGGCATCTCGGGGTAAAAATCAGTGGACAGCACAGCCGCCAACCCGAGGCGAAACAATCAGTGTCAATCTGTGAAATTGTATATTGGTTTTGTTTTTTAATTAACAATTGTTCTTTGACAGAGTCTCAGGCGAAGCCTGAGAGATACCTAAGTCTGAGTTGTAAGAGTTGAGTTAGACTGTGGGTTCTATTAAGCTACTTC
>Ga0307929_1000007_pt1 | contig 227566 bp, 176 predicted proteins | sample AceLakmetage1330_FD_203160 | JGI IMG/M metagenome (GOLD analysis project Ga0307929, IMG submission 203160) | Saline water microbial communities from Ace Lake, Antarctica - #1330 | ecosystem: Environmental > Aquatic > Non-marine Saline and Alkaline > Saline | place: Antarctica: Ace Lake...
GGTAGCATTAGTTTCATTCCAACTATACCAAGTAGTATCTAGATTGGCATCATCAGAAGAAATATTCAATAATTGTTCTGATGAATTATAGTATGTATCTTCTATTGGAGAAATGATAGCCAAGGTTAGGAAAGTGCTATCAATTGTAAAAGTTACATTAGTATAATTGACATTGCCAACAGAATCATTAACCCAAACTTCTAAAGTATTAGGACCTTCATCGAAAGTGATTTCTTCTGAAGAAGTATAAGTTTCGTTGCTATCATTCCAGTTATACCAAGTAGTATTTAAATTATCATCAATAGCAGAAATATTCAATAACTGAGTAGCATTAGAATAATTCGCACCTTCAATAGGAAAAATTATACTCAAAGTTGGGAAAGTAGTATCAATTGTGAATGTTGCACTGGTATAACTAACATGATCCAAAGTATCATTAGACCAAACCTCCAAAACGTATTCACCCTCCTCATAACCTAAAGTAATAGTATCTGTATATGTAAAGTTTGTATAAGAATATTTATACCATGTACGATTAACACCTGTCAAATCTTCAGAAGAAATATTAAGAAAAACATTCCCAGTATTATAATACGTATCATTTGCCGGAGAAATAATATTCAAATTTGGAGCAATATCAATAGTAAAAGTTACATTAGTATAATTGATATTCCCAGCAGAATCATTAACCCAGACTTCTAAAGTTTTAGAACCTTCAGTAAAATCAATATTATCTGGAATAGTATAAGTAGTATTAGTGCCATCCCAATTATACCAAATACGATTTGGATTAATATCACCAGAAGAAATATTAAGTAATTGAGTAACATTATAATATGTATCTTCTGTTGGAGAGACAATGGTCAAGATTGGGAAAGTGCTATCAATTGTAAAAGTTACATTAGTATAATTGACATTGCCTAAAGTATCATTAGACCAAACATGTAATGTGTTAGAACCTTCATCGAAAGTGATTTCTTCTGAAGAAGTATAAGTTTCGTTTGTGTTATTCCAGTTATACCAAGTGCTATTTAAGTTATCATCAGTAGCAGAAATGTTCAATAACTGAGTAGCATTAGAATAACTCGCACCCTCAACAGGAAAAATTATACTCAAGCTTGGAGGAATAGTATCAATTGTAAAAATTGTACTAGTATAATTAACATGCCCAAAAGTATCATTAGACCAAACATGTAAGGTATTAGAACCTTCATCGAAAGTAATCTCTTCTGAAGAAGTATAAGTTTCATTTATATCATTCCAATTATACCAAGTAGTATTTGGATTGGCATCACTAGAAGAAATGTTCAATAACTGAGTAGCATTAGAGTATGTTGTATTTTCAGGATGAACTATTACCACATTTGGAGAAGTAGTATCAATCGTAAAAATTAAACTAGTATAATTAACATTTCCAGCGGAATCATTAACCCAAACTTCTAAAGTATTAGGACCTTCATCGAAAGTAATTTCTCCTGAAGAAGTATAAGTTTCATTTGTGTCATCCCAATTATACCAAGTAGTATTTACGTCTACACTATCAGAAGAAATATTTAATAATTGAGTAGCATTAAAATAGGTCATATTTTCAGGAGAAATTATATTCAAATTGGGGTCAGTAATATCAATTGTAAAAGTTAGATTAATGTAATTAACATTACCAAAGGTATCATTCGCCCAAACATGTAGGGTATGACCACCTTCAGTAAAAGTAATATATTTTGCTATATCATAAGTAATATTATTTCCATTCCAATTATACCAAGTAGTATCCAATTCCGAATCCAAATCACTAGAAGAAATATTTAGGAACAAAATCGTTTTATCAAAACTACTCCCTGCTGGACTCACTATCGTAATTGATGGTGGTGTAGCGACAGTGAAAGTTCTATTTGTATAATTAACATTGCCAGCAGAATCATTAATCCAGACATGTAATGTATTAGGACCTTCAGAGAAAGTTACATTGTCTGGAACAGTATAAGTTTCGTTGCTATCATTCCAGCTATACCAAGTAGTATTTACATCTACATCATCAGAAGAAATATTAAGTAATTGAGTAATATTAGAATATGTTATATTTTCAGGATGAATTATCACTAAATTTGGAGAAATAGTATCAATTGTAAAAGTTATACTAGTATAGTTAACATTTCCCAAAGTATCATTAATCCAAACGTGTAAAGTTTTGTCACCTTCAGTAAAATCAATATTGTCTGGAACAGTATAAGTTTCATTTATTCCATTCCAATTATACCAAATAGCATTTACGTCCACATCAGAAGAAATATTAAGTGGTTGAGTAACATTAGAATAACTCATACCATCCACAGGAGAAATTATATCCAAATTTGGAGAAGTAGTATCAATCGTAAATGTTATATTTGTATACTTAACATTACCAGCAGAATCGTTAACCCAGACTTCTAAAGTATTAGGACCTTCAGAGAAAATAATCTCTCTTGAAGAAGTATAAGTTTCGTTGCTATCATTCCAGCTATACCAAGTAGTATTTATAGAATTTGTATCATTAGAAGAGATATTCAATAACTGAGCAGCATTAGAATAATTCGCACCTTCAATGGGAGAAATAATACTCAAATTTGGAGAAGTTATATCAATTGTGAATGTTGCACTGGTATAACTAGCATGATCCAAGGTATCATTAGACCAAACTTCCAAGACATGTTCGCCCTCATCATAACCTAAAGTAATAGTATCTGTATATGTAAAGTTTGTATAAGAATATTTATACCATGTACGATTGACACCTGTCAAATCTTCAGAAGAAATATTAAGGAAAATATTCGCATCATTATAATATGTATTATTTGCCGGAGAAATAATATTTAGATTTGGAGCAATATCAATAGTAAAAGTTACATTAGTATAATTGATATTCCCAGCAGAATCATTAACCCAGACTTCTAAAATTTTAGAACCTTCAGTAAAGGTTACATTCTCTGGAATGGTATAAGTAGTATTAGTACCATTCCAATTATACCAGGTAGTATTTAGATTAATATCGCTATAAAAAATATTAAGTAATTGAGTAACATTAAAATAAGTTATATTTTCAGGGGAAATTATGTTCACAAACGGAAGGGTACTATCTGCAATAGCACCACCATCAGTAATAGTCCAAGAATAAGTAGTTTCAATAAAAGTTTTTCTGGACTCCGGTATCCCAAGTGTGTTCTGAGTATCTCTCGCATCAAAAACAACATCATTCTGTAACGTAGGAAGATTAGACCAACCAATAAGTAAACTATCATAATTATCCGTTGATAAATTCGTAGAATTAAGCATATAATTCATATCGGTAACACTACTGACATTCCAACTACTGAGATCTTGATTAAAATCCTCAGCATTCCAAAACATTTGACTCATATCAGTAACGCTACTAACATCCCAACTACTAAGATTTTGATTGAAATCCTCAGCATTCCAAAACATCCAACTCATATCAGTAACGCTACTAACGTCCCAACTACTAAGATCTCGATTAAAAGGAGTATCACCCAACATACCACTCATATCAGTAACGCTACTAACATTCCAACTACTAAGATCTTGATTAAAAAGAGTCCCACCCAACATATATCTCATATCAGTAACACTACTAACATTCCAACTACTAAGATCTTGATTAAAAAGAGTCCCACCCAACATATTGCTCATATCAGTAACACTACTGACATCCCAATCGCTAAGATCTTGATTAAAATCATCAGCATACCAAAACATAGAATGCATATCAGTAACGCTACTAACATCCCAACTACTAAGATTTCGATTAAAATCATCAGTCTCAGCAAACATATTGCTCATATTGATAACACTACTAACATCCCAAGAATCGACACTACCATTAAAATCATGGGCATCATTAAACATATATCTCATATCAGTAACACTACTAACATTCCAATCGCTAAGATTACTCTTAAAATTATCAGCATCATCAAACATATTACTCATGTCAACAACACTACTGACATCCCAATTGCTAAGATCACTCTCAAAAGCATCAGTTTCTCTAAACATACCACTCATATTAGTAACACTACTGACATCCCAATTGCTAAGATCACCTTTAAAATAATCCCAAACAAAATCTCTTTGAGTCATATAAAACATATTACTCATATCAGTAACACTACTGACATCCCAATCGCCAATAGTACCATTAAAATCATAGGCATCTTGAAACATATTCGCAAAGTTTGTAGTACCTGTCAAATTTGGACTATCAACAGCTTCAATATCTAAATTTCTACATCCATAAAAATAATTCCCATTATTACCAAGATTCATATCCCCCCATCGAGTAATATTAATCAATTTTAATCTATCACCACCATTATTAAATCTGAAACCCTGTAAAATCCCATTAATAATAATATTATAAATTCCTTCAGTAGCATAAGTATGAGTTTTATTCGCGCTATCCCATGAATTAACATATGTAATACTACTATCATCTCCCCAATTAACATAAAAATCATATATTCCTCCATTCTCTAAGGGCAAAGTAACCTGATTACTATTCGAAGATCCATCACTAGTTGTAGTAGTATCCCATGTGCTATTAAAAATTTCACTAACTCCACCATCAGTAATAGTCCAAGAATAAGTAGTTTCAATAAAAGTTTTTCTAGTCTCAGCGGTTCCTACTGTATACTGAGTATCTCCTACATCAAAAACAACATCATTCTGCAACGTAGGGAGATTAGACCAACCAATAAGCAAACTATCGTAATTGGCCATTGACAAATCCGTAGAATCAAACATATCACTCATATCAGTCACACTACTAACATTCCAACTACCAATATTTTGATTGAAACTAGTAGCACCATCAAACATTTGACGCATATCAGTCACACTACCTACATCCCAACTACCAATATTTTGATTGAAACTAGTAGCATCATCAAACATATAACTCATATCAGTTACACTACTAACATCCCAACCACTTATATCACCATTAAAAGCATCGGCAAGATTAAACATTCGATCCATATCTGTTACTCCACTAACATTCCAACTACCAATATCTTGATTGAAATTTGTAGCAAGATAAAACATATAGTCCATATGAGTTACATCACCAACATCCCAAGAAGAGATATCCTGATTGAAATTTGTAGTATGAGCAAACATATTATCCATTCTAGTAACATCACTAACATCCCAAGAAGAGATATTCTGATTAAAGTTCTCAGCACCATCAAACATATAATACATATCATCAACATTGCGAACATCCCAACTACTTATATCACCATTAAAAGCATCAGCACCATCAAACATTTGACGCATACTAGTAATACTATTAACATTCCAATCACTTATATTACCATTAAAATTAGTAGCACCCTGAAACATATTGTCAAGATTCGTTGTCTCAAAAAAAATTGGATTATCCACAGCTTGAATATCTAAATTTTCGCATCCATTAAAATATCCTCCATCATTACCAAACATCACAATACCCCATTCGGTAATATTAATTATCTTTTTAGCATCATTCAGTACCCAAAATCTCAACCCTTGAAACCAACCACCAATAGAGATATCATATATCCCCTCATCGTCATAAGTATGAGTCTTATTCACACTATCCCAAGAATCAACAAAACTTGATTCTCCATCGCCCCAATAAACAGTAAAACTATAACTTCCTCCATCCATCAAAGGCAATTCAATCTGATTAGCATCTGAAGACCACATAGTTGTAGCACTAGTATTCCATGTACTATTAAAACTAGCCGATACAAAACTTAAACAAAATAATAACAATAGAAAGACATACATTGACTTTATTTTTATCATATAATTATCACCATTTTCTATAGGATAAAATAATAAATCTTATTTAAATAATTATGCTAAACTAAACTAATATAGGACTCTACAAGAACTTAATCAGCAACAATTAAACACAAAGCGTTTAACAGATAGTTTTCTCTTTCCAAAGTTTCTTTTTTGTAAAGAAAGAAAGCTTAAAGAAAAAGCCTTATATATCCCCACCCCCTTAATCCAACATGAACGAGGTGAATAAATTTTTTGCTAGTAAAAGCTTTGCAGTAATCGGAGCAAGTCGTGACACAAACAAAGTCGGACATATCATCTTCAAGAATCTACTTGACACAAAACAAAATGTTGTAGGAATAAACCCAAAAGCAGAACATATTCTAAATAGAAAAATCTACAAAGATATCTTCGAAGTCCCATACAAAATAGACTGCCTAATCATTGCGACACCACCACAAACAGTTCCTGCAATCTTAAGACAAGCAGGAAGAAAAAGAATACCATTTGCCGTAATAATAACAGCAGGATTCGGAGAAACAGAAAATCACAAATTAGAAAAACAAATATTAGAAATTGCGAAAGAAGAAAACATACGCTTACTTGGACCAAATTGCTTCGGATATATCGACACTTCAAAAAACATAAACACGACATTCTATACAGGAGAAGTACAAAAAGGAACAGTCGCATTTCTCTCACAATCGGGAGCAATCGGTTCAGCCATGCTCGACAAAATAGGAAAGTTTTCAAAATTCGTATCACTAGGAAACGCAATAGATTTAACATTCACAGATTTTGTAGAATACTTAATAAAAGACAAAGAAACAAAAGTCATCTGTCTATATATCGAAAGTTTATCAGTAAATGAAGGACGACGATTTATTGATATTTGTAAAAAGTCAACGAAACCAATCATAGCAATTAAAAGCGGAAAAACAAAATCAGGACAAAAAGCAGCAAGTACTCACACATCATCACTAGCATCAGACTCAAAAATCTACACAGGAATATTCAACCAATCAAAAATTATCGAAGCAACATCAATAACAGAAATGTTCAACATAGCAAAAATAAAGTTAAAATATCCAATAATAAAAAATAAAGGAGTAATTATAACCAATGCAGGAGGATACGGAGTTCTAACAAGCGATTACTGTGAAGAAAATAATATCCACCTAACAAAGCTATCACCAAAAACAATTGGGAAATTAAACACAGTTTTACCAAAGAACTGGAGCCATAACAATCCAATCGACATAATCGGCGACGCAACAAGTCAAAGATACAATGATACATTACAAATAATTGAAAAAGATCCAACAATAAATTTCGTAATCTTATTACTAACTCCGCAATATATGAGTGAACCAGAAAAAACAGCCAAGATATTACTTAAATTCAAAAAGCCAATCTTCACATCTTTCATCGGAGGAAAACAAGTATTAGAAGCACGAAAATTCCTAAACCAATTCAAAGTCCTAAATTACTCAGAACCAGAAAATATGTGTAAAATCATTGGGAAGGTCTTGGACTAGTTATTATTACAATCCAAAATCTAAATTCTCACTCTCGCATCAACAACAACTGGCCCCTTACTCTTTCCTTTTTCTACCAAAATAACAGGATTTAAATCCATCTCAACAATATTATAATAATCAACCAGAAACCCAACCTTCTCAATAAATGTAATCACCTTCTCTCTTAAACCTCTCGAGATTTTCTTATATCCACTCAACTCCTTCAGCATTTCTCTAACATCACCACGGTTTAATCTCAACGCACGAAAAACGACATCACCCTCATTCTCAACATCACTACCACCAAATCCAACAACAATAACACGCCCAAAAACAACATCACTCTTCACACCAACAATCAACTCAATACCCTCAACTTTCTCCTGAATAACAATTCCAATACCCTTAAATTTCTTATTAAAATCATCATACCCTTTATTAGCATCAACCAAATTCTCACACAACAAAACTCCACCTAATTTCAATTTATGCTCTGCAGAATCAATCTTCATATAATAAGGAAAATCAAACTTACCTAAATCAGATTTACTTCCAACAACAATTCTCTTAGCCAATGGTAAATTTTTCAACACACCAAAAGACTCAGACAAATTCAACATACCACCCATAACATAATATAAAAAAAAGACTTTATAATATTTTAGGAGTCCAATTTGGGAATCACTCTATCCAGCAATGTTTTATTCATAGAATAAAGACTACGACCATTTGTGTGAAAAACTAAATTATGTTTAAGATTGAATACGTAGAATTTATCTTCTAATTCTGCAACCTGATGACAAATTAAATAGACTTTCCTTTCCTGTATCATACCCTTAATATCAGAAAAAGTGGGCATTTTACCATATTTCTTATTCTTAACATGTTTTGAGAACTTATCAGCACAATATTTTATACTTTCTTCAGGAGATAAGACTTCAGTAGAAGTCTCATTAAAAATTACATCAATTCCACCATTCCCATCAACAGGATACAAAATAAATGTTCTTCCATAATACATATTCACCTGATCTAATATCGCTTTACTATCAATACTCATAACAAAAAAAAACGACTCATATTTATAAAAATTATTATACCCGAAAATACTCTTTTAGCAACATCTTAACCTTTTCTTCATCTTCAGGATTCGTAATCCCAATACAAACATCCTTACTCGGAAAAATTCTCACACTCATCAAATCCTTCTGAATCAAACCAGAAACTTCTGTAGGTAAAAGACATTCAGCTATCCTATCACTTTTATGTTCTTTTTTAAAATCATTTAATATCTTCTCCAAAGCCACAATGTCGCTTTTCCTAAAAGCAAAAATATTCATACTACACATATCATCACCACTCAACTCCAACCTATCGAAATCCTCTCTTCCAAAATTAAAAGTCTCAACAATTTTTACAACCTCACCATTATTAACTTCAAATATTCCCCTATTAACAGTTCCATCCTCCGGCATAGAATTATTCAAAGAATAACCAATCGTAGCACTTTCCTCACCTTCCTCAATCAAAAAATCACGCAGCTTTCTAAAAGCCTCAATACCATAAATATCATCACCATTACAAACAACAAAAGGACAATTCAAAAATTTCTTAGCACACAATAAAGCATCAACAGTCCCCCACGGTTTATCTCGAATTTTAACATCATAAGTTTGTTTAGCATATTCAATTTTAACTCCCCTATACAAATCATCAAACTTCTTTCTAAAAGAATCCTCCGTTTTCTCACCAACAATAAAAATAATCTTATCAAAACCAGCTTGCAAAGCTTGATTCATAGAATACTCAATCAAACTCTCACCATCGGGACCAACATCAGCAAATTGCTTAATTCGACCACCAAAACGACTAGACATTCCAGCAACCATATATACAACCGCAGTTTCCATAAATACAAAAGACATAATATCTATTTATAATTTATGTTGTAGGAAATTTTTGAATTAATATTAATGAAAAAATATATAAAATAAAACGCCCTTTTTTAAAGATTTGACAATAAAACAAAAATTATTAAATATTATTAATTAATTCCTGAGCTAGCTCTATGGTTGATGCTGATATTATTGGGATATACTCATCTTGACCTAAGACTAAATATTTCTTCTCACTTATGCTAACTCCATCAATTGTAACAATCACTCCTCCTGCCTCATTAACTAGCCCATAAGCCACAGCAATTTCTAAATTACCCTTCCTAGTACATTCCAAAACCAAGTCGACTTTCCCTTGTGCTAAATCAACATAATGAATAGCAGATGAATTACTATGAAGAAAAGTATATCCTTTAAGTTTTGACAGATATGTGTCGTAAATAAAGGTAACATTTCTATTTCTATCAAAAAATTCATCAACGTATATTTTTGAATCTTTTAATTTGCCAATCGAAGAAGATTTAAGAGGTGATTGTTTGCCCTTTTGAATTAGAAATCCTCCTTTGTTTTTAACAGCAAAATACAATTTTTTAGATGAATGCTCCATTACACCACTAAAAATATAATCATCATAAGTTGGATTTAAATTTGAAAAAATCGCAAACATAGTTCCATATCTACCTTCTCCTCTTGCCGTTTTGTAAACACTCGTTCCATCTATTCCATCAAGGATTGCCAAAAATTTAGGATTGTCTGAAAGATCAACTTGTCCATGTTCTTCTGATATAATTCGCAAAGAAATATTCGCTTCTCTAAAAGTATTAATAACTGCTTTTTCAGCTTCTATATCTCCAACTAATGAAATATCGCCGTATTTATTTTTCTTAACAGATTCAAGACCCTTATCTCCCAATCTTTCATGTACTTTATACGCGTTTTCCAATGCTTTAATTCCAAGTTCAACTAATTTGTTAGAATCAACCATAATAGAATAGATAATTTAGAAACATTATAAATGTTTTTAAATTCTATCACCCTTTGTTTTTGTACTAAATTAACTACGTCTTGATTATTCCTTTTTTCAAAGCTCTGTAGAATTTCTGTTTACGAAAAAATCGTTATATTCTCACAAATATATGTTTTTTCTTTCCCAAAAACTCTCTTCCCACCAACAACTTTAAATAGAAAATAACTTATTTCATATTAGGTGACAAAATGCGATATAACATTCTAATCGGTGGTGCAGCAGGACAAGGTATTAATAAAATTTCTCAAATTGTCTCAGAAGTTTTATCTGACTACGGATATTTTACGTTTAATTATAGAGACTATCCAAGCTTAATTCGTGAAGGACACAATTTTAACGTATTATCTTTAAGCAACAAACAAATAATGAGTACTGACTCAAAAATAAATATAATCGTAGCATTAGACCATAACACAAAAATAATACATGAAAATTCATTAGAAAAAGGAGGAATCATTCTATCAAGCGAAAATTTTAAAGATTTAGATAAAAATTTAAATATTGCACTAGCAGGAGCGTTAATAAAAATAATAGGTATCCCACAACATTGTCTAATAAAAACAGTCAAAAAACATTTTAATAATATTAAAGCACTTGAGGCTGCAAAAAAAGGATTTCTAAGTCAAGACGATAAGTGGAAACTAAAAAAACTAAAAAACAAAACCACTATTCTTTCTGGAAGTAAAGCCGTTGCAATCGGAGCAAAAAAATCAAAACTAAGTCTATATATAGCATATCCAATGACACCAGCAACAGGAACCATGCATGAGCTAGCATCTATGCAAAACAAAGATTTAATGGTATTCCAAGCAGAAAACGAAATCGCCGTTGTAAATTCGGCACTAGGAGCAAGTTTTACAGGGAAAATTACAATGATTGGAACAAGTGGGGGAGGATTTGATTTAATGAGCGAAACATTCAGTCTACAAGGAATAAGCGAAATACCTTTAACGGTATACCTAGCTTCACGTCCAGGACCAGGAACAGGAGTTCCAACATATACCGCACAATCCGATTTGAATATAGCATTATACTCTGGTCATGGCGAGTTCTCAAGAATTGTTTGTGCCCCAGGTGACACTAATGAAGCTATCGAAAAAACAAACGAGTTATTATACCTATCCGAAAAATGTAGAACACTCTCAATATTACTATCAGATAAACATTTAGCCGAAAGTGAATACGCTATAAAAGAAAATCCTAATAAAATAATACCAATTATAATTTCAAGAAATTTACCTGGTAAAAAAATAGTAAAAGCCTCAAGCTATGAAATAAACAAATTAGGGAACTCAACAGAAAGCGCAACACTTACAGAAAAAAATGTGGATAAAAGATTACAAAAAAAATTAACAATAGAAAAAGAATGTAACAAATTTGAAATGGTTAAAATCCATGGGAAAAAGAAATCAAAAAATTTAATCATCGGATGGGGTTCTACAAAAGGAGCAATCATTGATTCAATACAAAACTTAGATGCAAAATTTTTACAAATATTATACATGACTCCATTTTCACCAAAAATAAAAGAGGAAATAAAAAAAGCAAACAAAATTATCTTAATAGAAAATAACGCAACAGGACAATTAGGACAATTAATAAGACGAGAAATTGGAATCGAAATAAAGAAAAAAATCTTAAAATATGATGGGAGACCTTTTTATTGTAATGAATTAAATAAACAAATAAAAAAGGAATTGAAAAAATGAAAACCAAAGACAAGCTAAAAACAAACGAAGAAATAACATGGTGTCCTGGATGCCCAAACTTTATGATACTAGAATCATTCAAACAAACTATCGCTGGATTTATAGATAGAAAACAATACAAACAAACTGATTTTGCAATAACAACAGATATAGGATGTCACGCAAAAATATTTGACTATCTAAATCTAAGCGGAATATATGGATTACATGGAAGAGCAATTCCAACAGGATTAGGAATTACACTCGGGAACCCAAAACTAAAAGTTATAACATTCGCAGGTGACGGAGCGGTATACTCAGAAGGCATCAGTCATTTTATACACTCATTTAGATTCAATTCTGATATGACACTAATCTTACACGACAACCAAAGCTTCTCACTAACAACAGGGCAATCAACACCAACATCTCAAAAAGGATATAAGAACAAAGCAAAACCACAAGGAGAAGAAAACATACCATTTAATCCAATAAAACTAGCACTAGCATCAAACGCAACATTCATAGCCAGAACAAATGCACGAGATATTAATCACATGACAGAAGTCTTCACAAAGGCAATAAATCATAAAGGATTTTCATTCGTAGAAATAATCCAGGATTGTTTAATTTTTAACAAGGAATCAAATAACAAAGACAAAACAATGTATAAGATCACAGACAATACAGATTATTCAAAAGCACAAAAATTAGCAGAGGAATTTAATTACAATAATAAAAATGGCAAAATCCCCTTAGGAATTATATATAAAAATAAAGAAAAATCATTACAAGAAAAGTGGATACAACTTCAATAATGGTCGATAAAAACAACATTCCACAAATTGAAAAAGTTCTAAAAAACAAAACAAAATGTTTAATCATGGTTGCTCCAAGTTTTGTAACAGATTTCTCATATCCATCTATAATTAATCAACTCAAAAAATTAGGCTTCGATAAAATAGTAGAATTAACTTTCGGTGCAAAAATGATTAACAGAGAATATCATAAACAACTAAAAACAACTAAAAAACTTCTGATATCATCAACCTGTCCAGGAACTGTAACAACAATTCAAAATAATTATCCAGAATTAAAAAATCAAATTCTAAAAATAGATTCTCCAATGATTGCAATGGCAAAGATATGCAAAAAACATTTTCCAAAACACAAAGTTTTTTTCTTATCACCATGTGACTTCAAAAAAACCGAAGCTACTCAACACAAAGAAGTTAATCACGTAATAGATTTCCAACAACTAAAACAACTTTTCATAAAATATGAAATAAAAGAAGATAATAAAAAAACACAATTTGATAAATTTTATAACGACTATACAAAAGTATACCCACTAAGCGGAGGACTTTCAAAAACAGCTCATCTAAAAGGTGTATTAACAAAAAAACAAGTAAAAATATTAGACGGTACAAACAATATCCTAAAATTTGCAAAAAAACCAAAAAAAGAAATTTTATTCCTAGATTGCCTATTTTGTAACGGAGGATGTATCGGCGGACCACACACAAATCAAAATATATCAATATCAAAAAAGAAAAAATTAATCAAACAATATTTAAAAAAAGCAAAACAAGAAGACATTCTAGAAAACAGAAAAGGATTAATTAAAAAAGCAACAGGAATAAAATTTAGTTATTAATTATTTTTTAAAATCTCTAAGATATAAAGTTTTATTCTTATTTAATATATCAACAATCTTATCTGCTTGATCTCTTATTTGCATAACATGTACAACACCACTTTCTTTCTCAGAAATAGCTATTTCTAATTCACCAATTCTTATATTTTCTAAAACACTAACCTCTATGTCTTCTAAGTTACACATAGACCGTTCAATCTCATAACAACATTTCATCTCCTTCGGAGATGACTGCCAAGAATAGGAAATTTCGCAAAGATTAATACCATTCTTACCCAAAAGATCATTTAATTCAGCTGTGTTTTGTTGAACACTTTTAGGTTGAACACCTTTAGAATCCAAAAAAGCATAAAGCCCCACTACATTATTTTCTTCATTCATAATACAAAAGGATATAACCCCTTTATAAGAGTAACGGTTATCTATTAATTATATTTTTTATCAACAATCCTTACAATAAAAAATTCCTTTAGAATTATCTAAAGCAAATATTGCATCATCATACTGTTCTTTATCAATCATCACACGAACAGGACCATAACTAGAAGAACTATAATTATCATATAAATCACCTAACTTCTTGGCATGTTTTGTATTTAATCCTTCATTACCCATTTGAATATACAACAAACTCAAAATCTCCTCTTCACTAAAACACGGACAAGTAATCTCCATTCCATCATAGTGTTTATTTTTAAATAAATCATCCAAAACTTCTACTCTTTCTACATTATTATCACCTTGGACTAAAACACATAAACCTATTTGAACATTATCTTGACTAACCATACAATATTAATGCAAAAACACTTTAAAAATAATTATCATACTTCAGTATATACTTTACTTCACAATTTCAAAATCTTCTTCGCATTCTCAACCAACGCCTTCCTAACAATTTCTTCATCCAACTCCTTAATTCTCGCAATCTCTTTGACAGTAATCATCACATTCATAGGTTCATTTCTCTCACCAACAACAGGCGACAAAAACGGTGAGTCAGTTTCAGTTAACAACTGTTCCAAAGGAACCATTTCAACCAACATCTTAAAATGATCAAGACGCATAATCACAGCAGGTACACTCAAAAACCAACCATCCTCAACAATTCTACGAATCAAAGCCTTCTTCCCACTAAAACAATGCATTATAACATCTTTAGCGCCATGCTTCTCCAACAACTCAATACACTCCAACTCCGCGCCACGCGTATGAATCAAAATCGGCTTATCAATCTCCTTAGAAAATTCAATCAACTTCTCAAAATTCTCAATCTGCGCAATTTTGATTTCATCAGTCGCCTCAACAACCTTAAAATCCAAACCAATCTCTCCAATCAAAACACAATTATCCTTATGCTCACGAATCCATTCAATCTCCTCATCGACATCAAAACCAACAATCTCACGAGGACCATCATCCATCAAATTAGAAAACTTATTCGCAATACCATCAATAGGATAAACCCCAAAAGAACACAAAACATTATCATACTTTTTCGAAAATCCAAGAACCTTTCGATTAGCATCATCATCCGAACCAGAACAAACAATAAAACAATCATTCTCATTAGCACGGGCAACAACCTCATCCAAATCATTATCAAAGCGTTCCATAGTGAGATGAGCATGAACATCAATATATTTCATATAAGAATAAAAGAAAGATTGTTTAAAAAAGTTAGGTTAAATTAAAGTTTCTAACTCAACAACCTTAATACCTGCAGAGCGAAATTCTTCAATTTCATCTTCCTCTAATGGCATATGATATAATGGGTCTTCCTCGTCACACATAAAAGGAATACCCAAGAATTCAGAACCAGAAATTTTTCCGGTGTATATTGAAGTATATTGTTCATTCTTTTTCAAAAAATTAATTGCACTTTCTATTTGAGCAGGTTCATCTCTGTCACTATCCACACATTTCTTAACAGTATTCCCCTGTCTTAAATACAAACAAACGCCTTCACCTGTCTCATAATCTCTGTAACCAACTTGACGTGTCCAAGCATCATCTGTATGAAAAGCATAAATATGTCCATCCAACTTCAATTTACCAATAGCATCAATTTTTTCCATAACTTCTAAATATTTTTCGTTATCCAGATTTAATATTCCATTTTCTTGCAAATAATCAACAGCAGCTTTATGATGAGCAAGATCTTTTACATTCACATTAAAAGAAATCCTTTCTAGACTTTTCTTATCTATCATAACAAAAATATAGGAAACTTCTTTTTATTATTTTATGTCATACAACATATAATAAATCTATTAACTCAAAACTTATAATCTCAAACAACTCTATACTAACATGAAATATTACCAATTCCAACAAAAAGTATACCAAAACAAACTCAACAGAAACTTTAATATATCCAATGTAGGAAAAGAAATTATTTTAATAACAGAAGAATTCGGAGAACTTTGTGATGCTCACTTAACAAATAATAAACCAGAAATCATTGACGCCATTGGAGACATAATGATCTATTGTCTAGGACTATCAGCAATATTTAAATGGAATTGTGACGACATCTCTAATCATGAAATTAAATTATCAAATAACCCAACATCCCTACAAGATTACATTCCTTACCTCGGAAAAGAAATAGGTATGATAGCAAAAACATACAAACACAGCAACAAACAAGAAGTAGAATCAATTGACAAACTTGACGAATTTAAATTATATATTGGAAATCTGATAAACTATTGCGATAATTTATTCAACCTTATTAAAGTAGATGGAAATATCGTCATAGAAAACATTATTTCAAATAATAAAACACGAACACATCAAGGGCAAATATAGGAACTATGATATCTTGGTCTTGATTCACCCCACACAGAGCGAACATACATCGGCTCCTCACCTTCAAATGGCTTTAACATCATTACTAACGCCTCTCTCAATTTCTGATTAACTTCAAATTTCCTACTGATGTTTTTTGACTCTACACCACATACCTTTTCCTTATAATAAATGGGCTCACTTGCAAGGCACCAACTTGGATAAAAACAATCACTCCAAAGTTCTAACAAACCATCTTCTTGTAAAGCATATATTTCTGGTTTTACATCATAGTCAGATATATCTGAAAAGACTATTGCACCATTCGTTTTGATTCTTGGATCGTTACCCTCTATTACCTCATCTAACGAACCACTTCCACATCTATCCTTAGCATTCAAAAGTATTCTAACAATTTCTCTAGCAAGCCTACTCTGTAGTAATCTTTCTTCTGGTTTCCCATACTCTAGATTAATCATCCTTTCCTCACAACCAAGATTCTTATTTATCCCATAATCAGCAAAATGTTCCTTTTTTACAGAATAAATTAGTGAATATAAATCTATAGAAACCGCTTCTGTCCCATCAACATCACCAAGACCTTTTTTTATCATATTACGATTAAAAATTGAAAATATATAAACTCTCTCTTTGTTACCATTATATAAATAACACATCTTCTACATTATTATATTTAAAAATATCTTTCAGACTCATCCTGAAAAAATTCATCTAAAGATAAGGTTGCAATAGGGTTTACAAAATCCGGATTACGCTCTTTCGCATCAACATTAAGCACCTCTATTTTATTTATAGCTTCTTTCGGAATACCACCTTTAAACATAAACGCTTTACCAAATTCATACGGACGATTAATACCCGCTGGATCAATATACAAATCTCTCATTTCCAATAAAATATCTCTATCAATATATAATAGCATAGATTTCCAATCTTGACGACTAGGATGGATATAATTAGAAGCAACATATGTCCATCCCTCTTCATCACCCCAAATACCTTTCTCCTTAAGTAAAATATGATTATTATACTTTTTATAAAAAGAATTACAATCTAGTTTGCCAAGATGAATCAATTCTGTATATGAAAAAACCGTTCTTGTTCCATCAGTAAACATATTCTCTGAAATAAACGAATTTTCTCCATCTATACAAAGTGGTAATATAACATCACCTTGTATCGGTTTCAAATCCACCGAATTATCATCAAAAACAAAACCATAAGCATCTAATAAACTAATCATCTTATTTCTATTTTTTAATATAAGATCAAAGAATAATGGATGTTTCATAGGAGAAGATTTTAAATAAAAATTATCTTGAATAAAATCAAAAAAACCTTCATCACTATAATCACCTAGACTCTTCTTATTGTATGCATAATTTAATTCCCTCAATTCAGTAAAATCTTCTTTAGACACATTTCTCTTCTCCGTCATCACGCAACCTTCTCATAAACAGCCTTCACACCACCATCAACATCTTCAACAGATTTAACATTATACGTATAATTTCCAATTTTAAGAATTTTCTGAGCTTTTTCATTATACGCTTTTCTAACTATATCAATATTTTCTCCATCTTTAGAAACATTATAATTAACACTAGGATGAATTTTATATCTATTTTTTAAAAATCCCTTTACATAATCAGCTAAAGGACTATATTTATTTTCACTACCAGATACAGGTACGTTCTTTTCTACAACATCTTCTAAAGATTCTTTCGGAGAAACATCAATAGTGTCGACAACCGTTTCCTCTACTTCTTTCTCTACTTTTTCTTCTAGACTTTTTTTTGAATCTCTCTTTGCCTTAGCTTTAGCCTTACAACCAATATACCATTTTTTAAAATCATTATAAGGACCACTATGTATTTTAGATTGTTCCGGATCATTGCCATAATGCCCATTAATATAATTATTACTTACCACCCCTGCCGCTAAAAAACCTAAAGCTATAGAAATTGGAAAATATACAAAACTCAATCCCAGAACTATACCAGTAATACTAGCTGAATTTGCAATATATTTTCTAGTTCCCTTTCTCATAAAAAAACTATCCAAAAAGAATTTATAAGTGTTATCATATAAAAATGACAACTAACGCCTGATTTCTTCCCCATCAACAACCAACGTTGAAGGCCGACCATCCAACTTACCAACACCAATAACAATATTAACAGCATCCAGTATTTCAGTCTCGATATCACTTATTTTAATAGCATAAGGTTCACCAACTAAATTAACTGAAGTCGTAATAAAGGGAACTCCAGCCTGCTTAACTAGTTTAGCAAACTCACAATCTGGAATTCTTATTCCTAAGGAATCATTTGCAGAAACACTCTTCATAAAATCAACATCTTTCTTCTTGATAATTAATGTATAAGGACCTGGTAAATATTTTTCAAGAATTTCATCTTTAACAATACAATGTTCTTTAATCCATTCAATAGACGGAGCAATAACACTCATCGGCTTGTTTTTATCTCTATATTTTAAATTCTTAATAAAACTTACAGATTCAATATTAGTCGCATCACAACCAAGACCATAAATAGTATCAGTAGGATGAATAAAAATAGCCCCGTTTTTAATATCCTCTACAAAATCCATAATAATTATAAAGCATCATACTTTAAAAGAATTATGATACCACTACTACTAGTAATTGCAATAATATTTCTAACAATCCCAACATCATATTTATTATACAAAATAACATCAGATGAAAAAGAAATCTACAAAAAATACTTCCCATCAATACTATGGATATTAGCAATAGCAACAACAATATTCATAACACTCAACACAATTTATGCACTAACAACTCTAACTCTATTTCTAATAATAATTATGTGGAACAACATGGATAGAATCAGGAATAAATTAAAATACTTATTCAAAAAAAGATAAGTCAAATAACTTTATCTTGAGTTTCCTAAATATATTTTCTATATACCACTTCAAACAATATAAATCCTTAAAAATTATTTGAACATCTTAAACAAATGGATATGACAATCAGAGGAGAACAAATAGATCCTTACGTTATGGAAAGATTACATAAATTTCAAGGAGAAGAAGATATTGACAAAAGAGTAAATAGTTTGTTAAATGGAAAAACTTGGCAACTAATACGATATCCACAGGAATTATCACCATATAAGGATGATCTCTCAAGCTATAGAGAAATAATTGGTTTTATACATTCAGTTCCTGCAAACCATCCTGTGTTATCAGAATTACTATCACAAGCCAATAGAACATTACTAACTACATTCGAAATGACTCCAGACAACTCCCTTCTACACTATCCACAAGGAGATAATAATAGGATTTCTAATTCCATGTATGCAGCGATAGCATCCCGTGATGAAACATTATTTCAAACTTACCTAAAAATGACTCATCATTTTATTGATAACCCAATACTAAAAAACACCACACCACCTGAAGAAGAATATATTATGTATGAAATATCTGGCATTGCTAATTTTCATAAAGAACACGAAGAAGAATTAAGAGATCTAGTAAGTAAAATCGATAACTTACAATTAGGTAGCTATCTTCCTTTTAACATATTAACAACGCTTGGAGACATTTCTACATTCGACAGATTCATAAAACTATATGATAATTATGGTGCTCCAAAATATTCTGAATTCATATGGAATGGATGGAAGAAAAAATTAGCATGGAAACACTTCGGACGGTACACCAAACTACAAATAATAGAACAATCGCCTCATTCAGAAGAATATATTGATAGATATATCATAAATCTACTTACTGGAATAGAAGATAAAGACAAAGTTAAAGATCTAAATGAAATTTTTATCAAATAACACCCGTTAATTATACAATGTAACCCCAACCAAACATATAAAAACCCAAAATCTCTAAGAAAAACAGGTAAAGTTAATGAAAATTCAGAATTCTATGGTCCATATTATTAAATTAATCGGGAGGAAAAAATGAAGTTATACGTAGGTAATTTATCTTGGAATGTTAATGATAATACCTTGAAGGAACTTTTCGCTAGTTATGGCGTTGAAGAAGCTCAAGTTATTGTAGATAGATCCACAGATAGATCTAAAGGTTTTGGTTTTGTAACAATCACAGACGATGAAGCTGGTCAAAAAGCTATTTCTGAAATGAACGGAAAAGAAGCAGATGGTCGAGCAATCAAAGTAAGTGAAGCAAAACCACGAGAAGATAGAGATTAATTTATAAATTAATTTTCATCTCAACACTTTTTATTTTTTTTATTATTCTTTCTTAGAATAAAGATTTGTTTTTCTTAAAACAATTTAAACAAACAGGCTTTTCCATTGAAGAATCAAATTTCTCACCACAAATATGACAAAACTTTTCTTTATATTTAGTATCCGCATATTTATTCCAACTTTTATAGCATTTTTTACATAAAGGCATTTTAGGATCTAATTTGATTTCTGTATCACATCTAATACAAAATCCGTTTTTAGATACCGTTTTACTAGATATCTTTTTATTATTTGAAAAAACTTTTTCTACGCTTACTTTAATCTCATCATTATTTCTAATTAGTCTTTGAACTTCTCGATTAATATCTTCATATAATTGAGGGTCTTCGTCCTTACTCACAACAATACCCATCTCTTCATTATTAACTTGTGAAAATTCATAAAAATTCATTGAAGTAATTAACGCTCTACTTTCATTAAGATAACATTTTGCATGTAAATTTTTACAAATACGTGTTCTAACAGAAGTTAAATTTTTCAACCAATTACTATCTTGGGGTTGAAGTTCACTTTTACGATAAATTAAATCTATATATATTCTCATTCTATCTTGATCTTCAAGCATTTCTTTAAACCGATCGCTTATTTGAAGATAAGGACTAACTATTACTAATTTTTCTTTAGCATTTTTAATTATTTGACCTAACTCATTAGAAATCCCAAGAGTATCTAAAAACTTTGCCATAATATACATAGAATTAGATTTATTATAAAACTTTCTATCAAATTAGAATCAATATATAATGCAATTTTAATCAAAAACTCATCACCCCCTCTTTATTTTTCATTATTTTTAAATTGAGATTAGGCGTGAGGTTACGTGGCGTATTAACATACGCGAGTGTTCTCACAACGACATATCAATCAAAAAGAATTAAAAATTACTGGTTTTCAGCCAAACCTTTTCTCTCTCTAATCTGAGCAATAATTTTATCCTGGAATTCTCTAGGAAGTGGTTTAAAACTCTGACTAACTAAACTAGAAACACCACGGCCTTCAGTCGTAGATCTTAAATCACTCGTCCATCCAATCATTTCAGAAACTGGTAATTCTCCTCTAATTGTAACACCACTAGCATCCTGCTGAACATCGACTAAGTTACCTCTCTTTTGAGAAATTAAAGATGTAATTGGCCCCATATAATCATTAGGTGCTTCAACCTGATGAACCTGAACTGGTTCAAGTAAAGTAGCACTAGCATCTTTCATCGCTTCCTTTATTGCGTCTCTAACAGCTGGATAAACTTGAGCAGGACCTCTATGAATAGAATCTTCATGTAATTTTAAATCAACTAAACTAATCTTCATTTTCTGACAGGGTTCCCTTGCCAATGGACCAGCCTTCATAACCTCTTCAAAAGAATCCAAAATTAACTCAATAACTTCACCAATATGAACTTCACCTTTTGTTTTATCTAAGAAAACACTACCTTGGAAAATATTTCTATATTGTTGAGCCTCATCTCTGCTAATTCCCAAACCAACCATTGTTTCATTCAAGCTCTTATCTTTTTTCTTAACACGACCCCCTGGCAAGATTCCATCAATAATGGCCTTTCCAACAGACTCTTCTAATGGTTCAACTGTAATAAAGAAACTATTATGCTTATTAGGAGATCTACCCTCAGCAGGACTACTAACTTTTGATACAGATTCTCTATAAACAATAATAGGTGGTCCCATTTCAATATCCAATCCTTTTTCTGTTTTAATTCTATTTTCAATAATTTCTAAATGTAATTCACCCATTCCAGACATCAAAGATTCACCAGTTTCTTCATTAATCTCAATATGTAAAGAAGGATCTTCCTTACCAACCTGTCTTAAAACTTCAATTAATTTAGGCAAATCAGCCGTCCTCTTAGCACTAATACTTTTAGTAACTACAGGCTCAAATAAGTGTGTAATAGCATCAAAAGTATCCATTGGATTAGTACTAACCGTTTCACCAACAACAACATCTCTCAAACCAACAACACCAACAATATTACCAGCGACAACTTCATCTAATTGAATTCTTTGAGCACCTTTGTAGATAGAAACCTGTTGAGCTCTAACTTTTCTGCCTGCAATATTCATAAATAACTCATCGCCCTGTTTGATTCTTCCAGAGAATAACCTACCAGCAGCAACTTCACCAGCATGAGGATCAACGACAATTTTTATTGGAACAAATGCAACTTCACCGTCGATATTACAATTTTGTAAATCTTGACCAATTTGACTCTCAGGATCTCCATGCCAAATCTTAGGAATTCTATACTTCTGAGCCACTTTTGGATTAGGATGATGCTCTACAACCATATTTAAAATCACTTCATGAATCGGAGCCTTCTTAGCTAAAACTTTATATTCCTCACCACCAGATTCATAAGCATCAATAATTTCTTTAAATGTAATTCCCTTTTTTTGCATATATGGAACAGAAAGAGCCCAATTATGAAATGCACTACCGAATGCAACAGTTCCATCACCAACACCTACTTGCCACTTCTGCTTAAAATCATCCTCAGCAATCTCAGCAATTAATTTATTAACACTGTTAATAATTCCTATAAATCTTTTTTGCATTTCTTCTGGAGTTAATTTTACTTCTCTAATTAATCTATCTACTTTGTTAATAAATAAAATTGGTTTAACTCTTTCTTTTAATGCCTGTCTCAAGACTGTTTCCGTTTGAGGCATAATTCCTTCACTTGCACAACATAAAACAATCGCACCATCAACAGCCCTCATTGCTCTTGTAACATCACCACCGAAATCAACATGACCTGGAGTATCAATTAAATTAATCAAATAATCAGAACCCTCAACATGATGAACCATAGATACGGAAGCAGAATCAATAGTAATACCTCTCTCTGTTTCATCGTCATGAAAATCTAAAGTTCTAGCCTTACCAGCCAAAGCCTCACTCATCATACCAGCACCAGCCAATAAATTATCAGAAAATGTCGTCTTACCATGATCAATATGCGCACAAATTGCAATATTTCTAATATGGACAGGGTCCTTTTGTAGTTCCTTTACCTTTACTGTAGCATCAACCATAACAAATCATAATATTTTGTCTTTAAAAGGTTTTTGTATAAAAATCAACAAATTTTTTCTAAAAATCCCTACAATACAACCAATTAAAATTGTTCCACCAACAGATAACCATCCCCAATATTCATTATCCCCACCAGCGCCCATCATCATAAAAGCCAATTCATCAACGAATAAACCACAACCAATGGCAAACAAAATAATTCTAAAATGTTTTTTTTTCATAAATAAAAAACTAACAGAAATTAATAAAATCCCAAACCAAAAATGATGGAGAACAAAATCTAAAAAGGTAAAATCAACATTTGGAACAAAAAAAACACCCAATCTAATTACAATAACCGTCGAAACAAACAATAAATAAAATAGATTTCTTCTTTTCATAAAATAAAAAAGTTACAATATATTAAAAATATTTCTAATTTCCCAAAACATTTATATACTATAAGTTACCTATTGTTAACAAATGGTAACCAATCAAGAAACTACAGTAAAAATAAGCAAATGGCTTCTGAATGAAATCGATAATTATGTTGATAAAAGTAAAAGTAATAAGAGCAATTTTCCCTCAAAACGAAATTTTGTAGATAGAGCTGTAATGAACTATCTAGAAAAAAACGGAATCAAACTAAATTTAAAATAAATAAGCAAAAATGAATAAAGTAGAACAAGCAAAACAGTTATTTTTTGAATTAGAATCTAGAAATCAGAATGTTAGTGAAGTCGCAAAAAGAAACTTTGAAATTCAATCTAGATTGAAATAAATAGCAAACTAAAGCTTTAAAATCAACAAAAGTCTCATAAATACAATGGGAGAACGAATAAAAAAAATACGAGAAAGCTTCCTTACCGGTTTTTTTCATGGAGGAACACCCTTTAGTGCAAAGAAACGACTAAGTAAAAGAAAAATAACTCTAAAAAATCCACTCAGAGAAAAAGCTGACAAATTATTAAAATATAAATGTGTAGAAAATTATAATCTAGTCGATTCTGTATGTTATTTTAGTGGAGGCATTATAGGACTAACAATAGCACCAATTGACGCCGTTATAACATTTTGCGACGATGTAAAAGGAACATTTAAAATAGAATAATTTATTAATTCTACAATTATACTTCTACTATGACAAAAATATTTTCTATTCCTAGAATAAATTCTTTAGGATTAAATGGGCCTGAAAAGACCCCACAAATTCTTTTACAAAAGAAAAAGTATATTCAAATAAAATCGGATAACGAAAACATCACAGAGGATGAAAAAGAAATTTACAACGTAATCAAAAAAGAAATAGCTTCAAATGATAAGATATTATTAATCGGGGGCGATCATTCAATAACATACCCAGCAGGTAAAGCATTCTTACAAAAATATAAAAACAAATCTTTCTTAATAATCTTTGACGCTCATACAGACTGCATGCCACCAATGAAAGAACCAACACACGAAGAATTCTTAGCAGGGTTGATAAAACAAGGTTGGCCAACAAAAAATATTTTAATTATTGGACTAAGAAAGATAGAACCAGAAGAACAAAAATTTTTAGATAAACACAAAATAAAATATGTTTCGCATTATTATAATAATACAATAACACAAATAAAAAAACTTACAATAAATAAAAAAATATACCTATCAATAGACATCGATGCAATAGATCCAAAATATGCACCAGCAGTGAATTATCCAGAACCAAATGGATTAACAAAAAAAACATTCTTTAAATTAATAAAAACAATTAACAAAAATCAGGTACCCATAATCATAGACATTGTAGAGATTGTACCAGATAAAGATAAAAAAAACAAAACAATCAAATTAGCAAAAAAGCTGATAAAAATTTTAACAAATTAACTATCAAGAATTAAACATCGGAAATCAAGAGTCAAAAGTCGGACATCAGGAATCAAAAATCAGTCATCGAGAGTCAGTGTTTTAATCTTAGTATATCCAAAAAAATCTGTAGTATAATTATACGCACCAGCATTCAAAAAAACAATTTTATCACCAACCTTCGGATTATTTAACTTAACCTTATACCTAAAAATATCATCCCTTGTAGGAGAATTTCCCTTTATCAAATAATATCCCCCTTCATCTTCAATATCCAACTCACCCTCGACCAACATCTTTGTGCCAGTCAGAACACAATCCAAAGCACAATTATAAATCGTAGTATTTACAACCAAATTATTATTCTGTATCTGAATAATCTCAACTTCCAACTTAATAGCAGGTGCAGCAATAAACCTACCAGGCTCGATAAAAGTATCAACATTTTTAAGTTTTAACCATGCAACAACCTTCTCTAATTTTTCAAAAATATATGGCAAAACCTCGGCAGTATAACTCTTATACTTAACAGGCAATCCCCCACCTAAATTAACAAAATCAACTCTATCTAAAACTTTATCATTCAAAGAATCTTCCAATTCCGAGACAATCTCCCACTCCGAAGTATTTTGACTCTTCCTATGAATATGAACACCAAATTTATTAATTAACTCGTTATCTTTTTCTCTCAAAATCAATTCATTCACTTTATTAGAAAATAATCCATAAACGAAACATTTCCCTGTTCCAACACGATGCTCTTGAAATCTCATACGAATAGATAAATCAATCTTTACATTCTTATTTTTAATAGCCTCTAAAATTGTTTCAAAATCGATCTCATTATCAACAACAAAATTTCGTATGCCACTATCTAAAATTTCTTTCAATTCTTCAACATTCTCAGCTTGAGTAAAAAAATGTATCTTACTTTTATCTTTAATCATCTCAATTTCACTCTTTGCATGAATAGAAAAATTCACATCTAATTCAGAATCTTGCAAAACATTACCAACCTCATGATTAGTTTTATACGAATACGAAACTTTTAAACCCAAATCCAAAAGAGATTGGACTTGCTTATCAACAACATTTTTATCTAAAATAAATTTAGCTACCATCATTTAATACAAGACCTTCTTTTATTTCACAAGCTTCTTTTATACAACCATTAGTAATACTCTCATCAAATCCACCATTAATGTAAAAGAAATCTACTGTCTCTTGAATTACTCCTCTCTTCAACAAATTATCAATAATATGTTTAAATCCATCATAACTTTTAAATCCAGAAAGTATTTTATAAAAAAAGTCTTTAGAAACCTTTTTCCAAATTGCAGTCAATACTATTTTTTCATCCTCAGTATATTCTTTTTGTTTAACCTCATCTTCAAAAACACTTTTATCCATCTATCAATCCCTCCAATTTCATTTGATCTAAACACGCCGTCATCAATAAAGGAAACGTAATACTAACATCACCATTTACCGTCGCAGCCTGACCATCATCTTTAATTTTTCCCCAACTCTTAGCCTCTTGTGTAGTCGCACCACTCATCGAACCAGAACTGGCATGAGAAGTTGTCAAGTATACCGCATAATCAAAACCACCAGAAAGCAAAGCAGCAAAAACAGCATAATGTTTTGAAATAGAACCACCAAGAGAAATCAACCCCTTCTTCTCATCAAAACTCAAATCAGTCACAATACGATTCATATCATAAATAGTATCTACAATAAAATCTGAATGCTTCTGTTGAAACATAAATAACTGAAAACCAAAAGAAGAGTCAACAATCCCAGGACAATAAATCGGAATATTGTTTTTAGCAGCTTGACAAAGAATTGAGTTTTCATCATCAATCAGCAAACCTAACTCATACAACAACTCCGAAGAAGATAATCTCTGTTTCTTCTCATAAATTTTATTTAACATCTCAGCCATCATATCTTCAAATTTCATATAACTCTCATTTCTAATCACCAAATTCCCAACACGATTAGATCCCTTCTCATGCAAGGCAGTATCGTCAGCATAAAAACTAGAAATCTCAAAAGACTCTCCCGTAGATTTAATCAAATCTTCTTCAATAGCACCAGAAGTCGTAACCAAAATATTTGGTAATTTCAATTTACATAACTGAGCAAAAAAACCACGCAAACCAGAAGTCACCATATTAGAAGTAAAAGTCAAAAACACCTTCGCACCATCACGCTTCATTTTTAAAATCACTCGACTAGCTTCCGACAACTCAAGAGCTTGAAAACCCAAATTTCCAAAAGACCCAACTAATTCAGAAACACTCATTCCTTCACGCCATAAAAAATCTTTAACTTTTTTCATAATAAAAACCAAGAATCAAGAAAGTAAAGACTACCAACATTAACAATAAATTGGAATAGCTTTTACAATATCCATAAACTATAGACAAAAAAGGAGTTTTTAAAAGTTTTGATACACATAACCATATAAAAATATATAAAATACAATATCCATCTAATAACATGAAACCAATCGAAAATCTAAATCCTCTTGATGGAAGGTATCAAAGACATACTAGAAAATTGGCAGAGATATTTAGTGAGAAAGGACTAATAAAAAACAGAATTAAGGTTGAGGTAGAATATTTGATATATTTATCCCAGCATTCAGAAATAGGAACTAGAAACTTCAACCAAAATGAAATTGTAGAAATACAAAACTTATATAATTTAACAACAGAAAATGCAGAAATAGCCAAAGCATTTGAAACAAAAGGATACAATGAAATTCCTGCAACAAATCACGACGTAAAAGCAATAGAATATTATATGAAATACAAATTAAAAGACACCTCTCTCAAAGATTCGCTAGAATGGATTCATTTTGCATTAACATCGGATGATACAAATAATATATCCTATGGATTAATGCTTGCAGATGGACTTGAACAAGAAATCTTACCGACCTTACAAAATTTATATACAATCCTTAACCAATTTTCAATTACATACGCGAATATCCCAATACTAGGCAGAACACATGGACAACCAGCATCACCAACAACATTTGGAAAAGAATTTAGAATTTTTGCATCACGATTAAAAACCCAATTAAATCAGTTATCGACTTTCAAACCGAAAGTTAAACTAAACGGCGCAACAGGAAATTATAATGCTCATCACGTATCTTATCAAGATTTAGATTGTATCAAATTTACAGAAAATTTTATAGAAAAATTAAATAAAAACAGAAGAATTAAGCTAGAACCAAATTTGATAACAACACAAATCGAAGGACATGACACCTATGCTGAACTTTTTGATAATATGAAAAGAATTAACAATATACTTATAGATTTGAGTCAAGATATTTGGAGATATATTAGTGACGGATGGTTAAAACAAAAAACCATAGAAGGCGAAGTCGGATCTTCAACAATGCCACATAAAATAAATCCAATAGATTTCGAAGGAGGAGAGGGAAATTTTGGAATTGCAAATGCATTATACACATTTTTTTCAAGTAAATTACAAATTTCTAGATTACAAAGAGATTTATCAGATTCAACAGTTGAGAGAAATTTTGGGTCTGCCTTTGGATATAGTTTAGTTGGTTATAAAAACATAATAAAAGGACTTAACAAAATATCCGTAAATGAACAAAAAGCAAGAGATAACTTAAACTCACATCCAGAAATAATTTCTGAAGCAATCCAAACCGTATTAAGACGAGAAGGAGAAAATATGCCTTATGAAATACTAAAGAATCTAACAAGAGGAAGAAAAACGACAATGAAAGATTTTAAAATTTTTATAAATGAATTGAACATTTCTCAAACACTTAAAGACGAACTACATCAAATAACCCCTGAAAACTACACAGGGATTGCAAAACTTCTAGCAAAAAATCAATAATTCTTCAACATTAGCTAATTCTATTAACAATTTACTTAGCAATCCAAGCAGGAATAATCCTAGGGATTGGTTTACACTGGTTAGTTTATTTTATCGGAAGAATTGATTTTGAAATATATTTTAAAATGAAAAACCCATAAATTACTAAAACTTAATAAACTCTTTTTTTAAGAGAATAATATGAACATAATTTTTATCGGGATTCAAGGCTCAGGCAAGGGAACCCAAGCAAAAGAGGTTGCAAAAGAATTGAATTTAGTAAGTATTTCTATAGGTGAATTGCTTAGAAATACAACAAACGATTTAGGAGATAAAATACATGAATTTCAAAATGACGGAGCTCTAGCCCCAGACTACCTAACAATACAAGCATTACAAGAAAGAATAATCCAAGATGATTGTGAGAATGGAATAATTTTAGATGGTTTCCCCAGAAATATTAACCAAGCAGAGACACTCTCAAAAGAAATGCCAATACATAAAGTAATCGAAATAAAAATTTCTTATGAAGAAGCAATGAAAAGATTATCAGGAAGATTTTTATGTAAAGATTGTAAAGCAGGATATAATACAAACACAATACCAAAACCAAAGCAAGAAGGAATTTGCGATAAATGTGGAGGGAAATTAATACAAAGAGAAGATGACACACCAGAAGCAATTCAAAAAAGAATTAATGCATATCGTGAACTAACAGAACCATTACTAGAATATTACAAAGACAAATTAACAACAATTAACGGTGAACAATCAATCGAATCCGTCGGAAAAGACATTCTAGATATTCTTAGATAATCTTTTTATAAATATCTTTAATAAAAAGAAATTAAATTATCCCAAGACATATCATTTTTTTCTTTTATCAAGTAACCGAATATATTTACTTTCTTATTACTAATCTCATCTTCATCCGAATTAAAAATATACATTTCATTATTAAAATACCAAATAATTATATCAATATTATCTGGTTTTGTTTTTTGAATATTATAATAGTTTCGGAGATTACTTGCATATAACATTAAATAATCTGCTCCAATATCCTCTGTTTCAATATAAATTTTTGCAATTTTTTCATCTGATTCTAAAAAAGTATCAAAAGTCATATAATATATAATTCCTGTCTTTACATCTAAATATTGTTCATTAATATACCTAATAACATCTGAAGAAATTGAACTAAATAATACAATTTTTGTTAAACCTCTTTTATTAACATCATCTATAACAAAATCAGCAATCTTTTTATCATCTATCAAATTCCCTTGAGATTTTATTTCTATATTCAAATACTTTTTTCCGCCAACTAGATCCATAACTTCAGAATACAATGGAATATGGTAATCGCTAACATTCAATAAATCATCATAAGTTAAACTAGAAATAGAGTATAATTTATGCTGTAGTCTAATCAAATTACTATCATGATAAACTATTATCTTTTTATCTTTCGTATATTGTACATCAAATTCAATAAATTCATAACTATCATTTTCCAATGCACTCTTTATAGCAGGAAGAGTATTTTCAATATATCTAACAGAATCTCCACGATGAGCACCTAAAATTATATTATCAATATCTGCAACACTTATACTGGGAATAACAATCAAAATAAATATTAAAAATAATATACTAAATGAAACAATTGTTAGAAGAGAAATCCCAAATATTTTTTTAAAATGAAACTTAAAAATAATTATATCATTTAAAAGCCAACTATACTTCTTTCTCCCTCGACGAATTCCGTAATCATAAATAACCTTTTTTAATAATATAGAAAACAATAAAGAACATGAAAATATAAGTACTAAAAAGATATCATTTCTATTAACTATTTTTAAAGATAAATATGAAAATATGAAAAATATAGAAAACGCACAAATATATGAAAAAATCTTAATGTTTTTTTTAACAGCAATTATATCTCTCTCACCTAATCTTATTTCCATATCAAAAAAATCAGGGTGGGATTTAGATTTTCTATTTTCAACCATTATACTAAACCGTAAAGCTAATTTAAAAATACTCCCAAATTTAAATCTCTTTAAGATAAAGTTTTAAAATTTTAATTTTCACGAAATTCTTCTAACGCATTTTCCTCAACAAAGTGCATCTTTCCTGGAAGAATGAAGCAATATGGTTTTTGTATGTTTAAACTTTGCAAATTCTTTATAGAATCATAATATATCTTCTGATTTTCTAAGCCCGCATTAATGATGATAATTATCTTTTCAATTTGACATTCTTTTTCTTGACAAGCTTTTTTTAGTTGTATTAGTGCGTCTTGTAATTCTAATCCAATATCTATTAGGAGTAATGTGTGGGCATTGATTTTTTGATTTTCCAAATAATAATCTAAAAATGAAGTAGGCTCATATGACTTCTGCCATTTTGGCATTGATGGAATTTTACCAAACTTATACAACTGTAAACCAGTTTCAGCAATTGCAATTAGAATAGAAGCATTATGAAAAATTTTATATTCAACATCCCTCTTTTTACACTCCAAAATCAGTTGAGTATGGGTCGTAGCAGATAAAGAGTCACCATAAACCAACAAAGCCACATTCTTCTTTTTAGCATCATCCAACAAATGTTCATCTTCAACAGCACCACGCTTTAAAATTTTAACATCAACCTCTAAAACTTCACTTAACTCTTTGACATTGTAAGGAAAATCAACAGTATAACCTTCCAAATAAATTTCATCACAATTATCCAAAACCTTCTTCGCATCCAAACCAATTGAATTTTTCTTCATTCCCAAACCAATTAAATAAAATGTCATAAATTCATTAAGAAATTTACCTTTTTAGATTTTTTTATCACTCAAAACTCAACAAAACCGCACAACCCTTAACTTTTTAAAGCAATTCCATTATCTATAAACATAGACAATTGTCTAACATACTAACTAAATTAAAAAGAAATAACTATGGCAAAAGAAAAACCAATCATTAATGTTGTCTTCGTAGGACATGTAGATCAAGGAAAATCAACTACAGTAGGTAGAGTATTTTTCGATGGTGGCGCAGTGTCTGAACAACAGATGAAGAAATACAAAGAAGAAGCAGAAAAGCATGGTAAAGCAGGTTTTGAATTCGCATATATAATGGATAACCTTAAAGAGGAAAGAGAAAGAGGAGTTACAATCAACTTATCTTATAAGAAATTGATGACTCAAAACTTTGAAGTTACTATTATCGATGCTCCAGGTCATAAGGATTTTGTTAAAAACATGATTACCGGTGCTTCACAAGCAGATGCAGCCTTCTTGGTTGTAGGTTGTGAAGATGGTGTTCAACCTCAAACAAAAGAACACGTTTGGTTACTTAGAACAATGGGTGTAAAAAGCTTAGCTGTACTAATTAACAAAATGGATGTTGTTAATTACTCTGAAGAGAAATTTAACAAAGCCGTTGAGGATGTTAAAGGTGTTATAAAACAGGCTGGATATAAACCAGATACAACTCCTTTTATTCCAGGTTCAGCTTTGATGGGTGAAGGTGTTACAAAGAAATCTGATAAACTAGCTTGGTACAAAGGACCAACTGTTTTAGAACAGATTGACAAATTCCCTGCACCAGAAAAACCTACAGGATTACCAATGCGTATGCCAATCCAAGATGTCTATGATATCACTGGTATTGGAACTGTTCCCGTTGGTAAGGTAGAAACTGGAATCATGAAAGTAGGCCAAAAAATCATAGTCCTTCCAGGTAGAAGTGGAACTGGTATTCAAGGTGAAGTTCGTTCAATCGAAGCTCATCACGAACAACTTAAAGAAGCTGAAGCTGGAGACAACATAGGTGTAAACTTACGAGGTGTCGGAAAGAAGGATATGGCTCGTGGTGATGTTATCTGTGATGCAAATTCTCCTGCAAAAATCGTAGAAGAATTCGAAGCACAAATCGCAGTTATCAACCATCCTACAGTAATCGCTAAAGGTTACACACCTGTATTCCATGTTCATACAGCTCAAGTTCCATGTCAATTCATAGAACTAAAGGCTAAATTAGACCCTGCTTCAGGACAAGTTAGCGAAGAAAACCCAGACTTCTTAAAAAACGGTGATGTTGCAATTGTTAGGATCAAACCAGTCGGAAATCTAGTATTAGAAGCCGTCTCAGATAATCCAAACATGGCAAGATTCGCAATAAGAGATGCTGGAATAACAGTCGCTGCTGGTGTTTGTAAATCTCTAATAGAGAAAAAACTTTAAACTTTTAATTTATTCGGGATTTAATTATTATTCCCTTTTTTTTATTTTTTTTATAATTTATTTAATATTATTACATATTTCTTATAACAAACCTTTTATATTTTCAAAGCATAATATAACCATGACAGAATTCAAAAACGACTTTTCATGGTCAAAATCGCGAGATGAATGCTTAAAACAATGTAAACGAAAATACTATTTCAATCATTACGGATTTTGGAATGGTTGGATAAACTCAGAAGACGATCGAAAAAAAAGAATCTACTACCTAAAACAACTTAACACAAAAGAAATTTGGCTAGGTCAAATAATACATGAAATAATTGAACACGTATTGAAACAACACAGACAAGACACAAAAATCACCTTAGGGCATGCATTATCAATATTAAAAAAACGATTCGACAATGGATTTTTATACTCAAAATTAAAAGAATATACAGGATTCAGAAGTAAAATTCATAAATTTTTTGAAGACGAATACGACATCCCAATAACAGAAGAAAAAAAACAAGAACTATACAAAAAAGCAGAAACCTGCATCACAAACTTCTATAATTCCGACATCTTCATCGAAATAAAAAACACACCAACACAAGATTGGATAACACTAGAAGATTTCCTCTCATTCAACTTCGAAGAAAATAAAATATATTTAAGCATCGATTTCGCAATGAAAAAAGATGACGAAATAATACTATACGACTGGAAAACGGGCAAAGAAAGATTTTCCGATTACAAACTACAACTAGCTTGTTACTCATTATACGTATCACAAAAATTTAATATCAATCCACTCAAGATTAAAGCAAAAATCTTCAATCTAGCAATCGACAAAGAAGACACATTCAAAATAACAGAAGAAGTATTAGATGAAATGAAATTATACATAAAAGGAAGTATCAAAAACATGAAAAATTTATTAAACAATCCAACAGAAAACACAGCACTAGAAGAAAGCTTCCCAAAAGCAGAAGATTATCATTGCAAAAGATGTAATTATTATAAAGTTTGTTTGGGAGAATGGAGAAATAAACAAAAGACCATCAAATCTTTTTCTCTTTCTCAATAATTTTCTTTAATCCTTTAAAATCTTCAATTATATAATCTGGGTCTTCTCTTAGGACCCTCTTCAAACTAGACCAAGCGCATTTATTATGAATAGCAACTCCAATCATTTTCGCACGATGAGCAAAAGTTATATCACTAAATCTATCTCCAACAAAAACTGTTTTACCACCTCGTAAATGATACAACCTCAACAATTTTCGTAATATAATATCTTTAGTAATAAACCCATCCGCGCCATAAGCACGATAAAACAGACCATTCAATCCTAATTGTTTTATAGAAGCTTTTAAAAATTTTTTCTCACTATTCGAAACAATAATCAATTTATATCCTTCTTTTTTCAAATCCCACAAAGGATTAACACTCACACACAACTTCAATTTCTTTAAATAAAACGGTTCAACTAAACTATCATAAAACATTCGACGAATTTCATTCACCTTCCGACGATCAATACCTAAATCCTTCAAAATGATTTGCATCTTACTTCCCATTAAACCATGCAACTTCTTCTTCGAATATTTAAATTCATGTTTATCAAAGATATTTCCTAAAACTTCATAAGTTAAACTACAAGCATCAGAAATCGTTCCATCAAAATCAAAAAATATATATTTACTTATCATCCTCTAATATAAAACAATCATAATTCAATTATTTAAAAGTTTGTAATAACATAAACTCTTTAAACACTCCTAACCAACAACACATATGGAAAATAGAAAAGTCGGATGGCTTATTATTGGACTAACTGTCTTCGTAGGAATTATAGTTTTAATATTCAACATCTCACTTAAAAATCTAGCAGAGATGTCTTGCTCTCACGGACCAGAATGCACAATGTATAATACAATCGGAGCACAATTATGGTTAAGCCTAACAATCGTCGGAATAATGTTAGCAATTGGAGTTTTTATTCTATTCTCTAAACCACAAGAAAAAATTATAATCAAAAAGATTAAAGAAAAAAAGAAAAGATTAGACCTCTCAAAATTAGAAAAAACCGAAAAAGAAGTTATGAATCTTTTATTAAAATCTGGAAAAGCGATGTTTCAAAGAGACTTGATGGAAAAACTTGAAATAGGAAAAGTAAAAATGACTAGACTCTTAGACAAACTTGAGGCTAAACAATTTATTATTAGAAAAAGACGTGGAATGAATAATATTGTTGTAATAAAGGATTAGCAAGCAACTAATCCCATAATTTAGCACTTGTTAATCCTAAGGAAGACATAAAGAAGATAATCAAAATCTGAATTATGACAGGAGTTGAAAATTTTGATCATCTTTTTATTAATATCTTATAATCATAAATCATTATATAGACTTTGGAGAAATTAGTTACAACAACCAATGAAACTAGTTACAGCATAGAACTTATAATAAAAAGAAACATAAGCTATTTAGGAGGAAACAAAAAAATGAAAATAATAACAATAATTGCTCTTATCGTAGGTATTCTTGCTATTGGATCTGTAGTAACGTTGACAATGACGGGAAATGTAATCAACACAACAGAAAGCCTACCAATTGATTATACAACATGTGGAAGCACTACAAATTCATGTCCATTCAGTGGAACAGAATCATGTGGTGGTGGTTGTACAAAAGAATCAACATGTGGAAGTTCTACATGTGGAGCAGAAAAAACAGGCAGTTGCGACTGCCAAAATTAAACAAACATTTTTATTCTTTTTATTTTTTATTTTCTCTAGTGAAATATTATAATTATTATCCTACTTTATTTTAAGATAAACTTATATAATTAGAAAGGTATATTGTTTATGAAGAAACTTCAAAACCCTGGGATAAGTATTTTCAACATAAGAGACCAATCACTTGTGTCGTAGACTTTATGAAAGAAAATCCGTCGCTTAATGGTGCTTGTAAAATATTAGAGAAAAAATCTGATGTTAAGATTATTAATTTAGAGGAATAAAATCGCATTTAGAATCCGGACTTTTCAATTTATTTTCTATCAATAAACATATAACCCAAACTAGCAATACTAGCAATCAAGAAACTAATAATAAAAGGATAAAAATCAATCCAAAAAATAAAGATTAAAATCGGCAATACCAAAATTCTACTAAAATTAAATATCATTTCACGTGAAACAATAAAAGAAAAATAATAATGTCTTTTTGCAAGATCATACCCCTGAGCAGACCAAGGCAAATCCACTATTTTTCCCGTCAAATTCTTATATGAATCAATAAATATAATCCTCAATATACTGTTAGAAAAAATACGTCCAATCCAAGCAACAAAATATAACCAAGTTCCTATCTTCAATAACTTGATTTTATTAACTTTGTCAGTTAATTTACCTATAAAATAAAAAGCTACAAATGAAGCTAACATTGATACTGAAATAAGTAAACCAGTTTTATTAATACTACCAACTAATAAAATTAGAAAAATTGGCCATAAAATTACTCCGATAATTGATTCAATTGCATAACCAGAAAAACTAATAAAATTACCAATGTTTTTCTTTGAAAAAATAATATCCCATAATTTTTTCCAATCAAAATCTATCTTCTCAAATTTATCCTTAGACAAAAACAAAGGAATTGTTCCACAAAAAATAAATAAAGAACTAACAAGAAATGCAATAGTAAAATTTAAATTCGCCAATAGTCCCCCGGCAAAGGGAGCTAATATACTAACAATCAACACAAGAATCCCAACAAATGCTAATTCACGGCCACGTTTTTTTCTATCTGAATGATTGATATAATTAAGATGATAGCCAAAATTAAAAAAGACCGTTCTTAGAGCTAATAAAAAAGGTAAAACAAAAAAGAATATTTTATTTAAGTTAATAAAATTTAAACCAACATAATACAAAATTAAAAATAATCCAGAATATAACATAGAATGTTTTTCTCCTATTCTAGATATAATCTTAGCAGCGGGATAAGCTAAAAATAAAAAATAAAACGAGACCAAAAAATAAAAAAATAAAATTTGATATATCTCATATCCTAAATTAAATAAATAAATCGGAACAAAAATATTTATTAAACATTCTCCAAAAAATATTAGAAAAATAGCAATATAAAAATGATTGATTTCTTTATTCCTAAAAAAATGATGATGTGATGAATGATTCAACAGACTCATAAACTTCTTTGCATCTCCTCAATTATATATCTTTCTATACTCTATTTTTTATCTAACACTTTTTTAACAAACCGAACCAAACTTCTTCGAGCCATTTCTATTTCTTTCCTTACAGCCTTCCAATCAATCAATTCAAAACATTTTACATTCTTCTTTTTTGAATTCTTTTTCTTTTCTTTCTTCCCAAAATTTTTACTAACAATATTCAAAATTCCAATAATAATTACAATTATAAAAAGAGACACAGAAATAATTGAATAAATCACTGTTAAATTATTAAGGCCATAAAAACCTAAAAGAAAACCTAAAGAGATATTTAAAAAATTAAATAAAAGAATTAAGAATTTTAATAAAATAACAGCGCCGCATGCATTAAAGAAAACACCTACTAAATTAAAAGGAATTTTAAACAAATGAAACAATTCACCTAAATAAAAAAATAAAGAATAAGCAATAATTAAACCCAAACTAGAAGTCAAAAACCAAACAACCTTCAAAAAAATTATATTTTTCACATCAATTAAATTCAAAACCCCAATTAATATTATAAAAACAGCTAAACCAATTAACCGAGATAAAGTCACACTCAAAACTGACTTCTTAAATTCGCATTTTTTATTCATTTAAACAATAATAAAAATGAATATTTAAGAGTTCTCATTAAAAACAAAAACTTATAAAACTGTATTCATCTCAAAGTAGTATGAATCAACAAGAAAAACTTGAATTACTTGCTATGGCAGGTGCAGAACTAGGACACTCAATGTCACAAGCTTTTGTAGGATCATCTGCGGATCTAATGACACTAGAAAGTATCGCTACTACTAGGAAAATAGGAGACCCTGAAGAGATTTTGTCAGATATAAAAATTTCTAAAAAAATAAATCGACACTATGGAAAAATTGTCACAGCAGTTCAACATATCACTTACGAAATTTTTAATGGAAAATTAGATATAAACAAATCAATAGAAGAATATGTCAATTACTTAAATACCATGAATAGTGTTTTTGATGAAGATTGTAGGCTCCGATTTAACACCAATCTAACTCAAAATTTACCTTATGCAAATATGCAAGAAGAGTTATATTATCTAATATTAAGAAATACTATAACAAATTCTAAGACTCATTTTGCAAAAAATATAAACATTTCAACTCAACTTTTAGATAATTACATTGTCACGACAATTAAAGACGATGGTTCAGGTATTCCTTCTGAAATATTACCTAACGTAACAAAACCATTCGTTACAGGAGGATGTGGATCTGGAATTGGTTTAGCTTCTAGTAATTTAATTTTAAAACAAGTAGGTGGAAAATTAGATATAGATAGTATTTTAGGGAAATATACATCTGTTAAAGTCTTAATTCCTACATATAAATAATTTGGGAGAAAAAGCTTTGTCTATATTCGTTTTTTATCAATAAACATATAATTCACAACATACTTTCATATTTCCAAAAACCCAACATTCCCTTCGCTTTAATCAACTCCAACCTCTTCGCATTCTCCAAAACAAAACCATACTTACCCCAAGCAGAATCCGCCAAATGCTTATTCTTATCTTTAGCATGTTCAACATTATTCTCATAAACTTTAACATCAACTAATTCAGCTTCACCAACAATAACACCAACAGGCAACTTATCATACCCAAAACTCTTCATAGACTTTGAATCAGGAATCTTAGAAGCATGAACCAAAAATTTACCACGAAACTTAGTATTCCAATTCCTCAACTCAATCGTCTTTTCCCCAGACACAACTAACTCAGCAAACGGCTGTTTTAATGACAAAGCTTTCATTCTTTTTTCCTAAACAATTCAATAATCCATTTAATTAACTTAAAAACCAACCTCAAAACAAAACCAAAAATACCACCAAAGACAATTCCAAAAATAATAAAGATCACAACCACAACAGGTAAAATAATAATTACAGACAAACCAATTTTATCCATATTTGCAGGAATCCAAATCCTCATAACATAAAAAATAGCGAAAAGAATACCAACAACAGCACCAATAACCCCATGCAACAAAAATTTACCCAACCACTTAAACAAACCCATAAAATAAATAAGATTTTAAACTTCTTAAAGATTCACAAAAACCAACCAATCAAAGATATTGAAAGTTCTCAAATTTAAAACATCAATAAATTTATAAACAGGTTGTCATTATAGAATTACATGGAATCTCCACGATTAATACAAAGATTAAAAGCTCCCTCTAATAACGCAATAACTTGGGCTTTTCCTTCAACACGAACTGGATTATTTTCTCAAGAGCAAATCAGATCATTAACTCCAATTCTAACTTTTGATTATATGGGAAGTTCCAATTTTGAATTTGGGAAAGTAAGAGATGCAATAAATATGACTTATAAATTCTTTTCTGAAAATCTGGGGACTTATGGACAAATTGATCTTCAAAAACCTATTTTTTATTTAACTTCACGCTCTCTTGAATCAGATGTCAAAAAATTTCTTACACAGCTTAGTCAAAATGGAGATAATCATTTCATATTTGAAAAACCAACCTATTTAAAAGAAACATTAGATAATCGAGGAGATGATTCAAAATATAAAGGATGGATAGAATTAAATAATCCATTTATGTTTTTCACAGACCAAGAAATGTACGAAGGAATAAAATCTTTATTAAATATAAAATAATATGGTAATTAATTATCCCACCGTACAAGAAAGAATAACAGAGGCATATCAAATTTATAATGAATATACTTATCATTGTATGATATCAGAACATGATATAGGCGATAGATATACTCCAAATATAATTTTTACATTAAAAAAAGACATAGAAAGAATCGGTCCTCACGAAGATATAACAGAATGTTTAGAAATATTAATGGAATCACAAGAAATTAGGTCGGATAAAACATACGATAAAAATACTAAAGAAGAAAAAAGGATAAAAAATAAAGAAAGATTTAAAATTTTATATTCGAAAATAAAATAATTAAAATTTATGTTTTATAATTCACGCTCATCAGAACCTAATCTTTGAAGAACATTTACGGTTCCAAAACTCTTAAAAACATTCCCACTCTTAATCAATAATGAAAAATGAATCGAAATTTAAAAGCTTCTTCAGCGTAATAGCAAAACCACAAACCTACACAAATATTTTCTACCTACTACTCTCATTCCCATTGGGAATTACTTATTTCGTTCTATTAATTACTCTATTATCAGTCGGATTAGGATTAATGATAACTCTAATAGGATTTCCATTACTAATTTTAACACTTCTTATCTCAAGAAACTTAGGACATTTCGAAAGACTATCCACAATCACTTTACTAAATACAAAAACAAAATACAAGAAACCAAAGAAAGAAAAAACAATTTTAAAACAAATCAAAGCATTACTACAAGATTCGTACACATGGCGAAGCCTAATCTTTCTCTTCCTAAAATTTCCATTAGGAATAATCGCATTCGTTCTAATCACAACACTACTCTCAACATCCTTAGCATTAATCTCAATACCAATAGTCTATTATCTAACACAAATCGGAATCATAACAGGAGCAATGTGCTCCGGACAATTTTGTAATCTATTAAATTATCCAACAACAATATTCACAAGCATAATTGGATTACTATTACTATTTTCCTCTCTACATATATTCAACGGATTAGCAAAAATATCAAGTAAATTATCAACAGAGATGTTGCAACGAAAATAAATTAATATAAAATGGATAATAATTTAAAATCAAAAATATGCCTATTGGGATCAAAAAAACTTGGGATATTACATGTTCCATTACATTTATACGAAGAAGGATTCGGGCAAGAAGAAATAGAAAAAGTTCATTTAGCAGAGGGATTAAAATACCTAACAGATGAAATAAACAAAAAATCCACAAAACCTTCTTTATTTCGACCATCATCAATATCAAAAAATGATTTATCTTTACTATTAAAAGAATTTGATTTAACAGATAAAGAACACTCTGACGAGAAAATATTACAACAATTAACCCAAAAAACAATTTTAGAACATGGAGATTACATTGAAGAGACATCAGATTGTAATGGATATCCTATAACTACCTCTTTTCGACTTACTAAACATAAAGACGAAACTTTTACTCCACACTATAATCAGAGAGCAGAACTTAACTTATGTTCATATAGATCATAAAAATCCTTCACTCAATAACTCTTACCAACATAAACAACAACTTTTGCATCCTTACCACAAATAGGACACTTTCCACTAGCCTTTTCTTTCTTATCTTCTCGTGTCCCTCTCACTTCAGCGATCATTTCTTTTTCAATCACGCCAGCACAAGCCTCACCATCAGAATCAACACTACAAAAACCAAATCGCGCAATCTTTCCATTATCAACAGCTTTCTTAATTTCCTTTTTATCTTTACAATCAACAACACGATTATAGAAAAAGTTATCTGCTTTCGCTTTCAAACGCATATCATATTCAGCACCTAAATTTCTAATATCCTCAACTAGATTATCAACTTTAATTTTAACTTTCTCTTTAATATCTCTAATAAAAACACTAATATTATTAGATTCCAATTCTTTCTCACCAATCTCAACTCTAAAAGGAACACCTTTCATTTCCCAATAAAAAAACTTCTCACCCGGACGTTTCTCTGAATCATCAATCAAACAATCAACATTAGAATCATAAAACTCTTCTCGTAATCTACTAGCCAACTCACTAATTTCTTTATCCTTAGAATCACTATGCATAGGAACAATCACAACTTGATAAGGTGCAACTGCATAAGGTAAAACCAAACCATTATCATCACCATGCGTTGAAATAATACTAGCCAAAATTCTAGACATTGCAGGACCATAACAAGTTTGCCAAACAAACTGCTCCTTCTCTTTCTCATCAACATACTTAACATCAAAAGCTTTAGCAAAATGTTGTCCTAATAAATGAGTAGATGGTTGCTGTATTATCTTACCATCAGGCATTAAACAATCGCTACCTACAGTATAAACAGCTCCAGGAAATTTATCCCACTCTGGTCTTCTAAAAGGTAAAAAAGGAACACCAAAAACATTATGCATAACAGCCTCAGTCATCGCAATATCGTCTTGGACCTGTGTCTCAGCCTCTTTTTTTGATTTAAAACAATCATGTGCCTCTATCCACCAAAATTCACGACCTCTAATTAATGGTCTAGTAGCCTTAGTCTCATAACGAAACACACTACCCTTCTGATAAACCTTAAACGGTAAATCCCTATAACTTCTTATCCACTTACTATACATCTGATAAAATTCAGTTTCTCCCGTAGGCCTCAACGCAACCCTGTCATCACCTTGTTTCATTTCCAACCAAAAAACTTGTGGACTAAAACCCTCTACATGACCAGCCTCTTTTTTAAAATTCTCTTCTGGAATCACCATAGGGAATATACTTGGCTCGTGTCCAGTTTTTTGTAAAGCAGATTCATAGAGCCTATACATTTTTTCGATAATACGTGCACCCCATGATCTAATAACAACAAAGCCCTTAACACCATAACGAACATCAATAATCTCGGCTTTTTGTAAAATTTCTGAATACCATTCAGAAAAATTTTCTTGTTTATCTATATTAAAGGTTGTCCTCTTCTTAGCCATAAAATATCAAGACAAAACTACTTTATAAAATTAATTCTTCCTCACTTTCCTATTTCCCAATTTCTTCTCTTCCTCAGCAATCTTCAAACGAGTCTTAATCATCGTATCGGGGTTCAAAGAAATAGAATCAATCCCACATCTAACTAAGAACTGAGCAAAATCGGGAAAATCACTTGGAGCTTGACCACAAATACCAATTTTTCTCTTATTCTTCTTAGCCTTAGAAATTACTTCAGAAATAAATGCTTTAACGCCTTCGTTCCTCTCATCATAAATATCAGAAACAATTTCAGAATCCCTATCCAATCCCAAAGTCAATTGAGTCAAATCATTTGAACCAATACTAAAACCATCAAAGATTTTACTAAACTGATCAGCCATAATAATATTGTTAGGTATCTCACACATTACATAAATTTCCAGACCATTAACGCCTCTCTTTAAACCATTTCTAGCCATAATCGCCTGAACCTTCTGACCTTCTTCAACAGTTCTACAAAAAGGAATCATAATCTTAACATTATTCAAACCAAATTCATCTCTAACTTTCTTTAATGCCTTACACTCTAAAACAAAAGCATCCTTATAACCAGTCTTATAATATCGACTAGCCCCTCGCCAACCAATCATGGGATTATTTTCAGTAGGCTCATATTCTTCACCACCAATCAAATTCTTATATTCATTAGTCTTAAAATCACTCAAACGAACAATAACATCCTTAGGATAAAATGCACCAGCAATCATTCCAATTCCTTCAGCCAATTTATCAACAAAAAATTGTTTCTTGTCAGAATAACCAACAGTAATTTCTTCAATTTGCTTCTTAACTTTTTTATCCTTAATACTGTCAAAATTAATTAATGCATTTGGATGAATTCTAATATGACTATTAATAATAAATTCTTCCCTAGCTAAACCAACACCCTCATTAGGAATAAAACTCTGTTCAAAGGCTTGTTCAGGAGTTCCAATATTCATCATAATTTTAGTTTTAGTCTTAGGAATTTTAGCTAGATTTGTAACCTCAATTTTATATCGTAATCTACCAGCATAAACATATCCACTCTCACCATCTGCACAACTAACAGTAACAATATCTCCATTCTTAACTTTCTCAGTTCCATCATTTGTTCCAACAACAGCAGGAATACCAAGTTCTCTAGAAATAATCGCAGCATGACATGTTCTACCACCTTTATTCGTAACAATCGCCGAAGCTATTTTCATAATAGGTTCCCAATCAGGATCCGTCATTTCAGTAACTAAAACTTCACCTTTCTTAAAAGAATGAATTCCACCAACATCTCTAATAACCCTAACCTTACCACTTCCAATCTTTGCACCAACACTACTGCCCTCAATCAAAACCTTACCTTTTTCTTTCAATACATACTCTTCTAACTTCTTAACATCTTTCTGACTCTGAACCGTTTCAGGCCTCGCTTGAACAATAAACAATTTCCCAGTCTTACCATCCTTAGCCCATTCCATATCCATAGCCTTATCATAATGATTTTCAATAATCACAGCCCATTTAGCTAATTGCAAAACTTCATTATCAGTAATAGAAAATTGCCTCTGCTTATTAACAGGTACAGGTATATTCTTAACAGGACTATTTCCCTTAGCATAAACCATTTTAATCTTCTTATTCCCAACCTTCCTAGAAATAATTGGCCTATATCCTTGCTTCAACGTCGGTTTATGAACATAAAACTCATCCGGATTAACAGCACCCTGAACAATATTTTCACCTAAACCATAAATAGATGTCACAAAAACAGCGTCTTTAAAACCAGATTCAGTATCAATAGAAAACATTACACCACTAGATGCCAAATCACTTCTAACCATATTCTGAACACCAATAGATAACGCAATACTAAAATGATCAAACCCTTTATCCTCTCGATAAGAAATTGCTCTATTCGTAAACAAAGAAGCAAAACATTTCTTACAAGCAACTAAAATATCAACCTCTCCTCGAATATTCAAATAAGTTTCTTGTTGCCCAGCGAAACTAGCATCGGGCAAATCCTCAGCAGTTGCCGACGAACGAACAGCAACATCAGTATATTTCTCACCATACTCTTTTGACAAAATTTTATAATTCTTAATAATATCTTTCTGAATTTCCTTTGGTATTTCTTCCCTTAATATAGCATCACGAACCTTCTTACCATGAGCCATTAAATTTCTAGTATCTTTGGTATTTAACGTCGACAAAATATCTCTAATCTTATTCTTCAAACCTGTTTGTTCCAAAAAATATCTATAAGCATAAGCAGTCACAGCAAAACCATTCGGAACATTAACTCTTTTTTGTTTCAACGTCCTATACATTTCACCCAAAGAGGCATTCTTACCACCAGCCAAAGGCACATCGCCTATAGTCAAATCCTTAAAAGGAATCACGAAAAGTTTATCTCTTTTTACCATCACACTCTTTAATTATGAAAAATCATAACCTAAAAAATAAAGACATATTCCTTTAATAAACATTACGCTAAAAACCAGCCTAGATTAATTTTATAAACCTACAACAACTAAAAAGCATATACGGGCTCGTAGTTTAAAGGATAGAATCACAGGTTTCGGCCCTGTTGATGGGAGTTCGAATCTTCCCGAGCTCGTTTATATTTTTGAACTCCAGGGAGTTTGAGCATCTTCGCTTCTGGTAATGCTATCTTTTTTCTTTCATTACAAAATGCAAAGTGTGAATAGAATCTTCTCGAGCTCGTTTAATTATCAAGAGGTTTTTCTACTATCATTAATCTTTTTTATAAGTTCAGATTGACGAGTATATAAAAAACGATTATCAATTACCATTTCAAATAAATGAGACTCAATATCACATTTAGGTAATGGTAATATACCTCTCTTTGATACAGAAACTTTTTCCCCATTTAAAAACAAACTCCATAATTTTGAATATTCTTTCAAATATTTAGAAGGATCTTTACTGTCAAAATCTACAGTACCAGTAATACCAGAATATTCGTTCAAAGGACAAAACTTCTCCAAAACCTCTTTCTCAAAACAATCAAAAACGCCTACGTTTCTTTCAAAATATTCTATTAAATATTCTGGCATTATATCAATAGGAAATCGTTTTTTACCACCCAAAATTATATATCCAAACCTTGAAGAATCATCTTTAGCAAAAGGTTTTTCTACACTTTTCTTCCAATTATCAGGAACTCCTTTCTGACTATCATAAATTTGTATACCCATCCCTACAGAAGATGATATAAATCACTTAAAAAAGTTTCTAAAGAAGGACATAACAAAGAAATCTAATCAAATACTCTTTTCAGAACCTTATTCCTATTCTCCGCTCCTAAACATCTCTGACACACTTTACTACCATCAATAGATATCCCAAAATATTTCTCTTGTGTTACACCGTGACACCTACTACAAGCTCTTAGACAATTCAAACAAAGTTGTTCACCACCAACACAATCCATTCTCAAATGTGTTTCGCAAACATAATTACCACATATTCTACAAATTCTACTACAATGTTTACACATCTTCTTCCCACAAACAGAACAGGTTCTCTCTAAACATTTTTCACAATAAACTTTTCCACATTCAGAACAATGCCCTAAACAATTAGAACAAACAATATGTCCAGACGAGCAAAGCATAATATCTCTAACATTAGATTTGCAATTTTCACAAGACAATCCAGTAAAATCCTTTGTTAATGGATTATAAGAAACTTCAACCATCCTTCTGGAGTCATCAGCTTTTAACCATAAATTAAAAGAGAAAATCGGATAATAAATAACAGTCGTATTTAACAATTTGTTACTAACATTCAAACTCATTTTCTGCTGAACATCTCTAATGCTAAATTCACGCTCACGCAATATTCTGTCTTTGGCTTCATCGTCACCAATTTTCAATAAACCTTTACGCAACCTATCAATTTTTTTCATTAATTCAACCTTAGCATCACCTTCACTAACACGCACTTCCAATTCCAACTCTTTAATCCTCTGAAGCTGCTTTGTCAAATTTCCACCTAACTCTGATAAATGAGTATCATAATGTCTCTTAATTCTATCAATCTCTTCATCTAATCTTTCAGATAAATCAATACTAACTTCTTTTGTTTTTTCTTCTAATAAAAATTTTAATTCATTTTTAGCAATATTATAAAACGCCTTAACATTCTCTATTTCAGCCTCACTACTCTTTCCTTCAACAACTTCATATCCAGACAAATCTCCAGAAACAACTTTTCCATCATAAATATAGATTTCATTTAGCACTTGCTCACGCTCATTCAAATATCTAAAACTTGAAAGAAAACTAAATCTAGAAAAAAAATCATTTTTGTGTTTCTTTTCAATATTACTAATTTCGCAATTCTTTAAATTAAGAAACTTCATTATTTCCTTTTCATAATCAACATCAAAATCTATTTTCAACAAAGTCGTTTTGCCAGCACTATCCAAAAACTTCTCAATAGCTCTCACAATTAAAGAATTCTGATTAATTAGTTCATAACCATCCCTTTTATTATTAAAACAAATTTTCAAACAATCATCTTTATTTATCAAATCTAAAAAACCCTTTGGAATATCACTAATAATAAACCCAATCCCATCATCAGCAATATTACATTTAAGTTTTCTAAAAAAATTCAATATAAACTCTTCTATCTTTTCGCTCATCACTAAAGATAAAAAAACACAGTTAAAAATATTGTTATAATAGAATATCTTATTATTTCTTTTTATTATTATTTGCAGCCTTTGTCTTATTACTCACAGTCTTCGCCTTATTATTTACCACTTTTGTCTTAGCAGATTTATTATTATTTACTTCAACAACTTTATTATTTCTTTTTTTCTTAAAAATATTGAAAAAGATTACTACAATTACAATTACACCAATTGAACTAACCCATATCCACCAACGATTCATTACTTCTTTCTCATCCACCAAAACATCATCAACAACAGAATCATCAGAAGCAACAACATCACCACTAATACTATCTACACTAGATATTTCAGCAACCTCTTCAAGAGCCTTAATGTTAAACGTAACTTTATTATCCGTTGATATATTAGTAACCTCTACATAAACATCCAAATCTCCATCATCATCCAAATCCTTTGTAGCACTCTCACCAACACCCAAAACAAAATTAGTTGGATCCGAAGCAATTGTAATATTTGCTTTTCCATCTACAATTCCATTGATACTAATACTATGACTTTCATCACTATAACTAAAATCATATCTACTACCCACTGAATATATTTTCTCAACACTTTCTTCCGTTAATTCAGGAACTGCACCGCCACCGCCGCCACCACCAGTAGAACTCGCAGGAGCAGTTGTTGGAGTAGTTGTTGGAGTAGTCACAGTATATGCAGAGAAACCCATAGAAACAGGAATTTTACAAATAGTATTAGAATTCCCACCATCACGACACTCAACATAAGCATCAACATCTTCTCCTTCTAATCCACCATCATTAGTCCAGCTAAGTGTATTCTCAGAACTAAAGGTCACAGGCATTGTAATTTCAATATAATCTGTAGCTCCTCCTAAATGCAATTCATCAATTAATTTGTTCCATTTCTTTAAAGTAGAATTCATTCCCATAAACTTCGCAGCAGCATCACAAACAAATGCATTTGATAAATCTATTTTTGTAGGACTCAAAAGATTTATACCAAAGAATCCAATAGACATCTCACCACAATGAAATGTCATATTCATATTTTTAGTCACTGAAGTATTGGTTTTAATTCCAACATCATAAACAACTCCACTAAAATTTTCAGTAAAGCTATAGCCTGTCTTGTTAAATACTGGGATATCTACAGTATAACCATCAGGCAAATCCATTTTAAAAACAAAAGATTTATCTTCAGCTGTAGCCTTTGTCGTAAAATTAGAACATTCAGAAACTGCACAATTACTAGATGGATCACAAACTGTGATTTTATAATAATAAACAGTATTATTTATCAAAGAATAATTCAAAGTATCTTCCATTAAATCAATAGAATGAAATGGTTTAAAATTTGCATTAGCTTGATATCCTTCTCCACTATCAGATAATGTAACATTGATACTCGTATCTAAACAACCAGATAAGTTTCCGTAAAAACTCAAATCTAAATTAGAGGGTTCATTTGTATCGATTCTGACAAATGCTGCATCATGTAATTTTTTCACTTCACTAAATACAACTGTAGGAGCTGTCTTATCTTCCTCATTATTAACAAAATTAAAGGCAGCACCAGATGCAGCACAATCCGGGATAAATAAACAGAAAGGATCATCACAATCAACTAATCCGTTTTCATCATCATCAATACCATTTTTACATTCTTCAAAAACATTAAATCCAAACTTTTGGAAATTCTTACATTTAGGATCTTTAGACATTGTAGGATCGGAACAATCTATAAATCCGAAATCAATTGAACCAGGAGTATAATAAGCTGGACCTACAGAATCAGAAGGACTTGTCCTTGAATCAAGTTCATCAGCACTTGTCATTAATATTCTCATATCACTTTTTTTATCATATTCTGAAAATGATTCTAAATCTTGTTTAGCAATAGCAATCATAACCCCACCAATATCTCCACAACCTATTTTTTTACTAGTGGTTACTAAAGCATTTGTTGGAACCCAATCATTATTGAAACATCTCATCATTTGTTTTGTCTCAACAATTCCGTTAGTAGAATTTCTTGAAATGTAATTAACCATAAAGTCAAATCCAGATACATTCACACCAGACTCTAATTGAGCTTCACAACCATCAGTAGAATTTCCATTTGTATCTAAATACCAGTAAAACTTAGTTGCCTTATCTCCAACTCCAAGAGTTTTAGCCCCACTAAAAGGATCACTAGTATTTACAACCATATATCCATTACACATAAGAGCATCACTAATATCATAAACACCAGCACCAAAATCAAATCCAGATTCGCTAACTTTCATTCCTATTCCCAACAAATCAACAAAAGGTTCAATTCCAACCTCATTAACAGGATGAGATTCTCCAATATTATTACTATCCATAATTAAATCTATAACTTCTCCCTCCATTCCTCCAAAATGCTCAAATTCTGCTTTATCCATACACCAACCAGAAGGTTCATTCTCAGAAACATTATTGTTTGCATAACTATCATTCTTATATTCACAAATAACACTCTGTTCACCACAGGCCGTCTCATTACCATTGTATTGCCAACAACCTGTTTTACCATCAGCATTAGGAGCACCCATCATCATAAACATTTCTGGTTGACAAGTTTGACTCATATCTTTCCACTCACATAGACCAGCATCTACTGCCATACAACTTTCATTCGTAGATATACTCCAATTAAAACAAGCCACATCACACCAACCACCTTGCATAGAATATTCATCTTGATTCCAGATACAATTGTTAGAAATATTACAAGAACCTTCTTCCAAACCCATACATGTTGCAAAAGGCTTATAGTCACACCAACCCGTAGCATTATTTGCCATACACCATGGGTCTGTCACAGCATTATCACCTTCTGCACACCACGGATCAGCTACCCACTGACATTCTGAATCAGTGTTACATGTTTCATTATCACTCCATTCCCAACAATTAGCCATATCTACTTTAGTCTTATTAATATCACATATTCCAGCCGAACCACCAAGAGAACTTGAATCATTAGTACATCCTGGTTCTAATCCACAAGCATTCATATCATTATCAAATTTCCAACAATTAGCACCAGGCATATCACACCATCCTTCTGGATTCCAAGTATCATTTATCCAAGTACAATTTAAATTATCAAAAGCAACAGTTTGATTACAATCACCTTGAGTAGTTTGAGCAAAACAATCACCTCCAAATGAACTACCACCACAAAAATTATCAAAGCCACAATCTGGATCATTACAATCTATCATATTATCATTATCATTATCAACTCCATCAAAACAAACTTCTCCTTCAAATCCTTGAGGTTGACAAAGACCATTTTCCCAAGAACAACTAAGAGCACTTCCTTGACAAGAATCTGTAGTATAACATGAAAAACAATCACTACCACAAGTTTTCTTTGTTTTATCAACACAATAATTATTATCACCTTCACTAACCCATTTACATCCGACTCCATCGTTTGCCATACTATTTTCACAATCAGATTGTGGATTGTTCATAAAATTACATCCTTCACATTCAAAATTACAATCCTTAGCACCACCATCTTCCATTTCTTGTGGAAAATCACACCAACCAAGACCATTAAAAGAAGCCGTTCCAGAAGAATCCACTGTCCATTCACAATATCCTAAATCAGAACCAATACAAGCAGATTCAGCAACACCAACACTAGCCCAATCAGAACCATCATCTTGAAATTCACAAGCCCAACAAGAAGTATCACAATTCATTTTATTATTCATACCAACTCCTGTATCAATATTAAACATTCCTGACATTTCACACCAAGAATCTTGCTTCAAAATAACTCCATCAACATAAAATTCTGTATTCCAAGTTCCACCCGCCGAAGTACAAGAAAATTGGCTATTAATATCTTCAAAATCTTTTTCTCCACCACCACCACCAAAAACAGCATTATTATTAAAAGTACAATTTTGAATAGGATATGTAGTATTCTGTCATATACAAGGCATCATATACTGCTCAGATAATTGCATACAAAGAGTATAATTATTCTTAGCCAAAGGATCTTCACAATATTGAACCGGAGGAGAAGCTTTTTTATCAGAAGATGTACCAGCAATACAATAAGCTCCGATATCAACAGAACTATTTACCCATTTACAATTGGGTAGCGGTCCATAATTACAAGCCGATTTAACTTCAATATCAGTACAAATTAAATTAGCAGAATTATTAGCATTATCATAAACACCAGTATCATAAGCATCATGTCCCTCACAAAGACCAATTGTTTTATTATAACAAATATTATTTGTAAAATTTAAAATTCCATATTCACCAGGACCAGCAACACAATAAGCACATCCACTAATATTACCACAAACATTTGGTTGATTATCTGCAAACCAACAATGAGCATCACCAGCGAACATAAAACCACCAGAGCCTTCTCCAAAATCATCACCAGATGGCATCATACAATCTCCATTTTGATCATACCATCCACCAGCATTAAAACACGAATCTGCATCTTCATAAAAATCAAAACCACCACCACCCATTCCCTCACAAAGATTAGTACTAATATTCCATTCACAAGGCATCATAAGATTTTGTTGTGAATAAGTACAATTATCTTCAGTTAATATTTCTTCACACCATTTAGTATTACATAAACCAATATTACTATCATAATTACAATTACCTTCAAATGCAGATTCACAATTACTCTGATTCCCATCATACATCCAACATCCCGAAGTTTCACAACAACCAATATCATCACTAACCGCATCAGAATTTTTGTTTTGAGCATCATTTAAACTTTTAATCCAACACCATGGTTCTTGGTTTTTATCATTAGCACTCCATTTACAACTACTACCTTGAGCACCACAAGAAGATCTATCACCATCATGTTGCCAACATCCTTCTTCAACTCCACCAGAATCTTCTCCTGAAGACATCCAATCCATCATACATCCTCCAACAGACTGTGTTCCATCTGGATACCATACAGGCATCAATGGATCCCAAGTACAATTTAATATATTATCCAAAATACTAACACCTTCATCACATGCTGTTGCATTACCATCAAATTGCATACAATTATTAGGAAAACAACAATGACCTATACCACAATATGGATCATATATATCATTATTAACATCTCCAACATCATTTGATGCCCATAAACATCCTGCAATATTACAACTATCCTTTGTTCCACCATTCATAGAATCTTCTAACATACAATTATCAAAAATCATAGAACTTGCAAAATTCAAACTAAATAACATACTAAAAACTAAAAGAAAAACTAAACTCCTCTTATAAAAATTAAACTCACGCACCATTGTATTCAATTTATATATCACTCTCATATTTAAACTTTCCCCATTCAAAGCAAAAACTTTAAATGTAAAACCTTCCTCTAAACAATATGAAAAAAGAGATGACAAAGTTTGAAACAGGAACTATTCGTATAAAGATAAATAAATTACAACCCGTAATAAAAACGGAAAGTTCTTGGAAGAAAATAAAATACAACACAACAAATATTCTAAAAATCGTTGAATTGTTCAAATCACACAATAATTTTGAAGAACTAAAAGACACTAAAGCCCCCACATTCCTAAAAGGACATATAACACCGGAAGGTTTCATAAGAGGACAAAGAGTCGACATACTTCCAAATGGGGAAAAACTTGACAAAGCATACTCACTCTTCGCACCACACCTAACAATCCACGACCAAACAACAACAACACATTGGGATGTAATATATCAAAATCCAAATGGACAATTCGCATATCTATACACACTTGAAAAAGATAAAAAATCAAAATCCAATAAATACAAAAAAGTTGAAGAATTCGAAAAACTTTTGCCAAAATTACAAATCAATCTAAACCTCGCACTACAAAACAACGAACCACTAGCATTACCAATGATAACATTATTACAAACCTATATGAGAATAGGCAATGAAATGTATTATAAAAACGATGGACACAAAGGATTAACCACATTAAAAAAATCAGATATAAAAATTAGAAACCCGAATGTAACATTCACATTTATAGCAAAAGATGGAGTCCCACAAAAAATAACTAAACAATTTAGTCCTATATATATAATAAAATTACAAAAATTACTCAGAAACTTAAAAAAAGAAGACTTTGTTTTTACAAATCAGCAAAGACATCCATTAAAAGACACAGAATTTGAAAAAGCATTCAAAAAATATTCAGGAAAAACATTCTATCCACATATTGTAAGATCGCATTACGCAACGAAAACATCACAAAATTTCTTAAAACAAAATCCAAACCCAACAAAACAACAAATTAAAGAACTTTATACAGAAATTGCAAACACACTAGGACACAAAAAATTCTCAAAAAAGAAAAACGAATGGCAAACATCATATACCGTAACAATCGCACATTACATCGAACCAAAATTAGTTAAGAAGATTAATTCAATTGTAAAATAAATCTTTAGGAATACAAAACTAATCATCAATCAACTCACTAGTCGCCTTCTTACTATCATCATGCTCTTCCATACCCAAACTAATCATACTAGCAATATCTTCAACCTCCTGACTAAAAATATCCAAATTCCCTTTCGATTCAATAAAAGAACTCATCAACCTATCTTCAATCTTACTTCTACCATCCCCATCTAATCCCAAATTAAACAAAATAATTGGCAACTCACCAATAACCAAACCAACACAACACATCTTATTAATAATTAAATCAACAACATTTTCTTCCATCGTTCCTTTTGTTGCCAAAGAATAAATATACATATCACGTTTTTGCCCAATCCTATCCAGCCGTCCAATTCTTTGTTCAACGCTCATTGGATTCCAAGGCAAATCATAATTAATCAAATTTCTACAAAATTGAAAGTTCAGTCCTTCAGCACCAGTATCAGTAGAAATCAAAATATCTGTCTCACCTTTTTTAAACTCATCAATACGAAAAGCTTTTTCCTCTCTAGTTAAACCGCCTAAAAATTCGATAATTTTTAAATTATAAGGTTCCAACCTCTCAACAATATATCTTAATGTCGTAGGATGTTTAGTATAAATTAAAACTTTCTCCAATTTGCCATTCCCACGTTCTTTAATCTCATCAATAATCTCTAACAACTTTTCAATCTTACTATCCTTCTTCAATTTCTTATAATCGTCAAGTATACCTTGAGCAATCTCTCTCGTTCCCTCATGATATTTCTCATTACCAACAATACCCTGCAAACTTTCTATAGCAGATCTAGAAGAGCTCGTAACCTTCGGCAACAAAGCATAAATGATAAGATGCCCGTTAATTTCATTTCCATCAGCTCGGAAATAACTTTCTTTTAATAACCGAACAGTATTATCATAAATCATTCTTTCTTCAACACTCAATTCAACAGGAATAATCTTAGGTATACGCTTCTTATATTCAATACCTGTTTCATCTCTCCGACGTCTAATCATAACTTCATCTAATCTTCTTTTTAACTCAAGCGGATTCATAGGATGCCTCTTATTGCCCTTATACAAAAACTTAGTTCTAAATTCTCTAAGCGTTCCCAAATGCCCCTTCTTCAATAAGTGTAAAAGATTATACAATTCTAACAAATCATTTTGGAAAGGTGTAGCAGTCAATAATAAAAATCTTCTCTTTTGTAATCTATCAACAAACCTCCACCGAACAGTATTCTTTTCCTTCAACTTATGAGCCTCATCAACAATAACCAAATCCCAACTAATTTCATGAGCACCTTTATGTTTAAATTGCAATTTTTTCTTATCAAAAATTTTAACTCTATCAATCGACGCAATACAAAAATCATATTTATTCCAATCATCAACACTTTCAATAATATGGAAATTCAAATCAAATTTATCCCTCAACTCCTGAACCCATTGAGTAACTAAACTTGGAGGAGTCAAGATTAAGCATTTATTAATGAAACCACGAACAATTCCTTCTTTCAAAACAAAACCAGCAGTAATTGTTTTCCCTAAACCAACCTCATCGGCTAACAAAGCAGTAGAATTCAAATCCTTTATTAATTTTAAAGCACCCTCTCTCTGATACGGCAAGTCATAAGACAAATTCTTCTTCACCAAATCATAACAAATCAAACCATTAACAACAACATCACTCTTGATCTTTTCAGCATCTTTCCTCAACTCAAAAAACTCACCATCGTCAAAATCCAAATTCTCCACATTATCAAATAGCGAGAAATCCTCCTCCTCAAAATCCTCATTGACAATTATTTCTACCACGTTGAAACTCCCGAAATAATTGGCCCATGGAATATTTTACATATTACTTTGACAATTACATCAACCATAAAGACCTCCAGATGAAATTGGCCCATGAAATATTTTATATGTTACTTTGACAATTACATCAACCATATATACCTCTAGACGGAATTAGTTTATGAAATATTTTATATATTGTTTTGATAATCATGTCAACCATTTTAATAATCCTTAAAAGATTTAATTTAAAACTTATCTTAGTCTTTAAACTTATTCTCTATATCCTTTTGTTCAGCTAAGAAAAATACACTATTGGAAGAATCTTGCTTTGCAACATCATCAATTTTATACTTTACAATCGCCTTTGGTAATGAGAATTTACCAACATAACCAACTCTAGAATAAACAATATAACTGAACACTCTCTCTTCACCAGCATCCAATTCCTCAATTTCCCATTTCATACTTCTAGTCGTTACATCAACACTTTCGGGATGAATATTAAATGATTTTCTATATAATTTGACAGTATTAGGAACTCTATCAATTAAACTCAATTCTTCAACATTCCATCTAGCCTTAATATTCAAAGTAACACGCAAAGCAAACTCTCCATTCTTTGTTTTAATAGGAGAAACCACCTTCTTCACGTAAACCTTAGTAGCAAATATCTTCTTAACACCCCAAATAACCAAACTAATCAAAATCACAATTAAAATAGGATAAAAATAGTTTGTAGTAACAGCAATTTTGTATTCTTCGTCAGGATTTAATTTGCTTTCCCAGCTATAATAAACACGACCACCCTCTCTATTAATGGATAACGGTTCTCTGTCAAAACTAGTAAATAATCTCGAGAACATATCCCTAGAAACTTTAATTTCTATCATCTCAACAGTATTCCCATCATTAACTCTACTCACCATTTGTCTTCTAACAAAAAAACCTTTGAATTCTTCACTGACTTCAATACCCTTTTTAGCATCTAAATACAATTTTCCTAATATTTCTTTTTTACCTGTATCACTCTGAAATTCGGCATCAATAACATAAGTTCCAGCCTTAGTCTTTTTCAATAAAGATTCATCAACTTCAACCTCAAAAACCTTAACTTCTTCACCATCTAAATCAAAAGTTGATTCAAAATTGAACAAAATAGAACTAAATTTAGCTGTTAAATTCTTCAAATCAACATCAACAGTATTTTCAACATAAATTTGGACAACTCCATCTTCAAAATCGATATTATTAGTTTCAATATTCACAACATCTTCAAAATCATAGAACTTTAAGGTCATTTTCTTACTAATTTTATCGATATCTCTATAATTAATTATATAAGTAAAAACATAACTACCCAACATATCTAATCTATCATAAGGTAAGATAGAAAATTCCATACTAGTATCTTTGCTCAACTTAAAAATCTCAGATGGAGATATATACAAATCAGCCAAAGTATACACATTATATTCACCCGAAACAACATCATTAAAATCAACAGTAAAATTCACTGGAACATTAAAATCATTAATAAAAATATCATTGTCAAATTCAACGTCCACATCCAAAGCAGAACTAAAAACCAGTAAACTTACCAATAAAACCATAAATACTCCAATTACGTTTTTCATAACATAAAAAGCCCTAAAAATTTTATAAACATTATTATAGTCCAATACTATCAAACACAGAATACTCGTCAATAATAGAAACCTCCATTTTGTCATATTTTGTCCAAAAAGACCCAATCCAAACAATTATAAACACAAAAAACACAAATAAATTATAACAAACAACCAATAGGTAAAAATAATGAATTCTTTAATAATAAATTTGGAGGCAAAAAAAAATGACAGGATATCAAGATAATGATTCAAGAGAAATGTTCAAAGCAACTTGTTCAGACTGTGGTAAAGAATGTGAAGTACCATTCAAACCAACAGAAGGCAAGCCAGTACGTTGTCAAGATTGTTTTAAGAAAAACCGTCCTAGAAGAGATAATAACTCTCGAAGAGACAATTTTAGTAGAAACAATTTCAGTAGAAACGATCGTTTCGATAGAAAACCAACAGAAATGCATAAGGCAACTTGTTCAGACTGTGGCAAACAATGTGAAGTACCATTCAAGCCAACTGGGGACAAGCCAGTATATTGTAGAGATTGCTACGCTAACCATAGAAATTAACTTTTTATGAATTAGAAATTAACTTTTCTACAATTTTTTTATTTTTTTATTAATCTTTTTTAAATTTCCCAACCCAAACATCCAAAATCTATAAAAACAAACAAATGCTCATAATGATATGAAAAAGAAGAGTGGTATTCTAGCAATTTCAAAACTAATAATATTAATCCTTTCTGTTACAATTCTAGTAATAGTAGCGGTCGGTTCTACACAAGGTTGGTTCAATCCTTTATGGGAACAGGTCAAAAGTAATGCTGATTCTCTTCTAATAACATTTAACATAAAAAAATTACCAACAGAACAAATGTCCGATGCATGTACAATACCGCAATATAAATACATTAAAATTCCCGAAAACGCAGAAAAAGATTCCAAAGTCTTGGTACATAAGTGTGTAGACCGTTGCACATTAGAGTCAGAAGGAGATGAATTTTTTACAGCAAAAAATGGAGAACCTATTAACAAAATAGTATATTCTAATGTCGACAATAAAATTAGTTATACTGCAGAGAATGTAAATTTAGACATCGACACAACAGAGCTCGAAAACTTAGATGAACTACAATCATTGTATGACGCACAACAATTATCAAAATTATTAAATGAAAATATAAAATCTATCAGATTTCAGATTAAAGATTATAAGGATGCTATATTAGATACTCCAAATAATTATGAAAATATGAAAAAATTATATGATATCCAGCAATTATCAAATAAATTAGAAGCAAATAAGGACAATATTATTAAAGAAATAAACGATTACAAAAAAGAATTAACACAATATACATTTGATGAAATAAACAATGATGAAATTTTTACATCTAAAACAAATCCAATCTTTATTTTCATATCAAGAAACAGAAACACCATATCTGGGAAACCTAGTATATACAAATTAGATTCAAATGGAACATATAGCAAAATAGATACTTCAGAAAAAATAGACATGGACAGTCTTAAAGTTATATCTGCCCCAATAGATTTAAATGACTACTTAAAAGATGACAATCAAATAGACAGTATCTTCAACACTAATGAAATTATTTCATGGAAAGAAACAAAAGAAAGCTATATTCCAACTAATTATGAAAGCGTCACTCAATTAGCTAAGCAGATAACAGAAGAGGATGCTTTCGAAACTTCGATATATCCACGTAAAATTTGGATTGGAAATTCTTTATCTTCCTACACTAAAAATATTGATAGATATGAAAGATGGAAATTTTTAGGAATAGTAGCATATTACTTTAATCCAATCGAACTAAGAGACAAACTATGGGAAGTCATAGGATTAGAAAAAGGACTTCAATTAAAAATCGATGGGAAACTTGTAGAAAAATTAAAAACATTCAACGAAAATATAGGGATTTTATCAACTCAAATTATTTTAGAATATGATAACAATAATAATCTCATTAAAACATACTCCGAACAAAATATCATCTCTTTAGCAAATAACCAGGAATATGCTCTCTTCTTTAACCCTGAATCAAAAAAATTTAACCTTATTGAAAGATATTATAACGATTGGAAAATAATCACAAAAGAAGAAATTACAATTGACAAATTAGAGAAATTAAAAGAAATAGAAGAAATAAAAAACAATCAATACTCTGATTCACTAACAAAAGAAAAATATACTTATGATGAACTATACACTTATGATGAATTGTTCAAATCAAACCCTTACCCAATATACATCTTATCAGAACTTTATAACAATGATGAAATAAAAAAAACCTTTATATGTCAATGGGCTTTTAATTCACAATTAAAATACCTAGACGCATCTGCACTAACTTCCAAAAAATTAAATCCAATTAAATGTATAGACGAAAATATAAACAATAATAATTTAGATGAATATTTTAAAAATAAAGATGTCAACGATTTATTAAATCCTATATATGCTCCAATAGGAAATCTGCTTTATGATTGGAAAAATGATGAATCGGAAATATTGAAAAACATATTCGAACTTATTAAGACAGACGGATGGGGAACAATAAACATAGACGAAATAAAAATATCAATAGGTTACCACCATTTTATATATCAATATAAAACAATATTATCAGAAGAGGAATTTTTAGATGATCCTTATATTCCCAAGGTTCTAAATGATTTAACAAGCATAATAGAGCATAATACTGTTTTGGAAACAGGCATCAATACAGAACTTGAAAGAGTAATTTTAGATTTAGATGAAAATATCGTTATGTCAACAAATCAAAAATTTGGTGAAACTTTTAATTCTCCTGATTTGATTTTCTCTAACAACAACATCGTGCTTCATTATAATAACAAATATGGTACTTTTTTCAATCCAAATATAAATAAATTTGTTACTATAAAAAATAATAATAATATTTGGATCTATCCAGAATCCGAAATAATAACAGAAAATAGACTCTCATTCTTACGAAGACTCTCAGACACATTAAGCATCGTTAAAGGAAATTGTAACTAATACATTGGATAATCTATAATTTTCCCGTCTCTAAGAACAACATTATTTTTTTTAGGAGAATATTGAGGTAACAATTCTTGGTTATTATATATTTTAGGTTTTTCTATCCATTCACCTTCTCTTTCTACAATAGTATTGAAACTATTCCAACATACTATTCTTTTACTTTCTGAAACAAACATTCCTGGAATACAAAACTCCATTGTGAAAATATCATCCAAACTTATCTTAAGCTTTTCATCATACCCCTCCCCTACACTTAAATTAAATACTTGACTATTTTTCTTTTTTTCATCAACAGAAACGATTTTATAATCTAGAACATGTACCGGGTCATTAATACCATAACCGACCTCTCCCCAAAAGCCAAGATCCAGAAAATAAGATAGAACTTCATCTCCATTTTCATCATAATTTAATAAAAAATCAACCGAACCAAATCTTAAAACTCCCCCAGACTTAAATGTACTATAAAAATCAGCATAATTCTTATCAGCTATTTCTTGCATCGTCATGTCTTTCTCTTCTGGTCTTCTACCAATAAAAGACTCCGCCTCAACAGCATCTTCCAAACTCTTAACACTACCATCAGCCTCAACACCAGGAACAGCATTACCAGAAACATAAGCATCTGGATTAAAACCTTTAATGGCATTAAACAACATACTATCAGTAGCATCTATCTTCCCACCACCAACTAACATCGCACTAACAATACCGGCAACACCAACATAACCAGCAACACGACCAATAACATAACCTAAACCTTTTTTCTCAGAAACATCACTCACAACTCTAGCATCACCTAAATCAACATCATCCGATAAAACAACACCATCAATACCATTTGAATAATCGGACATACTAACAACTTCATTATAGACTTCTTTCCCTAGAACCATGTCACCCCCCAACGCCTTAGCCATACAAAATATTATATTCACTACTTTATAAATGTAACGGATTTATTACTAGAGAGGAGAAACAAATAGATATATTTGTATATTATTAGAAAATATATACAATAAAATAAATTTCAAAACCCGAAAACAAAATCCACAACCAAACCTTTAAATTCCCTATCTAATTAAATTTTTCATGACAAACAAGATTCTACACGAACTAAAAGAACACATTCCATTCACGATAATTGCATCAATACTAGCAATTGTTATAGCAGTTATAATTTCACAGCTAACAAGATATCAATACTCAGAAAATATTTTTGAATCATTTCATGTTTTACACTTATTAGTATCAGCGTTTGCAACAACAACAGTATATTACAAATATAAAAAATCAATTCCAATGTCTATTCTTGTAGGAATAACCGGCGCAATAATAATAGGAACTTTTAGTGATGTAATATTTCCGTATTTAAGTGCATTAATTTTAAATTTACAACCAAGTCTACATATTCCAATAATAGAAAAACCCATCTTATTACTTTCAACAGCGTTAATAGGAACATTATTAGGAATCAAAATAAAACACAATAAGTTCCCACACTTAATACACGTATTTCTCTCAACATTTGCAAGCCTGTTCTATCTAATAAGTTTTGCAACAACCAACACTTTATTATTATGGATGATCGCAACATTAATTATATTCGTCGTAGTATTAATCCCATGCTGCTTAAGTGACATAATATTCCCACTACTATTTATAAGAAATAAAAAGAAATAAAAAATTACTTATTCTCTGTAACTTCAGTCGGCTCAACAGCATCCATAACTTCAGATTCCTCAACAGGTGCATCTGCAACAATCTCAGGATCAACAACATCAGAATCTTCAGTTTCAACCACATCACTGTCTTCTACATTCCCTTCGTCAACCGACTCTACAGAAATTTCTTCAACCGTCTCTGCATTACCTTCGTCGACTGACTCAGATTCAACTTCAACAGCTTCCTCTAAATCTGGCACTTGAACATCTTCCTCAATGCCACCTTCAACCATTTCAGGTTCAGAGAATTCAACTTCTTCAGGAAAATCTTCTTCTTTCATAAAAAAACAATTCTAAAATTCTTTAAAAACATATCTACTTCAAAATTAAGGACACTTCTTGTAAAGCAATTTTCCCTCTGGAGCACTATCATAACATTTCACTTTAATATATTTTCTAAAAACGGGACTATAATAATTATAATACGAACTTCCACCAACAATACCATATCTATCATCGACATCATCATCAATTTCATCTTGAATATTTTTAAACGCTGCCCTACTCTTAGCTTTCTTCTCATCATAATATTTAGCACGCCAATAATTTTCAGCATCACTTCTTAATCGTATAACATTATCAGATTCCTTTTCTACCACAACTTCCTTCTCAACAACATAAACAGAATGATGCCAATTGTCATAATCATCATGAACTTCATAATTATACTTATCAACAAAGTTAAATCTAACAAACCTTAAACCACCATCCTCTAATCTACTAACTTTATAAGAATTCACAACATCTCCACCATACATATTATATCCAACAGAGGCAGAAGCAAAACTAGCAAAAATCAATAGAACTAAAACGAATGTTAAGCTTTTCATAAAGACATAAACCAGAAAATACTTATAAGTATTATTATTCACAAGTATAACAATGAAAGAAGCAAAACACAGAGTAACAGGAGATGGATATAACAAAACAAAAGCATTTTCATATCTATCAAAGGTCTCAAACGAAAAAAAACTACAAAGCAAACACATACTAGAAGAAATAAAAAATCTAAAAGATACCAAATTATTACTAGACTTAGGAGCTGGTTCGGGAGATATCTTAAATAACATATTCAAAAAATTCAACAAAACCGTAGCAATAGAACCAGGAGATAAAATGTTTAATCTCTTACAAAATAAATTTAAAAACTATTCAAATTTAAATCTTCTAAATCTAAAATGGGAAGATTTTTACAAAAAATTCAACAAACAATATAAAAATAAATTTGATTTAATTATATTAGTTCATTCAATTTATTTCTTTGAAAATAAAGAAAAAGAGTTGCAAAAGATATACAACCTTCTAAAACTAAACGGAAAAATAATCATAATTATTGGAGCACCAAACGATAAACATAAATTTATCAGACACTTCAGACAAAAACATCTATACAATAACATAACACAACCAAACACATCATACGATTGGATACAAAATAATTTCGATAAAGTAAAAACTAAAGAGTTTAAATCCAAAATAAAAATAATCAATTTTGACAAACTAGAAAAGATACACAAAGAAGATCAAAAAACACCATCAAATTATTTCTTAAAATTTGCAATAAAAAAATGGTTTGATGAATTATCATCAGAAGAAATAAAAGAGATAAAAGAATACATCCAAGAATATGAGAAAATTGATAAAAATGGAAATTATATAATAACTGGAATACAAAAAATATTCATCATAACAAAATAATATCTTCTATCCAAATATTTTATTCCAATTCAAACCTAAAACCAAAGCAGCAATCAAAACCAATGAAGAAATTATTCCAAAAATAATTATATATATTTTCTTCATTCCAAGAATCAAACCTGTAGAATTTGATTTAACTTTCTCCTTTTTAATTTTAGATGACTTAACTTTCTTCTTTTTAATCTTAGACAAATGGACTTTTTTAGAAATTTTAGTCCCAATCACTGGTTCTAAATTATTCGTCGATTTTGGAATTACACTCTCAGACACTTTACTACCAATTTTTTGTGATGCCATCATAACATCATTAACATCATAACCAGCATTGACAAAAGTTTGCATAGCAACATCTAACTCCTCACCACGATTAAGTGCATTCTTAAGACCACCAACAATAGCAACAACAGCAAGACTTAATTCTTCTCCAGAATCATTAACAATCACCCCATCACTAACATTTTTAACATTCTTCGCTTTTTTCTTAAATAATTTCATAATTCTAAAACACCACCATCTATCATTAAATGGGCATTACGACCTCTCTTATAACCTTCCTCGACAAGCAAATTCATCATAGCCTCAATCTTAGGAGAATCAGCATGGGCAGGAATAACATGTTTAGGATTAAGAATTTCTAAAAAATCTCTTAAATCCTCTCTACTAGCATGACCAGAAACATGAGCATCTCGAAAGATTCTTGGTTTATGTTTTCTTAAACGTCCTTCCATTTTAGCAAATTGATCTCTATTAACTGGTGTTGGAATAACACTAGAAGAAAAAACAATATTATCATTTCTCTGTATATGAAATGGCAAATCATGTCTACTCAACCTTTCTAAGATAGATCCAGGTTCACCCTGATGACCAGTACAAACAATCAAATATTTATCTTTATCCTTCTCCACTTTTCTCAAAGACGATTCTACCTGTCGTCTGTATCTAGAAATTTTAATCCCCTGCGTAAAATCAGCCAAACCAGCAGATTGAGCAGCTCTACAATACTTATCTAAACTTCTACCCAAAAACACAATTTCTCTATTCAACTTCTGACCATAATCAACAATACTTTTTAATCTCTCAATATGTGAAGAAAATGAAGTTACAATTAATCCATTCTTTCCTACTTGATCGGGAGACATAACTTCTTTCAATAAAGCACGTGCAATTTTCTCACTAGGAGTTTTTCTTTCATTATCAGCATATAAAGAATCCACAATCATACATAAAATACCTTCCTTACCTATCTCTTGAAGCCGCTTATAATTAGTTTTCATATTATAAACAGGAGTCTTGTCCAACTTAAAATCATTACAATACAAAATAATTCCTTGAGGAGTATGTATTGCAACTAAAACCGTTTGCAAAATAGAATGTGTAACATTAATAAATTCAACACGATATTTTTTATTTTTACCTTGAACATAAAATGCTGTATTAGGTTTCACAGCATACAACTTATTTTTCAAAGTAATTTCATTATCAGCAAGCAAACTCTTTAATATTTCAATCGTAAAAGGAGTTCCATAAATTGGAGCATTATATTTATCAGAAGTAAATGGAACACCACCAACATGATCCAAATGGCCATGAGCAACTATTTGAGCACAAACTTTATGAGCTATTTTTTTAATATTTCTATCATCTGCCAAAGCTCCTACATTTCTTAGAGCTCTCTCAGTAGGATTTCTATCTTTCTCTTGCATACTAACAACAGCAGGCAAATAAAACCCATTATCAATAATAAAAGCATCTTCTTCTAATTCAATAACAGTCATATTTTTACCGACTTCAGTATAACCGCCAACAGTATGTATCTTCACCATCTTAACTCTAAATAATATAATAATAGGACTATTTAAATTATTCCAAAAATAAAAAACTATATTAAAACTATTCTTTCTTTTCGCTAGTATCTTCAGCAACAACAAATAATTCTTCGAACTTTTTCTTTCCCTCTTTCGATACCTTGGTATTAATTTGAATAGTTTCTAAAGAAATTTCTTTACCTCTAACTGTTTTTCGTAATCTTAAACCCTTTGGCGTTTTGTTCGTCCTAGCTTTTTTTCCTTCTTTCTTAGGTCTCTTGTGCATACCCGTTTCATAACTCAATAAAACCCTATGTAAAGCTGGACCATTTATATTTGACAAACCACAAAATCCAGACTTATCACTAGTACCGGTAATTTCTAATTCATAACCAGACAAATCTTCAGAAAACAACGATCCATCCACCTTATCACCAATAACATGACCAACTAAATCTTCATTTTCCGTGTCAACCTTGTAAGTCTTTCCATTATACGCAATATTAACTTTGAATGCCATAACCATCTGTAAGAATTTGCCTTTAAAAGGTTTTTGTATTTAAAAAAACTTTCAGAAAATAAAAGAAATTTACTTACAAAATAATAGATAAATTCACAAACAAATATAATAATATCAAACTTATAATCCCTTAATCGTCTCAGAAACTTTCTCAACTTTAATTCCAGCTAAAGCCAAGGAACTCTTAACATCAATCAAAGATTTTCTTAAACAAGAACCAATAATTCTATCAGGAAATTCATCGTTTTTTACTTTCATATACGCAGATTTTGCAAATCCTAAAACACCGATATAATTTAAAATTGCATCTTCTATTTTCTTTTCAGATTTTTCAACAATCAAAAGATATCTTCTTTTATCTCTTACAGACGGTTTTAATTTTAATTGTTTACTTTTTTTTATCATTAAATTTTTTAACCTCAGCTTTAATCTCTTTATTTTTTTTATGAAGCGAAATAATAACTAATATAACAACAACAAGACCAATTATAACATTTACTATTGAAACAATAAGCACCTTGAAATTTAAACCTGGAAGTTTTTCCACTATTCTATTTCTTATTTTATTAATAAACGAGATTTTTGTAGGCTCATTTTCTTTAAGAATTTCAGTTTCAGGAACAACAACACTGTCTTCCTGTTTTTGTAAAGGATCAACATAATAAGGATTGACCTCTTTAATTTCTTTTATCATTATATTAGCATTACTTGAACCAAGAGAAATAACTTTAATATATAAATCATAAAATTCTGCCGAAGTCAAATTCATCTTTTTAGATTCATTCTCATGAAGATATATTACAACAGGATCACTTTGAATCTCAATTTCAGCAGCATCATAAATTACATTCTTCAACTTCACTTTATGAATGTCATTATTAGAATTCTTAAAATAAGTCTCTTGATTAACTCTATATTCCTTAGAATAACCTTCTTCCAATTTCTCCGTCATAACGGGATTAGACAAAACACCCAAAGAGGAACTTCCACCACCACCTCCACCACCACTACTAACAACAACACAATCACCACAATCAGTTGAACAACTACTACAACTTTCACCGTTATTACAAGTTCCATCACCACAATATAAAGTAGTATTCGTTGTAAAATTAACAACATCTGTTTCATTACAATTCCCGGTCCTATCGCAATACAAAATTGTATAATTATAAACAGTACTAGAATTTAATTCACTAAAGTTTGCAGAATTACTAACATTAAAAACATCTGAAGTATTCAAAAGAACACTTTCATTAAAACTAACATTAACACTAAAATTGGTAGATTCCTCACTATCCCAATTAAATTCAACACTTTCATTAGTTGTAATATAACTAACATTTTCAATCGTCGGATAAGTTACATCATAAGAAATTGTATAATTCAAAGAAGTGTAATTTTGAGATGCATTATCAACAACAAAACAATTCCAACTATAATTTGTTTCATTTACAAAAGTGTAATTAAACACCGTCGTATTCGTCGTTCCGTTAATAGCATAAGTCAAATTATAAATCAAACCACTAGAATTAAATAAAGAAAAAGTAACATTATCTAAATCATAACTATCACCCGTTGAAGAATTACAAGTAAAGTTTGTGTCATTCACATTAGTATACGTATTATTACCAGGACTATCTATTTCCACAAAGATAGACATAATTGAAAAACTAAAATTATTCGCAGTAAAAGAATTGTTGTTTACATCATATGCAGAACACGTCCAATTATATTCAATCTTTGGTAAATCATTAACAGTCAAAACACTAGAATTAACAGAACCACTAACATTCCACGATGTCTCATTAACCAAATCAGTAGAATTCCATAAATGAAAAGTCATATTTTTCAACTGCCAATCACTAACATTACAAACAAAAGTCTGATTAATTTCAGTGGTTTGCAAACCATCAACAGGCAAAGTCAAAACAACTTCAGGATTCGTAACATCCAAACTCAACAACGCATCATAGACATTAATACGAGAAAAATTATTACCATTATCAGTAATATTTAAACCAGTATCATACAAAACATCTTCAATATCAGCAGGAGTTTTTATCTGCCCCGACAAACTTAAATACTGATTAATTAAAGCAATCGCACCAGCAACAACAGGCGTCGCCATTGATGTTCCTTGCATTGGAGTATATCCACCTAAATATGAAGTAGAATTAATTTGATTAGTGGAGATACCTCCAATACCTAACAATTTTAATAAATCTCCACGATTTGAATATGATGCAATATTATCTTCTTTATCGGTTGCTCCAATAGCTGTAGCATTAGTAATACAAGATGGCCAAGTTATCCCATAATTTTTATCATCATTTCCAGAAGCTATTGTAACAGAAATATTATTAGCAACAGCAGAATTAATAAGATTAGTAATCACAGAATTACCGTTTTCACAAATATTTTGATTAGTAGTGTTATACCAAGAATCTGGATCGCCCAAACTAGCTGTAACAACACTAATATTATATGTCGCAGCATTTTCAATACACCACTGAATCCCATCCTCCAAATCATTAACATTCCCATGACCTGTTCTATCCATCATTTTGACAATTACCAAACCAACATCCGTCGCAACACCACTAATTCCACCACTAGCACCAACAATACCAGCAACGTGTGTTCCATGACCAGCATCATCTTCAGCACTATCATCAGAAATATTATTATTTGGACAACAACCACCATTACCATAATCGGTTTCAGTACAAAAACATTTTTCATCCAATATTCTACCACTAAAATCAGAATGACTTGTATTAATTCCAGTATCTAAAATACATACAGATTGATGAAATCCCGTTAAATTAATATTACTATTCTGTAAATTCCAACTATCATTAGCTTCAACAATTTCAACAACATCTTGCATAAAAACTTTTAAAGGAATATTCCAATCAATTCTCTTAAAATTAGGATCCAATTTTAGTAATTCTAATTCATCTCTAGTAATTTCAATAACAAACTTATCATCTCTTTCTGCTATCTTATCAAAGCCTTTTTCCAAACTAGAAATAGAACGCATACTATGAAAACTATTAACATTCAAATATTCATCGTTATTCCTTCTAACAATAACCTTAACAGTATCCTGATTATCAAAAGCATCATAAACTAAATCACTAACTTCCGCCCCCTCAACAAAACCAATCACAACTAACAAAAACATCAACAGAAATACACACAATAAACCCTTATTCATCCTCATAAAAAAACAACATCATTATTTATTATAAGGTTTGTGATTCTTAAAACAATAATATCAATCTTTTTAATTATTATCTTTATTGTAAAAAACTTATCCCAAAACCGCCATGGAATTGATTGCATTATCTAAATGGTAATTCAAAGCAAGAATGGGTGGGTATTTGCAGGTTTACCTGCAAAATAGTGGGCATTTTGCAATCAATGATTAAAAAACAATTACCACCCTTCTTACCAAAACCTTTCTTTTCAAAGGAAACAATATCCTTCCAATCGACAAACCTTAAAAACCCTTATCCATTTCTAACAACATGACAATAGACCTTTCAAAATTAGAAACAATAAACATCGGAATAGTCGGACATATCGACCACGGGAAAACAACACTTCTACAACAACTATCCGGAAAATGGGCAGACACACACTCTCAAGAACTAAAACGAGGAATCACAATAAAACTAGGATATGCCGACGCAATTATAAGAGAAGAAAAAGGAGCTTATACAATAGACCAAAAAAGCAAAGGAAAACCTATAAGATATATAACATACATCGACGCTCCAGGACATGAGATGCTAATGGCAACAATGTTATCAGGCGCAGCAATAATAGATGCGGCAATATTATTAGTAGCAGCAAATGAGGGAATAAAACCACAAACACGAGAACATCTAGTGGCTCTCCAAGCAAAAAATATCAAAAATATAATTATAGCACAAAATAAAATCGATTTAGTAACAAAAGAACAGGCATTAGAAAACTATCAACAAATCAAAAATTTTGTAAAAGGCACCATCGCAGAAAATGCACCAATCATCCCAATCTCAGCACAACAAGGAGTAAACTTAAACAAACTCTTAGAAGAATTATGCAAATTACCAATAAAAAAAGTAAACAAAAACGATGAACCAATATTCTTAATCGCACGAAGTTTCGACATTAATAAACCAGGGACCAAAATAAGTGAATTACATGGAGGTGTTTTAGGAGGTATACTAAAACAGGGTTCATTAAAAATCGGAGATACTATAGAAATAAAACCTGGATATTCACAAAAAAAACATAATGAATTTGTGTATAAACCTATCACATCAAAAATAACATCAATCTACAAAGGAATTATAGAAGTAAAAGAAGCAACACCTGGTGGAAGTCTTGCAATAGAAACAGAATTAGATCCATCACTAACAAAAGCCGACGCACTCTCAGGGGGAATCGCATCATCAGAAGGTAAATTACCAGAAATAACAAGTACGATAAATCTAAAATATAAATTATTCCCAAAAGCAATTGGAGATAACAACAATCTAGAAATAAAACCATTAGCACAAGGAGAATTATTAATGTTAAGCATAAATACATCAATCACAGTTGGACAAGTATCAAAAATATCGAAAGATAATCTAGAAATGTCATTAAAGATACCTATCGTCCCATTAAAAGATGATTCAATAGGAATCGCAAAAAACTTCAACGGTCATTGGAGATTAATTGGATTTGGGAAAATAGAATAAAAAGAAAACAATCTCTAGTAAATTTCTCAATTATTTCGATGAATAATCTTCTCAATCATTTCTTCTAAACCTACTCTATTACATTCCAATTGTTCCATTTTAAAAAAACCATAATTATCATTATCATCAGCAATCTCTAACTTTTTTCCAACTTCCTCAAACTCTACCGAACTAATTAAGTCTATACAATTATGTTGTGCAATCTTTATTCCCACATTTTCTTCTGGTATATTATTTCCCAAAACATACAAAACATTTTTTTCCCCTTCGATAGCTAAATGAAGATAATCATATTTTCCATTGTCTTTTTTTATATAAAATAAATAACTATCTGAGAACCCAACCTGAAAAACTACATTAGCAAATTTATCGGCTATTCCAATATAATAATCTTTTTTCATACAAAGCGCCTAAAACATAAACAGTTTATAAAAAAATATATTATCTAAAACACACATTAAACCTTCAACTTTCTCTGCCCACTAATCTCAATCTTATCTACAGCCTCATCAGTAGGAACTCTTGCAATATCACTAACACCATCATCACCAGTCAAATTAATCATCCTCACTCCTTGAGTAACACGACCCATCACACGAATCTTACCCAATGCCATTCTTATAACAATTCCCTTAATCGTTGTAACCAAAACAGCATCATCATTAACAACACTAGTAGATTTAATCACTTCACCAGTTTTATCAGTAACTTTCATATTAATAATTCCTTTCCCAGCACGACCAGTTAATCTATAATCATCAATAGCACTTCTTTTTCCATAACCATTTTTAGTAATTGTTAAAATAGATGATTTTATTTTATTTTCTAAAGGCAAAACTTCCAAACTAACAACTTTATCGCCCTTATGCATCTTGACTCCAGTCACACCATAACTAGCACGACCCATTGCTCGAACTTCATTACTATTAAATCTAATTGCTTGACCATCCTTAGTAACTAGCAAAACCTCTTGATTCTCTTTAATTCTCTTAACTTGTATCAAAGTATCATTACTCTCGGCCAGCTTAATCGCCTTTATTCCACCCTTACGAGGAGAGCTAAATGCAGATAATTCAATCTTTTTCACAATACCTTTCTCAGTAGCCATCATTAAATAATTACTAAATTCTTTAACAGCAATAACACTAGCAATTTGTTCATCCTTTAAATCCAATACATTAACAATAGCTCTACCTTTTGCACTTTTAGAACTCGCAGGAACCTCATGAGCCTTCAACCAATGAACCCTTCCCTTATCAGTAAAAAACAACATATAGTCATGAGTAGAACAAGTAATCAAATCAGCAACGAAATCATCTTCGGTTAAATCAGAACCAATGACTCCCTTTCCTCCTCTTCTCTGTTCCCTATAATCATTAACATCAATTCTCTTAATATAACCCTTATCTGTTATTGTCACAACAACATCTTTTTTATCAACCAAATCCGCTTCAGAAAAATCATTGACATCACCAACAATTTTAGTCCTTCGTCTATCACCATATTTCTCTTTCAAACCTTCCAAATCTTTCTTAATAATTTTCAAAATCAATTGTTCATCACCTAAAATATTTCTTAATTTCTCAATTATTTTTGTTAACTCTTCAGATTCATCTTTCAATTTATCAAATTCTAGAGACGTTAAACTAGATAATTTCATATCTAAAATTGCTTCAGTTTGCTTTTGAGATAATTCATATTTAGCAACCAAAACATTCAAAGCATCCGTTCTTGATTTAGACGCTCTAATTAATCTGATAACTTCATCTATGTTTTTCTGAGCAACTAATAAACCCTCAACAATATGTAACCTTTTTTCAGCCTTATCCAAATCGAATTCCTTCATTTTTCTAATAACATTTTGTCTATGAGTTACATAAACACCAATTAATTGTTTTAAATTTAATAATTGTGGTTTCTTACCAACCAAAGCCAACATATTTGCATTAAAACTAGTTCTCAAATTAGTATACTTATATAAACGATTAATAGTAAATTTCGGTTCCGTATCCCTCCTCATTTCAATAACAATTCGAACTTTTCCTTTACTGGATTCATCCCTAATATCATAAACATCAGGCAATTTCTTATCCCTTACTAAATTTGCAATTTGTTCAACTAAAACAGATTTATTCACTTGATAAGGAATTTCACTAATTACTATTTTTGATTTATCTGTTTTCTTTTTAGACTCCTCAATATCAACCTTACCATCCAAAATCATTCGTCCTTTTCCTTCTTCATACATTTGTTTAAACTGACCAGACACACTACCACCAGTTGGAAAATCGGGAGCCTTAATCAATTTAGATAATTCTTTAATTTCACACACAGGATTATCAATATAATATAAAATCGCATCACAAGTATTATTCAAATTATGTGGTGGCATATTAGTAGCCATACCAACAGCAATACCGGATGCACCATTCAAAAGTAAATTCGGAATCTTACCAGGCATCAAAACAGGTTCTTCCTCTTCATTAGAATAATTAGAACGCATTTCAACTGTTCTTTTTTCGATAGATTCAAGCATCTCATCTGTAATTTTTTCCATTTTTGCTTCGGTATACCTATCAGCCGCAGCACCATCACCATCCATAGAACCAAAATTACCTTGACCCAAAACAAGCGGATATCTTAAAGACCAAGGTTGAGCCATACGCACCATAGCATCATAAATAGCAACATTACCGTGTGGATGATATTTTCCCATTGTATCACCAACAATACGAGCAGATTTTTTTGTCTGTTTACTATATTGAACACCCATTTTATACATCGCCCACAAAATTCTTCGATGAACTGGTTTTAAACCATCTTCAGCACTTGGCAATGCTCTTCCAACAATAACACTCATAGCATAATCCAAATAAGCCTGTTTCATTTCAGGAGAAATTTCAGCATTAATCAATTCTTTAGCTTGAACATCTCTTTGCAACATTTTTTGTTTATCTTCATATTGTTCTTGTTCTTGCTCTGCTTTATCAATATTTTCAACATTCTCAACACCAACAGCCTCTACAACATCAGTATCCAATACCTTTTCTTCTTTATTATTATTCTTTTCGTCTTCCTCTTGCTCTTTTCTTAATTCTTCCAATAATTTTTTAGTCTCTTCTGGCATATCATCATCAAAATTATCCATGTTTTGCCCCCTTACTCTCCAATTTGGGGTACACCGAGCGGTGCGTCCCTTTTTTCTTTTTTAAATTCTGAGGTTTAACTACAACAATCGGAAACTCAAAACCACTATTACCACACTTGGTACATTCAACTCTTGGAAGCAATCCAAACAAATTCTTCATTTTAAATACAAATTTTACTTCAGTACTTTTACACTCCGGACAGAACCTAACTTTAATTGGCTTCTCATTTTGACAACTACATTCCTTTTTAGAATCATTTTTCTCTCCGCATAATTCACAAACAGATTGTTTCTCCTTTACCATTACAAATCCACCTCTGCATGTTCAGCATTTTCTTCAATAAATTGTCTTCTAGGAGCAACAGCATCTCCCATTAAAAGCGAGAATGTTTCATCAGCTTCAACAGCATCTTGAATAGATACCTGTTTCAATATCCTCGTTTTTGGATTCATCGTCGTATCCCATAATTGCTCATCATTCATTTCACCTAAACCTTTAAATCGGCCAACTTCACCTTTACTGTTTAATTCTTTTACTTTAGTCTTTAATTCGTCGTTAGTATATACATAATATATCTTATTACCCTTTTTTATAGAATATAGAGGAGCAACAGCAACAAAAATTCTACCGTCTTCAACCAATTGAGGAAGATATCTAAAAAAGAATGTTAATAACAAAGTCTTAATATGCGCACCATCTACATCAGCATCTGTCATAATAATTATCTTACCATATCTCAACTTATTAATATCAAATATTTCACCTACACCTGTACCTATCGCTGTAACTAAATTAGATATCATCTCACTACCTAAAGCTCTAGATGGGTTACTTTTTTCAACATTCAATATTTTACCTCTTAACGGTAAAATTGCCTGAGTTTCTCTATCCCTACCAGATTTTGCAGTTCCACCAGCAGAGTCTCCCTCAACAACATAAAGTTCAGTATTCTCAGTTTTTCTCGAAGAGCAATCAGCTAACTTCCCTGGCAAACCACCACCAGACAAAGCATTTTTTCTTCTAACTAAATCTTTAGCTCTTTTTGCAGCTTCTCTTGCCTTTAATGCACTTAAACATTTATTAATAATATTTTTAGCAACACTAGGGTTCTCTTCAAAAAACTCAGTCAACGCAGTCGTAGCCATAGAATCAATTAAACCCTTAACTTCTCCATTACCCAACTTTGTTTTCGTCTGACCTTCAAATTGAGGCTCAGCTAATTTTAAAGAAATAATTGCAGTAATACCTTCCCTAACATCATCACCAGAAAGTTTTTGATCTTTCTTTAACATACCTTTTTTGGTCCCATAATCGTTAACGACCCTCGTCAAGGCGGTCTTTAAACCAGAAACATGAGTTCCTCCCTCAACGGTATTTATCGTATTAACAAATCCTTGTATATTCTCATTATAAGAATCTGTATATTGAATTGCAACTTCAGCAATAGTAGATCCTTCCTGTTTTTTAAAATAAATTATTTTTTGATGAACTGAATTTCTTGTCCTATTTAACCATTTAACAAACTCCTGTAAACCACCTTCATAATGAAATTCGTTTTTCTTAACAACTTCTTTACGATTATCAACAAAAATAATTTTCAAACCAGCGTTCAAAAAACACATTTCTCTAAAACGAGTAGCAATTGTACTATAATCAAATTCTACAGTCGTAAAAATAGTGTCATCAGGCATAAACGTAACCTTCGTCCCGTTTGGACCATTACTATATTTTCCAATTACTTTTATATCTGCAATAGGTTTTCCAATACTATAACTCTGAGAATAGATCTTTCCATCCTTTCTTACTTCAACTGTCATAAGACTAGATAATGCTGCGACAACAGATATTCCAACACCATGTAAGCCACCAGAAACAGCATAAGCCTTACCATCGAATTTTCCACCAGCATGTAATTTCGTCACAATAATTTCCATTGCTGGCCTCTTATATATAGGATGCATATCAACAGGCATACCACGACCACAATCCTCAATAGTCATCGAACCATCCTTATTAATTGTAGCTTTAATAACATCACCAACTCCAATCATATGTTCATCAATAGAATTATCAACTACCTCCCATACTAAATGATGTAAGCCAGGCTTATCAGTAGAACCAATATACATACCCGGTCTTTTTCGGACTGCTTCCAATCCTTCCAAAACCTTAATATTTTCTGCAGAATACTTTCCTTTACTCATAACAAATTTCCTCTTTCACAACTAGAAAAACATACTCTTGTTTATAAACATTTCTATGCTAAAAACCCGTTTTACCGACGACAAAAGATAAGATATCCTCTCTATTTAGTAATTAAATAACTTATTAAAAAAAGAAATAATAATTGAGACTTTTTACAAATAAATACTTATTTCTGTTTCTTTTATTTCACTTTCACATACACAAATAAAGACTAAACAACATAATAAAACCACACCCTTTTATACCCCTATTATTAGATAATATTATGAAAAGTAAAATAGATCCAGTTTCTGCAAAATTTAAAGTATTATCAAAAGACTTTATTGTAGAAGAAATGACGCGAGACGAACAAATCTGTAAAATATCTGATAATTGGGAAACAGAAACCAAATTGGAAAACATTGATTTAGAAAATAAGAAAGATTTTTTATGGTGCCAATTTGAAAAAAAAGACATAGACCAATTCAGAAGTTTAAGAGAATTCTCCTCACAATTAAATACAGGAATTGACGCAATAGGATTTGCAGGAACAAAAGATAAAAAAGCATGGACCTGTCAAAGAATTTCCATATTCAAACCAAATATTGACTTAATAAAAACATTCCAACACGACAATATACACATAAAAAATTTCAGATGGAATAAAAGAAAAATAAAAATGGGATATCTGGATGGAAATAGATTCACAATAATTCTAAGAGATATAGACAGAAAAGACGCCATGAAGATTACGAATCAAATCAAGAGAACGAAAGAATTTCCTAATTATTTTGGGAAACAAAGATTTGGAAGTGTAAGAGGAAATAATGATAAAATCGGAAAATTAATAATAAAAAGGAAATTCAAAGAGGCTATTTTTGCAATATTGACAGATACCAGTAACAAAGAGCGAAAAGAAGTAATAGAAGCTAGGGAAAAATTAACAAATGAAAAAGATTTCAAAAAAGCATTAAATTATTTCCCGCCGTTCTTAAGATTTGAACGAAATATTTTAATGCACTTAGCACAAAACAGAAATGATCATATTGGAGCACTAAAACGAACAGACAGAAAACAAGTTTTAATGTTTGTTCATGCAGTTCAAAGTAGATTATTCAATGATATCTTAGAAAACTCATTAGCAGAAGGAATTGATTTTAGTATAGAGGGACAGAAAAAAATCCCACTAATCGGATATAAGACCAGATTCGATCCAGAAGAGTTGGGAGAAATAGAAAAAGAAATATTAGCAAAATATAATATAAACACAAATGATTTTGATGTAAAAGAAATTCCATTTTTACGGATAAAGGGACAATTAAGAAATGCCCTAATAGAAGTAAAAAATCTCACAATGGAAACAGAAGATGACGAATTATATGAAAACACTAAAAAAATCACATTAAAATTTGATTTACCAAGCGGAGTTTACGCAACAACGTTCTTAGAGAACTTCTTTATTTTGGAAGAAGTTAGAAATTAAAACTCTCAATATCTACCAACGATTTTCTTGAATCCATTTTTAAATAAAGGATAATTTACTAAAATTCCAAATATCGAAAAAATAAATAATAAGACAATAAAAAATCGCGTTTTAGAAACTCCTTTAAGAATATTTGAAGAAATATCTGTTCCAATAATCGCATTATCAACGACTTCTACATCATCCGAAACATCATCATCTCCATTAACATTACTATTCGACAAATCTTCCTGGCTAACAACTGATTCATTAATTTCTTTAATAAACAATTCAACCTTTCCATACCTATTCAAACTCAACACCTTAACATAAATATCGTAATATCCATCCAGATCTAAATCTTTCTTAACAAATTGATTAATCCCTAACAAATAATAAGTTGGTATAGATTCTATACTTAGGTTAACTTTACCCTCTTCACTAGATTTATAATTTTTAATCAAATGTTTCTCTGAATTATATTTAAAATTAAAACTACTTCCAACAGTCAATGTTCTATCAACTCCTTCACTAGTCAAGACAGAATAAGTGATACCACCACCTCCTCCACCACCAGAAGAAGAAACAACAGGAGTGTCTACAACAGGATTATCTACAACAGGAGCAGTAGCTCCCAGAAGATTTAGTGGAAAATAATCAGTATTATTTGTTGTTAAATTATAAGCAACATCACAAACTCCAGTTCCATTAGAATCAACACACGACACAGAATATCCAGAACCACCTAAATCATACCAATAATTACCTCTAGAAGAAGAATTCCATTGGTTGGTCAGATTGTCTTCAGAAACAAATAAGTTTATGGATTTAATGATATTTTCATAAAGTAAATTATTATAAGATCCATTAAAATAAATAGCAATACCAGAAGAAGAATTGTTAGAAGTGAAATTGTTAAAAGTGAAATTATTTCCAACAGCATCTTGACCATACAAAGCAGAAGCATTCTCCATGAAGACAAATATATTATTATAAACAAACGAGTTCACAGAACCAGATATGTTAATACCGGAAGAAGACATATTATAAATTGTATTATTTCGTATTGTGTTATTGTCGGAAAATAATTTTATACCAGTTGAAGAATTACTCAAAGTGTTAGAAGTTAATATATTATTTGTAGTAGTATCCCCGATAGCTATACAAGAATGAGACATTGTTGATATTATATTATTAGATATTGTACTATTCAACGAAATAAACAAAGATATGCCGGTAGAAGTATCACTCAAAGTATTGAGAGTCAGTATATTATTATCACCATCAATAACGATACCAGAAGCAGACATGTTAAAAATTATATTACTAGATATTATACTATTATCAGAATACAATCTTATACCAACTATAGAATTATTCAAAGTGTTATAAGTAAAAGTATTGTTAACACCATAAGTAACGATACCAGAATTAGACATATCATAAATTGTATTACTATTAATAGTATTATTTGAAGAGGAAATATTCAGACCAACAAACGACATATTCAATATATTATTTTTGAAAAGATTATTAGAACCAACCATAACAACTGAAACATCAGAATTATTAAATACAGTATTATAATTTATTGTATTATTATCAGATAAAATATTAAATCCTATTGAAGAATTACTTAAACGATTATAAATAAATTCGTTATCGGGACCAGAAACATTTATGGATGTACTTAATATATTATATATATCGTTTTCATGTAATCTATTATTTGAAGATCCAATGTTTACACCAACACTAGAATTATACACATTATTAGAAAACATATCATTAGAAGATCCTAGAATATTGATTCCTAAAGAAGACATTCCATAGATAGTATTAAAATTTATTGTATTATCATCAGATAAAATATTAAATCCCATTAGAGAATTACTTAAACGATTATGTTCAAACGAATTATAAGAGCCTGAAACATTTATACAAGTTCCAGATATACTTGTGCAATTATTATAATCAAAAACACTATCATTAGAAAGAATTGTAACACCTATACTAGAATTGTAAAAATTATTAGAAGAGATATTATTAGAAGAAGAATTAACCCAAATAGTAAATGAAGAAATATTGTAAAAATCGTTATCAGTAATAAGACTATCATCGCCAGAAACGTTTATTCCGACTGAAGAAATATTGTAAAACACATTACTATCAACACTATTATTATCTCCTATTCCAATTACCATACCATCATTGGTATAATTTAAAACATTATTAGAAAATATATTATTAGAACCTAAAACGTTAACACCAACAGAAGAGATATTAGAAAATATATTATTAGAAAACACATTATTATCAGAACCTGTAACAACAGATATACCAATAAAAGAATTATCCAAAGTATTATTTGAAAAAGTATTACTATCACCACTGACATTTATACCAACAACAGACATATTATAAATAATATTATTACTAAAGACACTATCATTTGAATATTCACCAACAAAAAGACCAACCAAAGAATCGCTAAAATTATTATTTGAAAAAGTATTATTATCATCACTAACATTAATACCAACAACAGACATGTTGAAAATAACATTGCTATCAATAATATTATTTAAAGATCCAAGATCAAAATAAACTCCAATTAAAGAATCATTCAAAATATTAGAAGATAAAATATTATTAGATTCTGAAACATTAATACCAACCAAAGACATATTATAAATAATATTGTTACTAACAATATTGTTCTCTGAGAACACGTTAATTCCGATAGAAGAATTGCTCAAATTATTAGCAGAAATTGTATTATTGTTTCCCTCAATACTAACAGCATAATTTGATATATTATATAGGTAATTATTACTAATAATATTGTCAGAAGATTCCGAACCCAAATAGAAACCATCTCCAGAATCATTTAAAATATTAGAAGATATATTATTATTAGAGGCGCTCATATAAATTCCAAAAGATGATATCTCTGATATAACATTCGAATTTATTATATTATTGTTAGAATTAGTATTCAAATAGAAACCAACATTAGAAACACTTATATTGTTACTCGAGAAAGTATTATTATTAGAATTCGTAACGTTAATACCAGTAAAAGACATATTGAAAATAATATTTTCTGTTATTAAGTTATCAATGGAAGTACTGTTTATATCAAAAGCAATTTTGGAATCATTTAAAATATTATTTGAAAAAGTATTATTTTCTGCAGAAACGATTTTAATACTAGAATCATACATATTATAAAGAATATTGTTATCAATTAAATTATTATTATCGTAAACAAAAAATCCAACACTTGAATTACTCAAATTATTATATGAGAACGAATTGTTCTCTCCATAAACATTAATAGCAGAAAAAGATATATTATAAATCAAATTATAGTGAATAACACTATTGTATGCATTTATCCCTAGCTCAATACCTATGAAAGAATTACTTATATTGTTATCTCTAAACGTACTCTCTCTTCCAAATACTTTAACAGCATAATTAGACATCCCAGAAATTACATTCGAATTTATTATATTATGATGAGAGGCTACATGATCTAACATCAATCCATATTTTGAATCGTTCAAAATATTATTAGAAAATGTATTATTATAACCAAAAACTTTAACAGCATAATTTGACATATTTGTAATTATATTATTATCGGCAATATTATTGAATGAGATGCTCTTTAAATAAATACCAGAATAAGAATCACTAAAATTATTATATGAAAAAGTACTATTATGACCAGACATATTAACACCAGAAATAGAAATCCTGGAAAAGATATTTGAATCGACTGTATTGTTATATGAAAAAGAATTCAATACAATACCCATCGCTGAATCTGTTAAGGTATTATTAGAGAAAGTGCTATTATAACCAGAAATAGAAAAGCCAGAAGAAGACATATTGAAGATTGTATTATTATCAATCATATTATTATAAGAAGCATTATCAAAAGATATACCAATTACTGAATCTGTTAAATTATTATTCGAAAAAGTATTGTTATATCCAGAAACATTAATACCGTAAACGTCCATATAAAAAATATCATTATTATTTACAATATTGTTAGAAGAGTCAGAATTAAAGAATATACCAATCCACGACTCACTTAAATTATTATAAGAAATATTATTCCCTGAACCAAAAATTTCAATCCCCGGGGCAGTCATATTAAATATTATATTATCTTCAATCGTATTATTATACCCTTCCAAGAAAATTCCATATTTAGAACTAGATAAACTTATATTTTCAATTACTGAATTATTAACATTAAAAAGAAAAATTGGGTAATTCAATATATGCCCTTCAACATTTACATTGTCACTATTTCTTAAAATTAGAAATCCTAAATTCGAAACCGTCACGGGATCATAATCATGATTAGAATTAAATTCATCGAAATAAATAAGTTTTCCACTACTAAGATTATTTACACCAGAAATATCAATACTACGAAAAACATCTATACTATCATAATCTAAATCTAAATCGTTATTAGAAAATGTAGTATTAATTAAAGTCAAATTATCACTGCCTGACAAATATAAACCAATTGAAGAATTACTTAAAATATTATCATTAAAGATACTTTCATTTCCAGAAACATTTATACCAACATCAGACATATTGTTAACTATATTATTTGAAAAAGTATTGTTATTAGAAAGAACAGAAACTCCAATAGAAGAATTATCTAAAATATTATTATTAACAGAATTATTAATACCAGAAATATTCATCACAATAGAGAATGTATCATAAAAGTTATTTAAATCAATCAAATTATTTTCAGAGATTATTTTCAATCCAATTCCAGATTTATTAAAAACATTACTTGAAATATTATTAGAATCACCACTAATATAAATTGAAATTCCATTAGAATCTAAAATATTATTATTTATTGAATTTGAAACATTTTGAATTGAAATCCCAACTGTAGAATCACTGATATTATTATAATATACGGTATTGTTTGTATCATTAACTACTATCCCATAACCAGACATATTAGAAATAACATTACTATCAATTGTATTATTTATCGCTCCTATATCAAAATAAAATCCGAGTACAGAATCATTCAAAGTATTACTCAAAAAAGTATTATTTTCTCCTGAAACCCTAATTCCAGAATCCGAAATATCGAAAATAACATTACTATCTACTTTGTTATTATCAGATGAAAGAATTATCCCATTTCCAGAATCATTCAATATGTTAGAATATAAAAAGTTATTAAAAAATTCCGGAATTGAATAAATGTAGGCGCTTCCACTCGCACTTCCAAGATCATCATCACCATAAGAACCAACAACCAAACTATCGCCATCTATACTAACACTACCGCCAAAAGAATCACTAACATTCCCATCACTGGCAACTAATTTTTGAACTTCATTCCAACTACCACTACCATTACGCTCAAAAACATAAGAACTACCCTGATTCATATTCCCACCAATATCATCACCCATAGCTCCAATTATTAAATTATCACCATCTATACCAACATTATAACCAAAATAATCACTTGTATTACCATCACTGGCAGTTAATTTCTGAACTTCATTCCAACTATCGCTAGAATTACGCTTAAAGATATAAGAACTACCCTGACTAGCATTTACACCAATGTCTTCCCCCTTAGCTCCGACGATTAAATAATTGCCATCTAGACTAACACTAAAACCAAAATAATCATTTGCAACAAGATCAACATTAGTTACATTTTGAATTGAATTCCAAGAACCACTAAAATTACGTTCGTAAATATTAATTGTTCCGTTATCAGCATGTGCTTGTATCGCTAAATAGTTACCATCCAGACTTATTGTTCTAGCTGGAAGATTTCCATCGTAATTAAATGGATAATCTATCACTTGAGTTTGATTCCAAAAACCACTAGAATTACGTTCGTAAATGTAGATATCAGATTCTGCCCTTGGAATAAATTCAATAGCATAATCATCATAATCCACAACAGCCAGATAATCTCCACTCACATCAACATTACTACCAAATCCTTCATTCCCAATTATTTTTTGAGCTTGATTCCAAAAACCACTAGAATTACGTTCGTAAATATAAATACTATCATTAGATTTCGCACCAATTACAATATAATCATTGCTAATATCAACACTTTTACCAAAATAAGCGTTAATTGGATTATCACTAGCTGTTATATTTTGAATTTCATTCCATCTATTTTCCTCATCTTTTTCAAAGATATAAACACCAGCATTTGGAGCATTATTCCCAACAACTAAATAGTTACCATCTAAACTAACATCATAACCAAAATAATCAGTAACATCACCATCACTCGCCGTAAGCTTTTGACTCTCATTAAAATCCTCGTCAGGAGCATAATTTAAAAGAAAAAAATCATCTTCTGAGAAATAAATACTAGAATTCGAAATGTTAAAAATTCTGTTATTATTAACGACATTTCTAGAAGAGTTATAATTAAAATACAAACCATAATCAGAACCATTAATAATATTATAAGAAATTGTATTATTTACTCCAGAAATATAAACACTATAATTTAACACATTCGAAATATTGTTATTATTTATAACATTATTAGAAGAATCCACATCAGCATCTATTCCATAAAAAGACATATTAGATATCACATTATTAGACATAGTATTATTATTTGAATCCTCTAAGATAACACCTTCTTCTGTATTAGATAGACTCACATTATTAATAATTGAATTACTAACGTTAATAAAAATTATTGGCAAATTCAATTCAAAATCTTCAACATTAACACTATCACTATTTCTCAAAATCAAAAATCCTAAATCTTCTGCACTAGTTAGATTGTAAACATAACTTACGGCTGAATCGTTAAAATATATTTTCTTTGCACTGCTCAATATGTTTTCCCCACTAATATTAATAGAACGAAAAACATTTATCGTATCATAATCTAAATCTAAATCATTATTATTAGAAAAAGTATTATTAATTAGTGTTATATTTTCACTCGCAATTAAATAAAGACCTACAGTTGAATCATTAATAATACTATTTGAAAGAGTATTATTATGAGAATAATTAAAAACAACTCCAGAAGAAGACATGTTAGAGATTAAACCATTGTCAATTGTATTATTAAAAGACTCACTCATAAAATAAAATCCATATTTAGAATTAGTTAAATTATTATAAGAAAAGATGTTATCATCACCACTAATATTAACAGAAATATTTTCAGAATTAGAAACCACATTATGGTCAAAAATATTATCATCAGCTAAAGAAGTAATGTGAACACCAAAAGAAACATCTTCCAAATTATTATAAGAGAATGTATTATAATCACTAGCAACATAAAAACCATAAGAATACATGTCAGAGATATTATTATAATCAAAAAGACTATTATTAGAAAAAGAGCTAATATAAAAACCATAACCAGAATTGCTTAAAGCATTATCAGTAAAGTTATTATTATCACCAGAGACATAAAAACTAGAATCAGAATTACTTAAAATATTATCAGTCAAATTATTATCATCACCAATAATATAAAAACCATAATTAGACATATTAAAAATATTATTATTCCTAAATATACTTCCATTGCTAGTAATATAAAAGCCAGAGACAGAATTGTTTAAAGCATTATCAATAAAATTATTATCATTACCAGAAATAGTAAAACCATAATTAGATATATTAAAAATATTATTATTTTCAATAGAATTTCCATTACCAGAAACAGAAAAAGCATAATGAGACATATCGGAAATATTGTTATCTGTAAAATTGCCATTATTGGAAACTGCAGCAATATAAAAACCATACTCAGAATTGTTTAAAGTATTATCAGTAAAGTTATTATAATCACCATAAACATAAAAACTATAAGAAGACATATCGGAAATGTTGTTAGAATCAAACCTATTTTCATCACCAGAAATAGTAAAACCATAATCAGAATTATTTAAAGTATTATTTGAAAAAGTATTATTTGAACTAGAAACATTAATTCCGACAGAAGACATATCAAAAATTGTATTATCATTTATGGTATTATCAACAGATCCTAACCCGAAATAAAGACCAATAGAGGCATTCTCTAAACTATTATTAAACAAAGTATTGTTACTAGAGTTAGTGATACCAATAGCATAATCAGATATATCAGAAATTGTATTGTTAATTATAGTATTATTAGTAGAATTTTCATCAAAATCAAATCCAGTAGCTGAGTTTGTCAAATTATTATTAGAAAAAATATTATTAGAACCATTTACATTAACGCTATAAAAAGAAATATTAAAGAATAAATTATTATTTATTGTATTATCATCTCCTTCTAAAATAAATCCGTCATTAGATTCAATTATACTCATATCACTAAAGTTCGAACTACTAACATTAAATAAAACAATCGGATAATGCAATACATAACTTTCCCTGACAGTTATATTAAAAGCATTTCTCAAAATCAAAAATCCCAAATCAACTGCACTCCTAGAATTATATGTATAATTAGACATTGAATCATTAAAATATATTTTTGTACCATCACCTAAAACATTGATTCCAGTAATATTAATTGTACGAAAACTGTTCACATTACTATAATTTATATCCAAAGTATTATCAGAAAAAACAATATCAGATAAAGTTAAGTTATCACAATCAAACAAATAAAGGCCAACAGATGAACTAGAAAATCTATCATTAGAAAAATTATTAGTATCACCTGAAACAAAAACTCCATTCGAAAATAAGTTAGACAAAGTGTTATTGTCCCCGCTAACATTAATTCCATAAGAGGACATACTAGAAATTGTATTATCGTCTATTATATTGTTGTCAGACGATATAATAATCCCCATAACAGAATCATTCAAAAAGTTATCAGACAATGTGTTATTATCTACCGATATATTAATAGAAAAATTAGACATATTCAAAATTCTGTTCCCAGATATAATATTATTCGCAGAAGCTAAATTTATTCCTCCTAAAGATATGCTTAAATTATTATAAGAAAATGTATTATTAGAAACATAAACATCAACACTATAAGAAGACATATTTGAAATCACATTATTGGATATGGTATTATTAGACGAATTAACAATAATTCCTTTCACAAAATCATTCAAAGTATTATTTGATAGGGTATTCCCCCATTCAATCAATCGTATACCATAAGAAGATGTATTAAATATTATATTATTAGAAACAATATTCGCAATACTTTCAAGATATATGCCGCCAGAAATCATATTAGAGATTGTATTGTTAGAGATTGTATTGTTGTAAGAAATTTTATCTTGCCAAAACATTGGTATTACTTTTTCAATAAAAACACCATAATCAGAATTCTCGAAAACATTATTAATAATTCTAGTATTATTATTTTCACCATAAGAATAAAATCCATAAGAAGACATATTAGAAATTGTATTATTATTAATCACATTACCTAAAGAGATATTTTCTAACTTAAAACCAATACTAGTATTACTCAAAAAATTATTAGAAAAAGTATTATTATCCCCATTATACGCTAAAATACCATAAGAGGACATATTTGAAATTATATTGTTATCAATCAAATTTATATTAGAATACACATCAAAACCAATCTCCGAATTACTTACATTATTTAATGAAAAATTATTATCATCATCATTAACCCGTATTCCAAAAGAAGAAACATTATCAAAAATATTACTAGTAATCACATTCTCAGAACCAGAGACATTCATACCATAAGAGAACATATTTAAGAAAATATTTTCGTTAACAGTATTATTTGAAGAAAAAGAACTAAACGAAAAAGCAGAACCCAAATTCATTAAAGTATTATTAAAAAATCTATTATTAGAACCAGAAACATTAATCCCGAGAAAAGTTATATCAACAATTGTATTATTTTTCACGATATTATCAAATGAACTAGCACCAAACAAGAATCCATTTTCAGAATCACTCAAACGATTATTAAAGAAAGTGTTATTAGAACCAGAAACATTAACAAAAAGCGATGACATATTTTCAATACTAACATTCTCTATAGTATTATTTCTAGCCTCAGATTCAAAAGAAATACCAACACTAGAATCATTCAAAGAAACATCAGAAATATAGCTATTAGAACCTGAAAGTTTTATAGCAGTTTCAAATCCACTTATAGAAAGATTATATATTATCGTATCATTATAACCATTTGTATCAATTCCTATGATTATTCCCGTTGAATTTATTAAAGTTCCATTTCCATTAATTCTCACATTATTAGCTTCGACAATAAGGCAAGCGCTCATCTCCGATCCAGTAAAAACGAAATCTTTATTAATAATATAATCCGAGTCAGATCGATTCAAATATGCACAACCATCAACTTCTGTTAGAGCAGAAACTACTGGAATTAAAAAAGACATTAAAACAAAAGACATCGTCACTAAAACAAATAATAACCTCCCCTTTTCCATCCTAAAATAAATCATTTGTTATTTATAAATATACCCACAAAATCAGCAATCACCCTCTATTATAACAAATATTATTCACAAATATCGTTATATTTTACAATATATTTATTACCCCAGAGTAATCTTTTTAAGCTCTCTTTCTCTTTCCCTTAACTTTATTCAAACTTAGCTTCTTCAATCTTGAATAAAGCAGAATAAAACCAGCGCCTGATATACCTAATCCGAATAAGAAAATAGGCCAATTAAAATAAGATGGAATATAATTTGAGACAATTTGAGCGAACTCTACATTATTTTTTAAACCAAAAAAGTCCCTAGCAAATCCTCCCCCGAAAATAATCTTACCAAAGTCATACAGCCATACAAACAAACAAACTAAAACTCCGAGAATCATCAAAGACCATTCCTTCCAATTTATATTAACTTTAATACCCAAATCTTCAAAGTGGATAATAAGAACAGTAAAAGAAATAAATGCAATACACCATAACAATGGAGACAAAACAGGACCAATCCACGTCCAGGGAATCAAAAATAGAACGTCCCATGTCAATAAAGAGGCCGGCCAGTCCAGAGCCCATTTCAAGGTAATATAATAAAAGATATCCCATATCGCAAAAGCATAAATAAAATATGCAAATCTTTCATACGCTTTCTTCCCAGCAAGCATAGCTATAGTCACCAACATAATAATCGTCGCAATTTCTCTCACAAACTCCACACTAAGTACAGAAGGATCTAGAAATCCTCTCAAAGGGAACAAGGGTACATTATTGTAAAATAGTTTACGTATATATACAACAACAGCTCCTTCAACAAAACCAAAAGCCATAGCAAAAAAACCAACTATCAATAACTTATTCACACTCTCTCTCTTCATATTATTCTAATATTATTCTCATATTTAAATATTACCAAACAGATAAATATATTATAAAAATAGGAAAATTAAAACTTATACGATTTTTTGTAATAATTATATATTTCTGGAATAGCATTTAACAAAGCACCACCAACGCCACCAACAACACCCAATAAAACACCCGAACATGCATCAACAGTATATTGTATTGTAACAGGGGATTCTTTTAAAACTTCAACATAATCATTAATGTTTTCTCCCAAAACAACGCCACCAACAACACCCAAAACAACCCCAACACCAGCACCAATACGCGCCTTTTTTTTTATCTTTTTCCAAACCCCAAATTCCTCATAAAACATTTCAAAATGATCATCAATCGAGTTTATCTTTTTTACTTTTTTATTTTTATACATATTACACCTTTAATTTCCTATAAGATAAAAAACGCCTTTTAAATCTTTCATTGAAAAATTAAAAAATATTATATAAAAATTCAGTTCCTCCACCCGAAACGGAATAAAAGTGTTCATTTAGAGTAGAATTAATTTTACTTTTAAAAATTAACCATTATTGGTTTTTGGCTTTTAGCTTGTTTACGTAATGTTCTTTCAACCTCACCTATCCTTCCCTTTTGCCTTAAGTTTTCTATTTGTTCAAATTGTATATTCGTTTCATGAGGTTTACATCCTGGCGGGCACATAATACAACTTCTTGAATTAACATAATCTAGAACTTTATCCCTATTTCCAGATTGCCAAATTTCGCTAAAACTATTTTTTGTTAAATCTCCCAATTCATATTTCGGATTTAGATTTCTATCACAACAATTATATAATTTTCCACTTGGACCAACTTCAGCATATAATCCTGTCCCCCGACATTCACCATAGTTTCTCGTATTCTCTTTTAATGCATCATACCTACATTTTACATTAATCACATTAACATCAGTATCTTTCAAAATACCCTTTACTCCAATTTCAACAGTTTCATAAGCCTCATCCAAAAGATCTTTCGTTAATTGATTATCAGTATAATTATCAAAGCAAGGTCTGTACATAACAAAATCAATTCCCCCTCCAGTTTTATCAACAATTTCCCTGATTCTTTTTCCTGTTTCAACTAAATCACCCTTATTAACCTCATTCATTATAACACCGACGCCAATTTTCGTTTCTTCTTTATTCAATGAGCCTCGTGCAAGCGTTTCTATAGTTCTTAATGTTCGATTTAATGCTCCTTTTGCCAGAGGTTGATGAAAAAGATCATAAACCTCATCAGTTCCACAATTCAAACTAACTCGAACAAGTTTTGGAGAGGCTTCCAAGGTTTTGTATATTCTTGCTTCAGAGACAGCATTTCCATTCGTATAAATCACGCTATCACAATTTCTTTTTGTAACATGCGCAACCAAATCTTCTAATCCCCTAAACAAAAACGGTTCTCCCCCTCCTGTAAATATTATTCCCTTTACTCCCTCATCAATTATTTTATCGAGCATTTCTTTCGCGAAATCAACACTTTGCATATGTGATTCTGGATCCTTAAAATCATTTCTTTCCCAAACCCCCGTTAATTTTTTTATCAATTCATAAGAACAAGACGGACATCTATTCGAACAATTTGTAGTCGGTACAAATTCGGCACAATAAGGTTTTATATTCATATAATCTCCTTCGAGCACTTTTTCAACAATATCATCATGAAAAACCCAATTAGTTGGTGATAAGAAATCAAGTTTATCTTGTTCTTTAATTTTAATTTCAGTCTTCATATAGTATTAAACGTCGTAGAGAATTTAACAATTGTCAATATATTTATTTTCCAAAATATAATGAATAATGAAGAATATTGAACTATCCGTCCCTTGTGAATATATTTAGATATACTTTCACTAGTGTATATATTGGAAAAGCTTTAAATATATTTATAACATATATATATAAGGTATTAGTCAAAATGAAAAGAAAAATAATCAAACAAGGACATAACACATTAACAATTACATTACCTAGCAAATGGGCCAAAAATTTTAATCTTAAGTCTGGAGATGAAATTGATTTAAACGAAAGGGAAAATGGATTAATATTATCAACAGAGCGAGGCAATAGAGATTCTAAAACCGAGATAGATATAACTGGTTTGGATATACCTTCCATATGGAAATATTTTATGGCTGCTTATCGAGAAGGATATAACGAAGTTAAGGTTAAGTTTGATCCAAAAGAAACATATGGCAATCCGTATAAATTTGCAACGGCACATAAATTCGATACCAAATATAGTAAAAAGATTATGGGATATTCTCCCGTTGAAACGATTCAGGGAATAACTAGTAGATTTATCGGTTTCGAAATTATGGAACATCATGCAGATTATTGCATTATCAAGGCGATGTCAGAACCTACTAGCAAGGAATTTGATACATCATTAAGAAGAGTTTTTCTTTTGATTCAGCAAATGGCTGAAGATAGTGTAGAAGCTTTGAAAACAAAAAAAGTAGAGATATTAAAACATATACATGATGTTGATATTAACGTAGATAAATTTCATGATTATTGTTTAAGAGTTCTAAATAAAACTGGTTTTAAAGGATTTAAAACTCATCTAATGTTTCCTAGTCTTTATATTTTAGAGTTATTGGCCGACGAGTTCAAGAGCATAGGAAATCATATCTATAAGGACGTTGCAGATATCGAATTAAACAGTATACTTCCAATGGCAGAATTAGTCCTAGAGCAGTTTGGAATGTATTCTGACTTATTTTACAAATTTAACAAAAGTAAGGTTGTTGAAATTTCCAATAAAGATTTTCAGATTCATTCCTATTTACCTGAATTCTATAAAAAAAGTCATAAGAAAAAACCCAGCCTAAGCGACGACGAATTAGAAATCTTCACCCATTTTAGAAGAATCAGTAAATACATTAATTCCTTACTTGAATTAAGAATTGAAATGGAATTCTAAGATCCCATCCACCAGGAACGGAATAGAAGTATTCATTTAAAAAAAATCTAGGATTTAATTAATCATCACACAAACCATTAGTTTTACAAAAAGCATCTACTCCTCCAGTCCCAATACAGGCTTCCCCAATATTAATTGGTTTTATCTCGCAATTTCCTGTGATAGCATTACAAGTATTCTTCCTGCAATAAGTATCATCAACACTTTGACAATTAATAGTTGTTGCAGGATTCAATTCGCATGTGTTTGTTGACTTATCACAATAAAGAGTTCCATTACATATATTTCCATCTTCAAATTTTTTACAATCAACAGTTTCCCTACACTGACATTTCTTATAGGATAGTGTCTTGTTAAAGTTCCAGTTACCTTCACAAATACCTTTTTCAGTACAAACAGAATCAAAACAACCATCTTCTTTCCAACAATCTTCTCCAATATTTTGTGCCTTCATTTTACAGTTTCCAGTTGTAGCATTACATGTATTCTTAATACAGTAAGTATCAGACACATTTTGACAATTTACTATCGTAGCTTCATTTAAGATGCATTTATTTATCACCTTATTACAATAAAGGGTTCCATCACAAACATCTCCATTTTCTAAAGCATCGCAATCAGAATTCTGCTCACACTCACAAACATTTTCCTTACCTGAAACACAAAGTCCTGCAGTACAAGAATCTCCCGATGTACAACTATTACCATCGTCGCACAATTCTCCCTGATTAAGTGGGTTCAAACTACATTTTCCTGTCTTAGGATCACAAGTATTTTTCATACAAATCGTATTTGCACCCTTCCCACAAGAAACAATTGTTGGGGGAGCTACTTCGCACTGGTGATTGAATTTATTACAGTAAAGAATTCCATCACAAAGGTTCCCATTTTCTAAAGCATCGCAATCAGAATGATCTTCACATTGACAAGATTCAATTTCATAATCGAAAGTTCCCCTCATACATTCCCCCTCAGAACAAAAGTCTTTATTTCTACAAGAAGGATCCCCTCCCTTCTCACAAATTGTCTTCTCCGGAAGATCTACAACCTCACATTTCCCATTTTTAGGATTACACGAATTAATTCTACAATCTTCTCCTAAGCCATAACAATCAACAACGCTCGAAAAATTTAATTTGCATCTCTGGTCTCTTGGAGCAACATTCCCTCCAACCTCACAATAATAAATCCCCGTACACAAATTTTCATCCTCAAATTGATTACAATCTTTGTCAATATCACAGACGAAAGTATCTATAGGGTTAATTTTCCTTTCTTTCTTAACTAATCCAGACCACCAAGGTCTTTTCTCTCTTTTTTCTTCAAGGCTTGTTGTATTTACATAAATTTTTGTTTCAATATCTACCCGAAAAAGCCAAAAAAGTTTTCCTTTATTGATTAATGTAATAACATAGAATGGAAAACCTTCGTCTTCTTCAACTTCAACATCTTTTACTTCTCCCTCAGAGGCATATTTTTGGTTTACGGTTCCAATCTTATTCTGAAATGAGAAATCTTTTCCAGGAGTTTTATACTGAATAAAAAGTTCATTACCTTTCACATTAGGTAGATTAAATGAAATCTCTGTAAAATTAGATGGTTTTTTCTCAGCAACAGTCCCTTCCCCAGTTGAACCAGTAACTATTGGAAGATTTTCAATATCTACTTGTTGGTCCTCCACTGTATCATCATTTTCTGTTTCTGGAGTAGGTTCTGCTTCGTGAACCACCGGTTGAATACATCCTGTTTCAGTACATCCCTCAGAGCATTCTGTTTCAGTATAATTGCATATTTCTGCTTCTTCAGTAATTGGAAAATAAAAAATCCCATCATCACAAATACTCTCACATGTTTGAAGAATTATCTCAGAAGCACAATCAAGATAACTTAAATCACAGCCATTATCACAAAAGGTTCGATTACAGTACTCACATAATTCACTTCTTACATTAAAGGTTCCATTAGAATAAAATATATCATCGATGCAGTAATCATCACAAGCAACTTCCACAGCACTAGAAAATACAAGACTAAAAAAGAAAAGTAAAAATAACAATACCAGACCCCCTTTGTTCAACATAAGTATACTATGAATATTATTATATATAAAACTTTTCTAAAAAAGATTCTCTAGAGAAAGTTCAATTCCCTCCGCCCAAAACGAATTAGAAGTGTTCGTTTACGAATAGAATTAATACCCTAACTGATAGTAGCTTCCTTACAATTATGAGCATAGTCTTAGCACTTAATTGCCCAGCAAAAATAGGATCCTTTGCCTTCACTCTTGTAAGCATTATATTTTCAATGTAGGCTCTATCAACCAAAATATATTCTGGAAGTCTCTCAAGTAATTTAGAAATGAAATTTAATTTTGTTTTCTTAATTCATCTAAGAAATTTACAAAAACATTTCTTCGAACAGATGAAGGTGAACAAAATTTACATTCTTCTCCAGTTAAACAACCCAAATCTTTAATTCTTTCTTTACTTGTCCAAATATCTTTAAAGGATTTTTCCAAGATATTCCCATAAGGGTTAATCCCACTATATGTTTTATGTCCACAAGCATAAACATTTGCATCTGGACCAATACAAGCCCAAAAATGCTTGTTATAACATTTTAATCCTTTAGAATTAAATGCTGAACTATCTTTAGAAATATCCTTATCAGTATAAACTGAATTTACAGTAAATTTTCCATCTTTTAAATCTAAAGCTTCCGCTCCTTTAAGACCAGCTTTAATTTCTGGAGATATTTTATGAATAAAATCTAAATTAGTAAAATCAACACGATATCTTATTTCATCAACTCCTACTTTTTTCATTAATTCTGCTGTTTTAAATATTTCACCATAATTATCAGTTCCAATAACATAGCTCACAGTTAATCTTGGATCAAGACCTTTTGAAGAATCTCTTTTTGAAACCATCTCTTCAAGGCTATGTACAATTCTCTCAAATCCCAGTGCTCCCTTCAAATTTTTAAAGATCTCTTCTGAACCTGCATCTAAACTTACATTTACCTTATCTGTTTTAAGTACATAGTCAAGATATTTTTTTTTACCATAAAGTAAGTCTAAATTAAGCCCATTTGTAAAAACAATTATCTCTTTTCCCAAATCATTTAATAATTCAATTCCTGGAATTATTGCAGGGTTAACAAGAGGTTCTCCAGTAGTCCCACAAAATTTAACAGTTTCTACTTTAAAATCATTCACTTTAAATTCGTTAAGTTTATTGATTATACTAATCATTTCAGAATTTCCAATCCCGTTCGGCAAATTTTTATTTGTTAAAACTTTTCCAAAACAATGTTTACAAGCTAAATTACAAGAAGAACTTGGTTGAATTTCAACTTCGTAAGGAGGAACAATTTTCCCATCCAAAACAGTAGATAACATTTTTTCATGATTTTCGAGAAGTTGTCTCTCATAATCGCAAGGAGGATCCCCATTATTCATAAAACTTTCAAATTTTTTTATATTTGCAGTTTCTTCAAAAGGTATGTTTATGGAAATGAGCCTATCTAATTCTTTTAACATATTTAATATAGATTAATCTTAAATATAACTTTAGTCAATATCTTTTCAAGAAAGCATAGGGCATCCTATCCAATATATTTAAGGATATTTTCCTTATTGTAATTTAAAAAGGTTTAGAAATAAGAAAATCATCCCTCCACCCAGAATCGAACTGGGACAACGCGGGCTCTGCATAACAGAACCGTATTATACGGGCTCAAACGTTATCATCCTTATGTGCAAATAGCACCATGTCAAACGCACTTCTACAGCCACGCGCTCTACCTTTGAGCTATGGAGGGAATTTATGACCTATATAGTTCTTTATGAAGCAACTCGTTTGCTACTTTGAGCTATGAAGGGATAATAATCAAAGATAAAAATCGTTTATAAAGTTTGTTCTATATTGTAAATATTAGAGAAAATATTATCAAAATATTTACCAACTCCTTTTTCTCCAAATCCCCACATCTTCTTATTTCTTAATGTCCCTAAATTAGTATATCTTGATTTACCATGATGTAAATACAAATTATCATCTTCATTAAAATCTGTATAATAATCCCACTCTTTACTGAAATAAACAAAAATATTATTCTTGGGCAAATTATCAGAACCAAAAAACACTTGTTCAGAAGTTGGGTCCAATATAACAAACGCTTTCTCATTTTCTCCAATAACAAATGAAAACCCTATATGCGCATGACCTAAATCCTCATTATAAAAAACAGTGGCATTAGGATGTTTGTTTTCTATAAAAGTTAGAAGAAGATTTTTAGATGCTCTCCCACAACAAATGTATGGGAACGTCTTCTTACAATTAACACCTTTCATAAAGGCATAATGCATATAAGCAAATCCATAAATATCCTCTATTTGCTCCATTAATTCTTCCATAGATCCTACTCTAATCGTAACGTAATCTGCAAGATCCTTATACTTATCTAAAATTCTTTCTTTAATCATTTTACGATTATGTCTTCTACCACCCGTAAAAAAAACATTCTCACTTACTCTATCATGAATAGCACTTTTCTCTCCATTCTCAATATCAGCCAACTTAATACCAAAAGTATCATCTAACCTATCTTCTAAAACACTCGTCCTAACAGAAAAAGGAAAATTAGCAACATTCAATTTTTTAAAATAAGTTTTCATCATAAATCATATCACTCTAACTTCTTCCCACTCAATAACTCTCTCAACTTCTTCCTCAACTCCTCAATCTTAACTCGAATCTGCTTTTCACTATCCCTATCACGAACAGTAACAGAATCGTCTTCCAGGCTATCAAAATCAACAGTAATAGCAAACGGTATACCCTTAGTCGCGCTCCTCAAATACCTCTTCCCAATACTTCCACTAACATCATAATCAACAATAAAATCTTTCTCTAATGTTTTCTTGACTTTTTCAGCCAATGTAATCTGCTCAGGCTTCTTCATCAAAGGAAAAATACTAACATCAATCGGTGCCATATTATATGGAATCTTAAAAACACTCTTTCCATCATCAGCATGTTTCTTATCATAAAAAATATCAATCAAAGCATAAGTCGGTCTATCAGTACCAAACGCAATTTCCAAAACATGAGGAACAAAACTTTCTCCGTTCTCTCTCTTGGCTTCTAATTTAACACCACTAGCCTTAGAATGTTGTTTCAAATCATAATCTGTTCTATCATGTACACCACAGACTTCAGTCCAACCATAATTGTTCAACTTAATCTCAACATCCCACGCATCATCAGCATAAAACGCTTTCTCATCTTCATGATGTTGCCTCAATCTAATCCTCTCAGTAGGAATCCCAAAATTTCTAAACTGACTATAAGCTAAATGAATACACCAACCATAAACCTGAGATTTAATATATCCTTTTTCTAAAGCATCAGCAATACTAATATCCTTAATATCTTTCACTTTTTTCTGATCGTCTTCAGACCAAAATGGTAATTTAACATCTTTAATTTTATCATATCCAGACCAATCATTTTTTAATACTGGATCAATAAACATCTGCCCCTCAGCCTGTGTAAACTCACGACCACGAAGAACACTTTGTCGAGGAGAAATCTCATTTCTATATGCTTTTCCAATCTGAAAAACACCAAAGGGAACTTTTTTTCTAAAATAATTATAAAATCTTTGAAAAGGTAAATATGTAGCAGTAGCAGTTTCAGGACGAAGTGATGCATCTTTACCAGCAACAACAGTCTTCATCATCAAATTCTGTTTAGAAATCTTTTCCTCAAATCGACCTTTACAACTAGGACATCCAATCTTTTTTTCACCAATAAAATCCAACAATTTCTTATCACTAAATGCATCAGCTGAAATATCAAATTTTTCCTCTATCAATTTATCAGCCCTAAAAACAGCATCACACATAGAACACTTAATCACCCTATCAGTAAAAGTATCCAAATGACCCGACGCCTTCCAAACACTATCAGGCAAAACCGTCGGCGCTTCAACTTCCATCAAACCATTAGCATTAAAAGTTTTCCTAACAGAATTCTCAACCTTATTTTTTAGCAATTTACCTAAGGGACCATAAGTATAGAACCCAGCTAAGCCACCATATATTTCAGGTGATGGACCCCAAATCAAACCAGCTTCCTGAACAAAACTTATAAAATCTCTTGTTTCAACCATACAAAAATATAGTATAAGCAACTTTTAAAGTTTTCTTAATTAATTAAAAAAACCTACCAACGAAATGCCCAACAACATAAGTAATAACAACCACAACAAAACCAATAAACAAATGCTCTAACATACCTTTCCAAACAGGCTCTCCTCTTTCCTTCGCTAACCACCAACTAAAAATTCCAATCAAAACAAAACCATAAATTACACTAACAATGATCGCCATACGTAAATCAAAGAGAAACAACAAAGCCAAAAAACTACTAGCAATAAAAAATTTAGTGAAAAAGGTTGAAATCGTCGCATCCCAAATATATTTCTTATTATTTCCCTTAATACTCTCCTTACTTAAATGAATACCTAAAGCATCCGAAAAAGAATCAGCAATTGCAATCATCAAAACACCACCAATAACAACCAACTTATTATCAGTAGAAGCCCACAACCCGACAAGTAATCCTAAAGTTGTAATTACACCACTCGACAAACCGAAACTTACACCACTTTTAACCACATCTCTCATAAGAAACAAAACCTCCTTAGATATTTAAAACTTCTGACATCGGACATCAAACTTCAAGCCTCGGATATCTGAAGCCGAGGGATCAATCTTCAATTGTCAGTCCTCAGGAACAAATATTTATATAGTCAATTTTATTTTTGATATTGCAAAATGGAGTACCAAGCAGCATCGCTATATAGTAAGGAGACAAGAGTAGCCTGTCGAGATGTTGATGAATTACGTCTTGTCACAGAGGAATATATCTTAGCACATACCGTTAACGGTAAGTTCACTGGAGATTCATCATATTTAATAAAACATAATGAATTGATGAAATATCTTAATGAATTTCCAAACACAAAATCATTAGATAAAAAAGTTGAAGCTTACGCATAATCTCAAAAATTATTATACACTCAATTTATATTGAATCTCTACTCTTTCTTTTCTTCCTTAGGCAAATCCAACTTAATATGAACATCTTTCAACTGTTGCTCACTAACACCAGATGGAGCCTCAAGCATCAAATCACGACCTTCCTTATTCTTTGGAAAAGCAATAACTTCACGAATAGATTCAGCACCTAAAATCAATTGTAAAACCCTATCAAGACCCCAAGCAATACCACCATGAGGAGGAGCTCCAAATCTCAAAGCGTCTAATAAAAAACCAAACTTCTCTCGCTGTTCCTCAGCACCGATTCCTAAAAACTCAAAAACTTTTGATTGAATTTCAGGATTGTGAATTCTAATTGAACCACCACCTAACTCACTACCATTCAAAACAACATCATAGGCAGTAGCATTACATGTTTCGGGGTTATCATTAAACTCTTCAATCTTAGGACTTGTAAAAGGATGATGAACAGCATTCCATTTTTTCTTATCTTTAGAATATTCAAAAGAAGGAAAATCAACAACCCAGCAAAAAGCAAATTCCTTAGAATCGTTTTTATCTTTTCTTAAATCAGGAGAATCAGTTCCATATTTTTCTATTGCTTCAACATACGGAATTCTAACAAATGGAGTTTCAATATCAACATCTAAAATTTCTTTCCAAATTTTCTTCAACAACTTCTCAGACAAAGCAATAATATCATCCTGATTAATAAAACTCATTTCCATATCCAATTGAGTAAACTCAGGTTGTCTATTTGCTCTCAAATCCTCATCCCTGAAACAACGAGCAATTTGAAAATATTTCTCAAAACCAGAAACCATCATCAACTGTTTAAACAATTGCGGAGATTGTGGTAAAGCATAAAAACTACCGGGCTGAGTTCTCGAAGGGACAATATAATCACGAGCACCCTCTGGAGTAGACTTCGCTAAAATCGGAGTTTCAAATTCATTAAAACCCTCTTCAACCAAAAAATCTCTAATTAATTTAATAATACGACTTCTCAAAATCAACTTCTCTTGCATCTCAGGACGTCTCATATCTAAATACCTATATTTCAATCTCAAATCTTCGTTAGTATTTTCATTCTTAATATCAAAAGGCAGAACAGGACACTTATTAAAAATATTCAATTCCTCAATACCAACCTCAACACCACCAGCAACAGATTCTTTATTCTCAGTTCCCTCAGGCCTAGTCTTAACCTCACCAATAATCTCAATACAAGCTTCCTTACTCAACTCAGCAATTTTAGAAAAACTCTCTTCATTCTTAGCAGTCACAACAGTTTGTACAGTCCCACTAACATCCCTTAATTCAATAAAACTAACCTTACCATGTTCACGAATCGCATCAATCCAACCCTTAATACAAATCTTCTCACCAACTTTACTTGGCAAATCTTTAATCATTGTCCTTTCCATTATCATACAAACAAATTCCTAACTTTAAAAAGATTTTTATGGTGTAAGCCGATGTCTATCTCTAGGAAACATTGTAACATCACGAATATTCTCTATATTCAACATCAACATTGTCAACCTTTCAAGGCCCATACCAAAACCACCATGAGGAGGAGCACCAAATCTAAAAGAATCAATATATCCTTCAAAATCCTCTGGATTCAAATCATTAGCTTTCAATCTTTCAATTAATAATTCTGGAATATGAATTCTCTGACCACCAGAAGTAATTTCCATACCCCGCCAAATAGCATCAAAACCACCAGACAAACCATCTCCCTTGGGCATAATATAAAATGGCTTACCTTTAATTGGCCAATCATGAACAAAAACAATATCATTACCATAAAGTTCTCCTAACTTCTTTTCTGCAGCAGAACTCAAATCGTATTTTTCCATTTCAACCCCTTCCTTAATCATAATTTCTTTAACCTCTGCAAATGTCAAATATTTAGATTCAGGAAGCTTCAAATCTTTAACACCAAGAATATCCAATTCCTCTGCTCTTTCTTCTTTAACCTTACTAATAATATATCGAACCGATTTAGAAAGAACACCCATAACATCCTTATCATCAACAAAACATTCTTCATAATCCAGTTGTCGTGCCTCATTCAAATGACGATTAGTATTATGTTTTTCCGCTCTCCAAACAGTAAAAATAGTAAACACTTTTTCCATTGAACATGCAACCATTTGTTTATATAATTGACAAGACTGAGACAAAAAAGCTTCTTTCTCAAAATGTTTTAACTTGTATACCTCAGTACCACCTTCGGAACTAGAACCAATAAGTGATGGAAAAACAGCTTCAATAGCACCCTCCTTAATCATAAATGCCCTAAACGCTTGCATAATAGTTGATTGAATCTTAAAAATTGCCTGAGTCCTCTGACTATGTAAATCAACAAATCGCCAATCTAACTTTTTCGGCAATTCAGTCTTAGAATAATCAGAAACATCGATAGGTAAAGGATCTTTAGCATCAGCAATAATTTTAATCTCAGTAGGCAAAATCTCTTTACCACCAGGAGCCATATCAGTATTCTTTATTTTACCCCTAACCTCAACAGCACTCTCACGCTTCAAATTGTCCATCAAAGAAAACAACTCAGCATCAGTTTTACCATTCACACCAGTAACCTGAACCCTACCAGATTTATCTTTCAAAATAATAAAGCGAATCTTCTTTAAATCTTTACTATTATGAACCCAACCCCTAAGTAAGACATCCTCATTCTCTTGCATGTCAAATAAATCTTTGATATATATTCTGTCCTTCATCTTATTAAAAAGTAAAGGGAAACTTAGTTTCCATTATTTAAATTATTAGAATTACCATTAGCAAAAACATTCAAAACCATTTCAACTAATCCATTACTCATAAAAGAACTAAACAAAAGACATATATAAAGTTTTCTAAAATCACGACAGTTTCCCCAAAACTTTTTCTCTCCAACAGTTTTCCCAACCAACAGTTTTCCTTCCTAGAGTTATCCCAACCAACGTTTCTTTTTCCCAGGGCTTTTTCTTTGCCCATAGGGTACTCTTCGAGCACAAAGAAAAAGGCCTAGGCCATATTATTCCCACTAAATCTAGAATTATTCTGTGGCATCTGACCACCAAATTCCATTGGCAAAGTTGTAAATCCATTACCATACAAAGAAAGATGAGTTGATGGACTCGTATTATTCCCGTAACCACCAAAATAGTTGCCATAAGCAGTTTGAGCCTCACTCCAAGGGATTTGCATCTTAGCACCATAAATTTGCGACCCCATAGCCGCCATAGTAAGAGGAAATGGCGATTTTTTAAAATGTCCAACAAAAGCACCGGCCTCAATAATTTTATTCATCTCATCTAATCTTCCATTCTTCTCTAACTCTTCTAAAATTCCTTTAAATGGGACATTCCCCATTCCAGGAGCAAGATGAGTATCAGCATAACCAAAATTATCAGTCAAATGCAAATGTTTAACATATGGGGCAACAGTCTCTGTTTCTTTTACAATATCTTCATCAGTAAAACCCGTCTTTTTCAACATATTAATATGACCAACATCCCACGTCATTCCAATTTGTTTTTCCGCTATCTTATTGGCCTTTTTACGACTCATATTCTCTTTATCAACAAGTAAATCTGAAAATTGTTCTCGAGATTTTTTAACAACATCAACCATTTGTTCACCTCTAGTAAAAGCCATACCCTGAGGCATATTTTCAATTGCAATAATTGGAGCTTTATTCGAAAATTTTTTATAAGATCTCATCGCTAAATTACCAAAAGTTTCAGCCGTTTTATTTACAGCAAAATCTTCAACATCAGTATATATTTGAGGAACCCCATGCATCAATTTATCTGTCTTTCCATCCTCTACAGGCATTGAAGTAATCGTTCGTAATTTCTGAATAGATTGATTTAGTAATTCTTGTTTTCTAACAGGTGCCATAATATCTGAATTTTGCCATATTCCGTCACTTTTTTTAATTGTATTAATACCTTCAGTATATTCTTTAGCTAGTTCTTTCAATTGGACTCTTTGATCCTCGCTACAAAATTCAAATGCGGTTTCAAATGTACTATTAAAGTTTAATTGAACATTATCTAAAAAAATATCTGCTTGTTGAATTCTATCATAAGCAATAGATGACATACTCCCTTTCTCAAAATCAGGTTCTCTCGTACCTGTCTTTGGGTCAAAGATAACATAATCATTTGAATATTCTTTTTTAAGTATATCTCGTTGATTTTTATTTTCTAATACTTCTTTAGGTATACGAAGTTTATCTTTATATTTTGCTAATTCAATTGGCATACGATCAATCAATTCACTAGCATGCTTATCAAAAGTAACAAGTTCAGTTATCTTTTTATCCCAATCGGTAGCATTCGCCGACATTATCTGATCTTCAGGTTCAAAATATTTCCCGCTCTTTTCCAAATCTGTTGGATTTAGATTACTAGGATCTAACGGACTATATTTTTTCTTTCTCTTCATTGGAACCAATTGTCCACTATCTTGATTAATTGCAATCAAACTCTCCTGATACCTTTCTCCATCTTTATCAGGTCTCCATTCACCACCAGGAATACCACCACTAGAATGAAACACAACAGGAACATTCCCATTTGGATTTAACTCATGCGCACTTTCAATACTTCCAAACATACGACGTTCATTATCCATCATTGCTTCTTTTCCTCCCCAACCTTTTCCTTCCGGTAAAAAACCAGCAGCATCAATCACAGGGCCATGAAGGCTAGGTCTTACTCCAGATAATTTCATCAACTGCCTCATTTCCTTAAAATGTTGTTTTGGAACTGTTTCAGCTAATTCCGATGTTAACGTTTCAACTTCAAACGCAGTTACACCTTGCTTAATAGCATTAACAGCTTCACCTAATTGATTTGCTGTCTGAAAACCTCCAGGAAAACCTAAACCAGCATTAGAAAAACGATAACCTGAGAAATTCCCATCTGGATTCAACGAAGAAGACTCACCATAATAAAACCCTTCACTACCATAAATACTTTCACTCATAATACACCTCAAAAGAATAAAGATTAATCCTTATATAAAGATTACGAAAAAAATACTAAAAAACCAGACCTCAAACTCCAAAAATTAATTTCTTATCTAAACCGAACCGTTTCCAAATTTTTAGGAACTATAGTTTCAATTTTTTGAGTCCTATGCAAACTTGATGCTAAATCTAAACACTTTGATTGTTCACCATGATTGATTAAAATCCTTCTAGGCTTAGGTTGTAAATTTCCAACAAAGGCCATCAATTCATTTCTAGAAGCATGACCAGAAAATCCATCGAGGCTTATAAATTTCATCTTAACATCCACAACCTCTTCCCTACCATTAAATTCAAAAACAACATGTCTAACCCCATCTTTTAGTTTACGCCCTAATCCACCAGTGGGCTGATAACAGCTCAAACACAATCCATTCCTAGGTTCCCCAGCAAATTCTTTAAAATATTCAACAGAAGCACCACCAACAAGCATACCAGAGGTAGCAAGAACAATACAAGCACCACCATCAATAACTTGTTTTCTTTCTAAAGGAGAACCAATACGATGAAAAATATCAGATAAAAACGGATTTTTGTCCGAATAAATATTTGCTCTAACAGAATTACTCAAATAATCTGGATATGCAGTATGAACACCATTAATATCCCAAATCATACCATCAATATAAATCGGAACTTTTGGTATAAGCCCATCTTTCATTGCAGCATCTAAAATCATCATCTTTTCCTGAGCATGACCAGTTCCTAATTCTGGAAACAATAATTTACCACCTGCAGACAAAACACTATTTGTAAATTCAATCATAGCATCTTCTGACTCTTTTCTAGAAGGATAATTATCATCCTTCCCACCATAAGTCCCTTCTATTTGCAAAGTTTCTAATCTAGGGAAATACGTACTTGCCGGATCTAAAAGCCTAGTTTTACCAAATTTAATATCTCCAGTATAAAGATAGTTATGCAAACCATTACCAATATTGAAATGAATCATTGCACTTCCTAAAGTATGTCCAGCATTATACAAAGTAATTCTAATATCCGGAGTAATATCTGTAACCTCGCCAAAATTTAACACAATAGAATGTTTAACCATATCACGAACATTTGAGGATTTGAATAATGGTGCCACAGCTTGTTTATATGCAACACCAATAAAATCTAAAGCCATCAAAGCAGAAATATCTCTCGTAGGGGCCGTCATATATACAGGACCTTTATATCCCATTTTATATAAGTAAGGAATTAAGCCAGAATGATCTAGATGAGCATGAGATAAGATAACAGCATCAATAGCAGATAAATCCAACTCGGGAGCATCTAAATAAGGAAATTGTTCTCTACCCTTACTAGAAACACTAACTCCACAATCAATTAAAACCTTTGAAATTGGGGTTTGTAATAAAAAACAACTACGACCAACTTGCCTCGCTCCACCCAATGCAGTAATTCTTATCCATTCTTCAATTTTATCAGAATTCCAATCAGCATAAATCTTCTCTCCAATAGAATTCAAAAATCTTTTTCTATAATTGTTATCCATATACAAAACATCTCTAATTTTATCAGTAATTTTAGATTTAATCGCTGCACTACGCTGAACGATAGGGATCCACATTGTAGCATTTCTAACATCCTTCAATAAACTACCTGATTTACCAATAGCAAGACCCGGTCTCTTTGCTTCAATAACAACAACACTTCTTTGAGGATCAAATAAAATTTTCCCAATCTCTGCATCAATTGGAATAATTTCCCTAATACGTTTTTCTGTTGCATCATGATCCATCAAAATACTTTTATCTGCTCTCAACTCTACTCTTTTTTTTATTTTATTTACAACACCCTTAATATCAGATTCACCATTCCTAAAATAACTAACATCGCTTGTATATACAACTATATTCGCTCCTTCAAAGATTATAGATTTAACCACACCTTTCGGAAGTTCTCCTTCTATTGTTTTTAAAATGTCTACCATCGTTTTATTCTTCTTCTAAAATTATTAATCAAATTTCCAAGTCTTATCTTCAACTTTATCAATCTTTTTTGGTGTTATAGTCCAAATTTCATATCCAATGCCTGAAGCTGGATCACGTCCTGTAGACCCTATAATACATTTTTTTGCCAATTCAATACCTTCTTTTAATGTCAAATCTTTATTATATTCAGTATCTAATATAGCATTAACATGCATCATTCCAGATCCACTTATTTTATACGTATCAATATCTACTAACATTCCATCCGGAGATATTTCATAAAGTTGCGTTTCTTTCCCATCTTTCCCAGCCATAATGAAACTAACGGTTCCACCTGATTGTAATAATTGAAATGACACTAATGAAAAAAGACTTGCAATCTCTTTTATACTAGTTTTTTTCTTATCTCTTAATTCTTTAAGTTTAATTTCAGCTTTCAATTGTTTTATAGTTTTAAGACAAAGACTTGCATGACCAGCAATTGTCAAAATAATATCATCATTAAAGGACTTAACTTTCTCAACTTTACCAGCAATATAACTCACACCACCATCACCACCATAACTTCCTTGCTTATCAGCCGCAAGAACAATTCCACCTTTAGTCACAATCCCGATTGTCGTTGTTCCCGTCTTTAAAATATTTTTCTTCATTTCTTCATCCATCTTCAAAACTAAGAATTAGTTAAAATAGGTAATTAATCTGCATTTATAAATTTTTTGCTTCTTATAATTTTAACTAAACTCTTAAAAACTAACAAAAACTCTTCATTTTATGAATTATGAAGAATTATTAAATGATGCATACGATAAAGTTGAGATAAATTTAGAAACAAAAACCAGTCGATTTGAAATTCCAAAAGTAAAGGGGCATCATATAAAAACAAAAACAATCATAAGCAATTTCCTACAAATAACAGCACAAATAAGAAGAAACCCCACTCACCTTTTAAAGTTTTTAACAAAGGAATTAGCAAGCCAGGGAGAAATGCAAAATGAGAGATTAATACTTTCAAGAAAATTATCTAGTAAAGAAATAAATGAAAAAATCAATAAATACGTTGGGCTCTTTGTATTATGTCCCAAATGTAAAAAACCAGACACAGAAATAATAGAAAAAAACGGAGAAAACTTTATCCACTGTTTAGCATGTGGAGAGAAAAATCAAATTCACAAACTTTAGTGAAACAAATAAATTTGGAGGAAAAACAAAAATGGCAATTGAAGGACGATGTATGAGATGTAAGGCACAGAAGGTAATGAAAGATGTAAATATGACACAAACTTCTCGTGGTGGTTACATGGCAAAAGGGAAATGCTCAGAATGTGAATGTGGTATGTGTAAAATCATGTCAAAAGATAACGCATTAAAAGCAATTTCTGATGGTGAAGCTAAAAAAGCTTTCTAAATCACTCTTTTTTTTATTTTTTTTATTTTTTGATAAAGTAATAAACAAACCTTTTCGAACATATCGTTTTTATCCAAGATATAGAGGTTTACATTTTTCCTTCCTATAAAGAAAAACCGCCAAATCTTCATTCATTTCTTTAGGACAAACAGAGACAACAAATTCACCTTCATCATATCCTTTAACTAAAAACGAGGATAAAATATTTAATATACTCCAATTTTTGTAAAAATGCCCTCCCATTGTTTCAGAAGCATAATCTCTTTTACTGTCCTTAACATCTATCGCGATTAAATATTCATTACCTTCCATTTTTAATCCTCTCAATATAAATCCTTGATCTTTACCTTTGTCATATTCATCTCTATTACAACCATACACTCTCTTAAACGTAGATGTTAAAGATCTAGGTGCCTTAATCTTTTTTATATCTCCTTCATTAAATTTAACAATATCTTCTATATTCATAGAAAAAAATAAAAGAATTCTCTTTTAAGTCTTTCTATATTATTAACTGTGAAATAAAAAAAAGACTTCACACCAACTTTAAAAAGAATTTTATCATCTCATTAATATGAAAAAGGAAATTTTAATAAAAATACATAAATCATACCGATGGGTTGTTGCAATATGTGATAAAGATATTTATGGACAAAAACTAGAAGAGGGAATAAGAGAATTGGATTTAACTACTCAATTTTTCCAAGGTGAAGAAACAGACGAACAAGAGTTAACCAAAATGGTAAAAATGTGTTTATATGAAGACGCAACGTTTTACGTTGTAGGAAACAAATCAATTGAATATGCAAAAAAGATAAAGCTTATAGAAAATGAAGGAGTCACTTATATTCAAGGTATTCCATTCGCATTAGTTTTACTATAAATTCTACACTCTATCACCTTCTTAAACAAGGAACATAAAGTTATTTTTTTTCAAAATATTAACAAATCGCTTTCAATAATAACAGTTATAAACTAACATAAACTCCGATAATTATGGCTGGAAAATTTAAGGATAAATCAAAAAAAAATAAAATATCAACCCCAACAGATACTGGGTTCATACGAGTAAGACTCCCAAGAAGAAACGAAGTAATTGGAATAATAACTCAAAGATTAGGGAGCTCAAGAATGTTTGTTTCGGGAATGGATGGAAAAACTAGAAATTGTCGAGTTCCAGGAAGTAAACGAAGGGGACTATGGTTAAGAGAAGGAGATGTAATGTTAATCAAACCATGGGAATTCGATGATGAAAAGGCAGACATTGAATACAAATATACACCAAATGAAGCAAGAAAATTAAAAGATCTTGGACATCTACAAACAAACTCTGAAGAATTCTAATGGTACGAAAAATAGACGTTTTGCAAATAAAGAAAATAAAAAAGGCAATCCCTTTAATCGAGAAAAATGTAAAAATACACTTCTCTTTCGGAAAAAGTTATGTTGTAATAAAAGGATCAGAACAAAATGAATATATCACGGAACAAATTGTTATAGCTGTAGATTTTGGATTTGATCCAGAAGATGCAATTCTATTATTAAAACCAGATTTCTTACTAAAATTCATAGATGTAAGAAATCATACAAGAAGAAAAAATTTGAAAGATGTAAGAGGAAGAGTTATAGGACGAAAGGGAAAGGCAAAAAAAACTATTGAGAATTTAACAGGTGCAAAGATGGTAATACAAAACAATAATATTGGTCTTATAGTAGATACTATTCATTTAGACACAACAATACAAGCAATTGAAACACTAATACACGGAACAAAACATGGAACCATTTTTTCATATTTAGAACGACAAAATCAAAGTAGAAATTTAATTGACTCAGACGATTTAGGATTAAAAGATCAAAATAAGGATTTAGAGTAAATAACAAACTTTAAATACGAAAAATAATATCAAACAATATTGCTCCTGTAGCTCAGTAGGTAGAGCACACGGCTGTTAACCGTGTTGTCGGAGGTTCGAGCCCTCCCGGGAGCGTTTTCTCGAACTGTAGACAAGTCGGAGGTGAATAATTCGCTTTGAATAAACATATTTAATTTTACAATATTTATGAGATGCAAATTATGAGTAGAGCCCTCCCGGGAGCGTAAATCTACTAGAACCTAGGTTTATTCCTTTCCGAGAATCTTTGCTCGAATTTTTAGATGAATCTTACGTACATATTATATACTACTTTTTCTTAATATAATTACAAAGAGTTGAAAGGAGGTATGATAAAATGCACAAAACACAATTAAATTTCTTAATCATGAGTTTCTTATTAATTGGACTTCTAGGGAATGTCTTAGCAGAAGAAATAGTAACTGCTTCGCCTACATTATACAACGAAAAATCTGTTGAATTAACAACAGAAACAGAAAATAATGTTATTCTACCAAAAGCTCGAAAAGTTGGTTCATTTGGTGATTTCGCAGACCGAATGAGATTAGCTTTTACTTTCAACCAAGAAAAAAAGATAGAAAGATCTCTAGAAATGGCTGAAAAGAGATTAGCTGAAATAGAAGCTTTAGCAGAAGAAAATCCAGAAAAAGCTGAACAATCCAGAGAAAGATACGAATTCTTTTTAGGAAAAGCTGAACAAACTGCTGAAAAAATGGAGAATAAAAAAGAGGGAGAAAACGCTTCAAAAGAACATGTTAGAAATATTGTTAACGCCCAAAAAAGATTAGAAGAACATAAAGCAAAAGCTAATGGAATCTATAACAGAGCACTAACAAACATGCAAGAAAATAATGCTAGTTCTGAAAAAATTGATAAATTAGAAGAAATTTACCAAAAAGTAAACGAACGAAACGCTGAATTTGAAGAAAAGATAATTGCAAAAAAAGAAAATGCAAAAACAACATATAAAGTAAAATCTGAAAAAAGTGATGATGATTTAAACGCAGAATGGACGGAAATGGAAAAAGATTTGATAAAGATTAAAGAGAATAGACAAATAAAAGAACAAGAAACAAAAAGACATCTTGAACAAATAAGAACAGAAGAACGAAACAAACTTCGAAACCAATTAAGAGAGAATACAAATCTTTCTCAAGAAGAAAAAGAAATGATTCAAAACAGATTAATAAAAGTTAATAAAAAGATGATTCAAAATCAGGAAATGATTCCACAGATAAACGTCATAGATAGTGATATAGATGAACAAGAAATGGAAGAAAATAATGACGAGACAGGTAATGGCAACATTAACTCTTAAAATCAGAACAAAAAAACAACTATTTTATTTTGCACAATTAGTGCTATTTTTTCTTTTTATTGATATTCCAAAATAATATCTTTTTAATTATTTTTAAATTCATTTTTAACCTTAGAAAATGCGGTTGCTCCGACAATAATTACGGTAAAAACAATAATCAATATATTTTTAACAAGAGGATCTATAGATATCAAAGCTAAATTTAGCGAATATACTCCAAACACATACAAAACAAAATAATATATATATTCTGACAATACTTCACATCTACTAACATTACTATCTTCAATTACCTCTCTCAAATAAACAGCAATAGCAAAACCTATTCCAATTAAAACTAGTGCAGTAGTCAAGGCTGGAACTACAACCAACATATCAACAACCACAGAACTTAAACCATCAATAGTAAATTGATTCAACGCCAAATTAATAAATATAATATAAACAGACCATTTAATAACCGTAATAATTAGTTTCACAAAACTTGGTCTAATTCTTTTTTCTATATCTATAACCTTTGCAATTTTTGATAAAAGAGATGCAATAAGTTTACCTAAAAAAATCCCAAGAAGCAAAAGAGCAATAGCCAAAAAAGCATCAAAAAAGATAGGATTCCTCATATTATCTAAGATCATTTGTAAAGCCATATTATGTCAACATCGATATAGTTTAAAAGTTTAATTATTCAGAATATTAATCTAAACCATAGCAAATTTAAGAATACTCTTAACTGCATTTTCCCAAGAATATTTTTTTACTTCCTTTCGTGCGGCTTTCCCCATTTTCTTTCTAAGTTTTTCATCAAACAACAGCAAGTTAATTTTCTCCATCATTTCTTTTTCATCTTTAACCAAAAAACCAGTTCTCTCATTTTCAATAATATCCTCTGAGGCCGTTACAATATCTTTTCCATCTGATCTGAATGCAATACAAGGTAATTCGGCAGCCATAGCTTCTATTAAAACAAGTCCAAAAGATTCATGTCTCGAAGGTAAAACAAAAACTTTGGCATTTTCATAATAACTTTTTGGATTATCTATTTTTCCAACTATTTTAATATCTTTAATTCTTGGAGATTTCGAAATCTTTGTTTTTAATTCATCCAATCCAGACCCTCCACCAACAATAATCAATTTACCAGAATTAATCTTCTCAAAAGCAGAAATTAAAGCCTCGATGTTTTTCTCTGGCGAAATTCGTCCAACAAACAAAACTTCATTTTTTCGTTCTTTTTTTAAATCATAATTAATGTCAACTCCTGGAGGAATAACATACACATCATTAATTCTACCAAAATGCTTTTTGTAATCATCTTTTAAAGATTTACTAAGAGTAATAATTTTAACTCCTTCTATATCAGATATCATCTCCTTTTTTCTTTGCAGAACAGTTTCTTTATCGTGTGAATTTAAATCGATATCTTGAATCCCAGGACTAATGTATATGATTTTATTCTTATCAAATAACCTCTTTAATCCTGGAAGAAATATATCCCCTCCAGATATTATTAGGTCAAAACTTTCATTCCTAAGTTTTTTAACTTTCTCATATGCTCTTTCACTATAATATTTCTTACTTTCTAAAAGAGGAAGCCCTGATTTAGGCTTCTCAAATATAATTAAATCCATGTCCTCATAATTCTCTCTCTTTTCTTGTGCTCCTCCAGCAACCATTGTAACCTCATGACCTTGCCTAATTAATTCTCTAAAGAAATTTCTAAAATATACTACCGTACCATTAAGATATGGTAAAAAAAGACCATTAACAATAAGAATTTTCATTTTAAATAATCACCATTTCTTACTTTATCTATAATTATTTGATCCGAAAGATCACTTAAAGTAATATTTTTGGTTTTTTGATCAGAATGTAATTTATAAACAAAAGTACTTATTCGTGGGATTCTTTTTATACAGTGCCCTGCCGAAAGAAGTTTGAAAAAGAAATCATAATCTTCACATCTTAGTTCTGAATCCATTATAATACCCTCATCAATAATATTTCTTCTAAACATTATACTCCCTATAGAAACATAATTCTCCTTATCCAAAATATGCCAAGCATATTTGATTTTTTCATTACTCCCTACAAATCTTTCTAATTTTTCTAACGGCTCGGATATATTAGAAAACTTAACAGATTTTCTAAATTTTATTTTCCCATCAGGAAAAAGTTTTTGAAAATCTCCATAAACCAAATCAATCCTCTTATTCCAATCAAGAGAAGCTACTTGTTTTTTTAGTCTGTCAAAAGTAAATAAGTCATCAGCATCCAGGAATGTCAAATAATCCCCCTTTGCAATTTCAAAAGCACGATTAACAGAAGCTGCTTTCCCTAAATTCTTTTTATTATTGATTGTTATTATTTTCTTATTATTTTCTGCAAAACGACTAATAATTTTTTTAGTCTTGTCTGTAGAAGCATCATTAATAACAATCAATTCATAATTCTTATAATTTTGATTCAGCACTGACTCAATAGATTCTTCTATAAATTTTTCAGCATTATATGCTGGCATAATTATAGAAACCTTGGGATATTCTTCTTGCCTCATTTCCAATTTATTTTTTTTGTTCACTTGTTTATACAAATTTAGTGTTTTCATCCCAACATCTGCCCAATCAAACAGTTTAGATCTTTCTATAGATCTTCTACTATATCTCTCTCTTAATCTGTAATCTTTTAGTAAATTCAAAATTTCTTTTACAAAAAGTCCTGTTCTTAATGGGATAGATTTACCAGCATTCTCAACAACTTCCGGTAATCCCCCTCTGTTAGAAACTATCGGAACACATCCACAAGCCATAGCTTCAAGAACAGTCAATCCAAAGCTCTCATACCTCGATGGTTGTATTAATATCATGCATTTATTATAAAAATCAACTAAGTCTTTTCTTTCAAATGCTTTTTTGTGCCAGATTACTCTTTCGGGAAACTTTTTAATCAAATTATTCATTTGTATCTCAACTTTTTTTAATGTTTGTGGAATTTTGTCTATAGGGGCAATCATTTCAAAAATAGCCTCATCATTGTCTTCTAAAACTCCATCTATAATTTCCGGTATTTTATCTATGCCTTTTTCCAGACTGAATCTTCCAACATATCCAATTCGTTTATCTTTATTCACATTTTTTTTCGGATAAAACATTTCCGGACAAACAGCATTAGAAATAACTCTAATTTTTTCTTTTTGAATTTGATAACTTTTTTTAATCTCCTCTTTTAATTCACTGGATACCGAAATTTGTGCATCAGCATATTTAACCGAAGTTTCCATCCATCTAGCAACATCTGTATATTTTTTTTCTTCCTGACTAAGCAAATCTAGTCTTCTTTTTTCAAGAGAGTGAAACGTATGCACCCAAGTAATTTCATTAAAATATTTTGATATAAATGCACTACCACCGCCTACATTATGAGTATGAATAACGTCAAATTTTCCCTTAGAATGTTCTTTTGAGATTTCCTGAACTACCGCCATTTCAAAGAAAGCGTAAGATAATCGTTTCTCCGCTTGAGAATTATTTGTATTTGACATAACATCACTCTTAATCTCATGCACAACAATCTTTCCTTCGCCAATATATTTTTGCCTTACTTGGTTTTTGACCCCCTTAGTAAAAACATGAATTTCACATCCTAATTTGGATAACTCTTGTGACAATTGGTAGACATGAACTGCAACACCATCACTTTTATATTTTCCGAAATAATTAACAGCGACAAGACCAACCTTGAATGGTTTTACAAAAAGCTTGCGAATATTATAAGCTATCTCATCAAACATTAGAAATACCTCCACTGTCGATTCTAGCTAAATAAGGACACCCATCAATAGAGATTTCTTCTACGAAACCAACTACAATATTACCACAACACTTGAGGTCAGGGTCATCTTCATCAGATAATGTACTAGACATTTCCATAAAATAAAAAATTCACACCCCATTAAAAAGCTTCCCCATCATAAAAAAACGCCTATAAGTTTAAAAACCCAAAATAAACAAAATTTCATCATCGCCAATTCGATAGTTTTAAAAATCGAAACAAATTTAAGTATAAATAGCGGGGTGGAGCAGTCTGGTCAGCTCGTGAGGCCCATAACCTCAAGGTCACGTGGTTCAAATCCCGTCCCCGCTATTTTGATTTGGAATAAATAATCAAGAAGAGAAATTATAATAAAGTTCACAAACAATTTATCGTAAACTATAAAAATTTAATCAACCTTAAAATCCTATCTTCTCATTAAACTCATCAGAAATATTAGTAAGCATCTTCTCTTTAATCTTCTCAGAATCATAATACCAAGCTTTATGTCCCAGGACCCAACCTAACTTAATATACGCAGTCTCAGATAACATATCACCCAAATAAATAACCCCACAATCAGCAATATCTCTACCTCTAGAATAAACATTAGAATTCAATCTACCATAAATCGTCTGAGCAACTGCAAAAATCGCCATACCATCATTTATCAATTTCTTAATCTTCGGCAACCAATTATAACGACCATCTTTACCAGGAATCTGTCCAATACCAGCAACCTCTAAAATAATTCCCTTATATCCTTTCTCCTTATAATAATCCAAAACATCCGGATCCTGACCGGGCACAATCTTAACAACAGCAACCTTATCATTAAACTTAGAATCAATCTTAACAACCTTCTTATTATCCCTCATCTTAAATTCCTTCAAAATATCGAAACGATCTAAATTAATTCTAGCAATAGGAGAATCATTAACAACCTTAAACGCATCACGACGAGAAGTATGCATCTTACGAACTTTGGTAGCAGGCATAGCCAAACAATTCTCATCATGTAAATCTTCGTGAGCAATCAAAGCAACTTCAGCAACATCACTCACAGCAAACTTTGCAGCACAAACCAAATTCAAATCAGCATCAGTACTCGCCCTATCAATAGACCTCTGCGAACAAGTAAGAGCAATAGGCTTATTCAGGTTCTTAATAAAAAATGATAACGCAGAAGCAGTATAATGCAAAAAATCAGTTCCATGAGTAATAATCAAACCATCAACCTTTTCACTATTCAATTCTTTTTCACAAATCTCAGCAAGTTTTTTCCAATCAACAGACGACATATCCTCAGACCATTTCATAAAAGGTCTTACAACCTTTACAATATTACAAACATTCTGCAAATCCGGAGAAATATTCAAGATTTCCTCAGCTCCCGTAAATAAAACACCACCTGTCTTAGGATCTAACCGAGAAGATATCGTCCCACCAGTAATAATCACAACAACATTTCTTAAATTCTTATTTTTTTCAATCTTAAAATTATCTTTAACTTTTTTTCCTGCTTTTTTAATCAACTTTGCAGATAAAACACTCTCTTCTCTAATACCAATATTATATCCCGTCTCTAATTTTAACAAAAGAATCTCAGGATTATAAGATTCCAAAATAAAACCATCCCAACTTCTATCCTTTGTCTTTAATTCAACAAAATCGCCAGCATTAAATTCCTTAACCTTCATAAGAATAAATTTCAATCTAAATATAAAAATGTTTGTAAACTATTATAAATCTTTAAAACCAGATATGTATATGAAAAAAAAAGGAAATGATTATTATAAACCAAATTTTCATTTTCTTGCACCGTCAAATTGGATGAATGATCCAAATGGATTAATTTATCACAACAAAGAGTATCATATATTCTACCAACATAATCCAAAAACAAAACACTGGGGGAATATTCATTGGGGACATGCAAAAACAAAAGATTTCATCAACTGGGAACATCTACCAATTGCGTTATCTCCTTCAAAAGAGAAAAAAGAAAAACATTGTTTTTCCGGAACATGTATTATAGATAATAAAATACCTAAAATCTTATACACAAGTATAAATTCACTTACAAATGCAATAAAAGGTTCAAGAATAAATCTAGCAATAGGTGATAAAGATTTATTAAACTGGAAAAAATATGAAAAAAACCCAGTTCTAATAAATAATTCCAAGCAAACAAAAAAATATGTACAATGGCGAGATCCATTCACATGGAAAGAAAAAAATACATGGTATACAATAGTCGGATGCCAAAAATCATTAATAGGAAAAGGAACAATACTTATTTACTCTTCAAATAATCTAACACAATGGAAATATGTCAGACACTTTATTGATAAAAAACTAGAATTCAATAAAACAATTGAATGTCCAAACCTTTTCAAAATACAAAGTAACTATATTCTTTTCGCATCACCAATGAACAAAACAAAATATTCAATTGGAGAATTTCAAAATAATAAATTTCAATCCGAAAAATGGGAGACATTAGATCACGGGAAAGTATTCTACGCAGCAAACGGATTCAAAAATATAAAGAAACAATTAATATTTTTAGGATGGATTAAAAAAGGAGGGGAAAGTAATTGGAACGGTTGTTTGAGCATCCCAAGAATATTAACAACAAACAAAAAAAATCAAATTATGATAAAGCCTCACCCAAATCTTAAAAAATTACGAAAGAACAGAGAATATATCAAAAACAAAATAATCAGCAAAGAGCAGCCATTAACACTAAAACAACAAAGCAACTGCTTCGAATTAGAAATTAAACTAAATATACAAAACGATAACATAATCAGAATATGTCTTGGAGAAAAGCTTCTATTTAAATATAATAAAAAGAGAAAGAAAATATGTTCCGGAAAAGAAACAGGAACAATAGCTCAAAATAAAAATAAAATTAAAATTCATCTCTTCTTCGATAAATCAATAACAGAAACATTTCTAAACAACAAAGAAACAATCTCATCACGAATATATCCAAACAAAAAAGATTCAAAAGATATCACAATAAAGACAAAAAACAAAACAATTATCTCAGAGCTTAATTTCTGGAAAATAACACCGGTGACGATAAAAAATACAAACTAATATACTAAAATAAAAATCTACTCCTTCCAACTTCTTAACTTTTCCTTAAATTTCTCCAAATCTTCTTTCTTAAACTGAGCACCAGCAGCTCTCTTATGTCCACCACTTTTAGCATCAGTACATTCACTCAATGCAAACTTCAACAATTTAGGCATATCAAAACTATCATCTTGCAAACGAGCAGAAACACTCAACTTTCCATTATCCTTAGAAGAGACAAAAATAAATATCTTGTTCGTATATTTCATGCTCAAATCATTTAACAAATAACCTTTAATTGGAAACCTAGATTCAAAATGAAAATAATTTATAACACCTAACTTCTCAGCCTTCGTTTTATACAACTCCCTTTGCTTCTCTAACTCTCTCCTAATCTCCTCAGAGTATCCTCTAGCACTCGATAAATCATCGTACCTATCAATACTAAATAAAATATCAAAAGCCTTATCTTTTTCTTTATGGAAATAATTAATAACATCACTCAAGACATAAACAACATTAATCAAAAACCAATCCAAATCAAAAATCTTATCATCCAAAAACGAATTAATATATTCATTGTTCTCAGAATACTTATAACCAACATCAGACAAAGTTCCAACAATACCCCACCAACTATCTTCGCCAATCAACTCATCAACAATTCTACTAGCAGGAAAGTATTTACCATCAGCAACATAACATCCAATAATCCTCTCATCCAATTCTCCATCAAACTGATGATGATCAATATATAATATCTTATTTTCAAAAAGTAAACATTTATCTAAAATATCGGATATACTTTTTTTCGATAAATCACAAAAAATAATCTTATTTGAATCTTTAAATAATTCGAAATCAAAATTATCACCATGACCCTGTGTAACATGAGATACTTTAGCTTCTTTTTTCAAACAAAAATTATACAATAAAATTCCAGAAGCAAAACCATCCAAATCATCATGATGAACAAGTAAAACATTATCACCCTGTTTTATATCATTTAAAAATCTCTTAGCATTTTCAAAACCCTTCACTTTCATGATTAATATTACCCAGAACCTCTTTTTAAGAGTTTAGTTAAATCCTTTACTTCCGAGAACGATTTATTTTAATATATCCCCATTCTACTTCATGAAAATCAGATTACTCAAACTCTTTCCCAATTTCCAAAATCTTTTTCTCATCAAACCGCCTACCAATAACCTGCAAACCTACTTCCTCATCACCATGTCTCAATCCAGGTATACTAACAGCAGGCAAACCAGAAATATTAGCCAAACAAGTCAAAACATCATAATTCATCATATCCTCTAAACTCACTTCCTCGCCAATCTTATGAGCCACTCTCGGAACAGTAGGTAAAACTAAAAAATCACATTGTTCAAATAACTTATCAAAATCTTGCTTAATTTTTTCCCTAGCTCTTAAGGCATCATGATAATATTTACCCTCAAATTCAGCCTGAGAAACTTCCTTACCACCTAAAATTCTTCTCAGGACTTCGGGACCACCGAACTTATCAATATTTTTACCAAACCTACGACCATCAAACTTTCTTGTCCCAGAAAAAAACTCACAATAAACAATAATATAATATGTCTCAACCGAAATATCAAGTGGTAACTTTACTTTTTTAATTTTATATCCATTCTCCTTAGCAAACTTTTCTGCCTTAGTATTAATCATGTCAGCAATTTCAGAATTACAAAAACCTTCGACATCAACCAAGCCAAGAATTTTATTCTCACCACCATCAAAAACTTCATCACTAGTAGTATTATCAAAATTATCTTGTCCCTTAATAACATCAAAGATTAATTCAACATCCTCAACACTATTAGCTAAAGGACCAATACAATCAAAACTCATACACATATCAATCAAACCATAACGACTAACAACACCATAAGACGGTTTCAAACCAACAACGCCACAATGACTAGCAGGGACACGAATAGACCCACCAGTATCACTACCCAAAGAAAAATCACACATCCCAGCAGCAACAGCAGCAGTAGAACCAGAAGACGAACCACCAGCAACCAACTCAAAATTTCTAGGATTCTTCGTAGGACCAAACGCCGAAGTCTCACCACTCCAACCACAAGCAAACTCATCCATATTCGCCATTCCAATAACAATAGCATCCTCAGCCAACAACTTATTTATCACACTAGCATTAAACGGCGAAACATACCCTTCCAAAACCTTACTCGCACAATTAGTTTCCATTCCCTTAACAGAAATACAACTCTTCACGGCAAAACACAAACCAGCCAACTTCCCAACATCACCACCCTTCTTAATCCTAGCATCAATTTCCTTAGCAAGTTCAATAGCCTCATTATTCAAACTCAAAAAGATATTCAAATCAGTATTTTTATCCTCAATCTTCTTCCCAAAATCCATTACATTCTCAACAGCACTAAACTTACCAGATTTAATATAATCAATTTTTTCCTGCAAACTCTTAAACACCATAAAAGAAATAACAATTAAACATTTTTAACTTCTTTGGTTAAAAAACTCATTACATCCAAAAATTTATAAGCCACTTCTTTCTTGTTGGTTATATGTGGGAGTGCCGGAGTGGCCAAACGGGCTGGACTTAAGATCCAGTGGCTTATGCCTACGGGGGTTCGAATCCTCTCTCCCACATTTTTTAGAACCACCATAACGAGAGTTTGAGTATCTTTACTTGAATTTATATGGTTTTACTAAATTTCAGAATGAAGTACGAAAAAAATCTTATTTACTACATAAACTCAAATATATAAAAGAAAATAATTTTAATTCTTCAAATCATAACCCAACTTAAAAATGAACCTATCCCATCGACCCATCTTTTTACCATTATAAGGACCACCCATTCTATTTGTACGATAAGCATTAACAATTTTCATAATATCTTTAGCAGCTATTTCAGAAGCATTAGCTCTTCTTTTTTCTGTTTTTCCATTATGTTCAATACGCTCGGTTAATGCATAATAAAAATTTTGTATTTTATATGATTTTCTCAAATATCTAACTGCATCAGGTATAGACCATTCAGTATAATTTATCTTTGGTAGAACTTCATTCCAACTACCAAGTTTTGCTCCATTCTCATGGGCAAAATCTAAGATACGACTACAAGCAGTAGCTCTAGCATTCTCACCATACACTGGATCTTCATTCTCTTCAATATATCCAACATATTCATCAAGATATTTTTTCATTTCACGTTTATTAGACATATTTCTAACAGTATACGCAACATTAACCATTTTAGAATAATCCCCGAACCTATCTTTATCCAAATTTTTTTCACTCATTATTAGAAATATTATAAAGACTTTATAAATATTCTTGGTATTGTCACTTTATAATTAATATAACGTCCCAACCGGATATTTCAAAAAAGTTCAATGTTCTTAACTAGCCTATATAAGATCTTGACACTTTTTAATATTAATATTAATACTAATATTACGTTTATAAATTTAGTCTTTAGTCAGAATTTGAAAAATTATTATAGAAAAGATTTAAATATCAACATTTGTATTCATTTGTATTCATTTGGAGGTTTTAATGGAAGAAAATAATAAAAAAAATGTAACTTTATATCTTAATTCTAAATTATATGAAGATTATGCTGAATATTGTAAAAAGGAGGGTCTTGCACTGTCAAGACAGATAGAGAGATTTATCGAGTCTTCATTAAAAGAATAAATGGCCATTAACAATTATAATGTAGCAGATTTATTCTCTGGTGTAGGGGGATTATCCCTGGGATTTAAAGAAAATGGATTTGACTTAATTTTTGGTAACGATGTAGATGAAAATGCGGCAAAGACATTTCTTCATAACCATCCAGAAACACCTTTTCATTTAGGTGATGTTAAGGAGATTGATGAAAAATTATTGAATAAAAAACTAAATGACAAAAAAGTTGATGTATTAGTTGGGGGTGTTCCTTGCCAGTCTTTTTCGATGGTAGGATATAGAACTACCAAAAAGGATGCAAATCTAAATGACCCAAGACATTACCTATTTAGAGAATTTATAAGAGTTGCAAGTATTTTAAAACCAAAAGTTGTCATAATTGAAAATGTTAAAGCAATATTATCAAGTCATGATGGAAAAATAAGGGAAGAAATTATTAGGGGCCTAGAGGAGCTGGGCTATGAAGTAGATTGTAAAATATTAAATGCGGCAGATTATGGTGCTCCGCAACTTAGAGAAAGAGCAATATTCATAGGTAATCTTCTGGGTAAAAAAAATATATTCCCAAAAAAAACAAATACCTCAGAAAATTGGGCTACTATTAAAGACGCATTTAAAGAGCTACCAAAAGAAAATCACGAACCAAAAAAATTGAGCGGAGTTGTCCTTGAAAGAGTTAAGATTATTAAACAAGGTGAAAACTGGAAATCGTTACCCAAAGAACTTCAAACAGGATCAAAGCATAGTGGGGCCTATGGAAGATTGCACCCAGATATGCCTTCAAGAACATTAACAACAAGATTTGATACACCTCCAGGAGGATATGTTACGCATCCGACAGAAAATAGAGCAATTACAGTTAGAGAGGGCGCAAGAATACAGGGGTTTCCTGATGACTTTGTTTTTCTCGGAGGTCGTTCATCACAATATAAGCAGGTAGGTAATGCCGTTGCAGTAGATGTTTCAAGGGCACTTGCAAAAGAAATTAGGAGGATGTTGGATGAAGTATAATTCATTCATTAATTTAAAGAAAGATTGTTATATTTCTAATGGAGATTCGTTGGAAATAATAAAAGAAATTGATGATAATTCAGTGAATTTAATTTTAACAGACCCGCCTTACAACCTAGGAAAATTTATGAATAATAGAGGAACAAATATGGGAAAACTTAGAGAAAATCATTTTTCAGCTACAGACTGGGACCATCTAACTTATGAAGACTGGGCTAAAAAAATGGATCAGTTTTTAGAGAACTCTGCAAGAGTCATAATGAATGGAGGTTCAATGATTATTTTTATGTCTCTTATGAAGGTTGAATCAATAATTAAATTAGCAGAGAAACATGGGTTTTACTATAAAACTACAGGAATATGGCATAAAAAAAATCCTATTCCGCGAAATATGAATCTACACTTTGTTAATTCTACAGAAGGGTGGATTTATTTTACTTACAAAAAGAAGACGGGCGTATTTAACAATGAAAAAAAACTAGAGCATGATTTTTTTGAATCTGGGTTAACTCCAGGTTCTGAAAAGCGCCATGGTGGACACCCAACACAAAAACCTGAAATTTTGATAAAACATTTTATAAAATTATTATCAAATGAAAATGATGTTGTACTTGATCCATTTATGGGAAGTGGGACCACTGGTAAAGTAGCTTCTGAAATGAATAGAAAATTTATAGGAATAGAGCTATCTGATAAATATTTTAAAATGTCTAAAGAAAGGATTCTTGGTTAATCTTCATGAAATTTCAATAAGCTTTTAGAAGAATAGAGCATTTTTTTATAACCCGAATCATCATCATCTGTATAAGTAATTAAATTTCCACTTTTTATAAGTTTATTAAATTTTTCCACTTTTTCTGATAGCTCTTTATAATACTCTTCCTTTAGAATAATCTTATCTTTACTCCAACTAAAATATTTATTATATATTAACACATTAAAGAATCTCTTATCGGCCTTATTTTTTTGATTAAGGAGTTTTTCAATCTCAAGTTTTTCTTCATCCTCCCTATATAATACAATCTTCTCAACAACTTCATTTATCTCATTATGTTTTTTAGCTAAGATTAAAAAGTTATTTATCTCAAATTTAGATAGTGAGGGATTTTCATATCCATATTTATCTTTCAACAAGGTTAGAACTTCATACACAAAAAATAATGGATATAAATTAAAGTAAACATTTATTGGTTGCCTTTTACTTGCTTCTACATGACGGTTAGTTAAACTAAATATATTATTCCAGAAATAAAACTTTTCAAGTTGATTTGTTAAAACTTCTTCAATATTTTTATCATTAATTGATTTAAATGCATCACTTAATTCCATGGGCTTGTCATTTTTAAGGAATCCAAATAATTTACTTAGGAATAAAGCCCTAACTCCCTCAAGAGTTTTAGAGGGAAATTCTTTCTTAGATTCTTCTCTAAGTATCTTGGATAATTCTTCAAAAGAACCTGTTTTTAATTTATCTTTAATAAGATTCAAACCCCATATTTGAACTTCCATATTCCCAGTTTTATTTCCAAGTTTCCATATTAACTTAACTCCTTCTTTCGTGTTCTCTTCAACAAAATCCCCATAATTTTTCCATTCTTCGTCAAGCACCTCTGTCCTAACTCTCTTTGTAGCCCTACTAGTCATAATTCTAAATATTTTTACAACTTCACCTTCAAATATAACTCTTCTCCCATCATTATCAAAATAATAAATATCTTTTTCTTTGTCATAAGTTAGATCCCCTACCCCCCCTATTCCCAACGCTGGTAAAATTTTATGAGCCGTTTGGTAGTTTCCAATAAAATCTAAGATTAACACCCCTCTTTTTCCTGGAGAAATCCTTAGTCCCCTTCCTATCTGCTGGGTTAATATATTTACAGATTCAGTTGGTCTTAGTAGGAGTAAGCATTCGACATCTGGGAAATCTACACCCTCATTAAACATATTTACAGTAAATGCTACCTTGTATTTCCCATTTGCAAACTCATCAACTAATTTATCCCTATCTCTTTCATTAATTTCAAGATCTGGATTATCTAATTTAGAATGGATTGCTACTGCCTTTATGCCTGCTTCATTGAATACTTTTGCGCACCAATTAGCATGCTCAATTGAACTACAAAATCCTATAGTTTTTTTATCACTAGCAAGCTCCTGGTATTTATCAATAATTGCCTTATCTCTTTCCTCTATCATTAATGCCTTATTCAAATCGTTTGCATCATAACGAAAACCATTGAAAAATATATTTGTATAATCAACATTATCCAAAAATCCAAGATAATTAATATTTGTTAAAAAACCCTTTTTTACCGCTTCTTCTTGGTCCATTTGAAAAACTAGATTATCATCATAAAAATTAAGAATATCTTGCTGGTCTGTTCTATCTGGTGTTGCTGTTAATCCAAGAAAAAATTTGGGATTAAAATAATTAAATACTTTTTTATAAGTAGGCGCTGCAACGTGGTGCGTCTCATCAAATATCATATAGTCAAAGTGGTCTTTTTTAAAAGATTTGAGATGTTTGTCCTGAGTTAGTGTTTGAATTGTCGAAAAAAGAATATTTTTATCTTTATCCAGGTTGCCTTGTCCAAGAAACCCCATCTCCGTAACTCTCCCAGGCATTAATTGTTCAAAAGAGTTTCTAGTTTTTCTTAATATTGTAAAGTCGTGAACGATAAAACATATTTTCTTAGATTTCATTTGCAGTGAATCAAAAATACTCAGAAAGGTTTTCCCCAGTCCAGTTGCTAAAACAACCAGTCCCTTATCTTTTCCATCTTCCCTGGTTAAATCTAGCTTCTCTAAAACTGTTTCTTGAACTTCTGAGGGCTGAACGCTTCCCTTATTTCTTCTTAAGAATATACCGTAAAGTTGCTCATCTGCAATAAAATCCCTCCTTAATTGGTAAATTGCTTCTTCTGGAGTCTCAACAATTTGGTCTCTTGAAAGTTCAATGTAAATATAACCCTGTCTCCTAATTTCATTAGACTTTCTGAGTAATTCATTATATCTATCCCTGTCAACTCTCCCAGGAGCATGATAATTAAACCCGTTACATTCTATAGCATATTTAGCAAACTTTGTTTTTATCACAAAATCTATTCTCCAAAGTTTATCTGAACCATCATTTCTTGAAATATTAACTTCAGGTAAAATAAAGTCCAATCCCTTGTCTCCAAGATCTCTGTAATAAATGGTTTTTAAAAATAAAGTCTCCAAGTATCCCATCTTCTTGCCATGCTTGCTCATAAATTCTATTAATTTCATTTTTTGTTTGTTAATCAGTCCGTTGTCTTAAGTTTACTGCACTATTTAACGATTCCTCCCTTTCTCATCAACCTGAGTTGTTTTCATTATATTTTTAAAAATTTCAATTACCTTATCACTTGATTTGACTATCCCCATATTCCCATCATAATCAAAGAAATTCATGTCTGTATGAGGTTTACAATCTGGATATCTTGGGGTATTCCAGTGGGGGAAAGTTATCAAACTTATTAGATGTAATTTCATGCCAAGAAACATATTGTCTATATATTGGTTGATATTTTTTTTATCAATTGCTTCTTTTATTTGTGAATTTCTTATTCTAAACTTTGTTAATCGATTTAAAACTTGTTTTAAGAAATTCATAGATTTTCTTTTTCTAATTTTTTTGTCTATTTTTTTAATTGAGTCCTCAGTTTTTAATTTTTTTTCTAATCCCTCAATAAATTCGATTAATCCTAAAATTTCATGATCTTTCATGTTTCTTAGCTCATCTTCGTTCTTTTTTATAATTTCTAATTTTTCCTCAAATCCATTAGTTGAAAATTCTTTATTATTTAATGAATTGACTAGTTCAAACAATTCATTTATATCATCTATTTTTGTGACTTCTTTCTTTAATCTATTAATAATAAATTCATGCCCCCTTGCTTCTTCGGGAGACATCCTTCCAGAATCTATGTAAAATCCTTTCGTTATTTTTTCAAAGGCTTGTTCAATGTGATAGATTCCTCCTGCGTAGTATTCCTTTTCAAGAAGAATTTCAGATATTTCAATATCGTTTTGTGCAATTGCATACCATTTATCTGCAATTTTCTTATTTTCAATAGAAACCTTTGCATATTGATTAATTTTCTGCATAAATTTTTCAAAACTTACATATTCAGATTCTCTGAACATCATTTAACGACCTCTCTTAAAGATTTCACAATTTCAACTTCAGCAAGAGTATCCAACTTACAATATTTCTCCAAGTCTTCACGAACTTTCTTTTTATCTTCTTCAGAAACATCTCCAAAAGTAACTCTTTCATACTCCAAACTTGCAAGAATCCCATTTTTTATGTCCAAATCAGAATAACTCAATTCACTTAATATTGGAAGAACGTATTTTATTGATGCTGACCCGTTTTGTTTTGGATCATAATAATAAAAATTACGAAATACATCCCATAAATCTTTGATTCTAGGCAAAATATTTTCATCATACCACTCCCTAAATTCTGGCAACAAAATTACAGACTCATTTAAGACCCCTTTTTCAAAACCTTGGTTATATACAAGAATATCTCCTTTGTCTCCTAAATTCTCTCTTAGAGAGCTTAAAAACTCCCTTTTTGTGTCTTCTATACCCTCAGCAAGATAAGAAATATGTTTCAATTTTCCGTCTTTTTCTTCTTGAACATGTAATGAATATTGAAAAGGTATTCTTTGATATGGTTTCATTCCATCAAACTTTGGAATCGCAGGGTTAATTGTTTCAAAATCCAAATAATAAATTGGATATTGTAAATTATCTAAGAAATTCTTAATTTCCCTTTCATCCTTGTGGATTCCACCGTCAAAAGCTAATCTTCTTTGAATTTGTTGTTTTTCGTTCAACTTAACATTTTCAGGAACATCATTCAACTTAGTAATCCCAGAATCATATAATTCAAACTTCTTCTTTGACAACATCCTATAAAGATTAAAAATACTTTCTTTCGGAATATCTTTCCAACATTCTGATTTTAAAGGACAATCGTAAGGATCAGAGCAATAAACTCCAATAGAAATTTTTGGTTCCTCTTTAGATTTAATGATTTTAAACATATTTTCGATTCTTTCTTCAATTCCTGAGTTAAATTCTTCAACTTTTTCAGTAATGTCTTCTTGATGGAATAATTCATTCGGGTCAATTTCGCCATTTTTTATATATTGGTTATTAATGTGCATAAGATAACATTTTCTAATTTTTATCCCAGATTTCTCATAAACATATTTTTGAAAACTAACATCGTGAATATTAACATCTTTTATTTTAGTCGCAGACTTAACTTCAACTATATCCCATTTGTCTTCTTCAACTGGCACAAGAATATCTCCCCTAGAAAACAAATTGTCAACTAAAAAACCACATTCAAATATTGGCTTTCTTTCTTTCAAAGATTCAGTCGTTTTATCAATATTTTCCTTAAAATCTAGTTCAGATAAATCAATTCCGTCTGTAAAAACCTTTGTTGCGAGTTCACCGATCAAAGTTCCCATTTCAAAATTGTGTTTTGCCGAGATATCTGGTTCTGGAATTCGTTCTTTTTGATTTTTAGTTATCCATAGTAGTTTTGGACACTGTAATCCGAGAAGATAATTTGATTTGGTTAGTAGTTTACTTGCCATGGGCTAATTATCTTCTTGTCTTTTTAGCTCGTCAAGAGTCTTACCTTCTTTATTTCTCCATCCTGTCCACCCATTAGCAGGCCTTCCAACAACTACTGCAGCAGCAGCAGACGGAGAGTTAAAAACAAAATCTTTGGTAAAAATCATAGAATCTCCATCATCCTTTAATGTTCCTTCAGAAATTAACTTGTTTTTTATATTTAAGACCCATGCACCAAGACTAGCCGTGTTTTCCTTGTTTATTCTAGAACCTTCATATACTAAAAATCCATCCTCGGTTAGATTTCCTTTAGCATCAGCAAGTTTACTTTTACAGAAAAATATTTCCTCTTCTGTCTCAGCTTTTTTAGCAGGACTAAGAATTGGATAGCCTAACAAGTCTAAGATAAATTTTATTTCATCTAAAAATTGTAATATAAATTCTTCCTCATAGTCTGGCGCAGGCTGAATAACTTGTTCTTTTTTATTTTGTAATTTTGTTTGTCCTAGTTTAGTAGCTTCAAGTATTGAGTAAGCTTCCAAATATCCAACCTGAACCTTGTTCAGACCATCTTCAGAATCTCCATAAAAACAAACTGCAAAATTCCAATCTTCCTTATTCTTATAATGGTTTTTTAATCTACTTACAAGATTTCCTTCCCCTATGTAAGTTTTAATCAAGGAATTTTCCTCTTTTTCACTAAATAAAAAGTAGATACCAGTACGATCAAGTAACTCATCTGAACCATTAGCTTCATTAATAAGATTTTTCGGAACCACTATTGCCTTTAGTGGGAAAGTTGTTATATTAATTTTCTTCACACCCTTTGGATTTCCGTCAGGCAAATAAATGTTTATTGATTTTCCCTTAGTCATGAGATAACATGTAAAACTTAGTTTTTAATTTTAATGTTTGGTTTATTTTACATAAACCCGAGATCCTTTAACCTCTAAAAATTTTGCTTGGGGATTTTGTTCGGTATATGCTCGAAAACATCTTTTACAGCAAAAAGAAGTAGTATCTAATACTGGACCCAGTGTTATCTTCTGGCTCGGTTTCCCACAAACAACACATTCTTCTCTATTAACATTCTTTTTCATCTTCCTCTTTAAATCTATAATAGCCTCATCAAAAAATAAACTCGGACTAATATTGTTTTTATCCATCCATTTTTTATTTTCTTTTGTGGTTCGGACAGTAAGAATAACATCTTTGGGTTCTGGCTTTTGGATATTTGCTAGTTCTACCATGTAATACTTATGTAATACTGGTTTATAAAATTTATCCAAGAATTTTTTGTGCTTTATTTAACTTAAGAACATGGATTCTAGGTATTGTATCGCTTTACAGTTTTGGCATAATTTTCTATCCTTTTACTTCTTAACTTAACAAAATTAGTAACTCTTTTTTTATACAATAAATACTCATTAATATCAGAAAATCCTGGGTTAGTTTTGAAATCATCAAATGGTAAATAAAATTTAATATTGCCCTTTTCGTCAATTAAGTCTTCCAATAAAAAGAAGTGAATATAACCCCTAAAATTATCAAACAAATCAAAGAAATTTTTATACCTCGATAAAGTATTATAAAGTGGACTTTTCTTCCCTAAATAAAAGAGGCGGATACACTCTAGTGTTAAGTCGAATCTGTCATCAATTTTTCCGTTAATTCCACGATCTTGATTGATTGTATTACCATCAATTTTTTTATTTGGAAAAACGATATAGGACCCAATTCTGGAATTAGAATCAAGAAATTCTTCCACTTCATTTGGGATTTGTTTTGTAAGCCAATGTTTTCGCACTTGGTTTTTATATGAATGCGTTATGGCATCGCTGCCCAAAAAGAATTCTCCTAGTTCAGATTTATGATATAAATAAGCGCCATTTTTATCATCACATAAATCAAAAACTTTACCATTTGGCAAAGGCTTGTTCCATAATATTTTATGATATTTTTTTAATGTTGGACTATATTTGTCGGGATCACGATCCCCTGTTTCAGAGTAAAAATTAAAACTTGTGTCAATTATCATTTATTTCAAAACCTCCAACAACCCTTCGATACTATCAATCTCAAAATCTGCCCCACTCTTGATTCTCTTCCCAACTCTACCATAAGCCGCATAACAAGTCTTAATTCCCATCTTCTTAGCAGTCTTAACATCCCTTTCAATTCTATCCCCCACCATCAAAGCCTCCCCTGGCTTAACCCCAAGCTTTCTAAGAGCAGAATTAAACGGAGCAACATTATTCTTCTGCTTTCTAACATCCCCAGAAGTAACGACTACATCAAAAAACTTGTCAATCCTAAGAGTCACAAGCCTAAACCAAGCATTTCTCCTAGGAGCATCACTAACAATTGCCAACTTATACTTCTTCTTTAATTTCTTCAAAACATCCCTCGTGCCAGGGTAAGCAGAAAGATAAGAAGCCCTAAGCTCCCTATACGCAACAATTCCATGCGCAACAATCCTATTATCAACATTACCATTAATTTTCTTCAATAATTTCTCAAAAATATTTTTATGCTCAATTCCATATTCATCATATAAAATAAATAACTCTTTCAACGCCTTTTTCCCATCAGCCTTCAACCCAGCTTTAATCATCGCACCAATTGCAGCCTCACAACTCTTTTGCTTCATTCTCATAAAATCAATGAGAGTATTGTCTAAGTCAAAAAGAACAGCTTTAATCACCATAATTTGTTAAAGAAATAGAACTATTTAGGGGTTTGGGAGTTAGCATCTAATAACCCAGTCTTTCTTGTCTTGCCTATAATACTTTATTATTTCAATTATTCCCTCAATCATTTTATCATTTTTTACACCATGCACATGATCCACAACTCTTTTTCTAAATCTTATTTTCGCTGCATTTGATTTATTCTCAGACTTAATTTTTCCTCCTTTAGAAGAAATTTCTCGGTGCCTGTCTTTGTTCCAATTTTTAAAATTGTTTTTCATCTATTATAATTAGGCTTTTACTGCATTTAATTGTTGTGGGGTTATAACCTAGTTCTTCCTTTGTTCTGCTTTTCGTTGAGTGCTATTCTAGTGATGCGATTACATTAGAAAAAATACTTTGTCAACGTTTTACACTTTCTAATAGTTGAAAAAATTTGGTTATGATAATAAAATTAGTTATAAAAAGTTCTCAACCTATCAAAAAGTTTATTTTACACACTATTTACAATTTTTTCAAAACATATGTTTGGGTGTTTGTTCTATCGCTTTTTGAATGTATCAAAAAAGTTATCCCTCCAAATTCTCGGTTAATGTATTTTTGAATTTTTTTACCAAAACTTGTTCTTCCTGATTTATTATTTAAGTCATATTCCCCAAAAATATCAATTCCTTCCATTTTCCAATTATCTATTTTATCCATCATTTCTTTAACCAAAAAAGGTCTTTCTTCCTGAAACTCATACATAAGTTCCCATAATTTTTTAAAATCACCTGTTTCTACGTCACCATAAAGAAAATCCGTGTTTTCTTCTAGGCAAGGGTCACCAAGTCCGTGATAACTCATTATTCCCCCAACGATTTTTGCCCATTCAGGAAAACTTGAAAAAAGAGTTTTACCTTCTGGCATGCCCGCCTCATACCATGTTAAAATTAGGGTGTATATTGCGGATAAAATCTCACCCCTATTCTCTAAAATCCACCCATGTAAGTCTGGTTTTTCAAATTTTCTTGAATTTATATTTTCTAATCCAAAAAACAGATTTATGAATCTGCTCCTTTTGGCAATATCTGGCGTATATGTAATTCCGATGTTTGCAGATAAAGAGACATCAGTTTCATTATTTAATTGTATTTCTTTGTTCTTGCCAAGTAGTCTATCTTTCCAATGCTCAGAAGTAATAAATTGTTCAAGCATAGCATTGTCAAGGTGGCCCTTATTATTTGCAAAGTGAAATCTTCTTCTTCCTTCCCTTATCCCAGAGGTTATTTTTTTTCGCAATTCTTCACTTGAATTAGAAAATCTATCAGAAGTGCTAATTGGTGGATCATCTAAAGAGATTCCTTCGTATAAAATTCCAGTTATCCCAGCGCAATAGTCTTTGCCACATCTTTCTCTATTGGCCAAATAAAAAAACAACGGTGTCCTTGCAGTTATCCTTTCGTATAATCCTCTGCATGCTGGAGTTATCAAGGCAGAAATTGCCATTACTCTATCTTGCTCTTCTTTAAAACAAAACTCCTTGAATATTTCATAGATAATTTTTTTGCTTTCTTCTAAATCAATTCTTTTGATGTTGGGACCATTCGGTAAAAGATAAGAATTTAGGGACTCATCATAACATTTTTTTGGTAATAATAGTTTTCCATCAGAAAGAAATGGCATTCCCCAACTTAATATTCTGTCTATTTGGTTTAATGAGTTTCTAAAATTGTCATTTTCGAACAATATTTTCATGTTTTGTTCAGAAGGACTTCTTCTTATTTTATCGCCAATTCTACCTGGTGAGTAAAAATGAATATCTTTCTCTAAAATATTAATGAGTCTAGCTGGGCTCACCTGATTAAATTTTATATTTTTTTGTTGATTGAGTTTATCTCTGATTATTGTTATTTCGACAAATGAGTTTGCCTGAGGACGATAATAAATTCCATTATGTTTTTGAGTCAATAGGGATAGTTGTTTTGCAAAAAGAATAAATGGATATCCAGAGTCGGGCAATCTCACATCCTTACTTTTTACTATCTCAAAGGCATTTTTATATTGGTGTTTTCTATAAGATTCTGGCGATTCTTTCCATTTTTCACAAGTAGTATCCATAATTCTCAAGATTTTTTCTTCCGAGATTCCGTTTTTAATTAAATTTATTAGAATCGCGAATTCCTTTGCACTTCTGGTATTGTCTTTACTCTCAGCTTCTTTGTTTTTCAAATTTTTTCGAGATACCTCAATTTTTAAGAAATTCATTGTATTTGATTTTACAAAGTTTTCTTTTGATTGAAACAATATTCTTGAATATCGGTCTTCTGCTTGGTGAGTATCTTTTTTGTTTATTGTTCCAGGTATTTTCAGCCTTCTTGCAAGGTCCTTTGTTATGGAATCAACTTCTACTACCTTATCGCTTATTTCGTTAGATATATGTTTTTCAATTTTTACTAATCTTTTGTAATCCTCTGACAAGTGCCATTCATCAATCGAATTTACTGATTCAGTTGAAACTTCAATTTTTACCAAAACTTGAGCGCCATTCCCACTGTTAATTATAAGGCCCGTGTCTAGATTAAATTTATCTTTCAATAGGTCTTTTGTTTCATACGCTTTTTTTATTGAATGCTCGTGATCTTCTGTAGTGCTAACGTAATCAACTTTACGTTTTGCCCTAACATCAATATCCAAAACAATAATTTGTAATACATCAATGCCATCAATTTTTGAAGTTTCTTTTTTTCTTGGTTGAAGTCCAAGACACAAAAGTCCTTTCCCATTATATTTGTTCAATTCTTTTTCCAAACTTTCAAAATTCTGATGGTAACTTCCGCTTCCGTTTAAAGCTCCCCTTTGCCTTGCGCCTTTAATAGTTGGCTTGTATACTTGAAAAAATAAAAGTTGATCTTGATATTTTAAAAAATCAAAAAATATTTTTGAATCTTTCTTTTTAATTTCCATTTTCAGCTACCTCGTAATTCAGAATTATTTTTCCATATTTTTTGAAAGAAAGAAAACCAAATTCCTGTAATATTTTTAAAATTTCAAAAGTTTCCTTCTTGTTAATACAAAAAAGCCTAGATGTGATTAGATTAACTTCTTTTAGTTCCAAATAATCCTTTTTTGAAAGACTTGGTTTTGTGTTCCAAAAATTGAAAAGTTTTATTAAAAGCTTGAAATACAAACCTCGTTTTGAAGATTCTTTATTGATGATCATTTTCTCACTCATCTTGGTCCTCCTGTGAACCTTCCTCGAGTTCAATGATTTTTTCAAACCATTTTTTTTCTTGCGTTTCTTTTTCCATGCTAACCTAAAAAAAATATTCCTTTTAAGCAGGGTTTGGTCAAAAAATGTCCGAACGATAATTTTATATATTCTAGTTAAATTGAGAAAGAATGACTGCCCAACCAAGAAAATGTCCCAAGTGTAAAAAGCCTATGAACACTGTGAGAAGTGATGCAAAACAGTGTAGAGAGTGCAGAAGAAAACAACAAAATGAAAAATCCCATGAGATCAAAAAAGAAAAAAGAAGGAAGGTTAAAAATCAAAAAGAAAAAGAAAAAAGATCAAATTTTATAAGAAAGAATTTTGATGATATCGAAGAGAAATCTGAAAAACATAACTTAGAAAAAATTAGGGACAAAATGAGGGCTATACCCTGTTACATGCCAACCTTAAAAGAAAGAGAAATATTAGAAAGGGCTATTTACCCAGAAGGTTTTAATTATTTTATAGAAAAAGATTTTGATAAAAAAGAACTAATGTCAAAAAAATTAATTGAGGAAATTGGATTTACTCAAGAAGATATAGACAACATCGTTGATAATTTCAAGAAGCAACAAGCATTTTCGTCTTAATCAAGCTCAAAATTTCTGGGTCTTCCATTAGCTTATTCATAATTTGGTCTGCCTTGTTCCTATTGGATTCTTCAAGAATTATTTTTTCTCCTTCTTCTTTGTCTAATACAAACCCACAATTACAATATTTGTCCGTGGGAGAGTTCTCCTTGCCACACCTTAAGCATGTAATTGAATGAAGTTGAGGAATTGTTTTTTCTTTATCCATTTCTATTCCATAGGCATTCATAATTGCTTCATCTGTATCTTTTCCGCTCATGTGAATATAAATACTCGCCATATTACTTCCTTGTGTCCATCCAAAATAATGTTTCATTTGTGCATCGGTCATTTTATTCGCCATAATTGTTGCTCTTGAATGTCTTAGTAGGTGGGGGTGGACTCTTTTAGTAATTCCGGCTTTTTTTACTGCTTGTTTTAGAATATGATTTATTCTTTCATAAGTTAAAAAATTTCCATCAGTTTTACACCATAGTGGATATTGGGAATTACTTCTAAATGGATGGTGGTTTATCCAAGTATTAAGATAAGTTGAACATCCAATAACCAATATTTTTCTAGCACCAGTTTTGCCATGGATTGTTAATTTGGCTCCAATTTTTTCAAAGGAAACGGAAGTTATTTTCATACTTCCAATTTCACCAACTCTTGCACCAGATTCACAAAGTGTTGCAAGCAGGGCCCTATCTCTTTCACATTTACCCGCAAGAATTATATTATTCATTTCATCTTCGGTCAGAAGTTCTTCTGGTAATTTTGATTTACATTTAGAAATTGTTAAAGTATACCAGTCAACTTCAGGAGGATATTTGTTCTTTCCTGGGACATTTCTAATATATTTGTAAAGTTTCCTTAGCATTACCTTAATTCCCTTTTTTGTTCCTTCAGCATATTCGGATTGGTTTAAGTTGGCAACTAGTTCTTTTATATCCTCGACAGTTGCATCCTTGAAATTTTTCTTAAAATTACGGTTTAACCAAATTACATCTTGTAAATATCTACCAACTTTTGCAAGTCCAATATTTTGAGAAAGAAGGTCATTTTTAAGTCCTAAAGCAACCTTGCGATTTTCATCTGAAAAGTCTTCTTCATTCGTGATTCTTTCAATTAGCCTTTCCAATTGTCTTCTTCTATTGTGTATGTCCATGGTTTATCCATGTGTCAAGGTCTTATATAGACCGGTTAAGAATATTAAACTTTTTTGGAACGTCCCAACCGAGAGTCAAACTCGCAATCTCTAACGCAAAGAATGAAGTTCTGCAGATTGAGGCAAGTTAAAATTTGTCTACAATTTCATACAATAACATTCAATTAATTATTTTTTCTCTCCAAGGATCTTTTTTTCAAAAAAGATAGCTTAAAGCCTTTGACGAGAGTCAAACTCGCGACCTCTTGCTTTCACACTCATCACTGAGTTACGAGGCAAGCGCTCTATCAACTGAGCTACAAAGGCAATACATTATCCAAACATAAAACAATTAAAAACCTTACCACATTAAAAATCAAACCTGATTTTTTACTTCATCACCATACTTTTTCTGACAAAATGGACAAACATAAACAATTTTACTCTTATCACCATCCTTAACTCTAATTACAGTTCCAACTATCTTATCCATAAACCCTTTTTCAATCTCATCACTACAAATTTCACATTTCAACTTAACCATAACACACTCAAAACAGTAAACTTTAAAAATTATTCCATTCTACAAAATGATATGGAAGGATTTGACTTACGAAAATTTCAAAATGGAGGCGATGACCACCAAAAGATAAAATCTATCATGGGTAAGATTCTTTCTGGAAGAGATGGTTATGAAGCAATAGTAGAAACAAAAAAAGAAGAAAAAAGATGCGAAAAATGTAATTGGGCTCTAGAAGGCGGAGAAAAGTTTTGCCCTGAATGTGGAAGTAAAATACAAACTTCAAAATAAATTAGATTTTGTTAAAATACCAACAACTTTTTTATTACTCTCATTTCTCAACAAAAGAGCATTATAAAACTTTAACAAAGGTAAAACTGACGATACAGGAGTCAATTCATCTAAAATAGGAAACGCAGACTCCATAACATCACAACATTTCATCGAAAATAAATTATCCCTACCTTTTCCACTTTCAAGTAAAGAATACAATATTGATTCACTAATAACACCAACAAATTCATTCCCATCTTTTACCGGAATCTGAGAAATCCCTTTACTTTTCATTAATTTAATCGCAGCTCCAACCTCTTTATTACATTCAACAAAAATAACATGTCTTGTCATAACATCTTTACAAATCTTCTCTTTAATATTATAATATTCGTCTAAAAATCTAAAAATTCTACATGCAATAGAATAAGACGGCTCCAGTTTCCCAGATTCCAACTTAGTAATTAGAGATTGTGAAACCTTCACCGCATCAGCTAATTCTTTTTGAGTCAAACCAAATTTTTTTCTCTTAACTTGAATACTAGTTATCTCTGGATACATAATAAAAACAAATAAAAACAATATATAAATATTCCGATAGGAATATCTTAGTCAATAGATATTATAAAGATCTTTTTGTTTCAAATAATTATGAGACATTACCTCTTCACATCTGAATCTGTTGGAATTGGGCATCCTGATAAAGTTTGTGACCAAATTAGTGACGCCATATTAGACGCATGTCTAGAACAAGATTCACAAAGTAGAGTAGCAGTAGAAACATTAGTTACAACACAGTTAGTCATAATAGCAGGAGAAATAACAACACACGCAAAAGTTGATTATGAATTAGTAGCAAGAAATACAATAAGACAAATTGGATATACACATCCAGAACTAAATTTTGATTATCAAAATGCAAAAATAGAAATTAAGATACACAGTCAATCACACGACATCTCTCAAGGAGTAAGTGAAGACGAAGGATTATTCACTGAACAAGGAGCAGGAGATCAAGGCCTAATGTTTGGATACGCAACAAACGAAACAAAAAACTTCATGCCACTAGCAATTGATTTATCTCACGCGTTAGTACAGAAAGCAAAAAAAATACGAGAAGAAACTCCAAACTCTTTTTTATATCCAGACTGTAAAAGCCAAATCACAATAGAATATTCAAATGAAAAACCAAAAATAAAAACAGTCGTAATATCCTCGAATCATAAAGATTCGGTCTCATTAGAAACCTTAAGGCAATTCATAATCCAAAATATAATTAATCCGATTTGCCAAGATTATCTAACACCAGAAACAAGAATACTAATAAATCCAACAGGAAGATTTGTGATCGGTGGACCAGATGGAGACACAGGATTAACTGGAAGAAAAATAATAGTAGATACATACGGAGGATACGCACGACACGGAGGAGGAGCATTCTCAGGAAAAGATCCAAGTAAAGTAGACAGAAGCGCAGCATACGCAGCACGATGGGTAGCAAAAAACCTAGTAGCAGCAAAAATATGTGACAAATGTGAGATTCAACTATCTTACGCAATCGGATACTCACAACCACTAAACATAACATTAGATTTTTTCGGAACAGAAAAATATCCAGAAGAACAAATAAACAAAGCAGTAAAAAAAGTCTTTGACCTATCGCCAAAAGGAATTATAGAAGAACTAAAATTAAAACAACCAATATACCAAGCAACAGCATTTGGTGGACATTTCGGACAACAACCAACACAAAACACATTCCCATGGGAAAAAACAAACAAAATCAACGAACTACGAACAGAAATCGGATTAGATATTCAAGTCTGCCCACATTGTGAAAAGTAAAACACAAACTTTAAGATAAATTATATTTCATCAATCTATCAACAAATAAACAAACTTTTTATACTCTCAAAATCTTTTAACTACATGGGAAAATTAGCAATAATACATAAAAATAAATGTAAACCAGATCAATGTAATAACGAATGTAAAAAATACTGTCCAATAGAAAAGAAAGAGATAGACACTTGTATTACAATAGACACAAAGGCACACATAGACGAACACACATGTGTCGGATGCGCAATCTGTCAAAAACGATGTCCACTTGGAGCAATCGACATAATAAATCTACCATCAATAAACGAGAAAAACCTAATACACAGATACGGACAAAATGGATTCGCATTATACGGATTACCAACACCAAAACAGAAAAACGTAATCGGATTACTTGGACGAAATGGAATTGGAAAATCAACAGCAATAAGATTATTAGCAAATCAAGAAAAACCAAATTTAGGAAAAAATGCAACAAACGAAGATATCAAGAAATTCTTTAAGGGATCCGAAATGTTAACATACTTTCAAGAATTAGAAAACAAAACAATAGCCTACAAACCACAAAACTTGTCAATGCTATCAAAAGATATTATTGTAAGAGATTTACTAAAACAGCTCGGGTCAGAAAAAAAAATACAGGAATTAGCTAACAGATTATCAATAACACCAATTCTAGATAATAAAATGAATAAACTATCAGGAGGAGAGTTACAAAGAGTTGCAATAATAGCAGCTTCCATAAAAGATGCTGACATATACTTTTTCGACGAACCATTAGCATATTTAGATATAGAACAAAGATTAAGCATTTCAAACTACATCAAAAGTTTATGTCAAGAAAAAACAGTAATTGTAGTAGAACATGATTTATTAATTTTAGATTATTTAACAGATTATATCAATATCTTCTTTGGAGCACAAGGAGCATTCGGAGTCGTCTCAACTATAAAAACATCAAAAAACGGAGTAAACTCGTACCTAGATGGATTTCTAAAAGACGAGAATATGAGAATAAGAGAGAAACCACTAACATTTAATTTTACAAAAAATCCAGCAATGTCCGGAATACAAATTTCAAAATGGCCAACATTTACAAAAACATTTGATACAGGATTTAAACTCGAAGTACAAAAGGGAGAAATCCATCAAAATCATTGTATAGGAATATTAGGACGAAACGGAACCGGGAAAACAACATTCGTAAAATGCCTAACAGGATTAGAAGATGTAGAAATAAATAATAAAAAACAAAAGTTAAATCTTGACCTAAATATTTCATACAAACCACAATATTTAGAAGACCATTCCGATGAATCAATACGAGACATAATGTTCAAAGAAAAAATAAATAAAAAATTAGCAACTATGTTTAATTTAGGAGTTTTACAAAATAAAAAAATTGAAGAACTATCAGGAGGAGAATTACAACGATTCTCAATAGCAAAATGCTTAGCAAAAGACGCAGATATATATTTATTAGACGAACCTTCCGCATACTTAGACGTAGAAGAAAGAATCTCAGCAGCTAAAGCAATTAACGAAATAATGATCGAAAAAGAAAAAACAGCATTCATTGTAGACCACGATCTATTATTAATTTCATACGTCGCAGATTCAATAATAAATTTTGACGGAGAACCAGGAATCATAGGGAAATCCTCAACAATCAAAAATTTTGAAATCGGAATATCAGATTTACTAAAATCCTTAAACATCACATTAAGAAAAGATCCGGAGACAGGAAGACCAAGAATAAACAAACAAGGTAGCGTTTTAGATAGGGAACAAAAAGAAAAAGACAAATGGGTAATCTTATAATAATTTATCAATAATAAAAACATCCCATACTTTTATATATATTAAAATACTAAATCATTTATTCTTAAAATCTAAAGGAGGTAAAACTATGGCAGCAAAAAAAGTAACAAAGAAGGCACCAGTTAAAAAAAAGAAGTGTTTTCTATGTAATTTATTCAAAAAGAAAAAATAAATTATTTATTTAATAACAAAACCAGGTGAAACAATAAGATTAACATCTTATTGTTATTTTTTTCTTTATCAATATTATTATATACATATAGGTATATACATACTTATTAATTAACATCTCCATACTTTTATATGAATAGTGACATGGATCCAAGAACGAGGATAAAAATTATAGATAATTTAGGTAGACATAAAGTTCCCGTATACCTAATCACACTTTCTAAAGCAAATTTTGAATATCTATGTGCAGATTGTCCAGAAACTGGACATCTACGTGGATATGCAGTTAATGGAACAAGTTTTTGTATATTTAATAATATACATGGAAAAATGGAAGATTCTTTTAAAAGATCTGCAATGGACGAAGTATATTCAACTCACATAGGAATTCCTATGCCGCAAATTACGGAAAAAAGTATTAACGAAATTGATAAATTATTCCAGTTTGTAGGTCCTGAATTTGAAGCTGCAATTAATCAACATGGAATTATGCCAATGATAGATTATGCTTCCAAAAATAACATTTTAGGATACGCAATAATGCAAGTAGAAAAAAAAGAACTTTCTAATAAGTTAATTTAATAAACCTCTTTCTCTATTTTTTTTTATGAAACAAAGAGTCATAAAACTACTTTCAAAGAATATCAACCTACCTAGTAAAACTATAGCAAATTTATTAGAAGTGCCACCTAAACAAGAACTAGGAGATTACGCTTTCCCATGCTTCCAACTAGCAAAAACAGAAAAAAAATCACCTCTATTAATAGCACAAAATCTAACAGAAAAACTAAGGAAGCAATTACCTAAAGAAATAACAAACATTGATAACGCAGGCTCATATGTTAACTTCTTTATAGATAAAAACACACTCGCAATAAAAGTATTGGAAGAAACTAAGAAAAATTCTTGGGGAAATATCAATAATGGAAAAAACAAAACAAGATTAGTAGAATATTCCCAACCAAACACACACAAAGCATTTCATGTCGGACATATAAGAGGAACATCTCTAGGAGAAAGTCTCGCAAGAATATTCAAAGCATCAGGTGAAAAAGTTACACAAATAAATTATAGTGGAGATACAGGAATGCATATCGCAAAATGGATTTGGTGTTATCAAAAATACCATTCAAAAGAGAAATTACAAAACGATGAATCATGGATTGCAAAAATTTATGTAGAATCCATACAAAAACTAGGTGACAATAAAAACCTTCAAGAAGAAGTCAATAAAATAAATCAACAAATTGAGAATAGAGAGAATCATGAAATAAATGAACTCTGGGAAAAAACTAGAACATTATCAATACAATCTTGGGAGAAAATATATGAAGAATTAGGAGCACATTTTGATTATAGCCTATTCGAAAGCCAATTTGAATCTGATGGACAAAAAAAAGCATTAGAATTATTAGATAAAAATATAGCACAAAAAGACGACGCTGTATTCATGGATTTGAAAAAATGGAACTTAGGAGTATGGGTATTACTAAGAAAAGATGGAACAGTTCTTTATTCAGCAAAAGACATCGCCCTTGCATTAAAAAAATTCAAGGATTTTAAAAGCGATAATTATCTAATCACAGTAGGAAATGAACAAAAGATGCATTTCCAACAATTAAACAAGACACTAGAATTAATGGGATTAAAGAAAGAGCCCTCAACTTATGGAGTCTTACCTTTTGGAATGGTTCGTTTCCCTGAAGGAAAAATGAGTTCGAGAACAGGAAATAACATTCTATACTCAGATTTCTCAAAAGAAGTAACTAATATAGCAATAAAAGGAATGAAAAAAAGAGGATACGAAGGTAAAGACATTGAAAAAAGAGCATTAAAAATAGCAATCGCATCTATAAAATATTCAATGTTAAAACAAGATCCAAGAAGAACAATAATATTCGATCCAAAAAACGACGTTTCATTCGAGGGAAATACAGGCCCATATTTACTATACTCCTACGCACGAGCAAATTCAATAACAAAAAAAGCAAAAATTAAAGAAACAGAAATAAAGATCATCGATCTTAAAGAAACAGAAATAGCACTAATAAAAAAAATTGATTCCTTCCCAGAAATAATCGAACAAGCTTACCTACAACTAGCACCAAATATAATAGCAAACTATTCATACGAACTAGCAAAACAATTCAACGAATTTTACCACACATGCCCAGTAATGAAATCACCACAAGCAAAATTTAGATTAGAATTAGTAAAAGCCTTCAAAACAACACTCAATAAATCACTAGACCTCTTAGGAATCGATGTTTTAGAACAAATGTAAAATAATAATAATTAATCATAAAAAACTGGATTTAATTTTTCTATTTCTTCATCACATTTAATTTCACTTTCTTTTTAGATTTAGATAAAACATGAGATTACACAGCGTATAAACATACGTAAGCGTCCTCACAACGAAGTATAAATCAAAAAGAAAGCAAAAGAAACAAAACTAAGCTTTTTTCATGTCTTTCCAAGCAATATCAAACAACTGCTCCAAAGCCTGTGCAAAGAATTCAGTATTCAACCAAATACCTAAATCATAAGTTGGATGAACTTCATTATCATCTAGAAGCATAAACATAATTTGTTCAGAATCTATAATCATGAAACGAGCTTTCAAACTAACAGCATTCCTGATTTCAGCAATTTTACTAAATTCAGCAGCAATCTTTTTGTTAGAAGCATTAATAGGTGCAACAACTCTAATTGAAACTCCTCTTTTTTTTGCTTTCTCTAAACTAGGCATTAAAACTTCTAACTTTCTATTTAAACCATCAGCTGTAGTAACCAAAACAATTGAGGTTTGAGCTTCACGAACCAACATATCTAAATGATTGTAAATATTCTGTCGACCCTTCAAAGCACCGGATAAATCAGCATGCTCTATATACTTAATACCATCAGTAAATAATGTAGTTAATTCTTTCAATACTTCATCACTCTTCAATCTATCTAATCTTTCCGATTTACCTTTAGCTTCAACAACTAAATTTCTCTTAACTCTTTCAACAACTTCTTCTGGTTTTAAAGCAACAAATTTTATTGGCTTTCCTAACTTCATAACAATAAATCCTTTCTTCTCCAAAGACTCAAGAATATCATAAGTTCTAGAACGTGGTACATCAGAAATACTCGATAACTCTCCAGCCGTCGACGTTCCCCTCGATAAAAGGGCTGTCCATACTTTTACTTCATAAAGATTCAGGTCAAAAATTTTCCTAAGCCTGCTCAAAAATTCCTCTTTAACTATCATAATTATGGTAGCTATTACAAGTATTTAAATGTTTCTCCTTTTTGTCCCTCTATTAAGGAGTAAATACTCTAAATCTCTCTTAGTTATAGACGACAAAAAACTTTTTTAATTTAAATCTCTGTTTTATATTTTACTAAATTCAAAATTGTAATGTTTATCTCTAATTAACCCTTCGTTATTATAATCACCGCTTCCTTTTATTTTATCAAAAATAAACTCATCAGCACCAACTCTTTCCTTAACAAATTTAACAAAGTTACCAAGAATACTCTGAAACTCCTTATTCATAACTAATTTGATTTTATCTCCCTTAGATAAACCAGATTTTTTCCTGCCCGCTTGAATCTTACGAGAAATTTCACGTGCAAAACCTTCAGCCTCTAATTCAGCAGTTAAATTCAAATCCAACTCGACATTAAGTTCTCCTTCGTCAAATTCAATATTTTTAACATTCAATTCTTGCTTAATAATATCGATTAATTCATTAGATAATTTCACATGACAATTAATAACAGCCTTAGCCAATGGCCATTTTAAACCAACTTTATTTTGATCTCTGAACTTCAGTCCTATAGAAACAATATCTCTTACTATTTGCATATTATTCAAAATATCTTCATCAAATTCATCAAATTCAGACCAAAAATTTAAATGAACGGATTCATTATCACCGTATAAATTTTGATAAATCTTTTCACTAACAAAAGGAATAATAGGTGCAGTAATCTTACTTAACCTATCTAGAACAAACCGTAAAACTTTAGACGCTATCTTGTCACCATCATTAAATCTACCTCTATTCAAACGAACATACCAAGTAGACAAATCATCAACAAATTTTCTAATTTCAGAACAAGCTTTAATTGTATTATATTCTCTATAATATTCACTGACATTCCTACCCACCTGATTTAGCCTCGACATAATCCATTTATCAGTTATTTCATTAACTTCTGGATTTTCCAACTCACCATCTATTCTATAATCATCATAAAAACGATTAACGTTATACATCAACAACAAAACTTTTTTATAAATTTCCTCAACACCCTTATCAGAAAAATTCATATTGTCAGCATTCATAACAGGATTTCCCATCAAATAAAACCGAATCGCATCAACACCATATTTATCTATCAAAAGCATAGGATCAGTAAAATTACCTTTTGATTTAGACATTTTCTGACCATCCTCAGCTAAAATTGTTCCAGTTGTAACAATATTTTCAAAAGGAATATCATCAAATAAAATCGCAGATAAAACATTCATATAATAAAACCACGCTCTAGTTTGGCCAATATATTCAGCAACAAATTGCGCAGGAAAATTCTTTTCAAAATATTCCTTATTTTCAAAAGGATAATGAAATTGAGCAAAAGTCATAGCACCGGATTCAAACCAACAGTCAAGAACTTCAGGTATTCTCCTAAACTCTTTCCCATCTTTTTCCAAAATAATGCCATCTAAAAAATCTTTATGCAAATCAATTTCTCTCTCAGGCATATTTTTGGCATATTTTTTCAACTCTTCAATACTACCAATAACTAATTTTTCACCATCTTCAGCAACCCAAATAGGAATTGCGGTCGCCCAATATCTATTTCTAGAAATATTCCAATCCGGAGCCGTTTCTATAGTATACCGAACTCTTCCATCTTGCAAAAAACCAGGATACCACTTCAATTTCTTGTTCAATTCCAACAACCTAGGTTTTATCTTTTGAATATTAACAAACCAAGCAGGTAATGCACGATAAATTAATTTAGTATCACATCTGTAACAAAAAGGATACTCATGTTCCATTTTACGAACCAAAACAACTTTACTTTGTTCCTTCAAAAACTTAATAACTTCAATATTGGAGTCATGAACATACTGACCTGCAAAATCTTTAACAGACTCTCTAAAGTTTCCTTTCTCATCAACGGAATCTATCGTCGGTATTTTATATTTAAAACAAATAGCATAATCATCCTCACCAAAATTCGGCGCAATATGAACAATACCAGTACCATCCTCAACAGTAACGAAGTCGCCAACTAAAATTTGAAAAGAATTTTCATTCTCTTTAAAATAATCAAACAAAGGTTCATACTTTTTTCCTTCTAAATCTTTCCCAACAACAGTTTTAACAATGGTATACTCCTCTTCAGATTTCCAAAAATTACCAACCAACTCTTTAGCTAATAAAAAGATCGTCCCATCACTTTTATCTTTAACATAAACATATTCATACTTAGGATTAACAGCCAAAGCTAAATTAGAAGGCAAAGTCCAAGGAGTGGTCGTCCAAGCAATCGCAAAAACATCTTCATCATCCAATTGCTCTTCCAATTTAAATTTAACAACCATAGTAGAATCTTTCACATTTTTATAAGAATTATCCATCGAAATTTCAAACTTAGACAGAGGAGTAGAACACCTAGGACAATACATCAAAATTTTCTCGCCCTCATAAATAAAATCTTTCTCCCACAATTGCTTAAATGCCCACCAAACACTTTCAATATACGAATTATCCATCGTCTTATAATCATTTTTCATATCAACCCAACGACCAGTCCTATTAATCACTTTTTCCCACTCTCCAACATAAGACAAAACTTTACTCCTACAATAATCATTAAATTTCTTAACTCCCATCTTTTCAATCTCATCCTTAGAATTAATACCCAAACCCTTCTCAGCAATATTCTCAATTGGCAAACCGTGACAATCCCAACCCCAAGTTCTATTTACAAACCTTTTATTCATAGTCCAGAACCTACCAAAAACATCCTTAACAATAGAGCCTAACAAATGACCATAATGAGGAGTTCCAGTAGCAAAAGGTGGACCATCATAAAAAATATACGGCTTAAATTCCTTAGTTTGCTCTAAAGATTTCTCAAAAATGCCATTTTCGTTCCAAAACTTCAGAATCTGTTCTTCATGATCTTTAATCTCCATACTAAACCCTAAACTTCAGCACTTTTAAATTTTATGAAGAGATGATAATAAATATTAAACAAGTCTTATGGAGTTGATTGCAGTATTAAACATGGAAACACAAGAAATTGATGGGTGGGTATTCGTAGATTTACCTACGAAATAGTGGGCATCTTACAATCAACGAATTTCTAACACTTACCTCCTACTTTTTATCACCTTCAAGTCCGATAGTATTAAAAATTTAATCCATATTTCCAAAAACAACAATTAAAACACAATCATCTTTAAATACAAAAATCCACTTTTCATAAGATAAAAGAAAATAACACAAAATGGTAAAATTCGCACACATAGCAGACTGTCATTTAGGAGGTTGGCGACAGCCAGAGCTCCAACAATTAAATTTTCAAACTTTCCAAAAAGTAATAGGAATCATACTTGCAGAAAAATTAGACTTCGTTTTAATCTGTGGAGATTTGTTTGATTCAGCATACCCACCTATTGAAATCCTAAAAGAAACGTTCGCAGAATTTAGAAAATTAGCAGATGCAAAGATACCCGTATATTTAATCGCAGGTTCTCATGATTTTTCTGTCTCTGGGAAAACCTTTTTAGATGTATTAGAAAAAGCAGGATTTTGTAAAAATATAGCAAATTATACGGTACAAGAAGACGGAAATATTAAATTAAAACCTTACATACACGAATCATTTGCAATATATGGATATCCTGGAAGAAAATCGGGAATGGAAATAGAAGACTTGAAAAAAGTTTATTTTGATTCCGTTAACCCTTATACCATTTTCATGGCACACACAACAATAACAGAAGTTGCTATTAAGAATATGGATTCTATAAACAAACGAACACTACCATTAGCTAATTATTATGCATTAGGCCACATTCACCAAGTCAAACATATTCAAGAGGGAAATCAACATTATGTTTATCCAGGACCTGTCTTTCCAAATAACTTTCAAGAATTAGTGGATTTGCGAATGGGAAGTTTTCAAATAACAGAAATAACAGATAAACTTACAACGAAAAACATAAAAATGCCCATTAAAGAAATTGCCTACATAGAAATAGAAATAGATAACGGATTAACAGCAACAGACAAAATAATACAAGAATTAGACAAATCAAATCTAAGAGATAAAATAGTTTTATTAAAATTAAAAGGAACGTTACATACAGGAAAGACTGGAGATATTCATTTTAATCAAATCGAAGAATTCATACAAAAAAAAGAACCTTATTCATATCTCAGAAATATATCACAACTTAAAACACAAGAAACAGAAATATCATTACTGCCAGATGATTTAGAAAACATAGAAAAACTCGAAGAAGCTATAATAGAAGAATATTCGAAAACTAATCCTCATAATTTTAACAAGTATTTACCACAGTTAATACATACATTATCTATTGAAAAAAATGAAGATGAAAAAAATGCTGTTTTTGAAGATAGATTACTATCCGAACTAAAAGCCGTCTTAAATATCGACAAACTATTATGATAATAAAAACACTAATTTTACAAAACATAAGAAGCTATGAAAATATCGAATTAAATTTTTCAAAAGGATCAACATTACTTTCCGGAGAAATCGGTTCCGGGAAAACATCTATATTATTGGGATTGCAATTCGCATTATTTGGATTACAACCAGGACAAAAGGGATCTTCATTATTAAGACAAGGAGAAAATCAAGCTTATGCAAAAATAATTTTTGAAATAGATGGACAGACAATAACTCTAGAAAGAACAATAAAAAAAAGCAAAACAGGCTCCATAACACAGGATAGTAATTTACTAACAACCGAGGGACAAGTTCATGAATTATCAACTCTAGAAATGAAAAGCAAAGTTATGCAATATTTAAACTATCCAAAAGAATTTGCTAAAAAAGCAAATTTATTATACAAATATACAGTATACACTCCACAAGAAGAAATGAAAAGTATAGTTTTAGAAAGACCGGAAATACGCCTAGACACAATACGACATATTTTCGGAATAGATAGATACAAAAAAATACAAGAAAATGCTAAAATATTTTTACAAAAAATCAAAGAGACCGTTAAAATTAAAGAAATACTAATTGGAGAATTGAATTTATTAAAAGAAAAATTAAATATAAAAAACGAGTATAAAATTCAGCTAGCAAAAGAAACCAACAACTTAAATATTGAGAATCAAAAATTAATCAACGAGAAAGAAACGGTAGAAGTAACATTAAAAGAGAAGCAAGACGAAATCTCAAAAATACAGGCAGATATAACAAATCTAGAAACACTAAAGGCCACTCTCCAACAAAAAAAGATAATGGAAGACAGATTCAAAAGGGAGATGATGATGATGCAAAAACAAATAGCACATAAAATTGACTTCTCTCCAGAACAATTAAAAAACATAACAGAATTAGTCCAAAAACATAAAAATATTTTAGACGAAAAAAATCACATATATTTAGAATTAAACTCTAGAATAATATCGCTTGAAACACAAAAAGAAAAACCATTAGAACTAATTCAAACTATCATATCTATGAATAATTGTCCGACCTGTTTTCAAAAAGTAACGCAGGACCACAAAGATAAAATATCTAAAAAAACAAACTATGAATTAGAGGATATTAATCGAGAACTAAATATAAAAATAATAGAGCGAACTCAAATAATTAAAGACGTTAATAGAGAAAAAGAGCTAATAAAGGAATATGAGCAAGATAAAACATTATTACAAGAAAATAAAATAAAACACGAACATCAGAACGAAATAAATATTAAAATAAAAGGTGACTCATTCACACTTGATAGAATAACAAACGAAATAGAAACATTACAAAATACAATAAAAAAGATGCAGAACGATTTAGCCGATTTTGAAGATACAAAAAATAATTATACAAAAACAAAAGAACTATTTCAAGAAATAAATAATAAACAAAGAACAGTCGAGATAAAATATACAGAGAAAAACAAAGAACTAGATTTATTGAAAATTCAATTATTAGAAGCAACAAAGGAAATAGAAAACAAAGAAAAATTAAAAAATGAAATCATGATATTGAGAAATTTAGAAGATTGGATAAATGATAAATTCTTGTCGATAATAACTTTAACAGAAAAAAATGTATTAGGAAAGATTCGTTCAGAATTCTCAAGTATACTAGCTAATTGGTTTAACGCATTAGTAGATCAACCACTCTCAGTAAGACTAGATGAAAACTTCACACCAATCATAACAAACCAAGACTATGAAATAGATTATGAATTCCTCTCAGGAGGAGAAAGAACAGCAGTCGCACTAGCATATAGACTTGCACTAAATCAGGTTCTTAACTCAATACTCTCAAAAATCAAAACAAAAGATATCGTAATACTGGATGAGCCCACAGATGGATTTGCAACAGAACAAATAGATAAAATGCGTGATATCTTCGAACAACTCAACGCACAACAAACAATAATCGTCTCACATGAACAAAAAATTGAAGGCTTCGTAGATCATATAATGAGAGTCAAAAAAGATTTCACAAGCAATGTCGAAAAAGCTGAAAATTAAAAATTAACTTCAGAAGCATAATTGAATACTTTTTCTTGGGAGTTTATGAATTCAGCAAATTCTTCAAAATCTCCACGTTTAATAATTTGAAAATAGTCTGAACCAACATTTTCAACAAAAGAAACATTACCTAAATCAATAAAACTAACTTTATTTTTAGAGAGATTTACTTTTAAATTACGAGCGTTAATTTCTAAAAGCCCAACACCAAAATTATGAATTAAATTAATACCCTCTTTTAATTTTGATACTAATTTGGTATTATCGTTATATGATCTTAACCAAAAAGTTCCGGGAACATAGTTTTTACCTAAAGCTAAATATCCATCCTTAATTCCATAATCTTCCACAATAGAGGGCACAATAGAAAGACTAGACAATCTTTTCAAAGCATCTACTTCTTTAAGAAGACCATCAAAATAATTACTATTCTCTTTAACAGGAGTAAATTTCATTACAAAATCTTTGCCAGAACCTTTTCTTACCCGATATACAGGCACACATGAAGGACATAATTTAGAAATGATTTCTAAATTACTATCAAAATTATCGATAATTTCTCTATCTTTCTCATCAATTTTAATTTCCATAAAATAAAAAATAAAAGCAAACTTAAAAACCCTTCGGTCTGTAATCACTCTATAGTGACTCTATTGCCTCCAGACTATTTTTCTTTTTCCAAGGCTTTTATTTTTCTAAAAGAAAAGGCTTAAACAATCTGACTCTCATACAACTTCTGTCTATACATATCTCTATTCACTTTCTCTTTAGAAATCGTCGTAAGAAGCTTTTTAGTAACACTATTTTGGAACTCAGATTCACCACATAAACACGAAGCAAACCTACTAATCTCTTTAGACATATGGTCATTAGGAGCATGTATACCAACAGGTTTTTTGAAATGCGTTGACACAATTACCTTCTTACTATCTTTAATCTTCGCCATAACGGGCATCTCATATAACTCTTCAATCTCAGCTAAATTATACTCATGCCTAGGAGAACGAATTTTATTAACAACAACACCCTCAACAGGAGTGTTCTCAGCCTTCGCAAGAACAGCAGCCTTAAGCGAAGTCTCCAAAGTAACATGATCAGGGGAAGTTACAACAAAAACCTTATCAGCCGCGTTAATAACTGGTTTCAATTCTTCATAATTCGGAGAAGAATCAATAATAATAAAATCATATCTAGGCTTAAATTTCTCTAAAATCTTTTTCAATTTAAATACATCAACACTATCATGAAAATACATAGAAGCAGGAACAACATCAACACCAAACGCCTCATAAATAGAATTGTGTAAAGGAGTATCTAATAAAACATCATGCAAAGTAAAATCGCTAGTCAAGTCCAAATAAAGTCCAACATTAGGAGCAGAAAAATTAGCATCCACAAGTAACACTCTTTTATTATAATTATTCGCAAGAGCACTAGCCGTCTCTAAAGCCATAGTAGTTTTACCCACACCTCCCTTAATAGATACAAACGCAATTATTTCAGCCATCTTTCACCTCTATTATAAAATATATAATATAATATATAAAGCTTTACAAAAACAAATATATACCCTCTAAATTATCATATAAATCTTAACAAAATTAATTTATATGCAATATTATGAAAAAATCTTAACAAATAAATATTCACAAGTTTAGTCACAAGAAAGTAGATTGAAGTAATCAATAATAAAAAACATTAAAGCAAAAACTTTTAAAGCAAAATATCTCCAAAGTTGTATGACAAACAAAGAAAAAGCAAAATTTGTAAAAATCAAATGTTCTAAATGCAAGAATACACAAGTAATCTTCGGACGAGCAAGCAATAAAGTAAAGTGCTTAGAATGTGGCGGAATAGTAGCTTTACCAAGTGGTGGAAATGCTAAAATCAGAGCACGAGTCGAAGAAGTTTTACAATAAATTCTATAAGATTTTAAAAATAATTATATCATCATATCTCAAGTATCAGATTTCGAATATCACGTCTTTTCCAATCTTACCACCTTTAACCTTACCCCAATTATCATCCAATCTCTCAAACTTCAAATCTGCAAAATCAATCTTAGCCAAATGACATAATTCAACAAAAACCTCCTCGGGCAACAATCTCCTCTCAATGTAATAATTTTTCAACGCACTTAACGAACAATCAATTCCAAATTGCAACAAAGAAACAATATTCGGAGTATCTAGCTTCTCACAACACAAATTCAAAAACATTCTCTGTCTTCCCCTCTCAAATCTAATCCTAACCATAAAACAAAAAACAAAACAAACTTTATAACGTTAACTGCGACACCTTATTACCCCAAAACTTTAAAAAGGTTTTTTTCAAAACATTAATATGAAGAAGCCAAAAAAAATGCAAAGATACTGTCCATATTGTAAAAAAAAGACAGAACAAAAATTGAAAGAACCAAGTAAGAATAAGGCTAGTAGCTTTAAGCGTGGTGGGAAAGCTAGAGTTCGATTAAGAGGACTGTGGAGAGGAATAGGAAATCAGGGAAGATATTCTCGTATGAAAAATCAACAGAAACAAAATAGAAAAACTACTAAAAAAACAAATATAATGTATATATGTCAAGAATGTGGAAAGGCAAAATATCAAAAAAAAGGAGTAAGAACTAGCAAACTAGTATTAGAATAAGATGGCAGAAAAAAAGAAATTCATAAATATTGATGCTCCGTTGTTACATACAACAATAGAGGCACTGGGAACACCTGTTTCATTGCATAATAAAACAATAAAGTTAGACCTATCAAGAAAATTACGTGGGAAGGGACTAACCGCAACATTCCAAATAATAAATATTGACAACAAACTAATTGCTGTCCCAAAAAGATACGAACTATCAACATCTTATGTAAGAAGAATAATGAGAAAAAGAGCAGATTATGTAGAAGATTCATTTAAGACACAAACACAAGACAACATAACAGTCTCGATAAAACCATTATTAATTACAAGAAAAAGAGTTTCCAGAGTAGTAAGGAAAAGATTAAGAGAAGTCAGCAAAGAATCAATTTTAGAATATGTAAAAACTAAAACATATATGGAATTATCAGAATCAATTCTTAATTCAGATTTACAAAAAATAATGTTACCTAAATTAAAAAAGATATATCCATTAGCATTTTGTGATTTGCGAGTATTTGAAACTACTGAAATTTCTAAATTGGATTTAGAAACATTAAATACAGCTATCGAAGAAGAAGAAAAAGTTGAATTTAAAGATGAAAAAGACATTCAAGATGAGGAAGATAAAGACATTCAAGATGAGGAAGATATTCAAGGCGACGAAGAAGAGATTAAAGAAGAAAACATCCAAGACGAAGAAAAAGAAACTAAGGAATTAAACGAGGAAGATAAAGATGCCAACAAAGAACAAGCCTAAAAGATTTAAACGAAATAGGAGTTGGAGAGTAGCAAGAAGAAAATTGAGAATCGATAGATTAATAAAAGGAACAGGTAGAAACCGAAAGCCTAGACCAAAAAATAAAGAGAAATCTGAACTATATTAAATGATAGAACAAACATTAGTATTAATTAAACCAGACGGAGTCGCAAGAGGACTAACAGGAGAAATCATAAAGCGATTTGAACAACGAGGGTTAAAAATCGTTGGAATGAAAATGGTTGAAGTAAGAGAAGATTTCGCGAAAAAACATTATACAAATGATATCATAGAACGAAGAGGACAAAATGTTTACGATTGGTTGTTAGATTATATAACAGGAGGACCAATAATTGCCATGATCATTCAAGGAGTAAATGCAATTGAAAATGTAAGAAAATTAACAGGAGCAACAGAATCAAAATCAGCATTACCAGGAACAATTAGAGGAGACTATTCACACATGAGTTTTAATTATGCAGACAATAAAAAAATGATCATGAAAAATTTAGTACATGCATCAGCAGACAAAGAAGATGCAAAGAGAGAATTAGCATTATGGTTTTCAATTGACGAAATCCACAATTACAAACGAAGCGGCGACGAACATCTTATTTAAGATTTTAGAAAATCTTATTTTTTTATATAATTAAAATATATAAAATTAGTCAATCTTCATCTTTTATAAAGATAATTGTAATAAAAAAAACAATGCTAAATCTTCATGGAGTTAATTGCATCATTTAAATGGAAACTCAAAGCACAAAAGGGTGGGTCTTCACAAATTTATTTGTGAAACAGTGGGTATCTTGCAATTAACGATAAACAAAAACCTACTTCAACTTAACTGCAGTCCCATACGCCAACATCTCCGACGCACCTTGCATAACAACCGACGTAGCAAATCTAACACCAATAACAGCATCAGCTTTCAACTCAACAGCCTCATTAATCATACGATTAAACGCCTCCTCTCTAGCCAAAGTAGTCATCTGAGTATAGGTCTTCACCTCACCACCAACCAAATTCTTCAAACTAGCAACGAAATCAACACCAACATTCCTCACACGAATAGTATTTCCCTTAACAATACCTAAAACACTAACAACCTTCTTCCCAGGAACTTCATTAGAAGTAGTTGTCAAAATCTTTCCATCTTTCATTTTTTATTACCTCCTTTTTTTATATCTAATCTTTCTTCAATATTATTTTCACGCTTCCCAACAACAAGTAATGTAATGCCTAAAAATAATAAACCAAAACCTAACCACGGAGATCTAAAAAATCCGAAAATACTTCCAATAATACAAACAATGCCAGTAACCTCTCCTGAATTCATACAATAATAAATAAAACAACCTTTTTAATATCTCTGGTGTTTAAAAATCATATCAAAAGCTAAATCATATGTTCTGAAACCTTTTGCGAGTTTTTTAATATTTTCTCCTGTATAGCTACAATACAATATACATAACAAAATATTTACTTTTTCTTATTATCTGTTTTTTTATTAAATTTCAGAAACCACAACAAATTCATAACAACCAAAACTACAACAACTAAAACTACAGCCACGACAAGACCATCGCCATTATTTTTACTTCCTCTATTATCACTACTAACAGAATAGGCCAAACCTAACACCTGCAATTCATCGACATCAACAATAAATTCTAATTCATTTTCTATTTTATTTATGCTATATTCAAGAGTTATATTTACATCATAAGAACCCACCTCAACATCACCACTATCCCAAAAAAATGGAATAACCTGTTTACTAAACGGTGCTATATTATAACTAGATGAAAGAACTTTATCAACCAAAACTCCATTTTTATCAAAAATTTCCAACACTCCACGAATACCACTAACCGGCTCACTCCATTTATTTTCTAAAAGCATATCTACTTTCACAATTTTTCCCAAATTAAAATCACTAGAATAAATATCTTGCAATTCGATAAAAGATTTACCAACTTTAAATTCTTCTTCTAAATTTAAAACACCCTCGTCATAAACAAATGTAACCTTAGCCTTATAATTTCCAATAAGAACATCAGCCTTCCACCGAGATACAATATCGACCTTTTCACCAAAAGGAGCAATATATTCATCACTTTTAAAATTAGCAATTTCTTCACCCAATTCACTATAAATACTAATATTAGCAAAAACATCTTCTAAACCAAGTTCCTTACGGGAAACAATAGAAAGAATAATTACAGCCTCACCGCCAACCTCAGCATTGATAATTTCCAATTTTGAATCTAAACATCCCATCTCTTTAAAATCGCAATCATCAGCAAAAACCAAAGAAAAACATCCAATAAAAAATAACGCGAAACAAAACAAACTTATTTTTTTCATATTAAATAATATAACCATATATTTTTAACCTCTTCGGTTATCTTTTCTTTTTCATCATCTTTCTGAAAATTAAGAACCACAATAAATTTACCATCACCAACAAACCAACTATAATCAATAGAATTGTCACCATCCCATTATTTCCACTAGATTTTGTACTTCGTTTATCACTACTTATAACATAACCCAAACCTATCACTTGTAACTCATCGCTACTAACTATTAGTTCTAATTCACTATCAACTTTATTCTCACCGTATTCTAATGTTACAGTTGTATCATACGACCCTTCGCCGACACCAGCAGTATCCCAGAATGAAGAGACAACCTGTTTACTCAATGGCTCGATATCGTAACTAGCAGATGATATTTCATCTAGTAACATTCCTCCCTCACTGAAAATTTCCATAACACTATGAACTCCAATAATAGGTTCACTCCATTTATTTTCCAAAAGCATATCTACTTTCACAATTTCACCCAAACTAAAATCATTAACATATAAATCTTGCAACTCAATAAAAGCTTCACCAACTTTGAATTCGTCCTCTAAATTTATAATTTTACCATCATAAATTAAAGCAACCCTAGCCTTATAATTACCAACGGGAACATCCGCTTTCCAATTATAAACAATATCTATCTTTTCACCAGAAGCTATACTATAACTTTCCGTATTAAAACTATCAATCTTCTTATTCATATCATCATAAACATCAATATTTGCATAAACATCAACCAAATCAAATTCACCACGAGAAATAACGGGTATAATAAATACAGCATCTCCACCGACTTCAGCATTAACAATATTTAATTTAGCATCTGCATATTTTCCAGGATATGGAACATAGACATAAACCTGAGTAACAACAGCTAAAGTAGCTCCTACCGAATTAGATGCACCAATAATATCATCAACAGGTTCACTAATAACAATTTCACCAATGTGTAACCCAGGACCTAATTCTTTCGGCAAGTTTAAATGATAAAAAACCTCAATCATATCATCACTACTAAGAATCTTCAAATTTTGTTTTTCTAAACTAATATATTTTGCCAAATCTCCTCTCACACTAATATCCAATTTCATTTCCTTAGCTTCAGAATTAATTACTTTAAAAGTATATTTTGTATTTGTATTAGATGTAAAATCCAATGTATTTCTAGCAGGAGTTACACCAAGAGCATAAACACTACTAATTAAAAATAAACATGCAAACATCAAAATAATTATTTTCTTATTCATCTAAACCTCCAACATATTTATTATCATCCGCAACACTTCTCTCACTAGGATCTAAACTAATATTTTCTAGAAACTTACTTTTATTATTATAAACTTCAATATTCAAACGAACACTACCAGCATTAACAACATCATACCCATCTTTATTCTCTACTAATTCCAAAACAACAGCGTCCTTAATAGTCAATGTTCTAATCTCACTCTCTCTTATACCAACAACCTTCCAATAATAAACACCAGGTTCAAAAGATAATTTGAAGTTCTTTCGCAAATTAAATTCGTCTGGATCGCTAAAATTCATATTATCATCTATCAAAAGTTTATCAGCACTCTTTATAGAAAACAATATTTCAGAACTCGTAGATTCATAATCATCAATTGGAGAAATAACTAATGGAGTAGAATATCCTATCAAATATGCAACTGCCAATAAACTTCCAATTATAAAAATCATGTCTAAAACTATAACTGATTTTCGATGCCCGATATCTGATGTCTGACTTCCGATGCCCAATGTCCGATTTTTCATTATACTACATCCTCCTCGGCGAAACTTGCCTCAAATACAACAGATGAACTCTTTAAACCGGGACCTTCATTCGGCGGAACCTCTAAATAAATATCAATCTCAGCAGAATCTTCAGAATCACCATATTTCAATTTATCAATCAAAGTAACACGACCAGTAATACTCATATTCATCCAATCAACGATAGAACTCAACCAAGTAAAAGCACCCTCTTTACCAGATCTATTATCCACTTTCGTTTTATAATATTCAGAAGCATTCGGTTGTGTCGCCCACATCTGCGTAGCATTAGCAGAAATATTTATCTGGACATTCCCATCATTTTGAATAACAAAGGGCAAAGGATCATCATCACTAGTATCATCACTACTTAACTGAGCAATATTTCCAAACTCAACATCACTATTAACTAAACTAACAATTACATAAGAATTCATAGTAAAATTAAATTCATCCGTCCAAGCCCCAAAGGCCTCACCGTCATGAGCTCGAACTCTCCACGTATAATAATATCCATAATCTCCCAAACATTTCAAATCAACAGTCGGTGTCCAAGAATCATCATTTAAATTAGTCCTATTCCTATCATCAGAACACAATCCATCACCAGCACTCAAATGTTCATGAAGTTCAAGTTCATAAGTCAAATCATCACCATCTGCATCATAACCAGTCCAATTAAATTCAGGCGTTCTATTAATAACGTCACTACTATCTTCAGGACTATTCAAAGTCACCGTCGGTAAATTATTAAATAAATAAATTGTATTAGACTCCATACTCAAACCATCTTCAATCAAATCATTTGGTGTAACCATAACAGACCACCTCTCACCATCAACAGTCTCCTGTGAAACAATCTTCTCAACAGAATGATTCGCAACCCCAGCATTATAAATTTCATTGATTTGCTCGGCGGACAAAGAACGGTTAAAAATTAAAACTTCATCAATTGAACCGTTGAAATAAAAATAGTTTCCACTCCAAGAACCAATATTAAAATCTTCACTCGGATTATCGACATAAGAAGTAGGAAATGTTACATCTTTAACTTTTTCTGAATTTATATATAATTTTAGACTATCTCCATTCATTACAAAATTCACATAATACCAAGTATTTAATTCCAATGTCTCTGTCGTTACATATTCCAAACTTGAAGTTCCTGTATGTCCCCTAAATCTTAATTTACCTAGATTAGAAACAGCAAAGAAAAACCCCTGATTACTACTATATTTTTCAAAAATAGCTGCACCAACATTTGCATCAGTTGAATATTTATTTAATTTGATCCAAGCTCCGCCTGAGAATATACTATCTTCATCAAAATCTTGAAAAGGAACAGATATATAATCATCATCCCCATCAAACTCATACGCACCACCAACTTTTCCACCACTAATATTCCATATCGCACAAAAAACAGTCCCATTATTCTCATTCTTAGAATAATCTCTCGTCCATGTAGAATTACTACCACCTTCAAACGGCATATTCAAAACAGCCAAACTTTCATTCTCCACTCTCCAATCCGTAATATTAAAAACTGTATCCTCAGCATCAAAATCATGCGATTCAATTGTAACCGATAAATTATCATACGCCCTATCATCTCCACTAGAAGAATTCAGAACAACAGAATCTGCAACCGGAGCAGTATTTATCCTTGTCCAAACTCTTTCTTCCGTCGCATTACAGTTATCCGCCAAATCACAGGCCGACGCACTATAATAGTAATCGCCACGAGATAAATTCGTCATATTCATAGATAAAGACCATCCACTAGTAGATGATTTTTGTAAATTTGATTTATATAATAAATCTATTTCATCGGCGGACAAAGAACGATTATAAACACGAACTTCATCGATTTGACCACTGAAATATTGACCACCATCACTTAATCTTCCAATCATATTATTTTTATCTGCCGTTAAAGTAGCAGTATAAGTTTCAGTATTATCCAATTGTCCATCTATATATATTTTACCAACTCCATTATCATAGCTACAAGTTACATGATACCATTTTCCTATGTCTAAAGAATATGTTGAATATATAGTACCTGTAGTTAAATAAAATTTTATATAATTACTTCCTAATCCTGCAGATGAGTCTGCAACCCCAGTTACCCATCTACTATTTCCATTTGAGAAAATCGTTTTACCCATTTGATCTTCATTTAATTTTATCCAATGAGAAACTGTAAAAGTAGAAGTTGTTCCCATAATGTTTCTTTCCAAATCAACATAATTATCATTCCCATCAAAACTCATCGCCTTCCCAAACTTTCCACTATCAGTATAACTAGCCCCAACAACCGCACCATCATTTCCGTTTCCACTCACATCACTAACAAAACTATCATTTTCTTCTAATGAACTCAAATTCTGAAAATTCATAGCTAAAACCAATCCATCTTCCAAAGAACTCAAGTTCGTCCCATTCCAACTAAAATTCAAATAACCTAAGCTATAATCAGAAATCGAAATCTTTGCTTCCATAGAAGTATTCGTAGTCACCGTCGCATTATCAGGAGTTGGAAAAACGAATTGGATTTGTGGTGCCGCCGTATCAACATAAAAAGGACCGAAACGAACAACTGAACCATAATTATCAGCGCCATCCAAAGCCTTAACATGAAAATAATTTGTTCCCTCAGTTGTTGGACAACTATAATTCAAATCTGTAGTATTAATCAAATCATTCGGGATACTCGCTTGCCAATCATCACACAAAACAGAATACCCAGCAACATCAGTTGTTACACTCTCATTATAAATTCTATATAACTTTGCATCATCCCACCAAATAGTACCACCAGCACCGCCATCATTATCCACTCTAACTGAAACATATCTCGTACCAACAGGGCATGTTTTGGACACCTCTGATTTTTCCCATGCAGTTTCAATAGTTTGAGAATTAGATACTAATCCATATGCAGAATAATCAAAATTAGAATCCAAACAGAAAATATATAATTGAATGTTCCTAGAAGAATCTGATTTCGCATAAATAGAATATTTGAATGTCGCAGCAGAATCCCCGCTAAGATTAATTAAAGGAGCACTACTACCAACATAAGGACTAGTATATGAATCAGTACTAGTCGCAACATGTTTCAAAGATTGATTCCCGTTACGACTCACAGAATCGTCAATTGATATATCTCCTCTAGTAGCGCTAAAATAAGGAGAACTCAAAACATTCCTCTCAAAACTACCATCCCTAATAATACTTCTCTCATTCCCCTCACTATCCTCAGTACCAGCATGATAAAAATAATCATCACCAGAATCTGTCGCAGCATCCCAGCTAAAGTTAATAACACTAGAAGTAGAAAATCCACCTTCAACAATATCAGAAGAATTTAAATTAGAAATACTCGTTGGAGAAGTTCTATCAGAACCAGATAAATCCAAATAATTAGAACTAGAAACATTCCCACCATTTACTTCAAGTTTAAGATTATCAAATAACAATTGATATGTAGAGTCTTGTTGGTAATTTATCAAAAATAACAATCTAACATATCGTGTCCCGTGCCAAAATGCGCCACTATAACTTGCACCACTCAGATATTCACCACTCATCACACTAGTACTACGTTTTGTCCATGTTGTTGGAATATATGAAGAACTAGCAGCAGAATACATAAAAGAGGAACCACTAATATGCATTCTTACTTTAGTCCCAGCAGGATACGTTTTACCAACAGTTGTTGAAAATTCAATTTCGCAATAATCTCCCATATTTTGAACTCGTATTATACCTTGATTACTCATATCCCTATTAGGTAAATCCGCATAATTACCCGAATCATCAATATTAAATACCATACGAGCATGAGAAAGCACATACCAACTTAAACAATCAGGAATCTTAACTATTTTATCTGTGGAAACAATATCTTCATATAGAGTAGTCTGTGTATTGGATCTAACATTAACTTGTTCATTCGTAATCTGTTGCTTGTTCTTATCATAAGGGACGAACCCATAATATAACCTACTTAATCCACCACTACCATTTGACTTAAGCATTCCACTCAAAACATATTCAGAATTCATATCAATTGGAATATATTGTGATCCAGTCACTGTTTTTCCACCCGTTTCATAAAATGCATAATCTCCCTCATAACTATCACTAGTAAGTCCATCAAATCCAAAATTAGTCGAATCTCCTAACTCAGCATCACCATTAACAATAGGAACACCAACATCCAAATACGTTCCACTCTCTGTCTCTGATCTATAAATTTTATGTTTAATCAAACCAGACTGCATATCGTCAATAATTTCTTCCTGAGTCAAAGAACGATTGTAAATTCTTACTTCATCGATCTTTCCAGTAAAATAATCATAAATTTCCGATGTTTGTATTGGTAATGATTCACAAGTATTCTTACTCCATTGAGCACCAATAATAATTGGGTTTCCAGAGCCAGAACCATCAGTACTAGAATCTCCGCTTACTGTTTGTTCAATACCATTAACATAAAGTTTTACACCAGTTGACCCAAAAGGTTTTACCCAAGTTACATAATATATTTCCTCATTTGTTAAAATCGCATCAGAACTATGAGTAACAAAGGTTGGAGCAGTATAATATCCAAAATAAAGTCGATTATTTTCAACATACATATTAAACTGACCATTATTGTTACAACCATATCTCCTTGAAAGAAGAGATTGTTTTGATGAATAACCACTTCCTTCAATCCAAAAACTATATGTAAAATTTCTTCCAACAGTATTAAACATACTGTCTCCAGTTAAATTAATATAATCCTCACTGCCATCAAAACTCAACGCACCACCATTTCCATCATCACCATTCACCCAACTCGCGCCAACAATCGTTCCAGTATTTTCCTCTCCACTCCAATCACTAGTTGTCGACCCTGTCCCCTCTTCAAAAGACATATACAAAATCAATCCTTCATCCGTCTCATCATTCTTCACATTAATTCCATTAGCTGAACTATTTTCTAACAATTCAAAAAACGGATTCAACGGCGCCGTTCTATCAGCAGTAATATTATACGCAATATTACTATAACCAGAATATGAGCCACCAACAAAACTTCTAATCTTATAAAAGAAAAGCAAATTATCATCCAGATCGTCATCAAAATAATCAACAACATTACTACCTACCGTATCAACCTCGACAAAACTAGAATTGTCTCCACTTCTCTCAACGCTAAATCCATCCTCACCACCAGAATTATCATCCCAAGTTAAATTCAAAGATCCCAATTCAGAATTCAATGTCTTATTATTAACAACACTAACATTCAATCCAGTCGGAAGCATATTAACTTCCAAAGAACGCAAAGACGAGTTTACATTCCCAGCCAAATCTTGAGCATAAACAGTATAATTATAAAATCCATTAGAAACATCACTAAATACATTTCCATATTGATCAGTCTGCGCATCATAAATTGACTCAATCTCGGAATCTGATAACGCCCGACTAAAAATCATAATATCGTCAATTGAACCGTGCCATGGTTCTCTACTTGTTATATCCAAGGAATCATAAACATAAGCTCCAATAACTCTATATGAATCATATCCAGCACTAACACTAGCTTCTGAATCAAAAACACCATTAACATATAATTTATGACTATCTCCATTTCTAACCAAACTTACATAAGACCAAGAATACCTAGTTAAAGCCGAACCAGTAACTCTACCATATAATTGAAATTGTAATGAACTATCCGGACATCCCCACTGCGGACTCCCTTTATTACTTAATATATTAAACCAATCACTATCTGTTGCAGCATCCGGATAAACCCAGGCACTAAGAGTATATCTATCCCCAACATTTATCTGAGAAAAACTTACATAATCATCCACCCCATCAAACTCATACGCCAAACCTCTCTTCCCACCTGTAACATTCGGACAGGTAGAACCACTACAAATTCCATCGTTTCCATCGCCAGAAGAATCAACGAACGTAACTCCATCTTCTGTTTCTTCTAATTTCCACCAACCGACCAAACTATCATTAAAATCTAAAAACGTTGAATGTTCTCCAGATTCATCAGAGGAAGTCGCATTAATTATAAAATAACTGTTCTCAATTACAGCATCATCATCCGGTGTACTACCACTAAAAACCACATTTGGAATCTCACTATCAATTTCGAAACTTGTTACAGCACTCCCAACATTGCCAGCAGAATCATTACAGAAAATTGTCCAATTATTCAAACCAATAACTGTATCAGAATATACATTCGTCCAATTAACACCAGCAACAACCACACTAGAATTCGTAGAACTACCTTCTTTACTAAACCAACAATAATTGGCCGTAACATCAACAGAATAATTTACATCCCCAACAAAACTATAATAGAAGGCGTCATCGACAGGATAAATAATCGTGATCTGCGGCGCCGTCGTATCACTCCCATAAAACAAACCCAAATAACTATTGAAATTCAAAGAATTACTAATCCCCGATAAAATCCCTAACGCCAACTTAGAAAAGAAACCACTAGATTCTGTCTCCGTTCCACCAGAAGAAACTACAGCTGCGTCAATATTATAATTTGCACTACTAATTTGCGCAACCGCAAATCCAATTCCAATTAATAAAATTATAAAAAATAAAAAAGGTCTACTCTCCATTTTGAAGAAAGTTTATTGACCTGTTTGTTGTAGACATTCAACAGCAACAATATTTAACGTTGTATTACCGTATGTTAATGGTATAGGAGCTTGACAAGTAGATACTCCGTTCATAACATCCAAATAAGACTGTTGATAACCTACATTATAAGCATTTGTCAATTGATTTTGTTGAGCACGAACATAAGCACCATAACCAATATAACCAACAGCACCAAGTAACAAAAGACCCAAAACGATAGCAATTATAATTGATGTTTTTATTTTCATTTCTTTAACCTCCTTATATTTATTACAGTTTCGAATTCAAATAGCAACGCAAAACTATCATCCAATATAATAGCCTTTTCTCTTTATAAAAATAACGGTTTATCAACGAGAAACAACAAATTCAGAGTAGAAGAAAAGAAACTGTTTTTTTCTTTTCCAAAAGCTTTACAACCAACGTTTCTTTTTCCCAGGGCTTTTTCTTTACAAAGAAAAAGGCCTATCCAAGCTTAATAATCACACTACCACTCATAGAAGTAATCGTAACATTACCAGCCGTCGTATTAATAGTAGGTCCAGAAGAAGCATCATCAACATCAAACGTCAACCCTCCAGCAGTTCCATTAACTTCAAGCTTCTTAGATGGAGCAGTCGTTCCTATTCCGACTTTGCCATTTTCTTTAAGAGTCAAAACATCGTTGTACCCTGTTGTTGTACCATCACTTAGGGAAAATATCATTCCTCCATTTGCAGTATTACCGCTGTGAGAAGTTCTAATTTTGTGCAAGTAGGTTGATGCATAACCTAATCCTGCTGCTCCAAAAAACACTTGGTCGCCATATGTTCCATCAATGTTTCCATTTTCAAAATACGTCGTCCCACGAATGTCCAATTTTCCTATTGGATTACTCGTACCAATTCCTACTCTATTTCCAGTAGCGTCAACAAACAAAACTCCACTATCAAAACTCTGATTGTAAGCACCAAACGAATTTGCCTTATTGATAAACGCAATATTCGTAAAATTCCCCGTCCACAATGGGTCAGATTCGGAACCTCCTAACTCACTATCCAAAACAAAATCACTTGAATTATATCCATCCAACTTATCAGCATCTAAACCAGTACCAGCACCATCGTTCCCAGCATGCCAAACTAAATTATTATTTACCATTAAAGTATCAACATCAAAATCAGCCTTAGATGTTCCACCAAAAGATGCCTCATTGCTAATACTTGTTGAATTCACCACAGTGAAAATATTACTTGCATTAGTACTTACTATTCTTCCAGTAAAATAAGCTCCAGTCGTTTCAGGATAAGTATTACCAGTATATTTTACAGCTACATAACTACTTCCAGAATAATTTACAGTTACTAATTGATACCGTTCACTACTTTGGAGAACTTGTAATGTTCTTAAAGCCCCACCATACATTGCAGAAGTTCCAGAAGAAACAATTACGTCTACAATTGCAGATTGATAATTTCCAGATGTTCTATCCACTTGAATTCGCCCATTTACGTCATTATTTGCACCATTAATACATAAAAGTATATATTGTGGACTAAAATTCTCTAACATTTCAAAACGACGATTAATAAAATTGCTTTCTTGCATCTGAATATAACTTCCGAAAGTTCCAGTACCATCCATTTGTAAATTACCATTATCTAAATCTATAGAACCTCTTTCAGTTCCAGAACCTCTAAATCCAATAGAATTTGCTGAAGTATCCCAATAAATTCCCCAATTTGTAGCAGTTTTCATCCAATATTTAGAAGCATCATTAAAATTAATTCCACCATTATTATTTGTAATTGATAAATCTCCACCAGAAACGGTTACATCCCCTCCAAAAGTTCCATTCCCATCAACTATTAAATTAGGAGTTCCAATTAATTGAAAGGAAGTGTCATCAGTAAATCTAGCCCAAACTGTATTTGAATCTTCAGGCTCATAAATCTCCAAATTCTCTCCATTACCTCTTATAGCTACATCTCCTGTTCCAGCTGCATCAAAGAAAATAGTAGGTGTAGTTTTATCTAATCTCAAATCCCCCGTCATCGTATCACCTGAACTATTCACCCAAACATCAGTAGCACCACCAGCAGTAATATAACCCGCCGGATTAGAAGCATTATAAAAAGTACTAGCATGTAATCCATCTAATAAATCAGCATCCAAACCAGTACCACTACCATCATCAGAATTAGCCCAATCAATATCAATTATTGCATGATTATCCATATCAAGCTTATCACTCAAATGCACATCATCATCCTCATCACTCAAATAACCATCAGAACTAATAACCAGTCCAGTTCCTTCAGCACCAATAATTGCATTTCCTATCACTTCTAATTTTGCATCCGGATTCGTCGTTCCAATTCCTACATTATCCTCGAAATAAGCTCCATACTGATTTGTAATTGTTCCTGTTCCCGTTGGAGCATCAACATATAATCCATAATAAGAGGTAATATTTCCATTAACAACCCCAGAAGAGTGTAGCGCATAAGCGTTTGGTACAGGCATTGCAGTAGTACTTCCATCTATTTCTATCTGTCCAGCTACCCCAAATAAACTAGTAGTAATTCCTGAAGCAGGTGTTCCATCATATTTTCCAATACCAACAACACCTCTCGCAGCATAACCAAACCCACCTGTTTTTTCTGCAATACCAACAACACCATATCCATAAGTATTTGCTGAACCACTCATTGTGGTTTTAAAATATCCAGCATATCTAGTTTCAGTATTTACAGTAGGTGTTGATGTAGATACATATAATCTTGCATCTTCATCCGGAGTCGTTGTTCCAATTCCTACATTATTACGAGTAGCATTAATAAACAAAGTCCCACTATCAAAATTCTGATTGTAAGCACCAAAAGTATTCGCCTTATTGATAAACGCAACATTCGACTCATTCCCAGTCCACAATGGATCAGTTTCAGCTCCACCCAATTCACCATCCAGAATAAAATCACTTGAATTATATCCATCCAACAAATCAGCATCTAAACTAGAACCACTACCATCATTATAATTATTCCAAGCTGTCTTTAAAGTTACTGTCGCATTCTTAGTACTTTCAATTTGTGCAGAATTTGAAATAGAAGTTACTCTATTATAAGAATCTCCTCCCGCTTTTCTAACATGGACACTAAAAGATTGCCAATAACCTATTCTAGGCCACCAAAAACAAAGATCTCCGTCATCCTCAAATATGTAAATAGATGATGCAAAGTTACCTCCATAACTAATTCCAGCAGTATTAATAATGCCACTATTATAGAGATAACCTTGTGCAATTACTTTAAATGGTGGATTCGTTGAACTATAGCTTTTTCCAGAAATTTCTATAACAAAGGAATCACCTATTGCCGCAGTAGCTGAAATGCTAGTTCTCACAAGAGTGCCATCTGTAAAATCACTTCCAGAATGAGTAGATATTATTTCACTTAATTGGTACCCATCCAATAAATCAGCATTCAAATTAGCGACTTTTGTCGTAGACGCAACGATCAAAGGAGCTGTCCCTGTTGCCTGATCACTCTCAAAAGTTTTCGCCCTTATCTCATACCCACCAGCATCCCAATCAGCAGTTAAAGTACCAAGAGATAAATCCACATCGCCATCTGGTCCATAAAGAGTATTATCCCCACCGCCAGACAAACCAGATCCAGCAACAAGATCAACTGCCCTACCATAAAGTTCATTAGCACCCTGTCCAGTATCAAGAGTCGCAACAGTTAAAGCACCAGTAAAATTCCCAGTCCCAATGACATTTAAATTTCCAACTGGCTCCACCGTCCCAATTCCAACATCACCATGCATTATTGTATTATGTGTTCCATAAGTTCCATCATCAGCTCCAATTTCAAAACCGTAATTATGAGAGAATTTTATATTCCCAATTGTACTACCACTATCATGAAATTGAATCATAGTATAATCCAAACCATCAAGCCTAAGAGTAGAACTGACATTATAATTAACTCCTGAACTTCCAATATAAGCGTTCCCTTCAACATCTAACGATGCGTCAGGACCTGTTTTTCCTATTCCAACCCTATTAGCAGAACCATCCACAAAAAGAGTGTTTGCATCAAAATTCACATCATAATTTGCCTGTGTTATTGCCAAAGTTGCATCCAAAGTTATTGTGTCTTTTAATTGTGTTCCGTCAATACTATCAGCAGTTACAGCAACACTAGGAATAGGACCATCTTCATTTGTAACAGTAATAGCAGTACCACCAGATACACCAGTAACATCTCCACCACCAATGGTTCCATTTACCGCTTGCAACTGAGAATAAGTCACAGCATCAGCATCAGCACTTCCATCAGCTAACCCAGTAATCTTATTATCTGCCATCACAACATTTCCCGTCATCGTCAAACCACCAGCATAAACAGAACCCGTAAAATTAGCATCACCAACAACATTCAAAGCATTCTCAGGCGTCACCGTCCCAATTCCAACTCTCTTATTCTGCACTCCACCAGCACCATCACTCTCAGCATAAACCGTCATAATATTATCTCTATCAATCTTAAACGCATATCCCTCTGGACTTCCTATCTCCGCATCCGACGTCACCGGCATATCAACAAACGTCACCAATCCAGAATCCGCACTAAACTCAAAACTCCCAATATTTAAAGCCGCCCCAACCTCAATCTGATTCTCCGAATTCACCTTAAACATATTCACCACCCCATCACCAGCAGCATTCTTAGCAGAAATCCATCCATCATTCGCAAGTTGCAAAGGAGTTGTAGGGTCAGTTACGTTAATACCAAGATAACTAACATTCGTCAAATTCTTCCCATTCAAATCAACAGAACCAGTCGCACCAGTATAAGGAACATAAGAATCAGCCGATGCTGTATTACCTAAACACGTCCCATCATTCAAACAAATATCCCCACTAGCATTAATATACCCAGAAACATCCAAAGTTACACCAGGAGTCATTCCAATTCCTACATTACCAGGAATATAAACATCAGTATTATCTCTATTAAATCTCAAAACTTCTGTCCCATCAACATTATTATTATGCATAAATAACTGAAATAAATTATCTCCACCATCATAATGCCATCTTGCTCCATAAGTCAATAAATCATTCTCCACAAAGAAATGGTCGATATCTGGATTCCCATTTGTAGTATCGACAACTCTCAATAAATGCCCTTCTGTTTTTGGATCACTGGTATCTCCACTTGAGAATACACTTAATTCGTTTTCTACCGATAATTTATACCCTGGGCTACTCGTTCCTATTCCTACATATCCGCTCGTAGAATTAACAAATAAATCTCCATCATTAGCATTAATATCTCCACTAACGGTTAAATCCGCTGGATACATATTCCCGGAACTATCAACAACTAGCTTCCTCGAAGAATCATCATTATCAACAACTCTAGCTGTATTCATAACATATAAACTACTTATAGTATTTCTAGACTTATATAATTTCATCCCAGCATATCTTACTTTACTTGTAGATTGTCCTAGATAATTCATTAATAGAAGAAATCTAGCATATTCTGTTCCAGAAATAAAATTACCCGTTGAAGCTCCAACTCCAGAAATCTTACCTCTAACTAAATACCATTCTCCATCATTTCTAGTATCTTCATCAAATTGCTCTCCATTAGATCCCCAATATCTCTGATTATTACCATAAGAAGTTTTACTACCATTATACATTTCCCACCCAGCATAAAAATAAGTTGCCGTATCACCCGCGCCATCTTCTACCTTTACCCAAGTTTCAAAAATATATTCTGAACCTACATCTATCTTCCAATAACGACTACCAGTAAAAGACCTAGCCCCTGTCGTTTCAAAACATCCAGGAGCAGGAGCAGTAGAATCATCACATTTCGTCATACCTGAAGATGAAGTTCCCATAGCAGCAGCAATTTCACCTATACTCAAATCATCACTTTCTAAATTCAATAAATATTCATCTGCAGGACTTCCTCCAACACTTGGGAGATTAATTATATCTTTACAATTTGCACCACTTTCATCACAATAATCCGTAGACCAAACATCACCACTCGTTTTTATGTTTCCAGTCGAAGTCAGTCCATCGGAGGCCACACTTCCTTTAACCGATAGATCTCCAGCATCAGAAGTTAAATTCATTAATTCTATAGCTCCATTACTTCTCCAAGTGAATGAAGGGATAACTCCTGTACTACCATAAGCTGCCTGATTTGGAACATGAAAAGATAATTGTCGATTTGCCTCATCATTAGTTAATCCAATCCCATATCTTCCTGAGCTCGCACTTCTAGTACCCAAATCAAACATATACCAATCTGCAGTACCAACATTATAAAATCCATTATCTCCACCACTAGTCGTTACATCCCCAGTCGAAGTTATAGTACTACCAAAAGATGCAGCACTATCTGCACGAAATGTCCCCGCGACATCCAATTTATAATCAGGTGTACTATCTCCAATCCCAACATCTCCACCAGCTTCGATAACCATTTTAGCATTAGTATAATTTTCTCCGATATAATAATAATTAAGTGCAGAATTAGTTCCATAACCACCAAAACCACCACTATCAAGTCCAGTGTTTGTCAAAAAACCATACTCATAAGCCCAACCAGATGTATCCCCTGTCCTTTGCAATCTCACCCCCTTTGAATTATATGTTTTAAAATGTCTATCTCCTTCGGAAGTATTATAAAGCACATCAAAAGTATCACTAGGACTCCCCGTCCCCACCCCAATATTTCCCGAGCTTCCATTCACAAAAAATAACTGATTCCCATTAGAAGTTATATTAAAATTCTTCGCCGAAACCACTCCAATCGAACTAACTAAAATAAACATGCATAAAACTAAAACCCATCCATTCACTTTTCTCATTTTAATAACTCCTTTTTGTTTTTGCCGACCTTGTCCGCGTCAGCGGATGCCATCTGGGCAGGAGATAGACCCTTGGGTGTAATTCCAAAATAGTTTTTCTCTGAAACAACCTTTTTCCTCGTTTTTTTCTCCAAATCTTTTCTAGCATCACCAGCAATTTTGCCACCCTCTCTAGCAACATTTCTATTCTCTTCAAAGCTCCGCGTATCTATCCCTCTAGCTATCTCCGCTGTTGAAGCTTCTCCCAACATCCCAAAAATCAATTCCAAATCAGTCATATGATCTCTCAAATTCTGATTCTTAAATTTAGGCTCCAAACCCTTAATACCCTTATGTTCTTCAATAGACACTCCAAAAGTCGCTTTCGCAATCTCATTAGTTAAAATTGCAAAATCTTTATTGCCCTCAATCCCTCTTTGCTTCCACTCATCTGTCAAATCCTGGCGTATCGCAATTCCTCTCAATCTCTTATCAATCCACGATTTAGGATATCCTTTCTGTTCATAAAGCATCTTCATTCTATCTTGTGCTAACTCCGGATTCTCAATCTCATCAATCCTCTCACTACCAACTTTCGCCAACCACAACTTAAACGGCTCCGCCTTTTTAGAAGAAATTGACTGAATAATTCTAAAAAGACCCTGCTTATTTGCACAGTCTGTCTCTCTCATTTTCCCATCTGGAGCTTCTAATTTCAACTGTACGATAAAATCGTACATTTGAAATCCCTCTTCTTTTAATTTAACCTTTAAATCAGACCAATATCTTCTATAATTAACATTACCTATCAAAGCACCAACCACATCAACCACAGAAAACCACCAATCATCTTCGTACCAAACTCGTCTAATCTTCTTATCCTCGAATACAATCATCTTTTTTTCAGCCCTCATTTCAATATTCATATCCCATTTTATTTAAACAATTTAATCCGATAAATCAATAATGACATCGCCCGTTACCTCCAATTTAGCATTAGGGCTATCCGTCCCTATCCCTACATTACCACCAGCAGCAAGAGTCATTATTTCATTATCATTAACTTTAAAATTAAAATCAAAATTACCAAGAGTCCCGACAAAAGCTTCTTGAGCGAAAAATAATTCATTAGGATCCATAGTAATTCCACCTGATTCCCCTATTTTTAACCAACCATTAGCATACGTCGCACCACCAATAGTAGCCCCACCTCCCTGAATTAAAACATCTCCTAAAACATCTAATTTTTCAGATGGCGTCGAGTCTCCTATCCCTACATTACCAGCAAAATAATTATCTCCAGTTCCATTTGAATAAACTTCACCACTCAAATACAAATCTTTCCATCTTAAACTTGAGTTTCCAATATCAAATGAATCATCAAATCCTGTCATTGGTAATAGTGAACCATTGATTCTCAAAGTATCAACATCCAATCCTGTAATATTATAGAAGTATCCTGTCTGTGCATATATGTCTCCATCGATTATACTCACACCACCACTTTGCCAATCTCCACCAAAATCTACTTGACCTGCAAATTCAGAATCACCCGTAACGTCTAAACTCCCCGCCAAAGTCAAACCACCACCAGAAGTAAAATCAGTTCCAGCATCACCAATATTTGTAATTAAACTATTACTCATATTTAAAATACCCGTCATCGTATCTCCACCTTTTTCAACATAAATATCTCCCGTCCCTCCTTCACCCATATAATCTGCAACAAAATCATAAACCGCATCCGCCGTCGGAATCGAATTTGTATCACCATTATCAATAGTAATATCGTCTCCCAAATCCATAGCACCAGAACCAGTATCAATAGTAGCGGCAGACAAAGCGCCACCCAAACTTAAACCTGCAGCAGTAACTATAGTATTTGGAATACTAACAGAATAAGCACTATGATCCACATAACCAAAACGATTTGCTGATGGAGTAAATGCTAAACTTGTTGTATATTTAAGATTTACAGTAAATGTTTGACCTGATCCACATGATGGATTTACAACAAGATATATTACTTTCCCAGCTGCATCATCATTATTATAATCTCCAGCTACACTTCCATTCCACAATCCTACATGATTACCGCTACCAGAAGATTCAGTAAGCCTTGAGGAAACTTTGTCTCCTACCACTAATAAATACTTTTTATGCTCCATATACCCAGTATTAGTGTATCCTCTATGTGAACCAGTTATTTCTATTTCCATATAACTTTGATAAGGAGAACTTGCAGTAATTGTTCCAAGAGTATATACTCTTGCAGGATCCACACATTCTGGATAATCACTCGATGTTGTTACCGTTCCTGAAACATATTCAATATTATCAGTTTGTATAATCCCATTGTCAATATCTACTTTAAAATCCCCACCAACGATCAAATTACTAGTAAAAGTAGCAGCCCCTGCCGAAATTCCCGCATTCGCACTACCACCATCAGCACCAAATTCAAAATCATTACCCGTCTCATCATAAAGAATCTTATCATCATTTTCAAAATAAATATTGTTCCCATCTAACTCAATATTCCCAGTAACATAAAAATCATTCGCCGTACTTACCTGCTCAGAAGTTCCAGTCCCAATCGTCACACCCTCACCTGGGACATGAGTTCCAACACCAATCACTTCCGCATCAAGTCTACCATCTATCCTTACAACAGTTACAGCCTCAGTACCACCAATTACAAAACCATCCTCCGACCCAGTAGCAACCGCACCATTCGAATGCTTATAACTTATCCATCCTCTTTGTCCATATGCAGCAACATTATCACTAAAATTTATCGTTGCTCCAACCGCATTTGTTGATGATTGGATATATAGACCATCATCCGATCGATGAGTCAACCGCCCCGTCATCGTATCCCCACTCTTCAAAACATAACTACCAGCAGCACTAGAATTCACCGCTTGTAACTGAGCAAAAGTCACAGCATCAGCATCAGCTGTTCCAGCAGCTAAATTATTAATCTGACCAGAATCCATATTCAAAGTACCATTAATTAAAACATCACCCGCAACATGAAGAAGTTCTTGAGGCGTCGTCGTCCCAATACCAACTTTGCCTCCCAAAAGTGTAGGCCCTCTTACCCAAATTGTCAACTGCATCCCAGTCACACTATTTGTTCCATACTGCGATTCTCCACCAAATTGACCATGATAGTTTGGATTAAAGTCATTATGCTCTCCTGCATCGGAAGAAGTAAAAGTAGATCTATCTACATCATTACTTTCATCATCATTATGCCAAGTACGGAGATAACTTTTTTCAAAATAACCACCACTAGCAGTACCAACCGAGTATGTTGCAGGATATTGGGCATAATAATAATTGGCTGCCTGGCCAGTTCCAGGATCTGCATTACCAAGCATATCTCGTACATTATTATGATTTCCTGTATCTACAATTAGCTGGTCTTCCCTAGGAGATATTGATTTAAACATCATCTCTATGTAAGGAACCATATCGTAAGCCTTACTTTTTCCTGTTCCAGATGGTGAAGTAAGAATAGTCGTAGACCCTTCCTGCCACCAACCATCCCATCGGGAATTATATGTTGCATCCATATTATCTGCAGAAAATACTAGAGTCCACCCACCACCATCAGTTGTCATATCACAATAAACTTGGAAAGGTTCACTACCATCAGGGCTAATCCAATAAATACCGCTAATTGCTCCCTGTTTCTGATGTAGGATGTCTAAACAATTACTTCCAGGCCTTCCAGATTCACCAACAGCCTGTGTATTATTTGCATAAAAATCACCAGAGACAGTTAAATCTCCACCAAAACTTCCATTTCCATCAACTATTAAATTAGGAGTTCCAATTAATTGAAACGAGGTATCATCAGTAAATCTAGCCCAAACTTTATTTGAATCTTCAGGCTCAAAAATTTCCAAATTCTCTCCATTGCCTCTTATAGCTACATCTCCGGTAGCAGCTGCATCAAAGAAAAGAGTAGGTGTCGTACCAGTATTTATTCTTAAATCTCCAGTCATAGTATCACCAGAACTATTTACCCAAACATCCGAAATACCAGAAATATATCCTTCCGGATTAGAAGCATTATAAAAAGTACTAGCATGCAATCCATCCAACTTATCAGCATCTAAACCACTGCCAGCACCAGCACCAGAAATTCCTGTAATTGGTAAAGTAATTGCACCATTAGGATCAAAAGTTCCAGCAACTTCCAAACCACCACCAAGAATTTTAACCGAACCAGTACCAGGTGTATCAATATTTAATTGACTTGATGTATCAGTATACATTTTAGTTACTAAACGCCTATCTACTCGACCACTTCCAGAATAAATCTCCCCAACAAACTGGGGACCACTATTTATTCTTTTCAAAGTGACATGATCCATCTGAGTTACCGAATTGGAAGAACTTCCATAATTAATCAAAACCAAAACTCTTACAAATTTGGTCCCAACTGGAAAATTCGGATAACTGGTTCCTTCTCCTGTTGTTACTGCAGAAAACTTGTGCCAATTACCATCAGAATTTAAATCATAACCAGATGCCGCAAAATAACAATAGGTTCCACAAGGAGCACTCGTAATTACAGATTTATTTTCATCAAAAGCCTGATAACCAAAATAAATAATACCAGGTGTTGTACCATCAACAGTTTTTTTAAAATATCCTTCTAATTGCAAAATATCATAATCAGGATCAACCGGAATATAATAATTATTTAGAACTGTTGAAGCACCTACAGCCTCAGCAACATATTTTCCAGAATAAGCTCCACTATTATTAATACTATCAAAACCAGACCAACCATCTCTAGTTCCAGTTTCAAAATCACCATTTATCAAAAGATTATCCGTAGAAAGAGAACCACCTACAAAATCATGAACCGCATCCGCCGTCGGAATTGAATTTGTATCACCATTATCAATAGTAGTATCATCTCCAAGTTCCATAGCACCACTACCAGTATTTAGAGTTGATCCTGAAAGTGCTCCAGAAGCAGATATTGCTCCAGGAAAAGAAGAATCTCCAGCAGAATTTACCAAGGTAGCTTCATGTCTACCAGCCCACCCAGTAGCCATATTATCAGAAGAAGAAACTATTTTTACACCAGATTCCGCTCCTAACCATATAGTTTCACTAGTCCCCAAATTACCTTTCAGAGTTGCTTCCATTTCCCCAGCACCAATACCTAATTGAGAAGAAAGCCCTCCAATAAAATCTGTATGCAATTGATCCCCTGTTGTAATGGTCAAATCTCCAGTCATCGTATCTCCACTCTTCAAAACATAACTACCAGCAGCACTAGAATTTACCGACTGCAACTGAGCAAAAGTCACGGCATCAGCATCAGCTGTTCCAGCAGCTAAATTTTTAATCTGACCAGAATCCATATTTAAAGTTCCATTAATAATAACAGAACCATTAACATGAAGCCTTTCTTGAGGGGTTATCGTCCCTATTCCTACATTACCAATCTTATCAATTCTCATTGCTTCAATATTATTAGGCATAAAACGGATGTGACCCCCGGTCGCTCCCCATGTCCCAGAAGTATCTGTAACAATATCTAAACCAGCATTACTAGAATCACCTCTATTCATCCACAATTTAGTAGCATAAATATCTAACCAATTATTAACATTATCAGATGTTGAAACCCTAGTACCTGCGAAACCAGCTATAGAATTAATATCTAATAATGCCCCCGGCGTCCCCGTCCCAATACCAACCCTACCCGTCGTCCCATTCACAGCAAAATATGAAGAAGCAGGAGCCGAATTATTATAAAGCACAAAATCTTTCGCAGACACCAACGGAGTAACAACTAATAAGAACACTAAAAATAAAAATAAAAATCTTTTACAATCCATCAATCACTCCTTCCAATTTTTCTCTAGGACTCTTCACACCCTCAATATCCAATTCCTCGACCTCCAAAACACCTTCTATCATCATTTATTTTCTTAGAATTTACAAAAAAATCAACAGCACCAAAAGACATCAAAAACTCTAAACAAAACACCTCACATACCATCTTTATTTTAAGAATTTATTATATATAAAGTTAAGGATTCTATCACAAACACCCTCAATAAATAGACAAAATATCCAAATTTATTTCTAAAATATAATCAAAGTAAAAAGAGAAAAATTCTACACTCTAATTTCCTTCAAAATCTAAATTTCAACCTATAAACTTTCTACTAAAATTACTAATTTCATCATAGAAATTAACACCATCAATCTAAGCACAGATTTTCTTCACCATAATGAAAAATCCTATCATATTCACCACATAACAGGAAATAAAACCAGAATTTTACCAAAGTAAATTAAGGCATCCTACATCACAATACAATCAATTCTTTTTATTATTTAAATCTTACTATAAAACTGAATTTCATACAAGAATAGCTTATAATAGTTTGTCTTTCTTTTCCTTTGTCTCCACTTTATCATCTTTCTTTTTTATACAAAAATAATTCTCCTTAGAAAGAATACTCTTCCCGATTCTATTCTCAACATCAATTCTCTCACTCCCAACCTTCGCCAACCACAACTTAAACGGTTCCGCTTTCTTAGAAGGGATTGATTGAATAATTCTAAAAAGACCTTGCTTATTAGCACAATCAGTCAAATACATTTTACCATCCGAAGATTTTAATTTCAGTTGGTGACAAATTGTCACCATCTCACTTCCTCCAGCCCTTAATCTCTAAATAAGTTTATTCCAATATTTTCTCCCATCAACACTCTCCGTCAGTACCACAACAACATCGACCACAGAAAACCACCAATTATCTTCGTGCCAAACTCGTCTAATTTTCTTATCCTCAAATACAATTAATTTCTTTTCATCTACCATAATTCCACTTAACAAAACCAAACAAAATCAACTATTTAACACTTATCACATAACCTTATCCAAAAACTAAATATTAGAGATACTCTATTAGAAAAAACTTGTATTCGTTTAGATTTTTCATAAAAAAATCAAACACCTAGCACAGACAAACACACCAACGCAGGAGTCCTTTAGACAAACGACAAACAACAATTTAATGCACAATACTTAACTAACTATTTTTTGATTCCAAAGCTACTGTTTTTTTCTTTCCAAAGTTTCTTTTTTTATAAAAAAAGAAAGCTTAAACAAAATCACAGAGAAGAACGGGTGAACACCAGACTACAGAACACAGACTAATTCTCCTACAACTTAGACTAATTTTCCCATAACAACTTCATGATAAATCAAATGCAACAACAAAATCTTCAAATCATCATCTTTTCTAGAAACAGATAATTTCGTCAAAGACATATATTTATCAAAAGATCCTTTCTTCAGAATTAATAAAGGAAACCCAAACTTCATTAGCAACCAATTAACAATCAATCTAGTAACCCTACTATTCCCATCAGAAAATGGATGAAGATGTTGAAATTCATTATGAATATAACCAATTTTTTTTAAGACATCATCTCTCGATTTTATAGAATTAAATAATTTACAGAAATTATTTAATTTAAAAGACAGGTTTTTATAATTTTCAATTAGAAAATGAAGATTCCCTTTAATCTTAACATTATTATCTCTTCTAATAACTCCGGCACCCCTATGTAAAGAAAATAAACATAATTTATCCAACATCTCAATATTCTCAACACTCAAATCAACATCCAAATTATCCAAGACATACAAAAATGCCTCATTCAAATTTTTAACAATCTGAATATCTTTACTAGATTTATCAGGATAAATATCTTTCGTCAACAATTCAATAGTCTCACCAATACTAACAGTAGCACCCTCTAATTGTGCAGAACCTGCCAAAAATTCAAAAATCTTCAAATCAAACGGATTCATCTCCTGTCTCTTAGTGTGCAAAATTAGATCTTTCATATCTTTAAAAGATAAAAATCTCTCATTAACATTCAAGTCAACATCATTATATTCAGCAAGATAACCAAACATTTCATGATTAAGCATCACACCCAACTTTGGTCTTTTATTATACATCAAAATAAACTGATTTTCCAACAAAAAATTAATTATCTTTGTATTATATATATTCCCTGACAATTTCAAAGGATTCAAGTTAGGAATTGCCTTCGGTAAAATCTCTAAAATCTTTTTAAAATTTCCATTGAACCAAAAATTAATTTCAAAAAAATTCTTCAAGGACCACTTAATAATATTAAAAATCTTTCGTGTTCTTTTATTATTTATTGGAAGTAAAAAACCCTCCTTAGATTTCCTAACCAAACCTTCACTAATTAAAAGCTCAATCTGAGAGCTAACCCTACCACTAAAACCCAAACCCCTAGGTCTACAAGGAGCTTTCTCAATTATTTCTGCAAATACATCATATTTTGTAACCATATCAAATACAACACATTAACCTTTATAAAATTAACTAAAACTGCATAAATAATACATTAATTACTAATTATTACAAAACTACAATGGAGAACAAACCGATTTTTAACATCAGACTTCTGACCTCAAACATCATCGCCCCTTATCGTATAATAGTTTAACTTCTGCATCTGATAATTCCCTATTATACATTTTCACATCCTGAATTTTCCCATCCCAAGTACGTACAGAAGCTCCAGTAGTATAAGCACCAATATAAAATGCAGTAGGAATTGCTGGGCTATAAGCAGTTGTAGTTCCGTCTGGTAATATCACACCATCTACAATAGCATAGCAGTGTGTTCCATCATATACTTGTCCATACATATGCCACCCAGTATCGGTGATATCAATAGTGTAATCTCTATACTCAGTCTCACAGTGAACACGAAATTTATCACTAGTCAACCAAATTCCTGGATTCCATCTTGCTCCTGTACCAACAAAAACAGTTTTCAAATTAGTAGAATCCCCAGAAACAGGGATGAGAGCAGTATCAGCTTTTGCCCAAAGTGCAACAGTATAAGGAAGTTCAACATCAACATTAGTATTGAATTGAATAGATCCGGTACTCCCATCAAAATCAGCACCATCACTTCCAATCGTCGCCCCACGATTCGTCCCATCATTACTATACGGCGTCTTATCCGTCATAATCTCCGAACCAACCGTCTCCGTTTTAGTATAAGTAGACGTCAACGGCATATCCAAAACTAACCCCTTATTCAAAGACGACGCCGAAGCCTTAGGCTTATAGACGCTATAAAGAGATTGGACTTCTGAAGGTGATAAGGCATAGTCATAGATACGAGCATCAGATACAAATGTTTGCTTTCCTCCTCCACTATTCCCAATTTTTATATTAGAAGTAGAATCATCAATTAAATAATTAGACAACCCCGATAAAGTTGTACCTGATTGAACTACTCCATTTTTATAGATATAAGCTTTTCTAGTATCACTATCATAAGTATAAACTATATTATACCAATTACCATCGTATGGAAGAGGAGTTGTTAAAGCAGCTCTTCTCGTACCATCAATATAAACTTCTGAACGAATTAGCCCAGAATTATAAGAATCATAAAAATACCAAGAAGGAGATCTAGATAAGTAAAAACAATCAGATGATTGAGTATAAGTAGAATTTCTTTTTAGCCATAAAGAAAGTGTTATTGCTTCTCCTACATCTAATTGGGAAGCATAAGGAACTTCAACATAATCGCTTGTTCCAACTAAAAAACTACCTTCACTCTCTCCTTTAACTCCCTTTGCCAAAGTCGCTCCAACAATAATACCATTATTACTATAAGGCGTTTTATCTTTAGTATATTTTAATCTCGTCCCATCAACAAAAGGTGTTGCATGGTCTTTTTCTTCTACCTGTCCTCCCCAAACATCTAGATTAGTATCAGAGGGGTTTGTTCCATATCCTATATTCGGATAAACACCACATTGTAGTTGATTAACACCAGAACTAGGAGCAGTAACAGAGAAGGAATAACGAGTCCAATCATCTATATCATCTATATCTACGGCTAATCCATTTGCATTTGAAACAAGTGCACCGTTTAACCCAAAAGCATATCTAAGATTAAAATCAGTCGTTAAATTTACATTTTTTAAATATATTGAACAAGTATATGTTGTATCAGCCTCTACCGTAATAGACTGTGTAAATCTTGAATACCCATATCCTAACCTATCTGCTGTCAAAGTCCCGTCCGGAGCTATTGAAATATCGGTAGTCACTACACTATTTATCCAATTACTGAACAAATTTCCAGTCCATGAAGAAAAATCATTTGGGTCCGAGACCAAATTCTCAGTCTCTTCTGTCTTCTCACTATCCCCATCCAACATCCAATGACCAACCAACCCCTTACTCGCCTTTATTGTCAACTTCGGATTATAAGAATCATACAATTTCTTAATCTCAGTAGCAGATAACACACGATTGTAAACACGAATATCATCAAGTTTCCCATCAAAATCTTGTCCAAAAATCGTTGTAGATTTAAAACCAGACGGGACATCACCCTCCTGATAATTAGTAGCGCTCTTATCCAAGGCTCCATCTAAATAAATTTTACAAATTCTATCAGATGTTCTATATACATAAGTAAAATAAATCCATTGACCGGTAGGAATTACTCCCGAAGAATAAGTATAATGATCATTTGCTCCACCATTCCCATACAATAACGCTTTACCACCACTTGAATGAATAATTTCATTCCCAACATTAAAGTTATTAAAATCTTGAGGTATATCATTCCTATCTAAATATACCCAACCTGCAACAGTCCATTCTTGATTAACACTATCATCAAATAATTTATCTGTTACAATAGTACTGCTCCCATCAAATTCCATCGCACCCTCAGTCTTTCCATGCCTATCCGTCGCAAATGTCGCACCATGAACCACACCATTATTTCCATTCGGAGTCTTATCTTTTTGTATGGTGGATTCTCTTACAAACCACCAGAGCTTTGTTGTTGCATCAACACCCGCACTTACACCAACATTTGTTACATTAGTAGCTCCAAATCTAGCAGTAGCACCACCATCATCATAACCTATTTTTGCATTCTGCGTAGAACGATCCTGTCCAGTTATACAATTAGGAATATCCACAGGACAAATCCCTAATGAACCATCACTCACCGGACTAGAACAACTAGCTCCATTATCACCATTGTAATAACATAAACTATAAATTCCAAATGAATTACCTGATGTAGTTAGTGCCTCCCAAAAATTTGGAAGACATCCGGCATTACTATCACCCTGATAAGCCCAATCATCAAGATTATTCCAAGTTTGAGCAACCTGATATTCAAATTTAATATTATAACTATAACTAAATGGATGTAATGCATGTCTTGGATGTGTCGACCTATAACCATTTGAAATATCTCCTCCCAGGTTAGCAGATGGTGCCCAAACTTCTTTCCAACTAACAGAATCAGTATAATGATAATACCAATCTGCATAAGCATCTCCTCCAGTATCCGTTACCGAATCTGACGCCATAACTCTAAAATAATTAATTTGGGCATCTCCAAAATTTGAAGAAACAGCATTTTTAGCTGTAGTTCCAAAAGCATCAGAAGTAGTAGTAGATGTTTTTGTCCATTCTTGAGCAGTATCCCAAGACCCCACCAACATCCAACCACCACCATCGGTAGTCATATCACAATAAACATCAAATGCAGCATCACCACCAGGACCATCAGGATCAATTGAGTAAATTCCATCTCCTGTCGAATCTCCATAATCAAGAATTGCTTTACATGATTTATCTGCTTCAACACTACTTCCATCCAACTCCCAATGTAAAACCAAACCCTTCGACAAAGAATCCCCACTACTAATAACCGTCACAGCAAAAACCACACCAATCAACAACACCATCCCAATCGACAAAATCAAAATTTTCTTATTCATTTACAAACACTATACCCACTTTTAATTTTAAATATTTTTCCATCATCGCCCCTTATCGTATAATAATTTAATTTCTGTGTCCGAAAGCGCTCTATTGTAGATTTTGACAGAAGATATATTGCCAGTAGAATAAGATATAGAATCACTTCTATAATAATACCTTCCTATATTCCTATAATTAGCAGCACTTGTAGCTAAAGGATACATGCCACTAAATGAGTTACTATCAATTAATTCTCCATTTACATAAAAATTTATAGAATCACTATCAATAATTGCCCCAACATGACTCCATTCATTCATTTCTACTTCCCCATTATCACTTGATGGTGTAAAATGAGCGGCAGCAACATGTTGAACATCTATCGTTAAAGAACCATCTGCATCAACTCTAAAATAATTCATATAACCATTATGACTATTGCTACTTCCGTGTTGGAATATATATGTAGAAGAACTAGGATTTACCCAAGCAGATATAGAAAGTTCGGTTAGCCCTACTAAAAATCCATTAAACCCTGCAACATAATCACTCCCATCAAAACTCATACTATCTTCCCCAACCGTCGCACCATAATTCTGACCATGATTACTATATGGCGTTTTATCCGTCATTATTTCAGAACCTACTGTATTAGATTTCTTATAAGTAGACGTCAAAGGCATATCTAGAACTAAACCTTTCGTCAAAGACGACGCAGCAACCTTATGCTCATACGCATCATAAAGAGATTTTATTTCTGTGGGTGACAAGGCGTAGTTGTAGATACGAACGTCTGAGATAGAGCCATTTAAAATTGAAGAACTTCTTTTGCCTATAAATAAACTTTCACTATTAACTTGTAAACTTCCACTATTCGACCAGTCAGTATCTTTACAGACATTATTAACACAGATATATACTTTACTTCCATCATATTTTGCCACAACATGATACCATTCATTTAATTCTGGAAGACTACCCCAACCTAGATACTTAATATTTGATTCATCATCAGTAAAATAAGCAAAAAATCCTGACGTTGGATGTAATTCTAAACCATAAGCAGGGCTACTAGTGCCACTTTGCTTTCTTACAATTCCTGGCCAACCTCCTGATATACCATCTAAATATACCCATGAGCTTATTGTGACATTCCCAGAAATATCTAAGCTATCATCATCAACAATCTCCACATAATCATCAACACCATCAAAACTCATCGCACCTTCACTCTTCCCATGCCTATCTGTCGTCGAAGAGGGAGTATCTAATCCAGAGTTTGTAACTCCATGATTTTCAAAAGGAGTACTGTCAGTTACCTTACTTTGTCTTGTTCCATTAATAAAAGAAGTTGCATGATCTTTCAACTCAACCTGAAAGTCATTTATAGTTATAATATCGCCACCAACAGTACCAGCCGGTGTATGAAAAAGCCAAATAGAACTAGCGTCACAATTCTCCACAATTTCAAAATAACCAGTGTCTTCATCAAACGACCATGTACTAGCAGCAGAAGAATGATATGTATTAGCTCTATTACCAGGCAAAGTGTGTGGGTCCCCATTTTTGAACAAATATCCACTTAGGGTAATAATATTACCATTATAATTGACTCCATTATGAACTGTTAAATACTGAGCTCCTCCCTCAACCATGGTAAAAGTTAAATCTTGCCCATCTCTTTCTAATGTATTATAAGGAGTATATGGACTAAGAGTACCTACTGCTAGATTTTCAGTATATTCATCATATGTATCCCCATCCAAAGGCCAATGCCCAACCAAACCCTTACTCGACTTCATCGCCAACTTCGGATTATAAGAATCATAAAGTTTACCAATCTCTTTCTCAGACAACGCACGATTGTAGATACGGACGTCGTCCATTGAGCCATCGAAGCTTTTAGCATAATGATAACTTGTTGATCCTGTTGACCTCCCTATGCTACCAAAACTAAAATACTCTGTACCGGGGTAAGTACCACCATCCATACTCCCTGTATAAAACATTTCTCCATTCTGATACCATCGAACAGGTCTATTGGTTTCATTGTTTGCAAAAACAATTACAAAATGAGACCAAGCTCCTCTAACATCATCAGGGAAAGCACCTGTACCAAAATTATATCCGTTCTGTCGTGCTGCTTCTGTTCTAAAATATTTGCCAGAACTAAATATTTCTATATGTCTTATTGTACCACTACCTCTAAATAAAGCCATTCTATCAACTGCGTCGGTGTCTACATAAATCCAGACACTATAAGTGCAACCGTCAGGATAATTATTTGTACTAGTTATGCTCTCAGGCATAATAATATTATCACCATATGTTACTCCATCTACAGTTCCACTTCCATCAAAACTCATCGCCCCTTCACTTTTTCCCATCCTATCCGTAGTCAAAGTTGCCCCACTATTCGCTCCATGATTTTCATAAGGCGTCGAATCTCCAACTCTATTCGTCGCAGAATCATAATCATCACCGTCCAAAGACCAATGACCAATCAATCCCTTCGACAAAGAATCAGTAGTACTAATAACCGTAACAGCAAAGACAACACCTATCAACAACACCATACCAATCGACAAAATCAAAATTTTCTTATTCATCTTTCTCTCCCAGCAATCCAATGTCCGATTCAATTCTCATTTTAAAAGCACCTTTATCTGTTTAATTAAAACCTCAGATTTCATTATCTCCCCTTCAACAATTTTCTTATTAAAAATAACAAATACGCTAATATTCCCATAATCTGCTTGCATTCTCAAATCATATAAATGTCTTAAATGATCATAAAAAAATTCACCCAAAAACTTAGCACACAACTCCCAAATCTTCTGATGATTCTTCGGAACCTTTACCTCTTTAAACATCAAATAAGCAATAACAGCCTTCTCAAAAGAAAAATACAAACGATTAGCTGAAGTCTTTAAACTCAAATTAAGATTATTTCTTGCTACCTTCAAAAATTCATCTGCAACTTCTAATTCATTTAAATATCTTTTTTCCAATCTCAACCCCCACCTTCTTTAAATCATTTATATTTTTAACTTTATATTTTTTATTAAAAAAATCCAAAGCATCCAATTTAGTCTTTGGAAGAAATCCCTCCAAAAAACAATAAACATAAGACAAATTCACCAAAGCACTATCAAAAAGTTCCTTATCTTTTCCAACTATCAAATCATATACAGAATTCACAAATTCAAAATAATGCTTCTGAGCCTTAGAATATTCTAAAACATAAGACGACTGATAAATAACCACCCCATTAAATAAATTATCAAAATTAAAACTATCTTTATGAAAATTTAAAATTACTCCAAAAGATCTCTCAATTTTACTTTTCATATCATTTAAAGATTTAAGGTCCTCAACTTTAAGATTATCACCAAGCAAAAGAATATCAATATCATTAAATTTCTTCCCCTTTAAAACACTTCCAAAAAGCAAAGCAGCTTTTATTTTCTTCTTATCAAATAAGGAGAAAACTAGAACATCAACCACAAGTTTTACAAAAGAATCCAAAGACTTAAACTCCATCGAATCAAGATAATATTTAAACTGTAAAACAGAATTATCCCTTGTTAAACCAACAATCCTTTGATTACCATAATTTTTAATTCTAATAAATCCTCTCTCCTCAAGAAACCTTAATGCTTCAAAAGAAGAATTTCTCCCAGTTTTAGCTTCACGAATAAGAACCTCTATACTTTTTTCTTCACCACTAAGAAGAATCTTTTCCATCAACTTAAGCATACTCTTTTGATATTTCATTGTATTCTTATAATACCCTACTGTATTCTTTTAATATTATAAACTTTCCTATTATCAACCAATCCATAGACAAAATCTTTTTTCCAACACCTAATATTTGTTTATTCTTATTCATTTTTATTTAACCTTTATTTAACCAATCATCCTCATACCAAACTCGCCTAATCCTCAAACACAATTAATTTCTTTTCACTCACCATAATCTCACCTAACAAAACCAAACAAAATCAATTAATTAATACTTATCACATCGCATTCTCCATAAATCAGCTAGTTTCTGTTATTGTCATCTGTTCACGGTTATTTATTTACAGTCAACCGTTTTTGACTTCAAACATCATCGTCCCTTGTCGTATAATAATTTCACTTCAGTATCCGACAACGCTCTATTGTAAATTTTAGTACTAGCAATATTTCCAACAACCAAATAAGTTGAACCATCGTTACTAGCTCCAATTCTTGTAGGAGATGAAGCAATGACATAAGCAGGCAAATTATATTGTTTGTTAAATTCCCCATTAACAAATACCCTAACTACACTCCCATCATACGAAGCAACAAGATGCCACCATTCATTCAACGTTCCAGTAATTCCAGTATCACCGGCAGTCCAACCCAGTCCTGCATTGGCTCCAATCGTTGCAACAAGAGTATTAGCAGCAGACATCCCAATCCAAAATTCACTATTTCCAACACTAGTATCCGTAGGATTTTTATGCAAAGTACACCTATAAGTTCCAGCTCCACCAGTCATTCTAAACCAAGAGGAAACTGTTAATCCATCTGGATTAGAAGGTAGAAAATCATCATTAATTTTTATATAGTCATTAACAAAACTCGCACCATCCTCCCCAATCGTCGCACCATAATTCTGCCCATCATTACTATACGGAGTCCTATCCGCCACAACCTCAGAACCAACAGTTTCAGTCTTAACATCATCAAGAGTCAACGGCATATCTAAAACCAAACCCTTTGTCAAAGAAGACGCAGCAGCCTTAGGCTCATACGCATCATAAATAGATTCTATCTCGTCAGAAGAAAGAGCATAGTTATAGATACGGAAATCGTCAATTGAGCCACTGAACCATCTTGCAGAATCTGTTGAAAAACCTCTACCAATATTAATGTTTGAAAAGGTTGAAGGCCAAGATGTATGAGATGCATTTAATTTATTATCACCATCGATATAAGCATATAAACGATTATTTGTTTTATCTCCCACAATACTAATATGATACCATGTATCTTCTGCCAAATCTGTAACTATTGTTTCCCCTCTCCAAGTGCTATCTAAGGAAACGCCTACATTTAGCTGACCTCCTGTGTATTGCTCAATTCTAACTCCAGCATTTGAAGAACCAGAAACTGGGAACTCTGTATGCAATATGTTTCTATAATTAGAAACACTAGTCGAATAAAACCACAATCCTATTGTAAAATCTTCAATATTATCAATATTAACAATATCAATATAATCTCCCCCATCAAAACTCATCGCACCTTCACTCTTTCCCATCCTATCCGTCGCCAACGTCGCCCCATAAATAATACCATTATTTCCATTTGTAGTTTTATCAATCATATCATTTAATTCAGACACAGAATCTTCTCTAATAAAAACATACATTATCCCATCATCATATGCATCATTTGGAGATAACAATGTCTCTGTCATTAAACTTCCACCACCATTAGTTCCAAGTGTACCCCTTATAGCATTTTCTTGACAACTACCTGTAGTACTTGGAAATGATACTTCGTTATACCAATTCCCCCCGTCCCCCCAACAACCAATTCCACCAGCCTGATTACATGACCCAACAGATACTTTATTATACCAAATTCTAAATGGATCATTACCATTACCATTTGTTTGAAATATTAAATTTGATCCATACCAATTAGACGCATCTGCATTATTTGTATAACTTCTTGTCCAGCTAGGATTAGCATTGTTTATAGTTCTAGTTGTCTGACTTTTTAAGGTTCCAGTATTTGTACCTAAAAACGCTGCCGCCATTCTTTTAACTTGTCCAGAAGTATATCTGTAATCTATTAAAATCTCATCCCAATTTGTTACATCATAATATGTAGGAGATAAATAATCATCATTGTTCGATAAAGAACCTTGCTCTGTAGAAGCTGTCCAAAAAGATGTGCCCCATTGTTGTGTTGTCGCATCATTAGTGTTTAATCTTAATGCCATCGTCCACCCACCACCATCCGTCGTCATATCACAATAAACCTGATACGAATCCTCACCACCAGGACCATCAGGATCAATTGTATAAACTCCATCACCATAAGAATCACCACTATCAAGAATAGCCTTACACGACCACGACCAATCTGGCTTAACACTATCCCCACTCATATCCCAATGCCCAACCAACCCCTTACCCGACTTTATCGTCAACTTGGGATTATACGAATCATACAACTTCCCAATCTCACTTTCAGATAACGCACGATTATAGATACGAACATCGTCGATTAAGCCGTTGAAATATACATCACTCCCATGTCCTCCAGTTGCTATCTTAGGGCTAACGGAACTCACTAGGTATGCTTGACCTGTAGATTTAGTCTCTTCCCACTCACCATCAAGATATCTTTTCAAACTAGTTGTATCAAATGTCCCAACAACATGATGCCACTCACCATCTTCAATATCCGTCCCAGTATATGCATCCCAATAACCACTATTATCACCTTTTCTTGCTGAAAATGCAGGAACTCCTTGTCTAATTCTCATAGCTATCCCAGCTGAGCCCACCCCAGTCCCAAGAGTGACAACACCACCTTCCGAAGTAGTTCCATCAGTTTTTATCCACATAGAAAGAGTCATAGCATTCTCATTATTCAAATCCGTTGCATCACTCCCTAAATCAATATAATCATCTCCTCCATCAAAATCCATCGCACCCTCGCTCTTCCCCATTCTATCAGTCGTAAAAGTCGCACCAAGAACCGTCCCATCATTTTCATTCGGAGTTTTATCCTTTTGTATAGTAGACTTTCTTACCCACATTGTCAAATGCATCCCAGTCACACTATTTGTTCCATGTTGCGATTCTCCACCAAATTGACCATGGTAGTTCGGATTAAAGTCATTATGCGTAGCTGCATTAGAAGAAGTAAAGGTAGCCCTATCTACATCATTATTCTCATTGTCATTATGCCAAATACGGAGATAACTTTGTTCAAAATAACCACCACTAGCAACACCAACCGAGTATGTTGCAGGATATTGGGCATAATACCAATAGTCTACTTGGCCACCTCCAGGGTCTGCATTACCAAGCATGTCTCGTATATTATTATGACTTCCTGTATTTACGATTAGCTGGTCTTCCCTAGGAGCGGTTGATTTAAACATCATCTCTACAAAAGGAACCATATCGTAAGCTTTACTTTTTCCCGTTCCAGATGGTGAGGTAAGAGCGGTCGTATACCCTTCCTGCCACCAACCATCCCACCGAGAGTGATATGTTGTATCCCTATTATCTGCAGCATGCACTAAAGTCCAACCACCACCATCCGTCGTCATATCACAATAAACATCAAATGAATCCTCACCACCAGAACCATCAGGATCAATAGTATAAACACCATCCCCCGTAGAATCTCCATAATCAAGAATAGTTTTACAAGATCTATCTGCTTCAACACCATACCCATCCAACTCCCAATGACCAACCAAGCCCTTCGACAATGAATCCCCACTAGTCAAAACCGTCACAGCCAACACAGTCCCGACCGCCAAAATCATCACGACCGCCAAAATTAAAAGAAACATTCTCCTGTTTACCCGTTTACCTGCAATCTGTTTTTCTGTAATACGTCTTCCATCTTTATGGTTCCCCGTTTTCCTGTTCTTCTGTCCCCCCGACAAACCGACAAACCGCCTCGTAGAGGTTCTCGCACCTCCTTGGTAACCAGCCGACAATCCGATTTTCTTAACCATTCAAAACCACCTCTACTTTTTCAACAATTTCCTTAGATTTAATAACCAAAATATCAAGTAACTCCTTGTTAACTTCTGTTTCAATTCCATATTGAAATTCCTCTCTCAAAGATTTAGCATTTTTATTTGTCATCTGCTCAGTAGTTCTAATAAAAGCAACATCATCCAAATCCAAATCAATATCTTTAATTTCAATCAAATATTCAATGACGCTAATTGTACATTCATGATTCTTAGATTCATAACCTCTATCAAACAAAATAGCTAATAAAGAATGATACATTGCATAATACAATTGAGAAACAGCCCAATCTTCAAACCCTGATCTAATACTAAGATCAGCCGCTTTCAAATTATGTTTCGCTTTCTTAATATGTCCCTCAGCAACACCCCTATCAGAACTAATCTTTTTCATTCTCTTTTCATTTTTTAAACACCAATCCAATTTCGACTTATAATCTCGCATCCTTTAACACCTCCACAAAAATATCTTCACCTTTCAGAACAACACCTGTCTTAATTATATCCAGAATAGATTTCCTTTTTAATTTGATTTCTTTTATCAAATCGTTTTTCGTTAAAATCAAAGGAACAACCGGCCTAGATCTAACTTTTGAAATATCCAAACACAATTTAGAAACTTCTCTTAAATTACAACCAGAGAACAACACATCCACATCATTAAACTTATTTTTTTTCAAAACAGAACCAAAAAGAACAATCAAATCACAATTAAAATTATCTAAATCATTAGCATAAACACCAGAAAAACCTTTTAAATTTCGCCGACCCTCAATTAAAATTAATTCTATAACTTTAACTAATTCTAAATTATCAAAATTAATTCTATAATATATCGCATTTCCCATCCTCTCAGGCAAAACCCATTTCTTCTTTTCCAAATCTTTCAAAATCTTAAAAGCACTTCCAACACTAATCTCAAGCTCTTTCGAAATTTGATTTATATTTTTCAATTCGAAATACCTTAAAAGATAATTCAATATTTTGTTTGTATTTTTTGTCACCATTTTCAGTTAAAATGAATAATCATTCACTATTTATGAATGTTTCTCTTTTATTTACAATATCAAATATCAAATACTTCCCATCACCAAAATGCTTTGATAATTTAGATAAAAAACCAGCATCTATAAAAACTAAAGTCTTATCCATAAATACCTCCAACAATTCTATCTTTATATTTTTTTATTTTCATCATTTTTTCTCCTACTAACTTTTTTATTTTTTCTCTTCGTCCCATTTGTTAAACCCAAAACACCCTTACTAGAAACAACCTTCTTCCCAGATTTTTTCTCCAAATCTTTTCTAGCATCTCCAGCAACACTTCCACCTAACTTAGCAGCAACTAAATTTTTATCAAACCCTTTAACATCTTTATTTCTCACAATTTCAGTAGTAGAAGCTTCCCCCAGCATCCCGAAAATCAACTCCAAATCTGTCATATGGTCTCTCAAGTTTTGATTCTTGAATTTCGGTTCCAAACCCTTAATCCCCTTATGCTCATCAATAGAAACTCCAAACGTCGCCTTCGCAATCTCATTCGTTAAAATAGCATATTCCTTCCCCTCTTTTACCCCCCTATCATCCCACTCCTGAGTCAAATCCTGCCTAATAGCAATTCCTCTTAATCTCTTTTCAATCCAACTCTTAGGATAACCTTTTTTCTCATAATACAACCTAGCTCTATCCTGAGCCAACTCCGGATTCTCAATCTCATCAATCCTCTCACTCCCAACCTTCGCCAACCAAATTTTAAATGGTTCTGCTCTCTTTGAAGGAATCGATTGAATAATTCTGAAAAGGCCCTCTTTGTTTGCACAATCTGTTAGATACATTTTGCCATCAGAAGACTTCATTTTCAGTTGTATCCAAATTGGGGACAACTGAAGTTGCTCAAACTCTCGAACTTTGACTTTCCCCCAATATTGTCTTGGAGTTGGACTATTTGTTAAAGAAAACACTACATCAACAATGGAAAACCACCAATCCGCACCATGCCAGACTCGTCTAATTTTCTTATCTTCAAACACAATCATCTTTTCTCCTACCATCATAATCCTATCCTCACCCCCTCATCATCATCAATAACACTCGAAGTTGTCACACTATTGGTACTATTAAACTTCGCCAAATAATTCGTAGTACCAGAAATACCACTACTCACCCCAGCACCAACAGCGTCATCAACATACGTTTTAACCGCCTTCTCCGTAGGAACAGCCAAATCAGAATTACCAGCTAAGTTAGTATCAGTTGAAAATTCATTAATCGCAGCACCAGTCATAAAAGTCATACTCCCATTATTATTAATTCTCATTTTTTCAACTCCTTCAAAGAAAAATCCTAAATCCGCATCGTTACTACCTCTCCTAACAGCAGCAATATGAGTATCAGCATCACCAACTCTGAACTGTAGAGTAGCCATCGTACCAATAGTACCATTAACATTTTCAACTCTTAAACCATCTGACCCCCAATCCCCCCCACCACCACCAGAAAAGACAATATCTGGATTAGAGAAACGATTATCTAATTGATAGTATGGGCTTGTTATCCCAATACCAACCCTATTATTTGCAGCATCAACAAATAAAGTTCCACTATCAAAATTTTGATTATAAGCACCAAAAGTATTAGCTTTATTGATAAATGCAACATTTGAATAATTGCCAGTCCAGTAAGGATCAGATTCAACAGCAGCACTAGTATTCACCGCTTGCAATTGAGAATAAGTCACCGCATCATTATTTGCCGTTCCATCAGCTAAACCAGTAATCTTATTTCCACTCATTGCAAGATCTCCCGTCATTGTATCACCAACAGTATTAATATATCTATTATCAAATTCAGATTGTTTTTTCCTCTTCATACCATCCAATCTTGAAGTATCTTGAACACTAACAGGTGCAGGTGCATAAACAATATAAGATGGGTTTGCATTATCATAAAATTTTATACTAGTATTATAAGCCACCTGTGGCCCTGTTGTTCCATATCCATTTAATGATTGATCTGAAGCAAAATGATAAATTGCACCACCAGATCCACCACCACGAAGCATAAATACATAACCTATAGAATGTGTGTATATGTAAGCATTACCAACTGTTGGATTATATTGTTCAGTGAATTCTTCTAACCTATCATAATAAATTGCACCACCCCAACCACCAAAATTACCCTGCCAAGTCAACATTAAACCGCCACCATGAGTGGATGAATACCAATCAGCTGGATGAAGTTCGGAATAACTTCGCCAAATCTTTATCGTTCTCATTACATTCTGATTACCACCATAGATTTGAACAGGATAATATTTATCAGAATCTCCATAAACAATTAAATCAAATGTGTTTGGTAAACCAGTACTACCAACAATATTTTGCACAGTAGTTGGCAACCTTACTATGTCTAAAGTTCCTGATGTAATATTAGCTGCATCGTGAGTATGGAGATTCGCAACAGTATCTCTAATATCAACATAATCTTTCATAGAAGTATTAGCAGCAACAATTTGCGAATCAGTCTGTGTGGTATTATAATAATTACTCTTAGCTAACGTCCAGATCGGATCAGACTCAGCAACGCTCGCTGTCGTATTCACCGCATCCAACTGAGCCTTCGTTACAGCATCCTGAGGTAAAGAACCATTAGCTAAACCAGTAATATAATTACCACTCATTGTGATATTGCTAGTTGTATTTATTCCAGCGAATTTAACAGAACTAGTATTCAATACATCTTGATTCATAGCATAAAGTTCATTAGCACCCTGACCAGTATTTATCGTTGTAGAAGTCAAAGCTCCGGTACTCACAGCACCCGTCGTTGTTAAAAATTGAACTCCAAGATTAATCGCCTTCGTAGCACCAGTATAAGGAACGTAATCACCAGTTACAGTACTATTCACCGACTGCAATTGAGAATAAGTCACCGCATCATTATCAGCACTTCCATCAGCCAAACCAGTAATCTTATTTCCACTCATCGCTACATTTCCTGTCATCGTCAAACCAGAAAAAGTTGGAGAACTACTAGTCAAAACATTTTGATCCATATCATAAAGCTCATTAGCCCCTTGACCAGTATCAAGAGTCGCACCATAAACAGCACCAGTAAAATTCGCATCACCAACAACATTCAGAGTATTCTTAGGCGTCGCCGTTCCAATACCAACCCTCTTATTCTGTATACTATCCATTCCATCAGATTCAGAATAAATCGTCATAATATTATCACCATCAACCTTAAACACATAACTCTCAGAAGTCCCAGCACTAGCGTCTGCAGTCACCGGCATATCAACAAACGTAACCAAACCAGAATCAGCACTAAACTCAAAACTCCCAATATTCAACGCCGCCCCAACCTCAATCTGATTCTCCGAGTTCACCTTAAACATATTAATTGTTCCATCACCCACAGCATTCTTCGCAGAAATCCAACCATCATTAGCAAGCTGCAAAGGAGTCGTAGGGTCAGACACACCGATACCTAATCTATTAACATTTGTTAAATTTTTACTATTCAAATCAACAGAACCAGTCGCACCAGAGTAAGGAACGTAATCGCCAGTCATAGTACCACTAATCGCTTGAAGTTGAGAATAAGTCACAGCATCTTGAGCTGCCGACCCATTTCCCAAACCAGTAATGTAATGACTTCCCATTGATAAATTTCCACTCATTGTATCACCAGTAATATCAACATAAATATCTCCCGTTCCTCCTGTGGCCATATAACTTGCAACAAAATCATAAACCGCATCCGCAGTCGGAATCGAATTTGTATCACTATTATCAATAGTAGAGTCATCTCCCAAATTCATAGCACCATTTCCAGTATTAATAGTGTCAACAGTCAAAGCTCCTGTAAAATTTCCATCACCAATAACATTTAGCGTTCCAACTGGTGTTGTAGTCCCTATACCAACATTACCGCCAATGTTATATAAATCTCCATAATGAGTTTCATTCCCACTTGCTGATAATGGCTTATCATTATACGCAAAAGTCATTGGCCCTTCAAAAAGTCTCAAATCATCTATATACATATAATCATCTGAATCAGCCACATTAGTTGTTAACCACCAAGTTATCATAATTCTTCTATCTTCTCTTGCAGTAAAAGTTCTTGTATACTGATGCCAAGAATCATCACTTGTTAATGCATTTGTAAATACATAGCTTGTTCCATCGTGAAAACCTATTACTTTCTCTAAAGTATTTGTTGATGAAGAATTATACCAAAACGAAATTGTATATGTTTTAGAATCTGTAGAAATTCCTCTAGGGGGAATATATTGATAGATATATGAATATGTTCCAGTTGAAGTAAATTTACCTGAATAAGTTCCTGTTTTCACAATTGTTGATTCTCTTTCACTTATTGTTCCTCCATTTTTTGTCCATCCATCTGGAAGAGTTGAAGTTCCCGCAGTCCAACTTTCTAAATCACCATTAACAACAAGGTTTTGTGAAGAAGTCTCTGAAAATGCTTTACCTGGAGTATTCGATGCAGTCGTAGATAATAACCCACTAGTATCTACATATAATGCATTATTTTGAATTCTAAAATCACCATTAACATCAAGTTTTGCATTTGGAGCATTAGTCCCAATTCCAACTTTGTCAGGAATATACACTTCCCCACTATCTGAATCCAAAGTCAGATCACCTGATACATCACTAATTAATGAACCACCTACCTTCAAATAACCTATCGCACCATTACCTACTGTCAAACCAGGATTTGCTGTACTCGTAAAACTAGTAGCGGTTGCCGTCGTTGCACCTCGACCAGTTACTGTAGCTAAAGTATCAGATTCAATAGCAGCACTAGTATTCACCGCATCCAACTGCGATTTCGTAACCGCATCCGTCGCAGCCGTCCCATTATCTAAACCAGTAATCTTATTTCCTCCCATCGCAACATTACCCGTCATTGTCAAACCGGCAAAGGTTGGAGAACTAGTAGTCAAAACATTTTGATCCATATCATAAAGCTCATTAGCACCTTGACCAGTATCAAGAGTCGCAGCATAAACACTCCCAGTAAAGTTCGCATCGCCAACGACATTCAACGCATTCGCAGGCGTTGCCGTTCCAATACCAACTCTCTTATTCTGCACACCACCAGCGCCATCACTCTGAGCATAAATCGTCATAACATTATCCCTATCAATCTTAAACGCATATCCCTCTGGACTTCCTATATCCGCATCCGACGTCACCGGCATATCAACAAACGTAACCAAACCAGAATCCGCACTAAACTCAAAACTCCCAATATTCAACGCCGCTCCAACCTCAATCTGATTCTCAGAATTAACCTTAAACATATTAACAACACCGTCACCAGCAGCATTCTTCGCAGAAATCCATCCATCATTTGAAATCTGCAAAGGTGTTGTTGGGTCAGTTACGTTGATACCAAAATAATTAACATTCGTCAAATTCTTTCCGTTCAAATTAACAGAACCAGTCGCACCAGTGTAAGGAACGTAACCCGAAGCCGATGCAGCAGCACTTAAACACGTACCATCATTCAAACAAATATCCCCACTAGCATTAATATTCCCAGAAACATCTAAAGCTTCACCGGGAGTCATTCCAATTCCAACATTTGCTTCTAATATTTCAATATTTCCAGCAGTATCAAAAACTATTCTCTCTGCTCCAGAAATACCAATATATTTATCATCTGCCATATAGACATTTTGGTCTGTCTCAATATCTCCCGTAACATAAAAATCATTATCTCCTGTTGCTGTAGTAGCTGTACCACTTCCAATATATACAGGTTGATTTGCAACATCATTAATTCTTAACGCTGCCCCAGAAGAATCTAAATTATCTCCAGCAATTGTTAAGTCTGAATAAGTAGTAATTGCACCAACAGAATTTGCAGAGAGAAACATTTGAGATCCTTCAACTCTACCCTTATTAACATTTTCTTCGGTTAAAACCCCAACGGAATAAAATGATGCATGATTATACAATCTTACTTTTGGAACTCCACTATCCAAATAAAATTCAACATGATTAGAGCTAGTTCCCGCCTCGTATTCTTTATAAATATGAAAATTTGTACCATCACCATAAAAATATGCAACCGCACCTGTTTGTGTTCCAGTGCTAATAATCAGTCCTTTTACCTTATAACTCCTAGTAGGAGTAAAAGCAGCACCAGTAGAATCAACCAATATTGCCGGAGTAGTAGTATTTACTGAATAAGTTTTTTCATAAGTTTTATAGACATTATTATAATTAATACCATAACCATTTGAAAGAACTAAATTCCCCGTCATCGTATCACCAGATTTTAAAACATAGTCACCAGCAGCGCCGGCAACAGTACTCAAACACTCACCACTATTCAGACAAACATCACCACTAGCATTAATATTACCAGAAACATCTAAGGCCTCACCCGGAGTCATTCCAATACCAACTTTTCCAGTCTTCTCAACAACGAATAATGCATTTGCACCATATTCTGGTTGGCTACCAGAAGCATCATATCCAATTTGAAAAGAATTAAATGAACCACCATACGGCATTCCAGAGAACCACTCCTCTCCTGAATAAGTTACATCTTTATACACAGTTCCTATTCCTCTACCTTCATATCCAAACATTTCTACCATAGCTGTTCTAGCTGGAGAACTTGCAGTATTTGTTGCAGTTATATACATTGTGGCAGCACTTTGAGAAGAACTTCCTAATCTAAGACTACTTCCATTAACATCCAAAGTTGATCCAGGACTAGTCGTCCCAATACCTACATTACCATCCATAAACCCAATATTTCCTCTTAAATTACCAATTTCTACTCCTCCTAAATTATGTTTTATATAAAATTGACTTGGGTCTCCTGCACCAGCATCATTACGAGATGTTAAAATATATTCACTATCCGATGCCAAAACATCTATTGCACCTATAGAAGTTGCCAAAACCCCAAATGGAGTTACCGGATTACTAATCCCAATCCCAACATTCCCTCCAGAATAACTCAAATTAGTCCCAGTCATCGTCCAATAGCTAACAGCCGAAGAATCAATATTCGTAAGCAATGAACCATCACCCATAAAATATCCAGCTGTAATATTCCCATCCGCATTCAAATTTCCAGTAGTTCCATTCACAACAAAATAGTTTTGTGTAGAATCTGACTCATTCCTTATTACGAAATCCTTAGCAGAAACAAAACTAACAGCTAACAACAACACAAGAATCAAAAGTATTTTATTTTTATTTACCATCATATTTCAATAATCACATCCCCCGTTACATGCATAGCCGCCTCAGGCGACGTTTGATTTATACCAACTTTACCATCTCCTCTAAATGTCATTAAATTATCCTCCGAACCACTTACTTCTGATCTAATATGTAATAAATTATTATCACCACTTACTGAATTACCATCAAAGAAAAAACTAAACATTGAGGCAGTCTCTTGAAAATACATTTTATATTGATCAGTACCTGGAGAATCAAAATACATTCCTGCACCGGCAGTTTCATCATATAAATGCAATTGTCCTATCGGATTCGTCGTCCCAATTCCTACCCTCGCATTATTCGTATCAACAAATAAATCACTACCACCAACACTAAAATTATTATTTCCTAAAACTACATTAGCATCAGCACCAGTATAAGGAACATAATCACCAGATACCACCGAACTAACAGCATCTAACTGCGCCTTCGTCACCGCATCCGTCGCGGCCGTCCCGTTACCCAAGCCAGTAATCTTATTTCCCCCCATCGCGACATTCCCCGTCATCGTCAAACCAGCAAAAGTTGGAGAACTAGTAGTCAAAACATTTTGATTCATATCATAAAGCTCATTAGCCCCTTGCCCAGTATCAAGAGTTGTAGCATAAACAGCCCCAGTAAAATTCGCATCACCAATAACATTCAAGGCATTCTTCGGAGTAATCGTCCCAATACCAACTCTCTTATTCTGCACTCCACCAGAACCATCAGCCTCAGAATAAACCGTCATAATATTATCCCCATCAACCTTAAACACATAACTCTCAGAATCCCCAGCGCTAGCATCAGCAGTCACCGGCATATCCGCAAAAGTAACCAAACCAGAATCAGCAGCAAACTCAAAACTCCCGATATTCAATGCCGCCCCAACCTCAATTTGATTCTCCGAATTAACCTTAAACATATTAACAACACCATCACCCGCAGCATTCTTCGCAGAAATCCATCCATCATTTGAAAGTTGTAGAAGAGTTGTTGGGTCGGAAACACCAAGACCTAATCTCTTATTCGTATTATCCCATGTAAAATTTCCATCATAAGTTAAAGTGTCAGCATCAGACCAAAACGCAGCCTTATTCGCAGCACCCGAACCATCCAAACCAGACCCCGCCGCAGAATCAACATAAGCTTTAACCGCCTTCTCCGTAGGAACAGCTAAATCGGAATTACCAGCCAAAGCAGTATCCGTCGAGAATTCATTAATCATAGCACCATTAAGAAGAGTTAAGTTACCTTCGACATCTAATCTACCATCTATCCTCACAACTGTATTAGCCTCAGTACCACCAATTATAAAACCATCATTTGAACCGACAGCGACTGCACCATCCGCATGTTTATATTGTATCCAACCATTCTGTGTATAACCTGCAATATTATCACTAAAATTTATTGTTGCTCCAATTGCATTTGTTGATGTTTTAATATACAATCCATCATCCGATAAATGAGTCAATCTTCCCGTCATAGTATCTCCCGTCTTCAAAACATAATCACCAGCAGCACCAGCAACAGTACTCAAACACTCACCACTATCCAAACAAACATCACCCGTAGCGTTAATATTACCAATGACATCTAGAGCTTCACCAGGAGTTGATGTACCAATACCAATATTACTATCATTATCCAAAACTAAAACATTTTTATTACTCGCAAAACCAAATTTTAATCCTCCTAAATCATTCAAACCATAGTATTCCCCATAACCAGTTGAAGAATTATATCCCACAGTGATCCTATTCCCTCCACTATTTTGAAAACTCATAAAATCCTCTACTGACAATCCTTGATCCGGCGTCGCCGTCCCAATCCCAACATTACCATCATTATAATAAATATCACTTCCTGTCGTCGTCCACTGACTAGTCCCAGCAACAGCATCACTCAAACAAGCACCATTAGCACAAATATCGCCACTAGCAGTAATATTACCAACAACATCCAAGGCTTCACCAGGATTAATTGTTCCAATACCTACGTTACCACCTACAGGATTAAGAGATAAATATTTAACAGAATTATCATTATTTTGTGCTTGTATCCAAGTATATGCCGCACTCCCTACTCCAAACATTAATTTTGTACTTGTTGTTGATGATGCATCTAAAGCTAATGCAGAATTTGTTAAAGTTGTTGCACCAGTAGAACTTGCCGCAGCCGCCGTTCCTTTGTCTACTTCCAATTTGGCATCTGGACTATTCGTCCCAATACCAACAGACGCAGCACCTATAGTTTGTCTAGTATTAGAAGTATCAAACGCAGTAACATCTGTAACCGATGAAGTTGGTAGGCTCTTCAGGATATTAGCTGATAATTCCGATTTAATCAAACCATCAAACCATACCTCCGTAAAAGGATACGGATTAGCAGATTGATATCTTAATGCAATATAATTATCTCCACTATAAGTAACAGTAACCAAAGACCATTTTTCATCATTTTGAACACCCTGTTTAGTATTAATATAACCCCTTTTAGTATCTACATCATTAGCAGTAGTAACTAATATATCTACTATAGACGCCTGATAATTACCAGAACTCCTATGCCCATAAAGAGTACCAAGAACTTCATTCGTACCCCTGCTATTATTCACAAGTAACCAAACTTGATCCCCAACATTTTCTTGCCAAGTTAATGGTTTATATTGAACAAAGTTTCCACTACTAATTTGGCCATTGTCAGCAACTGTTACACCACTATCTTGAACAATCTTACCAGTCGTAGAATCAAATCTTGCAATAGCATTATCAGTTGAAGATGCTGGACCAACAACATAACTATCAGCAGCACCAACACTAACAGCATCCAATTGAGATTTAGTCACAGCATCCTGAGCTGCCGACCCATTTCCTAAACCAGTAATTTTATTAGTCCCCATCGCAATATTTCCCGTCATAGTCAAACCAGTTAATGTTCCAACACCACTCCCATCAATACGAACTGTCCCATCACCAGTACCAGTCCTAATACCAAAAATCGCATTAACACCAACATCATCAACAATTCTCATATGAACCTTGTTTCCATCTTCTGGCTCATAAAAATCAAGTCCTTCAGCTGTTCCCCTAATCGCCATATCAATACCAGCATCAACAGCACCATCAAAAGTAATCGCACGACTATTAGACGAATAATAATTCATATTCAAATCTCCCGTCATAGTATCCCCAGATTTCAAAACATAATCACCAGCAGCACCAGCAACAGTACTCAAACACGCACCACCATCAATACAAATATCATCACTAGCAGTAATATTACCAACAACATCCAAAGCCTCACTAGGATCACTCGTTCCTATTCCTACTTTTCCATCATCTGTAATTCTCATTTTCTCTGAAGCATCTGCATTATATCGTGTTGTTCCAAAAGACATTCCCCAATGCTGACCATAAGAATCTTCCTCATTAATTGATTTAATAAATCCACGAATTCCATCTTGTTGACTACTGCTATCCTCTCCATAAAATTCAATCTTCCCTACAGTATCTCCTATAACCCAATCATTTGAATCTTTAGTAGAAGTTAATCTAAAAGTAGTATTTAGAAGAGTACTAACATCTAGTGTTTTATTTGGACTAGTCGTCCCTATTCCAACATTTCCAGAAGAACCATCAATAGTTAATTTATCTGTAGGATCTACTGCTGAACCCGGCGACATTTGTATCGTAAAATCAACAGAACCATCGCTTTGTCTTACACTGTTTAAGTTTGTTATTCCATTTTCAGCTGTTATTCCTGTTGTAGAAACAAATCTAAGTTGTGTTCCGGTCCCAGTAGTTGTATTTGAATTTTGTAATACCAGTTGATTTATTAATTCCCCTCCATCAGTATTAGTAATTTGTAACTTTGTAGCTGGTGCAGCCGTCCCTATTCCAACATTTCCACTAGCATCAATCACCATATGATCAACTCCATTCATATCGAAATGCAACTTAGCACCAGAATAATATCTACTAATATACGCATTTTCAGTTCCACCAGAATTATAAGATAATTCAAAACGACTGCTTGAATCATATCCTCTACCTAGTGATAATCTACTTCTTGCTGAATCGGTATGCCAAAAATTAAGTTGATTTATAGAATCATCGTATATATGGAATGATGTATCCGGCGTCCCCGTCCCAATTCCCACATTTCCCCCGGAATAACTCAAATTCGTTCCCGTCATCGTCCAATAGCTAACAGCCGAAGAATCAATATTCGTAAGCAATGAACCATCACCCATAAAATAATCAGCTGTAATGTTTCCCGTCGTCAACAAATTCTGAGCACCAATATTAACCTCACTATCAAACTCAACACCAGCAATACTAACATTCTGAGCTCTAAAAGCATAAGGACTCGTTGTTAAATTAATCCTCGGTGTCATTTCTAAATCGGTTCCAACCTTAATCCCCAAAAAATATTGTGACTTAAAATCTAAACCACTAAGATCCAAAATCACATCATAAATACCTTCCGTATCAGGAGTCACAGATTTTAAACTAGAATACAAAGCACTCCCACCACTAGTAACAGAATAAACAGAGAAATTAATATTCGTAGCCACAGAAACAGGAACACCAGAATCATCAGTCAACTTACCATGAATATTAAATGTCTGAGGGATTGCCAAAATACTAGGCAAAACAAAGATACAAAATATAAACATAAAAATTATTTTACTTCTCATTCCCGAAAACCTCCTGTAACTCTTTTCTAATTTTATCTACCTTAACGCTTGTCAATTTGGAAAAAACATCTCTTGATAAAACAAAGAAGTCATAAACATTATCCCAAATCAAATTCAAATCACTCTTATTAACATCTCTATCAACATAATATTGTAAATTTCTCCTAACCAATAACGCCCTATCAATTAAATCAAAATACTTCTCCGAATAAAATTCAGATAAAAACCTCTTCATAAACTCTAAAGAACAACCATGAATATCACATCTAATACCAATTTTTTGCATAACAGCATAGAGAGAATAATAAATTGAATAATAACCCGCAGAAATACTAAACCTAACACTTTCCTTCCTTTCCCTATCCATTGTTCCAAAAGCCTCTTCCGCCATTTTTAAATATCCAGAACCAATTCGTTCATTCGGCTCCACTAATTTTAAACCATCCTTAGCCCTACTACACCATTTTAAACTAACGATTTTATCACCTCACCAACAAACAAATCCCCACCCTTTACCAAAACATGATTTTTCAATATCTCCTGGTAAATCTCTTTATTACTTTTAATCATCTGAGCAAAATCCCTAGAAGAAACATTAAATATCTGAACATCTATCCCATATTTCTTACCTAATTTTTGAATACTCAAAGAATCCACCTTCCCAACAATTAATAAATCCAAATCCGAATTCTTAGTCGCCTTATCACTAGCATAACTACCAAAAACACAAACGATATCACCACCAACTTGCCTAAAAAAATCAATAAGTCTCTTATTCTTTTCCAGAAATTCCAAACTATTAAAATTCTCAAATAACAAAACATTCTCAATCAAAAGAGGATTCAGTAAATTTAACTCATAATATTTTCTATTCCCACTCTGAATAGAACTAAGAATCCCATCATTCTCTAAATCCGTCAAAGTCAAAGCTATATTCTTTTGACTTAAAGACACCTTCCCAACTAATTCTCTCCCATAAATCTTAGAAGTATATCCGTTCAAGAACATTTTCATCACCTCAAAATATTTGTTGTGTAACATCTTACTTATATGTGTAAATAATTACTTATAAATCCTCCTAAAAATTCGGTACTTATAGGTGCCTCAAAAGATAATAAAAAGTTTCTAAAAAAATAACCCTTCACCATCTATATTCCATAGATTTCTTCTATATAAATTTTAAGATTTCTTGATAATTTTCATAATAATAAACATCTCTACAACCTTTATTTTTATTTATATATATTAATTTCTGACATTTCCTCTTATTAATTTTATCTCTCCATCTACTAGGTAGAGAAAGAAACAAATTATATACTATCATAAAAATCCAAAATCAATTCCTTATATCTTCCCTTTCTACAGATAATTCTCAACAAATCCGCCTTGCAATTTCAAATTACCACTACTATCTAAAAACGCAACAACATCATCTGTTGAATTTTGGAATTCCAATCTCGTTCCAGAACCAGATAAATCCGACCCAACATCAACAATACCCTTCAAAAACAAATCCCCATTACTATCAAAGAACGAGACAACGCCACCAGATGAGTTTTGAATTATAAACGAATCTATCGATGGAGATAAAGAACTCTGACTAATAGAAACTTCACCCTTCAAATACATATCACCCTTATCATCTACAAACGCCAAATCAGTACCAACACCACCACGAACCTCAAACCGATTTGCAGAAGGCGGACCAACCGCGAAAATATTAAACGGACCAAAATGACTAACAGCTCCAGTATTCCCAGCACCATCAACAGCCAAAACGTGAAAGTAATTATCACCATCAGGCAAATCAGTACAAACATAACCAGGTGATGCAACACTACTAAGATAACGAATTATAACAATACCTGAACCACCAGCAGAAGCTCTTGATGTTCTATCACTTGAACCACCAGCACCACCACCACCACTATTCACAGTACCAGCCGTCGTTACTGTTGAAGGATTTACACATGTCCCACCACCACCAGAACCACCAACTCCACCAGAGGTACCACCATAACCACCACCACCACCGGCATAATAAGTTGCAGTACCACTTATACTTGAAAGCACACCAGTTCCACCAGCACCACCAACCCCCTCAGTTGCACTTGTTCCAACTGCGCTACCACCACCACCACCAGAACCTGCATACGCTCGATAAGTATTATCCCCACCATTAAAACCTTGACCGACAGTCGCTATCCCACCATTAGTAATTCCGTCACCACCATCTGTTGATGCATATGCCCCACCAGCACCACCACCAGAACCACCACCATATGTGTTTGTTGAACGATGACCAGCACCACGACCACCACCTATCGCAGTCAAACCAAAGGCTGCACTATTTTGACCATTTGAAAGAGCAGCCCCACCAGCACCCACAGTTATAGTATAAGATTGCTCAGTAACAGCAACGGTATCTATCACAACACCACCACCACCACCACCAGAACCATCATCATAAATTCCTTCAGAACCACCACCACCACCAGCTACTAAAAGAACTTCAACATTCCCAGCAGCACTTGGAGTAAAAGTTCCATCTGACGTAAAAGTCTGGACAACATAATCTCCATCATAAATAATCGTCTCATCCGGAGTAGTTGAAGCCACTTGATCACAAGCAACACGATAATTTGAAAGACCAGTTGTAATAGTTGAAGAATCTGCCTCATGAATCATTACATTATCTATCCAAAAATATTCAGTTCCTAAATTCTGAGCTAAGTAAGAGAATCCTATTTTAAGTTCTTTCATACACGTCGCTCCATCACATGCCGTAGAAAATGCTTCTGTATAATCAAATTCCCCAGTATAATGCTCCCAAGCACCACTTGTGTTAGAACTTGAACCACTTATTGAAGTAAGAGATTCAGTTGGCCATCCATTACCCATAGAACACCATCCAACAGTATAACACAAATATACAGACACACCGTCAGTAGCGACTCTATCACCCATATAATCAAATTCTAAAACATAAGATTTTCCTGGCTCTAAATTCCATCTGGAATAAACATTCGTTGCTTTCAATCCACCCCATTCATTATTACCATCATTATCTAATATCCTAGTAATCTTATAACTTTTATTTCCTGAATAAGCAACATTATTATCTATTGATATACTAATATCAGCTTGAGTATAAGACGACCAATCAGTCATACTTTGTTCAAATCCAGGATTCTCTGTTTTACTATCCTCATTCCCATCGACATCCCATTCTTTCAAAAAGTAAAAATAATCATCACCACTATCCGTCGCTGCCGTCCAATCAAATGTAGCAGTTGTATTACTAGAAATGCCTCCTTCATCGTGACTCGAAGAATCTAATGAACCAACAGCAGAAGGATCCGTATCATCAGTCGCCGTTGTATCAGAATAAATATCAGAAGCAACAAGAGGAGTAACTTTTACATTATCAAAATGGATATCACCACCACTCGCCGTTCCTAAAAATAAACGTAAGGTAGTATCAGCAAAAGTATCATCTATAGCCTCATATGAAAAAATATCATTAACAAACATTTTATAATTATTACCGTATTTTATAATTTTAACATGAACCCATTCGTCATTAACAATATCTGGAATAACAATATCTCTAGCCGATTTTATATCAAAATTCGTAGATGCTCCACCACTCTCAAATTCAACTATATCTGTCTTAGTAGTCGTCGTAGGATCACTAATATCTGTCCAACAACGCACACCATTAGTCGGATTAGCCACTGTCCAAGTATACGGCGAAGCTAAAAATCCCCACATAATATATTCTCCAACATCAACCAAAGTATCAAACTCTATCATCAAATTACTAGATAAATCCTCTGATACATATCCACGTGCTTCGTCCCCAGTTGTTGATAAAATTTCTAAATAATTATTAGTAGCAGATAAAGAACTATAAAGAGCTTCCCAAGTTGGATCATTCGTAGCATCCCCATCACCAAAATCATCAGAAATCCCCTCTAAAGGAACATAATCACCACTAGACGTCTCCGATTGGTAAAATCCATGCTTCAACAAGCCACTCTGCATATCATCAATAACTTCTTCCTGTGTTAATGTCCTATCATAAATTCGAACCTCATCAAGCAAACCCTCAAAATAACCAGTCCAATCTGAATAATCTCTACCGATTCCCATAGAAGAAGTAAAATCTCTTCCACTTGTCCCAATCGTTTTACTCTGCGCAAGACTACCATTAATATATAATGATATCTCAGAACCATCATAAACTCCAGAAGCATAATACCATTGATCATTACTCAATACATCAGAATAAATCGATTGATATCCACTATTATTATATACTAAGAAATAAACTCTTCCACTTGAACTCAAATATAAATTTGCCCTCGCATAATTAGCAATCATTTTTGCATTACTTCCTTGTGTTCCACCAGAATTAAACCACAACGAAAAAGTAAATGGATCACCAATATTAATATCAGGAGCAGTAGATTCCACATAATCATCAGCGCCATTAAAACTCAACGCTTCACCATTTCTATCTTTACCATCTACATAAGATAAACCATTATAATGAGTTCCATCATGGTCCTCTACGCTCCAATCACTAGCCACCGTTCCGCTTCCTTCTTCAAACGGCATATATAATACCAATCCATCATCTCCTTCCGCAGTTTCAATATCAATTCTATTATTCGCAACACTCGCAGTCAAATCAAATTCAGGACTATCAGGACCAGTTCTATCAGCCGTCAAATTACAAACCGTCGAAGACCAGGCAGAAGAATGCACAGCACCAGAATCTTGAACTCTAACTCTATAACAATACTCAATATTATCATCTAAAGAAAGATGTGTATAACTCAAAGAACTACCATTATAAAGACTCAACGACGAAGGACTAGTCATCTCTAAACCATATTCATAACTCGCAGGCAACGAACCAGTCCAAATCACAACAATTTCACCCGATTCAGAGATCAATGGAGAATCTGTTTGAGGACTTACACTAGAAATAACAGGAACAGAAACACCAGCACAATTATTTGTCGAGTTACAATATTCACTCGCATCACAATCTGAATCAGAACAACAATCAGAATAAGCTCCATCATCAGAACAAGAAGTCCCAGAACAAGAAGCTCTAATCCAATCCCCAGAACAACAAACTTTTGTTTCACCACCAATAGTACCCGTGTCAGTATTTGCAGTACAACTTCCAGCAGTAGTAATACTCACAGGAAAACTAATCTCTAAATCCAAACAACCATTACTAGGACAAGTAATTTCATCTGCACCAACACAAGCTAAACCACTACTAGCACTATAATTATCAAAAGTATTGTCATCAACATAAACATCATTATCTCCACAGAAATCCTCACAACCATCAGAACTAGTATAAACATCACCATCATCATTATTACTATCAGCATAACCAGCCGCACAATCAACATAATTACATTTACTGTCAGTACATGTTGGAGCTGTTCCTGAAACATGAGGCAACCCTTCACAATTATAAGTGCATCCACCACACGCATTATCAGAAATAGTTAAATTAATACATTTTCCAGAGTCAAAATTACTACAAAACGTTGTTCCAGAATGACAAGACAACTGACAATCGCTATCATAATTATCTCCACCTGTTCCACAAGCAGCCCTAAGATCATTATCCGCACAAGTTGGTCCGGGTTCAGCACCACAACCATTATTATTATAACTAAACATATTAAAATCATGAAGAGAATATAAAGTGCCATCAGAAGAACATTCGTCACCACAATCCCCAGTTAAACACTTTAAACTACTCTTTGCATTACATAATCCAGACGTACAAACACCAACACCACACTCTGTTCCATTAACACAAGTTTCATCAGGATCACGACGACAAAACCCATTAGTTGCTTCCGCGACACCCTGACAATTAGCATTATATCCAATATAACAACTCATATCATAAGATGTATCAGAACACATAGCATCACTATCACTATCAATTACAGAAGCATCATCACAAGCAACATTAAGAGCCTTCTGAACTGCACAGTTTCCAGAATTATTACAAAAGAAACCACTAGAACAATCAGAATGAGCATCACAATCTAAAGTACATTCACAATCAGACGAACATTCACCATTACAATCAGAGTCCTGAACACAATCATCCGTCGTATCATCACCATTACAACAAGTATAAACACTAGACCAATATCCGTCAATACCAGTCGCTCCACAAGCAGTCTCATCATCATCAGCCGCCAACCAAGTTCCACTAGAACAATATTCTTTATCATCATCATCATCCCCACCACCTGTATTTTTAGTTACGGCATTATTATAACAACCCCAAGATCCAGCAGGTCCACCAGTAGATGCATGATGTCCCATTTCCCAATCATCAACACAATCAGTTGAAGCATCACAACAAGAAGAAGAAGAACTTAAATCAACAGCACCGACTTCTGAAACTAAATAACCGACCATAACATCAGCAATAGCAAAACAACATTCATCAGCTTCAAACTCAAAAACATTCCATCCTGTTACAAATTGAGAAGTTGTAGTATCATTAAATGCCCAATATGCCCAATCATTATTACCAGAAGCAAATGAATTTGAAAAATATGTTTTATTAATTCTCAAAGTAAAATCATCATCCTCTTCCTCTGTATCATATGTATCATACATTATACAAGTATCAGATGTAGAAGTTAAAGAAATGTTAAAACACATATCACCAAAAGGATTATTATTTCTAGATGTTGTATCAAAAACACCTCTAGTTAAGGCAAAACAAGTATCACATTGATATCTTGCAGTCGAAGAAGTATCTGTATCACAAGTATTATATGTTCCACACTCTGTATCCGAATCACAACAACCAGCATTAACTCCATCACGACAACTTAGATATCCAACACATTCATTAGTTGTACAATCCGTACAGGTTCCCGTACTACAATACTGCCCACCTCCACAATTACTAGGGTCCCATGCCCCATTAGTACACAACCAATTCATACCATTTTCATCGTTATCTCCAGTCTCATAACAATCAGTCGCATCTCCAGTTTGACCAGAGCTACCAGTATCTACAGTTGTCCCATCATAAACACAATCATTAGAATCACCAGCACAAAAACACTGTTCATTTATATCACAAAATCCATCGGTATTACTATCAACATCATCATAATCATCACGACAAAAATCAGAAGAACAAGCTCCATTACTTTCTGCAGAACTATCACTTTCCGTTATGCCAAAGTCACAATTCGATCCTGTTCCAAGTTCAGCATCACAAGTCCCATCTTCAGCACAAAAGAAACCAAGCACACAATCAGCATTCACAGAACAAGTATTAATACAATCATCCGTTACAGTGTTACATCTATACCCATTAGCAGTATCACATTGGGTATTCGTCAAACAATCCTTCCATGTTCCACCAATACAATAATCAACATCAGCATCACCATCAGCATTATGAGTCAAAAGACCAGCAGCATAACAAGTATTATCGTCAATACATTTTCCAGAAGCCAAACAACAAGCTTCATCACTAGTATCTGTTGCATAACTCAAATCCATAGATACATCAGCAAGTCTCCAAAGATAACTTTCATCCGCATCATCACCACAACAACCAAGAGTCGCAGTATTTGCATACTCTCCAACCCCAGCTTCCCCCGAAAAAACAGCATTCCAGTCCTGATCAGGATTACCACTATCTCTTGGACTAGAGACACCCTTTGCAGGACCACAAACATTACCACACCAATAATCCATAAAATCTGATTGATCACATTCTAACCATTTACCAACACCTCCACTATTATAACAATGAGATTTATTATCATCACCTCCAACATTTAAACCAACATCAGTTGTTCCGGCATTTTGAACAGCATAACAAATCCCTCCAGCAACACAATCAGAAGCAACATTACAACAAGCAACTTCATTATTATCAAAAGCTATAGAGGTACTATATGTCTCCTCCATATTATAATTCTCACTTGCATCATCACCACAACAAAAACCATTACTAGCTGTTCCATCACCACAAGTAACACCATCACTACAATCAGTACTATCTGTTTCTCTATCTCCACTTGTTATCGATGTCCAATCACTTCCTAAAGCACTACAAAAGCTTGTAGAATAATCACCATCAAAGGCCTGACATAAACTTGTAGAAGAAACATAACAAGAACTAAAAGCAGGACAACCCCGAAAATTAAGCCCAATCCCAGTATTATCTTTTGAATAACCTGCAGATTGCTCATCAGCAAAAATATCAACAGCATTGCCAGTATCATATTCACATTTTGTTGCCTCTTGGTTATCATATAGACTGTTAGTTCCAGTTGGTGTATAACAATGAAAATCATCAGTAGCACCTACTAAATCATCATCACAATGTCCATTAGCACAAGCACTAGCATCCTCACTAGCACTATTCACAAAACTAACATCATCACAACCAGCACCATCTAACAATTGCGCTTGACAAAGTTGTGAATTATTACAAAAGAAACCAACACCACAATCAACGTTCACATTACAAGTATTGATACATTTATTTGTATTACATCTATAACCATTACCAGTATCACAGTCAGGAGTGGAACAACAATCAGAATAATCACCATCATCAGAACAAGAAGTCCCAGAACAAGAAGCTCTAATCCAATCTCCCGAACAACAAACCTTTGTTTCACCACCAATGCCAATGGTATCCGTACCAGTATTTGCAGTACAACTTCCAGTTGTAATTGTCGTGGGTGCACTAATCTCTAAATTAAGACAACCACTACTCGCACAGTCAACATTACTAGAACTATCACAAGCTAAACCACTACTATCATCAAAATCAGAAAACGTATTGTCGTCAACATAAACATCATTATCTTCACACCAATCTTCACAACCAGTACAAACACCATAAACACAACCATCATCATTATCACTATCAGCATAACCAGCATCACAATCAACATAATTACATTTGCTATCAGTACATGTCGGAGCCGTTCCTGAAACATTTGGCAATCCTTCACAATCATTAGCACATCCACCACACGCATTATCTGAAATTGTCAAGTTAACACAATATCCCCATAAATTAAAAACTGGCGCGTTAGAACAATAAGTAGTACCCGCAAAACAAGAAGTTTGACAATCACTATCATAAGTATCACCAACGCCACCACAATTATTCACACTACCATCATCACCACAAGTTGGTCCAGGTTCAACACCACAACCATTGTTATTAGCACTAAACATATTAAAATCATGAGTAGAATAAGTTGTTCCATCATAAGAACATTCAGTTCCACAAGATCCAGTTAAACATTTATCAACACTTTTAGTATTACATAATGCAGCAGTACAAACACCAACACCACAATGATTTCCACTAGTACAATCTTCACCAGGATCACGACGACAGAAACCTGATGACGCCGCCGCAACACCTTGACAATTAGCATTATATCCACTATAACAACTCATAGCATAAGTACCATCAGAACACATCGCATCACTATCAGTATCATACACAGAAGCATCAGCACAAGCAACACCAACACCTTTCTTTACAGTACAAATTCCAGCATTACTACAATAATAATTACTATTTGCACTCGTACAATCCGAATGCTGAGTACAAGTATTAATACAATCATCAGTAGCTGTATTACACCTATAACCACTAGTAATAGCACATTGAGCATTAACATTACAATCTTTCCATACACCAGCATCACAATAATCCAAATCACCATCATTATCTAAATCAAATGTTTGAGTATTGGTTTTTAAACAATTACTTCCAGCACAATCATTAGTACTATTATCATGATTCGGATCAATTAAACAAACTCCACTAGCAACACAAATATCACTACCATCAAGCTCAGTACAAATAGCACTATCCATTGAATCACACACTCCAGAATCTCTCAAAATGTCATAATTAGTATTCTGAACACACCTACCATTAGTACACGCCGAACTAGAATCACACTCTTCATAACCATCATTACGCGTATAGACACAATCAGAAGTCGTACAAGTAGCAGAACATTCACCAGCAACATTACAAATATCACTTGTCTCAGTCCCAGCATAAGAACCACCCGTTACATTACAAGTAGTAGCAACTGTAGCGGTTGTACAATCTTTCCATACACCAGCATCACAATAATCTAAATCATTATCATTATCTAAATCAAATGTTTGAGTATTAGTTCTTAAACAATTACTTCCAGCACAATCATTAGTACTATTATCATGATTCGGATCAATTAAACAAACTCCACTAGTAACACAAATATCACTACCATCAAGCTCAGTACAAATAGCACCATTCATTAAATCACACACTCCGGCATATATCAAACTATCATAATTTGTATTCTGAACACATCTACCTCCATAGCAACCTATATCCCTATCACACTCTTCAAAACCATCATATCTCTTATAAAAACACCTCTCCCCATAATTTGTTATAGAATCACAACTTTCGTGACATTCAGTATCATCATCACAAACATTACTTAATTCATCTTCAGCATATTTATTTGTTGCACTACAATCTGAATCAGCATTACACTTCTCTTCCCAAGAAAGAGTAGGAGTAGATGTACCACTAAGAGCAGTACTCCAATGATTCGCATCAAAAGTCCAAACATTCATTGGTTCATTTGTGCCTGTATAAGTAGTAAAATAAGCAGATGTTCTTTGTGAATCACAACCAACACTTCCAGCATTATCTCCCCAACAAAGTCCAGTACAATAAGAATAACAATCCAGATCATCACTATAACCTACATTTGATACAACCCCATCATATCCATAATCCAAACCAAGAAAACTTCCAATTCTATCCCCATCATCAGTATTTGGATTATCAACATCCGCAAAACAATTTGTCATCATGGTTCCACTAGTATCAGACAAACCTGCAAAACCACCAATTTCATTCCTATCATCATTCTCAGCAGTACCTCTAGCATAACTATTCTTAACATCACCCTCAATATAACCGACAAAACCACCAACTTTCTTATCAGAAGAAGTATCAACATCAGCCAATGCATAACAGTCCTCAATAAGTTGATTATTAACCTCTATTTGTCCAACAAAACCACCAGTCAGACCATTCCCTGAAACTTCCCAGGCAGAATTATTCAGACCATCATAAGAAGAAGTATAAATATGACCATGTCCAAAATTCCCACAAAGACCGCCAACAGCAACACCACCCGCAACTTCCCCACTAACTGAACAATTAGAAACAACAGAAGTAGCAGCTCCAGTTGCAGTACTAATACCTGCTAACAAACCACCAACCCAGGAATGAGTACCACCATCAATGTTCACATTAATAACTTTAACATTTGATATATCTCCCCCCACTATTACACCAAAGATACCAACATAATACGTTCCATCAACACCTGAAATAGTAACATCTTTAATTTCAAAAAAATTACCATTAAAATCTCCTCGAAGATAATCATAAGAAACAGAATTTCTCCCAATTACACTCAAAGTTGTACTCCCACAATCAATATCAGCAATAAGTTCAAAATATTCATCACAATAAGTAGAACAAGCATCTGCTAACGCATCTAACTCAGCACAAGTGTCAATCTCCCAAGGATTTCCACTTGACCCATCTCCTCCCCAGGTTGGATCTACTACCCAATCATAGACAACACCACCCCCAACACTTCTTAAATCAAAAACTGTTTGAGTATATGTTTGATTTTCGCTTAGATTTGTTAAAAAAATCTGGTTTTTATTAAAATCATCTATATTACTAAAAGTAGCTAATAATCTATTATCGTTCATTTCATAAACCTCAACAGTTGTATTCTCCTCCGCATCTGCGTAAATACTAATATCTCTTCTATAATTCAAATCATATTCAAATTGCACTCTCAAAAATTCTCCTTCCGGAATCTCATAAGTCACACCATCTAACTCCCCAATTTCATCATATACATTCCCAACTAAAACACTTCTGTTTTCTTCTAAATGCTCAGCATCTTCAATTTTAATTATCACTTGATAACTTTGATTAGAAAGATGAGGAACAATCCATTCAATATAATCAACATATCCATCATTATCATTATCATAAGGAATATAATCCACAGAAACACTCTTTTTATCCTTAAATTGAACCTTGTTTTTCTTCTCAATAAAAAAGGTATCTGAATCAATTACGGCACAAATACCATCAGCATTAACAGCTGCCCCTTCAGAACATCCTTGCTCTCGTATTTGCGTTAATCTATCTTTCTTGGATAACACACTAAACTCATTAAGAACATTAGATTCTTCTAAAATAATCTCAATTTCATTTAAATCAACACTATCATCCAAACTAATATTCAAATCCAAATCTTCAATTGTTTCACTTAAAGTTTCATTCATAAAAATAGAATCGTCAAGAGATTCATTCAAACTAATATTCAAGTCAGAATCATTAATTGTCTCATTTAAAGATTCATTAATTTCAATAATATTTTCATCCTCTAAAGATGAATTAGTTTTTTCACTAATATTTTCAATTTCTAACGTCTCATTACCTTCATCAACAATTAGGTTAATAACAAATCCCGTTATCGCACTAACCAAATTTATAGATTCATTAGATTCAACTAACAAACTTTCTTCTTCAATAACTTTCTCCCCAAAAGGTAAAATAACATCTTCCTTAATTATACCACCAGTATATCGTCTCTCAATAAATTCTTGTTCCATTTGAAGAACCTCTTTTTCTGAACCTCCTTCTGCAGATTCCATCGCCCTATTATTTATTGCTGTACTACTTACTATCGTATCATTCGTTGTTTCATTACTCTCTTTTAACATTTCGGCATTTATCTTAGCATCTAGTTCAGATTCATTAACATATAAAATATCTTGATTCTCAAACCATAAAATTTCAATTCTATCTAAATCAGTCATACGAATCTTAGTAGATTCTTGAATTACGGTATAAGCTAGAATATCAGTATAATTTAATTCAGCAGCAGCACTAATAACAAAAGTCTTTTCATACTGATTATCCATTTTCTTTAATTTTGGAGCAGAAGTAGTATAAGAAATCATAACTTTTTCTTTATTTTTAACCTCTTTAGTCAAATCAATAAAAGTTTTATTATTCTCAACAAACATTTTATTAGTTACCTTTAGTTCATTCTCATTAATAACATTACCAGTAATTCCGAAATTCTTAGCAAAAAAGAATTGAATCTTCTCTAAAAAAGAGGTTTCATTCTCTTCAGAATCAATAATAGCATTACCACTAATAGAAACAAAATCTTCGTTTTTTTCCTCGGCAAGCATCCTCTTATCTCTTTCATCTGCCTTTCGATCATTCTCTTCTAATTCTAATTCAAAATCACTTTTTACATCTTGTTTTTTCTCTTTATTAATTTTTTCTTGACTTTTTATTTTAATTTCTTTAATCTCGTTTTCGATAAGATCATCACCCTTAACAATTTTAATATCCTTAGCGCCCTTTGGCAATCTAATAATAGCATCTTCTTCATTAACAGATTCATTCAGAGTAATAACCCACTTAACATGTTCCCCAATAACAATTTGCTCTCGATGAACTGTATAACCTTCACCAAACTCAAAAGGAAGAGATTCACCAACGCTATCATTCAAAACAACACTATCATTCAAAACAACACTATCATTCAAAACAACACTATCATTCAAAACAACACTATCATTCAAAACAACACTATCATTCAAAACAACACTATCATTCAAAACAACACTATCATTCAAAACAATACTATCATTCAAAACAACACTATCATTCAAAACAACACTATCATTCAAAACAACACTATCATTCAAAACAACACTATCATTCAAAACAACACTATCATTCAAGTCAACACTATCATTCAAAACAACACTATCATTCAAAACAACACTATCATTCAAGTCAACACTATCATTCAAAACAACGCTATCATTCAAAACAACGCTATCATTCAAGTCAATACTATCATTCAAAACAACACTATCATTCAAAACAACACTATCATTCAAAACAACACTATCATTCAAAACAACACTATCATTCAAAACAACACTATCATTCAAAGAAGTAGTATCTTGAACAGAAGAATCAGTATCATCCGACACCTTATCAGACCCCTTATCGGAATTTTTCTTGGACCCCTTATCTGTCACAACCTTTTTGTCCTTCTTAACTTTATCATTCGCAGAATTCCCTGTTTGCATTCTATCTTCAGATTCATTACCAACAACATAACCTGTAAAAGTTCCAATATCTAAACCTGTTTTTTCATTTACCCAACCATTAAAATTATTACTCAAAAAATACATATTAACAAGAATAAGTAATAACGAAAAGACAAAAGCGAAACTCAGTATTTTAGAACTAATTTTTTTCTTTTTAGCCTTCCCAAGATACCGTTTTTTTACCTTCCCATCCTCATCCCGATAACTCTCATAAACATAAGGTCCATATTTCTTTCCATCTTTCTTCACAGTTCTTTTGTAACTCATTTTATAGTAATTAAATGAGTAAATTACGTTTTATAAATATTATTATCCCGCTCTTCGGAGTTACACCACAAATAATTTTCGTTATACCACACCCATTTTTACCTAGCAACACATTCACATATATGAACCAGAATTCATATATGATTATACTGCCATCCTTTCATTAAAAAATATCCATTTACCACCATACAAACTCATGGTATACCACATGATTAATATAATTATCATAAACCGATCATTCCAATATATCTCATATAATTATACTTTTCGGTATACCATATCAAACCTACAAAAATAAATATTGCTCTCCTCGTAAATTATTAACATCACAAACAAAAAACAGAGTAAAATAAAATACAATAATTTAATAAATAGTTTCTTCTTTCCACAGTTTAATAAAGTTTTACTCCCAAGATTTTTTCTTTACAAAGAAAAAGAATCAAAATTAAATACGAAAATTTAGTAATCAGCTTTTCTTTCCAAGGTTTCTTTTCTCAAAAAGAAAGCTTAGGGAAACGTCCTAAATCTAAAATTATAAAGTATCCAATTTAAAGAAAACAATAAAACTGCTCCCATTAATAAATAAATTGAAACATCGACCTCAACTTTATACTTGTCCATTTCTACAAAAGAATCTAGTAATTTATCAAAGTTCCCATCGTTAATCCTAAAGAACTCTCCTTCCGTATTAAACGATAAACTCTTTAAAAAATCTATATCAGCCTTAGAAATTGTCTCATAGAGAGTCTCTCCACCATGCTCTGTTCCAACACCCACAGTATAAATCACAATATTATTCCTCTTTGCAAATTCAATAATTAATGGTGCATCTCCTACATTAATTTGTCCATCACTAAATAAAATAACCGCCTTCATTTTCTCGCTATCACCTACAAAATCAAACATTTTATCAGCAGAAACTAATGCATCATAAATATTGGTTCCTTCTACTTCTGCCAATTCAATATTATCAATTCCCATTTTAACCAATAATTTATTAGAATCTAATGTCTGGTATACCACACTCGCACCACCGAAACCAACAACGCCAACATCAACACCAATTGGCAACCTCGCTACGAAATCAGAAGCTGCTCCCTTTGCAGCAATCAATCTATTAGGAGTAATATCATCAGCCAGCATAGAAGAAGAACTATCAACTAACAAAACAAACGAATACGAGCTAGTGTCTGCATTAAAATTCACACCCACACCAGAAAGACTAAGTATTAAAATAACTAAAATAAAAGCATTCAAATATAATGCAACAAAATTCTTAGAAAAAAATTCTATACCATAAAATCTTTCCAATGCTTTAAAATTCCCAAAAACGATTCCCTTCTTTTTATTATAAACTAAACCGAAAAAATAAACAAAAACAAAAAACGGTACCAATAATAGAAACCATAAAAACTGAGGATATAAGAAATTAAAACTTACCATTTTAATTTCTTCCTCCCTTAGACCTGGTCCTTAAAAAATTAGATACGGGCATAAAAAACGACTCGGTTGTATTTAACTCCAAAATATCAACATTAGCCCCTCTAAAAATCTCCTTCATTGCATTCTTTTGTTTTAATACTATCCTTTTGAAAGGTTCACTTATTGATTTTGGATCGATTATTAACTGTTTTCCTGTTGATGGATCGACGACAGCCATTTGATGATTAAAGGTCGGCAAAGATTCATCCATAGGATCTCGACTCATAACAGCTATAGTTTCAAATTTATTACCCAAAAACTTCATCCCTTGAGAAATATCATTTTTTACACCAATAAAATCAGAAACTATAACAAATACAGTATAAGGAGATTTAACAGCATTTAATGCAAAATCCAATCCTTTTTTAAAATCAAATTCACCACCATACAAATTAACATCATCCAAAATACTCCTAATTAAATGAAATTGGTTTTTCCCTCTCGCAGCAGAAACAAATTTGACAATCTCCTTATTTAACATTATTAGTCCAACTTTATCTCCACTCTCCAATACCAAATGAGACAACGCAGCAATAAATTCGGCATTAAACTCTGCCTTCAACTTATCGCCACTACCAAACATAACACTTCCACTACAGTCAACTAAAAAATAAACATTTAACTCTCTCTCCTCAATATATTTACGAGCAAGCAAACCGCCTCCAGAACGCAAAGAGGCTTTCCAATCAATCATAGAAGCATCATCATCTTGTTCAAAATTCCTATAAGAATCGAATTCTAATCCTTTACCACGAAATATTATCCTATACAAAATCTTTTTTAGAGGAAATTTTTGCATAGCATTCGCAAACCCAGCAATAGCATTCGCATAATCTATTTTGAAAACTTTATCAACTTTATTCTCAACCATTCAACACCTCACAAATATCACGACATTTCACCTTATAAAAGTTATCCAGAAATTGTCCATCGGACATCAGAAGTCAGGAATCAAAAATCCCACACCTAAGGCGCGGTCACTTCCTTTAAAATATCATCAATAATCTTTTCAGCACTAACACTATCAGCTTCAGCTTGATAATTCAAAATTAACCTATGCCTTAAAACAGGATGACAAACAACCTGAACATCCTCAGGAGTCACGAAATCCCTTCCATTCATTAAAGCCTCAGCCTTAGCAGCAATAAACAAAGAAATAGAAGCCCTAGGACTACCACCATAAGAAATATACTTAGAAAATTCTAAATCCTTCTTACGAGTAACACTCACGATATCAACAATATATTTTTTTATAGCATCCGAAGCAAAGACTTTTTTTACCATTTCTTGTAATTCAATAATATCTTTCCCAGTCATAACCGGACTAATCTTATAAGAATCAAAACTTCTTGTTGTCATATTCTGGTCTAAAATATCTTCCTCATCTTTCTTTTTAGGATAACCGACAAGCAACTTAAATAAAAATCTATCAACTTGTGCTTCAGGTAATAGATAGACACCACTATTCTCTAAAGGATTTTCTGTAGCCATAACAAAAAACGGATTCGGCAAATCATAAGTATCTTTAGCAATAGTAACTTTTTTTTCCTGCATTGCTTCCAACAGAGCAGATTGTGTTTTAGGAGGACTTCGATTAATTTCATCAGCAACAATAAAATTAGAAAAAATTGGCCCCTTCATTATCTCAAAGCCTTTACCAGGAGTATAACTCTGAATTCCAGAAATATCCGTCGGCAACAAATCAACAGTAAACTGAATTCTTTTCATATCACAACCCGTAACTCTCGCAATAGCCATAATCATCAAAGTTTTAGCAACACCAGGAACACCTTCGACCAACACATGACCATTACATAAAATCCCACGAATAATTCCACGAATAACTTTAGTCTGACCAACAACAACCTTAGAAACCTCTTTCTCCATGGCTTCAATCAAAGATTTTATTCTCTCATGCTCAACAGTACTAACACGCTCTTTATTAACCATCTTTTATAATCATCAACCACATTTAAAGTTCTTAAATCTTACCCACAAAGAACACCCAAAAAAACTGGCATTTTTCTTTTCCCAAAGCCCGTAGTTCTTATTCCACCACAAACATTTTTCTTTTCCCAAGGCCCGTAGTTCTTATTCCACCACAAACATTTTTCTTTTCCCAAGGCCCGTAGTTCTTATTCCACCACAAACATTTTTCTTTTCCCAAAGCCCGTAGTTCTTATTTCCTCACAAACATTTTTCTTTTCCCAAGGCTTTTCTTTTTAAAAAGAAAAGGCTTATACATACTCCCCATGTTTAATCTTCTTAAATCTTATCCTACGAAATATATACAAAAGAAAACCAATGAACATAACAACACCTAAAACCAAAAAACTATACCAAATAATATCTTTAACATTTCTAGTAGAAAATCTCATCTGTTCATTCGCAGTAATAGATTTTTCGCATGCACTAATAACTTTTCTAGCTGCTCTTTCAGCATTTAACAATTCACCAGCATCAAAAAAATCTTGAGCCTCGCTTAATGCTTCACTCAACTCTAGACATTCGGGATTCTCACTAACAAATTTCTCAGTAAAAACTAATAATTGACTTAATTCGCTTTCATCCAAAGCTTGAACTTCAATATAAAACTGTCCCCAATCACTAAATTTAGGAGTTGTAACATTTCCAAAAATTGTAATCGTATACTTTCCAACAGCAGATGTTTCGACATCCACTCTCATAGAATAATTTTGCATTTCACCAATTAACAATTCATCAATCCAATTTTCGTTCAAGTTAATAACCAAGTCATTTGAAAACATACCATCCAATTCAACTAATCCAGACAAGTTAATTCCATACAGATCAATCTCTCCCGTATTTAATACACTAAAATTTAATTCAATATAATCTTCATCACTAATAACAATATCATCAGGAGTAATTATTTTTAATCCATAATGCTGAGCCTGTTGACTGCTACTACTACCACCACTACCACCAACTGAAGGAGTTTCTATTGGAGTTTCTATTGGAGTTTCTATAGGATCCATAATCACTAACCTAAAGAAATTACTACTAATATTACGAAGACTAATATTTGTTCCAACACCATTATAATAATAATCCCATTCATCACCAATCACACTAATATTATAAACTCCAGCCAAAGGAACTCCAAATGTCAACGACCAATTACTATCAATATCATAATAATCCAAAACACCATTAGGAGTAAGAGTTCCATTATCATCAATAGTTCCTCTAGACAAACTAAAGTTCACCAACTGTCCATATCCAACATCAAAATAATCTTCATCGCTAAAATAATCCGTTAAATTAATGACAATGGGAACATTCGTATTATTAAGATAGTCAGGAATTGTTCCAGAAAAACTCAAATTTTCATTGACATAACTAATATTCGTTTCCCAATTTTTACTAGAATTTAAATTAATATAATCAACATTATAAATTACAAGTAATAAATTATTATACCCAATTGCTTGAATATTCTCATCAGCATATGTTGGAGTAATATTTAATGTTAAATTCTCAGAAGAGTTATAACTAAAATTACCACTCTGTCTCAATGTTAAATTGGTTTGATTATATAATTTAGTGATCTTCTCACTCTCGTTCTCCCAATAAACTATAACATTATCCATCCATACTTCATAAGTCAAATTAGTATCTTCGACAGCATAATCAATCGTAAAATTAACTTCACTAGTCTCTCCTTCACTAAAATTCAATACCACATCAATAAGATTCGTAACATTCCCTACACCATGAACATCTAACCTGAAAACCATTGAATCGACATCTTCACTATCACTAACACTAACATTATAATCCCACATTCCTGCATAACTTTGATTATTACTAAAATTAAAACTAATAACACCATTAATAGAATCTATAACAATATCAGGAGCATTCGCATTAACATTAACTAATGAATAATTCAAACCATTCCCTTCAGAACTCTCCCTATCCGTAGTATTAAAATCATAATAAAAATTCTCATCTAAAATAGACGTCGTAAAATTAGAAGTTTCATTTAGTACGGGAAGTTCATTTCGTTCAATAATCGTAAAATTAAAATTAAATTCATCTAATTCAGAACTGTTATCTGTCGCATTTAAGTAAATAGTATAATTTCCGACATAGTCATAATCAGCCATAAAAGAAGTAGAAAAATCTGTATAATTATTACCCTCATTAAGAAAAGTAAAATTAAAATCTAACATCTCGGTGACAACTGTGAAATTTACAACATCCCATGTTAAACTTATATTCTCATTATAAAGACTATAATTCGAAATTTGTTCATCACTAATATTCAAATCAGAGTCATAAACTCTGACAGTAATACCAACTACATCACTCTGATTTGCAACATAATGATTAATTCCTGCAGAAATAGGTTCCGCATTAATGAATAAAAATTCATTTGTAGCATTACTAATTTTAGGCAGACTATTGATATTACTAATATTAAAAACCCAAATACTTTCGGCATATTTACCCAACGGGTCCTCAACCCTAATATCAAATTCCCAATAACCAACATCATTTTTCCAAGGAATAAAATTTAAAACTCCATTACTAGACAAATTAAAATTTGGAGGAATAACAGCATCAACATTAATAGAATAAATTAATACCTGACCATCAACATCGGTTACATTCTCATCATTAAGATTCAAGCTAGTTATGTTATCTATCGAATTTTCATTTGTAGAATTCACAGTAAAATTAAATTCATATCTCTCTGCATTCCAACTAGGAGCAGTATTGTTAAGAACAGTTATATTCGTAGTTAAATTACTAACAGCACCCTGTCTATCAGTAAAATTAAAATTAATTAGAAATTCGCCAATATTTGTAACAACAGGTGTAAAGGAAACATTAACTTCTGTTAAATTTCTGTACTGTACATTTGCATCATTATACACAGGATAATCTATTACAACACTACTCGGATCAAAACTAGAAATAACCAGGCCGCTACTTCTATTAATTACTTCGACATCAACATTCAACGTTTCATTATAACCATCCCATTTATCTTCTATTAAAAAATCGTCATCCCTAATCTCAAAAGAAATCACACTTGTTAAATCAATCGATATATTTTCCTGACCATTATCAAAAGCACTATCAACAAATATCGCATTTGGAATCGAATTTAAATTAACACTTCTATTAACATAAATAGGTATCACCACTTCAACAGCCTCATCAGCATCTAAATCATATGCACTCAAATTAACAGACCAGTTTCCTACTTGCATTTTACTCGCATTAATAATCACGCTAACATTTTTAGTATTATTAATCATTGGAACTACAGAATTAAAAAACCAGCTATCATTATTTATAGGACGTCCATCCCAGGAAGAACTAACAAAATTATTGATACTAGTAAAATTAACATTATCTTCCCTCCCCCTCGTTTTTACAGTAATATTACAACTACTTTCCACACCCTCTTGAAAAATTGTATTATCACAATCACTAGAATTAATCTCTAACTGTGTCAATACAAAAATCGTAATATTATAACTAACAGTTTGATTTAGTTCATATACAGAAGCATCACAATAACTATGAGGACAAATATGTTCACCTTCAACAACATAAATTGTTGCATTATACTCACCAACATCACTATTACTAAAATTAGAATAATTTAACATTGCAGAATTATCATTAAGCGTAGTAATATTAAATAATTCACAATCAGTTCGAGTTGTCCAAGGAGCACGATAACAATCATCTTGCCAAACCAAAGTAAAATTCAAAGGATAATGTTCCTCTTCATCACTAACATTAACATAATAAACTGGTGGACCTGCACTCTCATTAACTGGATATAAATAACTATCATTAATATTCGTAAAAATCGGAGCATCATTCGTTGCATTAATTGTAAAATTATAATTTTCCGTCATTGTAACAGCCGTACCATTTTGATTCCCTGAAATTGAAAGTGGTAATATTAACAATCCAGATTGAGAATCATTAGTAGAATTAATTGACAAAATACCAGTGTTTGAATTCATAATTATCCAATCAGAAATATCATTAGCATTTAAATTTATATCATTTAATAAAATCTTTTTATCGTCTTCTGAATCAGATAGGTTTCCTAAATCTTCATTAATATCATAACTATTTATAGAATCCTCAACTATATTATAACTAATATTAGTACTAAAATTATACATAAATACTATATCTTCTTCTAAATTGTATTCTTCATTATGACCATTTAAAGCGATTTGTGCTATAACTAAGATAGATAGAAATATAACAAACAAAAACACCAATATAACACTAGTACCATAACTTCTTTTATTTTTCATTTATTTTTTATTCTGATTTAAAACACTTTTTAATCGAGTATCTCTATCATCTTCTTCCTCCTCTTTTCTTCTTTTGAATAATATTATTATCATAAAGATAATAAAACTAATTATTATAAACAATATTAAAAATAAAAATATCACTAACCAATTAATAGCATTAGGACTTTCCAAACCGCATCTATCCGGACAAGGACCACCACAATCGATACCAGCCTCACCTTGATTCATTTTACCATCATTACAGGTAGGACAGGCATCACATCCACCACCACAATCAATTCCAATCTCACAAAATCCGTCATGACAGTTTTTCACACCATCATTACATCTAGGTCTAACAACAAAATAACAGATTTCCGCTTCTGCAGATTTATTAATTCTAGGAATTATATTAGAACAATTCATCCCATCAACACATTCTCTAATATGATATCCACACTTTTTCCCCATATAACCCAGTTGATTACACTGATCCTTATATAAATAATAATCATCCAAACTTAAAACACCATTATTCAACGAAAGCTCTACATTTTGACAAACACTCCAATCCTGACATGCCCATTTTTCAAAACAATAATTAGCTCCACCACCACCTCCACCACCACTAACCCCTTCTATAATTACAGGACAAGAAACCTCTTCTACATCAATATACCAAATCATAGAAGTATTTAATATACTATCATCAACAAACACACTTACATTATGTTGCCCACCTATTCCACACCCAAAAGAATAATTAAAC